>UPTG01000001.1_pt1 | contig 583614 bp, 428 predicted proteins | sample 2160121 | NCBI WGS metagenome assembly UPTG01 (sample SAMN06266255, study PRJEB28933) | marine metagenome | isolation source: Columbia River Estuary | place: USA:Columbia River Estuary, USA | collected 2014-07-27 | reverse complement strand
TGCGTTATCCATTCTTCTTACTGACATTTCTACGATTCCACAGTTGTCTGTTGAACCATCATCAAATGTTGCTGCATTAATTGATGCATTTCCATCTGATCCGATTCCTACAATAGTAAACTCATCACAAATTGCGATTGGTGCAATTTGATCTTCTACTGTAATATTTAATACACCTGTAGACTCATTTCCACAAGCATCTGTTGCAGTATAAGTTACTGTGTGTGATCCAACTGGAAGACCAGTTAATAAGTTACCAGACAAAGTTCCTGCAGAACTAGATGTTGCTGATACAGTTGCTGATGAACAAGCATCTGTCGCTGTAGCTGTTGGCAATTGTACCGCTCCTAAACAATCGTTAGAATTAGTTGAAATTGTCAAATCTGCCAATGCATTTACTGTTGGTGCTTGTGTATCTAATACTTTGATGATCTGTAAGTGCTCTAAAGTAGAGTTATCACACCAGTCAACTAATGTATATTGTCTTAATAATTTGTAAGACCCTTCACAGATATCAATAGTTACTTCATTATTTAAAGTAATCCCAATATTAGAACATCCAATATCAGTCATTACAGCAGGAATAGCATCTCCACATTCTAATACGATATCAGTTGGAAGACCACCTGCAACATCTCCAATAGTTGTTGGAGTAATTGAAATAGTTTCTGTACAAGTAGTTGTATTTCCTGAACCATCAGTAACAGTCCAAGTACGCTCGATCTGAGCATCTCCTGAACATAATTCACCTGACTCAACATCTGAATTTGTCAATGTAGCTGGACCACATGGATCAAAGTCTATCAGGGTCCAAGTATTAGCTCCTGCTGGAATTACAGTTACACCTGCCCCTACTGGGAATTCAATAGTTCCTGAATTAGCAGCTTTTAAGCTTAAAGCTACATCAACAGTTCCACCGTCACCACCTACTAAATCTTGAACAGATACTGTCCATGTTCCTTGAGCATTCTCTCCGTTGAAAGCAGCAAGTGCTTGCAATGGTTGGAATTCTCCAACTGGTGGACATTGTGAATCCATATCTGCATATGTAGATGCTGCTGCATCATCCATTACTACATCTAAGTTTTCACCTGCTGCATTATTACATCCAAATCCAGGCCCTCCTAGATTATTGAATAATTCTACAGTTGTTCCATCAGGAGATGTAATAGATACAACTAAATCACCTACCCAAGTGTGAGTAGAAGAAACTGCTACATCTAAATCTTGAACTGTTGTTCCTGCATCTACAGTTACTGTTTCTGTTACTGTTGCGTTATCTTGTGTAGTTAATTGTGCAAAAGAATAATCTTTTCTTGCATCAAATATACTACCTGGGGCAGTAGGATCTGCGCAAGTAACTTCTGCATCGTTACAATCTAATTCTGGAATTAATTTATCTTCGACTAAGATATATCCCCAACATGGTACACCTGATGGGTTAGTTACCATTACTTCAATTGTTTGACCAACATGTGAACCATCTAATACCAATGGTAAACCAGTTGAAGCAAACGTCACGTCATAATTATCATAACATCCGTAGTTATTACCTTCCAAAATTTGGTCAGCTCCTACTGTTGCATCACAGTTTTCATCTAAAGTAATGTTTACTAAAGAGTTACATGTAATATCATTTGAAGTAGGCACATATTCTATTACAGTTACAGACCAAGTACAACTAGCTGTGTTTCCACCTCCGTCAGTAATTTCATAAGTATTGGTAGTTGTTCCGATTGGGAACCCAGATCCACTTGGTAATCCTGCAGTTTGCAATGGCTCAAGAGGAGCATTTGCATTCAACTGCATCGCTACAACATCAGTAAGTCCACCAATAATTTGTCCAATAGCTTGTGGATTTGGTACACCACAGAAATTAGAAGCCAAGTAGCTTACACCAGAAGACAATCCTTGGTTGTTGTAACCAGGTACGAATCCATTTGTGAAAGAACCATTTGGTGCAATCAATTCAAGTACCACAACAGTTCCAGCTGGAATTACTCCTGAAACAGGAATGTTTCCAAAACCATTACCTTGTCCACCAAAGTTTTGAGTCCCAGAACCTAATAATGTTAAATCTGCATAGTTAAATGTAGCACCTGGAGTAGATCCAATGCTATAAACGTTTACAGTCAAATCAACATTTCCAAAGATTTGGAAAATACCGAAATCAACACTTTCTATAAACAAATCAGTAGTAACTCCCATTGCTGGTAAGTCATATGCCAATAAAGTTTGGTATCCACCACCTGGGCATGCTACAGAATTTGTAATTGCTGCATTAAAGTCATTATTAGTTGTTAATGATACTAATGGTCCAACTAACGGACAGTTATCAGTAGCTGTAGCACTGTAAGTAATTACTTGCTCACAAGCACCTGGATCCAAGTGAATAGTTTGGTCACCAGGACATGCAAATACTGGAGCTTCAGTATCAGTCACTGTTACAGTAGCTGTTTCAGTAACTCCTCCTCCTGCATTAAAAGTAACAGTAGTAACACCTACTGGATATAATCCAGATGCATCTAATCCACCTGCATTAAAATCATTTGTTACTGGATCAGTACAAGTTGGGGCATTGGCAATCAATGTTACATTTGCACCACAAGTTCCAGGATCGTTATCTACAACAACGTCAGCAACTGGGTCAATAGCACACGTAGCACCAAAAGTGATTTCAAATGAATTTAGGTTTCCATTATCTCCACCAACATTATCTACAACACTTAATGTCCAAGTCCCATTTGGGTCTTCACCAGCAAATGTTGCTGCAAAAGTTCCGCCTTCTGCTTGGAATGTTCCTGTAAATGGTGGTGTTCCACCCGTAATTGAAGGAGCTCCATCTTGGAATACAGTATTAGTATAATTATCAGCTGAACCTCCGTTACCAGAAGATAAATCCAAAGTAGTTCCAACAGGAGAAATTAATGTAATATCCATATCTCCATCCCACGTATGCGTTATGTCAATAGTTACATTGTCAACAAAGGCTCCTGCACCAATAGTACCAGCAACTGCAGCAGCAGTTGCAACTGAAGTAGTAGGAACAGCATTGTTACTTGAAATAAATGGATTTGCTGAAGTCCCTGTGAATGTTTGTGCCATCATTGAACCAGATAAAAGTAGCATGGTCAATGTGAACAAACATGAGAAAAATTTAATGTTTAATTTTTTCATGAGAATGAATTAATTCTTTTAATTAAGAAATTATTAATCATTATTCAATAAGAATGATGATTAAAGAGTTAGTAAACCAAGGATTTCTTGGTGAAGAGGAGTAAGACTAGCTGTCTTTCCTGCTTTTGCTGTAACCCAAGAACTAGAAGTCATACTTCCGCTTGTGTTTACCAACAATACACTTTCTTGAATCGCTGTCTCTACAGATGATCCTGCAGCAATCTGGTCTTTTACAGTGGTGTAAAAAACTATTTTGCTGTTAAGGTACTGCCATGTAGCATCCTTATTTGTTGCATTTGAATAGCCAGGGTCGTTGATTGCAGATTGCGTTTCAGCCGCTAGAATGATCGTAGCCTGATCATTTGTTACAAACTGAGCAGTTGCATTTTGAACACCAACCACAAGGAAAGCAAAAAATAACATTGCTGTTAAAATTGTCTTTTTCATGAGATATCATGTTTTTATTAAGTGAAAAAAAATTAAGTAGTTAAAAAGATATATTTGATAGTTTACCGACTTCTAAGCCGTTACCTAATTATATTATAAAAGAAAGTGAGTTTAAGAAACTAAAAATGGCTTAAACCACGGGTTTACCTACTCATATGGTGAGAGATATGTTTGTTTAAACTAAACAGCTAATGAAACTTGGAAATCACCAAGTAAGCTATTAATTTCTTATAAATCGGTTTGGGAAAAATTCTGCGGACAGAAATTAAACTTAATAGTGGAAAAAACTTCCACTGGTTTGATAAATAAAACGGTATTAGGGAGGGAAGATTAAACAAAAAGAAACTTGATGTTTCGATCTTTTGTAAAGTTACTAATTATAAAATATAAATCTATACCTTGTAACAGGTAGATTTGATATGCGTTTATAACTAATATATTATAGTTAGAAATTTTGTTGTTACATAACTATGATCCAAAGATAGTGTTCTTCTTGAGATTGAAAAAGTATTTTAGTTCTTTTTTTATCCAAATTTATTTTTAGAACATTACAACTATACAACTAATTGATAACCAACTCCTTACAGAAATAAAAAATTACCAACATTAAAGATTTTTGCTATAATTAAATATCTTTTACAGCTTAAATTTTAAGATTAATAAAACTGCTCCTACCATATCTACTTAAAAACTAATAAAATAGTAGTAAAATCTAGTTAAACAACATTCCTTAATCTTTTTTCCTTTTTGCATAATTAATTATAAAATAATCTTAAAAAATTCTATCTCCACATTTTTAACTTTCAAAAACATATTTAAAAAAATTGGCGAACTAAATGTGCTTAGATACAACTACTACCTCAATGGAGGACGCATTTTAATATAAATGCTCTAAATAACGATGGATTACAGAAGGTATGCTTTACAGAAGTCAGATAACAGATAACAGATAACAGATAATTTTCTCTTAATTTAAGAAAATTTAAATTTGAAGATATTTCAAAAAGTCAAAAATTTAAACCAGCAAAAGTGACAAACAAAAAAATTGATCAAGTGGAGTTAAAACTGTTGATTAAGATTTATATGTTCTCAATCATTAATTTAATGCCACTCTAAAAATTTATTTAGAAACGAATCAGGACAAGATTTTTTTGGCTAGCGTTTCTGGGAAGATCTATTTAACGACTATGACATTTTCTCAAAATTAACTGGTAAAGCGGTATTGCATCACTATGCTTTTGATCTTGGAGTAATACCTTAAGATTAAAACAATGATAGTTGGATTGATTTTTATGTTTCATAATTAATAATGCTATATTGAAAAAATCAATTTTAGTAGCTAAAAATAATGATAAAATTCATCTGTTTGAAGTTTTATATAAACCTGTAACATACCAAATTTCCCGAACTTTTAAGGCATAAAAAATCAGGAGATTCTTTATTAAAAAAATAGCATTTTGATTAGAAATTTTTAGTTTTGAATCATGATTGAAAAAATAAAAGAACTCGAAAAGCACGCGCTTCAATTAGAACCCAATAACGAAGACCGATTACATTGGCAAAGGAAAGTGGAGCAGTACGCTTTTAAATTTATCGATGATTTACCCCATACAAAAACTTATATTCCAACTGAAGATGGAGGAAAAGATTTATTAAATCATCCGTTCTCAGACCAACCAATTAAAATTGAGGAAGCACTAAATATTTTAGATAAAAATGTTGATACCCCTGGCTTAAATCCAGCCTCTGGAGGACACCTTGGTTACATTCCTGGGGGTGGAGTATACCCTACTGCGTTAGGTGATTATTTAGCTGCAATTACAAATCGATATGCAGGAATTTACTTCGGTGGCCCAGGTGCTGTGCGAATAGAAAATATGTTAATTCGATGGATGTGTTCCATCATGGGTTATCCCGAAACAGCATCTGGAAATCTAGCTTCAGGTGGTTCAATTGGAAACTTAATTGCCATCGTTACCGCACGAGATTATAAAAAAATTGAACCTCAAATAATTCAAGAATCAGTAATCTACTTAACAAGTCAAGTCCATCATTGCGTCCAAAAAGCCATCAGAATTGCTGGACTCCATCGAGCACAAACGACCTATATTCCAGTTGATGAAAATTACAAAATGGACGTCAATGCTCTTCAAGAACAAATCAAAAGTGATATAGCCGATGGTAAAAAACCATTCTTATTAATTGGTTCGGCAGGCACGACAGATGTTGGAGCAGTTGATCCATTAAATGATTTAGCCGACGTTGCGGAAGAATTTAATCTTTGGTTTCATGTAGATGGTGCCTACGGTGGATTCTTTATGCTGACGGGGCAAGGGAAAGCAATAATGAAAGGAATCGAACGATCAGATTCTTTAGTGATTGATCCACACAAAGGGTTATTTTTGTCCTACGGTTTAGGAGTTGTTTTGATAAAAAATGTGCAAGCGCAAAAAGATGCTCATCAGTATCAAGCAAACTACATGCAAGATGCATTAAATGATACAACAGAACTTTCTCCCGCAGACTTGTCGCCTGAATTAACCAAACATTTTAGAGGTTTGAGGTTGTGGTTACCTCTCCAACTTTTTGGACTCGCTCCTTTTAAATCTGCCTTAGATGAAAAATTAATGTTAACTCAGTATTTTTACCATCAAATTCAAAAGTTAGGTTTTGAAGTAGGGCCATTTCCAGAGTTGTCAGTAATGATTTATCGCTACGTACCAACCAAAGGAGACGCGAATGACTTTAATAAAAAATTAATACATCATGTACAACAAGATGGAAGAGTCTTTTTATCCTCGACAACTATTGATGGGAAATATTGGTTGCGAATAGCTATTCTAGCTTTTCGAACTCATCTAACGACTATAAACTTATGCCTTGAAGTTTTGGGGGAAGGCGTTGAAAAATTAAAGTAATCGATTTAATTACTTTAATTTAATAATCACGAACTGTCGTTACTTATCGTTTATTTAAAGAATATACTTTTAGAAAAAACAAACAGTACAAATAATATGAGATTTATTCTATTAATTTCCATAACGTTAGCAATATTTAACTCGCAAAATATACTTGCCCAAGATAATGGCAATGAACCAGCTGATAAAATTTATAAGGTAGTTGAAGAAAAACCTCGTTTTCCTGGTTGTGAAGCAGGTATTATGACACTTGAGGAACGATATAAATGTTCTGAAAAAAGCATGCTCAATTTCATCTATTCTACTATTGTTTACCCTGACTCAGCGAGAGTGCATGGTACAGAAGGTAGAGTTGTTCTTAGCTTTGTAGTCACAAAATATGGCCAAGTAAGTGATCCCAAAATATTAAAAGATATAGGTGATGGTTGTGGCGAAGAAGCACTTCGAGCACTTAAATTAATGCAAGAAGAAAATGTTATTTGGAGGCCAGGGAGGAAAGATGGACAACCTGTAAGTGTTCAATACACTTTACCTGTAAAATTTAAAATAGAAGAGTACACTCCTCCCCCGCCCTACACCATTTACAAAGGTGATTCTATTTATCTAGAACTCGAAACAGGTGTCGAATTCAAAGGAGGTGATAACGCTTTGAAAATATTTATAGCAACCGAAACGATGTATCCTAATAGTGGTTTGGACAGTTGTTTAATCGGAAGTATGAAAAGTGATTTAATCATTAAAAAAGATGGATCTGTTCAACTTTTAGAGACTATTGATTACAGTAATCTAGGGACTGATTTCCTATTTGAAGTAATCAAACTAATTCCAAAAACAGAAGGTAAATGGACACCTGCTATCTACGATGGAAAAACAGTCGCAAGTGTATATCCAATCAGGGTGGAATTTAGACCACCTTCAACAGGTTGCGAAACTAAGATTGACAATTATCAATCCTTACTTGTTGAGGTAGATAATGCAATTTCTTTGCATGATGAAGGGAACTCAGTAGAAGGAATTGCTATCATGAATAAGGCAATTAATTTCGAGCCTAACAATACTGAATGGTTATATTTCAGAGGAGTCATGAATTTAAATTTGAAAAATAATGACTTGGCATGCGCAGATTTTCAAACAATTAGAAAAATATTGACTTACCCTTGGTATGAAAAATGGATAGATGTAATATGCGCGTTTTAAAAATTATAACTGACTAATTATAAATTTATTAAACAAAAAAAGGTAATAATCCATTGAGATTGATACCCTTTTTTGTTTATTTTTTTACTAAAACGACCAAATTCGACCTTCTTTTGGAATCTCCGACATTGGAACATCTCCCCAGTATCCACCAGGAATTGGTAAATAATTTAGAACATCTTCTCCTACTTTTTCCGAAGTGAAAAAACCTAGAAGAGTTATTCCCTTTAATGCATAAAAGAAAGGTTCGACTTCATTATCTTCCCCCTCAATAGACATCGCTTCTTCACCAACTTTAGTAATTAATGCATCCATCTCAGAAGGTTGTAATTTTGAAAATGCATTGTTATGTGCAGCTTGAGCAGCAGCCTCAAGATCATCTAGACCTTTCTTAAAAGAATCAATTTCTGCTGGCTTATAAGCCCCATCTAACATTTCATCAACAAACCTTTCAACCAAAACATCTTTTGCTCCAACCATTCCCTCAGTAGCTGGTAATATTCTCTCCGAAGCCTCTCTAAGTGTGTTTAGCTGAGTATCTGACATAGTTTTGGATTTCCACATATCTACTGATGTTTTAGTGTCAGCTTCACAACCACTCATCAATCCTGCAATTGCAGATGCAGATACTGCGTACCCCATCAAAAGGGCCGTATTTTTTATGGCATCTCTACGTTTCATTTTTCTACTTTTTATATAAAACTGTTTCTTCTTCTAACCGAATTACATTAATAAATTTTTCAAAAAACAATAATGTAATTACAAAAACAAACGAGTTTTTTTTATTAAGATAATAATTCTAATTTGAAAATTTCCTATTGTAAAAACAGAAAATCGTTAAATGAAAAAAATTACAAATTCTGTTTATTCAATTCTTTAACAGCATGATCCGTTGCCCTAGCTGTCAAGGCCATATATGTTAATGATGGATTGACACAAGCAGCTGATGTCATACAAGCACCATCCGTTACAAAAACATTTTTAGCAGCATGCACTTGATTGAAACCATTCAGAACAGAAGTTTTTGGATCACGTCCCATTCGAGCAGTTCCCATTTCATGAATACCAAGCCCCGGATAGCATGGACGTTCATATGATTGAACATTTTTAAAACCTGCAGCCTCTAACATTGCTACACCTTGTTCTCGCATATCTTTTCTCATCTCCCACTCATTTTCTTTCCATTCTACATCCATCGTCAAGGTTGGTTGATTCCATTTATCACGAACCTCCTCATTCAGCATGACTTTATTTTCATGATATGGTAAGCACTCACCAAAAGCATTAATTCCCATTCTCCAAGGACCCGGAGCCAACATATCAATTTTTAAATCCTTTCCAAAACTAAGCTCTTTAACACTTCGAGTCCAATTAGACCGACTTGCTCCTCCTTGATAACCATATCCTCTTATAAAGTTTTTCCCTTTCGTCTTTTGACTACCCAAGTTTCTAAATCGAGGAATGTAAATACCATTTGGTCGACGGCCTTTGTAATATCTATCATTAAAGCCATCTATCTCACCACTCGCTCCTGTTTGGAAATGATGATCCATTACATTGTGTCCTAATTCTCCACTATCATTTCCAAATCCGTTTTCAAAACGCTTTGACTTTGAATTCATCATAATAAAAGTAGAGCCTAAGGCAGACGCATTCAAGAAAATCACCTTTGCAAAATACTCATAAGTTTCATTAGTTTCGGCGTCTATAATTCTTACTCCCGTTGCCTTCCCAGATTTCTCATCATAAATGATAGAGTTCACTATTGAATGTGGACGCAAAGTCATATTTCCTGTTTTTACAGCAGCAGGTAAGGTCGAAGCATTACTTGAAAAATACCCACCATAAGGACATCCTCTCATACACCGATTTCTGAACTGACAACCTCCTCGACCATTATGTGATTGAGTTGTGATATGCGCTGTTCGGCCTATAGTTAAAATACGATCATCAAAATTCTTCGCAATTCTTTCTCTCACATGCTTTTCAACCACATTTAATTCCATTGGAGGTAAAAATTGCCCATCTGGCAATTGAGATAATCCCTCTTTTTGACCGCTAATACCAGCAAACTTTTCTACATAATCATACCAAGGCGCAATATCTTTATATCGGATTGGCCAATCTACTCCATTTCCATCTTTTTTATTTGCTTCAAAATCAAGGTCACTCCACCTATAACTTTGACGCCCCCAAACGATAGATCGTCCACCTACGTGATACCCTCGCATCCAATCAAAACGCTTCACTTCTGTGTATGGGTTATCAATGTCATCTACAAACCAATGCTTCCTAGCCGGTGTTGTGGTATAACCAGTTCTGCTCTGTTTACCCTGTCTTTCTCTTGTTTTTTCGGTGATTCTATTTCTATTAGGTAAATCCCAATCATCCATGTACATAGTTGGGTAATCTTTGACATGCTCTACGTTACGTCCTCTCTCGAGAACCAACGTCTTAAGGCCTTTTTCACAAAGTTCTTTCGCAGCCCAACCACCACTTATACCTGAACCGACAACTATTGCATCATAGGTATTTTCTTTTTTGGATTTTAAATTTAAATTCATTTGAGTCTATAGTTTTGATTTTTCAATTATGGTTAAATTTAGTAAAAAAAAAGATAGACTTAGTGTAAAATAGACGAGATTAGAAAACAAAAAATTAAAACTAAAAAATTACGGCTAATTCGAAATTTTATTTTTCAAAAATCAACTAGAAAATATTAAAGGATACTGTTAATTTTATCGAGCTATGATTATCTTTTTCGTCTTAAAACCAAAGTCTGTATGAACTGTAACAAAATATTCGCCCATAGGAAGCTCTGACATTTCTAACTTCACGGTATGCCTTCCTTTATCAAAATTCTGTTTAGGAATCGATTTAATTTTTCTTCCTAGGACATCAAACAACAATACAACTACATCAGAGGACTCATTTAAAATCAATTCAAAAACTGCGCTATTAGTGATTGGATTCACTCTAGGTCCTTCAAAAGAAAATCGAATATCGATAGAAATAATTTCTTCTTCCTCAAAAACATTTAGAAATGCTGCGTAAACCATAATTTGTCCATCATTCGTCCGTCCATCTCCCCAAAATGGAATTGTATAGTTTCCAACCGTTATAATTTGATTGTACTCACCGGGACCAATCCCAACATTTGATTCAGAAATTTGGCTAAAATCACTCGATAGAGTTGTTACATTTTTTTGTTTAAAAATAACTCCACCATCCATAGAGTACGCCATAAAATATTCTGTATTTTCCGTTCCATTTTTTTTTCTTTGATCATACCAACTTAAAAACACAACTCCTTCATCATTAACAGAAAGACTAGAATAAAACTGGTGAATTTCATCATCCGAGTCATCATTCACCACAATTGGCGATGACCATGAATCACCGCCATCCTCTGATATTGACAAATAAATATCTAGGCCATTTGAAACCTGTGTATCAACTCCAAAAGCAGTCCATGTCGCATAAACCTTTAAAGGATTTGATGGATCAACAGCAATATGTGGACAAGGATAAATTCGATTATCATCAATTCCTTCAATAGAAAAATTTCCTGAAAATAATTTTGGAAAAGCAATATTAGAAATTTTTTGTTCTGTAGAATATGTAAGACCACCATCTAATGATTTAGTTACATATATACCATAATTATCATTTCCTTTATCTGCAAAAAAAGTTGCGTATACTGTCCCATCTTTTCCTACATCAATACTGGCAAATTGTGCTAACGAATAATTTTGAGTAGAAATTATAACAGATTCATTTTCAAAAAAATCATTCCCAGGCAATCGCCTTTTGACTTTCATATTGTAAGTGCCCGTCATCGTCTCAATATCAACGTAGGCAAGATACATATTGCCTAGGAAGTCACTCGTTTGGGAATGATCAGATACCATCCATTGCTTATCAACAGCATGATCTAAATCCCCTAAATTGATAAAATTAGTAAAAGTATCTATCTCTATAGGAGTTTCACTTATTTCCCAATTGGATCCTTTATTTAATGATTTTGCTAAATACATTCCCCACCTACCCTTTTGATCTATATTATTTATGGTCAATAATATCCACGTAAAGTAAACATCTCCATTTTCATTAAAAGCAATCATGGGGTCACCCCCTCCAATTACTGATTCGTCCGGAATAGTTCCATCAAATGGACTTTTCAACCAAGTTGTTCCAAAATCCAAAGTATAATAAATGGAAAACTTCAAAGAAGAGGAACCTCCTGAAGTAGAAATATTCATTGCTCCAACTACAATATTAGTAGAATCAAATGGATTAACTGCCGCATGAATTTCAAATTCAGATTCACCTGGATCGCCAATTCGAACATCTTCATCTGTCCGAATTCCAGTCTTTAAAGAGGTGGACAAAGGTTGGTTTACCACAAAATTCTTTTTATCACTTTGATCTAAAACAAAAGGTAAGTTTTTCTTTAACAAATCAAATTTTTCACAAAATATTGGACTACCATCTGGAAGCGTTGGCATCTTAATATCTGGAATTTGAGAAAATATAGTTTGAGAAAAAAAAAAAGAACAAATGAACAAAAGAAGATTTTTTAACCTCATCTAAGATTTTTTTTGAAATTCGAAAAAATTAATAACAATACGTGCCTTACCGCAAAATCTAATTTTAATTACTAGCCAAAAGTTCATCTACCACTTTTCGTACTCCTTTGGTTGCAACCTCAGCAACAACAACTAAATTTTTAGTCATTTTCATTTCATAATTCAATGATGGCTTTGGATCAACATAAATTATGGGAGCAAATTTAGGTGCAATTCCAACCAAACCTGCTGCTGGATACACCTGCATAGAGGTTCCTACTACTAAAACAATGTCTGAAAGACTCACTATTCCTGCGGCCTTTTCTAACATTGGAACCTCTTCTCCAAACCAAACGATATGAGGTCGTAACTGATATCCTTCTTCACACAAATCTCCTTCTATCAAATCCTTCCGCCAATCATAAACCAATTTTTCATTTCCTAAACTACGAACTTTAGTCAATTCTCCATGCAAATGAATAATGTTGGAACTACCTGCTCGTTCATGCAAATCATCTACATTTTGAGTGATAATATGTACTTCATATTTGTTTTCTAAATCTACTAAAGCATCATGCCCTAAATTAGGGGTTACTTCCAACAGTTGTGCCCGTCTCTGGTTATAAAAATCAATAACGAGCGAGCGGTTGTTATTCCAACCTTGCGGTGATGCTACCTCCATCACATCATGCCCCTCCCATAATCCTCCTGCATCTCGAAAAGTCTTTATCCCGCTTTCGGCAGAAATACCTGCTCCAGTGAGAACTGTTATTCTTTTTTTTGACATAGTTTTACTTTTTTTTAGAATACTTTTATACTTTAAACTTTTCTCCAAAAAGAATATTAAAAATAATTTTCCTAAAACTACTAGAAAAATTCCGATTGTTTTTCATTTCGTAATTTGTGCCTTTATTTTATCAAAAAAAATAGAAATGCAAGAACAATTTTTTAAAGGATTAAAGGTCATTGAATTAGCAAGTGTTTTGGCTGGCCCGGCCGTTGGGATGTTTTTTTCTGAACTTGGCGCTGAGGTCATCAAAATTGAAAATAAAAGTACTGGTGGTGATGTTACCAGGAAGTGGAAATTACCTACTGAAGACAAATCAGTATCTCATTCTTCCTATTATTGTAGTGTAAATTGGCAAAAGCGTGTCTTATTTAAAAACCTAAACGACAAGCCAGATCAAACTGAAGTATTGGAGCTTATTAAAAATGCTGATATTATAATAAGTAATTTCAAACCTGCTTCTGCAAAAAAAATGGGGATGGATTATAAGTCAGTTCGCTCTATCAATAATCAAATCATTTACGCTGAATTGACTTCATACGGAAAACAAGACGAAACACCAGCATTTGATATTGTAATGCAGGCGGAAGCGGGTTTTTTGTACATGTGTGGTGAACCTGACCAAAATCCAGTAAGAATGCCTGTAGCATTGATTGACCTATTGGCTGCGCATCAATTAAAAGAAGGTATTTTATTGGCGTTGTTGAAAAAAATGAGAACAGGTGAAGGGAGTTTTGTAACTACTTCTTTGCTTGAATCAGCGGTGGCCTCTTTAGCAAATCAAGCGACCAATTGGTTAATGGGAGATACTATTCCGCAACGAATGGGGAGTCAACATCCTAATATTGCACCTTATGGAGATATTTTTTTGACAAAAGATAATTTACCCATCGTACTTGCTGTAGGAACAGAAAAACAATTTCAATTGCTTTGCGAAGTATTAAAAGTGGAGTTTTTGAAAAACGATAACCGGTTCAACATCAATACTTTACGCGTAAAAAACCGGACAACCTTAGCAAAAGAGTTAGCAAAAGCAATTCTTCTTTTTGATAGAAAACCACTTTTAGATTTATTAAAAAAAGATGGAATACCTGCCGGAAGTATTCGAAATATGAAAGAAGTATTTGAAATGGAGCAAGCCAAAGAAATGATTTTGGAAGAGACCTTAGAGGATGGTTCTGAAACAAAAAGAGTGAAAACAGTTGCATTTACCGTTTCATAAAAGCTCTTTTTGATTTCTTATATTTAGACATTATTTTTTAATTTTAGAGATATGAAAAACAAACACTACTCCTTGTTTATTGGATTTTTTTTACTAGTTCTTCCTCAGATTAGTCGAGCAACACATATTGTGGGTGGCGAAATGAATTATAGATGCTTGGGGAATGACCAATATGAGATTCAATTAACTATTTTTAGAGATTGTGATACTGGGGTTCCAGATTTTGATGATCCTGCCTCCATTGGAGTTTTTGCACTCGATGCAGTAACCAATTCTTATTTCTTAGATACGGGTGTTGGGCAAATGGGACAATTATTAATTCCAAAAATGAATGATGATACATTAAACCCAGTATTAAGTGATCCTTGTAAAGTTGTCCCTCCGAATGTTTGCGTGAATACTTCGACCTACACTGATACCATTTCTTTGCCTTTTCGAGAAGGTGGGTATACTTTAGCATATCAAAGATGTTGTCGAAATCAATCAATTTTAAATATTATTGATCCATTAGATACCGGAGCAACTTATCCAATAGAGATTTCAGAAACAGCGCTTATTGAATGTAATAGTAATGCTGTTTTTAATGAGTGGCCACCAATTTATATTTGTGTAAATGACCCAATCGACTTTGATCACTCAGCGACAGACATCGATGGAGATTCATTAGTCTATAAATTATGTACACCTTTTGAAGGGGCTACTCCCGATCTCCCGATGCCTCAACCACCAAATCTACCTCCGTTTACTGAAGTGACCTGGATTAATCCTCCCTATAATTTAAGTAATATGATGGGCGGAATACCATTAGCAATTGATTCTCAAACAGGATTTTTAACAGGGGTACCCAATACGATTGGACAATTTGTGGTTGGAATATGTGTAGAAGAGTATAAAAATGGAGATTTGATTTCAACTACTCGACGAGACTTTCAATATAATGTAGGAGTTTGCGGTGAATTTGTGTCTTCTTTCTTTGTTCCTGAAGTAAGCTGTGAAGGTTTAGAGGTTACATTTGATGATCAAAGTATCAATGCCCTTAGCAACAACCCACTAGAATATAACTGGTCGTTTAATGATCCCGGAAACTCTGGAGCTGGATCCACTCTTTCTGATCCTATATTTATTTATTCAGATACAGGAACATATACCGTTCAATTAGCTATCGAAACTCAAGTTACAGCACCTAATGGCACCTTCCTTTGTACTGATACATCATTTGCCACTTTCTCGGTTTATGAGCCTTCATTATTTCCTGAGTTTACAGCGTCCATTGTCGATTGTAATGAACCTATTAATATTGATTTTATAAATAACTCAAGTGATACTGTTTTTAACCTAACGGATTGGCAATGGACAATCAACAACACCCTTTTTTCTATTAGTGAAAATCCACCTACTTTTATCTCAGATGATAATGAGCAGGAATTTGAGATAGAACTTATTATTACCAATGAAAAAGGATGTCTAGACACGACTACCCAAATTATTGATATTGGAATTGATTTAGAATATTCCAATAGTATTTCAACTTGTGAGCCTGTTACAACTTTTAATTTAGATGTCAATGTCCTCGAAAATCCAGATATCACCTCTTGGGTATGGGAGCCAACAGCAGGAATTATTTCGGGTGGAAATACTAATACTCCTTCCGTTGATTTGACAATAGCTAGTACTTATTATTTTTCTGTAGTTTATGCTGACGGATGTGTTTTTGAAGATTCAATTGAAATAGATAATAGTGGTTTAGATTTAGGTTTAAATATTACTAGCACTCCTGACACACTTAATGATGGACAATCTTCCCAATTGGAGGTGACTGGAAATAATTTAGATTCATATGTTTGGGAACCTACTGGAAGTTTAGATGATCCAACTATTTTTAATCCTATTGCATCTCCCGTAGTTTCTACTGAGTATACTACTTTTGTTACCGACATCAATGGTTGTGTCGATACCATTTCCATTTTAGTTGTGGTGCTAAGTACTATTTGCGAGGAACCTTATTTATTTATGCCAAATGCTTTTACACCAAATGGCGATAGTGAAAATGATGTACTTTTTGTAGAAGGAAATGTAATAGATGAAATGTATTTAGCCATATACAATCGTTGGGGAGAAAAGGTTTTTGAATCAAAAGATAAATCAATTGGCTGGGATGGAATTTATAAAAATGAATTACTTGAACCTGATGTCTATGGATATTATTTAACTATCAAGTGTGTAAATGGAGAGGAATATTTTAAAAAAGGAAATATCAATTTAATACGATAATTGAATTCGGTTTATAAAAAAAGATATAGATAAAAAATTATCCCTATCGTTTAGTTTTGGTTTAAATACATTTTAAAATAATTATAACTAGCAACTAAATATAAAAATTACAAACTGCTGAGGGATCATGTATTGGATTATATTACGATCTAGAATTTGAATATAAGCTTAAAAATGAATTCTTTGCCATAAATTGGTATCTCTTACCATAGATTACAAAATACATTTACTTTTGATGAAAAATTAGAGGTAGTGAATAACTTGTTGGAACGAATTTAAAGAAGAAAACATGTCTTCCACTGCAATTATTTTTACATAGTAGCCTTTAATATTGAGGCAAAAAAGATAATTTTTTTTGGAAGAAATTGGGGAGGAAAATTGGGTTGAATATCAATCCATCCTATATGATTATATTAAAAGACCGAACTCTTGACGACAATAAATCAATAATTGACATTGAAAAAAATTCTGCTTAACAAAAATTATCCTGGAGTACGGGAATTAAGCTTAAATTATTTTACATATAAAAAAGTAATTATATTTTCACGAGCTTGGGGTACCAACAATCAATATCGGATATCAAGCTTATTGAAAATCCAACCAAGAATTTTATTTACCAACCTTGGTGTTAGCAGATTATTTTAGTGTAAATATCAACATAACATTACCCAGTCAAATCGAATCAAATAATTTTATTACAGACTGGGTAATTTTATTATCTATCTAATTTCTATTACTTCAAACGCAGCTCTTGCAGGATAAAACATCGCAGCATCTTTATTTAAAGCCATTACGTAGTATTCTGTTTTTGAAGTCTTTGGAATAATTACACTATAAATTCCATCCCCCGCTTCTGAATCTCCATTTGATCCTTTATCCTCAATCGCTACTCGTGTAAAAGTTCCAAACCCTTTATCTCTATAGTAAACAAAAGCTTTTCTAACTCCATCAATTTTTGCTGTAATAACCGTATCATCATCCCAAACTTTATGTTTAACGTAAGAGATTTTTGGTGGAGTCTTTTTCAGTAAAGGATGTGCTTCTAGATATTGAGTTCTAGCTGACATAAGTTCGGTAACACCAACGATTTGGGTTTTCCCAGCCTTCGTTGTAGTAGTAAGATTTTGTTTGAATTTTTCGTAAGTGTATAATTTATTAGTATCATTTTTCACATAAAAATCAATTGAAGCTTGAATTGCTTTTGCTCTTTTTTCATAATCACCGTTACTAAAATTTTCATTTAAAATAGTTCGAATATGTGCAATATATATCTTTCGATACATGCTATTTTCTAGTAATTTACTTATAAGTGGACGAGTAATATTTTTATAATTAGTAATCACACTCATTCTTTGCATTTTCTCTACGGTCAAGACAGTTCTATCATCTAAGAAACGAAAGCCGCCAAAGTTCATATTCATATCCCAAGGAATCGTATTAAAACGACCTTCGGCATCTTTAAAAATGTAAAAATTATGACATAATCGGCCTGTGTAACTATCCAAATTCACCAAAACATTATTAAAAGCTAACATCCACAAGGCTCTATCTACGTTCAATATTTTTTCAATATCCTTAGGTTCTGTTTCTAATGTTCGAACTAATTTGATCAAGTCGTTCCACCCATGGTCTGACTTCATTTCATAAAAATCAAAATAACAAACAGAATCTTGTCCTAAATAATTTAGAGAACCATTATGACCTTTCATACATCCCTTTTTAGTTTTCCCATGCCAATTTGGATCACACTTTATGAGTGTACCTTTGTCTGTTCCAAAATTTTCCTCAAGGAATTTTTCATCAACAGATTCTGTACTGTTGTATAATCCAAGTAATTGATCATTAACATATAATCTAACAAAATTAGCTCGTGGTGCAGGCATATACTTACCAGCAATTTCATAGGCCATTGCTTCTCTTAAAAAACTTGGATCTCTAAATACGTTGGACAACTTTAGGGAAGTATATCCGCCTGGAAAGCGCTGACCTTTTTTCACATGATTTACTTTAATATTAAATGGCAGCTTTGAAGACCCCGTTTTTCGAACATTGAAATAGGAGCTATTTCCTTTGTGTCGAACACCAACAGAGTCATATTTAACTCCATCAATTATAACCGTAGCTTTTAATCTTTTATCTTTTCCATCTTCTTTATAATGATCCAAAATGGCCGCCCAATTGTCTTGTTTAAAAGTTAATCTTATATCTTTCACAACTCCTAAATCATATAAATCTTGAGCATAAAATACAATTGAAAAAGACAATAAAACTAAAGTGAATAAAAATTTTCTCATCCTAAATAATTTGATAATTAAGCTATTGGATTTTGTCTTCATAGTTCCAAAAAGAAAAAACTTACAAAACAACAACACAAAAAACTGCTAAAGTATTGATAATCAATAAAATATATTTTACTGTATTTTAAAGGAAACAAAAAATTTAATCATTTCCTAAAAATACAAAAGCTGCAAACTTGATATAACTAGGTTTGCAGCTTTTGATTTAGTGAATCCAAAAATAATATATTTTATCATAAATAAGTAAAAAATTAGAATTCCGATATCTTTTTGATTTATATTTTCTTTTTTATAACTAACCCTCTCGTTTGGATATTACATTTTTAGAATAAAAGTCCCTTCGAATTTCGAAGTGGCTTTTCCTTGAAAGAAAACATTTAAAACATCAATTATTTAATTCCCTCAAAGATACTTTTCTCAATTCAAACATATAATTTGTTGGTTCATAACCTACGGAACGCGGATTTTCTGCCAAAACATAATACTCGATTGTTTCATTTCCATTACTAGCAATCATTCCCCCAAAAATATTATCGGCTTTAGTTTCGTCATTACTGTTTCCGTCATCTTTCAAATAAACCATTTTAAAATCCTCTAGTGAATGGAAACGAAAATATACTTTTACTTGCTTAGCTTGATTACCCGTTTTTACTTGAATATTAAAATCTTTTACTCTTTCGTTAGAGTATTTTTCTCTACCTACAAAATTTACTTCCGTTATTGATGGGGGTATCGCCCCAAGGCTTTCATGTTTTTTCAAAAATTTAGCTCGTTTACTCATTAAAGAATAAATTCCTGGGATTTTACTTCGACGGCCTATAGTTGAATACAAACTTCTTTCAAAATCTTCTAAAGTGTATGTTTTATTTGGATCATTAAAAAAGGCTTGTTGAACTAATTCCTGTAGATCCTTAGCTCGCTCCTCAAATCCATTATCCATAAAATTATCAAACAAAATAGTTCTCATATGAGAAAGGTAAGTCTTTTTGTAATTAGGGTTTTTCATCAATTGGCTAATCAATGGTTTGTAAGGATTATCAACATGCAAAAGTGGATCTAATTTGATTAATTCTTTATAGCTGAGATCAGAACCTTTCCCTGTATTTTTAAAACTGCCAAAAGCTAAATTCAAATCCCAAACCATTGGAACAAATCGTCCATAATTATTTTTATACAAATAATAATTTTGGCTATTCTGTCCACTATAACTACTTAAGTTGACTAACACATTATTAAATGCTAGCATCCATAATGTTGCATCTACATCTAACAAGTTTCCCAACCCACCATTATTTTTATACAATGCATTTGCCAATAGTGCCATTTCATTCCAACCTTCCACTGATTTTAATTCATAGTTGCTTTTGTAGCATTCCATATTATCTTCATATTCTAAGGAAGAGAAAATGTTTTGCTTACAACCTGAAGGGGATTTCTTATTCAAATCTGGGGTACATTTAATCAACGTATTTTTGTTTGTTTGAAATTTTTTAGATAAAAATACGTCGTCAATTGCTTCTACATTTACAAACAAGCCATAATATTTATTATTAATATAAATTTTTGCATAAGAGGCTCGTGGAGCAATCATATACTTACCTGCAATTTCATACCCCAATACTTCCCGCACCATACTTGGGTCTCTGAGAGCATTTGATAATTTTAGAGTTTGATATCCTTGGTGATTTTGTTCTGCATTTATGTGATTTAATTTAATATGTAAAGCATTTCTTTTGTTACCTATTCTAAACGAACGACTTCCTCGGTATCGGACTCCAATATCCGTATATTTTTTTCCATCAATTTTAACGCCTCCATTTAACAAATCGTCACCATATAAACGCAATGAATCCATTACACCTGACCAATTATCTCTATCAAATTCCAAGCGAATTTCATGAACTTGGTCTAGGTTATACAAGTCTTCATTGTCTTGCCCATAGGAATTGGGAAGGGTAAAAAAAAGAAAGAAAAATAGATAGGTAATTTTTTTCATACTTATTAAAATAAATAATTTTTAATTATGGTATACCAATTCGGCTGCAATATTAGTAAAATAAAAGCAATTGCTATAAAATTTACTTGTAATCTCTCATGCCTTCTAGTTGGTGTAAAACTTTCATTTCAATTTTCCAACTCCCAATACTTTTGACCTTTTTTTCAAATTAATCGCATCACCCTTCGGGTTCAAGTAAAATTTTAATGCGTCTCTCAATCTCGTTTTTTAAGGAAATATTTAAAAAAATAATGTAGCATCAATATAAATCTGGCGTATATTTTTCCTCCTCTAAAATTATTAATTCAAATCCACTTCGAATTATAGCTTTAGTTATTTTTTGATAATCTTAATTTTTTATTTTTGTAAAATTTATTTACAACTACTTCCAACCAAATAAGATTTAGTTCCATAGATTCATTAGATAAAAATGGTGGAATTATTTCACTTAAATTATTGCCACAAATACAAATTGACTGAGTTTTTATAATCATTGACAATCAAAGATTTCTTTGAAAAAAAGTCTCAAAATAAGACATCATCATGATTTCAACTTTTCTGACAAATGAAAATTATTTTTGTAATTCAATTTCTAATATAGGTTGCCAATCAACCATTTTCCATTGTTCTTCCAAGTCATAAATTACTGCAAAAACCTCAATATCAGAGAAACCATCAACTTGAGGCTCCTCGAGCTAAGCTTCCCCTCTGATAAATGCTATGTACTTTTCTGCCAAGATGATGTAGGTAAGAATTCTTTATTTTTCAACAATGGGAAGCCATTGATTGGGTATTTTCTTGAAGGAAGTATCATTCAGAATAAAACCTTTTTTATCCTGAGGAAAAGATGAATCGATGGGTTTTATTTTTCTGATTTTAAAAATATTTAAATAGAAAAATAATACGGTTAGTCAAGAAATTCCGAGCATTTTTTGGATAATTTGATGGAATAAATCATATCAGTATTTCCATTTTTTTAAAAAAAAGATTTGACATTTAAAAAAACTTCAATTGACATTAATGCAATTAACAGCAATGAAAGTAATCTCATCCAAGTGCTATTTTCTTTTCTAAAAGACTCTGCCTTTTCATTTATTTTTACATCCTTAACTTTTAATTTACCCGTAGAAAAAAGATAAATATAAACGCCAAATGCAAGAATTATTATTTCAAAAAACAGTGCTAAAATTTTCATAATTATTAGTTAAAAAGTTAGGTTCTACATCTATCAATGTACTCTTCTAAATCAATTCTTCAAAGTTCCCTGTTTGTCGATTCTTTCTCACATTTTTCCAATCAAAATAGCGTCCATTCATCACAACATAAACTCCTTCTGGCAAAGATTGGGCAAATGCTATCGCACTCCCCAAATTAAAAAATCCATCTGAAGAAGTTCCAAAAGCATAGGGAACCATGGCGCCGGTCAAGATAATCGTTTTTCCTATCAGATTTGCCTCAGCTATTTTCTCTGCTGTCTCAACCATCGTATCTGTTCCATGAGTTATGATAATTTTGTCATGGGTAGATTTTTTACAATTATGGATTACAATACCTCGATCATCTTCGGTCATCTCAAGACTATCCACCATCATCAAAGTTTTGATATCAATATCAATCGTACATCTACCTAATTGAAACATATCCTTTAAATGAGTATCTTTAAAATATAACTTACCCGTAATAAAGTTGTATTCCTTATCAAATGTTCCTCCAGTAACAAATACTTGAACCATGGTCTTTTTTCTTATAATTTCCTGTAAAAAATCTTGCTCTTGTAAAAAAATCAAGAGTTTTAATTGATTTTTAAATCAACCGAATACTCCATTTTCACGAAGATACCAAACTCCAAAAATAAAAAAAGCAAAAACTAAGATAAGCCCTCCAATTTTCCAATAAGAAATTGGTTTTCTACCATAAACTTTTCCCGTTTGACCATTTATAGAGAAATGATATAGTTTATTATTGTAATAGTAAGAACACAACCAGACAGGTAGGATAATATGTTTAAATGTCTGTGCAGACTTTTGATTTTGCACATGCAAATTACGTTGTGTGTCTCCGCCAAGTTGGGCAGAGCACATATTCCGCAATTTATAATTCATAATTTGTTCGGCTCGCTGATAGCCATCATCAACCTCGACATTGTAAATTTCTGCTTCCCAACCGATCATTAAGCGAGTATCAAAATTAACTACCTCACTTAATCGATATGGAAGAATTCGTTCCACATCTTTTTGCTTTAATCCATCGGCAGCAACCACTAATACATCATCGAAAAAATGACTTAAACTTCCACTTCGATGAGTCCAACGTACTTTTCGAACTTGTTGAGTCACCATTTTCCCATTAACCCGCACTTGCCTAGTTTCATAATAATAATGACCTGCTTCACCACTCCATTGCGCATCTGTTTTTGCATCAAAAGTCCAAAAAGGTAGATACACACCATGCAGTTGTTCAACCTCATCCAATCTTTTTAATTTGTTAGGATGAAACCAACCTGAGCGAATCCATTTTTTAAAAATCTTATCTCCTTCAAAACGACTAACGTAAAATGGGATAATTCCTGATGGTTCAATAAACTGATGGTCGTAGGCCTCTACATTAACTTTTGTAGAACCACAGAAACCACAATTGATTTTCACTTGGTCACTATCGACCATAAAATGTGCCCCACAATTTTCACAATCATAAACCTTTTTCCCTTTTTCCTCAGGAGTAAAATTACTCACACTATCAACAATAGCATGCAAAGACTTTTCAACTACCTTGTCATTAGCCTTGTTGATTTCCTCTAAATAACCGCAATATTCACAAGAAATTTTTTGATTTTCAGCTGCGTAATGTAATCGACTCCCACAGGACGGACAGGGCAATTCGACAGCAGATTCTACATGTTGTTGATCTTCACTATTAAGCATTTTTATCAGTTGGTAATTGCCATTTTCAGTTGGCAAAACATAGTCTGCTAACTGAAAATGGTCAACTAAATTTACAATCGGGCAAGCAATTCTTTTTTCTTTGCATCAAACTCTTCATCAGTCAAAATACCCGCAGTTTTAAGTTCACCTAATTGATTGAGTGTGGACAAAATTTCTTCCCGGGTTATTGCTTTGCCTGAATTATCTGCTGGTGTGACAGGAGCTGATTTTGGCGTTAATGGGGCGTTTTGTTGATTCATTATCATATTAGCCATTCCAAACCCCATTCCCATTCCAACACCTTCGCTACCTCCACCTGAAGGATTTTCTGCTACCTTTTCAATCGCTTGAGCAGTTTGAAATTGTTGAAACCTATTCATGTCCTCAACCATATTCATATTGGTCATCTTATCATAAAACTCCTCCACATCTTTTGGAAGAGAAACACTTGATACTTGAAATTTCACTAACTCTAATCCAAATGGATCTAAATCCGCTTGCAAAATTGGCGAAACTTGATCACCTAATTCTGTATAACTTTTCACCATATCCAAAACCGAAACTTCTGCTTCTGCTAAAGCTTCAGCAAATTTTGGCGAAATAATATCTCTCAAACTTGCTTCCACCTCTTGAATTTTCACAACACCTTTTGTTCCAGAATAGTTAGAGAAAAATATTTGTGGATCTTTTATTTTGATAAAATAAGTTCCATGTGCTTTTATTCTTACTTGTTTAAATTCTGGATCTCGTAGGATAATTGGATTAACTGTTCCCCATTTTAAATCCATAAAAATTTTGGTACTCGCGAAATAAACATCGCAAAGAAATGGTGACTTGAAACCTGATTTCCAATTTTTCAAACTAGTCAACAAAGGCATATTTTCAGTCAATAATTCGTATCGTCCTGGCTCAAAAACATCTGCAAATTCTCCTTCATTTAAAAATACAGCAGTCTGAGATTCTCGGACAGTTAAATTTGCTCCATATTTTATATTAGCATCACTATCTGGAAATTTCCAAAGAATCGTATCACGATCTTCTTCTCTCCATTCAATAACTTCTACAAATTCTTCAATAAAAAAACGTCTTAAACTCATAGTTGGGTGGTTTTTTATTTTACAAAAATAATTTTAATTTAATTTAGATACACAACGCTCAAATCTTAACAAAAGATACTACAAAAAGAGAAGGATTTCCCGTTTTTTCCGAGGAAATAATAGAAGTTGTCGATGAATCTTCTTTTTTGAATAAAATTCTTTTCTTACACTTAATTTAAAAAATCCAAATCATTATGTCAATAAACCTTTTTGATCTACTTGGAAATTATTGCCAAAGCTTCGAAAATGAATTCGATCTAATTCATAAAAATCGAAAAACACAGCTTGAAGAACTCGCTCAATATATTGCTCAAAAACAAAAAGATGATCAACCAACTAAGTTAAATGTAATTTGCACTCATAATTCTCGTAGAAGTCATATTGGTCAATTATGGTTATCCGTTGCTGCTCTTTTTTATCACAAAAATAAAATACACACATTTTCAGGAGGAACGGAAGCTACAGCTTTTAATTATCGCTCAGTGGCTGCACTTCGACGTGCAGGTTTTGAAATTAAGACTGCTGACTCATCTGTTGAAAATCCTATTTACTTGTCCACCTTTAATTTTTCTCAAGCTCCTTTGAAAATGTTTTCAAAAAAATATGACCATGCTGAGAATCCTCAAAGGGAATTTGCAGCCATTATGGTTTGTTCGGATGCTGATGAAAGTTGTCCAGTTATTTTAGGAGCAGAAAACAGATTCGTATTAACTTTTAATGATCCAAAACATTTTGATGATACTGACTTGGAAAGTAAAAAATACGACGAGCGAGTAAGACAAATTGGGAGGGAAATGTTTTATGTGATGTCTAGGGTATAATCGAAATCTTCTTCTCTCAATATTTATAGGGATAAATTCGTTTATATATTTTGATCTAAAAATTCCATTGCACGTTCTTCCATCCATCCATTTTTTTCAAAAAACTGACGAATAAATCCACAATGTCCTCCGTGCTTTGGTAATTCTAAAAATAAATTTTCATTCTTCTTCGATATTTCGAAAGGATAACAATTCTCAGAAATAAAAGAATCATCGGCTGAGGATACAATCAAGGAAGGGATTTTAATCTTCTCCAAAAAAGGTATACAACTACTTGATCTCCAATAAGTAACTACATCATCAAACCCATTAGCAGGCGCTGTAAAATGAGTATCGAAGTACACAAAATTACCAGACATAAAAAAACCATTATAATTTTCCAAGGCCTTTGGGAATTGCTTTTTCTTTCGATTAGCTTTGTAGTTTAATGGCAACATAAACCATTTTAAATAGTGCCAATTATACCATTTATTCAAACGTTCATCACTTGCTTGAATATCCATAGGAACAGAAAATGAAATAGTAGCTTTAATTTCTTTTGGTAAATTATCCGCTTCCTCCCCTACATACTTTAGTGCCAAATTCCCGCCTAAACTGTAGCCAACAATTACAATTTTTTTATACCTATTTTTTTGTAAAACATGGTTTATCGTAAATCTTACATCATCACTTGCTCCCATGTGATAGCCACGTAAATTTCGATTGGGCTCACCACTACAACCTCTATAATTCATCGCCAAAGCATCCCATCCTTTTTTATTAAAATATCGAATCGCAGATCTAGAGTACAAACTATTTGATTTCCCTTCCAAACCTGCGAGTATAACAACGAGATTCTCGTTGTCATTTTTTAACCAATCCAAATCCAAAAAATCACCATCAAGCGTTTCCAATCGTTCTCGTTGAAATTTCACTTTGGGTATCCATCGACGGATTAAGGACGCATAAATTGTGCTTACATGCGTATTACGAAATATCCAATAATAAGGTTGAAAACCACTTTGTAGGATTGGCAAATTGAAATACTTTTTTAAAAGAATAAATATATAATGTTAGAATCAAATAACAGAGGGAATGTTTTATAAATTCATGTTTATTTAACACAAACTAATAAAGTGCTCAATTTTTAAGCAATAGATAACCTGCTTTTTATGAAAAATATAATAATAGTTGTTTCAGCTCGATTATAGTTATAAATGTGAGGATTGATAAACATTACGGTAATACCTAATCTTCTGTTTTTATTCTCAATTTTCCCTAACTTTGTAGTCTTCAATAAATTTATTTTTCAAATCTTATATGAATATGAATTATTTCCTCGTAAGCATAATCCTTTGCCTAAATACCATCACTTTTGCTCAACTCCCTTCTATAGCCTCTGTCAAAGCACTCAATAATTATGTACAATTTACTAATGAAAGTATTCATGGGATGATGATTGCTCATCGGATTTTTGAAAATATTAATCAAAAAGTTAATCGTTCAGTAGATTCTCCCAGCGAGCAAATCAATTTTTATGGAAACAAAGACTTACCTAAAAATATATTTTTAGATCCAGAAAAATGGTTTTACCAAATTTCTCCTTACCAATGGTTTAAGGTAACCAAAACAGAGAGCCGTTTTCTAAAGAGAGAGGAAGCCAAAGTATTAAATATTTCTGCTGACAAAATCAAAAAAATAATTGACCGGATCAATAAACTACGATTCCAACTTGATGAGTTTATTAAAAATAAGGATTTACAAGAATCAAAAAACCAAACAGAGATTTTTCGACAAATGGAAATTGTTGCAGAATTGTATGAAAACTTTTATTTGGAGAAAGAACAACTTCGAAAAAATCTAAATAAAATTTATCAAAAAAATTACTATTCAAAATCTACTAATAAAAGCCTGGGTGTTCCTGTTTTAACTGAAATTCATAACAACATACTTCCAATTTTAAAATCGTTGCGATATGATGTATCTGGGAACCTCCCCGAATATATTCAAAAGCTAGAATCAAATATTAAAAAACTCAACGGAATTGTAAATGTTAATGCACGATACAAGACAGCAAAAGCTGCCTCAAAAAAGTTTTTGATTGAACTAAAAAAATATCAAAACTCCAATCAATTTGATCCAAAATACAAGCTTTATGGCAAAGCTTATTATTATCACAATGTTGAGTTAGTTGCCTCTTTTAATAATTACTCAGGACGTATGATCAAATCCTTAAACGACTTGATCAAACTAGAGTCAGATTATAGCTTATTCTTATTGGAAGAACCTCACATTTTAAAGGTAGTTTATCCAGAAAAAGTAATACAAAAACCTGATAACCATATAATTACAAACGATGCACCAACGATCATAAATGATCGAAATGTAGTAGTAAGACAACAAAACATTGTGGTTGATAAGACAGAATTCACATTACAATTTTTAGATCATAAAGAACAAGACGGAGACATTATCTCTATCAACTTAAATGGCAAATGGATAATTGAAAATCAAGTACTAAAAAATCGTCCTCTACAAGTAAAAATAAAAATTGATCCACAGTTGGAAAACTATATGATTTTGCATGCTGAAAACCTTGGAACAATACCTCCTAACACTTGTGCCATTACCTATTATTACAACGGCAGAAGAAAACAAGTTGTCTTAAATTCCAACTTAAATGAAAGTGAGATGATTCAAATAAAATATGAAGAACCAAAGAAAAAAAAATAGAACATGGTTAGTATTACTACTTTTGCATTATTATCTTGAGTTTGATTGATTTATTAATTTTTACTTGTTAGTTTTAACCTTAAACCAAAATACCTCTCATGCCTCTTATTACCACTTTAATTTTTTTTGGATTAATCTCGTATTATTTGTATCAAAAGCGACAGACTTTTACCGGTCAAGAAGTGGATTATTCATTTGGAGATCCCGTCATACAAAAGATAAAATCCAAATTAGATGAACAAGAATATACCTCTGCAGAATTTTTAATCAACCAGTTAGATTCTGATGAATTACGTCAAGCAATTGATCACGTTTCTTTAAATGGAAATGTAAAAACTATAATGGATTGGAGAGAAGCACTTCCTAACTCTCAGTTAGCTATTTTATTTTTGGGTGTGAGTTATATTCATCAGGCATCCCTTGATCGAGGAAATTTGCCTGCAGATTCGTTATCTTCTGAACAAGAGGAATTATTTATTGACAGCTCAAACAAAGCAATAAACCTATTGGAAAAAATCAACTCAGATCCTGAAATTAAAGCAGAGGCATATGCACAATTACTTAGAGTTGCTGGATCAACTGGCGACTTCAAAAGCGCTGATACTTATTTTGATAAATGTCTAGAACTCAATCCAAATCACTTATGGGCACATATGGAATATGCTGAAAATATTCAACCAAAATGGGGTGGAAATTTGGAAATTATCGAAAAATTTATCGATGATTTAACTGACGACCCATTGGTCAATCAGACTGTTTACCTAAAAATGGTTTGGGATTCTGTTCTAGCGAATGAAAACTTGTTTGGTGGATCAATGAAAGATTTAAAACAGCAAGCAAAAGAATTGCTGTTTGAAATTGATGCCGAATTGAATAATCATCCTCCTTCCTCAATCCAAAAATATGTTTTGTATAATTACATGACCGTCGTTTCTGAGGAATTTGGTATTCGCGCATTAAATCAAAAATACAATAAAATGATAGATGGGAATTTTACATTATATCCATTTGGTATTATGCGTTAAAATAAATGAGTTTATAACCGGTCTTCCATATCTATCCATCTACTCTGTTTTATATGCAAAACGACTAGGTCAATATTAGGGTTTTATTTCATGAATTAATTATCATTTTTTATTTGACATGATTTTTTTTAGTAAATATTTTCTTTTTAAAATTGATTTAACTGATGCAAAATAAGCGTATTAAGTTTATATGTTTTAAAAGAAAAATAGATTTTCTCGTTTACTCCTCGAAATAATCAAGTTCTACATTTATAAAAAAATCAAGATTTAACAAGAGAAATAAATCACCTGACCAATTTAATAACATAACATTTACAAATTGATTCAGCAAACCATTAACTACGTAAAATCTGAATTAGAAAATGCCGAAGGCGGTCATGACTGGTGGCATATTTACCGAGTATGGAAAACTGCCATACAAATCTCAGCTTCAGAGCCTGTAGATCGTCGCATAGTTGAACTAGGAGCATTGCTTCATGATATTGCTGATTCTAAATTTCATGATGGTGATGAAACTGTTGGACCACGAAAAGCAACTGATTTTCTAAATACTATTGGAGTAGATCAAAAAACAATCAATCATGTTATTTTAATCATTCAAAACATATCATTTGGAGGAGGTAATTTTGAAAAAAAATTCCAATCTCCAGAATTAGATGTTGTGCAAGATGCAGATCGTTTAGATGCACTCGGCGCCATTGGTATCGCAAGGACATTCAACTATGGTGGATTTAAAAACCGGACAATCTACGACCCCAATATTCCTCCTCAACTTAATATGAGTAAAGCAGAGTATAAAAAAAGTACCGCCCCATCTGTTAATCATTTTTATGAAAAATTGTTACTACTAAAAGGTCGAATGAATACCCAAACTGGAAAGAAAATGGCACAGCAACGGCATCAATTTATGGAAACTTACTTAGATCAATTCTACCAAGAGTGGGAGGGTAAAAAATAACACAGCAACATAAAGAAATCAGTATAAAAAGAGCCTATTTATAAATAACGAACTACTTTATTTTCTTACAACTCAAAAATATAGATAAAAACAAATAGTCAAAATCAAATCTATTAAAGTTTCGATTTAAAAACATGCTCATTTTTTTCTAATTTTTATTTAAACTTACCACCTTTACATTTGTTTAATTAAAAAATTATAAAAATGTTATTATTAATTTCTCCAGCCAAGACTTTAGATTTTGACAAAACAGATTTAGAGAAAAAAACCAAATTGCGTTTTCTTCCCGAGAGCCAAGAGTTAATCGATATCTTAAAAAAGAAATCAACTAGTGATCTAAAAAAATTAATGAAAATTAGTGATAACATTGCCATTCTCAATATGGAGCGCTACCATAGTTTTAAAACTCCTTTTTCCTTAAAAAACGCAAAGCAAGCCATTCTTGCTTTCAAAGGTGATGTGTACACAGGACTAGACTCTGATAGCTTTGATGAAGCTGATTTAGAATTTGCTCAAGGCCATTTGCGAATCCTTTCAGGTCTTTATGGTTTGATTAGGCCATTAGATTTGATGCAACCATATCGCTTAGAAATGGGAACAAAATTGCAAAATGATTCTGGAAAAAACCTCTATCAATTTTGGGGTAGTAAAATCACAAATACCATCAACAAGGACGTTAAAAAAGCAAAAGCAAAAGCAATCATCAATTTAGCTTCTAAAGAATATTTCTCAGCCGTTCAACCTAAATCACTTCAAGCAGATTTGTATAATATACACTTTAAAGAAGAGAAAAATGGTGAATTCAAGATCGTTGCTTTCTTCGCAAAAAAAGCAAGAGGTATGATGTGCCATTATATTATCAAAAATAAATTGACAGAACCCGAACATCTAATTGGTTTCGATTACGGTAGATATACCTACAATGAAAAATTAAGCAGCAAGCGAGATTTAGTTTTTACGAGGTAAATTGTATGCGTTGGTAAGAACTACAATCTTCATTCGAAAAAAAACGTTAACTTTGGAGAAATAATATTTTTTTGATCAAAAAGTCTCTACATATAATTCTTGCATTTTTATTATTAATCAGTACATCTGGTTTTTCAATAAGTACGCACTTTTGTCAAAACCAATTGCAAGACTTGCAATTATTTTGTCAAGCAAAAACATGTAGCGAACTTAGAGCAAAAAAAGAAAGCTGCCATAAAGTTGTTGAAAAAAACATCAAATCCTGCAAAAAAGGATGTTGCGAAAGTAAATCAGACTTTTACCAACTTGATCTTGATCAACAAACTGCCCCAACGGTACTCAAACCGTTAAATTTCAAAGTTATAATTGTAAACTTAATTACATTCCTAGACATTGAATCACCTTCAGTTGATAAAAAATCAACTGACTATTTTAACTACAAACCACCACTTATTCTCCGTAATTATACTGCTGAATTACAAAATTTTCTTATTTAAATATTAAGCTGAATGTGTTCTCATTTTTCAAAATTGGAAAGTGAGCTAGCTTTATTTTGACATGGTCGAATGCTTTTCCATTCACCATCCATCATTCACCATAAATATTTAGTAATGTTAAAATCAACCATTAGATTTTTTCTAGAAAATAAATTAGTAGCCGTTTTACTACTACTACTTTTCGTTGGCTGGGGGTTGGTCACCACACCATTTGAATTTGGAATATCACAATTACCACGCGACTCTGTGGCAGTTGATGCTATTCCAGATATTGGAGAAAACCAGCAAATTATCTTTACCAAATGGGCTGGCCGCTCACCACAAAATGTAGAGGACCAAGTGACGTATCCATTGACAACTGCTTTACTTGGGATCCCAAAAGTAAAAAGTATACGAAGTAACTCAATGTTTGGATTCTCTAGTATCTATCTCATATTTGAAGAAGATGCTGAATTTTACTGGAGTCGGTCTCGAATTTTAGAAAAATTAAATTCACTTCCTACCAACACATTACCTTCAGATGCAAGTCCAATGTTAGGACCAGACGCAACTGGTTTGGGTCAAATATTCTGGTATACGTTAGAAGGTCGAGATACTGAAAACAACCCAACTGGCGGGTGGGATTTACATGAGTTACGCTCCATTCAAGATTACTACGTTCGTTTCGGATTAAATGCGGCAGAAGGAGTTTCAGAGGTTGCATCGATCGGAGGCTATGTCAAGGAATACCAAGTTGACGTTGACCCAGACGCAATGAAAGCCAACGGAATTAATCTTAACCAAGTGATGAGTGCTCTCAAAAATAGCAACCTTGATGCAGGAGCACAAACCATTGAAATAAATTTAGCAGAGTACTTTATACGAGGATTGGGCTATGTCGAGAGCATATCTGATATCGAAGAAAGTGTTGTTCTGGTCAACCAAAATGTGCCAATCCGAATTCGAGATATCGGAAAAGTAAATATTGGCCCGGCAACTCGACGAGGTGCAATTGACAAATCTGGAGCAGAAGCAGTTGGTGGAGTTGTAGTCGCCCGATATGGAGCCAATCCACTGAACGTTATACAAAACGTTAAAGAAAAAATTGTGGAAATAGAAGCAGGTTTACCCAGCAAAGTCTTATCTGATGGAACAATTTCTCAAATAAAAATCATACCATTTTATGATCGAACCCAATTAATTCAAGAAACATTAGGAACATTACAAGAAGGATTAACTTTAGAAATTCTAATTACGATCATTGTTGTAATCTTGATGCTATTGAATTTCCAGAGTAGTCTTCTCATTGCTGGTACGTTGCCCATTTCAGTTTTGATGTGTTTTATTGCAATGCGATATTTTGGAGTAGATGCTAACATCGTAGCGCTCTCAGGAATTGCGATTGCCATTGGAACGATGGTCGATATGGGAATTGTTTTAGTCGAAAGTATGGTAAAACGATTGGAGGAGGCTCCTCCAGAGGAAAATAAATTTACTTCAATTTATGAAGCGACAACAGGAGTAGCTTCAGCGGTTTTAACAGCGGTTGCTACGACTGTAATTAGTTTTATTCCTGTCTTCACTATGGAAGCAGCAGAAGGAAAATTATTCCGTCCACTTGCCTATACTAAAACTTTTGCCTTGGTCGCTTCGATCATTGTTGCCATCACAATTCTACCACCACTCGCCCACTCTATTTTTACTAGCAAGAAAAATAAGACTAGTCAAAACTGGCGAATATGGATTACCAATCTACTTATTTCATTAGTAGGTCTAATCGTTTTATTTTATTTTAAAAACACCATTTCCGGAAATGTAATCATTGCAATTGGTTCTTTTGGGTTATTGAGTCTTTTGTTAAAAAAACATACATCAGAACAAATTTATTATTGGTTTAACATTCTAAAAAATATTATTTACGCAGGTATTGTCATTTATTTTTTAACTCAAATATGGATGCCACTAGGAGTTAATAAAAGCTTGATGTCTAATTTCTCCTTCATTGCAATAATTGTGATTTTATTGTTATCATTTTTTCAAACAATGATATACTTCTATGAAAATATCTTACGTTTTTGCTTACAATTTAAGTTTATATTTTTTGTTTTCCCAGCGTTCATTTTATTTTTCGGTTATCAATCTTTTCAGCAAACCGAGGAAGAATTCATGCCTGCCTTAAATGAGGGGAGTTTTCTTTTGATGCCAACATCGATGCCTCATTCAGGTATGCAGGAAAACTTAAAAAACCTCAGAATGCTAGACATGGCAGTGACTACTATCCCAGAAATTGAAAATGTAGTTGGCAAATTAGGTCGAGTAGAATCTCCTCTTGACCCTGCTCCTATCTCGATGTACGAAAATATTATTAATTACAAAAGCGAGTACAAAACAGATAAAAATGGACATCGGATTCGATTCAAGACTAATAAAAAGAATGAATATGTTCGAAACGAGATGGAAGAGCTCATCGAAGACAAAAATGGCAGATATTTTCGACAATGGCGAGACGAAATCCAATCACCTGATGACATTTGGGATGAAATAGTCAAAGCCACAAGGATACCTGGAGTTACCTCCGCCCCTAAATTACAACCCATCGAAACGAGACTTATCATGCTCCAAACAGGTATGAGAGCGCCCATGGGAATTAAAGTAAAAGGTACAGATTTAAAAACCATCGAATCCGTCGGTTTATTGCTAGAAAATGAATTAAAAGAAGTCGAAGGCGTTAAAGATGCCACCGTTTTTGCAGAGCGAATTGTTGGCAAACCTTACATGGAATTAGATATAAAACGAAATATCATCAGTCGATACGGGTTGACAATTGTTGATGTACAAAATCATATTCAGGCTGCTATCGGCGGAATGAAAATGTCAGAAACAGTAGAAGGGCGAGAGCGGTATGCTATCCGATTACGCTACCCAAGAGAAATGCGAGACAATCCAGAAGTGATCAAAAACATTTTAGTGAGTACACCAACTGGCGCTCAAATCCCTTTAGGAGAATTAATTAAAATAAACTTCGTCCGCGGTCCTCAATCAATCAAAAGTGAAGATGGATTCTTAGTTGGTTATGTTTTATTCGACAAAGAAAATGGTTACTCTGAGGTTGAAATTGTAAAAAATGCAAAACAGCTCTTTTCTGAAAAACTCGAAAATGGAAGTCTGAAAATTCCTGCAGGAACAAGTTTTGCTTTCGCTGGAAATTATGAACAACAAGTACGATCAAATAAACGATTGGCGATTGTGATTCCTATCGCTCTAGCCTTAATTTTCTTGATTCTTTATCTCCAATTTAACTCCGTCTTCATATCGATGATGGTTTTCACAGGAGTTTTTATCGCCTTTGCAGGAGGGTTCATTTTGCTGGATTGGTATGCTGATCCAGCATTCTTAGATTTTCAATTTTTTGGAAAAAATATGCGCGACTTATTTCAAGTTCAAACAATAAATTTAAGCGTTGCAGTTTGGGTAGGATTCTTGGCACTATTTGGAATTGCCACAGATGATGGCGTTTTAGTTGCGACATTCCTTAAAGATTCTTTTGAAAAGAACAAACCTAATTCCATTCAAGAAATAAGAGATGCAGTGATTGAAGGAGGAAAAAGAAGGGTTCGTCCTGCAATGATGACAACCGCAACAACGATTTTGGCTTTGCTCCCTATTTTGACTTCAACAGGACGTGGATCTGACATTATGCTACCAATGGCGATTCCATCTTTCGGAGGAATGTTATTTCAAGTGATTACAATGTTTACAGTTCCTGTTTTATTTTCTATGTGGAAAGAGTGGAATTGGCGAATTACTAATTTTAAAAAATAGAAAAATGGAAAAAATAAAGAAAATTTCAAATAAACTATTTATCAAAAAATCAATTTGGATATTCATTTTTTTAGCATTTTACAACAATGTTTTTACGCAAGTAGAATTAGAATCATATATTAATCTAGCGACTGAAAAAAATGAAAACCTAAAAGCTCTGCATCAAAATTACTTAGTGGCATTATCTAAAGTTAACCAAGTCAACATTTTGCCTAATCCAGAAATAAATTTAGGAGTGATGCTTCCCAAAATGCAAGGGCATACAGGTATCAATAGATTTAATTTGGGAGCAATGCAATCATTCCCTTGGTTCGGAATATTGAAAGCAAAAAAGGATTTAGCACTCGCTCAAGCAGAGGTAAAAAATAAGAACGTCCCAATTGCCTCCTTAGAAATCATTTACCATTTGAAAAAAACTTGGTTAAAGATTTATGAATTGGAAAAGAAAAAGGAATTTTCAACAATAAACTTACAACTTTTAGATCGATTAGAAGAGGTAACACTTTCCAATATCGAAGCAGGTAAATCCTCTGCTATAAATGTCGTAAAAATCAATTTGAAAAAAGAAAAAATAAAGACAGAATTAGCACTTTTAGAAAATCAAAAAATTGCTCCTTTGGCTACTTTTAATCAGCTTTTACAATCAGATTTAAACCAAGCAATTGATATAAAATCAAATTTAAATTTTGCCATACTTCCTGATATTAAAAATGATTTTTCAGTTACGAACAATCAACCTCACCCAATTATTCAGAAATTAAATATTGAACAACAAGTCGCAAGTAAGTCATTGAAAATTAATGACTTAAACAGGAAGCCAACTTTTGGAATCGGTTTTGAATGGACCTATGTTCAAAAATACCCTAACATTAGTTTTGATGCCAATGGTCGAGACATGAAAGTTGCTAGAGCGAGAGTTACTCTTCCTATTTACACAAAACAGTATCGGGCAAAAACACAAGAAGAGGAACAAAAAATCATTGCCATCGATCATCAAAAAAAGGAAATCATCAGTCAATTCTCCATGATAATTGAGCAAGCAAAAGCAGAACATGAATCAGCTAAAATTAAAATTGATTTATACGAAAAACAAAAACGATTAACTCGTTCAGCTATCGAAATCCTGGAAGGGAATTTCAGTACAAGCGGGAAGGGTTTTGAGGAATTACTACAGATGCAAATGAATCTCGTGGATTATGACGTGATGATACTAGAAGCCATTGTGATGAGTCATCTGGCTGTAGCGAAAATTGAAAAAATAATCCTTTAATCAAAGAAATTTCTAAATCTGTTTTTTTAAACATAAAAAATATGGAAAACATAAAAAATGTAATTGTATTGTTATTTGCTGTGTCAATCGGAGTTGGGATTGGCTATTTTGCTTTTGGAAAAAACAAGAAACAATTAGTCAATCAAAACGATGGACACAATCATTCCACAGCAATAAACAACCTAAGTGCAGCCGAAGAAACAATTTTCACTTGCTCAATGCATCCACAAATTCGTCAAAACGAAATGGGCATTTGTCCTATTTGTGAAATGGATTTGATTCCTGTGGAAACTAATGCTTCTACCGACCCCTTAGCTTTTCAAATGACGGAAGAAGCTGTTAAAATTTCAAATATACAAACGACCTTAATCGGATCTTCCAAAAGTGGGGGTAAAAGTATTTTACTCAATGGAAAAATCAAACCTGACGAAAGACGCTCGGCAAGTATCGTCAGTCATTTACCTGGTCGGATTGAAAAATTATTCATCACCTTCACGGGTGAAAAAATTACTAAAGGTCAAAAGATTGCCACCATCTATTCCCCTGAGTTAGTGAGTGCGCAAAGAGAACTTTTAGAAGCCCTAAAATTAAAAGATATTAGTCCTAATTTGGCGAAAGCCGCTCGACAAAAATTAGCTTACTGGAAAATCCCTAAAAATTCGATTGACCAGATTGAACAAACTGGAGAAGTGCAAAGCCTAATGAATATTTACGCTGATGACAGTGGAACTGTGATGGACAAAAAAGTATCAGTTGGTGATTATATCCAAGAGGGAAGTATACTTTTTGAAACAATTGGTCTCGAAAGGTTGTGGGTAATATTTGATGGCTACGAAGAAAACTTGTCTAATATTCGAATCGGCAATGTCATAAAATTTACTACACCTGCTGTTCCTGGAAAAACATTTTCAGCTAAGGTGACTTATATCGATCCGATTCTAAATGCAGCAACAAGAGCAGTTGCCATCCGCTCGGAAGTCAATAATCGAAACGGCTCCCTTAAACCTGAAATGTTCGTAAAAGGGATGTTACAAACTTCCAATTCTTCCAAATCTAAAATCACCGTTCCTAAAACTTCTGTGCTCTGGACAGGAGTCAGATCTGTGATTTACCTCAAAGATCAAGGGACTAAAATTCCAAGCTTTCGATACCAAGAAATTACACTGGGCGAAAGCCTTGGGGAATTTTACGAGGTGAAAAATGGATTAAATCTAGGTGATGAAGTAGTGACAAATGGGGCATTTGTCATTGATGCAGCCTCCCAACTAAACAACCAAAAATCAATGATGAATCAAAATATAAATGTCAAACCTCAAAACGCTGGAATGCTTACTATTCCTGACTTTACAGAAGAAACACCTGAAGCTTTCAAAACCCAATTGAGTTCACTTTCTAATAAATATTTACTATTAAAAGATGCGTTCGTAGAGACAAATGCAGCAGCAGCAAAAGATGCAGCTAAAACTTTTTTAAAAGAATTGAAAAATGTGGATATGACTGTAATCAAGAGTGAAGCTCATCAATATTGGATGCAACAATTAGCAGCTCTGCGAAGACATGGAAAAAAAATAACTATGCTTGAGGGGGTAGAAATTCAACGCCAACAATTTGAATTCTTAACAGATGCAATGATCAATTCTATAACTGCTTTTGGTACAAAAAATAAATTATTTGTGCAATTTTGTCCGATGGCTTTTGACAACAAAGGTGCTGATTGGATTAGTGATGTCGGTGAAGTTCAAAATCCTTATTTTGGAGATAAGATGATGAAATGTGGGTTGGTGACTGATACGCTTTCAATCAAATAATTTCATATTTCTGTAGCTGCTTGCTACATAATTTTAAATAAAACGAAATGAAAAATTTATTTTTCCTTTTTTCCACAATACTAATAACAGTCCTTTTACATTTTGGATGTCAACAAGATTTAAGTAATTCAAAACGATTTATCAACTTGAACAATTTCACATTAAATGAATTAACAAGTCCAGTTAATTCCGGAGGGGAACCCAATCTTTTTGTTTCCAGTCAAGGAGAAATTTATTTAAGCTGGGTAGAATATATCAATGACACAACTGATGCTTTGATGTTTTCTAAAATAGTAAATGATACTTGGACTACACCCAAAGAAATTGCTAGAGGTTCAGATTGGTTTGTCAATTGGGCAGATTTCCCGTCCCTTGTTGTTTATAAAAATAATAAGCAACACATAGCTGCTCATTGGTTACAAAAACGAGCATCCGGAACTTATGATTATGATATCCACATTGCTCAATCTAAAGATGAAGGAAAAACTTGGGGTAAATCTTTCATCATTCATTCCGATGGTGTAGCAGCCGAACATGGTTTTGTAACAATGCTTCCAAAAGATGATGATAAAATATTCGCCACTTGGTTAGATGGACGTTTTACGAAAATCGAAGGCGAAGAAACTACTCATGATTCTCACAATGACCATGGACATGGAGGCGGCGGAGCGATGACTTTACGCACCGCTACTTTTAATATTGAAGGTAAACTATACAATGAAAAAGAATTGGATCATCGAATTTGTGACTGCTGCCAAACAACTGCTGTTATTACTCCAAAGAAGACTTTAGTGGCTTATCGAGATCGCTCGGTGGATGAAATTCGAGATATTTCTTTTGTCCAAAAAAATAAAAAGAGTTGGTCAAGTCCATCTTTAGTCCATCCTGATAACTGGAAAATTGCTGGTTGCCCTGTCAATGGACCAGCATTAGCCAATAATAAAAATGATATTGCTATTGCATGGTTTACAGCTGCTGAGGAAAACCCAAAAGTAAATATCTCATTTTACAACAATGAAATTACAAGCTTTGAAAAACCAATTAGAATTGACGAAGGTAACCCTTTAGGAAGAGTTGGAATCGAGTTGTTTGATAATTTTGCTATAGTCAGTTGGTTGGAACAAGTAGGAGGAAATGCAGAAATAAAATTGGCTCAAGTTTTTCCAAACAAAAAAAGATCTAAAACCATAACACTCTCTAAATCAAGTACCTCTAGGCGAAGTGGTTTTCCTCAAATAGAAAAAACAGAAGATAAACTTATATTCGCTTGGACAGTTTCCGACGGAAGAAAATCTACTGTTCAAACTGCATTTTGGAAATTTAAATAATTAAAATAATTTTTAAAATCTAAACCTTACAATTATGAAAAATTTAAAATTAATGTTCCCTTTATTTTTATTCGCAATGATAATCTTTGTTTTTGCATGTGGAGATAGAGCAGCCAAAGGTGCTGCTGATGCTAAGCAAGGAAAAGAATATACTTCAGCCTATATTTGCACTATGCATTGTAAAGGAAGTGGAAGTGACAAATCAGGCACTTGTCCAGTTTGCCCTATGGAATATGTGGTCAATGAAAATTTTAAAGGAACTGATACTCCTAATACACAGCATGAACACGATCACGATGATCATGATCATCATGATGGACACAATCACTAAAAAAAATGCCTGTCTCATGGGGCAGGCATTTTTTCTTCTTTGCAATTTATTGGTACCTCCTTTAATTTATAAAATTTGATCTACTAATTAATTTACCTCGCTGCCAGCCCTGCAAGATTGAGTTTCAGTAATTATAATTTCACACTTATTCCCCATAATGAATATCACACAAAATATTAATTTTGCATACATTTTTTAGGCGTATAAATTAAACTGAAATCACGTCTTAAACTGATGTGGACTAAAAAATAACATGATTTAAACAAACAACAAAAACCTAAAAAAGTATGGTTCAAGAAGTGATTTATATCGATAATAGTTATTGTTCTAATAGTAATCATTCAGATGTTTTCCTGTGTGTGACATGGACTATTTAGGAAATCCAGATTCGTAATCTAATAAAAAGAGGTTTAAAGCTAATTCAAATCCTATGACTGGTCAAACACTAGAAGAATTTGGAGTATAGATAATTAATGCTTACGATGATGAATTTAAGGAATTATTACATGAAGAATTTAAAAAATTAAAAACAAAGTTCCAATGAATCAAAGCTGTCTTTGTTCTTTTAAGATGGGCATTCCTTTATTTGAATAAAAAAGTCAACAAATCCTTTTTTCATGAAAAGAATTATCACAACTAAACGTCTCTATCTTCGAGCAGTTAATTTAAATGCTGTTGAATTTATTCAGAGCTATTAAATTCAACAGGCTAGTTAGATAATATTGGCGATAGAAGTGTCAAAACAATTGCAAATACTAAAAAATATATTGCTACAAAGTTTCTTCCTTACTATAAAAAAGATGGCCCAACCATTGTAATTCATGGAAAGAAAAGATGATGAATTATCAATTGGAACTTGTGGATTAATTAAGCGACCTCAATTAGAAGAAGTAGATATTCGATTTGCAATGTTGAAAACATATGAAAAGATAGGATATGCGTACGAGGCTGCGAGTGCTATTTTAAAAGATGGTAAAGAAAATCTAAAGTTAGAAAAGGTTGTTGCGATCAAAGTATTGAAAAATTAAAAATCACAAATGCTTTTGGAAAAAATCGGTTTGTCTTTTAAGAAAATGATTCCATTTAAGATAGAAGAGTTGATGTATTTTTCAACAGGCTAAACATTAATTTTGAGAATTTTAGTACTGAGCATAGAGGAAATCCCTATACTCAATACTAAAATACTCAACACTATATACTTGCAGCTACCTTCTCCACCTCATTCCAAACTCGAAAAACATTTTTATAACAAATTTTTGCGATATCTTCCTCAGAATAACCTCTTTGCAACAATACCTTTACAAGATTTGGAAATTGAGATACATCCTTCAATCCGACAGGCAAACTATCTCCTACTCCATCAAAGTCAGACCCCAAACCTACATGATCGATACCTGCTATTTTCACCACATGATCAATATGATTGGCTACCATTTCTACATCAGAAAAAAGTCTTGGGTTATCTTTTCTGAATTGTTCGATAATAGATTCCGCTAACGAGTCTCTAAACCCTAGCCCTTTTTCAGTTAAAATTGCTGATAATTTTTCACGATCTTCATCTTGTTTTTTTCGAAGTTTACCATCAAGGAAAGTCGAGCCAAAATTGATGCAAATCACTCCATTTTTTTCTCCTAAAAGTTTAATCATATCATCATTCATATTTCTTTCGAATCCTGGAACAAATTTTCGAACGCTAGAATGAGAAGCAATACAGGGAGCTTTAGCCAAATTCATTACCTGATAAAAAGTACTATCGCTCACATGCGATATATCCACCATGATACCAACATTATTCATCTCTTTTACAACTTCAACTCCGAATGGACTCAAACCATTCCAAGTACGAATGGTATCATATGACGAATCACAAATTTGATTCACCTTAGAATGTGTCAAAGTGATATATCGAATTCCTCTATCATGGAAGTGTTTTACATTTGCCAAATCATCCATAATTGGAGCACCATTTTCCATTCCCATTGGGAGTGCGATTTTTCCTTCAGCAAATGCTTTTTCACAATCAGCAGGTGAATCTCCTTTAGTGAAATTATCAGGATGAGCTTCAATAATTTTTTGAACCATATCTATTAATGAATCAGCAAACATTTTTGCTCCGCCATTTTCTTGAAAACTTGCTGGAACATAAATTGACATAAAAGGTGCATCTAGACCTCCTTGTTTAGCCCGAACAAAATCAAAATCACCTTTATCGGTTTCAATTGGAATACCAATAAATTCCTTGGTCAATTTAAAATTTCGAACATCAAGTCGATAAGGTAAATCTACATGGCCATCGGTGATGATATATTTATGAGCAATCTCATAAGCTTGATCTTCCAATTTTTCATCCTCTGTGAGCTGTGTGTTTTCCTCACAAGAGAATAGAAAAATAGAACATAGAACATAAGTTAAAGATGTAAGTTTCTTCATGATTGAGTTATTTTTTCGTTATACTTGTTTGCGTTCTAAAACTAATCAAACTTAATAATTTTTTATCATGAAAAATATTATCCGATTACTTTCCTTTTCTATTTTATTATTCATTCTTCATAACAACGCATTTACGCAAAAAAAAACATCTAAACCCTTTTTTCAAATTTTGGAGGAAATGGATTTGGAATTTTTAGCCCCTCTTGAAAATAGTTATAAAAGAATAAAAGAAAGTGAAAGTATCATCGTCGATTTTGATTTTGAAATCAAAGCAAGGAAAGCTGATATGAGAATTGGATTCGCTCTTTTCCCTAAAAGAAAAAATACGATAACTTTCCCACATATAAAAGTGTCGAATATGGCTATTTCGGCCGCAACTAATGAAGATGAGAACGCTCGATTAGTTTTACATGAGATGTCAAGAGAAGATTTGGAAAGTTATCAGGCAGATTGGGGCGCAGTTGTCTTCTTTCAGCCTAAAAGAATTTTATCAGATAAAAACCACTGCAAAATGTTAGCATTGTACAAAGAAGAGAAGGGGTTAGTTTATGTTTTTTATTTGTTTGATGAAGCATCAGAGGAAGTTGATTTGCAAAAAAACTGCTTGAGTTTTTCACTAAAAGAATTCAATGAAAATAACTAGCACCTAATCGTTTAACTTTTAATAATTCCTCCTTCAATCTCCCAAAACACAAGTTTATTGGAGAGAACTGCAATTCTTTACTTCTCTTCTTTCTTCCACATTTCCTTTTAATTTTTCTACTTTTTAAATTTTCAACAGGCAGTTAGCCCAATGAAATCGGTCATTTTAAGAAAAAAAAAAAAGAGTGTCACTTTTTGTGAGCTGCTAACCTATATATCTATGAAAGACTTCGAAATCTCAATGTATTTATTTTCTTAAAAAATTAATTAAAAATATCAAAACATGAATAATTCAAAATTATTAGGACTTTTAGCAGCAATGTTTATCACTCTTTCTATATTTTCATCTTGTACTAAAGATGATATTGATGAAACTAAAACTACAGAAACAGAAACTACGACCTTTGATTGCCCTTCATTGAGCTTAAATATTGGAGATACATGTACTAATGCTTCAGGAAACTTTAATATTGTTGATACAAATTGTGATTGCCCAGATTATGCTACATATGATTGCCCATCATTAAATGCAAATATTGGAGATGCATGTACTACTTCTTCTGGGGCTAATGGTGTTGTCGACGCAAATTGTGATTGTGAAGAAAATGGTAGTTCAGTTGATTGCCCAGGTTGGGGATTAAATATTGGTGATGACTGTATAGTTTATGATTTAGTCTATGATTCTACAGCAATGACTTATGATAGTATTAATATCAATGGCGTCCTTGATATTAATTGTGATTGCTTGTAATTAAATAAGTTTTCTTTATAAAATGATAGTTAAGTGACTTAAAATTCGGAATCAAAAAGGAATAATTTTAGTCAAATCTATATAGATTTGACTGATCTGAATTAAAGTTACTTAACTAACATCCACTATAATAAATCCTTTAAGTCATTTTTTACCCCATTGTTGATAATTCAGATATCAATTATCATAAACTCAAATATTAATTATTAATCTTGAAAGTAGAAGTTAGTTTAAATCTGATTTTAAGCTGCCTGGATAAAAATCCAAAAGCCCAAAAAGAACTTTACCAAAAGCTTCTCCCTACCATGATGGCAATATGTAGACGTTATTTGTGGAATAAAAATGAAACCCAAGATGTTCTTCAAGAAAGTTTTATCAGTTTATTTAAAAGTTTGAAGCAATACGATATCAACAAAGCAAGCTTCAAAACATGGGTCTCACGAATTACCATAAATGTATGCTTGGCATTTAACAAAGGTAGTACAAAAAACTCGTCTACAGAATTAATAATCAATTTGCATGAACCATCTATAAATCCCAATTCTTTGGACTCTATGAGTGATGAAGAAATTATTAAGTACTTGGAACAAATGCCTTTTCCCTATTTTCAAATATTTAACTTATTTTTCTTCGATGGATTTACTCATCGAGAAATTTCTGAAATGTTGGATATTAAAGTTTCTTTATCACGTAAACGATTGGCAAGGGCAAAAGAGTGGTTGAATAAAACGATCACAGACAAGAATGAATTTTGTAAAAATTATATTTTCAAACAATAAGAGTTATGAATGATTTTTTAAATAAATTAAAAGCTCGCATAAATAACTTAGAGTTATCTAATCATACTGAGGTGAACGAAGATGCTCTATGGAATAGCATTCAAGTAGGAATTACTGAAGATGTTAAGGTAGAAAATCCTAGAAATTTCTTACTCTATGTTCCTTTTCTTTTAGCTACTTTATTCCTTATCGGTTTTACTGGTTTATATTTCAAGAATAATAAAGTCAGTAATGAGCAACAAAAAAATGTTTCTTTAAATCAACAAAATTCAATAGATGATTTAATGAAAAAATCAAATTCAACTCCTATTCCTGGTGTTGAAATGAACGATTTAGATCAACCTATATTAACTCCAAAAGATGAATTAGATCAATTTACTTTTAATTCTTCAGTTGAATTGTCTAAAAGAAATAATTCTTCACCTGAAAATAATTCCAAAAAATCAGCTGTAAATAGTCATTCAACTATCTCTAAAAATAGTACCGTAAGAAATAAAGTTATTGCTACACAAGACAATAACAATAAAGATCTGCAAAAGATTATCGTTCTATCAAATAATTCAGTAGTAGAAATAGAAAATAAAATTACAACGGATCAAAATAATGAAGAATTGCAACAAGACAATGTTGAAATCAACAGTTCAGCATTAACAGGAGACAATGAGATTATTGCAGGCCAAAACAATGAAGAGTCACAAAAAGATATCATTCCATCAAATCATCTAGCAATTGAAATAGCTAATGAAAGATTGATGGTATCAATGATACCCTCGGTTTTTTCAAATCTTGATCAAAATCAATCTAGGAAATCACTTGATTTAGAAAGGTATTTCACCATGAAAGAAAAAGAGAAGCGAAAGATTAGCCTAGGTCTCTTTACCGGAGTTCATTTATTACATTCTAATTTAGCAAGCAACTCAGCTGACGATCAAATTAGAAAAAATTTAGTCAATGCTGGACTAAAACCTCAACTTGGTTGCTCTGCTGGAGCTGAAATAACTATTCAATTGTTTAAAAACTTAAATTTAACAAGTGGTATTGAATATGTGAAATCGGTGGAACAATTCAATTACAGCACCAAGTGGGATACTACTTTTCAGAATGGTCAGAATACAATCAATCAATCTTCGGAGCGGATTGTAAAACACTATAATAGACATTCTTTTTTCTCTGTGCCTGTTCTCTTAGGTATGGAATTTCAAAAAGGGAAATTTGAATTTGGTGCAAATATTGGAGTTGGATTTAATTTTATTAGATCACAAAGAGGCAGAACTTTAGATAATAATTTAGATTTAACTGATTTTCCTTTGAGTGAAAATAGTAATTTATCACCTCGACCTGATTTTTATCTTTCTTATCAGATTCGTCCATATTTAAGTTATCAATTAAAAAAGAATTTGAAAATTCAACTACGTCCTGATTTCCGAATTCAAAATTATGGAAAGTTGGAATTCTATAATAATATGAAATTTTCATCAATTTTGACGGGAGTTCAAACGGCTATTGTTTTCGATTTATTTAAATAGATCTTTCTACACACGCTTAATAAAAAAAGGAAGTCATTTAAAAATGACTTCCTTTTTTTATGGAATGAACAATTAAGGTTTGATCTAAAAAATAGAAAGTCGCGTATTTGAAATACGCGACTAACCACAACAAATTATAATCCCATGAACATATTCTTTATAAAAAAGCCATATTTTAGCTTGTTATTTATTTCTGTATTTAGATACCTCATAAACCATATTAGCATCTTATTTATTCTACCAAAGAAAAATATTTGCATAGCAAGTCAGATTATTAAAATCCGACTTGCTATGATGCAAATTATAATCCCATGAACATATCCAAATTAAGTGCTGAACTTTCAGCAATGACTGCATCATTTTGCAACCCCTCGATCCATTCCCTCATTTTATATTTTTATCATGAAAAAAGAAGTAGGTCAGAATCCTAAAATTTTCAGGATTCTGACTAACTACAACAAATTATAATCCCATGAACATATCCTTTTTGTAAAATTTGAAGGTTAACTTTTTAAACCTTTAATTTTTCTTCCTCGTCTCTTTCTCCCGATTACCTTACAAATATAAAGCGACTCTCCTCCTTAGACAAAGACATAAATCACTTATTGTGAACTTTATAAAATCAAACTACCTTCCTATCAAATCAATAAATACACAATAAACCACTGATTACCAGTTAGTTAAGAAATAAAATAGATGGAAAAAAATATTTATTGTGAATTTTATAATAGTATTTTTTACAGAAAAAAAGCATGATTTTAATTAAAAAATCATGCTCAATAATTTTATGAAATAAAAATGAGTTTCATGGTTACGATGCTGAAATAGAAGAAACTATTTCAGAATCATATCATGAGGTAATTCAAAACTACTTATCACTTTTCAATATTGGAAAAGTTAAAGTCTTATTTGATGTTTGGACACATAAGAAATAAGTACCCGAAGCTAGTTCTTTATCAATTTCAATTGTTAGATCTTTTATGTCCTCAAATTGAGATGATTCAAAAACAACCTGTCCTAAAGTATTTAGAATTTGTATATTTTGTAAAACCCCATTTTCTGGTAGATTCATTATATTAATTTCCCCAATAAATGGATTAGGAAAAACTGCTACATCTGTAAAGGTTCCAAAGTCAATACTTCTTACATCTGTATAAGTGGTACTTCCATTAAAGTCAAATTGTTTTAAGCGATAGTAACGATACCCGGATTTCAATGGGGAGTTGTCAGTAAATGTGTAATGATGGTTAGTTGTTGTTGTGCCATTACCGAGTACCGTTCCTATTTGCTTAAAATTCTCGTCTGTAAGTGGTAGCGGTGTTTTTGCTACCTGTATTTCAAATCTATGATTATTAAATTCTGATGCTGTTTTCCAGCTTATGATTGCGTCCATTCCCTCTTTTACGGCAGTAAATGACGTTAATTCGAATGGTAACGGAACCAAAGAAATTACATTAAAGTTATCCAAGGCATAGCCTGAATTTCTTCCTTGTGAAAAGTGAATTTGTGTACTACTACTAAATTGTTGCCCATTAACTGAAAGTAATCTGCTTAAATCAATTTGACCTGAATTTGTCCAATCACTATGAATCACTAATTCTGTAGCCTCAATCCACGAGTCTATATCCGAACCTCGCAGATAAATATAATCTCCATCAACTAAGTTGTTAGGGGAAGTATATTTATAATCAAAACTGATCTCTAATCCTTCATTCCCTATATAATTCATTAAATTCAAAGTAACCGTTAATCCCTCGTTAGTCCCACTGTTTGAAAAATCTAATGATTCTAGATATTTATTGGATCCTTCATTAACAAAGTTCAATTTCCCATCAGTATCAGGTTTAAAATCCCATTCTTCAATTCCTTCCATCCCGACTGTATTTTTAGTAAAAGTGGTCACTGAAATCCCTTCAAAGTTTTCCTCGTAAGGTAAGGTAATTGGAAGATTAGGTAATTGAGTCACTTGATAAGATCCAACAATTTCATTATTACTAAGATCTACATCTTGAGGTATATTAATAAACCCATCTAATTGATATGTCCCTGGAGCTGAAAAATCTGCAGCAGCAGTAAATATTTTTTCTGACGCATCTCCAGAAGGTAAAGTCTCATATATTATTTCGGTTTCTAAATTTCCATTATCTACCTGATAAGAAATTTCAAAACTATCGATGGTATTGATTCCTAAATTTTTTAGTTCTATTGTGACCAATTCCGAATTTGATAACGCTAGGGAGGTATTAGCTCGCCCTACTTGAATCGTAGAAATCTCTGTTAGACTCATATCATAATCCCATGGACAAACATTTCCCGATTGAGCTGTTACCTGAAGTGCTATAGACCTTTCAGTATTACCCCCATTATAAGTCCTACCCCTAACTGCAAACCAGTATTCGTCGCCAATAACAAGAGTTTCTGATTGATAGATATTTGTGAAAACTGTGTCAATTATAATCATTTTAGAGCTGAGCAAAGTATATATTTCATAAAAATCTACATCTGGTACTGCGTCCCAAGTCAACTCTAAATGCCCTTCACAAACTACTGAGGAAGAAAGATTAGTTGGTCTTTCTAAGATAGAAAAAGGTATTAAATTATGACTAGTTTCAGATCCACTATTTTTTGAAACTTTAATAATTCCTTCTTCTGTTGTTGAGGAAGGTGCAGTCCATAAATATTGTCGATCTCCAGCGTCTATATCTGCATCTATTAGCTCCCAAGTTGTTCCATCATCAATTGAAAATTCTAAAGAAAAATTAGATGTATTGTTTACATTTGCATCCCATTGAAGCATCTGTGTTGATCCAGGTATTATGCCTTCCTCTCCATGCGGGTAAGTCAAAACTATATCAGTAGTTACATAATCAAAGACAATGAAAAACTCTTGTGGCCCAGTCGGGATACTACTTCCATCAATTGAAATAGTATATATTCCTGCTGAAGGATTATTTATTGTCACTTGTTCAATGTTATTAAGTGTATCTAATTTCCGAGTAGCTAAATCTGTAACATGTGCGGTGCTATGGTTCAATACCCAAGGCAAATAATCTAAACCATTTGGAGTAGTCAGTTTTATATCCAAATCATTTATCAAAGTCTTAGTAGCATATGCTGGAGCTTCAACATCATGCCAGTATAACATTACTTTTAATTGTCCTAAACCTGATGGGACAGTAATATTAAAGGTTTTTGTTTCTCCATCAGATACGGAATCAGTATCATATCTATTATTCTCTATACATTCTGCTGCACGCCTTCCATTTATTAACCCGTAGCCGTAAGCATAATCAGGCCCAATATTTCCTAAATCATCTGCCGTATTACAAGCAATAGCTTTCATCAATCCTCCTTGCGGTATATCTCCTCCATTTAACTCTCTGTATCTCTCATTTAATAAGGTTAACGTTCCAACAGTCGAGGGTGATGCCATACTTGTACCGGTACCATTATAATAATCGTAATCTCTTCCAGTGGACATTACATCAGATCCAATAGCTACTACTTCAGGTTTTAAACGTCCATCTGCAACTGGCCCTTTACTGCTTCCTCCATTTAACTCTCTACTTTGCTTTACATTTCCAACTGTCAAAACGTTCTTTGCACTTTGGTAATATCTTAATATAGATTTATACCCATCTGGATAATCTCCACAAACTGAGTACCCACTATTTCCAGCAGCATAGACATGGAGTAACTCAGGCATCTCTCTCATTTGCCAATCCAATGAGTTACTACTGTAGTTATAAGTTCCATTCGTTTCACAATTGTATCCAACACCATAAGAATTATTAGTCATCACCATCTCATGATTGTCATAATAAGTTTGAGCATTGGATATAATTGAAGTAGTTTTTTGAATAATCAAATTGGAAGATGGTGCCATACCCCGATGAACAGGATCAATATTTCCAGCACCGCCTACTATACCCGCCACATGATCACCATGAGCACCGAATGAAGAATAAGATCCGTTGGCGTAGTTGGTTACTCGATCATTGAAATCAATATGATCACCCAACTCGCCTCCGTCTCCTATTCCTACATAGATGCCTTCACCGCTTAGGTTTCGAGCCCCAGAAACATTCGATTGGAGTACATTCACTTTTTGTAAGATTCGATTTTCATGGTTAAGTGGCTCAACCGCAGGCTCAATTGCATCTACATGCGCAACCATTGGTGAAGCAGTAAGCATTTGCAAATCAATTTGCGCAATACGCCCAATGATGAGATCACCTCCTCGAAGAGGTGTTTGCAAATGTGTAATGTTAAATGTGTGAATGAATTGAAGACGATTGGCTTCCAGATTATCTGTCAAAAGTATCGCTACATCAACAGTGCCAGGCGATTTTATAGCCCACTCTGGAAATCGTCCCTCCCTAATCTCAGGTGAAAGTTTTTCTTTAACAATGTACTTACGTAAGGTCTGAATTCCACAATTCTTCAATTCTGAAAGATTTATTTTTGTGGGTACCTTAGCTAAGTAGCTATATTTAGATTGGTAATTTATTAATTCGATTCCTGAATCACGCAAGGCTTTCATTTCTAATTTTGAAGGAATCCTATCAAAAGAAATAACAACAACATAGTCATTAATTAATAAATCTTCTTGGAATTCTAATTTCTGATCAACAAATTGTTGAGGACTCATTTTTTTAATTGTTGAGTAGTCAATCAATTGGTTTTGACCGTAAATCTCAGGTACGCCTATCATCAAAATGACAGCGCAAAAACTCATTATTGCATTTTTCATAAAATGTAACACTTTGAAATGTTCATGAAATACTCACAGGAATGATCCAACCCTTAGCTGTTATTATTTTGCATCGTAATATTCAGCTGTTGTTTTTTCAAAAAACCTGTAATAAGAAAATGGTGTTACTGTTGATAGTGTAATTGTTTGCGAAAAACTGAAAACGGGGAGAATTGTGGGAGTTTTTTTGTTTGTGTATCCTGCATCGGAACAATTTATTAATATGCAAAATATATGCCTAGACTTTCATTTTCAAGATTGAAAACTTTATAAAAGTAAAGTTACTGTGACAGTCCTTTTACTTTTATGTAAAAAAAAAATATTTAAAAAAAATTAAATATGGAGGAAAATTCCTCCTAAAAACCCAATAAAATTGAAGGATTTCAAAAAAACATGAAATCATATAAAAAAAACGATACTACGTTATCGTCAAAATTGTGGGAGGTAATCCTGCAAATTTCATAATGAATAATATATGTTTTTTACGAAAAATTTACTGATTATTAGTATTCTCATTTCTATTAGATACCTAAATCAAGCATGCTAATTCATTATTTACGTAAAATAAATTTGTTCCATCATCCCCATATGAATATGACTCTAAATTAGTTTAATTACCATGCTCAGAAATTCAAACTTAAAAATTAATTGCTACCTAATAGTCCAACTAATATTTTAATTGAACCTAAACCAAATGATTTATTTATTTTAAAATTGCTTCCCCACAAGAAGGCCATTCTCAATCATGATAAAAAAAATTTAAAAATAGTTTATTTATCTAGAAGGGACTCTGAAATGCTGGATTTGTAGTAAAGGTAGTGTCGGTGAGTGTATGCAAAAAATTAACTAGATCTTGTTTTTGCTCGGAAGTTAATCCCAAAGGACGTATATTGACATCTATATTAGCTGCATTATTATGATTAGGGCTTTCATTATAAAAATCAACGACTTCCTCCAATGTTTCGAATCTTCCATCATGCATATAAGGTGCAGTTAAGGCAATATTCCGTAATGTAGGTGCTCTAAATTTTCCATTATCAAACGTATCCTGTGTAACTCCTCCTAATCCTAAATCGATAAAATCTTTTAAAGAACCAACTGAATCTAACCCATTATTAAAAAAACCATCAGTAGTTCCAAGGTGCAATGCATGACAATGAGCGCATTCTGCATCAGGCAATCCACCCTGAGCATCTGTAAACATTCTCATTCCTCTATCTTCTGAATCGGTAAATGCGGCGAGACCTTGAAAAATAACCTTATCATATTTTGAACTAGCACCAATCAAAGTTCTCTCGAATTGAGCGATAGCTTTAACTGCTAGCTCTTTGGTAATTTCTGATCTATCTTCAATGCCGAAAGCCATCCGAAACTTCTTAGGATAACTAGGATGATCTTTTAATTTTATTTCTACATTTTCCCAAGTATCATGTAATTCAATCGGATCTTCAACAGGATCCAAAGCCTGATCCTCTAAGTTAATAGATCTTCCATCCCAAAATAAACCCTTTTCCACATAACCTATATTTAATAAACTCATCGAACTTCGCAGTCCTGAAATCCCATCAATCCCAGTGCTTGTTGCCCCACCGTCTGTAAAGCTTAAAGAGGGCGAATGACAACTAGAACAAGACATTGTACTATCTGCCGATAAAATTGGATCAAAGAAAAGATGTTTACCTAGTTCAATTCCATCTAGAGTCATTGAATTATCAGTCGGTATAAACATAGAAGGAAAGCCATCAGGCTTTGTGATTGAAAAAGCTTGAGGGCTATAGGGAATATATGAAAGGTCTCCCATAACACCATATTTTTCCTCATTATCATCATTACCACAACTTATAATAAAAAGGAAAAGAAAAAAGGAAAGAAGATATTTCTTGCTCATAGTTAATGATTGGGAATTAACAATTTATCTTACTGGTCAATTTCTAAAGATTTTTGTTGCAAATTGTCCATAATTTCATTCACCAAGACCATATCATTTATGTTATGAGTCCCAGTTTGAGTCATCACATTTATATCCTCAAAAATCCTTTTTGCATCAACATTAAATGAGATCTTGGAGGTTGTTCCATTTTCCAATATAATATTTTTAGCAAAAAACTTGGTCCGATAAGCCTCATCTGATCCTGTGTGGTAAGCTAATTTATGAGAAAATGTCCCATCAGAATCTATATCAATCTTAGCTTCGGTTTTGGAAAAAATAAAGCTGTTCCAAGCAGACCAGTAATGACCTGCCTTTCTTAGTGGATGACCACTACCGTAATCCTCCCAGCTAGTAATATTCAAATCTGGGGCAACTCCTATATTTATCTTAATACCTGAATACTCTCCTACAGGAATATTAGGAGCAGTTATCACAACCCCTTTTGTCGCATCTTCAACATCAACTGGCTTGAAACTCAAGTCAACAAAATTAATTTCAAACAATTCAGTTTCTTCTGGATTCCCAACTATATCTTTAACCAAAACAACATTCGAGATGTAAAAATTAAACTGATCAAATCTAATAGGATTTCCATCATAATCATAATCATTATTGATCATCAGAACTTCATCAGCGTATTTACCTTTAAATATCAACTCAACATCACTTGTCTCCTCCAGTGTAGGGTCTGGCCTACAAGAGTTTTGAAATAATAAAAATGAAGTAAATAAAGTAAACCAGAATATTTTTTTCATAAGAATTTATTTTTACCAATAATGATGGATTGATCTCTTTAGAGTAAAGAAATATCATAAATCACACATACCTAACGAAAAAAAGCCTCTTTGAGTTTTTGATACTGATGAAAATATTGATGACTTTCATCAATTATTCCCCAATTTCAAATGCCTCTGCCGTATTACTGACAATCTTAGACTTTATAGTCTCCACATCATTTGTCGTAAAATCTATGCCTTTAAGCCATTTTGTATAGTTTACTTTTAATGGAATTTCTGAATCAAACCCCGGTTCTAAAACCCCAAATAAAGGAAGGATCACTTGAACTGAATTAGCTATTTCTTTTCCCATCTGAAAAACTTCTACCTCAGTTGGATTCGTCAATGTATCTTTTACCAGAGAGAATTCTTGATAAACGAATCCCGAATCTCGAGTTCCAAAACACATCATATTTTCACTACTCAAAGGGTGTGTATCTGCCAAGGTATCTGAATTGATGGAACTTAACCCTTCATCTATTCCTACTGAAAACCTTAATTCCATGAAGGTCCCAGGATTTCGAAACTCACCAATAGTATAATTAAAAGAACTTCGTGAAACCAATACAAAATCATCCTTAACAGTGGTATCTTTAGAAGTTTGAGATGCCCCACTTTCATAAATCATAAAAGTCATTTCATCTTCCACTTCTGCGATACTTCCGTCCATTAAGACCAACTGAAAATCAGATAAATAAAACTCAATTCCTTTTATTTGAAAAAAGTTATCATTGAAGTTACTAAACGTAGAATCAGCAGAATGATTTATCACAGAATCTTGTCCAAATGCCCCTTTTATTGTAACACTGTGAGTAATTTTCAAATTTAAATTTGGAAAGACGCAACAGTCATCACAAGGTTCATCTGCAGAAGCATCATAATTTGTAGCATCGATATTTAAGCATCCATCAATTGGCGTATAACAGCTACCAAGCAAAACAATGAATGATAACTGAAAAAATAAAAGTTTTAGGATATCTATAAGTTTTTGAGAATTTCTAGAATTCATTTTCTTATTTTTTGTTCAAAAATTGGCGGCAAAAAAATAGTTCATCGCTTATTATTTTCCATAATCCTTCACTAATTTTTTAACTAGTTGTTTAACCTGACTTGAAAATTCCTTATTCAAAATCCAGTTATAATAAGCCTTGTCATTTTTCAAAACTTTAGCTGCGTGCTGTCCCTGATATTTTCCAAAGTTAAAAACGATTACTCCTTCATGATTATATTTTAATCGCATAGTTGCATCTATCATTTTATCATCAGTTGTGAATTCATGTAATGCTTTCATATCATTTTGAACCGGCCTTTCAATAATATTGCCGTCTCCATCCTCTAAATCAACGTCTTGATATCTTTCCAATTGCCCTTTTAACACATCAATTGTTGCACGAACATCAGAAAGAGCATCGTGTGCATTTTCAATTTTCTTACCCGTGTAATATTTTAAAGCAGCACTTAGGGTTCGAGGTTCCATTTTGTAAAAAATTCGTTGGACATCAATCGTTCTTCGTCGAGACATGTCAAGTTCAATACCCACTCTTGAAAATTCTTCCATCAACATCGGTACATCAAAACGATTAGAATTATAACCAGCTAAATCAGAGTCTCCAATAAATTTAAGCAATTGGTCAGAAACTTGTTGGAAAGAAGGTTTGTTTGATAACATCTTTGGTGTGATACCGTGAATATTCATTGCCTCCTCCGAAATCGGAATACCAGGGTTAATCATCATCTCCAACTCTTCGGGTTCAACTCTGTTTTTGTGATATTTAATAATAGCAATTTGTACTATTCTATCTCTTACTACATTTAGCCCAGTTGACTCAATATCAAAAAAGCAAAGATCTCTTTCTAATTTAAAATCCATATTTCGTTATATTTTTAAATAAAATTTTATTCTAAAATTATCCCTTCAAACCCTTTCGTATAAAAAGTTTCTAACTTACCAATTTCATTAGCAAAAATAAAAAAGGCATCTATATTTTCGACTTTTGCTGCTAATGCTTTTGATTTTTCCAGTCCCATAACCATCATGGCTGTCGCATAAGCGTCAGCACTCATGCAATCATCAGCCATAATGGTGACGCTGAGTAAATTACTTTTTTCAGGAAAGCCTGTTTTTGGATTTATCTCATGACCATACCATTCACCATTAGCCTCGTAAAAATTTCGATAGTTACCTGAGGTAGCGATACCTTTATTAAATACTTTAATAATGGCTTCGTACTCGTTAAGCTGAGCATTGATTTTTGGAGTATTGATTGCGGTAGTCCATATCTTTTTCTTGGAATTTTTGCCTGACGTTCTAAGTTCACCGCCAATTTCTACAAGAAAATTTTTTATTTTTTTTTCCTGAAAAAAATTAGCGACAATATCTACTCCATAACCTTTTGCAATCGCAGAATAATCAAGTTGGATATTTGGATTGTTTTTTGAGAAACTACAAATTAAACCAAGATTAGTTTTATCACAATTGATTTTAATTTTTTCAAAACCAACTAATTTTTTTAACGAATCAACTCTAAAACTATCAATGTCTGTAATTGCTTTTTTTTCCGTGTATCCAAACCCCCAATAGTTCACCAAAGGCATAACAGTTGGATCAAATAACCCATCAGTCTCTTCAAATATTTTTTGTGATGCTAGAGTTACATCTCGAAAATACCTATCAAATGTATTTATTTCTTTATTTTGGTTAAACTTCGAGATCTCTGAATCAGGAATATAAGTTGAAACCGATTGATTTAACTTTAATAGAATTATATCTATTTCATTCTTAAAATTACGCCCCAACTCATCTTCGTAAGTAATATGATAAGTCGTCCCCATCGTTTCTCCTTTAATTTTTAAAAATTTAGACGCTGAACCTTGAAATTCATTTTGACATGAAAAAAGTAAAACCAAGCAGGCAAGTATGAGTAACCTTTTCATAAATAGCTATTTTTTTAAAAAAACAAAAATAGAGAAAATTTTAAAGCTCTATGTTCAGTTCTAGGTTAAAAATATCATAAGGCTTAATAATAAAAAGAGACCTACTCAACTTAATGAATAGGTCTCTTTTTTATTTTATGTAAATAATAAATAAAAGTTATATCAATCTATTTTATTACAAATATTTTTGCTTGCCTTTCCCCTACAACAATCAAATTATATGTTCCAGGTGGAAAGCTAGAGATATCTATTTCAAATTTATTAGAAATTCCACTTTCCACTTCAAAATTTAAGCGTTGGATCGATCTTCCTAACATATCGTTAATTAAAATCTGTGATTGAGATCTTGAAGGTATAAATTCGATGTTTACAAAGTTGGAATTCAATGAAACTGGATTCGGATAAATTGATAGTGTATTTTTACTTTTACATTTCTTTTTTACAAAAATTTTCTTTGAATAATTAAATGTCCCATCAAACTTTACAAATTTCAACCTGTAATAGTTACTGTACATAGAATTATTATCAAGATATTCGTAAAGTCCACTACTTGGAGATAAACCTGAAGACCCTTGAGTATGAATTTTGTAGAAATTTTTTCCATCTCCACTCCATTCAAGTTCAAATAACTTTAAATCGGTTTCGGACACCGTATTCCAAATTACTTTGACTTCACAGTTTTTAGAATTTGCATAAAAACGACCCAAGTTGTTTGAGTTAGAATTATTAATATTTGCAAAAGACAATTGAGTCAATAATAATGTTAAAAGCAAACAATAAATAGTTTTTGGAAAAATAGAGCTAGGATTAATTTGATTGTTAATTAATTTCATGATTTAGATTTTTTGAAGTAAAAAAAAAGGAGGGAATTTATAAAAGGAGGATAATCAGTGTTAAGAAAAAAACATGCCATAAATTCTTAACAACAGAGTCTTTTAAACAAAACAAAAAAGGCATCCACACAATGTGCGAATGCCTTCATATTTAAACTAATCCCTTAAAAGAACCATAACGGACTCTAGGAATCCTAATGGAACCTAATGAGTAATTACTTACTCATTTTCTTTAATCCGGACGGTCATGTAGATAAGAATTTTCCTTCCTGATTTCAGGTTCTACATCATCCGTAATCGAAAGTCTAGATAAATTAGACACCTCATTACTATGAGGAACATCATCTAAATTTACTTTTCGACGTAAATAAGCTGGTTCATTTTCCAACTCATTTACAGTTTGTGGATTATTTAATTTTACGCTGAGGTTTCTCAAACGCTCTTCTCTTTTTAACGCCTCGAATTCAAGTCTTTTTCTTCGTTCTTCTTTTATTCGTTCTTTGTCTTCACTTTTCACATAAGGCTCCTCATACGAGTACCCCATCTGTCTTTGATACTGTTCGTAATTAGATCGGACATTATCAAATTCTACTGTATTTGCAGATTGGCCATTGTCATATCCTATTTCAAAAATGCCATTCTTTTTTTTAGTGTTATCTGAACTATCCAAAGGGATTTTAATCTTGGCATTTCCAGTTTTTGTTGCTGTTGGCTGACTTTCTTCAAAACCAGTTGCGATAACTGTTACACTGAGTTGGTCACCCAATGATTCGTCGTAACAATTTCCCCAAATCAAATCTGTTCCAAAACCAGCTTCTTCTTGAACGAACTCTGTTATTTCAAAAATCTCGTCCATTGTCACTTCTTTATTTCCAGAAGTAATATTTAATAAAATGTGCTGCGCACCTTGAATATCGTTTTCTTCCAATAATGGAGAATTCAATGCTTCATCTACTGCAAGTTTGGCTCGATCCTCACCTTCAGAAGTTGCAGTTCCCATAATAGCAACTCCACTACCTCTCATAACAGTATTGACATCTTCAAAATCAACATTTACATATCCAGGAACTGTAATGATCTCTGCAATACCCTTTGCAGCTGTTGATAAAATATCATCTGCTTCAGAAAATGCTTGAGACAATTTCAAATTACCGTGAATCTGACGCAATTTATCATTTGAAATTACGATTAAAGTATCGACATTTTTCTTTAACTCATCCAATCCATCAACACCTTGTTTTGATCGACGACGACCTTCGAATGAAAAAGGAAGAGTGACAATTCCAACTGTCAAGATGTCCATTTCTTGAGCTGCTTTAGCAATAATCGGAGCAGCACCTGTACCTGTTCCGCCACCCATTCCGGCTGTTACAAAAAGCATTTTTGTCCCATTAGCTAAAAAGTTTTTAATCTCATCAATAGACTCGATACAAGCTTGGCGGCCAATATCTGGTTTTGAACCTGCTCCTAACCCTTCTGTTAAGTCTGGTCCTAATTGTATTTTTGTTGGAACTTTACTAAGTTCCATGGCTTGGTTGTCCGTATTGCATATTGCGAAATCTACACCTACGATCCCGAGATCGAACATGTGATTTACTGCATTGCTTCCGCCACCTCCAACGCCAATCACTTTTATTATTGAGCTAGTTTCTTTAGGCAAGTCAAATAACATAATTAAGAGTGTTTTAATTTATATTAAGGAATTAGATATAATGTTTCTTTAAGTGTTTTTTGGTAGAAATATTTAAAATATTAAAACTCAGCATCTGGTTCATCTTCAAACCATTCCTTGGTTTTTTTAAATAATTGATCATACCATTTACCACCAACCTCTATTGCATTGGATGGTTCTTTTTCTCCCATCTCGGCAGCAAATTCTAGAACTGGCTCTGCAATTTTTTCAGGTCGTTTTTCATTGGCATGAATACCTTTGATTAATAATCCAATAACCGTAGAAAATACAGGGCTACAAATTTGTTCTGAGTAACCATGAGCCAATTGCTCAATAGGCAAACCAATTCGAGTATTCATACCTGTATGATATGCAGTTAATTTTTCAATATTACTCAACAAAGATCCCCCACCTGTTAAAACTATTCCTCCAATCAACTTGCGCTCATATCCAGATCGTCTTATTTCCCAAACCACATAATCCATAATCTCCTCTACTCTTGCTTGAATGATTCTTGCCAAATTCTTTTCAGATATTTCTCTTGGGTCACGTCCTTTCAAACCAGGAATAGTAATAATTCTATTATCATAAACTTCCTCCGACAACGCAGATCCGAATTTTATTTTCAACTTTTCAGCTTGTTGATGAATTACAGAACATCCTTCTTTAATGTCTTTTGTAATTACATTCCCACCAAAAGGAATAACTGCCGTGTGTCGAATAATACCCTCCTGAAAAATAGTAATATCAGTAGTTCCACCACCTATATCTACCAACGCAATCCCTGCTTCTTTTTCTTCCTTACTCAAAACACTTGTAGCTGAAGCGATAGGTTCTAATGTCATATCAGCTACTTGTAAACCAGCTTTTCGAACGCATCTATCAATATTGTGTGAAGCAGTAATTTGTCCTGTTATAATATGGAAATTTGCCTCCAATCTTACTCCTGACATACCGATAGGATCAGTAATTCCTTGTTCACTATCAATAGTATATTCTTGAGGAATAACATGTAAAATTTTATCACCTGGAGGCAAAACTAATTTGTACATATCACTCACTAATTGATCTATATCTTTTTGACCAATTTCGTCATAATCATCTTGCCTAGTCAAAATTCCACGATGCTGTAAACTTTTAATGTGCTGACCTGCAATACCTACATGAACAATTTTAATTGGTTTCCCAACAGAACGTTCAGCGGCAGCAACAGAATCAGAAATTGCTCTCACTGTTTTTTCAATATTAGTAACGATGCCTCGCATCACCCCCTCAGAATTTACTTTACCAACACCTAAGATTTCGATTTTCCCATGCTTGTCTTTTCGACCTGCAATGGCACAGACCTTTGTTGTTCCTATGTCCAAGGCGACGACGACTTCTTGTTTTGGTAAATTTGTATCCATCATAATGTTTCTAGGTTTAAAAAAGAGTGTTATGTTCTTTTATGATTAATTAATTTAAGGGAATCAATTTATTTATTTTGAAGTTGAATTATTTGATATAAATAATTAAAACAATTACTTTGAAAATTTAATTTTAATTGATTTTATGCATAATCAATATCGTATTCATCTCCTCTCACAAACTACTTGCTTGCGATATTTCAAATTAATGGTTTTATACTTTTGCCAACCTTCTCTTGACATACCTTCTTGGTAAAATAACTTCAAGCGATTAAACTTGTCTTCTATGTCTATGTATTTTCCAAAAATTATCTTTTGTCTTCCCACTTTAGGGATGAGTATAAACTCTTCATTCTGACTCACATAAATTTGTTCGATCATTGGACTCAAGAATTCGTCACCTCGAATATATTCTGTTAGTTCAAACATTTTTTTCAAAAAATGCATTTTCTTTGCCTCTAGAAAATCAGGGGTATAAGGTGGAATTTCCCCCGTTGCTACCAGCACCCTTGCAGTACTATGATCGGACATCGGCATTTGCCTACCAGTTATGTCCAAATAATAGGTTTGATTATCCTTGTCAATAACTCTTAGAATAGGTGTTCGTTGACTTACATAAGCATATAATTGATTTTGATTATCTACATAAACCTCCGCATCTAAAACAAATGGTTCGGCCTCTAAGATCTTTTCAATTTCACCTACTTTCAATTTCCCCAGAGGAACTTTTTCCTCTGTTAAATCATAAACAAAACTTCGTTGTATAATTTTTTGAATATCACCACTAGTCAACAAATCTCTTCCGTTCACTAGAGGTTCTACTTTTATTTTCAATCCTTCTGAAAGCGAACCTTCTCGCTTATTAACTGACCACACAATGAATCCTAACAATACAAATACAGTCGCTATGATCGTAAGTCGTTTGATAGTTTGTATTATCTCGGTATTCATTTTTAATTAGTTATATTTTCAGTTTTTTAATTTAAAAAAACTGAAAATTCATACTTTATAAAACAAAAACTCATTCATTTTTCACTAAGCCAATTTTTTATTTTCAAAACAAAAGTATCAATATCTCCAGCACCTAATGTCAATAACACTTCTATATCTCTTCCTTTTAGTTCCTCCATTAAAGTTGATTTTGTCACCATCACCTTTTCTGAATTTTTCATTTTATCAAAAATAATTTCAGATGTTACTCCCTTCATTGGCAATTCTCTAGCAGGATAAATATCCATCAAAATAACTTCATCCAACTCATCTAATTCGGTCGCAAATCCATCCACAAAATCATTTGTTCGCGAGAATAAATGCGGTTGAAAAATGCCCGTAATCCTACTATTGGGAAAAAGCATTTTTGCTGCCTCAATTGCCACCTTTAGCTCAGATGGATGATGTGCGTAATCATCAATATAAACTACATTACCTTCTTCAAAAACCCTTTCAAATCGTCGCTTAATTCCTTTGAATGTTGCTAGTGATTTTTTTATATCATCACCTTTAATACCTAATTGTTGGGCAACTGCAATTGCAGCGGTAGCATTTTCAACATTATGTTTTCCTGCCAATGTGATTTCTATATTATCAATATTCTCAATACAACTTTTAAAATCAAAAACAAAGAATCCATTTTCCACCCTCACATTTTCTGATCGATAACTTCCTGTGTTGATTCCAAATTGACCATACGTAATGCCATTTTTGGTAAATGGTATTCGCAAACCATCTTTTATAAAAACAAACCCGTTGGATTTCGTTTTATCAGCATAATCAAAAAATGTTTTTTGCATCGTAGCAACATCTCCATAAATATCAAGATGATCTGCATCCGTTGACAAAATAATTGATATATCAGGATTTAGATGCAAAAAAGATCGATCATATTCATCAGCTTCAATCACCACCCAATCACTTTTCCCTTCAATAAAATTGCTTTCAAAATTTTGAGCAATTCCACCCAAGAAGGCTGTACAATCAATACCTCCAACCTTTAACATCCAAGTTAAAACTGAACTTGTAGATGTTTTCCCATGAGTACCCGCTACACCAATCGTTTTTTTACTTCGGCTAATAATTCCGAGCACTTCCGATCTCTTTTTAACTAGAAAATTATTTTCCAAAAAGTAGTTTAACTCGTCATGAGATTTTGGAATAGCTGGTGTAAATACCACTAAATCCACTTCCTCAGGAATTTGCGAAACATCATCTTCAAAATGGATTTCCATCCCTTCGCCAACTAACTTTTTAGTCAACTTTGTCTCTGTTTTATCGTATCCAAAAACTTCAACTTGCCGGCTATTAAAATATCTCGCCAATGCACTCATCCCTATTCCTCCAATTCCGATAAAGTATATTTTTTTAATATCTTCTAGCTTCATTTTATTATTTGTAATATTTCAGAAACTATATTTTCAGCTGCATTTGCTTTAGCTAATTTTTTTATATTCTTTTTCAATCCATCCACAGCGTGCTGATTTTCTAAAATCTGTAACGCTTCTTTCAACATTCCTTCAGCATTTTTATCTTCAACCAAAACTCCTGCATCTTTTGTTGAAAGTGCTTTTGCATTCAAAGTTTGATGATCTTCAGCCACATTTGGTGATGGTATCAAAATTGCTGGTTTTGCCACCAAACACAATTCCGAAATTGTCAATGCGCCTGCTCTACAAATTACCAAATCCGCCATCGCATAAGCTAAATCCATACGATCAATAAATGATAAAATCTTAACGTTATCCAAATGGGCAGCTGCAGATTGTTTGAACTCCTCAATATATAATTCCCCTGCCTGCCATAATACTTGCACGTTTTGATTTGCGTCCAACAAATCTTTATTTGTTGCTATCGAATCATTTAATGTTCTTGCTCCTAGGCTACCTCCAAAAAGTAGAATTGTCTTTTTATTTAGGTCTAAACCAAAATGCTTTAATCCTTCTTCTTTTTTATCAGTCAACTCAACTATGTCTTGTCGTACTGGATTACCTGTGTGTCGAATTTTTTCTTTTGGAAAAAATTTATCCATCCCTTCATAGGCTACACAAATTCGATTTACTTTTTTTGCTAAAAGTCGATTTGTAATTCCTGGAAAAGAATTTTGTTCTTGAATTAAAGTTGGAATTCCTTTCATAGTTGCAACTTGAAGGGTCGGCCCACTCGCATAGCCTCCAACTCCAACCACCACATCAGGCTTAAAACTTTGAATGATCCCAAAAGCTTTGAATAAACTACTCACTAGTTTAAAAGGAAACAACAAATTCCGTAAGGTCAACTTTCTATGGAATCCGCTAATCCAAAGACCTTTGATGGGAAATCCCGCTTTCGGGACTTTTTCCATTTCTATTTTTCCCTTTGCCCCTACAAATAGTATTTCAGCATCAGGTAATTGTTTTTTGATTTCATTTGCTATTGCTATTGCGGGAAAAATATGCCCGCCACTTCCGCCTCCACTTATTATTATTTTCAGCTTATCCACTACCACAATCTCATTTGGTTCAAACTCTTCGTATTCTTGCAAAGCAATACATCTTTGAACTTCAACTGATTATTAAATTTTCTAAAATCGAATGGTAAATGTTCTACCTCATCTTCCAAATCTTCATCTTCTGTTTCCCATTTTTCCATTACTCCATCTTCACCATGTATCCATAAATTTTTCTCATTAGAATCAATACTTGAGAAAAAATAAACCTCACCATATTCCTCACTCAAAATCCTGAGCTTACGAACCATTTCTAAATTATCATTAAAATATTTCCCAACGATAATTGACCAACCATCTAAACTTGGAGGCATTAAATAATTTCCACCCAATGCCCTTGCCGCATCATTTTTTAACAATAAACCTGCATCCCAATTTAAATTTAAGGAAACTTGCAAATCTAGTTTCTCCATCAAATCTTTTCTGGAGATGTTTTTAACTGCAATCCAAGTGTCAGCCAAAAGCTGTTCACTTACTTGTCCTTTAAACTCTACCTTTTTGTCAAAATATAAAATTGTTGGTCTCATACGTGAAATAATTTATTTTTTTAGGGACGTTGTACTTTTATTTTCTAAAGTCTATTTTTCATTATCTTACTAAGATTCTTTATGTTGTCTTTTCTATATATCGGCTCACGCTTAAAATCATCCCGAAGGCAATTCCTGAAAATAGAACCGACGTTCCTCCTTTACTTACCATCGGAAGTGCCAGTCCTGTAACTGGTAAAATATTTACATTTACTCCCATGTTCATCATCGCCTGAAGAGATATCAATAATCCCAAACCTAATGCTAGCATAGCTCCGAACGCTTTTGGGCTTCTCGTAACAATTGCCACAACTCTAAAAAAAAGTGCAACGTAAAGAAAGAGAATCAAGAAACCTCCGAAAATCAATCCATATTCCTCAAAAATAATAGCATAGATATAATCTGAATTCGAGGCTGGAATAAAATTCCTTTGAATACTATTTCCCGGCCCTTGTCCAAACCACTCCCCATTTGCAATTGCGATTTTTGATTGAAGAACCTGAATATTTACATCTCCAGTTTCTCCGTACCAAAATGCTGTTAATCTTTTTATCCATGTTCCAATTCTTACTGTTTCTGGAAAAATAGTTCCCAGCGTCACTAAAAATGAAAAAAGAACAACTCCTAAAAACATCAAGAGTAAAATATATTTCAAACTAACACGCCCCATGAACATCATCAGTAAGCAAGTAAAAAACAATACAGCTGCTGTTGACAAATCATCTGGTGCAATCAACCCACAAACGATCAAAATCGGAATAATGATTGGCATAAATGCATCATTGAAATCATCAATGTAATCCTGTTTTGAAGAGATTGCTCTAGCCACATAAACGACAAGTGCAATCTTTGCAAAATCAGAAGGTTGAAATGTCAAACCCACAAATGGAACTCTTATCCATCGGGTAGCTTGGTTCAGCTCAACTCCAAAAGCCATGGTATAAACCAACAAAGGAATTGTAATCAACATCAAATAAGGAGCTAATTTTGAATATTGTATGTAAGGTGTTAAGTAACATACATAGGTCAGAAACAGCCCGAACAAAATCAATGTCGTATGCTTAATCATCGCAGCCTCTGTATCTCCTCCACTCAATCTATAGGCCTCAGTGGTCGATGCACTATAAACAGTCAATATGGAATAAATGGACAAAATTGCCACAATCATCCAGATGACTCTATCACCTCTTAACTTCGCATATAATTGATTTCCAAATGACATTCTTTCTTTTTGATGCTAGATTTAGGGTGATGAATTTAGGTTTTATAAAATCCATCATCTTGAATCTTTAATCCTTAATCCTTAATCTTCCTTTCAAGCACAGCAGTTCTAAATTGATCACCTCTGTCAATGTAATTGTTAAATAAATCAAAACTTGCACATGCCGGTGAAAGTAAAACTACATCACCTTCTTGTGCATATTGTTGGGAAATTTTAATTACATCCCGACAACTTTGAGTTTCTTCAATTATTTCAACCTTACCTTGAAAGGCCTCGATAATTAATTCATTGTCAACTCCTAAGCAAACGATAGCTTTTACCTTTTCCAAAACTAAACTTACAATAGCTTCGTACTCATTACCTTTGTCTACTCCTCCGGCCACCCAGATGACTGGTTTTTCCATCGCTGAAAGCGCATAAAAAACAGCGTCCACATTAGTTGCTTTACTATCATTGATAAAATCAACTCCATCAATTGTAGCAACAAATTCAAGACGGTGCGGAGCATTAACAAAAGTGTCTAAACCTTGCTGAATACTTTTTTTGTCAATGCCAATTGCTTGAACCGCAAGGATCGCGCAAGTGGCATTGAACATGTTATGCTGCCCCTTTAGGCTGCACTTTTTAGTATCAAATTCTGAGACCCCTACTGTCAATTTATTTTTCTGATGAAAAACTTCATTAATAGGTAGTTCTCTAACTTCCAATTGTTTGTTCTGTAAATGGGTTTTAATATTCCTATCAAAACCATTATAAATAAAAAGATCGTTCTCTTTTTGATTTTCAATTATTCTGAATTTCGATTGGATATAATTTTTCATTTCGTAATTATATCTATCTAAATGATCGGGGGTAATATTTAACATTACACTTACATTTGATCGGAAATTCTTAATTCCATCGAGTTGAAAACTACTCAGCTCCAACACGAAATAATCGTAATTGCCTTCTACCAATAGTCGAGCAAAACTAGTCCCTATATTTCCACCTACTGCTACATTTAATCCTACTGTTTTGAGAAGGTGAAAAATGAGTTTCGTGGTAGTAGTTTTCCCATTACTACCTGTAATTCCTAGGATGGTAGCTTTGGTAAACCTTGACGCAAATTCAATCTCAGAGATAACTGGAATTCCTCGTTGTTTCAATTCTTTAATTAAAACAACTTTGTCTGGAATGCCTGGACTTTTGATAACCTCTGAGGCTTCGAAAATTTTAATTTGTGTATGTTGCAATTCCTCGTATGGAATTTCAGCTTTCTCCAATTCTAATTTAAATTCTCTTTTGATTTCTCCTTTATCTGAAACAAAAACTTCATAACCTTTTTTTTGTGCTAATAAAGCAGCCCCTACTCCACTTTCACCAGCTCCTAAAACAACTATTTTCATTTCAAAACAAATTTGATGTCCTTTGAGAACTTTTTTATTACGAAAAAAAACATAGAGACTAAATACTCAAACCTTTTAACTTTGACCGAGAATAGAAATAGCTTTTTATGTATCCCGATCTCTATGCTTTTCCGTCAATTTATAATCCTTCAATTTCTCACAAAAAAAAGATTTTAGTTGAAAAGACCTTTGCCTTTTACTTATCTGAACTTCAAAGAAATGAGTGTTAAAACTGCTAGCAAAACTCCGATAATTAAAAATCGGGAAACAATTTTTGACTCATGCATTCCTAGTTTTTGGTAATGGTGATGCAAAGGAGACATTTTAAAAATCCGTCTACCCTCTCCGTATTTTTTTCGAGTGTATTTGAAATAGGAAACTTGAATCATCACTGATAAATTTTCTGAAACAAATATCCCGCAAAGAATCGGAATCAACCATTCCATCCGAATTAATATTGCAACTGCTGCTATGATTCCTCCTATAGTCAAACTTCCTGTATCACCCATGAAAATCTGAGCAGGAAATGAATTATACCAAAAGAAACCGATACATGCACCTAATAAACAAGCAGAAAAAATTACTAATTCCTGTGCTCCGGGCAAGTGCATAATATTGAGATAATCAGCCGTAATTGCATTACTGGAAACATACGCTAATATTCCTAATGTAGCTCCAATTATCGATGAAACCCCAGTTGCTAATCCATCTATACCATCTGTCAAATTCGCAGCATTCGAAACTGCTGTAACTATAAGTATGACCATTGGAATAAAAATTATCCAAGCCCATTTTTGTCTTTTGACCGGATCTTCTACAAACGGTTTTAAAAAAATGGAATAATCTAACTCATGGTCTTTCAAAAAAGGAACATTCGTTAATGCTGCCTTAACATCCGTCTTATTTAAATCTTCATTTTCAGGTTGTTGGACAGTTGTAACATACTCACAATTTTCTGCCACTTCATAATCCATTCTTATTCTTATGTCATCGCTATGGAACATAACGACTCCCACAATTAATCCCAACACCACTTGTCCTAATATTTTGAATTTCCCAGCAAGACCATCTTTATTCTTTTTAAAGACTTTGATATAATCATCAGTAAACCCAATTATCCCCATCCAAGTCGTTACGAGTATCATCACCAAGGAATACATATTCAGCAAATCAGCCATTAGCAAAAAAGGAATCAAGATTGCCATAATAATTATTATCCCTCCCATCGTAGGAGTTCCCTCTTTTTCTTTTTGTCCTGCCAAGCCTAAATCTCGAACAGTTTCACCAATTTGCAATGCCTTCAGAAATTTGATTATGTGCCCTCCGAACAATAATGATATTATCAAAGAGATAATCATAGCCATACCTGCACGAAAGGATATAAACTTATGCAAATTACCTCCTGGGCAGTCCGGACAAATTTGCGCAATGTACTCAAGTAGGTGATATAGCATTATTCAAAAAGATTATTGTTTTCGTTCGTTTTAAATTGTCCCAAGTAAACTAGGGCGTTACTGATATTTCCTTTATCCAAAAAAACAGGTATTTATTCTGCTACTTTTTTGACTTTTTGAAACCGATATTATGTCAAAATATTATTTTAAACTCATGATTCATTTTGTACCTTTTAAAAAATTAATAGCTGCAGCAGTAAAATAACTTACCGCCGCAACTATCAACCAAAGTGAATCTGAGAATGATAATCTTTTTTTATCCCTTCAAACATTCTCCCAAAACTTGTTTGTCGTCGAATTCATATTTGACTCCTTTTATATCTTGGTATTTTTCATGGCCTTTGCCAGCTACCAAAATAAGGTCTCCATTGTTTGCAATTCGACTTGCAGTTTTGATTGCTTGTAAGCGATTAGGAATGGTCAAAACTTTTTGTTGTGAATAAATCGGTACTCCTTTCATCATATCTTCGATGATTTCGTCAGGATTTTCCGTTCGAGGGTTGTCTGAAGTGATAATGACATGATTGCTGTAGGCACATGCCATTTTTGCCATCACAGGACGTTTCGCTTTGTCGCGATCCCCTCCACATCCAACAACAGTTATGATTTGTTCATTTCCTGTTTTTAACTTTTCAATTGTGCTTAAGACTTTTTCCAAAGCATCGGGCGTATGTGCGTAATCAACTATTCCTACTGTACCAGTTTTTTCATTTTTTATATAATCGAATCTTCCCTCCGCAGATTTTAGTTGACTCAAAATAGTAAGTGTATACAAACTGTCTTTTTCTAATAATACTCCCACAGCATATGCAGATAGTAAATTATAAGCATTGAACTCACCAATTAATCGTCCAAAGAATTCGTTACCATTTATTTCAAGGTGGAGTCCCGAAAGACTATTGTCCACTATTTTTACTTTAAAATCTGCTTTTTTTCGTAGGCTATATTTTTGGATTTTGGCTCTAGTGTTTTGAACCATTACCATTCCATTTCTATCATCTAAGTTGATCAAAGCAAAAGCATCTTCTGGCAAATCGTCGAAGAATTTTTTCTTCGCATTCAAATATTCTTTAAATGTTTTGTGATAGTCCAAATGATCGTGAGAAATATTGGTAAAAACACCACCTGCAAAAGTTAACCCTGCAATTCTACGTTGATGAATAGCATGTGAGCTTACTTCCATAAATGCGTAATCACAACCAGCATCGACCATATCAGAAATCAATTCATTCATCACAACTGCATCTGGTGTAGTATGTGTAGAAGGAATTATTTTATCTCCAATCTTATTCTCGACTGTAGAAAGTAAACCAACTTTGTATCCCATTTTAGAAAATAAATCATGTAAAAGAGTCACAGTGGTTGTCTTTCCGTTGGTACCAGTGATGCCGATTAATTTCAATTGCCCAGATGGATTTCCGTAGAAATTAGAAGACATAACCCCTAGGGCTTCATTTGAATCTGAGACTTTAATATAAGTCACACCTTTGTGTAACCTCTCTGGTAAAACTTCACAAACAATTACTATCGCTTTGCCTTGAATTGCTTTTTCAATAAAATCATGTCCATCAACTTGGGTTCCCGAGACAGCTACAAAAATGCAATTATCATCTACTTTTCGGGAATCAAAAATTATATTACCAACGATTAAGTTTTGTTTTCCAATCAGTTCTTTTACTGATACATTTTGCAATATTTTATTTAGTTCGTGCAATTCATGACATTTTAATTTTACCAATTATTATTTTCAGGAACGTTTAGTTGTTATTTTTTTTATTCATGAAAAAAGTAACACTAAGAATATTTTGATTTTCCCCTTTCCTAACAAAAGTTTAAAATTGTTTAGTTTCTTTTTTGTAAAAAAACCTATGTGCTATTTTTCAATGAGTGGGAGAAATTTCTCCTTTTAATTAGTTTAAAAAAACTCTTACACTTCTATCGTCGATAAAAATAATTTCTGTAGTTAAAACTATTTATCTTAGTTTTAAATTTATCTTTTGCCCTCTGATCTTTGTACCGCCTTTGAGCGACTGTTGGACAACTTTCCCAGCCCCTTGAAATGTTACTTTCAATCCTAAATTTTCTAAAATGTAAAGTGCATCTCTCAATCCCATCCCAACTACATTTGGCACTAAATCTCGACTAATATACCGAGGAGCTATATGAATTGTATCTGTATCTGCAGTCAAAACTGCCCAATTTTTCACTCCGCTATCAGTATGTATTAATTTCAGATTCTTCAAAATCTTATCTACATCTTTCCTATAACCTACATCTAGTTGTGGCAATTGATTTTTAGTTAAAACCTTTTTTCGCTCATTTCCTTTTGGATATAATTCTTTTTGTTGGATAAAACATTTATCCGCAATCTGTCTAAAAATTGGTCCTGCGACTTCTGAACCATATCTACCACTTTTTCGAGGTTCAGTTACAACTACAATGCAAGAATAGATTGGATCTTCAGCTGGAAAATACCCAACAAAAGATGCGCGATATTTGATATTGTCCCGTTGATCAAATTTGTAGTAATTAATTTGAGCGGTTCCTGTTTTACCTGCAAATTGATACCGATTTGATTTTAATTTCTTTGCTGTCCCAGTTTTAACAACTCCTTCCAAAAGCTCTTTTACCTTTTGAATCGTTTCTGGCCTTGCAATTTCTTTCTTTATTACAGTAGGCTTGAAAGTTTTTAATGCTTCTCCAAATTGCTGAACTTGAGTTACTAAATATGGCTTCATCATTCTTCCATCATTAGCAACTGCATTATAAAAAGTCAACATTTGTAAAGGCGTTAATTCTACCTCATAACCGATTGACATCCATGGTAATGAAATTCCACTCCAACTATCATCTTCATTGTAAGCTTCTTTTATATATGGTTTAGCTTCACCATTAAGTTCAATACCAACTATTTGGTCTAATCTAAAATCTTTTAGATGTTGAATAAATTTTGATGCCTCATCTGTATCTCCGTAATATCTTTGAATTAATTTTGCCACTCCGACATTTGATGAAATTTCAAATGCTTTTCTAATCGTAGTTGAATCTAATTGATGAAAAGAAGCATCTCGCATTTCTTCTTCGTAAAAAGTATATAGCCCTTGCTCCAGATTTATTGAATCATCTAAATCAATGTATCCATCTTCCAAAAGGGCCATCATAGAAGCAAGTTTAAAAGTTGAACCGGGTTCTACCTTTGTTCCAATTGCATGGTTATAATTTTCGTACCATCCTTTGGTGGTTTTTCCGACATTAGACATGGCTCTAATTTTCCCAGTTTTTACCTCCATAACTATAGCTGTTCCATCCTCAGCATCATGATGTTCCATTCCTCGAAGCAATGCCTTTTGCACTACATCTTGAATATTAACATCAAGAGTGGTGACAATATCGTTACCACTTTTTGGCTTAATTGAATTTAAATCATCAACTGGCACCAAAATTTTAGAAGCAGCTTCGTAAACTTTTAACTTTTTTCCATCAGAACCTTTTAGCTCTTTGTCAAACCAACCTTCCAAGCCGACCATTCGATTATTTCGAACGTAACCCAAAGTTCTCAGAGCTAACATTCCATATGGACTTTCTCTTTTAAACTTTTCCTCAGCAATAAACCCACCTGCCATTTGACCTCTTCTAAAAATTGGTAATTGCTTTATCTCTTCATAATCTGCATAAGAAACATCTCTCTTTATAAGCATATATTGCTTACCAGCATTTCTAGCTTTAATTAAAGAATCTCTGAATGCTAAATTGGTCATATTGAAATCATCAATGACATATGGCATCAAGCCATCCACTAATGAATCAAGATTAGAATTTGTCCACAACCCTTGAGAGGGTCTTGTCAAATCAAAAAATATGTCAAAGAACGGGAGCGAAGATGCCAATAATGCACCATCTTCTGTTATTATATTTCCTCTACTGGCTTTCACTACATGGTTTCGAAAATGATCTTTCTCACCTTCTTTTCTCCACTTATCACCTTCCAGTACATTTATTTTTACAGCATTATAAAATATGAATCCCGCGAAAACCACCAACAATCCCAATACTATATAAACGCGATATAAAACTTCATTTTTATTCTGACTCATTTTTTTTGAGTATTGAGATTTTTTTGGTTTTGAGATTTGAGAAATTTATTTCTCTTTAGTTTTTATCTCAATTCCCTTTTTCACAATTATTCTTTTTGGAGTAGAAGCTGAATTTTCCAACCCAATACCTCCTAATACTTTTGCCACTTCAGACTGTTTAGTTTGATACATTAAGTTCGCTTTAATCGCATCATACTCCCATTTTAATTCCTCAATTTCATTTTCGTACTTTTGAATCTGCCACAATTTTTTTTCAGAATAATGTGCATTCATTATATACATCATCCCAATAAATCCTAAAAACAAAATAAATGGTAAATTTTTTAAAACCGTTTCTGCGCTAAAATCTAGCGTCAAATACTCTTTTAATTCTTTAGGTTTATTCTTAGCCATTTTTTCTATTATCTTCTACTTTTTCCGCCACCCTTAAACTTGCACTTCTTGCTCTTGGATTTAATTTTATCTCCTCCTTTGAAGGAAGTAATGGTTTCTTTGTGATGACTTTGAATGGGCGATAAATATTACCAAAAAAATCTTTTTCAGGTTCTCCTTCAAAATTTCCCGCTTTTAAAAACTTCTTTACAAACCGGTCTTCAATTGAATGATAAGTGATAACTACCAGTCGTCCTCCAGGCTTCAATACTTCTAACGATTCTTGAAGAAAAGTTTTTAAAACACCCATTTCATCATTTACCTCAATCCTTATTGCTTGAAACACCTGCGACAAATAGCGTAATCTTTGCCCTCTGATATATGGATCTGCTACTCTTAAAAAATCGTTGGTAGTTACAATTGGTTTCAATTGTCTTTCTTTGACTATTGCTTCAGCAAGTGTTTTAGAATTACGAACTTCACCATAATCACTAAAAACTCTTTGCAATTCATCAGCAGAATATGAATTCACTAATTCTTTAGCTGAAAGTGCATCCTGTTGATTCATCCGCATGTCAAGTTCAGCATCGAACCTATATGAAAAGCCTCTTTCGGCCTCATTTAATTGATGTGACGAAACTCCTAAATCCGCTAAAATTCCATCCACCTCTGTTACGCCATGAAGTTTTAAAAATCGTTTTAAGTACTTGAAATTGTGATGAACAAATGTAAACCGATCATCATTTGGCAGGTTCGGTAGAACGTCTTCATCTTGATCGAAGCCAAAAAGCCGACTGTTTTCATCCAGCCTTTCAAGTATTGCTTTAGTGTGTCCTCCTCCACCAAAAGTAGCGTCCACAAAAATACTACTTGGCATTATCATCAAAGCATTTACACTTTCATCCTTTAGTACAGGGTCATGATAGGTCATAAGGTTTAAAGTTGGTTATTGGTTTTTTCGTAAAACTTAAGCCTCTTCAGGCGAAGTCCCTTTATTGACCTTCCCCATAACCTCTTCTGCCAGGTCGGAGAAATCTTCAGGTTCTTCTTCTAGAACCCCATCATATTTATCTTTTGCCCAAATTTCAATTTTATTAGTATGAGCAAACAACACTAATTCTTTTTCAATCCCAGCATATTCCAATAATTTTCTTGGCAAATTAATTCGATCAGAACTATCTGTATTCAATTCAGTTGCACCTCTAAAAAAATACCGGACAAATGCCCTGTTCTTTTTCACGTATGTATTCAGCTGATTCACCTCCTCGCTTACCTCATCCCAAACTACCTTTGGATACAAAGTCAAACAATCTTCAATTCCCCTATTCACAACAAAAACAAAGGCCTCTCCATCTCCATGTTCACCCAATTGCTTAAGAAGTGGGGAAGGCATTCTCACCCTACCTTTAGCATCAAGTTTACAATCATATTCTCCTAATAGTTGAGGCATTCTTATTTTTTACTCTTAAAAATTATGTGAAAAAGAAATTCTTTTCAGTAGAACATATATCAAAAGTATAAATAATGTCCACAAATTACCACTTTCTGCCACTTTTTTTTGCCAAAAAGTTATCCACATTTAACAACTTTTAGATTATATAATCAAATAAGTGTTAATTTGTCGTCATGATGATTTTATTATCACTAAAAAGTGAACAAATTTTCACTTTTTAGAAATAGTTAGATAAAATAAGTTGTTGGAAAAGGTGGTAGAAAATACTCTTTTTGTAAAAAAAGGAAAATCAAGTGGCTTTTTGAGCTTCACTTAGGATGAAATCAATCAAATATATAATTGATTTACAGTTATTTATGTATTTAAAAAAAAACAATAGGATTTTTTGATCAAAAATTGGACAGAGGTGGGAAATTGTGGATACAATTTTCAAATGAAATTCAAAAATAAAACCAAGCAAGACAATTAAGTAAAAAAACTGATTCGATTAAGGTGAGAATTTACAACTTAGATTTAGTGTAAGAACTAAAAAAACTTTTCCATTTCATATTTAAAACCCCAAGAATTGCTTCTTTAATGATTCCACCATGCATTTTAGAATCACCCTCTACTCTATCAGTAAAAGTAATCGGGACTTCTGCTATTTTAAATCCTAATGACCGGGTAGCAAATTTCATTTCAATTTGGAAAGCATATCCAATGAATCTTATTTTATCAAAATCCATTTCTTCTAAAATTTGGCTAGAGTAACAAACAAATCCGGCAGTTGGATCTTTAACAGGCATCCAGGTAATCATTCTTACATATAAAGATGCCCCATAGGAAAGTAAAATCCTATCCCATGGCCAATTTTCTAATTTACCCCCTGAAACATATCTAGACCCGACAGACATTCCTCCACAATCTATAGCTGCATCATATAATCGAACCAGATCTTTTGGGTTATGAGAAAAATCTGCATCCATCTCATAAATAAAATCGTAATCTCTATCCAAACTCCATTTGAATCCATGAATATAGGCTGTTCCCAACCCCAGCTTTCCTCTTCTTTCCTCTATAAAAAGTAATTTTGGATATTTAAATTGAAGTTCTTTAACAATAGTTGCAGTCCCATCAGGTGAACCATCGTCCACAATCAGAATATGAAAAGATTTGTTGAGAGAAAACACTGCCTCAATAATTTTGGCTATATTTTCTTTCTCATTGTAGGTAGGTATTATGACAATGCTATCTGACAAGGTAGTAGAATTAATGGTTACTTTATTGTTTTTTAATTGACACAAAGACAAATATAATTTTTTTTTAGTGAAGCAAAAGACTAAAAAATAACATATGTTTTGATGGAGAAATAATAACTAGAAATTTTATTCTATGGTATTAATATCAACCATGGCTTTTCTCTTTCGACAAATAGGATGAAAAAAAATAATATTTTACTTATTTAACCATTATCGAATTTCTAAAAATCTATCAGGCTCCCCATCTCGCATCATATTATATATAACCTCAAAAACATCTTCTGCGTTGGGTTTTGAAAAATAATCACCGTCTGAACCATAAGGAGATCGATTTGGATGAGCGGTTATAGTCAAAGGTTGAGCATCTAAATATGCATACCCTTCTTGTTTTTCCAGAACTTCTTGCATCATATAAGCAGATGCTCCACCAGGAAAATCTTCATCTAAAAAAACCACTCTATTTGTTTTTTTAATAGATTCCACAATCTGATGCTCCAAATCAAAAGGTAATAATGTTTGGACATCAATTAGTTCAACTGAAATATTCTGTTTCTCCAATTGAGCAATTCCTGCCTGAGCAATTCTCACACATGAGCCATATGTAACTAGAGTTACATCTGAACCCTTTTGCATAATTTCAGGAACACCTAGTGGAACGGTAAATTTATCAATATTATCAGGCAAAGATTCTTTCAATCTGTACCCATTCAAACATTCAATCACAATTGCTGGATCATCAGATTGCAAAAGGGTATTATAAAACCCTGCTGCTTGGGTCATATTTCGAGGAGTCAAAACATACATCCCTCTTAGAGAATTTATTATCATACCAATTGGAGATCCTGCATGCCATACTCCTTCTAGCCTGTGCCCTCTCGTCCGAATTATAGCGGGTGCCTGTTGCATATTATTACTTCTCCATCGCATCGTTGCTAGATCATCTGTCAATGGCTCCAAACCATAAATTAAATAGTCTAAATATTGAATTTCAGCTATAGGTCTCATTCCTCTCATTGACATACCTATTGCTTGCCCCATGATACTCCACTCTCTAATTCCTGTATCAAAGATTCGTTCAACTCCATACTTTTCTTGCAACCCAGCAAACCCTTGATTTACATCTCCAATATGCCCAACATCCTCTCCAAAAGCAAACATTTCAGGCAAGCGCTTTAACGCTTTATCAAAACACTTATTCAACACTTCGAAACCATTTAACTTTGGTGATTTCTCCGTATAAACCGGCGGAATCACAGGAACTCTTAATGCTGACTTTGGTGAATTACTGTAAAGGTGAGTATGATATCTTTCATCACCTAGTTGCTCTACTCGTTCAATCCACAAAACAATATTTTCACGAGCATTACTATCTGCTCCGATAGTTGCGAATAACATTTTCCTTGCATTAGCAAGAATCTCCGAAATCATTGGACTAAAAAGATTATTCATCGATTTGTGGATCGAATGAACTTCTTCTGGATTTTGCACTTCATTTTGCAATTGAGTGTACATTTCAGAAAGTGTTTGAATCTCAATTTTAATTGGATCAATAAACATTTTCCAAGCATTATTCTTTGCTTCCTTTACATATTGTTTAGCATTTTCCCGGAGTATTTCTACGTCTTCTTGGGAAATGTATTTTTGGTCAATCATCCACTCCTCCATTCGCTTAAGACAATCATTTTCTTGCTCCCAATTCAACCTCTCTTTTGATTTGTACCTTTCATGCGATCCTGAAGTTGAATGACCTTGTGGCTGAGTCAACTCATCCACATGAAAAAGAGCCGGATTATGATTTTCCCGCATGGCTTCTGCACCTTTATTAAACATATCGCGGAGACCTTTATAATCCCATCCTTTCACATTATACATATTGTACCCTACACCTTCTTCATTTATACGAAACCCTTCAAGTAAAGTAGATATATCCCCCTTTGTGGTCTGATACTTTTTTGGAACTGAAATCCCGTATCCATCATCCCAAACACAAACTGCCATTGGCAATTTTTGAACTCCAGCAGCATTAATGGTTTCCCAAAATATACCCTCGGAGGTACTAGCATCACCTATTGTAACCCAACTTATTTCATTCCCTTTATTGGAAAATTGAGTATTTTTTAAAACCTTGGATTCTCGATATTTTTTTGAGGCCAATGCTAAACCAAGGGCTCTTGCCATTTGTCCAGCAGTCGAAGAAATGTCAGATGAAACATTGTACAGATCCTTATGATCTAACCAATCTCCTTTTTCATCAAAAAGATTTGTCGAGTAATGACTATTCATTTGGCGACCACCTGAGAAAGGATCATTATCTGGATCAGCATACAATTGTGCAAAAAACGCTTCCACAGAACTCAATCCCATTGCAAACATAAAAGTTTGATCTCGATAATACCCAGACCGCCAATCTCCTTTTTTGAATGCACGTGCTAAGGCAACCTGAGGGACTTCCTTTCCATCACCAGTAATTCCAAACTTAGCTTTTCCAGTTAGAACCTCTTTTCGAGCCATTAAAGATGCTTCTCGGCTTACAAGGCATGTCCAAAAATCTTCAAGAGCCTCTGAACGAAGTGTATTTTCTTTTTTCCCTTTTTTTGTAATTGATTTTAATATAAGATTGTCGATCATGAGGTGAAACGATTTTATTTTTTAACAAATTTTTCCCAAAAAACTCAATGAAAAAAATGCAATGAAAAAATACCCAACATTATTGCAGTAACTTACACTTAGAAAGTATAAAATTCGCTATTTTTTTATTGGTGAAAAATAAATAAAAGAAGTTGTTGGTCTGATCTTGAATTGATTACAAAAGTACAAAATATTGAGGTAAAATTTACACTTTTCGCTCGAATTCCAAAGGCATAAAATTTGCCTTAAGTTAAATGATTTGAATTATTAGAAATAGCTAGCTGCTGTTTGCTTTCTTCTTAAAAGGGTTTACTTAAAATCAATAAATTTTATTATTAACAAGTTATTAACCTTATAAACAACAAATAAACTTTCATTTTGGGAAATATATCTTTATTTTTGTTTTGTTATACAATTTCATGGCATCAAATAATTAAATTAAAAATTCAATGAAAAAATTATTCTCTTTATTAACATTATTGTCTTTTGCGGTATCTATTTCTTTTGCACAGGTTCAATCTACTGCTGCTGCAACAGAAACTGTTGACGGCCCGGCAATGGATTTATCTTCAACAACAGTTGACTTTGGTACAATCGAGCAAGATTCCGATCCATTTAGAACTATTACATTCACCAATACAGGGAATGAACCATTGATAATAAAGAATGCTAAAGGAAGTTGTGGCTGTACGGTTCCTACTTACGAAAAAGCACCAATCCTTCCAGGTGAGACTTCAGAAATCAAAATCCGTTATGCAACTAACAGGTTGGGGAAAATCAATAAAACTGTAACCCTTTATACAAATGAAGGGAAAGATGTAAAAAGAGTACTTAAAGTTGTAGGAATGGTTAATAAAAAGGCAGAGCAGCCAGAAGCAGTGCCTGCTGCAGCTCCAACTATTTTATCCAATCCAAATGGTAAAAGCCAGTAATTTTGGTTTAAGTTAGGTGATCAATAAATAAACAAATCAAAATGAAAAAACCTACTCTTCACCAAGAGTAGGTTTTTTTCATTAAAAAAGGAAAAAAATTCCTAATGTGCTTTTTTATCTAAGAAATAAGGCTCTTGTTTTAAAAGCATCGGCTTCTAGCTCAAACAAAAACTAATATAACCATTTCCGATAAATCGGTCATAAGATGAATATATTAGTTTAGCAAATGTTTTATTATTTTTTTGTCAAAAAAACAAATCTTTCAAACTTTGCTATTTATAAACCTACCGAGTATTAAAAAATGTAAAAATCGTTTTTTTACATTTTTTCCATACTTAAGTCCATTATCAGCCATCAAAAAACCTAAGCTGAACTCATCAATATCCAGTCTTATGTTTCTTTCTCTCACTCTACTCGGTCATTAATCAAATAATTATAATTAAACCTCAAAAGAATATCTAATCAAAAAGAAAAATTGGCTAATCATATTTTAAATGATACTTTGCAATAAAAAAACAATTAAGAACAATTAAAATGGACAAATTAAAATTTATCATCGTTTTATTAGGGACCATTTCCCTGACCTACTTAATTAATAACCCAATTTCACTAGAATCAAATCCTGTTCCTCCACTAGGGAAATTATTAAATCCATTTACTGGGTTTTGGCAAAATGCAGAAAAAATAAATTCGACACCACAATTAGGTTCACTAAAAGGTTTAAAGTTAAATGCACCAGTAAAAGTAATCTATGATGACAAATTGGTTCCGCACATTTTTGCTGAAAGCATGATAGATGCTATTACCGTTCAAGGTTACATTGAATCTAAGCATCGATTGTGGCAAATGGATTTTACAACAAGAGCTACAAGTGGAAGATTATCTGAAGTATTAGGTGAGCGAACAATTGAATTCGACAAAGGGAAACGAAGAAAAGGATTAGTACTTGCTGCTCAAAACACCCTCAAATCCTGGAAAAAAACACCTGAAGAATTTGCCTTAGTTGAAGCATATGTTAAAGGTGCGAATACCTATATTAATTCTCTTTCTCCAAAAGACTACCCCCTCGAATTTAAATTCTTAAATTATACCCCTGAAGAATGGACTCCTTTAAAAAGTGCCATTTTCATGAAAGCTATGGCAGAGTCTCTTTCATCCCGTGAAACGGATCTTGAAGCAACGAACGCACTAGCCACCTTCGGCAGAGCACAATTTGACTTCTTATTTCCTGAACGAAGTGAAAAAGAATCACCGATTATTCCAAATGATGTAGAATGGAACTTTGATTCGCCATTAACTGATAAATTGATAAAAACACCTAGCATCGGAGCAATATTCCACGAACCTCATGAAAAACCACATGAATCTAATGGAAGTAATAATTGGGTGGTTGCAGGAAATAAAACTGCATCTGGAAATCCAATTTTATGTAATGATCCACACTTGAGTTTAACATTGCCAGCTATTTGGTTTGAATTACAATTACACACTCCAGAAGTCAATGTTTATGGAGTTTCATTACCTGGAGTTCCTGGGGTGACTATTGGATTCAATGAGAATGTAGCTTGGGGTTTTACCAATGTTGGACATGATGTATCTGATTTATATAAAATAAAATGGGCAGATGAAAGCAAGGAAGCTTACATTTTTGATGGTGAGTCAAAACCTACTGAATACGTAATTGAAACGATAAAAGTCAATGGTCAACCTGATATTTTAGATACTGTAAAATATACACATTGGGGCCCTGTAAGTTATGAAAATAAAGATCATCCTCGGCAAGATTTAGCTCTTCATTGGTTAGCTCATGAAAGTAATGGCAACGAATTAAAAACTTTTTTAGGTGTTAATTCTGCTAAGAATTTTGAGGAATTCTATGACGGCTTGAAAAGATTTGATAACCCTGCTCAAAATGTAGCATTCGCAACTACAGAAGGTATTATTGGTTTAAAAGTCCAAGGGAAATTACCCATAAAGGAGGAGGAACAAGGTCGATTTGTTCGAGACGGAAGTCTCTCCTCGAGTGGCTGGAAAGGATACATACCTTTCGAACAAACTCCTTTTGTCAAAAATCCAACTCAGGGTTTTGTAGGCTCAGCAAACCAGTTCTCTACAGATACTACTTATCCCTACTATTATAATGGTGGGTTTGAAGATTTTCGCGGACGTGTTTTAAATAGAACTTTGTCCGCAATGACAAATATCACAATTCAAGATATGAAGGATTTGCAAGGCAATAACTTCAGTATAAAAGCTGCTGAAACTTTACCTCTTTTTTTACAATATTTAGAAAGTGAAAATCTAAATACTGAGGAAAAAGAACTTTATGACATTTTAAAAAAGTGGGATTATAATTTTGACAAAAATAAAGTTGCTCCTATATTTTTTGATGATTGGTATAATAATTTTTACAAAAAAACTTGGGATGAAATTTATGCTATTAGAAAAAAAGAATTTCCAATGTTGTTCCCTGAAAATTGGCGTACAATTGAACTATTAGAAAAAAGCCCAAAAAACTTGTTTTTTGATATTAAAGAAACTCCTGCAAAGGAAACTGCAAAAGATGTTGTTATAATGACTTTTAAAGAAGTTGTTAAAAACGCGCAAAAGTGGAAAAAAGATGGCAATTTTGTCACTTGGGAGAATCATCGAGATATTAAAATCCCACATATGATCAATAACTTAAAAGGTTTTAAATCTGATTTCGTTTCAGCAGGAGGACACGGAAATGTCCTGAATGCATTTGGTGTTAGAGGTAAAAACGTACATGGTCCATCTTGGAGAATGATTGTAGAAGTAGGAGAACATCCAAAGGCATTCGGAGTTTATCCAGCAGGGCAATCTGGAAACCCTGGCAGTCCATTTTATGAAAGTATGGTGAAGACATGGGCAAATGGAGAATATTACGAATTACTCTTTTTTAAGGATAAAAATGTGAAAAACGACAGAATACTTTTTAGTCAAGAATTTAAATAACAACCTAATAATCAACAAAACAAATTAATCTTTAAAAGCATAATCATGAAAAAATTACTCATTATATTTTTAACCATTGGTTTGCTCTCTTGCTCTTCAAAACCTAAAAACTATACAGAGGTTCCTTGGGCAACTATGGAGAATATTGAATCATTGGTTCAAAAAGAACCAAGAAAAACAATAGTAGATGTTTACACTCCATGGTGTGGCCCTTGTAAGATGATGGACAAAAACACTTTTTCTAACCCTGAAGTCATTAATCAAATTGGAAAGAATTTTTATGCTGTAAAATTTAACGCTGAAGGCCCTGACCCAATTAACTTTATGGGGAAAGAGTACTCTAACCCTAGATTTAGACCAAAAAAAAGAGGTAGGAATTCACCTCACCAATTATCTGGTTTTTTCTCCGTAAGAGGCTATCCTACCTTAGTTGTAATGGATGAAAACATGAAAATAATTGACAAAATTGTTGGGTATAAGACGCCTGAGCAATTGAAGATCGAATTAGCAAAACATATGTAGCACAAACCTGATGATAATAAGAGCCATTTTTTAAAAATTTTGAATCAAATAATCTACTTATCATTGGAACTAATTTTCTTCTTTCAGTGTTTTGTTACTTTAAGAAAAAAGAGAACGCATGAAAGAACAAACTTTACCATTAAGGTTATTCGATTTAGAGAAAGAATTTAATTTTCGAATGTCAAGGAGCTCGGGAAAAGGTGGACAGCATGTCAACAAAGTTTCTACTAGGGTAGAATTACTTTTTGATGTTTTGAATTCTGAAATATTAACTCAAAAAGAAAAAAAATTAGTTGTAAAAAAACTAGCAGGAATCATTTCTCAAAATGGGATTTTACAAATTGCTAGCCAAGATTCTAGATCCCAACTTCGAAATAAAGAAAATACCAAGACAAAGTTTTTCGAAAAATTAGAAAAAGCATTGACTATTGAAAAACCTCGAAAGAAAACTAGAATACCAAAATCCTTGAATGAAAAACGATTAAAAGAAAAAAAAATCACAGGAGAGAAAAAAGCACTCCGTCAAAAGGTTAATCATAAAAATGATTAACCTTTTTTATTAAATTTATACCTACTATAAATAGAGTCTTTGTTTTTTGTTTTTGGAAAATCGCTAGGTACCTTTACAACTTATTCAACTAACATTTGTAATTAATATAATAACCTGAGATTATTTATTAAACTATTGGTTTAAATCATCATACCATTTTTAGTAAAATGATTTCATAAACTATTTTACCATGCTTAAAAATATAAGTTTACTATCAATCCTAAGTATTATTTTAGTTTTTAGTTGTAGTGAGGAAAAACCTCAACAAAATGCTCTAATAAAAGAAAAAGAGCATGTGTACAAAGAAGTTATGGCTGTGCATGATGAAATGATGATGATGGGAAAAATTAGAGGAGCTCAAAGAAAATTGAAAAAAATGATAGAATCTGATTCAACAAATATGGAAAAATACCAAGTTGCCTACGATCAACTTCAAGCAGCGGATGATGCGATGATGAATTGGATGAAACAATTCAAAAATCCCCCAGAAAGTACGGATATAAAAGAAGCTATTGACTATTTGAAAAATCAAAAAGATAGAGTTCAAAAAATGAAAGATATCATGATTGAAAACTTAAACAATGCAAAGCAAGTTATTGATTTTTAAAAACCCATAACTATGCACACCCCTCATTTATTTTTTACATTTTCTAAAAAAAGAACCATGAGAACCATTTTATTTTTTAGTCTGACTTTATTAATCCTTTCTAGTTGTACCGAAAAAAAAACACTCAAAATTCTAAATCGAGGTGAAGAGGTAAACGGTAAAATGGTATATGAGAAAATTCGCGATTTTTCATTTACAAATCAGGATAGCATCGAGGTGACAAACAAAACATTCGGAGGAAAAATTTATGTAAGTAATAATTTCTTCACAACCTGCCCCTCGATTTGCCCAACCACTAGTTTACATATGGGGCGTATCTATGATAGATTTTTAAATGATGATCGAGTAGGAATGATTTCCCATTCAATAGATGTTAGAACAGATAGTGTACCCGTTCTAAAAACATATGCAAATGGACTTGAGATTGAAGCCCCAAAATGGAACCTAGTTACAGGAAATGAAGAAGAAATTTTAGCAATTGCCTATGACTATTTTTCCAATGCATTAAAAGATGAAACTGCTCCTGGTGGATTTGACCATGATGATTTATTTGTTTTAATTGATAAGAATCGTCATATTCGATCTATTGCGCACGGTACTGATCCAAAAGATGTAAATAGATTTATGAAAGACATGGAATTCCTTTTAAAGTCTGAATATTCAGAAACAAAATAATGCGACGATACCTCTTTTTCTTTGGTTTGATTTTATTTACAATCTTTACTTGGACAGATTGTAGCAACTCCTATAGTGATGGTAAATACCTTTATGAGATCCATTGCCAATCTTGCCACATGCCAGATGGAATAGGATTAAAAGGTCTCATTCCTCCACTAGCAGGGTCTGATTATTTGAAAAAAAATTATGACAAATTACCCTGTGTAATTCTGCTAGGAATTGAAGGTGAGATCGTTGTGAATGGTAAAACTTATAATCAACCTATGGCTGGAATCCCTGAATTAGAAACTATGGATATCGCTTTACTCATTAATTATATAAATCATCAATGGGGAAATGACGGAAAATATACAGATTTTAGAGAAGTAGAAGCCAATCTTCAAAAATGTGAATAAGTATAACTAATTTGTTCCTTAGAATTTTTTTTTACTGAAGTTGTTTAATCTTATCTTCAATTTTAAAACCTAGTCAACTTCAACTTAACGAAAAACTCAACCAAGAGTAGAAAACACTTTAGTTTATGATTAAGCGAATCTTTTACATTTTTTCTTTCCTTTTTACTTTCTCACAGATTCAATCCCAAGCTCCAATATATGACGAATGTAGTACTGCAATCCAACTAGGTATCGCACCTTTTGGAACCTGTACTACGACTGAATATACTAATGTCCAAGCAACTTTGTCTTCGGGTTTATTTTCAGTTCCAGCTGATAATATTCCAACTTGCTGGGGTTCAGTAGATCATGATGTTTGGTTTGAATTTCAAGCTCCAATTGATGGAAGTTATGTGGATTTTGAGGTAACAGTAACAAGTGCAGGATCCAATCCAATTGGACAATTTAAAGCTGCTCTTTACCGAGGAGAATGCTTGGTGGATGAATTAGCAGAATTAGATTGCCAAGTTGCCGGAGCCGGCGAAACGGAAATTACTTTTGATGCTTCTGGTTTAACTCCGGGTATCAATTACTTTATTCGAGTAGATGATCAAAGTAGCACGGCAACCCCAGTATGGGGAACATTCAATGTATGTGTTGATACTTTTCCAGATATTAATCTAATGTGTGTGGATGTAAGCTCGGATGCTGAATCAGGTATTCTTTACGATTCTGGTGGCCCTGATGATAATTATTCAAACAATGAAAATTGTACGTTTACCATTTGTCCAGCTTCAAATCCTGGCTGTATTGCATTGACCGTAAATACCTATGATACAGAATCTGGCTTTGATGAATTAGAATTCTACGATGGAACTACGACTAATAATGCAAATGAAATTGGAGAAGATGTCTCTGCTGGAGGAAGTTGTTATACCGTTTTTGCTTCTAGTGGTTGTGTAACGGTAGAATGGGGAGCTGATTTCTTTATCAATAATGCAGGATATGAAATTACGTGGGAGAGTTCAGCTGATCCATGCCCAACTTGGACTGGTGCAAACACTACTACCTCTCCTACTGAGGCATTGATCATAGAAAAATTAGGAGCCTTACCTAATTCAATTTCAAATGTCACAGTCAATTGTGATGACGAAGCGCATGCAGCTTTCGATGGAGGAGACAATACAGGAATCTTCATGCCTAATGGAATTGTTTTGACCACAGGAAGTGTTGATTATGCTTTTATGCCAAATGATTCAGATGGAGATCCTAACCAAGATTTAAATAATAATTCAGATGCAGATTTAGCAACCCTTGCTGCTACATTTTCTAATAACCAACCAATATTAACTGATGCTTGTATCTTGGAAATGGACGTGGTTGCTGCAGGGAATGAATTGTCATTAGAATATATTTTTGGTTCAGATGATTATGTAGGAAATATAAATTCAAATGCTGGTCGAGATGTCATGGGAATTTGGATTTCAGGACCAGGTATAGTTGGTTCTCCTGATTATAATGGACAAGAACTGATTTCTGTTTTACCAGGAACAGTTACACCTGTTCATTATTTCAATGTAAATCCACAAACTAATTTTGAATATTATCGGAAAAATGAACAAACGATTCTAGGCCCACATTATGATGGATTAACGACTGATTTTAATAGTATAAGCAAGAAAACACTTACTGCCTCTTCAGCAGTTGAACAATGCAGCACTTACCATGTGAAAGTGGCGATTGCTGATGTTAGTACCAATGCTGACTCTGGAGTTTTCTTTGGAGAAATAGATAATGGCTTACCAAATACCTCATTAAGTGCAATTGGTTCATTTGATTATTATGTTGAAGGCTGTATCAATCCTGATGAGTTAAATTTAAACTTATCTAATCCTTTAGGAGAAGACTTAACCTTAGATGTTCAAATTGCAGGATCGGCTACAGCAGGAGTAGATTACAACCTAAACCTTCCCGATTCGGTAACTTTTACAGCAGGACAAACAAATTTGAATTTTCCTATTAACATTATAAATGATGGAGTGCTAGAAGGAACCGAAACTATTGAACTAACCTTCGTTTATGATTTTGGATGCGGTGCATTTGATTTTGCGACAATTGTTTTAGAAATAAAAGACGAACCAGATTTTTTCGCAGTAAATGGATTGGATACCCTTTTTGTTTGTAATGGAAACTCTGTTCAATTGACTGCTGAAGGTGCACAAACCTATAGTTGGACACCTGTACTAAATCTTAGTAGTTCTACTATTTCAAATCCAATTGCGACTCCAACCATAAGTGAAATTTATACTGTAAATGGAACTTTAGGAAATTGTATTTTAACTGATGAAGTTTTTATAGAACTAATCAATCCAACGATAGATATTATTGCCAATTCTACCACTGAAATTTGCGAAGGATCAAGTGTCTCTTTAACTGCTAATAATAATGTTGGAAACTCAGGATTAACCTGGTCCCCAGTATTTGGATTAGATAGTCCAAATTCAGCTAGCACAAATGCAAGTCCACCTCAAACAATTACTTACACCGCTACTGTTTCAATTGCAGGGTGTTCTGTTTCGGATCAAGTGACGGTCAATGTCGATGCATTCCAATTTCCAACTTTAACAACAATGGATACCGTGCTTTGTCTTGGAGATAGTTTAGTTTTAGCATCAACCACACCTGGTTCCACTACAGATTATTCTTGGTCTCCAGGAGGAGAACTTTCCGATCCTACTATTTCCAATCCTATCGCTTATCCTACCTCAAATTCAATTTACACATTAGTGGCAACTAGTCCGAATGGATATTGTAATGAAACTGCATCTGTGAATGTAGAGGTGGTTCCAGCAAATTTAGACATAGCAGGAGGAAATTATTATGAAATTTGCTTAGGTGAAACAGTTCAATTAAATGCAATTACCTCAACTTTTGGTGTTGGATTTACATGGTCTCCTGATTCTTCATTAACAAGTGGTGCAGATATTACCGTTATCGCCTCACCTGAGTTTACAACCAATTATATAGCTCAACTTGTGGTAGGAGGATGTACCCTAGAGGAAATTGTTACGGTCAAAGTAGATTCAATTCCTAATAATACATCAATAGAACTCATTCCGCAAAGAGATAAATATTGTAAAGGTGAAGTCGTTTCTTTTATTTCACCCTCTATTGATCTTGGTTTTTTTCCAGACATAGAATTTGAATGGATACCAAATGATGGAACTTTTTTAAGTGCAGCAGATAATTATAACCTTGCAATTACCGCAACAACTTCTCAAAATTACACTCGAAATATTACAAATGGAGCCTGCACTAATACAGAAAGTATGGCTATAGATGTAATAGATGTGAATGTAGAACTTAATACTGTTGATGCTAACCTTTGTAAAGGTGAAACTTTAGACTTAGAAGCAACTGGGGCAGATAATTACAATTGGATTATTTCTAATTCTGATAACCTAACTTGCAATGATTGTCCGAATCCAACACTAACTGCTACTGAAAATAGCACTGTAACAGTAATTGGAGAAACAGAAGGTTGTCAAGATATAAAATCAATTGAAATAACAATTATTGATTCTCCTGACTGTAATGCTATTTCTTTCTCTCCAGATAATGAAATTGGTTTAGGGGAAACCGTTAATTTGTATTTGGATTATTTCTCAGAAAGTTCTGTAACCATTGAATGGACTAACAAAGGAAATACTGTTGGACAAGGGGACTCTATTGAAATAGTTGTTCTAGAAAATATAAATGAATATATAGCTACAATAACCAATAGCGAAGGCTGTGATTGTGACATTTCAATTGATATTATTGGAGTTAAACCAGATTTATTTATGCCAAATGTTTTTACACCTGATGGAGATGGATTAAATGATTATTTCTTTCCTTTATTTAAAAAAGAAGGAACCGATGAAATCATTGGAATTGGAAATGCAGAAATTGTCCAATTCACTATATTCAATCGATGGGGAAATATTGTTTATGAAAATGATAATCCAGAGACTGGATGGGATGGAAAAAAAGATGGAAAAGGTTTACCATCTGATGTTTATGTCTATGCAATTACGGTAAAATATCCAAATGGGGATACCAATACAAAATCTGAGAACGTAACTCTAATACGTTGATTTTAAAATAGATACATAAGTCTTTATTAAAAATTTCAAATTTTTGAGGGTTCAAAAATTTGGAATTTTTAATTTAAACTTGTTTAAGTTAGATAATATATTTACTAATATCAGTTCACTCTAAAGTTATTTGGACTAAATTTATCTATCATGATAAAAAGGGTTTAACAAAATATTTAGAGTAAGTTACCACTTTGGTGAAAATAGTTTAGGAACAAACACAGTTTAATAATATCATCCTTGGTAGCAAAAAAGAAACACAATTTTATTTTTTTTTTGTTCCATAGTCAGGGTCGACAACTAGAAACTTAGATTAACTATTATTTTTCTTCATCTTTCGGCCGGTCTATTTGAATTAAAATAAATTCTAATATTTATTAAAAATAAAACCCCAAAATATTCAATCCTCCAGCCGTTTATTCCATTCAAATACATCCTCTTTTTGAAAGATATTTTACATCATTTTATGTCATAAAATAATTGGAATCGACAAAAAAGTACCTATTTTTGGTGATTGGGTATTTTTGACTAAAATATGATTACTTTTTATCCAATATTTTCCTGAAAAGTATTCCAAAACGAAGTAACTAAAATATTTCACAAAGACCATTTCATTATGATGAAAAGAATTTTACTTTTTTGTTTGACTATTTTATCCTTTAATCTATTTGCCCAAATACCAGCAAATGATGATTGTACTGGGATAATTAATTTAGGCGAAGCTCCGTTGTGCGACTCCTCAGCAATATATAATAACATTAATGCAACAACATCTCAGATCTTTGATCCTCCATCAAATGTAAATATTCCATCTTGTTGGGACAATGTCAATAATGATGTTTGGTTTGAATTCACTGTACCTGCTGATGGAAGTGTAGTTGATTTCACTGTTTTATTAAGTGGAGAAGATTTAAATGGAACGCCTATGACACAACCTCAAGTAGCTGTGTATCGTGGTGATTGTGCGGTCAACGAATTAGATGAATTACTCTGTGCAAAAGCTGACGTTGGGGAAAGTAGTTTAGAATTGGATTTGTTAGGTTTAACTCCCGGTATACCATATTTTTTGAGAGTTGATGATTTTTCAGCAACTGCCACTCCCAATTGGGGAGATTTTATTCTTTGTGTAGATACTTTAGCAGAAGTTAATACAATTGATGAAGGTAGTTCAACTTCTTGTTCAGGTGAATTATATGATTCAGGTGGACCTGATGAAGATTATAGCAATGGTGAAAATTTTGTTTTCGAAATCTGCCCGCCAGTTCCAAATAATGAATGTATTACTTTCAATATCGAATATTACAATATTGATGATGCAGGTGATCAAATGAATATTTATTCAGGAACAAATGGAGTTGGAGGAACGCAAATAGCCTCTATAGGGGGCTTTGGAGCCAATGGAATGACAGGTGATGGTGGAGTTTGTTTTACCACACAAGCCACAGGTTGTTTAACAGTTGAATTTATTTCAGATGGTACTTCTACTTTTGAAGGATTTGCTGCAAATTGGGAATGTTCTGCTCAACCATGTGAAACACTAGATGTGGTTGAAATAGAAACTACAACTACAGAGCAAGACATCATTGATGCAGTAGCTTCACCACAAACAGTTATTTCTAATGTTTTAATAAATTGTCCTGATGGAGCTTATGGAACTTTTGTTGCAGATAATTCTGATTTAGGTTTAGAAAAAGGACTTGTTCTTTCTTCAGGTCAAGTATCAGAAATGGCAAATCCAGCTAACTTTTTTGCCAGTTCTATCAATGGATCACCTGGAGATAGTGATTTAGACTATTTTTCTAATCAATCGGGTGGCGCAGCTTCACAAGATGCTTGTGTGGTAGAAATGGATGTTTTTGCGGCTACTGACGAACTCACATTTGAATATGTCTTTGGTTCAGAGGAATATCCAAACTTCGTTAATTCCACCTTCAATGATATTTTTGCTTTCTTAATTTCTGGCCCTGGAATTAATGGTGATGTAAATATTGCTAATCAATTAAATATTGCAACACTTCCTGATGGAAACAACACACTTGTGGAAATCAATAGTGTGAATTTCGAAAATAATTGGGAATATTATCGAAATAATGAGCTAGGACAAAGTGTAGTATATGGCGGGTTGACTTCTGATTATTTAGGAGTTAAAAAAAGTTTAACTGCAAATGCAACGGTGGATCCATGTAATACTTATCATCTAAAACTAGCCATCGCTGATAGAGGAGATTCATCTTTTGATTCAGGTGTTTTCGTCTCTGAGATCAAAGGTGGAACACCCCAACTTTCTGTCAATTTTGCCTCTGGTATTGATTACTTAATTGAGGGATGTTCAGGTACTGCCGATGAGTTAGTTGTTTCACTAAATAATCCACAAGAAGACATTGCCCAGTATGGTGTTTCAATTGGAGGAACGGCAACGTTAGGTGTAGATTATATATTAAATATGCCTGATACCGTTACACTGAACCCAGGTCAAACAATCTTAAATTACCCATTGATTCCTTTAGTTGATAACTTATTGGAGGGAACAGAAACAATCATTATTACTCTTTCAAATAACTTTGGTTGTGGTACGATTAACTTCGCTGAGATCACAATCGAATTAAATGACGAACCCGAAGTTATCATTAACCTTGGAGCAGATACAGCTTTAGTTTGTGCAGGGAATGGACTCTCATTGAATGTAGAAGGGGCAACAACCTATTTCTGGACACCAGTAAGTGTAGTTGACAATGCCACTTCTCCAAATCCTTTTGCCACTCCTACTTCAGATGTAATGGTGTTTGTAGAAGGAAATGTAGGACCTTGTTTTGATACAGATTCTATTTTCCTTCAAATCGTTGACCCTCAAATTTCGATAAACCCACTTACTGTTACTAATATTTGTGAAGGAACAGATGTCATGCTAGAAGCGGTTAATAATGTCAATAATCAAAACTTAATTTGGACTCCAGGTATTACTCTTCCTGACCCAAATGCTCAAACTATTACTGATACTCCCCCTGTAACTACAACCTATACTGCTTCAGTCGAAGTTGCTGGTTGTTTAGTAGAAGATCAAATTACCGTTAATGTTGATCCTTTTGACTTTCCTAATTTAACAACCACCGATACAACTTTATGTGAAAGTTATTTCTTTGATTTGGCTGCACCTATTCCAGGAACCACCACAACCTACGAATGGACGCCAAATATAAATATGAATAATAATACTTTACCTAATCCAACGGTTCAAGCAAATGCTGGAAATTTATTTTATACGGTAGTTGCAACAAGTGCTAATTCTTATTGTACACAACTTGCAACTGTCAATGTGACTGGTATTCCTGCTAACGCAAATATAAATAATGATGACTACATCGAGATCTGCTTAGGCGAGACGGTTGACTTATCAGCTAACACTTCAACGGCTGGAGTTGGCTTTGAATGGCAATCTAATCCAATAGATCCTACTCTAGCACCAATTTCAGATACATTAATTACAGTAATGCCTTTGATATCAACGACATACTTTACTCAACTTGTTGTTGGAGCATGTACGGTACTTGATTCCATTACAGTTAGAGTAGATTCATTGCCTGACTTATCGGTGGAAACCATTCCATTTAAAGATATTTACTGTGCAGGAGATATAGTTTCAATAGTTACACCAACTTATGAGCCTTCTAGTTTTCCAGACATTATGCATCAATGGGGTTCACATCCGTCTATTGATTCCGATTTAGAAAACTTAAACCTAGTTCTGGTGATGACCGAAACTAATACCTATACGAGAACAACTACAAATCGAGCTTGTACTGATGTGAAGATACTTACCTTAGATGTTGTAGACCCAATCTTAGACCTTGCCTGGGATACAATCACGGTCTGTGCAGGAGACCAAATATCTAATGAGGAATTTAATGGAATAGATGATTTTATGTGGTCTACCAACGCAGGAAGTATTAACGGATCAAGTGAAATGAGTACTGTTAACCTAACTACCTCAAACTCTGGAGTACTTAATGTTTCAGCAACAATTCAAGATTGTCCAGCTAATGCTGAAGCAATTATTAATGTTGAATCCGTTCCCGTTGTAAGTATTACTGGTATTAATTCTATTCAAGTTGGAACTGATGTTGAATTCACTGCCGTAATCTCCAATGGAGGAACGCCTGATGACCAGTATATTTGGACTTATAATGGACAACCTGCTGGAACTGGTAATCCAATAATCATTTCCATATTAGAAATTTCTGATGGAAATCCTGACGCGAATTCAATTTCTGTAACCGTCATTAATGAATTCGGGTGTGAAGGTTTAGCCACTTTTACTGTAGATGGAACTATTCCTAATTATTTAGTGCCTAATGTATTTACTCCAGATGGAGATGGGTTAAATGATTTCTTTAATTTCACCTATGAGGGTTATAATGGTCAGACCGGAACTCTTGGACCTGTTGAAGTCATTCGATTTTCTATTTGGAATAGATGGGGAAACTTAGTTTACAATAATGAAACTCCCGATACAGGTTGGGATGGAACTTTTAATGGAGAAGCTGCTCCTGCTGACGTATATATTTACACCATTCAGTTAAAATATCCTGATGGCGAAATTAAAACTATTAAATCACCAGATGCTAAATCTGATGTTTCAGATGTCACGCTGATTCGCTAGCTTTCTCTTATTCATAAATAATAAAAAAGAGGGGATGGCATTATTTGCTATCACCTCTTTTTTATTTTAAAACCCGAATCATCTTTTTTCTGTTACAAAACTATTGTTTGGGCAACTATTTCTCATTTATTACTAAAAATTCAAATTATGGTTCAAATAAAAAGAGTATTATCATTTAGTATCATTCTATTCTTATTGAGTTGTGGAAATAAGAATCCCTCTCCTACTCTTTCAGAAAATCCGTTGGCTATACAAGTAAAAAAATCCTCCGATCCATTTAATGAATATTGGTACCAGGGAAAAGCTGAAATTACTAGTTACGATTTACAACAAGCTCGCTATGGTGAAAATCGGGAGGGAAGTGCCGTTCTAGTTTTTGTAAGCGAAGATTTTTCAAAAAAGAATCATGTCAAACTTGATAATCCAGGTCGTAGTCCAAAAGATATCATTCCAGTTTTAAAATTAAATATGACTCGAAAATTCAATACAGGAATTTATCCGTACTCGATGATGTTATCTTCCTTTACTCCTGTTGATTTGACAAAAAATCCAAATACATTAAAAGTGACGAACTCCTCGCAAGAATGGTGTGGACACACTTTTATGCAATTGAATTTAGGTAGATACAGTTATGAATCTCAACTTTTCTCCTACTTCGAATCAGAAGGTGATAAAACAACAAGACTAGAAAAAACATTATTAGAAGATGAATTATGGTCAAAAATCAGAATTGACCCAAATAGTTTACCTCAAGGAAATATTGATATAATTCCAAGCACAACTTATGCTCGTTTAAAACATATTGATTTTAAAAACGAAAAAGCAACGGCTAGTATAAAAGAGAAAGGAAAAGAAATGCATTTCCACTTATTCTATAAAACCATTGATCGAAAATTATCAATAATTTTCGAAAAAGCATTTCCTCATAGAATAATATCTTGGGAAGAAACTTATAAAAGTGGATTTGGTTCAAGTCCTAAAACTATGACGACCAAAGGAACTAGAAAAAAATCTATACTCCTCGATTATTGGTCAAAGAATAGAAATGAAGATGTAGTATACAGAAGAGAATTAGGTTTGGAATAAAAAAATACCCAAAATGCGATTTTTTAAATAAAACACTAAATTAAATTCCTATTCTCAGAATTTTATTTAGCCAAAAAAATAAAAATCAATTCTGATGAATTTATTTTTTTATTTGAAATAACTACTGATCTGATTTTAAGATTAATGCTTGGTTAAGAAATGGATTAATGTACAATTTTACGAACCAACTTATTATACATTTTCTAAAGATAGGAAAACTGCTAACTCGATGAAGTTAGCAGCTTTCTTTAATTAAAATCTCAAAACAGCTCCTAATGAACAATTAGTTTCTGAACAAAAACCTTGTCTTCCGTTTTTAAATTCACAAAATAAGTACCTGCTGCATATTCATTGGCATGGATGAAATAATTATTTTCACCAATAGGTATTTCTCCAGAAAAAATAGTTTTCATTGTACGTCCTAAGATATCAGTTACCTCTATTTTCACTTCTAAACTCTTAGTAGTTATAACTGGGATAACAGTTATTGCTGATGCAGGATTTGGATATATATCCTTCAAATTTATGCCTAATTCAATATCCTTGGTTGCCACAGTACAATCAGTTACATTATAATGAAAGTAACCCTGAGGTGCCACCATGGGACGATTTATTTGTTTTCCGTTATTTGATGTTGCTTTAATATAGTAAAACATCTCAGTCTCCTCATTAGTTGCAGGAATCAATGCGCTCCAAGTATCATCAGATGTATTTGACATTACTAAAGTTTGATAACTTCCTGAAGTATCCATTGAATAAAATAGTGTTGCTTCAGAAATTCCAGTTTTGTGTTGAATCGTAGCTTCTATCAGTTGATCTTGCATTATACATCCACCACGAACTTTAGCATGATTTATTAATAAAGGTTCTTTCACTCCAACCTCTTTAGTAATGCAATGAATAGCTCCATTCAAATAAATAATATCATTACAATCAATCCCTTGAATATTGTAACCAGGCATTGCATCTTCCCAAATTTTAATTGCTGTAGTATCGTATTGTTCTTCATAAATCGGCAACAATACTGTTTTGTTAACAAAAACTGCGTTTGCATAGGTTCGATAATCACCTTGTGGACTACTATCTGGATAGTTTCCATTTTCAGGTGGCATTGGAATCCGAATAACATTATAAGGTCTTCCATATGGCGTCATAAAATTGTTTAAAACATATTGCAGATTTGCTTCTATTTGTGGTCCATCTGCAACTCCATCTGGATATTCACCCACAAGTAAAGTTTCCTCATCTAATAGTTTCATATGCATGTCAATATGATCAATAGGATCATATGGCAGATTATTCATTAAAACATATTCATCAATCCCCATAAATAAATTCATGATATCTTTCACTTCTGCTTCACTGTGATTACTAGTACCAAATTGATTAAAAGGCCCATTTTCATCTAATATTAACCTGGAAGAAAAAGCAGTCCCCATTCCATCATTCATGAAATTTCCTCCTGTATGCACTAAGTCATTTGGGGTATTAAGCGTCCGAAAAATTTCAATATCTAATATATTTGCAATGGCTGGAGGAACGATGGTATCATCTAATGGTCGCGGTCTATTATAAATCCAGTCCACCATATATTGCTCATCCACATCATTTAGATAAACAGTATTTGGACCATAGTCCCTTACCCAAATACTATTAAATTGAGTTTCTACAAAAATAATGTTGTCAGTATTTACCCCTGCAGGAGTCAATTGATTTATCACAACTGCTGAATTCGAACACACAATGATGACTTGAACTTCTTCTTTTGCATGGCGCACGATCTCAACTAATATATTTTTAATACCATTAGATCCTGTTGACCAGGTAATAATCAAAGCTTCTAATTCTTCCCATTCCGCCATAGTACGAACTTCGCCCGGAGGAGGGTCAGAAAATAATGTTCCATTAGGTTTTCTAAATTGATTATCAGCCATTTCAAGCAACTCTTTTTTGGAAAAACCACGGGGCAATATTTCATTTTTTTGTGCCTGAGTATGTATATTTTGGAAAAATAAGAAAGCGAGGAAGAGTAAAAGTTTGATTTTCATATGCATGGATTTTATATTGATAGTAAATTAGTTGATTACCTAGTTAATAGATTAATCAAATAATCAACCAATTTACTATTTAGCGGATTAAAAGCTAAAAATTAAACTCATACTAGGTAAAATAGGCAATTGATCTACTCTTTCTGTAGTCACACGATCTACATAAAAGATATTATTTCGATTATAGGCATTAGTCACACTAGCGATGGCTTGTAGTTTAGTGTACTTTGAAAATTCAAAAGTTCTTTTTAAAGATATATCCATTCGGTGAAAATATGGTAATCGACCGCCATTTCTATCGTCAGAATAAATAATTCCCAAACTAGGATTATTGGATAAAAATTGTGTGCTAGTTCCTTGGTCAAATTGCTCATTTTCATAAAACCCCTGTGTTTGAGTAAAAGGAAAACCTGATCCCATATTCCATCTAGCACTTGCCTCCCATTTCCCCTCATCTCCAAAGTTATAGGTTGCTAACATATTTACGTTATGACGACGATCAAAAATAGTTGGATAAACTTGCTCCCCATCATCTCGATTTACAAATCCTAACGAGTAAGTTCCGTAGAGATATAAATTCTTCGTATTATATTTTACTAAAAAATCAATTCCATATGCCTCACCTGACTCTGTAATATAATCAGGATCAAGAACATTTAACTTATTCCGATTTATATTAATAAGCTGGTTGTATTTTTTCAAATACCCTTCGACATTAAGTTGTATTTTTTTAGTAACATCAACTTCAACACCAACAACTGCATGAGTTGCTTTTTGCAAACGATGATCAGTTCTTTCTGTGGTTGAACCAGGAACGTACAAAGTTTCATCAGGGCCAGCTAAAAAACCAACAAACAAATTGACAATATCTTTTTCATTAACCGAAGTCAGCAAATTTTGAGAATATAATCCAGCTGCTAATTTAAATCTTAGATTGTCAGTTGCATTATATTTCAAACCGATTCGAGGTTCAATTTCTAAATCAGGTAAGTCTGCGATATAATATTGAAAGCGTACACTAGGTTCAATAATTAGTTTTCCAAAAATTTGTTTGAATTTCATAAAAGCTGCAGCCTCTGAAACGAAACTTTCTTGCTTAAACTTTCGACCAAACAAATTCGTAAATTCAAAATCAGTATTTAATCCCGTGAAATTAAACCCGTACTTGACTTCATTATTTCTCCCAAAATAAGTAAAATTAAACCCAACAGTATAACTGGTGATACTACTTTTTCGAGGCACTTCACTACCTTCAACCACACTATTGTCCTCAACTAAGCTAATGTCATACCTTGAGCCTCCAATAATACCATCAATAATCAAACTAGAGGATGGAGGAACCAACTTAAAATTAGCACCACCTCCAGTTGTTTTCCAATCTAAAGTAGCTAAACCATCGTAGACAACTCTGTCAGTAAAATTAAATCCAAATAAGTTCATTTTACTTCCTCCTCCAAATACAAATGACATCTTCCCATAAACATCGGTAAAACTAAAAGGTAATGAACCTGATGAATCTTGAACCGCGTATTCATAAAATGACGAGGATGTTTGATCAAGATAGGAATGCTTAGCTGTAAGCAGTAAAGAGATACTATTTCCGGTATCTTCATCTATTTTTTTCAAAGGACCTTCCAATAATACTTTTCCCATAAATGGACTAGCTGATGTAGTTCCTCCCCAACGTTTCTTATTCCCCTCTCGAGTTTTGATATCTACAATGGCAGAAATTCTTCCACCATATTCTGCATTGAACCCACCAGTATATACGTCAACACTTCGAATTGCTTCAGTCTCAAAAACGGAGAAAAACCCTATTGAGTGAAATGGTTTGTATATGGTTAATCCATCCAAAAGAATTTTATTTTGAATGGGTGATCCTCCCCGGATATACAATTGCCCACCTTGGTCTCCAGAAAATACTACCCCAGGTAGTACTGAAAGGTATTGTGCAATATCCGGCTCTCCTCCCGTAGATGGAAGAGCTTTAATATCTCTAGTCGAAATCCGTACAGCCGATACTTTCACTTCTGTCCTTGCTTCTTCCCGTTCACCAGAAATGGTAATCTCAGACAAAGCAACTCCACCTTCTTCCAAAGTTAACCGTTGATAATTAATCGAATTATTTTTAATTGTTATTGGTACACTTAAACTATCATACCCGATATAAGTAACCACCAATCTATAGTCTCCAACAGGTACATTTCCTAATGCAAAGAACCCATCAATATCAGTGGTAGTTCCCAAATCTGTCCCTGACAATCGAACTGTTCCATAGATAATCGGTTCACCTAATTCATCAAAAATATTTCCACGAACTGTTCCAGTTTGTCCCGCTACTTGACTGGTTAAAAATAAAAACATCCCAATCAACATAGGAATTGTAAAAAGTCTAAATCTCATTATCTCTTTTTGATTTGAATAATTATGCGATGATTCGCTATTAATTTGATACAAAGATAAAATTTAAAATGTTTTTAAACGGAAAGGTTTGTGTCATTTACGTATCAAAAGGATAGGTTGAGAAAAAATCGAAAAAGTGACAAAAAAAGGCTTAAATAACTATTTCCCAGTATTTGTAAGAACTATAAACACATCTTAATATACATTAATAAACAAAAAAGGGGCTTAAAACAATAGTGTGGTTGAAGTAATCTTTTAAAAACAATTAGGCATTTGATGGTATTACTAAAACGAAAAATTAGATCTTATTGGTTAGAGATAAACATATCATAATATTGCACATATGTGTTCAATACACCTTCTTCCACAGCCTCTCTCTTTGAAGTAATCCAATCTTTAAATAGTTTTTCGTCTTCATTTTCCATAATGTGCCTACTAGCCGACTCCATAAAATTTAATAAGTGATGATTCATTACTTGCGCGGATTCGCCTTCTAGCTTCCAAATACTTGGACCATATTTAATCTTTGCCTCTTGCTTTTGGAAAAAATCAACCAAGATTCGAGGACATTTTTTTCCCATTGCTTTACCAAACTCTTGCGGCCGATTCATAAAGCTCTCATATTTTTCAATAAAAACTACATCTGAAGGAGAGTCAGAATTAAAATTCATTTCAGCATAGTTCAAGGTAGTGAAAAGAGGTAATCTTTTCTCTAATAATACACTTCCAAAATCTACAAATTGAGAAAAAGATATTAAATCAAAGACTGCACTAGCCATAACTAAATCCACTTCATCTAAATTAACTAGGTCTACTAGATTTAGAAATGAATCGGTTAAATATTTAATCTTAATACTTTTATTTTCTTTTTTTAATTCTAATTGATTGGTTCCATGAATTACTTCGTAACCTTTTTTATCAGCTTCAATGCCTAGTCTATTTAATGCATATTTTGAAACCTTTTCCTCTTTTTCTATGAAAATCCAATTTTGGTGAAAGGGAAATTTTTCAAAAAAGTATAAACAATTAGACCCAGTACCTGATCCCAAGTCTACAATTGTTATCCCGTTTTTTCCATCAAAATGACTTAAGCATGCCTGTTCTACAGCTTGATTGCGAGCTTCACAATCATATTTAAATCGTTCATCGTGCCAATGAATATTTGCAAATGTGGCGGTTTCCATGGTCCTTTAATATTGTAAATATGTAAATTTCCTCTAATGTATAAATTTATAATGGTTTATGCTTAACAGTTTAGAGTTAATTTTTATTGACTGTTAGAATTCCTAAAAAACCAGGCAACTGTTCACCTTTAATTTCTTTGGTTAAAAATTTATCTATAGAAAAGAGGCGATATTTATTGGTGATATTTACCAACAGATTTGATATAGATTATCTATCCCTATTCTTAAAAAAACAAATCAGCGCTTTTGCTCAGATAAATAATGAAAACTAAAACAGGTTAGTAAGACCTGTAGAAATTCAGTACTCGGAAGGCAACAAAATTCTGACAAAATGATATCCAAACATTTGTTAATAAATTATACTTCCTTAATCAATTCCAACAACTGTTGAGCAGACATCCTTCCAGTAGAATCAGTCCCTTCTAATAAACTATCTGCCAAGTCTCTTTTTAATCCGTGTAACTTCACAATCTTTTCCTCAATCGTATCCGCAGCAACTAATCTCAAAATCGTTACCGGACGAGTCTGTCCAATTCTGTGTGCTCGATCAGAAGCTTGATCTTCAACAGCAGGATTCCACCAAGGATCAAGATGTAAAACATAATCAGCTGCTGTCAAATTAAGCCCTACTCCACCTGCTTTCAAACTAATTAAAAATAAATCTCCATCTCCTGATTGAAATGCATTTATAGCTTCCTCTCTCTTTTTGAGAGGTGTACTACCATCAAGATATTTATAGTTAACTCCTTTGCGATCAAGTAGTTCTCGCACTAGATTCAAGTGTTTAACAAACTGACTAAATACCAACGCTTTATGTCCGCCTTGTAAAAGTTCAGTCACCGTCTCGTCAAATAATTGTAATTTAGAACTTTTAATTTCAGAAGTTGGAATTACCATTTTAGGATTACAAGCAGCTTGTCTTAAGCGCATAATTTCTGCCAAAATCTGCATATTCGAACTTCCTTTTTCTTCGCTCGAATCTTGAATGTTTTCAACTGCTTGCTGACGTAACGCCTCATAAAATGCTCGCTCACGTTCTGATAACTCTACGGTCAAGGTGATTTCTGTTTTACTTGGTAATTCCTTCAATACATCGTCTTTTCGACGTCGCAAAATAAATGGTTGAATTAATCGGCGTAACTGATCTCGACGTTCTTTATCTTGCATTTTCTCGATTGGCATTGCAAACCTTTCCTGAAAACTTCGAAGCCCACCAAGCAAACCTGGATTTAAAAAATTAAATAAATTCCATAATTCACCCAAGTGATTTTCAACTGGTGTCCCTGTCGTTAATATTTTAAAATTAGCTTTTAGTTGCATTGCTGCGCGGGAACGTTTGGTTGCTCTATTTTTAATTGCTTGGGCTTCATCAAGCACGACAGTATTAAATTGTTTAGAAACTAATAATTCAGATTCCTGCGGCAATAATCCATAACTTACGATTAAGAAGTCTTGTGGCCCAAGATTATTAACAATCCTTTCTCGGTTTCCTTGCCCAAACAAAATGGGGTTTAAGGTTGGAGCGAATTTCTCCGTTTCTCGTAACCAATTTCGACAAACAGAGGCTGGCGCAATCACCATTGCTGGGCCTTCTTTGGCCCGATCAACTAAAACAGCCAAAGCTTGAATCGTTTTTCCTAATCCCATATCATCAGCTAAACATGCTCCCACTCCCCAAAAAGCCAAACGCGACAACCATTGAAACCCTTCTTCTTGATAGGTCCGCAAGGTTGCTTTATAGTCCGCTGGAACAGTTGCTGAAAAATCTTGAATGGAATCTAATTTCTGCAAGTGCATTTTCCAATTAGCATCCACTTCTAACTCTTGAATATGGCCTGCAAACTCTTCCATCATTGGCGCGGCTAACGGATGAAAATTCAACTCGCCATCCGTTTCATTTATCAAAGCATTTACATTAGTAATCTGATTACGCAACGCCTCTGTCAAGGCAATAAATTCACCCTCCCCTACTTCAATAAATTGCGAATTCGATCCTTCTACTTTGTCCAACAACTCTTTAAAATCAATGACCAAATCGTCATTCACTTTTACTTTTCCAGTTAATCCAAACCAATCATTGTCTCGCTGAATTCGCATAGAAACTTGATCAAAACCAATTGTTCCTGTGAGTCGAAGTTGCTCACCTTTGGGATGTTCCAATATTAATTTTCCTTCTGCCCGCAAAGGTTCGATTTCCATTAAAACTTGTAAACAACTTGGTGCATCTGGAAATAACCATTCTCGATTATGAGAGGGAACTAACTCAAATGCAGGACAAGCATCTTCAATTGCTTGAGCATTAGTCGCTTCCAAATCGATATTTCTTCTCGCCAAAACTCGTTCGCCTTCTACCTCTGCAATTACATTTTTCCGCCCTTCCCCTGGTTTAAAATAAGGTGGTTTATCTTTGAAAGGTTTGACAAAAAATTCCATTTTAAAACCATTCCCACTAGGCAACATATGAATATGAATAGATGCGTCACTCTCGACGGTCGGCACACCTTCCAAATGCTCGTCCAAACCTGACTGAACCGTTACCGTTTTCGATACATGACCGATTGCATTGAGCAATTGTCCTTTTGCTTGTTCTGGTATTTTTAATGCACCACCACCGAGTGCTTTTTGTATTTTAATATGACGCTCTTCGACATTCATGATGATATAACGGGTAGGCGTTTCTTTAACGATAACTGTACCTTTTGTATCAAAATCATGCATAAACCTCATTTCAAAACCATCCTTAGTTGGTTCTACAGAGAGCTCTGGTTCTTTCTCCAAAAGTTCCACTATTACCCCTGGGGAATCTTTCAAAAACAAATAAGGATGTCCTACTAATTCTTTGATTGCTTCATCAAAATCTATTTCGTAATTAGCTGTAGCATTGTACCCATATTGAAATGATTTGATAGCTTTGACCACTCGATGATCGTCGTTTGTTAAACCATCTACATCTAACATAGAAATTTTTTTCAAGCTAATATTCCTTCCTTTACTCCACATTCCATCATTTCCAATAACTTGTAACTTAGGTTGAATTTCTTTTCGATCAAAATCTACAAACCAAGCAACTCTTGACTTTTTCCCGCGAGAACTCCTAGAAGAATGTTCTTCTAATCCCATCGAGCTTAAAAGGTCAAGCGAATGCTCCCAACGTTCAGTTACTTTAACCAAAGAAAAGATTGATTCCATTCCAGTCTGCTCTCCTAAGTGTTTGGTGAGCTGAGTATATTTCCGTGTTTTTTCTTCACTTAATTCCAGCTCTGCAAGTAACCCAGCAATTTGAAATTCAAACCAAAGGAAGCCATTTCTCTTAGCGGGTATAAGTGCACTTTCTAATTGCTCAATCCATTTTTCTTCTATATTTTTTTGATTCCATCGGCTAACTAAAACATAAAAAAACAAACTAAGGGTAGAGGTGATCTTTACATTGTTAAGCAAAGAATTAGCCTGACGCAATTCGCCTTGTAGGTAAGAAGCTGCAGATTGAAGACATTGAAAAGGAACCTTGAATTTACTTTTTCGAGTTTGAAAAGCACATTCTTCAATATGGGTTAAACTTGTGGGATCTTGTTTCTTAAGCAAAGCAAGAAGGTGAAAAACACCACTGATATCTTGGAAATAAGATTCACGATGTGCCCAAGATTTTCGATAAATCTTTAGCGCGCGCGCATAATTAAAAAGACTTTCATTATTTCTTTTTCTTAAAAAATCAATCCAGCCTTGTCTCATCAAAAAAGACATTTCCAAGTCCTTAATTTTAACATATGACTTTGCTTCCTCAATCTTCCCCTGAAACAATAGTCCGGTAACCAACAAATCTAAGTATGGATTTATGTCGTCCTCTTTATCTTTAAGATTTGGATGAACTTTAAGAAAATCTATGTAAGCATCAATAGGTTCCAATTTCTTCAAAGCATCGTATAACAATACTTTTACAACTTCCACCTGAATACTTAAATGAAAAGTACTCAACCATCTTTGATCAAATGGATCATCAAATAGCTGATGAAACAAATCAAAATCTACAAGCTGTTCTTTGTGGTGATTAGTTGCGTAAGTATAAACGGAATTGAAGGTTTCCCAACGACCTTGGTATAGTGCAACTCTCATCTCCCTCACCGAGCGGTGAAATCCCTTCAATTGACCATACCATCCTCGAAAAGGAAAAAGATCTTTGATATTTTTCACATAAAAATCAAACGAATGATCGATTACCGCAAATCGCATTACCCCTTCAATCATCGAACGAGTGCATTCTACCTGAGTTTCGCCATCTTCATCCTCAAAAATATACACGAACCCTTTGCCCTCCATCAATTCCAAAAACTGCAGTAAAACTTCTTCGTTTTTAAAATAATTACCATGTGCATCTGTAATGCGACAATGGTTGAGGCAAGTTCGGAGCTCCTCAATTTTCAAATATTCATAAGCAATCGAAAGGATTTTTAGCACATTTTTTTGAGCTTCATTTAAATCTTTATAATCCTTTTTAAATTGCTTCATTACTTCCGTTACAACCATAAAATGCCTCTATTTTTCTTGTATTTTGGGTAATTTGCAAAGGTATGAAAATTGATGGTTAAGAAAGAAAGAAATATGTTAAGTTATTTAGTGTGTGACGTTTTTTTATTTCTTTTTTCTACAAAAAACAAAAAAGAGCCTAATACCACAAAAAGTATACAGGATTTTTACTTAATAAATAATGCCATTGATATTTGTGATATTGGGGAGAATAAAGATCAACTCACATAAATAATAAAAAACTTATTTTAAAAATTTAACAATCTGAGTTAATGATTTTGAGCAAATGAAAGAATTTTACAATAAAATATTTCAATACCACTTCTTGTAAGAAACATCATAACTCATCTAAAAATTTCACCGCCTATTTTCTTGATTTTAAAAGAGATTGTAGATTCGAATTAATGCATCGACCTGATAAATCAATAAATAACAACGATAAAACCAATGAATATTTGGGGATTATTCAATTGAAAGTAAGCGTTGGTTCAAAAGAAAAAGTAAATGCATTGACAGAATAATTACACAAAGATAATCTTGAAACTCAGGGCTAACCTAGAACAAAAGGTGATGGATATTATGAAAGTGAAAAACTCGATTCAAAGGATAATTTTATGGAGATTATAATTTAAGCTATTTAAATTATAGTGAAATTTACAGGTAAAATTGGAATCCTTTTATGTAATCTCAATTTTTTCTCCATAGAATTTTGGTTGTTTTCCAATTATGATGTCCAATAACATTTTCACCCTTGCTAATTTTTCTCTCACTTGCACTTTCCAGCCATATCGATTACTTACATCTTTTGCATTGAAGCCAATAGGTTTCAATCCTTTTTTCTCAGAAATAAAAATCGCGCGTTCATTGTGAAAAGGTTGGCTGATAACCGTGAATTTTTCCTATCCAAAAATCGCATTAGCTCGAATTACAGAATCTAAAGTTCGAAAACCTGCGTAGTCCAAATAGATTTTATTTTCAGGAACACCTCTTTCAACGAGGTCATTTTTCATGTCGGTAGGTTCGTCATATTCTTCGCGACTGTTATCCCCACTAATGAGAATGAATTCGATTTTCCCAGATTTAAACAATTTTTCTGCAGCATCGATTCGGTGGGAATAATATAAATTAATGTAGCCACTTCTTAGCATTTTCCTAGTACCTAATAGGAGTCCAACTTTGTTTTTAGGCATTTCTTCGACAGAAGTAAAAATCTGTTCACTTGTAGATGTTTGCACCCAAAGGTCAATTAAAAAAATAAAAAGCAAAGTGACAAACAAGGCTAGTAAGCCATATTTTAAAAGTTTTAAAAACATAGTTTTAAAGTTTTATTGTTATTGTAAAAACTTGATTACCAATATTTTATTGATTATTGAAATTAGCTTTCTCTAAAATTAGAATTTTTACTTCAAAAATACTGAAACCCTGTGCAGCGAAATTATCCTTTTGCTGATTTATAGGTTAGAAGAACGAAATACAACATTTTTATATTTAAAGAATGAGGTATTATTCCATACTTGATTTGCGCAAAATACAAGTCTATTAAATTAATATTAATTAGAAAAAATTAGAAAAAAAGAATAATGAATAAATTAAATATAATTGGATTTTTGTTATTGATCTTAACCTCATCTTGTCGAAAAGACATTAACCATGTTACTGAAAATGAAACAACTGATCCTCCCATAATTCTTACATACACACCTAGTGTAAATAATATTACCGGAGACCTCATTGGTCAAGTTGTAGATGAAAACAATCAACCAATGTCCGATGTAAAAATCAAAATGAATGGTGAAAATTATTTTACGAACGTATTTGGACATTTTACTCTTAACGATGTAACAATGAATTCTCTTGGTCAACATGTGGAGGCTTTTCAAAATGCTACTCACTTCCCAGGAAGTCGTCGATTTTTTCCTCAGGAAGGAAAAACTAGTCGCATAAAAATCCAAATGATAAAAAAAGAATTCGACAATGAATTCTCTGCTCTAGAGGGTGCAACCGTTTTAATAGAAGGAGGTGCAAGTGTTGAATTTAAACCTAATAGTATAAAAGATGCTAACGGGAATATTTATGAAGGTACTGTTATGATTGCAAGTCATTGGCTTGATCCTTTGGCAAAAGAAACATTGGACAAGATGCCTGGTAATTTACAAGGTGTAAATATCTTAAGCGAAGAAGTTGCCTTACAAACCTTCGGAATGATTGCTGTTGAATTGGAATCGCCTAATGGTGAAAGGCTAAATATCGCAGATGGAAATTCAGCAACGATTACAATGCCAGTTTCCGATGAACTACTTTCAATCGCTCCTGATGAGATTCCGCTTTGGTCTTTTAACGACGAATATGGATTGTGGCAAGAAGAATCTGTTGCTACGTTGCAAAACAATACCTATGTCGGAAAAGTAGAACATTTCTCATTTTGGAACTGTGATTATCCATTTCCAATAGTTCAAGTTGATGGAACTTTTACCGATACAGATGGTAATCCGTTAGAAGGTTTTCTTGTAGAAGTCGAATTAGGAAATGGATCTGTTGGCACGGGTTACACTACTAATACAGGAACTTTCTATGGTAAGTTTCCTGCTAATGAAATATTGACATTTAACCTTTATGATAATTGTGATAATTTAATTTCCAGTCAAGATTTTGGACCATTTACTATTACTACTTCCATAGGAACAATTGCTATTTCTAGTATAAATGCGAACAATACAATTATTAAAGGAACCCTTCGGGATTGCGATAATAATCTGATTGAGAATGGAATGGTAATCGTCACTATGAGTGGTTATCAAAGTTACTTTTATATCGAAAGTGGAGAATTTGAAATTTTTCTAACTGCTTGTAACAATGTTTCAGAAATTGAAGTCTATGGAGTAAACCTAGATAATTTGGAAACAAGCGCAATCTCTACAGCTTCATTCAATCAAATAAGTGACTTAGGAGATGTCCAGGTTTGTAACAATGGTGGATTACAAAATTATATTAGAATAATATATAACTCAGATACCAGTTTAGTATTTGTTAATGCTACAGTTTATAGTGATGGTGATTTTACATTTATGGATGCTGGCGTACCCAATTCTACAGCAATTATCTTTTTTAATGGAACCACCATAGGGGACTATAGTGATGCTAACTTTGTTGAATGGATTAGTGATCAAACCCAAGGAATAACCTTAACACCTGTAAACCCTAATGGAGGATTAAGTTTTACTTCCTTTAATGTAACTGAATATGACTCCAAATTAATTGGAACCTTTGGCGGACCGGCAATAAATGTTAATACTGGCATACAAGTTCAAATTCAAGGTGACTTTAATATCAACTTGTAAAACAAAAATAAAAGATGTAAACCTGAAAAAGATATGGTCGGAAAAATTAATCTCCGACCACATCTTTTACAAAGAAAAACTCTTTTTTGTAAAAACCTATATACCATTTAAACCTACTCATAATTAGTTTAAATCGTACGATGTAAAAAACGAAAATTTGATCTCTGAAAAACAATTAATCAACGATTGCCAGAAGGGTATAAAGTCAAGCCAATACAAATTGGTAAGACGGTACTCTGGCATGTTGATGAAGGTAAGTCGTCGATATGTTTCAGATCAGGCTTCGGCAAAAGATGTAGTGCAAGAATCTTTTATTCTGATTTTTAGATACATTGATAAGTTTAAAAATACGGGTTCGTTCGAAGGATGGATACGAAAGATTACCGTTAGATGTGCTTTGCAATGGATAGGAAAAAGTCATTTTAAAAAAGAAACTTCATTGACAAATTTGGAAGTAAACGACTCCGTTGACCCTGCAATTTTTAATAAACTAGGAATTGAAGAAATAAAAAGGTTAGTAGCAGAGTTGCCTGTTGGTTACCGAACCGTTTTTAATTTGAATGTAATGGAAGGATATAATCATAATGAAATTGGAGAACTTTTAGGCATCACCGAAAGCTCTTCAAGATCACAATTAACAAGAGCAAAACGATTGCTCAAAAAAAAATTAGAATCAATTAATATTACTAAATATAGATCCGCATGAATTGGGAAAAGTTTCATAACAGGCTAAGTAAAGATGCTGAAGGGCAAAATAATGAGATCGATATCGAAAGTATCTGGACTGCTATCGAACCTCAAGTCGATGAAATAAATATTGAGAAAAAGAAAAAACGTAGAAGAGTTTTCTTCTGGTGGGGAACAGGTGTTTTATTGTTATCAGTTGGTGTTTGGTTGTTAGGAGATCAGTTTACCCAAAAAGAAATAATAGTTCAAAATACTGACAAGCAAAATATTACAACTAAGACAAAACATGGCAAAAAGGAAACCAAGGCAAACTTAAATGAAACAACTGAGTCTACTAATGGGAATGATTTACAAAACAGAAGTATTTCACCAAACAGTAATAGTACAAGATCTAATTTTTCTAAAAATAAGAATCAGTCGAAATTAACTCAATCAAGTGTAAAACCGCCTCAATTGCCAATCTCAAATGTTGTTTCAAATGATAATAGGTCAATTAAAAGTACCTCGGCAAGCGTTTCTGCTATTTCTACAGATGAGGAATTAATTCTCCGTGGTTCTCATTCTTTAAAAGATGCAATCCGAGTAAAAGAAAATATTCTAGACATTTCCTCTTTGATTTCCTTTTTAGATTTTCCTTCTGAAAAGGTCTCCTTAGAAAATGAAGAGAAGTTTTGGGAATCAACCATTGAAACATCACTTCTTAAGAATAGTAGAAATCAATTTTCCATTGGAATTTATGTAGGAGCAAATCATACAAATAGAACCTTGGAAGAAAAAAATGAAAATTCAAATACTTTGCTCCAAATTCGAGAGACTTTAGAAACGCCTTTGGAGACATCTCAAGTTGGCTTTAATTTTTCGTACAAGATTTTAAATAAAGAAAATTATAATTTAGAAATCACGACTGGATTACAACTTACTTCTATTGCTGAACGATATAAATATTATTCAACTAAGGAATTGAAGACTGACTTTTTTGGCGTAGAATATTTAAGTTATGGACTTAGGGATGAACCAGTTGAAATTATGGGGTGGATTACTAAAACCAAAACAACTGAATACCGAAAGAAAATTTTCAATAGATATCTATTGGTTGATATTCCTCTTTTAATTGGCTACAATCACTTTATCGGAAAAAAATGGCAGGCGGGAATACAAGCTGGGATTTTTGCAAATTTATTATTGAAAACTGAGGGAACTATTCCAAGTTCTAATTCAAGTGATATCGACTTGTCGAATGGAGATGGTGTTGAAATTTTCAAATCAAACATTGGATTAAGTTATCAATTGGGGTTTAACTTTAAAAGAAAACTAACCAAGCATTGGGAATTAAATTTGTCTCCTTTTTTAAGATATTTTAGAAATGATTTCGCTAGTGATGATTATGGATTATCACAGAAGTATCTGTTGTTAGGGGGGAATATTGGGGTTAAGTATAATTTTTAGCTCTAGCTACAGACGAACCCAGACTAAACTGATAGAAACCTAATATTGGAGTTCAATTCAACTTAGTCTGGGTTCGTCTGTAGCTAAAATTAAAAATACTGCCCAATCCCCAACACAAACCCTCGCTGGTTTTTATTAAAAACGTCTACCCCATAATCCACACGCCATACAGCATCATAAATCCGTTTATAAAGCACTCGAAAACCACCTCCTACAAATTGTCGTAATTCGTCTTTACTCACCAATTCATCCAACTGTCCACCTGGTGTTCGCCAATTCCCCAAATCAGTAAAAATGACTCCTTGTATCGCCCAATTACTTAAATTTAAAAAAGTATGTCTATACTCTATATTTAAAATAGCTTGTGCTGTCCCACGCTCAATTCGATTTCCTGAACCTCTTAAGTTCACTCTGCTATCCACCACAAAAGGCGCAAAAGGAGAATTATTATTGGTAGAAATTCCAAAACGAGTTCGGATCGCCAAATTTCCTTTCTTTCCAAGACGCAGGAATTTTTTTCCCTCCAAAATCAAACTATTAAAAAACGAAGTTTCATCAAAATTGAAAACCGTTTGCCAAATTCCACGAGCAGACCAACCACTTAAATAGAAATCGTAATAGTCTAAATAATTATGAATATATTCCACTTTAGAGGAAAGTTTTGATTGTACTAAATCATTCGGCCCAGGAGGATTATCCAAAATTTGAGATTCACTTTTTTCATATGTCTCTCGAAAAAAACTACCTCCCAATTCTAGTTGTCTTCTAAATCCGAAATGGTGAATAACAGTTGCTCCAAAGTTTAAATTATCATAATCATAATCTACTACACCTTCTGAAAAATATAAGGGTTCTCTTGATCGCCATTGCAACAAATTAAGAGCTAATCCCCACCGTTGATTCAAAAAAGGAATTCGATAATAAATTTGACCACCATATCGACTATCTATATTTTGATAAAAAGCCAAAAATTGATGACCTCTACCCAACCAATTAAAATCTATAAATCCTGCTTGGAACCAAACGTTATTTTTGATCCCTCCAAAGTTTAAGATGGGTAAAAGTGTGTTTTTCTCCTGCAGTTGAAAAGTGATTTTTACTTTTTGATTGGCAAGTGAATCAACATGAGTAGTTACTTTTTGATTGGTCCCTACATTCCAAAGCTGTTGGATATCACTTTCTAAATGAGCTATTACGAACTCCTCCCCTTCTCGATTTTTTAGAAATTGGCGTAAATAATTCTCTTTTGTTTTTTTTAGACCTCTAAATTCAATCGTCTTAATTATCCAACCTCCTTCCTGTGAAAAAAGATAATTAGCGCCCATAGATGTAACAAAAAATAGTACAATTATTTTTTTCAAAGTCGACGATTACATTAAATAAAAGTAAAGATAGAGTTTTATTTTTTTGCCAAAAAGTTCAAAAAAGTTTGACGTAGAGTTACACAAAGTTTTTTTTGATAGAAGCTGAGTAGAAATTAAAAAAAATTAGAACGTTTCCATTTGCAAAGTAATCCGCGTTCGAGTCAATTCTATTTTTCTCCTCATTCGATTAAAGTACCAAGATCGTTGTTTCTCCCCTTGCACACTCATTAAAATAGACTTTGACCTGATCTTTTCAAAAAACGAATGAGTAAAATCACACATACGCTGATCGTTGATTTTTAAAAAATTAGGATTGGTATAACTCGAATAGACCGCTTTGCCAGCAACGGTATCAAAGAGAATGGTATTGTTGGAGTAAACCATCTCATTATGATATAATTTGATTTCCCCACCTTTTATTTCTTGCGATTGACTTGGCAAAAATTTATACCCTAACTTCGCTGTTGTCTCCATATGATCCGCCAACTCGTTCAATCTTTGACAAAGTATCATAGCATCCTCTAAATTAGAAAAATGACCACTATTCACATGATACTCAATTTGATTTAATGTGTTATCTAAAATGTCAGTACTCCACAATTCTGTACTGGGAAGTTTTACGTAATATTTCAACATATCTTGAGCCATCTCCATTCCATGTGGCCCGATTACATTGAAGTTAAATTTCATATCATCCAAATAGTCAAACATCCAAACCGCTCGCCCCCAAATATAAATTTTGAATTGTAATATTTCGGGGAAATAAAAATAGACGAACAACGGAACATCCGAAGTCGCATAATGCATACTCGTATTAGGTAAGTGTTGCACTTTACCCATTAACTTATGAATACCTTCCAAGTAATCAGAAACATTTTTTATTTCTTTAGTAAAAGGATTAAAACTACAAAAAACAGTGTTCGCATCTTCAAAAACGTAGGAATCTAGAGACAAGTTAAATTTTTGTGCAAGAGCAGCTAATTCCTCAGGAGCCAATAAAGTATCCCCTCTTAAGCGACGGTATACAGCATCCTTTCCAACACCAAATAGCTCAGTGAGTTCCTCTACGGCAATTGATTTTTTCGGAAATTTGGCAAGTACGTCTTCAAAAAGTTGATCCTGTATCGTTTTTCTCATTTTAGTGGGAGTTATATTTAGGTCTTTCTTCGGAATTAAATTTAAGTAAAAATAAACGAAAGCGATAAACTAAAAAAAAGCTACATATATTCGTATCTTTTTAAAGATTTTTTTTAATTCATTTTCTTTTGTTCTCAATATTTTATGATTTAAATACCTTATGGCCTTTTCTTTTTTTTAATTTTCGTACCTATTAAATTTGGTCACTAGTTGGACCAAATTTATAGTACAAATTATTTTTTCATTAACTAATGAAAGCATTTTAGATGAAAAAATGAATTTTATTTTCCTCTTTTAATAACTAGAATTTATTTCATTTAGCTTTTCGATAACATGGGGCGTATTTTGAACGTTTTGTATATTAATCAATTTGAATCAATTTCTATGAAATATATTATACTTTTTTTTTCACTGCCTCTCCTTTTCCATGGAGAAGATAGTATCGAATGGATTACTCCAATTGAGCATGATTTTGGAGATATTATCCACCAAGAACCTGCAGAATTCCATTTCGAATTTAAAAATACAAGTAGTGACCCTATACTTATTGATAATGTCCGAACAACTTGCGGTTGTACTACACCTGATTGGTCTTGGGATCCAATACCTCCAGATTCCACTAGCCAAATCAAAGTAATTTTTGACGCAAAAAAAACTGGATATTTTAAAAAGAAAATAAAAGTTTATTTTAGTAATCAAAGAAAAGGTACTATTCTAAAAATTATGGGCTATGTGGAATCTATTGATTAAAAAACCTCTTACCTTACTCTTAATTCTCCTAATTTTTCAAAATAAAATTATGGCTCAATCAAAACCTAAATTGATTTACTTTGGTGATCCAATGTGCTCATGGTGTTATGGATTTTCACCTGAAATATCAGAAGCTATAGATTCACTTGGCGAAGAAATTGATTTTCAACTAATTATGGGAGGACTGCGTCCATATAACACAGAGACGATGATAGACCTTAGCGGCTTTTTAAAAAACCATTGGGAAGAAGTTAGTAAGCAAACTGGTCAACCATTTAGTTATGAAATTCTTAAAGACAAAAAATTTGTTTATGATACCGAGCCTGCTTGTAGAGCGGTGGTTTTGATGAGAGAACTAAAGCCAAAATCAGAATTTGATTTCTTTAAAAAAATTCAAAATCAATTTTACTTAAAAAACAAGAATACTAACCTTCCAGAAACATATGCTGAATTGGCGCAGGAATATGGATACAATAAAATAGATTTCGCCCAGAGATTTAATTCCGATGAATTAAAAGAAAGGGTAAAAAAGGATTTTACTTATTCTCAAAATATTGGAGTTCGGAGCTTTCCAACAGTATTCCTAAAAAAGGGAGATGATCTTTATTTGATTGTTCAGGGATACGATAAAGCAGAAGCAATCATTCAAAAATCTAGGAAAATCATTGGAACTAAAAAGGTAAAACAATAAAAAGAATATCTGCGAATGGCCATAATGTTTATATTTGTTAGCAATTATTCTTCGACTAAATTTCACCTTTCCAATTAAACTTAAACCGCTTCTACTTTTCTTTTGTCGAAAAAAACTAAACACTCATCCATATTAAGGAATCCATAACATTTTCTAATTCACATTTTAAATTATCTTTGCGGTGTCTAAGAATGAAAACGTGGAACATCAACCTCTATTTTTCGTTTTTCTAAAGAACTTTATTTTAAAAACCAAACAGAAAGAACTTTGAGCATTTTACTTTTTTTCCTAATTAGTTATTTATTGACTTGTTTCACTTTGCAAAAGTTATTTGAAAAAGCAGGTGTTGAAGCTAAAAAAGCATGGATTCCTGGAACCAACTTCATCGTATGGTGCAAAATTGTTGGGCAAAAGCCTTCCCATGCATTGTGGATGTTATTTCCAATTGTCAACTTTTTTATTTGGGCTGGACTTTGTGTTGACATGGTTCGATCATTTGGAAAACATGATTTCGGTTCATCAGCCTTGGCGGTAATTTTTGCACCTTATATATTTTGGAAAATCGGAAGTGACCCCAAATCAAAATATGAAGGTCAAATTTTGGAATCGGAGAAGAAATATTTCGCTGAAATCCAAACTGCCATAGAATCTAACAATAATGTTAAACTAAAAAGACTTCGTACTAATAATCCATATCAAAAAGGCCCCATCAGAGAATGGGCAGAAGCGATTGTTTTTGCTGTTTTTGCTGCTGCATTTATTCGGATGTTCTTAATTGAAGCATATGTAATACCAACTCCCTCAATGGAAGGATCACTTTTGGTTGGCGATTTTATGTTTGTAAGTAAAGCTCATTATGGAATTCGAACACCAATGACGATAGCTATGATCCCACTTTTACATAACACAATTCCTTATTTAAATTCTGAATCATATTTAAAAACACCAAGTTTAGGCTATCACAGATTACCAGCAATAGCAAAGATAAACAATAATGACCCTATTGTTTTCAATTATCCCGAAGGCGATAGTGTTTATTTCACCACCAACCCAAATTCAAGAAGACAAGTTTGGACAGCAGAAGATGTAAGACGAAATCCAGAAGTAGCTAAATATGCAAAAAAGAGGAATCTACGTCTAAGACCAATCGACAAAAGAGATCATTACATCAAAAGATGTATTGGTATCCCTGGCGATGTTATGGAAATAAAAGATCGCCAAGTGTTCATCAATGGAAAGCCTCTCCAAAACTCGAAAAATGTCCAATTTCAATATACTGTTGAAGGAATCCAAATAGAAAGTAAGGGAGATCAAGACAAGTTTCTTGAGAAACTAGAAGGGATTGGAGTAACTACTGCACCTGCAGTTGGAGATATTTCCCCTGGAACAGATAGGGCTGGATTTAAGATGCATCTTAGCCAAAGTCAAAAAAGCGAAATCCAAAATTGGTATCCAAATGCAGTGATTACTGTGGTAGAAAATAAGCCTAATCCTATTATGGCCAAAGCAAGAATTTTCCCTCACGATGCACGATACTATGGAGATTGGACAGTTGATAATTTTGGCCCTTTGACCATTCCAAAAAAAGGTGCAACTATCTCTTTGAATAAACAAACTATAGCACTTTACCGTCGAATCATCAATGTATATGAAAAAAACACATTAATAGAAAATAATGGATTGTTCACCATCAATGGTCAACCTGCAACTGAATATACATTCCAACAGGATTACTTTTGGGGAATGGGAGACAATCGTCATGCTTCGGAAGATTGTCGATACTTTGGATTTATTCCAGAAAATCATATTGTTGGAAGACCACTTTTCATTTGGTTTTCTACCAAAAATGGTAATATGAAAAATGGAATTAATTGGAATCGAATCTTTTCTGGTGCATACAAAATGTAATTAGACTGTTATTTTTTCAGAAAATAAATATATTTTTTGAATAGGGCTGTTAGCGCTTAATGTGTTAACAGCCCTTTCTCATTAGATATTTATTAGCCTATTCAAAAAAACATACTTTTTATATTTTGATTTTAATTGATTATTTTTAAGAAAAAAATCTAATTAACACCGTACATGTTACAAGCCATAAGTGACTTTTTTAAAAATCTTTCCTCTTCTTTCTATGAAGGTAGAAATAAAAAAAATCATCTCTCCCATTTGATCCAGTTGATATTCCAACTACAGAACTTGATCTACCCAAAATGGTTGATAGAGACCCCCAAGATGGAAAGAAAATTGCTAAGATTTTTTAAAAATATTTGATTTATAAAACCAATTGGTTTAGCCGAGGAGCTAGAATAGGAATAGCCTTTTATGTTTTGAAATATAAATTGTTGCTTGATACCTTTACAGAAAATGATTTTTTTAATACTAAGATTGAAGGTCCAAAATTATTAGAGAGTAAAACTCATTGTTAATGCTCATATGAATGCAATCATGGAGATTAAAAAATATAGTTTCAAAGGTTTCCTGGGATGAAATTTTTATTACTCAACAAAATTTAATTACGAAATAATAAGACATGAGAAAAATATTAATTTTACTAACGTGCATATATTCTTACAATATAGCATTTACTCAACTTCCAAACACGAATATATACCTTTTCCAGATGGAGCAACAGAGTGATAGTTTGTTCAACTTCGTAAACCCTAAATTCCTTACTGAATTTAATTCAGATGGCTATAACAATCAACCTTCATTTATTGCCAATGATGAAATCTACTTTTCAATGGGTTCTACCTCTGAAGAATCACAAACAGATATAATTTCCATAAATTTAAAGACTCGAATAAAAACCCAGATTACCCTTTCCGAAGATAGTGAATACTCCCCTACTTCACTTTTGGAACCCTACTACTTTAGTTGTGTCAGACAAGAAGCGGATGGAAAAAATACTCAGCGACTTTGGATTTTCCCAAAGGATAGATCAAGTAATGGAAAACCACTTTTACCCATCCAAACCAATGTCGGATATCATTGTTGGTTAAAAAATAATTTGGTTGCACTTTTCATTGTTGGTGAACCACATAAACTAGCAATCGCCAATACTTTAGATCAATCAGTTATCACTTTGACTTCTGATATTGGAAGATGTTTTCAACGATTGCCCAATGGAAATTTGGCATTCATCCACAAATTAAAAAATTCTAATTGGATCATTAAAGAATTAGATATCAATACTATGCGAAGTAAAACAATTGTCTCAGCTGTTCCTCAAAGTGAAGACTTCGTAGTTCTACCTGATAATACTTTTTTGATGGCTCATGGTAGTAAATTATTTAAATATAAACAAGGTTGGGACACTAGATGGCTGGAAATAGCTGACTTTGCAAAATATAAATTGAAAAATATTACTCGAATGGCAATTAACCAAAATGGAAAAATTGCCATAGTTAATGTGAAGTAATTACAATTAAAACCATCTGATTCCTCAAGGGTATATAAAACCTAATTAGCTAATTTCACAATCGTAAACTATGAAAAAATTCTTTCTTCTTATTCTTATGACAACTCCTTTTTTAACTTTTGCTCAAAGCAAAAGAGCTTTTAAAAAAAATGTCAAGGAATTTCGCAAACATTATAAACAAGAATTTTTAGACGAAGCTCGCTCGCCTTTTTACAATAATAAAAAGGGAATGGACGATATGCGCTTTTACAAAGCAAAAAGAAAATATAAATTATCTGCTACTTTTAAACGAACACCCGAGGCAATTCCATTTAAAATGTCAACCTACTCTGGCAATACTCAAGATTATATTTTGTTCGGAATTGCAACAGTATATATAAATACCAAAAAAGTTCCTGTTCATATTTACCAAAGTTTACGATTGAAAGAACTGGAAGAATATAAAGATCATCTTTTTATTCCTTTCAACGATTTAACCAATGATGAATCTACCTACGGTGGGGGAAGATATATTGACTTAAAAATGAGCGACATCAAAGGCAATAAAGTAGTGATTGATTTTAATCGATGCTACAATCCTTGGTGTGCATTTAGTGATGGATATAATTGCCCAGTCCCACCAAAAGAAAATCACTTTGAGGTAAAAATTGAAGCAGGAGAAAAGATATTTGCGGGAAAAAAGAAAAAGTAAAATATTACTTTCATTCCAATTAAATTTTAAAAGTTATTCCTCATTTTTCTTAAGATATTCGATATTCTCTCTTTATACCTAAATAAGGAATTTATTAATTAATGGTTGTAGATAAAATTGACTGAACCTCACAATTTACGATGGGCTTACGGATGATACCGATCAAGCCAACTCTAACGATTATTAGATGCTTGAGAAAAGTCCTCACTAATCCACATCATCAATTATCCATCCGTTCAAAGAGAGTTTAAAAGATATTTTCCCCATCTTTGGCTTAGTTTTTCCAAAAATTTAAATAAAAAAAATGCACCACCTCGTCATCGACCAGATGCAACAGAAAGTAAAAATTCCAACTCAACCCTGTCGAATCATTTCACTTGTTCCTTCGCAAACTGAATTGCTTTTCTATTTGGGACTTGATAAAGAAGTGGTTGGGATTACAAAATTCTGTATACATCCTCACGTTATGTTTAAATCAAAACCAAGAGTTGGTGGCACAAAGAAATATGACTTTGAAAAGATCAAATCCCTCAAACCAGATTTGATTATTGGAAATAAAGAAGAAAATGATCAAGCTCAAATTGAATTATTAAAAAAAGAATATCCTATTTGGATGAGTGATATTTTCACCTTAGAGGATGCTTTAGAAATGATTTTGGAAATTGGAAAGATGGTAAATAAAAAGTCAGCAGCTAATAAACTGATTAAAAATATCAAAATTTCATTTGAACAATGCAGACAAGTTATACGACAATTATCACATCGCCCGAGAGCTGCATACCTAATATGGAAAAATCCAACAATGATAGCAGCAAGTCAAACTTTCATTAACGAGATGTTGCAAATAGCAGGTTTTGAAAATATCTTTGATTCTAAATTTCGTTACCCTCAGGTCTCAGATAAAAAATTAGCGATAACAAAACCTGATGTAATCTTACTTTCATCTGAACCCTTCCCATTTAATGAAAAACACGTAAATGAAATACAAATTATTTGTCCAAATGCTGAAATCAGATTAGTAGATGGAGAGATTTTTTCATGGTATGGAAATCGCTTATTATTAGCTGGTTCCTACCTCAAAAATCTGAGGTTAAGTATTGATAACAAAGACCTAACTTAATAAAAATTTAAAGGTCAACAGATTAAATATATTGTTACAAAATTTTAAGAAATTAAAACTTGAGAAATATGAAATCCTTATGGACGATTCTTCTATTTATTTTGACTTTACCTCTTTTTTCCCAAAAGGAAAACTCATCTATACGATATATTCCAAATGAATTTATCATTCAACTTGAACCAAAAACAAACTCGTCTAGTTTTTTTCAAAAGATAAATAACCAATGGGCTGAATCTGGTGTTATTTTTCAAAAAGAAAATAAAATTTCCGAAAGACTCAATCTGTACAGTTTAAAATCCAAAACTGACATTCAGAATGTAAATGCATTGTTAATGAATTTAACGTCTCTACCTGAGGTAAAAATTGCTGGACAGAATTTTCAGTTACAACCAAGAGAAAGAGTCCCTAACGATCCGATGTACACAAGCCAATGGGATATGGAAATAATAAACGCTCCAGAGGTTTGGGAAATTACCACAGGAGGAGTAACTGCCTTGGGGGATACCATTGTGGTAGCGATGATGGAAAGTGGTGATTGGCGACATGATGATTTGATAAATAATGTTTGGATCAATTGGAATGAAATAAATAATGATGGAATTGATAACGATGAAAATGGTTTTATTGATGATTATTTTGGATGGAATGTGGTTGACTCTTCTGACATAATTGGATTTGATTTTCAAGGTCATGGTATTCGAGTAGGAGGAATTATTGGAGCAAGTGGTGATAATGAGATGGGAATTGCTGGAGTCAATTGGAATGTAAAAATTATGTGGATTCAAAATAATCTGCAAGTTGATAAAATCATTGAAGGATACGAATATGTTTACCAAAATCGAAAATTATACAATGAATCAAACGGTCAAAAAGGTGCATTCGTCGTTGCCTCTAATGGTTCATTTGGTATCGATGGAGATAGTCCAGATTACCCTGATGGATTACAAATATCTGATAATCCGTTATTTCCAATTTGGTGTGAGGTTCATGAAATGCTCGGAGAGGTTGGTGTTTTAAATGTTGGTTCTACCAACAACAAAACGCTCAATGTAGATGAAGTGGGCGATATGCCTTCGATTTGTCAAACGGAACATTTAATAGTCGTAGCAGAAAGTGACAAGCAAGATGAATTAAGTTCTGGCTATGGGAAAATCAATGTCGACTTAACTGCTCCTGGTGATGGGTCACCAACAACTGGCGCGGATAATACCTACTCAACTATAGGGTCTACCTCTGGTGCTGCACCGCATGTGGCTGGCGGAATTGCGTTATTATACAGCTTGCCTTGCGAAAAATTAGCACTAGCTGCTCGAGAAGATCCGAAAGGGACTTCCTTGATCATGAGAGATTTTATTCTTGGAGGTGTCGATAAAAAAGATGATCAAATTGGAAAAACTAGTTCGGAGGGAAGACTTAATTTACTAAAGAGTATGGAGTTAATCAATGACTTTTGTGGAAGTGGGATTGATCTTTTGACAATAAATTCTATTCATCCTAATCCAACCTCTGACTTTATCGAAGTAGCGTTTACGCCAAATCAATATGGTGATTACGAGGTGCTAATTTTTAATTCGATTGGCCAATTGATGGCAGAAACTAGTTTCACAGCTAAGGAATTTTTACCAGCAAAATTTAAAGTTGAAGGAGTAGGTGCTTTGAAAACAGGAGTTTATTTTTTAAGAATTTCTAATAACTTGGATTATTCGACAGAAAAGTTTCTAGTCGCAAAGGATTAAAAGAATTAGAAAAAATTTCAGAAAAAAGCTAATTAGCAATTTCATCGCCGCTTTTTTTGATACCCTAAGCTCTAAGTATTGTGCTACGGATGTTTTGGTTCCCCATTTTTTTCATCAAACCTTTTGAGTAATTCCTTGATAGGATGTAATTTCAAAGATAATATTTTTTCTGTATCAGAATGAGCAGATTGTAATTTTGGTTCATCGTATAATGGAATCACTTTTCCTAAATGTTCATGTAACGTATTAATTTGGTTAGGTTCTGCATTGTAGGTAGTGATGTCTACATTTTCGATATCAATATATTGAATATCAACAAGTTGCAAGGCCAATGGCTTAGAACCAGGACTTTCAAAAGTAATTGCTTTCGAATTATCTTTCACTGCACAAAGTTCAGCTAAAACTGCACCAAGGGAATGACCTGTATGAATTATTTGGGGTGATTTTTTATATTTTTCGACATAACTTTCTTTTACTTCTCCAACAAAATGCTGTGCCGCTTCAAACTGCTGCAAAGGAATTTTTCCATGAAATATATCATAGTCATCATCCATGTCTTTTATCATATCCCAAATTTTCCCATTATCCAAAGCAATCGAAATTTGATCCAGAGACAACTCATTCATTTTTATATTCAGATCAGTTCCTCGATGTGCAACGATTAAATGATTCATTTTTTTATTGACGTAAGCTCTTCCAAAATACCCTCCCCTTGCTAATGTTTTGGCGCCAACATATGGAATCAAAGCACTCCAATCTTCATTATCTACCATATTAATTACTTTACCCAAGTCGATATTCAATCGAGCTTTATAATTTTCTTCATCAAAATCTAAAAATTGATTTAAATGACTGGGCAACTCTTTTCTATCTTTATCATCATAGACATGGGCACTAAGCAAAGCATATTCATAAGGAGTTGTCACTCCGTTTTTTTGACAGGAAGAAAGAACGGAGGAAAATAGAATAATGTAAAAAAGGATACTTCGCATTTTGAGTTTTATTTTTAAAATTAAAAATACCTTATTTAACGGTTTATTAAATAAAAAAATATGAAACGGTTAAAATATTAGATGAATTAATTAATCCAGACTAAACTAATATCTCCTAAATAATTGTCTCTAAAGTGAAAAACAGTCAAATCCAATCTTTAGCCTTCTTTAACAAAAACATCAATCCCCGTTTCTATCCCAAAGTAAAAAGTATTTATTGATGCAGGAATTAACCGGAGGAATTAAATCAATCCTCATTTCTTTGTTTAAAAAAATTGGTTCATTATTATTCTCAGTTTACCAAACGAAAAGGTTGTGGCAAACCATTTAAAATTTTAAATTATTTTTCACCCTTTTTATTACCCCTTGTTTTACTTGGAATAGATGGAATCTGAGGGAAACGAATTTTCTTTTATTATCACATGATTTAAAACAAAAAATCAATTTTCACAGAAATAAAACCTATAAGAAATAAAAAAAAATTTAGTGAATGTGACAAGAAATCTTTAGCATTAAAAAAACCTCACATCAAATTAATGATGCGAGGCCATTTAGGTTTTTTAGGATAATAACGATTTAGAGATCTTGACGATAGTGTTTCACATAAAATTATGTTTCATAGTGTAAACAAATTTACTGTAAAATAATTTGAACGAAAGTGATATTGATCACATTAAAACAATGACTTTTGTCACCATTTTATCAAAAAAAAGCAACGCGAATTTACGTTAAGTCTTTCCAACCATGAATAAGCTAAAAGTAATCCATTTACAATTGGATAATTGACATCAGCTCCAATTCTCAGAAAACATAAATAGATATATACGAATCTAGAATTATACCATTTCCAAATCCAAATCGGTATGACATTTTTTATACCATATCGAGCTAAAGCAATGATGGGCAAAAAAGTAATTCATTAATTATTTTCTCATTTTAGATATATTTCTTAATATATAAAATAACGGAATTACTGATGATATCTCAATATTAAAGTTCAATTCGTTAACCATAAATACAGTAAAAAAGCAACTAATTCCCAATAAAAACCACTTTTTGATTTCTCTAAACTTCTTTTCATTCGCAAGTGTTATATTCCTATCTTTGCGGTCGATTTCGAAATAGAAAAAAGAAAATGAGTACCAAAATAGAAAAAGAAGAAATAACGATAAAATTTGCTGGTGATTCTGGCGACGGAATGCAATTGACAGGTAGTTTGTTTACCGGTAATACGGCCCTAACAGGAAGTGATTTGGCCACTTTTCCTGATTTCCCAGCAGAAATTAGAGCTCCAATTGGAACTTTGGCGGGAGTTTCAGGTTTTCAATTACATTTTGGAAGTCGAAAAATTTATACACCAGGAGATGAGTGTGATGTTCTCGTAGCAATGAACGCCGCTGCACTAAAAGCGAACTTGACGAATATCAAAAAAACAGGAACAATTATTTTAAGCACTGACGGGTTTGACAAAAAGAACCTTCGTTTAGCGAAATATGCCGACGGAGAAAATCCTTTAGAGGACGAATCTTTGGCCAACTTTGAAGTTTTCAAAATCGATATAACGAAACTTACACGCGAAGCATTAAAAGAATCACCTCTCGGTACAAAAGAAAAGGATCGATGTAAAAACATGTTCGTTTTAGGATTTCTTTATTGGAGATATGACCGAACGATGCAAGGAACAATTGATTTTTTAACTCAAAAATTTGCAAAAAAACAAGATATCCTTGAAGCCAATATCAAGTGTATCAAAACTGGTTATCATTACGGCGACACAACCGAAACTTTTACTACTCAATATAAGGTAAAACCTGCCCCATTGGAAAAAGGTACTTACCGAAGTATCAAAGGGAATGAAGCTTTAGTGATTGGATTAATTACTGCTGCTCGGAAATCTAAATTGTCTCTTTTTTACGGAAGTTATCCAATCACACCTGCATCTGATATTCTACATGGTTTAGCTAAACATAAAAACTATGGCGTCAAAACTTTCCAAGCGGAAGATGAGATTGCAGCAGTTTGTTCTGCCATCGGAGCGTCATACGGGGGAGATTTGGGAATAACTGGAACATCTGGCCCTGGATTGGCACTTAAAGGCGAAGCGATCGGTTTGGCGATGATGTTGGAGTTACCACTAGTCGTAGTGAATGTGCAACGAGGTGGACCATCGACTGGTTTGCCGACAAAGACAGAACAGTCCGATTTGTTGCAGGCTATGTATGGACGAAATGGAGAATGTCCTTTGCCAGTAATTTCTGCGAGTTCACCATCAGACTGTTTTGAGGTAGCAATGGAAGCTTGTCGAATTGCGGTACAACATATGATTCCTGTTATTTTATTGAGTGATGGGTATATTGCTAATGGAGCTGAACCTTGGCGTTTTCCAAATGCAGGAGATATTCCTTCAATTAAAGTTAATTTTAAAAAACCAATTGGAGAAGATAAAACTTTTCTGCCTTACCTGCGAGATGAAAAACTAGTTAGAGAATGGGCGTTGCCTGGCACCAAAGGATTGGCTCATCGTTTAGGGGGATTAGAAAAAGAGGCGAATACGGGGAACGTTTCCTATGATCCTGCAAATCATGAATATATGATCAAAACCCGAGAGGCTAAAGTTGATAAAATTGCAGATTTCATCCCTGAGCAAAAAATTACAACGGGTGTAAAAAAAGGAGACTTATTGATTCTCGGGTGGGGTTCTACTTACGGCGTTCTTGAATCGGTTACGAAAGAGTTAGCTGCGGAAGGTCTCCAAGTCGGACATACTCACTTGCGCTATATACGACCTTTCCCAAAGAATTTGGGAAAGATTTTGAAGAACTATAAAAAAATAATGATTCCAGAAATCAATAATGGTCAATTATCAAAAGTGATTCGTGACCAATTCCTAATTGATGTAATTCAGTTTAATAAAATACAAGGAGTTCCAATTATGAAAGCGGAATTGAAATATGCGATTAAGGAAGTTTTGGAGAATATGTAAGAAGTCTAGTTTCAGACTTGCGCATCCAACATTTCAAAGTAAAAGGTTAGATTTCTCTTTATACTGAATTATAATACTTTAAACTTTACGATTTTAGCATTCATCGAAAATGATTGAACTACATTTTTTGAAGATTCTAATGAATATACAAAATGAGGATTTGAGATTGAGAAATTTATTATTTCCGAATGAGGATTTTGTTTTTTTGCAATAAAAGTCCCAAATATTGATAATATATTAACCAATAGATTTTTTAAACAAAAAAATATGAAAGAAAATCCTTTACACCGTCTATCCAATGAAACCGTTCAACAAAGGCGCAAAGAATATCTCCTTTGGGGAATGATTCCAGCGACAGTTTTCATTTTGTTGGAAGTTTTTATTGTTTACAATCCTCAGCACAAAGGAATGGAACTATATGCATTAGGAGGTTTATTATTGAGCTTTCCATTTATTTTCCAAGCTAGCAAATATTCGAAAGAAGCGCAAAGAAGAAAAAAAAAATAGCTACAGACAAACACAATTTTAACTGACTTTCTTAGCGTGGAAATTTATTCTAAGAAAGTCAGTAGAGTCATCGCGAATCTGTATCAAAATCATAAATCATGACAAAAAACAATTTAAAAGCAAAAGACTTTACCACTGATCAAGATGTTCGATGGTGTCCGGGCTGTGGTGACTATAGTATCCTTGCACAAGTACAAAAAGTTTTTGCTGAGTTAGAAATGAATCCAGATGAGGTCGCGATTATTTCAGGAATAGGTTGTTCTTCTCGATTTCCGTATTATATGAATACTTATGGTATGCATTCGATTCATGGCCGTGCACCAGCAGTAGCTTCAGGTTTGAAAATTGCTAATCCTGACCTAAGTGTTTGGATTATCACAGGCGATGGTGATGGATTAAGTATTGGAGGAAATCATTTGCTACATATTTTGAGAAGAAACCTAGATGTAAACATATTGTTATTTAACAATCAAATTTATGGTTTGACCAAGGGACAATACTCGCCCACTTCCGAGGTCGACAAACGAACGAAAAGTACTCCAATGGGATCACTTGATCATCCTATTAACCCACTAGCAGTTGCAATTAGTGCAGATGCGACATTTGTGGCTAGATCAATGGATAGAGATCCAAAGCATATGAAAACAATGCTGAAGCGATCTAATCTACACAAGGGATCCTCTTTTTTAGAAATATACCAAAACTGTAACATTTTTAACGATGGTGCATTTTTCACGTTTACAGACAAAGCCACCAAGAAATCTTCTGCCATATTTTTAGAAGATGGTCAACCTTTAGTATTCGGAGAAAATAACGAAAAGGGTATTCGACTAGACGGTTGGAAGCCACAAGTTATTGATTTAGAAATAGATAATTATTCAAAAGATGATCTCTGGATTCACGATGAAGGTGATTTGTACAAAGCTCAAATGTTAGCTCGCTTTTTTGACGATCCTCGACAAGAAGGTTTTTTACCAAGGCCTTTTGGCGTTTTGTATTCTTCAGAAAGAGTTTGTTATGAGGATCAATTATTGGCCCAGTTGAATGAAGCAATTGAGCAGAAAGGGGAAGGAAATTTGGATCAATTAATAGCCGGGAGTGTAACTTGGGAGATTTAATCCCCATCCTAGTTTAAGTACCTAAAATAAATATATTTTCATAATTATTCTTGGTTTTGATTTAGGTCTTATCTATCTTCATTTTGTTAATATAATGAGAAAAGAAAAAGCCTCTACAAAACTAATTTTTGGTTTCTATGAGAAAACAATTATTCGACAATCACGGTCGCGTGCTCAACTACGTGCGTCTTGCTGTAACTGACCGCTGCAATCTTCGCTGCTTTTACTGTATGCCTGAAGAAGGTATCCAATATATTAATAAAACAGAATTGATGAGCTTCGAAGAGATCCATCGTGGAATCAAATTATTGGCTCAAATGGGTATTGAAAAAGTACGCATTACAGGTGGCGAACCGTTCATCCGTAAAGATATGGTCAAACTCCTTTGGGCTATTCGAAAGACCGAAGGAATTAAAGATATCAATATAACTACCAATGGAACAGTACTTGAACAATACATTCCAGAATTAAAAAAACTAGGAATCCGCTCCATTAATTTGAGTCTGGATACCATGGATCGGTCTCGATTTTTTGAAATTACTCGACAGGATGTTTTTGATAAAGTGATGCGGAGTTTTGATTTATTATTAAAAAATGATTTTGAAGTAAAGATTAATACTGTCGTCATGGCTGGCAAAAATGAAGGTGATATAATCCCATTGGTTTCATTGACAAAAGACCTTCCCGTGGCTGTTCGATTTATTGAGGAAATGCCATTTAACGGGGAGGGAGCACACTATCCAAAACTTAAATGGAACTACAAAAAAATTCATCAAAAAATCAAGGACCATTTTCCTAACCTTCAAAAACTTCCTGACCCTCCTTCTTCCACTGCAATGAATTACAATGTACCTTCTCACAAGGGATCCGTTGGAATTATAGCCGCCTATAGTCGAACTTTTTGTGGTTCTTGCAATCGAATTCGGATTACTCCACAAGGACAATTAAAAACATGCCTATATGATAATGGGATTTTTAATATAAAAAAATTGATGCGCGAAGGAGCGTCTGATCTACAACTTCGCACTACTTTCCTTGATGCATTTAATCATCGAGCGAAAGATGGATTTGAAGCTGAACAAAGTCGTTTTGGAAATGGTGTTTCCGAATCCATGGCGACTATCGGTGGATAAATACAATTCAACTAAGAATTTTAGACATGAACAATAAATTCACAGTTAATAGATCTTTAAGGTTATTCATTCGCCGTAAATCGATACACTTTATTAAAAATATTTTTTTAAAATTGTAAAAAAGAGGAGTTTGCCAGATTGACAAACTCCTCTTTTTTATAACTAAACTAAAATTTTATGCACCAAAAAAACTTACTATATTTTCTTCTTTTTTCATTTTTAACTTTTTCCCAAAGTTGTCAAAAAGAACCCTCTGTAATGAAAATTGCTTTCGGTTCCTGTGGCTGGCAAGATCATCCACTTCCGATCTTTAATGAAGTTGTCAAACATAATCCAGACCTTTTTATTTTCCTAGGGGACAATATTTACGGTGACACCAAGATCATGGATACACTTCGATCAAAATATAATCGGCTCGGTGCAAAAGAATCTTTTCAAAATTTAAAAATGAACGTTCCTATATTGGCAACATGGGATGACCATGATTTTGGGTGGAACGATGCAGGCCGCCACTACCCTTTCAAGGAAGAAGTAAAAGAAATATTTCTTGACTTTTTTGAAGAACCTGCTGATTCTGAACGCAGAACCCGAACTGGAATTTATAATGCATACGAATATGATTTGCAAGAAAAAAAAATTCAAATCATTATGCTTGACACTCGAACTTTTCGAGATAAACTTTTGAACAATCAAGATTCAGTCAACAAAGATCAACGATATTTCTATCATTTGGATTATACTCCCCACACAACTTCTGACTCAACTTTTTTAGGAAAAAAACAATGGGCATGGCTCGATCAAGAATTAAAAAAACCTGCTGATATTAGAATTATTGGTTCGAGTACTCAATTTGGAATCGAATATAACGGCTACGAAGCTTGGGCTAATTATCCACATGAACAAAAACGTTTTTTGGATTTAATAAAAAAAAATAAAGCTAATGGCGTTTTATTTATTAGCGGAGATGTTCATTATGCAGAGATTTCAAAAATGGAAATTCCTGACCTCTATCCTATTTATGATGTGACTTCAAGTGGTTTATCTTCTACTTGGAAATTCGCTACTCCCAATATAAATCGGATAGAGGGACCAATAATGGATAATCACTTCGGTTTATTAACAATAAACTTACAAAATAAAAATCCAGAAATTAAATCTGAAATTTGGGATGTGAAAGGGAATCAAAGAGTAGAATTCACGATTCCATTAAGCGAAATATCTTTTAAGTAAAAATAGTTAATGAAAAATTTGAACAATAGAGTATGATCAATTACTGTAAATATCTTAGCCTTTGGCTATTAATTCTAATAAGTGGATGTTTTGAAGAGCAAAATATTTATAACAAATCAGATAATCTAAATGATATTGAAAACTTGATTTCCCGCATAATCGAAATTGATTCAATAGAAATAAATTATCCTAATTATAAAATCGTTGCTGTTTTACCAAAATACATCAACAGGAAGAACCAAGAAGGATTTAAACCAAAACCACCACCATATGGAGATTACTTATTTCCTGATTTAGAAGAGGAATTTAGTGACTTAAAAGAAACTAAATTCTCTTCTGATGAAAATATCTATATCGCAAAACAAAAAGAAGATTCAAAACCAATAGAATTAAGTGACCAACTATTTGGGAAAAGAAAAAAGAAAATTAATTTATTTCAAGACACTTACATTTACTTTTCCATTCCTATTTTTAATAAAAGTAGAAATCTTGCTTGGATAAAAACTGGAATAGCTTGTGGAAAAACATGTGGTGAAGGAAGAACTTTAATCCTCCAAAAAATAAATGGAAAGTGGAAAATCATCAACAAAAAAAGTAATTGGATCATATAACTTAAAAAAAAAAAGAGTGACAATCAATCAATTGCTGCTCTTTTTTTAAAGTAAAAACTTGAGAGAATTAACCATTAAAAGTTATCGTTTCTTTCCAGGTCGTCGTGATTTTTTCTTCTCCGCCATTCTTGCTTGACGTTTTTCTTTTGCACGATTGACCTTTTTGTTTTTATCCAACTTTTCATGAAATGCACCTTTCGAATTCAGTTTAGGAGCTTTATAATAAAATTTATCCCCGCCCATTTTCTCTTTCTCAAACTCTAACAACTCAGTCGAAACAACAAGTCCCTCAGGCGAAGGAAGAATAGGCACCTCAATTCCCATTAATTGCTGGATCTCCTCAAAAATTTCATCCTCTTTCTCGGAAACAAAAGAAATAGCAATCCCTTCCATATCTGCCCGACCAGTTCGTCCAATTCGGTGCATATAATCCGCAGGTGCATCTGGCATTTCAAAATTAACTACATGTGATACTCCCGCAATATCCAAACCTCTAGCAATAATATCTGTTGCCACCAAAACTCGTATTTTACTCTCTGTAAATTCCGAGACCATTCGGAGTCGATAATTTTGAGATTTATTAGAATGAATTACTCCTATCGATTCAGGAAAAAGTGAATCTAATTTCTCATGTAGCTTATCTGCCAATTTTTTAGTACTGACAAAAACCAAAACTTTATTCATACTCTCATCCACCTTTAACAAGAGCTCGAGTAAATTTGCTTTGGTATTAAAATTAACGCCAAAATACCCATTTTGCCGAATTTGTTCCAACGGCGTTCCATGTGGAGCAATCTCAATCTTCAGCGGTTCAAAGAAATAATCGTTAATTAAATTCCCTACATCTTCCGTCAGAGTTGCAGAAAATAATAAGTTTTGACGTTTCTCCGGGAGCATATCTAAAATATTCTTAAGTTGTGTACGGAAACCTAAATTTAACATCTCATCAACTTCATCAATCACTAATTTTTTTAGAAATTTAGTTTTAAATGCTCCTGACAAAGCAAGGTCAAAAAACCGCCCAGGTGTTGCTACCAATACATCAACTCCTTCCGCAACAGATTGTTTTTGGGTATTGATATTTGTTCCTCCATACACTCCTACGGGACGAACAGTCATATAAGTTGTTAACTTTTTTACTTCCTCTGTCACTTGAACTACCAACTCCCTAGTCGGAACTAAAATGGCAATCCGAGGGTTTCCATCAGTTGAAAATTTCAACATCCGAAGTAAAGGCATCAAATAAGCAAAGGTTTTTCCAGTTCCTGTCTGGGCCACTCCTACCACATCTCTACCCGACATGATTGGTGAAAAAGCGGCTATTTGAATTGGCGTTGGATTCATGTACTCCAAATCTACCAATGCATTTCGTAATGGATTATTAATATTTAAATCATCAAATGTCACAGTTCCTATTTTCGTGATTAAAAACTAACTTCTGACTTAGGTCAAAATCAATCTTCAAATATTTTCGCAAAAGTACATAATATTTTGATAGGACTTCTAAATTTAAACTAACCCTTACAACACATCGTCAATTTTCAATTTGATTGAATCTTTTAACTCTTTTTCTAAAATTGGGAATTCATTTTTCTCAAAAGTAGTTTTAATCAGACCATGTTCTATTAAACTAATTCTATCGCAAATTCGAGTTAACGATTCAATAATATGGGAAGAGATAATAATAATTTTATTAGTAGATTTTAATCGAACAAGTAGTTGCAACAATTTCTCATTACTCTCAATGTCGACTCCATTAAATGGTTCATCTAATATCAAAATGGATCGATCCATAGCTATTATACCTATAAATGCCAGCTTCTTTTTCATACCTGTGGAATAATTCTCGACATAATCAAATAGCGGCAACTCAAATAATTTGTTCCATTTTTCAATATCAAAATCTTGATTTTGAGCACCCAATAATTTCAAATATTCAAATCCTGTCATCAACGGATAGAAGTAACTAGAAGTTTCCATATATCCAATATCTTCATTTGTAATGGTTCGTTTTAAAAATTGTATGCTCCCGGCATTTGGTTTTTTAAAACCATAAACAGTGTTAAATAAAGTAGATTTCCCTGCACCATTAACTCCTAAGACACCATGAATCATTCCTGCCTCAAAAATCAAATTGATATTTTTCAAGACTTCATTTTTCCCGTAGGAAACATTTAAATTTTTTATCTCAAGCATAATAAAAAGCTAATTTTTTTTTGGCCTTATGCCAAAAGTAGACGATCATTCCAATGCTCACCAACACCAAACCGGGCATAACTAAAGTAAAGAGAAATACGCCTTGAAAAGAATTACCAAACATTCTTGGAACATTTGGACGATAAGAAGCATACTTATAAACAATATTAAACATTATACCCAAACTTAAACCAACAAAGCAAGCAAGTCCTAAGTACCACATTTCAGAATGGTAAAATAGAAACAATAAAAAATGAGGAAATAAAGCTATTTGAAAAAAGAATAGATGATTAAAAATTTTACCCCTCAAAAAATTGCCTTTTTTATATTCCATTACAATCATTTCCTTCGATTCAAAATATTCAAAAAAAGTAGGCAACAGCATCAAAATAAAAATACTAAACAAAATCAAAGTTCCAATAAAAAATGAACAGCCTAAAGCCAATAGATATATCAATATAATCGCAAAAAACATTTTCCGAAGACCTAATTTTATTTCAAAAAACGCTCCTGGAATTCTGTCTAAATTAAGCCATGGAGCAACTTTATTATTCTTTAAATTTCCCATTGGGAAAAACACAACTGGCATAAATCCAAATTGCCAATAAATTGCAGGTTCTATTTTTCCTAAAAAAAGCATCAACAAACTTACCGGCAACAAAATCAAACTATATTCAGTCAACAATAGAAATATTTGATTAACTGTTAAGCTTTTTATAAAATGGGCATCATCCCGAGTAAAATGAATTGATCCAATTATTATTATTGAAATAATTCCCATCTCAATTCTTTGAACTTCTGACAAAAAGACCAATATCCTAAAAGTAATTCCAGTTGTTATGATTAGTAAAATGAAGAACAGAGGGATTCCTATTTCTCGAATTGATCGAAAAAATTGTTTGATTCTAAGATTTAAAAATCTTTCGATTGTATTCATTTAATTGGTATTAAAAGACTTATCCGAGGAAACCGCCAATTCTAGAAAAAATCATTTCAGGATTCCAATCTTTCATTTTCCCTAAGTACATAAAAGTAGCTTCTCGAAAATGGCTATATTGATTTTGCAATAAAAAATTTATAGTTCCTTTACATTCTTCGGGTATAATGACTCTTTTCCTTCCTAATTTTTCCCTTTCCTTAATAAACTCAAAACCTGCAGTTTCATTGTTGCAAATAATTACACCATCACCGAGGGTTGGAATAAAAAATCCAGATATTTTATCCTCATGAGGTTTTTTATACACTAAAGATTGCTCTATTTTCGGAGTCAAAACCTTGCTACGATCTTCTCCTATCGCTTTTTTATCGAGTTCAAAAATTTGACTTCTAAAAGCTTCATTATATGGAATTATACTTCTACTTTCATTGTTCGCCTCTATTTCTATGTTTCTTTCTCCCTTTTCATAAAATAGATATTTTCCTTTTTCTTGGAAACCAAGTTTTTGATAAACGGGTTTCCCTAATGGAGTCGATAACAAATAAATTGATTCGCACAGCTGGGTATTTGCAATTTCAATTAACCCTTTCGTAATTTCTTTTCCTAATCCTTGATTACGAAAACTCTTAGTGACTATAATATTCCCAAGCCAACCATTTTTTTTATTTATAATTAATTCACCTACACCTATTATTATTTTTTTCCAAACTAATTTGATTGGGAAAAAGTAATCTTGATTCAGATGCATCTTGTAGAGCGGTGTAACATCATACCAACCAACAGGAGTAAGATCTTTAATATGCCTTAAATCGCTGCCTTGTAACGTTTCAATTGTAAATGATTTCTCCATGAAAAATTATTGAGGTACACTATTCTAGTTATTAAATTAAGTTTTTTTTTCACTTTTAACTTTCTGCATATTACATAATATTTATTTGGCCTCTAACACTAGTTAGGAGAGATTGATTTTAAATCGGATAAATTAAACCGTTATTTTCACTTCTCCTTTTTGAATAGCGCACACTTTCGAGTTAGGTGAGCAAGTTCAATTTTAGGATGATTAAATACTCCAATTTTTTCAAAACCAATTTTCCTCATCACACTTTGCGAGGGAATATTAATTATAGGTGCGATTGAATAAATAGTTGTCAATTCTACCTTTTCAAAACCATAATCCATCCATGCTATAGCCCCCTCAGTCGCATAACCATTGCCCCATGCAGATGTTTTTAGCCGCCATCCAATATCTACAAATTCAGAAATAATTGATTCAGACTTATCTAATTTAATATTGTAATCCTGGTCTGCCATTCCAAGCATCCCAATGAATTCCTGATTATCTAGTTTCTCCAATGGTAAATAAGCATAACCTTTTTTCTTTTGTTGAATTTGCATTCTTTTTACGAAATCAATCGTTTGTTGCTCAGAAAGTAAGGATGGAAAATATCTCATTACTTTTTCATCTTGCCCCATTTTTGAAAATTCAAGAAGATCACTTTCTCTCCATTTCCGAATTCCTAGTCGCTCTGTTTTAAATAAATACTCGGTCATTTTTTTATTTTTTCAAAAGAAAAATGAAACATTTTTTCATAACCCAAATATTTATTTCCTTTTTAATATAAAATAAAAATCAATCACAATTGGCATAAATTATGAATATAATATTGAAATAGAATATATCTCCCCCCTTCCTATTTATAGGAAAATATTAATTCTAAAAATACTATCATTTATTAATCACTAGACCACTTTTTGATTAAGTATTGGCTGCGATAATTTATGTGAAATTTTATGATATACATGAAATATCTACAATACTTTAATTCAAATTTACCTACAAGTGATATAAATATTAAAATTTTAGATATGAATATAATTCCAGATTATTTGATAGCAATGGCCCTTAAAAATAGAACCATTCAAACCACACCAAAGCAATATACTATTGCTGAAAGAAATTCTGATTGTTGCTTAGGTTATTTAAAAAATCAACCTGGAGTTTCAGAAAATAATTCTAATTCATTATTACCGCAATCAGAAAAAAAAGGTAATTATTCAACTGATACTAACGAAGAGTACTTGGGTAACTTTTTCAAAGTAGATATAATTGCCCCCTCAACTAATGATGAAAATGAATTGACCTTGATTTTAAAAGAAAATAACCAAATCCATTATATTTTTATCACAGATGATTTTGGTAAAATATGGTACGAAAATGAAATCAATCCATTTCTTCAAACTGTAAGGATAAATACCAATTTGTTCCCTGCTGGAGGTTTTAATATTTTAATTGAAAATAATGGATCGTTTTCTGTTAATCGATTTGAAAAGCCTATTTAATATTTTAGATTTAATCAAAAATTAAGTTGTAACAATTATAAAAATTTAATTCATAAACTTTCATATTTTTATTAATTCATTAAAAATCAGATTACTTATTTCTGAATAAAATGAAAAGGATTTCTTTATTTTAAAATATAATACGACCAAAGTATTAGAAAATAAAAAAATACTATACTTCAACATATCGTCAAAAGCTGATATTGATAATTGGAAATACCCACTTAATTCCCGATGTACGTCAACCCTGTTTCGTTATATCCCATGGACCACTAATCGCTATAGTTAATCCAAAATGTTGAATATTCACAAAAAATGTTTTTCCTGAGGGAGAAAATACACCTCCTGCAAATTCAGATGGTCTGCCTATATTTTCAGCAATCCGATACATTCTTCCACTTGGTGTGACTCCTACAATATTTGGTGTAGCTCGATCCTCACACATGATAATATCTCCCCATGGAGCGACAGTAAGATTATCACAATTTTGGAGCATCTCCTTATCGTTAGGTTCAAGGAATAATTCTAACGTACCTGGTTGATCTTTCTCCAAGTCAGTCCCTTCCACTGGGCTTGGTACATATCGAAATACTTGCCCCCACTTTTTCAAACCACCACTAGTACAAGCAAAATAAACTTCTTTTTCTCCAAACCACATCCCTTCTCCCCTCGCAAATATAGCTGCACCTTTTTCTTGTGCTTGATATCGAATAGAATCTTTAGTTGGATTAACATCCTCAATATCTACCCATTCAACCCTCAACTTTTTATTGATAGGCATTTCATTTATTTCCCAATTCCGAGTATCTTTTTTCTTCTTAACTTTAATCGCTAGTGCCTGCAATTTTCCACCTGCTTTTAAATTACCTTTTTCATTTGGAATAAAACGATAAATACAACTATCGTTTCGATCCTCTGTTTGGTATACAATTCCAGTATTTGAATCCACACAAATAGCTTCATGATTAAACCTCCCCATTGCAGTTAAAGGAATGGGATCAGCCAATGAAGGAGTTAAAGTAGCTGGCACTTCAAAATTATACCCATGCCTCTTTTTCAAATTCTTACTCTTCCCTACAAAAGTTTCTTCACATGACACCCATGAATTCCAAGGTGTGCTTCCACCTGCACAATTTCGGATAGTTCCTGCCAAACTTAGCCAAGATGATTCAATTTCTCCTGTAGCTTCGTTATAAACAAAAGTAGTTGTTCCTCCCTTACAACGAACCTTTGAACTTCCCAAATCAAAAATTTTCTCTTCTGGAATATCGGGATTTACCCCATTAGTCTTCCCTGCTGCTCCAAAATCTGCGGAAATTAATTCATGATTTCGAACAACAATGACCTTTCCTTCTCCACCATCAAAGGTGGCCATCCCATCTGGCAATCCTGGTGTCAATAACCCATCACTCATTTTTTCACCTTGACGGGAAATTATTTTATATGTAAACCCTTTCGGCAACTTCAACAATTTGTTCTCATCTTCAAATAACTGTCCATAAGGCATATTTAATTGTTGGAGCACCTCACCTGAAGGATCATCACAACCTTTTATCATAAAGGATTGCAATCCAAAAAAACCTAAACTTATAGCAGATGATTGTTTTATAAATTTTCGTCGCGTCGATTTACTTTTACTCATATTTATAGTATTTAATTTGTAAAAATAGGGAGAAGTGGGGATAACTTCTAATTAGTTATGATGATTTATAGCTCTTTTTCATTTTAAAAAATAACTTTTTATTATTTAATACTAAATAAGTCCAACCAATTTGAAATCCTAAAAATTGTGAGTTTCTTGAGATAGTTTTCCCAAAATCTCATTTTTAAAAGGACTAAAAAATAAAAAAATTATACAAATTTGCTAGAAACCTTGAAAACCAAATTAAAAAAAGATGAACTCATTGAAACTCAGTCAATCCAAAACAATACCTTATCTGACCTCGCTAATCTTATTATTTAGTTCTTGCTTTACACAAAGTCAATCAACTAATGATACTCAACCAGAAAAAAAAATTAGTCAAATTTCAATAACTAAAAATCAACCTGATACTACCATTCGTCTTAAATTTTCATCTGGGATTCGAGCTATTATGGAGGATAGTAAAGGCAATATTTGGTTTGGTAGCCACCAGGAAGGTGTTGCCGTCTTTGATGGAATAAAGTTTACCTATTTTAGTTTAGAAGACGGATTAAGTGCTAATCAAGTTAGATCCATCTATGAAGATTCAAATGGAATTATATGGTTTGAATGCAGCACTGGTATAAGTAGCTATACTGAAAAAAAAATTATTACCTATAAAGAAAAAAACTTCAATTCTATAAATAATTGGCAATCTGGAAAGAATGACATTTGGTTCAAAGGAGATGAGAGCTTTGGATATAACGGGAAAGAGATTAAACCAGGTGTTTACCGCTACGATGGTAAACAACTCAATTATCATGCATTTCCAATTATTTCAAAAAAAGGAGGTGAATTTTTTAACTCAGTTTCCACTCCATTTGTCAAAGGGAAAAACGGGGTGTTCTGGTTCGGAACCTACGGAGCCGTATTTGGATATGATGGAACCTCTGAATCAGTTTTACTGCAACTACCTGGAATAGACCACCAAAACTTCACAATAATCGATGACCAAAGTCTTGGATATGACCAAGGCTTTCTTCATGTCCGTAGTATCTTTGAAGATAGCAAAGGAAATCTTTGGATAGGAAATAATGGAATTGGCGCTTTATTGTACGATGGAAAAACCACTATAAATTTTTCAGAAAAAAAAGGTTTAACCTCTGGAAGAGTATTACAAACTGGTGGTTTCCACTCTCCTCCTGGCACACTTGAACATGTATTTTCGATTGGAGAAGACCATAGTGGAAATATATGGTTTGGAGACCGTGATACTGGTGCTTGGAAATATGATGGAGAATACCTGAAAAATTATTCTAGGAAAGATGGACTTACTTGTATTCATATTTGGCAGATATACAATGCTAAAAATGGTGAATTATGGTTTGCAATGGATGATGGAAAAGTATTGAAGTTTAATCCAACCGCTGAAAAAAATGGAGTAAAATCATTTGAGAGAATATTCTAACTTAAATAAGGTTTATCCTGAAACGATTTTTTAAAACATGGGAATATATATACCATATAAATAATCTCATCAAACACCACCTTATTTATTTAAGCAATTTTTTTTAATTCAGTAAGCATTAAACTTTACTTAAAAAAAAGGACAGTAAAAATTTTTCAAATAATACTGTCCTGAGTAAACTCTCTCTATCAAATTTTTAAAAAACTAAAAAGGTTTTCACCTATTTACAATATACTATTTAGGAATTCCATGCCATATTTATAACTAACTGATAATCATATACTTAAGCATACTAGCTAACTAGTTTGTTCCCAAAATGGGAAAAAATGATTCGTAATGGGAAAACATCATGTTGTTTCTTCTTTTGGATAGGTACCTTTTTTCAGTACTTTTGGGGCTGATTTTAAATTAGGTATATAAAATAAAAATAAAAATTATGTCGGATCGTGATATTGATCAACTGATTGAAAATAATCCTAATCCATATGAATTTAAATTTCAACAATATTTAATTAAGGGATTTAAAATATGTAATGAGTTTGTTACTGGATTTATATTGTTCTTCTTCCTATATATTCTGATTAGTGGTAGTGTTGATTTAATATCAGATATAGGAGATTTAGTAAATCGATTTTTTGTAACTCCTGTTATTGGTACTGGAGTTTATTTTGTTGCGAGAAATATTAGCGAAAAAAAAGAATTTAATTTTGATCAATTTTGGAAAGGGTTTCAATTTGTTACTCCATTAATTTTGATGACTTTGATTGAAACGGCAATTTTTCTTTTAATCTTATCTCCTATTCTTATAAACGGTGACATTAATTTGTACTTAGAATGGTACGAAGAATGGCAAAAAACACCTCTAGGAATGAATAGTTTTCCTGATTTTCAAATCTGGTTTTTATTCTTACTAATACCAATTTTGTATTTATCAATTGTCTGGATATATGCTCCATTATTAATCATCTTTTATAATATGCCAGCTTGGGATGCAATGGAAACTAGTCGGAAAATAATTTCTAAACAATGGGGAAATTTTGCATTGTTTTATCTTGTGGTGAGCATTATTTCAGTTTCAGGAATTCTATTATTTGGAATTGGAATATTGTATACACTTCCAATTGGAACATGTATCTTTTACGCCTCCTTTGAAGACATTTTAGATTTTTATTTAAAAAAAGAGCAAAAAGATGATGATATTATGGATCATTTAATTGATTCATTTAGATAATTTAATTTTATTGACCTATTTAATTAAGGCTCTTGACTTGGTTTTATTGATATCACTGACACCTTCCAAATTAACTCTCGACCTTATAAATCTGAGAAAAAATTGTACTTACAAATAAGAAAAGGCAGATTGAATAAATTCAATCTGCCTTTTTATAATTTATAAAAATTTAGTATTAACGTCTAAGCGCTACGTCTCCTTTAAGTACCTCTCTTCTTCCATCAATAAATTCAATATCAACGTAGTAGACAAATACTGCTGGGTTCATCTTCTTACTATCAAGTGTTCCATCCCATCCGTTGGTATCATCTTGAGTGAATGGATCAAAGTTAGTAGCTCCAAATACTTGTTCTCCCCATCTGTTGAATACTCTAAATTCATGTACTTTTGCCACTTCTCCTCCAGGATAAACCCAGAAACGATCATTATTTCCATCTCCATTTGGCGTAAATGCATTTGGAATAAATACTTCTCTACCTTTTTCAACATTAATTGTGATCTGGTCAGTTGTGATACATCCGTTACCATCCACTACTGTTACAAAGTAAGAAATTGTATTAAGTGGAGAAATTAAGAATTCGGGTTGATTTGCACAAACAGAATCAGGACAATTTGCTGACCACATGATTGAATCATATGCACCTATTATCTGAGCAGATAATTGAAATTCTTCTCCTAATCCTATCGTTTGGTTATCTCCTAATTCTACTAATAACTCTTGAGGATCTGTAATTGTAACCAACTGATTAGTTTCACAACCATTTGCATCTTGAACAAGTATCTCGTATTCACCGGCACCTAGAAAACTAAATTGATTAATTGGAGCCAAAGCGCCACCATCTATTGAATACAAATAAGGCACCTGACCTCCTGTGATATTATCTAAGGTAATAGATCCGTTATTTTCTCCAAAACAATTTGGATCGATAACTTGAACACCAGCAATAGTTGGTGAATCTATATTAGCGGTCACTGTTACAACTGATGAGGATGTACATCCATTTCCATTATCAGTCACTAATAAAGTGTAATCCCCTGGAGCAGAAACTATAGGATTTAAAGCGTTTTGACCACTTTCAATAACACCTGAGACAGTGGACCACTCGTAAGATATTGTTGGCCCTGTAGCTGAATTTGTTCCATCTAATGAAACTTCGAAAGTAACACAATCAAATTGGTCATTTGCAGCTGCAAAAGCATCCGGTGCTTCAAAATCACCATTAACAATGGTTGTAAGTGAAATATCACAACCACTAACAACATTCTCAACATTCAATGTATATATTCCTGTTGCAGAAACAGTCGGAGTCAATGTTGTCTCACCTACAATTGTTCCAGGACCCGTCCACAGGTAAGTGTTATCATTTCCAGGGGAGTTATCAGTTGCAATAATAGTAACCTCATCAACTATACATGTTAATAAATCAGGTGTTGTGGTTGGTACATTTACAATAGGCACCTCATCACTAAGACCAATAGTTAAATCAAAAGTTGCTGTACAACCATTATTAATATTAGTAACTAAAACCTCCAAAATACCTGCTTGAGTTATTTCAACTTGATCTGGAGTTACAGTTGAAATATCAACACCATTCAATTCCCACTCATAGTTTAACGTACCTCCGTTAGTATTTCCATTATTATTAGAAGCAGAAGCACTAAACACTAGAATCGGTTCGTCACATGTTATAGTCGTACTTGTAATAGCTTGAATATCAGCTAATGGTTCGAGTATATCTTGCTCAATAATAAAGCTTTGCTCTGCAGTACAATCGTTAGCACTATCAGTAATTAATACAGTATAAGTCCCCGGTGCATCAAATGTTGTTGTTGCAGTAGTTGCCCCATTTTCCCAGAGGTATTCAATTACACCTGATGAAGATTGGACTGTTGAATTACTACCATCAATTGAAAGTTCAGTATTTACACAAGTTAACATCCCTGAAAAATCAACAACTGCCGTTGGTGCCCCAATATTTTCATTTACCTCAACTGTAGAAGTTGCAGTACAACCATTATCTGTATTCGTAATTAACAGTGTCCATGTTCCTGGAATAGATGCATCTACCACTGCTGCCGTTTCAACTACATTTACCAAATCATTGGGCGCATACCATGCATAAATAATTGGATCACCATTAGCGGAAGAACTAGCTCCATCAAGCGTGACCTGTGTTGTTCCACAGGTTAAAGTTTGAATAGAACCTGCATTAGCAGATGGTTGTTCAATATCTTGGGTAGTTGAATAAACTTCAGATGTAGAACAACCATTGGAAACATCAGTAATTATCAATGTTACCGCATCTATTGTGCTTACATCCAGAGTTGAAGTATTTCCTAATGTGCCACTTGTTCCAATCCACTCATAATTCAAGGTTCCTGAAGACCCGGCACCAACTGAGGACCCACCTGCATCAAATGTAATTGTTTCATTATCACAGGTAAGAACTAGTGCTGAAGGAGTCATAGTGGGAACTGGTGCACTTATATTTTCATCTACAGTAACTGGTGCAGAAATAGAGGTACATCCATTATCTGTATTTGTTACTATTATTACATAATCACCAGGAACAGACGCATTGTAAGTAATTGAACTAGATTCTACCATATTTATTACACCGCCATTTGCAAATGTCCACCATTCATATGTATAATTTCCATTTTGAGAGGAAGCATTACCATCTAAAAGTATATTTGGCTGACTACAAAGTAATGTACCACCTGTACTTGTTATTGCGTCTGGTGCATTAATATCCTCTTCTACTAAAAACACATCGGTTGAAGAACATCCATTACTTAAGTCTGTTATGACGAGGCTTACTTGCCCTGGAGTTAGAACAGTTAATTCTGGTCCAGTGGTAACTATACCATTTGCATCTGTCCACTCATACTCTAGCGTGCCACCAGCTGTAGAACTAAGTCCATCTAGTAATACATCATTATTCGTACATGTCAATATTCCATCATTAGAAATTACTACTGTAGGACCAGATAAAGATTGGTCAATCACAACTTGAGTACTTGCCTCTGTACATCCATTTTCTGTATCCGTAACTATTAATTCATATGTTCCTTCAAGATTTACGTCATAAGAAATAGCATCTGCTCCAACTATTTCTGTTGATATTCCTCCGATAATTTCATACCATTGATAGGTGAAGTCTGAGCCAATACTTGAGCTTGTTCCATCTAGTGTAATTATTGGATTATTACAAGTTAATGTGGCAGTATTTGAAGTTACAATTGACGTAGGAGATTCAATTGATTGAGTTACACTTACTGATTCAGTACTAATACATCCATTGGATGGATCAATAATTGTTAGAACGAAAGTTCCAGGAACCATCGTCGTGTATATTAAATCATTACTTAAAACATTGGTAGGGTCTGTTTCAAATGTCCAATAATAAGTGAAATTTGATCCTGAAGTTGACCCAGTTCCATCTAGGATTATTCCAGGATTATTACAATCTATTATACCATTACTGGAAACATTTGTAACAATAGTGGGATTTTGAATTGTATTGAAGACTGTAACCATAGTTTCTGAAGAACAACCATTTTGGTTATCAGTAACCACAACTGTAAAGTCTCCATCATTTGAAGTTAAAAAATTAGGTAACGTATCAATGATCGTTCCTCCTAATGTCCATTCATAAGATAAATCCGTACTAAATGACGAAGTAATACTACTTGTTAATTGAGCCGCAATGCTATTACAATCAATATTATTCAGTGCTGATGCATCAAATACTGGAGCCTCGATATTTTCTGGTACGTTAACTAGTTGCATGGAGGAACAACCATTATCGGTATCTGTTACTATAAAAGTGTAATCACCTGTAATACCAGTCGTCAATGTGGAGTTTGTCTCTAGTGGTAAATTATTCCCCATGCTATCTTGCCATTGATAGGTGATGTTTGCTCCACCTGCTGAGTTAGAAGCATTTACTATTATTGAGGTATTGTTACAATCAATGATTGGAACTGGAGCTATATCAATAAATGGAGACGCAAGGTCTTCCATAACTGTAACTAATTGAGAAAGACTACATCCATTTCCATCATCAATTACAATAAAAGTATAATCACCTGGTACTGAAGTTGTATATTGATCTGTAGTAGAAACTGTTGTTCCAGAGGCATCTTGCCATTCTATGGTGACTGTATTGCCAGCATTTGAACTTCCATTACCAATTAATGTTGAAGAAGAATTATTACAATCTAAAGTTAAAAATGGATCAATAGTTAACACAGGAAGATCAGCATCAGGACTAATTACAACTATTTCTTGAGCAGTACAACCATTATCCGTATCCGTTATTTCTAAAATATAATCACCAGGAGTGGTAACATCATATGTACTACCTGCGCCGACTGTATTACCATTCAGTATCCAAGTGAAAGTGATATTACCACTATTGGTAGAACTTGCACTTCCATCAATAGTTAATGAAGTTGCACTACATGATAGAACTCCACTATTTCCAGCGACAGCTGAAGCAATTGGGGGTGTATCATTTAGGATTACTGGAATAATTGACGAGGTTACCTCACATCCATTATCTACATCTGTAACTACAATTTGGTAATCACCAGCATTAGAAACTGTTAAAAGAGGATCAATTCCTGGAATTGTAGATCCGTTAAATAACCAAGAATAAACTATATTATTTCCAGTGGTAGAACTTGTTCCATCCAATATTATTGAACTTGTAACACAATTCAAATTATTAGGTGTAGCAACAGATGCAATAGGAAAGTTTGTGTCTTGCAATACAGTCACCTCAGCTGTCCCTTGACAACCTGTTGTTCCATCTATAAGTGTTAAAGTATATGTCCCTGGAATCGTTGTAGTTAATGTAGATCCAGCAGTGGTACTAGTTCCATCAAACCAAGAATAAGTTGGATTACCTGAACCTGTTGAACTCGAAACATCTAATGTTGCAGAAGTTTCAATACATGAAAGATCATTACTTGCTGAAGCTATTACAGATACAGTTGTAGTGTTATCTATTACTGTAACCTCTTCTGTATCAGTGCAACCATTATCCTGATTTAGTACCGTTAAAGTATAAGTCCCTGCAGCAGAAGCATTAAGTGTTGGACCTACACCTCCACCTGGTGCCCAGGAATAACTTAAGTTAGATCCAGTTGAACTTCCTCCGTCTAATAAAATGCTTGTATTATTACAATCAATAGCAATAGGAGTTAGAATTGTAGCAACTGGAGCCGAAATATCCTGGGTAACATCAACATCTGATGTTGCAGTACAACCATTATCTGTATTTGTAATCGTCAATGTGTAAATTCCTGGTGTGGTGATATTATTAGGATCAGTCGTTGACCAACTTAAGGATATATTTCCACCCGTTGAAGACCCAGCTGTACTTAGTACAACACTTGTATCATCACAGTTTAATTGTCCGCTTACTCCCGCTACAGCTGTGGGTGCATCAGTATCACTTGTTACCAAAGCAATAACATCACCTGTACATCCTGTAATATCATCTGTTACTGTTAAAGTGATAGGCCCTACAGTACCAACAGTAATCGTTTGACCACTCATACCATTAGACCAAGTAAATATTGGATTATTCGATCCAACAACATTAGTACCTATTAAAGTAACAGAACCATTTGCACAGGTAATCTGTCCTACGACATCAACATCTGCAGTAACTATAGTAGAGTTATCATCAACTGTTACTGATACCTCATCGGTACATCCGTTACTTATATTCGTAACTGTTAGAGTATAAGTTCCACCTCCCATGTTAGCAGTTGCCATTGAAGTAGTTTCTCCATTAGACCACAAATAGGTTACACCAACAGTCGAACCACTTCCATCTAATGGAATAGTTGGATTATCACAGTCAATTGCAGCAGGTGCAGTTATGCTAGCTGTTGGAGCTAAATTATCTTGAGTAATTGTTACTTCTTGGGTACTAGTGCATCCATTCCCACTTAGTACCGTTAATGTGTATGTTCCTGGCATACTTACCGTTGGATTTGATCCGGTTGGATTTCCTGGACCTTCCCATGTATAGGTTCCCGGGTCGGAACCTGTAGGATCAAGTGTTGATGTTATATCAATACAATCTAGATTATTGGAAGCGGTTGCAACGGCAATAGGTTCAGTATTATCTCCTGTTACAGTTATACAATTAGTTGAAGAAATACAACTAGTTACTAAGTCAATCATAAAGAAACAGTAAATCCCTGGTTCAGTAGCTTCTGGATATTGAGTAGCCATATTATAGCCATTTGGACCGGTCCATGAAAAGGCATAGAGACTTGAACTAGAGGATCCATTTCCTCCTAAAGTAATAGTGGTATTGACACAATCTATAACACCTCCTAGACCTGGGTCAGCAGTTGGAGGGGTTGTATTTTCATTTACTATTACTGTGAAAGTTGGAGAAACACATGTAACACCTCCTACAGTTTGCTCAGCATAGACTTCATATTCGCCCCCGCAAGTCACAGAAATATTAGGATCCTGAGGGAAATTCTGAATAAAACAAGGTCCCGACCATACGTATGTTATACTTGGGTCTGTGTCTGTCACAACAGCAGATACTGTTATAGGAAGCCCTGAACAATCAATTTCATCTGTTACAGGAAATATTCCAGTTGTTGGGTTCAATACTGTTAAATCTAAAGAAACAGTACTATCGCATCCGTAATAATTAGTTAGCAAATTATAGGTATAAATTCCAGTTGAATTTTCACCTGTTGATGATGTTTCTCCATCACAAATTATTTCTACTAAACTAGTCATCTCTTCAGTTCCAATCTCTACATAAACTAAAGTCTCAATTAAACAACCCTGGGCATTTGCAATATCTGTGTTGACGAATGGAGTTCCATTTGTTGCAGTAGAATATACGGTATTTCCATATGCTGCTGTTTCCCCCGGACAAAGAATAAAATTCTGATCTGGTCCTGTTGGTGATGGTCCTTGAGTGACCATATATGTTGAAGGATCACCGGACTCACATCCGTTGTTTGGAGTTGCTGTGATATTTCCAGTCGCTCCAACAGGTCCAATAAACCCTGAAAAATCAATGGTAATACATTGTTGATTATCAGGCCCTACTATTACTGCTCCTGGTGGAATTGTCCAATCATATAATGATGCTCCGGCTGATGTTGCTGCACAATATGTCACAGATGATGCTCCAGGACAAAAAACCGCGTCTCCTGAAATTGGGCCTGCTGGATCTGGAACCGGAGGAGTTGTACTACCACTTGTTACCTCAATTGTATAATCACACATATCTCCTGAAAAGCCATCTGTCATTAAATAATAAACATCCCCAACAGTTAAGTTAGTCAAAGTCAATGTCTCTGTAGATCCAGGTGAGATCTCATAAAGGCAATTAGATGCACCAGTCCAAGGTGCTCCACACACAGAATAAACCATGGCTTGAAGACCTGTTCCTGATCCTGTACCTCCACAAATTCCTACAATAAAATCAAGGGTGATGTTAGCAGATCCTGCAACAAACGCAAACCATTGATTGTTTTGCACAGAACCACAAAACGTGGTTGGATTATCAGCATTATTGGGACCACCTGTTGTGGTACAATAACCATCCAAATCACAAATAACTGGTGCTGATGCACAATCCAATGCTGGTGGAAACGGAATATTACATTGAGCATTTAAACTCATGTAAGAAAAAGAAAAGAAGAATGCGAGAAGTATCTGTTTTTTCATACCCGGGGCATTTTTTGATTTTGGTTAATTTATTAAATAATTGCTTTTCTACAGTTGCCAAAACTCCTTGATTATTGCTAACAATTGATGTTTTGAATATTACTGATGAGTGTATAATTCGTTTAGTTTAATGTATTTTATTTCTGTTTTTTGTTGCTATTGAAATCATCTAGCCGAAATTAACGATTTTTAAAAAGATTCCTTAATTCTTCCAAAAAAAAATGAAATAAAGTAATGTTTATGACTCTTTTCTTGAACCTTTTTTGGTTAAAAATCCTTTATTATTATGCTATATCTTTAAACGTTTTAGATTTTCAAAAAATCAAAAAATCATTTAACGAGCCTGATTTTTTAGGAAAGGGTGTGAATTCTTGTTTGATAAAAAGTTTACTTTCAATTAGAGTCTACAAAGTAATATTTTGCTGCCTATTGTTGAAATATCTTTTATATTCGTTTTCCACATTAATACACAGAAATGCCAATTCATTTATAAATAACTGATAATCAAAGTTTTACAAATAAGTTTAAAGTTTTTTTTTTTAAACACAAACTCTTAAGTCAATTACTTTTTTGAAAAAAAACCACAAATGGAGACTAATTTGATTTTTATTATTCGGAAGAAAATTGATTGAAAAATAAACTAGCTGTAGTAGTCAAAATATCAATGCTTTTTTACTAAATCTAAAAACCTTTGAAATGACTATGAATTAAATTTTTTATGAAAAAAAAAAGTATAAAAGGCGATCTAATTTAACCTTTAAAGTTTAGGAGGGATAAATCTCAAATGAATTCCTAATATAAGGCAATAATAATTAGAATAAAAGCAAAAACACCTAATACATTTACATATTTAATTTTAAGATACTCTTTCTACCCTATTCCTTTAGTTAAACGATTTATTGGAAACTTGTAAGTGAATATTAGAAATATCCCAAAATAATTGATGTAATAACTTTTTGACCAATATTTTTGAAAAAACTATATTGATTTAAAATTCTCTTTAACAGGCCATGTATTTCGACAAATATAATTTCTCGTTTTAAAATCCAAACTCTTTAGCTATTTCAATATCAAATCCCCTTTAACTATTTTAATTTCCCCATTTAAATATTTTATTTTTGCAAAAAACACAAAAACTGATGGGTTCATTTTTTCTCCATTAAAGAATCCACTCCAGCCCATAGAAGGATCATTTGGTTGGAAGTTATTTTTTTCAAATACCAAATCTCCCCAACGGCTAAAAATCTGGAAATTCTCAATTTCCTCAACCCCAGCACCTCCGTAAACCATAAATAAATCATTATGTCCATCGCCATTTGGAGAAAATGCATTCGGAATAAAAATTCTATTCTTATTATTTACATAAACTATAATTTCATCTTCGGTCGTGCATCCATTTTCATTCATTAAGAATACTCCATAACCTGAGGTATATAAAGGTAATATCTCTTGTTCTAAACAACCTTCACATTCTAAACTATCAAAATTCGTCCAACTCACTGTGTTAAGATTAAAAGAAGAAATATTGGTTATGGCCTGAAGAATTGTACTTTCTCCTAATTCCAAAAATATATCCTCTCCCAAATCAACCATTATTTGTGGAGGCTCTAATAATTCAATGATTGAGTTCCACTCGCAACCCGAAGCATCTTGAATTATAATCGGATAATTACCAGCCGATAAATTAGAAAAAAGAGGATACTCTGTAAATGTGTTTCCATTAATCGAATACAAGTAAGGTTCCTCCCCTCCAATTACTTGTGTCACCTCTATACTTCCATTATAATCACCAAAACACAAAGGGGTAATAATATCTAACTCCACACCTTGAGGCACATCCAAATCCTCAGTAACAACTGCTTCGGAAGTTCCGGTACAACCATTAATTTGATTCGTTACAGTAAACACATAAGTTCCAAATGCATCTACTATCGGTTGGAATGTAGTTGCTCCAGCTTGAATATTCCCATCCATGGTATTCCACAAATAACTAAATTCTGTGCCTTGTGATCCGTCCCCTTGGAGGGTTATTTCGGTTTGAATACAATTAAATTCATAGTTTCCTCCAGCATCAGCAAAAGGTTGCTCAATATTTTGATAAACAGTCACCGCTTCAGATGCCATACATCCATTATCAGTATTTAAAATAGTTAAAATATAACCTCCAAATTCATTAACTGAACATTCCAATTCAGTCTCCCCCGAAACTATATTCCCTATGGTATGTGTCCATAAGTATTCAAACTCATTTCCTATCGAAGATCCACTTCCTGAAACAGTTACTATTGTATCTATACAAGTCAAGGTATCAGGTTCTAAAATCTGTACATTTGGTAATTCAAAATCATCTGTAATTTGAATCATTTCCTCTACCGTACAACCGTTTATTTCATTAGTCAAAATTAATTGATAATCACCTACCAAATTAATCTCTGGATTCTCACCCGTACTTCCTGATATAATATTTCCATTAATTGTACTCCATTCAAAAATAACATTTCCAGTAGGAAAAGAACTACTCGCATCAAGGATAATACTACTCACATCACAATTTAATGTTAGTCCACCAATCGCGTTTATTTCAACTTCAGGATATGCCATATCTTCAAAAACTTCTATGGAATCAATAGACGTACACATATTGTTGTTGTTGGTGACTTCTATTTGATATATTCCCAATGCATCCACTTGTGGATTCAATAAATTTATTCCACTAATAATATTTCCAAAACCAGTTGTCCACTCATATGCAAATTCATTCCCCACTGATGATCCATCCCCTGAAAGCGTTAAAATAGTATCTAAGCAAGTTAAAGTCATTGTAATTCCAGCCTCTGAAATTGGTAAAAGAGTATCTTGCACTACTTCTACAAAATCTTTAAATGTGCAACCATTTTCATTATTAGTCACTTCCAATACATATTGTCCTCCAACACTAACCTGTGGATTTAAAGATATTTCTCCAAAATCAATATTACCATTATTCGTACTCCACAAATAACTATAAATAACCCCACTAGATGAATTAACTGCAGATAAAGTAGTTGTTTCTACTACACAGTTCAGAGTATCTGGCAAATCAATAATAGCAATAGGTTCGTTGGTATCTTTGGTTATTTGCACATGATCATTCGACGTGCACATGTTGTTATTATTTACAACATTTAATATGTAATCACCTGGCAAACTTATCTCGGGAAAAAGTGAATCCGAACCATTCTCAATATTTCCATTCGAAGTTTCCCATTGATATGAAAAAGAATTTCCACTTGAAGAATTACTACCATCCAAAATTAAAACAGTATCAATACAAGTTAATTCCATAATATTACCCGCATCAGAAATTGGAGCAAGCGTATCTTGTGTTACTGAAATCATCTCAGAAGAAGAACATCCATTTTGAATATTTATAATAGTCAACTCATAATCTCCTCCATCATCAATTTGAGGGGAAAGTGAATTTATTCCATTTATAATATTACCATCCAAAGTTTGCCATTGAACTATGAAATTATTTCCAGACGAAGACGCATTGGCATCTAATTCAAATTCAATCAAATCACAATTTAGTATCTCCCCGGGTTCAATTAAAATAATTGGAGCAACAGTATCAAATTCAATTAATATTTGATTAGTAGCTTCACAAAAATTTTGTGTATTTAAAATAGTCAACTCATAAGTTCCAGCCTCATCAATTTGGGGGGAAAGTGAATTTTGATCTCCAATAATATTTCCATTTCCAGTTGTCCATAAGTAGCTGAAGTTATCACCCATTGATGAACCTAATCCATTTAAAAATAACATAGTATCTGCACAAGTCAAATCAAATGGGAATCCCAAATCTACTATTGGTGAAATTGTATCAATTTCTATCAAAACAGAAGAAGTGGCGGTACATCCATTTTCAAAATCTGTCACCAATAAATCATAGATTCCATTTTTATCAATTAAAGGTTGTACCTCATCAAATCCACTTACAATATTTCCATTCCCGGTCATCCACTTATAGGTGAAATCATCTCCTATCGAAGAAGCACTTCCATCCAAATTCAGAATATTTATTAAACAATTTAGGGTATCAGCAATTCCAGCATCTGCAACTGGAATAATATTGTTAGCCTCTACTGTAACTATTCCGAAGGTAGTTTCATTAGTTAAGGTATCTGTCAAGAAAAGTTGATAAGCTCCTGGTAAATTAACATTCACCGTAGGTAAGTTATCAACTCCAACTATATTTCCATCAATAGTAGTCCATTCATATTTAATAGTTCCCCAACTCGAGGATGCACTTCCGTCCAAAGTAATTTGAGATACTAAACAAGTCAATGTGTCGGGCAAATTAATCGTCACAGCGGGCGTACAATCAACATCATTGATCATTATTCCATCTATTGCTGTACATCCATTTAGCGTGTTTTCAACAATCAAGAAATAATTTCCAACATCAGTAATTTCAGGCATCAGAGAATTGGTATCGGCTTGAATAGTTCCATTAAATGTTGTCCATAAATATGAAAATTCTACTCCCATCGAGGAACCACCTCCATCTAAGGTTAAACTCTCTATTCCACAATCAATCTGAGTATCCATTCCAGCATTTGCAATAGGGAAAATAAAGTTTGAATTAATAAAAACAGTAGAAGTATCTGAACATCCATTTAGAGAATTAAAAACGATCAATTGGTAGCTCCCCATAGAATCGACTTGGGGAGTCAGGGAATTTTCCCCATTTAAAATATTTCCATTCACCGTCGTCCATGCATAATTAAAATTATTTCCTTGCGAAGAGGAAGTTCCATCTAGTATCAATGTGGGATTATCACAAGTCAAAACATCAGTAACTCCTGTTTCAGAAATTGGAGCAATAAAATCCTCAGAAACAACCATTGAACTTTGAGCAAAACAGCCATTTGTTGTGTCCGTTACTTCTAGAATATAAGTCCCCATTGCATCAACCATAGGGTTCAAAGAAGAATCTCCAAAAATAATGTTTCCATCTAAGGTAGTCCAACTATAAACAAAATTATTTCCTGAAGATGAATTACTTCCATCCAACAAAGATGCGTCATCAAAACAATTTAGTTCTACTTCTATTCCAGCATCCGAGAATGGCTCATCAATATTTTGCAAAACTTCAATACTATCTATCAAAACACAACCGTTCGATGTATTTATAATTTCTAAAATATAAAATCCTGGATAATCAACTGATATAGAATTTTCTCCAATTATTGCTAAAATATTTCCATCATTCGTATTCCAAGAGTATAAGAACCCTGCACCGGAGGAAGAGTTACTTCCATCAATAAAAACTGTTGAGTCTACGCAATTTAATAAAGTATTTACGGACAAATTAATCGAAGGCAAAATTGCTAAATCTTCCACCAAAACGGTATCTGTAGCTGTAAAACCATAAAGCGTATTTTCAACTGTTAAAACATATGTTCCACTTGCACCAATAGTTGGCATTAATATAGCAGAATCTGACAAAATAATCCCATTCAAAGTTGTCCATAGATAAGTAAATTCTGCCCCAACTGATGATCCTGTTCCATCTAAAACCACTGATGAAAAATTACAATCAATAAACCCATCTGCTCCTGCATTTGCAATTGGAGCACAGTCCTCTGAAACTACATTTACAAATGCCGTTGACTCACAATTATTACTTGTGTTAGTTATCATTAAAGTATATAACCCTTCAGAGTCTACTATTGGAAAAAGTGTATTTTCATTGATAATTATATTTCCATCAATCGTTGACCAACTGTAAGTAATATCACTTCCAATACTCGATCCACTGCCATCTAAAGTCACTTGAGTAGAATCACAAAGAATAGTACTGATTGCATTAGTTATAGCTGTAGGAAGATTTGCATTTTGAGTAATAATCACTTCATCAGTTGCCGAGCAACTATTTAAAACATTAGTTACCAATAAGGTATAAGTTGCTCCTGTATTAACTATAATGGTCGACAAAGTTGAGTCCGTCAAAATATTACCTCCTGAAGAATGTGTCCATTGGTATTCAATATTTGCACCCGAGGATGAATTTCCTCCTATTGTCAAATTTGTAGTACCACAATCTAAATCCCCAACTAACCCAACATCTGCAACTGGTACTAGTGTATCAAAAACTACTTCAACTTCATCTATAAAAATACATCCATTTTGAATATTAGTTACCTCTAATTGATACGTTCCAGCATAATTTATTTCTGGAGTTAAAGTATTCTCAATGATAATTGTACCAAGTCCTGTAGTAGTCCAATTATATGTAAAATTGCCAATTGAAGAATTTGTTCCATTAAGATTTATAACATTACTTTCACATGTTATCATCGTATCAATTCCTGCATTTGCATTTGGCAAGATGGTATCGGCGGTGATCATTACAACTGCAACATTAGAACATCCATTTTGATTATTAGTTACTTCCAAAATATAAGTACCTGCACTATTTACTTGAGGAGTTAATGTATTCTCTCCAGAAAGAATATTACCATTTCCTGATATCCACTCATATCCAAAAACACTTCCCGTTGAAGACAAACTTCCATCCAAAGCTAAAATAGTTTGATTACAATCAATTACACCAGATGATCCAGCATCCGCAGTTGGAGTATTGGTATCTATGTCTACAATTAAAAGATCAGTAACAGAACAACCATTACTTGTATCAGTCACAACTAGCTCATAATTCCCAGGATTACTAATCTGAGGTTGAAGCGTAGTATCATTATTATCAATGATTCCTCCATTAGTTGCAGTCCATTGATATATATAATCTATTCCAACGGAAGAACCACTCCCATCTAAAATCAATATCGGATTTTCGCAAGTGATTAGAGTATCTAAACCTGCAATAGCAATAGGATTAATTATATTTTGGGACACAAAAACAGAGTCCTCGGTAATACATCCATTTAAATTATTTTCCACCTCTAAATAATAGGTGCCTAATTGATTTACAGTAGGTAGCAATGACTGTTGATTAGAAGAAATATTACCATCATTAGTTGTCCACTCGTAGGAAAAATGATTTCCCATTGAGGAACTTGTTCCATCTAATGTGATATTTTGAAATTCACAATTTAATTCCATGGAAACTCCTGCTTCAGCAGTAGGAGTAATTGTATCAATTATAATTTCCACAGAAGATTGAGCTGAACACCCTGAAATAGTATCAGTTACAGTTAAACTATAAATGCCAGAGGAATCAACTTGAGGCATCAAAGATGTTTCTCCAAAAACTATACTCCCGTCTACTGTATTCCATAGATATATTATATCGACTCCTATTGAAGAAGCCGTTCCATCTAAATTTACAACAAACTGATTACAATTTAATGTGTCAGGGTTCCCTGCAGCGGCGATTGGCAAATCGGTATCTGAAACAACTAATACTTCATCCATTGAGCTACAACCATTATTAATATTCATTACGACAAGTTGGTAATTTCCACCACTAGAAATTTCAGGCTGAAGTGAATTTGGATTAGTGAAGATAATACCACCATTCGTAGCCATCCACTGATAAGAAAAATTACTACCCATAGAGGAGCCACTCCCATTCAATAATATTGTTGGATTCGTACAATTAATAAATGTATCCTGTCCAGCTGAAGAAATTGGAGTAATAAAATTTTCTCCTACAAAAACTGAATCAAAAGCAGAACAGCCATTTTGATTATTGGTCACCAAAATTTCAAAGTTACCCCCTGACGAAATAGTTGGTTGAAGTGTGGTTTCGCCTAAGTCAATTGTCCCATCAATTGAAGACCAAAAATAACTAAAATCACCTAATGAAGAGTTTCCTCCATTCAATGAAATTATACTGTTATAACAATCGATCAAAGTATCAATTCCCGCAGACGCCACAGGGGAAAGAGTATCTATATTAACCGATACCAAATCAGTCTGTGAACAACCACTTACGACATTCGTTATCAATAGTTCATAATCACCGAATGTGTTGACTGTAGGCGAAAGAGTAGTTGCTCCATTTAAAATATTTCCTCCATTCGTCGCTATCCACAAATATTCAAACTCCACTCCTATCGAACCACTTCCATCTAAGACCACCTCTGTTTCGTTACAATCTATCGTCATGTTATGACCTGCATCTGCAATTGGTAAATCAGAATTAGCTAGAACAATAACTTCATCAATTGAGGTACAACCATTGATCATATTCGTTACCTCAAGTAGATAGTTACCAGCACTAGAAATTTCAGGTTGAAGAGTATTTGGATTTAATGAAATATTACCTCCAATGTTTACAGTCCATTGATAAGAGTATTCAAGTCCAACTGAGGAACCTATTCCATTTAATAAAATAGTTGGATTTGTACACGTAATTAAAGTATCCTGTCCGGCTGAAGAAATTGGAGCAATAAAATTTTCTCCTACAAAAACTGAATCAAAAGCAGAACAGCCATTTTGATTATTGGTCACCAAAATTTCAAAGTTTCCTCCTGACGAAATAGCTGGTTGAAGTGTAATTCCTCCTGAATCAATTGTTCCATCAGAAGAAGACCATAGGTAACTATAATCACCTACAGAAGAACCATTCCCATTTAACAAAATTGTATTATTAAAACAATCAATTAACGTATCGATTCCTGCATCTGCAATTGGAGGAATTGTATCTACATTTACAGACACTAAATCAATTTGAGTACAACCACTTAAAGTATTCGTTACCAAAAATTCATAATTACCATCTCCATTTACTACTGGCGTAGTAGTAGTCTCACCATTCAAAATATTTCCTCCATTTGACGCAATCCATAAATATTCAAACTCCCCTCCCGTCGAACCATTTCCATTTAATATTACTTCAGCAGTGGTACAATCGACCGTCATATTTGCTCCAGCTTCTACAGTTGGAAGTGTATTGTTAGAAAAAACCTCAAAGGCTTCAACGGTAGTACAACCATTAAAAGTATTTGTGATTTCTATTTGGTAAATTCCCTCCAAATCAATTTGTGGTAGTAAGGTAAAAGTATCTGCAATAATACTCCCCGAACCTAACACTGTCCATTCATATTCGAAAATGGGTCCAGCTACAGAACTTGTTGCATCAATAGTAATTATTTCTTGCAAACAAGTGATCGTATCTATTGGAGTATTTACAGAAAGCCATGGAGAATTAAAATCCTGATTTATAATAACTTGCGAACTAGAACTGCATCCATTTAAATCATTAGTCACGATCAATACATAAATACCTCCACTATCTACTGTAGGGGTCAAAGTATTTTCCCCATCTAATATTGAGCCACCTAAAAGTGTTGTCCATTGGTAAGAATATTGTCCACCTTGAGAGGAATTTGTACCATCAAGTTGTTCTTCAGGTAAATAACAATCTAAAGTTAATTGATTTCCTGCATCAGCAATTGGAGGTATAGTATCTGTTAATACTTCTACAAAATCTATTGTAACACAATGACTAATGGTATCTGTAACTGTCAACTGATAAGTACCAGCTGAATCAACGGTTGGCTGTAATCCATCATCCCCTAACAATATATTTCCGTCAGAAGTTGTCCACAAATAAACATACTCCATCCCCTGTGAAGAACCTGATCCATCCAACTGAACCGATGGATTATTACAACTGATTTCCATATCCACTCCTGATGAAGCTGAAGGAAAACTTGTATTTTGCAAAATCAAAACAGAGTCCTGAGATACACAATCATTATCATTATTTGTTATACCTAAAACATAGGTTCCTCCCGCGTTTACTGTTGGCGAAAGTGTAAAAGTATCTTGAGTAATACTCCCATTTGTAGTTGTCCATTCATAGGAAAATTCACTACCAGTAGAAGATCCATTTCCATCTATAACTATTGAAGGAACATTACAATTTATTGTGCTAGCATCTAATTCTATAGTAATAGTAGGTTGAATCAAATCTTCGATAACTTCTACAGAATCAATCGCTGTACAAACTACACCTGAATTAACTTGATTTGCCAAAATGTAATATATACTAGCAGTATCAACTGTTACTGCAATTAATGACGAATCTCCTAAAATATTTCCAGTATTAGTTGTCCACAAATAAGTTATCCCTATACCTACTGGTGAACCAAAAGCATTTAATTCTATTTCAGTGTTGGAACAAATTATAGTATCTGGAGAAGAAATGACAGGCTGAGGATTTAACACAATCAATTCTAAATTGAAAATACTATCACATCCCAAAACTGTAGTCAAGGTATCAGAATAGCTTCCAGTATTTAAATGAAAAATATTTTCAACAAAAAAAGTATCTCCATGGCAAATAGTAGCTGAAATATTTTCTGCATATGATTGCAACTGCACTAGTGTCAATTCCACTATAGTATCACAACCTGTAGAAGATTGCAAAACTGGGTAGTATACACCTCCAGTATTATATACATTCCCTGCAAAAATATAATTTTCTCCTTTGCAAAAATTATCGGTAACAAAAACAGTATCAGAAATTGGATAAACTGATACAATAAAACAATCATCTGAAATATCACCACAAAATGGTGCTGTAGATGTCATAATTACCTCCAAATCTTCAACAGTAAGACTACCATTTGGTGCAGGAATGGAGGACAAGTCAGTACTCAAATATGACAGTCCACATACCTCATAAGTTCCTTCAAGGAAAGTTGAAAAATCAGGAATCACCTCATAACTCTGTATTATACTATCTAAAGAAATAATATAAGCGTATTCATATTGATTATTAGGTTCTGTTCCAAAATTATAAAACGGATCTATGCTTCCAGAATAATTTTCTCCAATACATAAAGCAATATCATTTATGACAGAAAGGTCTCCAGCGTTCGCATCACAAGCAGTACATCCCATTCCTGTATCATCACAAAACAAAATTGAAAAACCATTAAAATTCCCATTATCATAAACACCACTGCCATTAGTCACAGAAAGAGTCCAATCTCCATCAACTGATCCAAAGTTAAAATCTTCTAAACAACCTAAATAGGGATAATATGACCCTGTATAATTTGTAAAAAAACCCCACTGTTGAAGATTAGTCCATTGATCATTAAAAAAGCCTCCACCTGCCATTGGATCAGGAGAGACTGGTTCTCCACATGGCAAAAAACTAATATCCCAATTGGAAAATCCGGTTGTTCCGGGATAATTATCATAAGGCCCCATTAACGTAACCATTTGTCCTGAAGGTGAGGTCAAGGTAATTGTCAAACTCCAAATATGTTCAAACGTTATATCTAAATATATTCCACAAACACCTTGTCCAGCATTCGAAAGGTTATTATTTGTGGCTCCATTAACATTTAACGTATAATTATTAGTAGAAGATATAGGGATTGGCCCCTCACAACCAATACATTCACAGCCTTGAGCTAACATTTCCCCCTGAAGAGTAATGAAACTAAGTACTAAAAGCAAAAACCACCTTTTGCTCTTTAATATTAAATTTATTTTGAGATATTGATTCATGTAAATTAGTGTGTGTTGCTGGACTATTTTTTTATCAAAAAAAAATATCAGATTTTTTTTTTGTGATTTCAACCTAAAACTATATTTTTTTTATGAAGAGTCAAATTTTTATCTATTTGCTGCTCCAAGGAAAAAAACAGCTAGAAACACAATATAAACATCTGCAAATCAGATAATTAGCCCAAAAAACCGATTTGATTCTAATGTTTCAAAGTTAAAATAATTAACAAAATGGTATTTGAAATTCGAAAGACTTTTCTTAAATAATTAGTTAGGTTAGTATTTGAGCCAATTGAAATAAAATTTTAGGAAAAATTTTTGTAGTAACTAAGGTACGATTTTATTTTCTCCCTAAAAAGTTAAGTCAATGCATTTTGGTAAAAGATTATCAAACCTTCGATATTTCATTTTTCAATAATCAGAGTTAAAACATCTCTTGAAACTTTTTAAGTTTGTCACAAAACAATTATTATCCTAAAATATTAGATCATGCCTAAACATCAAAAACAAACAAGTTTAATAATTATTCCATCAATTTTTTTTTCACTTACAGTTTTATTTTGTTCAAAAAAAAATTATGTTTTTGCAGCAACTCCTGATCAAATTGAAATAGCTACTTCAATGGAGAAAGCATCCTTTTATCCTTATGGTACCCAATCAAAATACGATGTTATCTTTGAGAAAGAACCAAACTTCATTTCTCAACAATTTGATTTCCCTGTTGGAATACCTGATGGTTCTAATTATTATAAAGCCAGAGAATTTGGTCAAAAAAGACACCTCGGAGAAGATTGGAATGGTACAGGTGGTGGTAATACTGATTTAGGAGACCCAGTTCATAGTGTATCAAATGGATACGTAACTTTTGCGGAAAATGTTTGTTGTGGTTGGGGTAATATCGTTCGGGTAGTTCATAAATTTCCAGATCATCCTGAGTATCCTTATGTTGAATCTTTTTATGCTCACTTGGATGAAGTGAAAGTAAAAGAAGGTGAATTTATTCGACGTGGGCAATTGTTAGGTACTATTGGAACTGCTGACGGAATATACAGTGCACATCTTCATTTAGAAATGAGAAATTTTATTGACATGGGAATTGGGCCAGGATATTCGGATGATACTTTTGGCTTTTTAGTTCCTACAGATTTTATTGAGAAATATTAGTTTTGCTTTTTGAAAAAAAGAAAAATTTATTCGCAAAAAAAATGGCTTTCCAAACATCAAGTTGGAAAGCCATTTTTAATGTTTTTCAAAATATTTTGCCTATTTTTTAATTTCTACTCTCTGCTGCTTTTAAAATATTCTGATAAGAAATCTTATATGTTTCCTGCGCTTTTTTAATTACTTCCGCCTGATAAGCTGTATCTATAAATAATTTATTTAACCCAGGGTGATCTTCAAATTTAATTCCTTGAATTTCATATTGGTTCTTTAAACTTAAAATCGCGTCTTCCATTACTTCATCGCTAAGTTCTGCAGGCATGCTCGATGCAATCATTTCATACCTTGTCATTACTTTTTCTGCTTCAAGTTCTGTAACTGATGACGCTTCTGCAACTCCTTCACTCGGAGTATAATCTGTTCCATTTTCCAAAGCCAAAAAACGTTGTTCCAAAGAATTGAATTTATTTTCCAAATCGTTGATTCTCTTTTCTTGCTGAATTGCCAAATCGGCAACATCATTTGCGTTAAGTCCAATCGCCATATTTACCAGAGAAACTCCATTATCAATATAAGTTTCAGACCAAGCAACTCCTACGATTTCGCGATATTGTTCTGGTTTTATTTTACTCCGAGAAACTGCAATTCCAGTTCCGTCATTCAAGCCAGATGGTAAAATGTAATCTCCAGACAAAACGATACCTCTAACTTTCACCGGAATTTGCCCCATAAAAGCCACCTTTTCATACAACTCCTCATTTCCATCCATAGGCATATTTCCTAGGATAGCTGGCTTAGTAGAAATCACCATGTATTGTTGGGAATTAAAAGTGAGTTTAGAAATTTTACCACCATTTACACCTACAATATCGCCTGCCGAAATTTGCTCATAAGGATTGTTACGTTCTAACCACTCAGCATAATCTGCAGATCCAGACTGATAAGTTACTCCAAGATTTTCAAGAGCAAAAACATTATATGCGGTAAGATTTGCAGTTGCCAACGCCAAATTAACGGCAGCGTGTGCAATACAAGGGCCACATGGCCCAGATGAAGCGATTACTCCACCTACAACAATAGGAGTAAACGATGTCCCAACATTGATTCCAGCTTCTATCTCTTCTGCTACCAGAATAGAATTGTCAAAAATATATTCAGGAGTCGTGGTTGCTTCTCCCGCTGTTTCCCCTTCAATACGCCCAACTGCACCACCTGAACTATTGAAAAAAGTGATAAAATTATTTGAATTATTAGGGGTACCTGCTGTTAATTTAACAGCAATCCCTTGATCACTTCCTTCGACTCTCAATGGGTAAGCACCATAATTTGTATCACCTCCCGATACATTTGCATTGATCGTTACTTGCCCATTTGCAGCGAGTGAATTATTGATAGTTGTTGCTCCTTCAATAGTGACATCTCCTCCAACTCCTAAGGTTTCTTCGACAAAACCAACTCTTGTAAATGTAGTATCTAACACATAAAGATTTTTATTAACTATTACAGAATCTCCTTGGACTTCTAAGTTCCCTTCTAATACTACTCTCTCACTTCCTATAAGAAGATCTCCATCTTTAGTAATAACCATCCTAACAGTATCATTAGTGATAAAAGCCAAGTCTTCATAATTTTTCGTACCAAATGCTCTATTGGTGGTGTCTGCACTAAGAGCTACAACATTTCCTCCCATGTGCCATTCTCTTCGAATATTTTCCAACGTACATTTAATCCCATTTCCTTTATCTGTGTGAGAGAAAACAGTAAAATTCCCGAAGGTTTTACCTAGAATCTCTTGACCTTCTTGTTGGCCTGGCAATGAAGGAACTGGGCATTGAGTATAAATTCGTGCGTAACAAATTTCTCCTGAAGGTTTGGTAATTCTAAAATAAACTCTGGTAGGTAAAACTCCATTTGTTAAAACACTATTATTTTCATTTATGGTCAAAAAATCACCACTCATTGAATTGGCCCAAGTGACCATCAGATTTGCAGGATTATAAGAATAACTATTAAATGCCTCTATCAATACGTCATCTTCTCCAAAATAATAAAGTTCTAAATCAGTATATCCTTCATCACAATCACACTTATTTGTTGCGCAAGAATTATCTGTATTAAGTTTCGCTAAATCATCTTCGATACCATCATCTTCTACCAATTTAGAAGCAGTATTAGCATGAAAAGCATACGGAACTGCCAATAAATTAGAGGTGCTCAAAATCTTAAAATCAGAACCACCTTTAGTTTCCATCGCAGTTTCCATCATAATTTCTGCAGAACTCCACGGAACTTCTTCAAATACTCCTTGTGTCGTTCTTCCTTTCCCAATGACTAAAGAGAACATACCTATTGAATTGGTCGTTACTCGATGAGTTTCTACATAAAATGTTTCCTCAACTGGAAGTTGAGTTTTTAAACTCAATCGAAGATTAATCGTTTTATCGGATAGAATCTCTCCATCCGCATCTCTCGCTACTGCTTGGAAATTGATTCCATTAGGAACCGACTGAGCACTTAAAAAGGAAATGCATAACAATGTATATACGAGGGTAGATATTATTTTTTTCATGTTCTTTTTCATAATTTATTGGTTTTAAAAAGATCCAAAAGGGACATAAACAACTAGTCAAAACGGCGTCTAAATGTTGGGCGATTAGCTGTAGAATTTCGTACAAAAACTTATCTATACTGTACTTTTAAGACTTTTACACTTTTGCTAAACTTCAATTGAGGTGAAATGTAACGAACCAGATATAACCCAGAAGGATAATTATTCAAATCTAATTCTTGTTGCTGAGTACCCAACGGCATTGCATCATGATAAAGCACTTTCCCCGTCATATCTAAAATACTTATATAACCAAGTGCCTCGTTGGGTTGATTCAATTTTAAGGTAAAAAGGTCATACACCGGATTTGGGAAAACCTTTATCGAAAATCGGGAAGGTAAAATTGTAGTCTCTAAGTTGGTTTCAAGAAACAAATCTTCATTTGGAACTTTAGGTTGAATAAACCCTTCGGTAAGTAGACCAAAGTCTGTCTGGTGGGCTGTAATGAATGATTCTCCAATTGACCACTCTAACTGAAGATCAGCGTAACTTGCATTTCCATTGCTCACCCCAAATAATTGCAACTCAATGGATTGGGCAACTATCGAACCTGCAATGAAAAAACTGCAATAAATAATAAACAAAGTCTTTTTCATATGGCATTTTTTTTAATGGTTATTAATCACTACACATAATAATCATTTTATATATACAAAAAAACACATATCAAAATTAAATAAATAAATATAAAAAAAACTCTTTCCCAATTCAATATTTTCTGCTTATAGTTTCATGATTTGATATCAAAAGAAAAGCCCTAATTTTTGACTCATCAAAAATTAGGGCTTCAGAAAATATAAACCAATTTACCTCTTCACCACCTTACGGTGAATCAATTGATTCTCTGATTTTATTTGTAAAATATAAGTTGCTGCTGCAAGTCGACTAAACTTATAATCTTTAATTAGTTGACCAGATGTAAAGTCAATTTCTTCTAGGAAAATTCGTTGCCCTAAAACATTGTATAAGCTTACTTCTAATTCATCCAGAGGCTGTCCTTCAATGTGAAGGGTAAAATACCCATTATTTGGATTCGGATATAAATCGAATTTCTCTAAAAAAGTTACGTCTTGCACTCCTGTAATATCAATTAAAACCTCTTGTATCATCGTATCAGTTCCACAATTGTTTGTCACTATCAATTGAATAGAATACAATCCAGAAGTATCATAAGTATGGATTGGAGAATTTTCTATACTTGTATTTCCATCTCCAAAAATCCATTCGTAACTATTCCCAAAACTAGAGTTATTAGTAAAGTCTACAATTCCGTTCATATTAACTGTGGCGGCAAAATTTGCAATTGGATTTTCACTAACGATAATATAATTGGTTTGTTCTGTAGTATTGGAACCTGCTGGATTTGTTACTTCTAAACTGACGTCGAAAGTACCAGCAGAATTATAGACAACTGTCGGATTTTGCTCTGTGGAAGTCGAAGGAACTCCACCTGGAAAATTCCAATTCCATGAATTTGGATTACCGGTCGAAGTATCTTCATACGAAACCGTAAATGGCAAACAACCATTCACCTCTGAAGAACTAAAACTCGCAATTGCTTGCAGCCCAACGACTTCAATTTGCTGTGAAAGAGTTGTTGTACCACAGGCATTCGTTGCCGAAAGTATAACTGTATAGTTTCCTGGTTCATCATAGGTATGAACTGGACTTTCCTCAATGCTAGAATTAGAATCTCCAAAGTCCCAAAAGAATGTAGTTGCACCCGTAGTTTGATTAGTAAAGGTGGTTGTCAATTCATCGACACTACTTCCAAATCCAATTACTGGCGCTCCATCCAAGACAATATCAAGAGAAAAAATACTCGTCCCAGCAGCATTAGCAGAAATTAATGTTACTGTATGAATCCCTGGATCATTAAAAGTAATTGCTGGATTTTCAACAGTTGAAGTATTCGGAGAACCGCCATCAAAAGTCCATAACCATCCGGTTGCGTTAGCAGATGATCCATTAATGAATTGTATAGTTGCAGGTGCACAATCGAAGTTTGTTTCAATTGAAAAATTTGCAGTAGGAAGAAGAAGAATTGTTACCTCCATTTCTGTGGTGACAGAACCACATTCATTCGTTGTAGTCAAAATTACTGTATAGTTTCCATCAGCACCGTACGAATGCGAAGGGTTCTCAACTGTACTTGTTTCTCCATCACCAAACTCCCAAAGAAAGGTGCTAGCATTATTGGAGGTATTAGTAAAGTTTACCGTTCCTCCTGAAGTGATTGAAGTAAAACTAGCTGTTGGAATTTCAGTTATAATTATATATTCTAGCTCTGTTTGCGTTCCATTAAACCCTGAATTATTGACCTCCAAAACAACTGGGTAAAATCCCGGGGTCTCATAAATTACTGTTGGATATTGCTCTGTGGAAGTGCTTGGAGTACCGCCATCAAAAGTCCAATTCCAACCAGTTACATTACTAGAAGATGTATCGGAAAATTGAACTTCTAATCCTGAACATCCACTAGTTACATCAGCTGTAAAACCAGCAATAACTGGAGTTACTATAGTGATAGTTTCTTGGGTCATTTCTGTACCACAAATATTGGTTGATTCAAGAGTAACAATGTAAGTCCCATCATTTATAAAAGTATGGGATGGACTTTCATCTGTAGATGTTTCACCATCTCCAAATGTCCATAGAAAGGTATCAGCATTTGAAGATGTATTATTAAAATCAATTAGATTTCCATTTTCACTGTATATAAAACTCGTCGTAGGCACATCTATAAGAGTAATGTAATTTGTCTGTGTTATGGCATTATTATCAAAAGGATTACTTACTTCTAATATTACCTCGTAAACTCCAGGTATATTGTAGTCAACCAAAGGATTCTGCTCAGTAGAAGTGGTTGGCGAACCACCAGGGAAAGACCAACTCCATTGGGTTACATTGTTAGAAGATTGATCTTGAAATTGAACCTGCATTGGAGCACATCCTTCGGTATTTTCTGCAAAAAATCCAGCAGTAACCACAGTTCCAATATCTACATTAACGGTAAAGATATTACTTCCACAATCATTTGTCGCGGTCAATGTTACCGTATAAATCCCAAAACTAGAATAGGTATGTTGAGGATTAGTTTCTGTTGAGGTATTTCCATCTCCAAAAGACCAAAGGAAAGTATCGCCCAAAGCAGAAAAATTAGTAAAGTCTACTGTCAAATCACTAGTATCTACACTAAAATTCGCAACAGGTAATCCTTCCACTACTACGTAACCTGTCTCAATTATAGTGCTACTTCCCGTTGAATTAATAGCCGTTAACATGACAGTATAAACTCCAGGATTCTGATAAGTTACAATTGGATTTTCTAAAGTAGAACTAGCTGGACTTCCATCAGTGAAGGTCCATTCGAAAGAAGTGGCATTTGTACTTTCATTCATAAATTGAACCTCCAATGGAACACACCCTGAGGCAATACTAGAACTAAAGTTGGCAATTACACTTGAAGTAATAAATACTGATTGAGTCACCATTGTAGTTCCACAATCATTCGTTGCACTTAAAGTGACTGAATACTCACCATTTAAACTATATTGATGACTTGGGTTAATTTCAGTCGATGTATTTCCGTCTCCAAAATCCCATAAATATGAACTAGCATTAGTAGTTAGGTTTGTAAAATTAACTAATGGTCCGTTAACTATTGAAGAAAAGGTAGGACTTGGGGTCGTATTAACAATTACGTAATCTATCATCGTCAAAGTATCTGTTCCTTGACTGTTAATGACAACCAATGTAACATCAAAGATCCCAGAAGAATTATAAATTACAACTGGACTTTGTTCTGTCGAAGTTGCTGGCGATCCTCCCTCAAAAGTCCATTCCCAAGCAGTTACATTGCTAGATGATTCATCTTGAAATTGAACGGTAAAATCCGTACAACCTCCACTCGGACTAGATGTCCAATTTACTATTGGTACATTCGCAATTGTTATAGTTTGAGTAAATGTAACAGAGCCGCAATTATTAGTTGCAGTTAACTCTACATCATACATTCCATCATTTGAATAGAGATGAGAGGGGTTAGTTTCAGTAGATGTATTTCCATCTCCAAAATCCCAACTGTAACTAGTTCCATTTATTGTTGTATTTGTAAAATCAACATTGTAAGTATTTACAGCTGCATCAAATCCAACTAATGGAACATCATTAACAACAATGTAATTCAGTTGCTCTACCATGTTACTTCCAGCAGCATTAGTCACAGTTAAAACTACGGAATAAGTTCCAGCATTTTCGTAAACAACGGTAGGGTTTTGTTCAGTTGAAGAAGATGGATTCCCGCCTAAAAATGACCAACTCCAGCTTGTTGCATTAAGAGAAGATTGATCAGAGAATTGAACAGTTAAATCGGCACATCCACTCGTTACATTTGCTCCAAAACCAGCAACTGGCGGAGTTATAATAGTAACGAGTGTCATCATAGTAACCGTTCCACAATCATTTGTAACAGATAGTACCACATCATACACTCCGTCTGTGGTATAGGTATGGCTTGGTGAAAAATCAGTAGAAGTATTTCCATCTCCAAAATCCCAGTTATAAATATTTCCATTTGTTGAGGTATTCGTAAAATCAACATCTAATCCATTCACAATTTGAGTAAAACTCACCATAGGAACATCGTCAACAAAAATATAATCAGTTTGTGTAAAAATATTATTTCCAGTAACATTGGTTGCCTCCAAAGTCACTGAATAAGTTCCTGCATTACTGTAAACAACACTTGGGTTTTGTTCAGTTGAGGAAGATGGGTTTCCTCCTGGAAAGGACCAATTCCAACCAGTTGTATTAGAGGAAGATTGATCGGTAAATTGAACTATTAAGGATGCACATCCACTCGTTACGTTTGCCTCAAAACCTGCAGACGGTTCATTTGAAACATTTACTGTTTGAGTAGATGTAACTGAACCACAATTATTTGTTGCAGTCAATACAACTATATAATTTCCATCTGATCCATACGTATGAATTGGGTTAGTTTCTGCCGATGTATTTCCATCTCCAAAATCCCAACTATAGCTATCAGCATTAGAAGAAGTATTAGTAAAAGTGACTGTCTGTCCATTTATAACTTGAGAAAAATCAGCACTTGGAACATCATCTATTGTGATATAATTTGTCAATGTTATTGTATTATCTCCAGTCGAATTACTTGCAACTAAAGTTACACTATACGTCCCTGCTGAATTATAAATAACCAAAGGATTTTGCTCATTTGATGTTATTGGGTTTCCCCCTGGAAATGACCATAACCAACTTGTTGTATTTGAAGAAGACAAATCATTAAACTGAACAGATAATGCCGCACAACCATCAGTTACATTGGAGTCAAAATTAGCAGTTGGTAAGGTACTAATCGTAACTGTTTGTGAGGAAGTTACTGATCCACAATCATTTGTGGCTGTTAAAACTACATTGTAATTTCCATCCTCGGAATAGTTATGAGTAGGGTTAGTTTCAGATGATGTATTTCCATCTCCAAAATCCCAGCTATAACTATCTGCATTTGTTGAGGTATTGGTAAAATCTACTGATAACCCATTTGTCACTTGAGTAAAATTAGCCGAGGGCACATCATTTACCGTAATGTAATTAGTTTGAGCAATCGTATTAGTCCCAGATGAATTGGTAACTGTCAAATCAACAGAATAGACACCTGGGGCATTATAAGTTATCGAGGGATTTTGCTCCATCGAAGTAGATGGTGTTCCTCCAGGAAAATTCCAAAGCCAACCGGTCACATTTGATGAAGATTGATCATTAAATTGAACAACTAATGGACTACAGCCTATTGTTGGACTAGCATCAAACCCTGCTACAGGTTGTGTTACGATGGTTATCACTTGTGTTGAGGAAGAAACTCCACAATTATTAGTCACTATTAAATTTACTTCATAAGTTCCATCAGTCCCATAATCATGGATTGGGTCGGTTTGATTGCTTGTATTACCATCTCCAAAAATCCAAGTGTAATTGCTTCCTATTGTAGATAGGTTATTGAAGGTAACCAACGTCCCATTGGTAATATAACTAAAATTTGAGGTTGGTACATCGTCTACCTGAATATATTGTCCTTCATATTTTGTATCGGCCCCTGCACTATTGGTACTTACTAAGGTCACATCATAATTACCTATAGTTGTATATACAACAGTTGGATTTTGCTCAGTAGATGATGATGGAATTCCTCCCGGAAAGCTCCAAAACCATGAAGTTGGATTATTGGTACTAAGGTCAGTAAAATCTACTGTCATCGGAATACAACCTTGAGTTTGGGAGGCAATAAAATCAGCCTCAGGAGGGAATGTGATCTCACAATCACTAGAAACAGTTATGTTATCCAGATACAAGTTATTCCCATATCCATTTACATTTTCTAATTTCAAGACTACATTTATCTGATTTATGAAAGTCGACAAATCTAAATCTATACACCCTGAACCATAACTTCCTCCATAACACCAATCTGCAGTACTTGATGGGCTGAACTCTCCTTGAGGTTGAGTTGTCGCAAAATTTCCATTTCCGTTATCACCTCCTTCAAACAAAATATTTGGAAAAGTATTTCCTCCATCCGTTGACAATTTTATTATCAACGAATCTCGCAAATTTGTGTTACCATTATATAATGAATAAGCGTAATCCAATGACAAATTTACATTGGTGAATCCAGCAAAGCTCATTGAGGATGAAACTAAACCATCCCTTTGGCCTGGTTGATTAAGGTTATAATTATCCATGTAGACCGCAGTGTTTCCAATATTAGTCCCTCCTACTCCAGTTAAAGCCCAAGTAGTATTTCCATTTGGATTTTCAATAGTCCAGTTACTCAATCCATCTTCAAAAGCATCAAATAATAAAATATTAGTTCCACCTGACCCAACAGTGATATAACCCGATTGAGTTTCAGTGGTACTTCCATTACCATTTGTAGCAATTAATGTAACAGTAAAAGTCCCTGAATTTTGGTACGTAATGATTGGATTTTCATCAGTAGAGGAGGCAGGAAATCCACCAGGAAATGACCAAAGTCTTGAAGTAACATTTCCAATTGATTGATCAAAAAATTGAACTGATGTACCTTCACAAATATTTTGAATATTAGATGTAAAAGCAGCTGTAGGTGGAGCAGGTGGAGCACATATGGCTAGACAACTTCGGGAATCAACAAAGGAATTAATACTATTAACTGAAGCTGTTGACCACGTATTCGAGTTATTGACAGAAGGTGCCATAATAAATCCAGATCCGGCAGCATCATGAGATGCACTAAAATTATGTCCAGTTTCGTGCGCTACTAAAACCCTCAATTGCCATGCTGTTGAAGAAAAATCCTGATCAACTTGATATCGGTTGTTATTACAAACTGCATTTAAATAAGCAATTCCTACTGTTCCGCCATTCAAGTCTCGATCTGTCCATAGTTGAGCCAAATCATAGGTAACACCACCAAAACCGCCTCCATTCCCCCAAGTTCGGAAAGAGGAAAGTAAAGTTCCTGCGGCTGTTGAATTGGTCCACGGATCACAAGTATTGCAATTTGAAACAAACTGGGTAACGATCACAAAATTTAATTCATCAGCAAACTCATCATCATAATTTCCTTGCACATTATTCAGAACTCCTATATTATGGTTTTCCACATCTGGAATGCTACTGTTATAATCTAAAAACATCAAATAATCAGAAGCAATTGCCAATTCTACATCATAACATAGACCAACTGATTTCTCTTGGTTTTCATCATGGTTTTCCAACTTTTCTGAATGTTCATGCATTTCATGAGAAGCACATTTAGCATCATCTCTTGGTATTACCTCATGTTCGTCATACACCACAAAAAGATTTCTCGGGGCACTTCGATCATAATACCAGAGTGGCTCAATAAAAAAACGTTCCCCACCTGATTCTATGTAGCCATAGATAAAATCAGTATCCACAGTCAATCGTGCATTACCCCCCGAGGAGTGCTCAAACCCCTCAAAAGTCTTATTCATTCCTTTTGAAAAAACTTCACCTGTAGACGTTCGAATTTCATAATCAGAACTTCGCAAATTATTTGGAAAAAGAGATAATTGCCAATTATGATCTTTACCCCAATCCAAATGAACGAGGTTTTCATTTTCCGATTGTTGCAATTGATTAAATAACTTAGACGCAGATACCTCATATATATCCCATTTTTTTAAATGAACAGAAAGTGTTGGATTGTATGCCTTATAATTTTTGTTTACTTTCCCAGTAATTTCCTTGGTCTGGGAGATCGACGTTAAACCTATCATCATTAGGCACAAAAGTAAAATTATTCTCATGTTCTAAACTAATTTAAAATGGAGGCCTTTTCAGTTTTCCATTTGTTTTTGGAAATAGATTGTAATTAAAAAATGTTTTCAACTTGGAGATTTTATAATAAAATTATTATTGAAATTGTTTCAGAAACTTTAATTTATTAAAGACTTAGGAAAATAAAAGTATAAAAACCAAGCTTCTGACGGTTAAAGCGATACTGAATGGATGTGATTTTGGTAAAAATACATGCTTTAACAAAATAAGATTTTCTTAAACGATATTTTAATTTAAATATTATTTTGTCTTTTAATTGTCTCTTTTGTGAACCTTAATCGTTTTATTTTTGAACTTTATCCATTTCAAATAAAAGAAGATTAAATTAGCTTGAATACAAGTTTAGTATTTTTGAATTTAAAAGAAACCTTAATTTCTGGTTAAAACATTTTCGGTTCAATTCTTGTATTTGTACTAAATTAACGAATTACACAATTTGATTTACAAGAAACACGGAGCAAAACATTTAAAAAATTCATCGCGTCTAGTCAATAAGCATGGTGAATCCAATCAACTTTGCTCACCAAAGTTATTCAATCAAAACTTTCTAAAAGATTAAATTTTTCCTGAACAAATAAACCTATTGCCACGATGAAATGGATATCGTGCTTCATCATTTTACTTTTCTCCTCCTATTTTGTGTGTAAAGCACAAAAAGGCCTAGAAAATTTGACGCCTCTTCTAGTACAGCTTGAATCAGAGGTGGCAAAAGGAAATTTATTGGCTCTTCGAGACTTAGGAACATTATTAGATAAAAAATCGACTTCAAAAGAAGCTCAAAATATTTTAGAAAACTATACTTTTTTCCTTGAAAGCGAACTTAACTGGAATCAAAAAATTGATCGACAATCTTTTCTCGACTTCTTTTATAAACATAAAAGCCAAATCCGTTTCTTCCATCCTGCCGGAGTTTTTTACATTTCGGCTTTAGACTTTAAAGGGGTAAAATATGAAATTAAAACTCTCCCCAAAAATATTCAAACTCAAAAAACGATTATATTAAGAAGTAGTATTAATGCTTTTGAGAAAGCAATCACAGCAAAAAATGAGATCGTAGTAGAAGAGAAATTATCTTTAATTATTCAACTCAAAACAAGAGAGGCAAGTCAGTATTTACTTAAAGTATTGAAGGAGGAATTACTTCAAAAAAGCGCCCTTAACGAAAAAACAAATCTTATTATTAAACTCTCAAATGCTCTTCAAAATCACCCAACTAAAGAGACCCTTGATGCAATTCTGGAGAATATTCGAAATGGTTCTTTACCTTTTAAGTATGGGAAAAACATTTTAGCTCATTTAACTAATCATTCAATGGCAGAAGTTAATGATGCTAAGTCTGGAATAGAATTTTTCACTAACTTATTGGATTCATCGAAAACGTTGGAAAATATTCGACTTATGGGTTATGAAAAAAAATACCATTTCAATCGTTTTACTTTCCCACATGATGTTGATTATTTTGGTAGAATTGTATCCCTATCTAACGAGTATCCTTGGATGAAAAGAAATGCAATACAGGACTTAATGAAAACTGAACATAAGAGAGCCTACATGTATTTGGCAGCTGATTTTTTTAAAAATCACTTGTTAACAAATATCAATAAAACATCACCAATTATTTCTAAAGAAGAATATGAAGAATTTTTTATTAAGTCTAACCAGTTGACTATAAAACAACTAGGAAGCAACAAAAAATATAAAAACATTTTTGATGAGGTTCACAATTTAGACCTTCAAGATAAAACCTTGAATCGAAATTTTTTATTGTATTGGTTGACTCACCATGAAGATTTTGAATGGAATAAAAATTACTCCTTATTCCTTAACAAGCACGAATTAATAGAAAAAACAGAAAATTTAGAAAAATACTTTCGTCGTTTAGTCTCATCAAATAATGAGGTTGCAATGGAATCTTTTATACAATTAACAGTTGGTGCGCCGGCAGAAGTCATAAATTTATCTAATAAGTATAGACAATTATTAAAAAATTATAACAATACTCTACCAAGTATTCGCCATTCATATTTAGAACAATTAACTACCCTAACTGATTATTGCAGAAATAACAACATTGACTACCAACTTAGCGATCATCTTCGTCAAAAGCTAGACCAATTAAAGGGTAAGATTTCATCATCTGAACGGTATAACCTGGAAAACCAAATCATCAAAAATTTGAAAATTCAGGAAATAACTGCTGTTGAGTATTATGCCTGTCTTCATGAGAATAACAATAATTTCACCTTTTCAATTGGAAGAATTTTGGACTATTTTTACTCTCAACATTGGGAAGTAGTAGTTCATAATGATACTCAACTTCGACTCTATTTGAAGAAGGCTGCTTTGTACAAAAGAATTGGAACTATTGGCTCCTGTAATGTTTATATGAACAAATTAAATAGAAAATCTAAAGAACTAAATAAGCGATTAAATGACCTTTTGGAAGTGGAACCAGATGATGACATTATTTTCTTAATCGAACTATTACTACCAATAGAAAAAGAAATTTTAAATACAGATTTACTGGAATTTATTGATAACCCAATAAATTTCTCCAAAAATGACATTCGAGTTTTACCAGTTGCAAGCAATGAAATTTTTCAAACAATTATAAATCAAATGAAAAAGGAAACTGATGCGAAGGTTTTAAAGAAATATTTAGAATATTTACGAGCCACCCCAGTAATCCGAGCTGTTCCTATCTACTTTCAACTTATAGACGATCAAACATTCATCACAAAAAGATACAATCTCCCCATTAATCTGTGTGATGTAATAATCCCGATAATTGAGGGAGCTTATCATCATCACTATAAATCTAAAAAAAATAATAAACCCTTCGCAACAGACACTTGGAGAGCTTTATGGAAAACTGATGGAAAGAACTTTAAAAACTGGAATGATTTATTTCTGGAGCAAAAATTAAAACAACTACATCATTCTGAAAAGCTAAAAATAAATATTATCAATGATGTTTTGGCAGCCAAAAAATTCAAATCCAACTATAAAGATATTTGTTTGACTGCTTTGTCAAAAGTAAAACCATTAAGAGATATCAAAAAGCTTAAAACGCCAAAAAAACTTTCAGTCAAAACAGATCTAAAATATTTTAAAAATTTTAACTTTTCCTATAAAGACTTAGACAATATTCCCGGGTTATTTGAGATAGATGAACCAACGATGATGTTTGATTATTTAATTGAAAAAACTAATGGATACAATGAAACTGAATTAGGAAATTTATGGAATGATATTTTCACTCAAAACTGGTTTTTGGATTTTATTAATTCTAATCCCAATAGAATTAACGAATTAAAAAAAATCAAATTCATCTTAAAAAACTACCTTGATGTAAGTGATATTCTAAGTGAATCTGAGGAGAAAATAACATATTTAAATATAAGCCAAATTGAATGTATCGGTAAAAATTTAGTTTCAAAATTAAAAGAATCTATTCAATCCCAAAAGGAGGAATCAACCAAAGCTTTAATTCAACAATCCATTCTTGTTAGAGCAAATTATAATGATTTAGGAAATATTGTAGGTCTAATAGATCAATTAAGCACCAGTCAAAATTTTAATCCAAACTTGTTCTTACAAAAGGGCTTTGGTTTACCCATTTTTGATTTAAAAGATGAAGAGTTTAGAAAAGAAATTATAAAGCGTCATTCTAAAATGAATAAATATAATTTTTATAAATATTACTTAAAAGAGTTTGGTGTTGGATTTTTAACCAAGAAAGAAAAATTAGATTTTAAAGCAATCTATAACCTTTTACAATATGAGATTGTAACTCCTTTTGTCGGAGGTGGAGGAAATCATCGTGATCAATTCACATACGGATTGATTAAATTATTAGAATTACATTTCAAAACTCGATTAGGTTTTCATGAAAAATTAAATGAAAATCAAACATTTTACTCTTTCACTAGTACCAAACGTGCACAAGCCTGGCGTAATTATTTAATCAACAACAAATTAGTTATACCAAATAAACTAGCTCCACCTTCATTTAATGATGTCGCCAACAAGTGATTATTTTTAGTTTAACAAAACTCTAACATCTTTCACAACAACTTCTGCACCTAGCTAATAGTTATTATTTTGAAAAATATTTTAGTTACAAGTCTTTTGATAAAGAACGAAAACTTTCACACCTTTACATTTGGCCTTAGCAAAAAAATAATTTTAAATTAAAAAATAATTAATAAACTATAAAATAGCATAAATATGAACAGAGCATTGCAATTTTTAGTACTCATTTCAGTCTTAATAATTTCATTTTCCCATAACTCAGAGGCACAAAAAAGAAGTAATAGAGATATTGATGAGTACTTTGATGACAGAGGATCTTTCAAGGATCGGCTTTGGTACGGAGCAGACGTTACACTAAACTTTTTTTCCGTTCCTGGAGGAAATGCATTCAATGCAGGTATTGCTCCTATGGTAGGATATAAAATTACCGATGCCTTCTCAGTTGGTCCTCGAATTGAAATTCTATATCGTGGAGAAAGATATGATATTAATACAGGTACTGATTTAAAATTTAACAGTACAAATTATGGCGTTGGAGCATTTACACGATTAAAAGTATTTAACCAATATTTTATACATGCCGAATATCAAACTTTGAGCAATGAAGAAGGGTACGATATTGATTATGTGAATAACAAAGTACTAACTTTACGAAGTTGGGATGATCACTTTTTTATTGGAGGAGGTTATGGTGCATCTGGTGGAGGCATTGGATTCCAGATATCTATTTTGTGGGATGTATTGCAAGAATTTAGTTCTACTAACCTTCCTATTCAATATCGAATGGGAATCAATTATAAATTCTAAAAAATAATCGATGGTTAATGGTTAATAATAAATTAACCATTAACCATTTATTATTAAAATTTAAGATTCACACCAAGCAAATAGTTCCTTCCAGCCTGCGGGTAAAATCCTGTCAAATTATAAATCGCATCATTCTCTAATCGAGTACTTGGATCATCTCCTCTTCCATCATATCCTTTTGATTCATATCTGTAAGTCCATCCATTATTAGAATATTTTGCATCAAAAATATTTCTAACTAAAAAAGTAATCCCAATTTCTTTTATCCATTTAGTACCTATCATATACCCAATTCTTAAATCAGAATAAAAGAAGGCATCTAACATTGTATTCTCATTGGAAGTATTATCAAGAAATTGTTGACCAACATACTTACTAGATAGGGAGATATTGAGTTGTTGTTTATCTTCCTCTTTAAAAACATTATAATCCAATCCTCCAGAAAATATAATATTTGGCGAATAAGCTAAATCAGTATCTTTATGTTCCACCTCAAACTGAAGTGGCTCTAACTCGCTTTCTGGCAAAGAAAAGTCTTGATACCAGTAATCCCAATTATCAATATATTCAGTGAATTTTTTTACTCTATTTTGAGAAAAAGTAGCATTAGCTGTCAATGTCAACCCTGTCATTATTTCCCTAGCAGCCTCCAGTTCTACTCCAAATCGATGACTGTCTTTCACATTTACACGTGTACTAGCTCCAACATCATTTAATTGACCGGTAACAACCAATTGATTATTATACTGCATTAAATATCCATTCACCCCCCAAGCAAAACCTCTAAAATTTTGTCTGATCCCCAATTCCGTATTATAAAGTGTTTCATGAACTGGCCGACTAGTAGGAGTTGACTCTGTATAATCATTTCGATTTGGTTCTCGGTTACCTACTGCAAAAGATACATAAACTTGAGTACTATTGTACCATTCATACGTCAATCCTAATTTTGGATTGAAGAAATTCAAACTAGCAGAAGTTGCTAACGGATTTCCATTTGCTCCTAAACCTAAAAATTCATAATCCACTCTTCTGAATTGTAAATCAACATATCCATACAATTGACTTACCAATTCAGTACTGAATTTCCCAAAAATATTAAAATCTGTTTTCTCTGCATCATTATCATAGTATCGATGCCCTTGTTCTCCATTACTCATGAATTCGGCCCAAATAATTTCACCAAAATGTTTGCCTTTATATTTATTCCAACCACCTCCAAGCGTAAAATCAAATTTATCAGGGTTATACTTTAAGGCATATGTTACCCCGTAAAAATCATTATCCAACCATCTTCTCCTAATTAAATCTGTCGAAGTAATCGTATCATTCTCCAACTCTATATTATTCAATCCATAATCGATGAAGTTCTCTCTGGCTTTGTATTGTTCAAAAAATCCCGCACCTTTAGTATAATGGAATGCACCATTAAAATTCCAATTATCATTGATTTGATAATTCAACAAAGCTTGGTAATGAGTCTGACTATAATCATCAACTTCATTGTCGTGTGGAGTTCCTGACTTTTCAGTACCTGCAGTATTAAATGATCGGAGCTCTTCCCTATCTACATACTGGGCAGGAACACCATTCCATGCTTGATAGGTAACCTCATGGCCTGAAAAAGTATTCAATCGTATAGAAGTTTTATCAGAAATATAAGCACCGGACAAATAATAAGAAACTAAATCTACTGCTGCACGATCAATAAATCCATCAGATTTAATACTGGAAAGTCGAGCATCAAAAGTGAATTTATTTTTTATTAATCCACTTCCTAGCTGAATATTATTTTTTAATGTATTAAAAGAGCCGACAGAATTTGATAACTGAGCGTAGGCCTCTTTCTGAACTTTTGAGGTATTCAAATTAATCGAAGCACCAAAAGCTCCTGCTCCATTTGTTGAAGTACCAACTCCACGTTGAATTTGTATATTATCTACACTTGTGGTAAAGTCTGGCATATTTACCCAAAATACGCCTTGCGATTCTGAATCATTTAATGGAATCCCATTTATTGTTACATTAATCCTAGTCGGATCTGAGCCACGCACTCGAATACCCGTGTAACCTATCCCAGTTCCAGCATCTGAACTTACAACAACAGATGGTGTAGTCTTCAAAAGGTAAGGTACATCTTGCCCTAGATTATTTTTCTCCAAATATTCCTTATCCACATTAGTATATGTCATAGGAGTTTTTTCACCTGCACGTGTGGCAGAAACAATAAGTTCATCAAATTCAATTTGGCGAGATACTTCAATATCTAAACGCATGTCTCCTTTAATTATAATGGAAACTTCATAATCAGAATAACTTGTGTAATTAACTCTTACATTATAATTTCCAGCGGGAATATTATCTAAAATATAATCCCCTCCAATTTGTGAAATCGCATGCTTTTCAAGTTCTAAAATAAAAATTGAAGCACCAATTAATGGTTCACCATCTGATGTTATTTTTCCAAAAACTTTAGATCCCCCTCCTTGAGAAAATCCAGTAGTTGACAATAACAATGTAATTACAAAAGTGCAAAAACTGTTTTTAAATAAATTTTTCATATAAAATGTGTTTTACCTTGTTGCCGTTGTTATTTTTGATTTATTTGACAAAAAGGATTGAAAAAAATATCTTACACAGGGGTTTGTGCAAAATTTTTAATTCAGTAAACACCATTGAAAAGCCAAATTTATCGGTTGATAAATTTTAATTCAGAAAGGCTTATTTCCCTTCTCAGCATAATCTGAGCAGGTTCAATGGGTATGATCTCAGTCCCGATAGCAGGACACCCCAAACAAGATTACGCAAATGTAATATTTTTGTCCAGCTTTTTTTATTACTGACTCCTAGTTTTGTGTAATTATTTTCCTAATTAATAAATATCTCCACCTTTGCTATTCTATCATTCTGACTACCAGATACCTCGATAAATTCTTTTTGATAAAATTTTAATTCGGAAAGATATTTTTGATAAAGTTCATCTCGATCATTTGGATTTTCTCTTAATTCATCATTTTCCCATGAGATATCAGTTCCACATAAAACATAGCTAGCATTTTTTTCATTTTCCAATTGTTCTAATATCCATGGATGACATTTACCAAATCGATATTCTGACCAAATTTTCATAACTAACATACTCGTATCGCAGAACAAATATTTATTCGTTCTTTTAAGAAAAAAAGATTCTAAATCGTGCTGACCTTGAGCAATTTTCAATAAATCCTCTTCTCTATATAAACGATTCATACCTTCAAGATAAGTCCTTGCGAACTCTGGGACCCAAACTGTGTTATACAATTGAGATAGTTTTTTAGCAAGGGTTGATTTACCTGTTGACTCAGGGCCGGTAAAAATTATTTTTTTTATTTCTTTATCCACGGATAATTGACGAATTTTGATTCTTTTAAAGATAAATCTACAATTATTCCTTATAAAATTATTGATCAGAATATTGCATACCATAGAACCACATTACAAATGGAGAGACCGCTATCAATCAGAGAAAGATGAACGTTCTCCTTTTTACGGAAGAGAGTACAGTGAATTTCAATATTCACAAAAAATATACAATTATTTTATCCATCCCCAATGGGATAATTTTGGATCGCCCACATTGTATATGAAAATATTGTTCGCAGACTATGAGGAAGGCTTTGCGGTAATGGAATTAATTGGTGAATGGAATGATGCGGTGACTAATGATATTATGTTTTTGAAGAGAGACGTAATGGATGTATTAGCCCAACATGGGGTTTCTAAGTTTATTCTAGTCTGTGAAAATGTACTCAACTTCCATGGCTCAGATGATTGTTATTATGAAGAATGGCAAGAAGATGCGAATGACGAAAAAGGTTGGATTTGTTTTATTAACTTACTCCAACATGTTCAAACTGAAATGGAAGAAACTCAAATCCAGTTTTATGTAAACCTCGGTAAACACTTCAATGATGTCATTTGGCGACCACTCGCCCCGAAAGTTTTATATAAAATTATTGAAAATTTAATTCATGGTGAGGTAAAACAACTTCGTTATTGAACGTAATGTTAAACAGTTAATACCTCTTATAAAAATTAAAATTTGAATAAACCTTTTACATTTTAATAAGTCAAAAAATCATTCAACCTCTAAAAACACATATGCATAAATCAGGTTTTGTAAATATTATAGGTCGGCCAAATGTGGGCAAGTCTACCTTAATGAACGCACTAGTTGGAGAACAAATGTCAATCATTACAAATAAGCCTCAAACAACTCGGCATCGAATTATAGGAATTGTAAGTGATGAGGATTACCAAGTTGTGTTCTCAGATACTCCAGGAGTAGTTCGAGATCCTGCTTACAAAATGCATGTCGCAATGAATCGGTTTGTCGATACCACATTTAAAGATGGAGATGTAATGTTGTTTTTGACTGAGCCAAATGAACATTACACAGAAGATGATCCGATCATTCAGAAGTTAAAAAAAATGGAAGTTCCTGTTTTTTTAGTTATCAATAAAATTGATACGATCAAAGACAAGAAAGTAATGGAATTAATTCAACAGTGGAATATGCTAGTTGACTTTACAGAAACAGTTCCTATATCTGCTTTGAAAAAATTAAACACAGAAAAACTCTTTAAAGTAATTTTAAATTATTTAAAAGAAGGTCCTGCATTTTATCCAAAAGATCAATTAACAGATAAACCTGAGCGGTTTTTTGTAAGTGAAATTATTAGAGAAAAAATTCTTCAACAATATCAGCAAGAAATCCCCTACTCTGCTGAAGTCGTCATTGAATCATTCAAGGAAACCAAAACAAAAAGTGGTGACCCCTTAGTCAGAATTAGTGCCCTCATTTATGTTGCTCGCAAAACTCAAAAATCAATCATCATTGGAAAAGGTGGAACTGCTATCAAGAAGTTAGGCTCTGCTGCAAGGACAGACATTGAAGTTTTCCTAGAGAGCAAAGTTTTTCTAGAGTTATTCGTCAAAGTGAAAGATAATTGGCGAGATAACGATAGTTTTTTAAAACAATTTGGCTACAATCAATAAACTCGATTATCCAACATAAGTTAAATTTAATTATAATTAAGATGTATCAAAAAAAATATACCTTTTTCATACTTTTCATTTTTATAAATTCATACAGTTTTTCCCAGCAACTAATTAACGAAACCATTCAACACGATGGAGAAATGCGTGAATATTCGATTTTTCTCCCCTCAACTTATCAAATTGGACAAAGCTTACCCATGGTTTTTAACCTACATGGATTTGGTTCAAATCGAGCTCAGCAAACTTTTTATTCAGGTTTAAATAACCTTGCAGAATTAGAAAATTTTATTGTCGTGATACCTCAAGGGTTAACAAGGACTACTATCAATGGTCAAACTGGGTCACATTGGAACGCATACTTCGGAACCGATGTAGATGACCTTGGATTTTTTAGTTTATTAATTGATCGAGTTTATACAGATTACAATATTGATTTGGCAAGAGTTTACTCGACGGGGATGTCGAATGGAGGATACATGAGCCACAGATTAGCCTGCGAATTATCTGACCGAATTACTGCGGTTGCTTCAGTAACCGGTGGTGTATTTTTTGAACAATTAGATAACTGTAATCCTTCTCGCGCTGTACCTGTGATGCAAATCCATGGGACAAATGATGGCATAGTTAACTTTAATGGAATTACTCTTTTTGCACCTTCCATCCCAGATTTAGTATATCATTGGGTCGATCATAATAATTGTACGACTCTTGCCGATACAATTGAAATTGCAAATATTAGTATAACTGATAACTCTACTGTAGAAAAATTAGAGTATAATAATGGTGATGAAGATTCAAAGGTTTGGTTTTACATTGTTGAAAATGGAGGGCATAGTTGGCCAGATGCTACCATTGATTTACCAGGAATAGTAACCAACCGCGACTTTAATGCCACAGAACATATATGGGAATTCTTCAGTCAATTTGTACACTCTAATCCTGCAGAAGGAACTATCATACTAAGGAATAACAATATTTTTGTTGATAATATTAAAGTGCTTGCAAATCCGATTTCTAAAGAACTCGTAACAACCTCTAATACTTCAGATATTTTAAATGTTCGTGTATATGATACATTTGGGAAAACAGTTTTGGAAATGAACTCTTCAGAGGCTCAACAAGAAGTAATTTTAAAAATTGGGAATATTCAAAGTGGAATTTATATAGCTACAGTAAAAACAGCTTCTGGCGTTTTTACTACTAAAGTTTTATTTTAACTTTTAAATAATCCATATAGATAAGCTAAGTTTCCTTCGACTATAAATAAAATTGATATTTCACTATCAAATTGAGTAGCTTATTTTGACTCAAACATGAACTAAGACCACCAGATGAATTATCATGTTTAATCAGAGGTTAAGGTTTAAAAATCAACTTATCTCCTAAAGTAGGATTGCAATTTTTATTGTAAAGTTTATGGTTAGTTCTGAAATAATAAAGACTCCGCATAGTTAGATAAAAGAAATAAGAAAAAATATTCGTCTTTTAGTAATAGGAATAATAGAGGCACTTGCCTTATATAAATGGCCTTCTAATCAAGTGCTTTCTTTTTAATAAGCAAGTAATTAATTACTTGTTTATTAAAAAACGGGATTTGAAAATTATCTTTACTATATCGAGATTTAGTCTCTCAATTATTTGTAGCTAAATCAATATTTCGATGATTATCTTCTTAGTTGTAACCATCCAGTGTACTTCCTTCCCTCCCCATCTTCAATAATATAAAAATAAGTTCCATCGGGTAAATCTTTACCCATAAATCTCCCATTCCACCCATCCTCATTTAAATATCCTTCTATGAAATAAACTCTATTACCCCAACGGTTAAAAACACTAACAACATTATTAGGATAATTGGAAATACCTCGAATTTTAAGTGTTTCATTTATTCCATCATTATTTGGAGAAAAACCATTAAAGACAATTATCTCATCACAAAGAACTTCTACAGTTACTGTAGCAGTATCGAAAGCTAATCCATTAGAAATAAAATAAGTAAAAGAATCGATGCCTTCACAAAAGTCTGCCTCGGCTTGGTAAGTAAATGAACCATCTGAATTATTAATTAACATTCCGTAATTAACTCCAGTAATCACTCCATAATCTAGTAAATTTGGATCAAAAATATCATTCTTAAAGATGTCGATGGTAACAGGATTGATGGTATAAGTTAAAGTATCATCATTAACAGCAATAATCGAATCATTTAAATTTATAACCGTTAAAATATAAATTGTAGTATCACAAATATTGAAGTCATCACACAATACAAAACATGCAGTATCGGTACCAATAGAAAATGGGGTAAAATCAATACAGAAAGTAGAATCGATTACTTCAAACATAGCATTAGATCCAGAAGTTGAATCACAAATATTTTCAACACTATTGACTACTCCATAAAGTTGAGAGGTATCAGGACAAAAAGTTACGGATTGGTTTATTAGTATAGTATCGTAAACAGTCGTCATTTCAGGTTGAATTACATCAATTAATAAAATCATTGTATCACAAAAGCCAGTTGTATCGCAAATCACAATACAGGCCGTATCCAATCCTCCGATATTAAACGCCATGATTTCAAGGCAATTTGGTTCAAGAATAGCTGCTTCGGCAAAATTCCCTAATAAGTTTTCACAATCATTAAATATGGTATCAATTGGTGCTAAAAATGCTGAGGTATCTAAACAAAAAGTTTCTGAGCAATTAACCAATATACTTAGAGGTATAGTATCACCTAAAAGTTGTTCTGGAATTACTTGAATAGCAATTCTTGTAGTATCAATTGTCCCATCAAAATAAGTGAGAGACATACAGAAAGTATCCAAGCCCATAGTAGTTCCTACATATTCTAAACAACTAGTATTTGGAATAATACCAAGCCCTGTAATATTTCCATTAGTAAAATCAGGACAAAAGTTTATTGCACCTATAATTGTATCTGAAAAATTTAAACAAAATGTATCTGTTACATTTACTATGACTTGCAGCAAAGCATCAAATTCTATAATTTCCTCATCACATTCTACTACAATATTTAAGGTGTCTGTGCATCCAGAAGCTAAACCAATTAAAATAAGATCATGAAACCCTGTATCTAATTCAATAGCTGATGAGGAAGTTAAAACAACATAGTCAGGCTCAAGAAACGCTAGTGCTCCCGTATTAATTTGAGTAATTTCCATTTCTCCATAATTCTGCCCTGTTGTTCCACCACAAATAGTTCCTGAATTCCCATCAAGTACCCAATCTCCACTTAGATCCCAATCATTCATCAAATTTAGCAACTCTTGTAATGTATTAAAATCGGAAGAATAAAAAACCTCTCCAACTAACCAAGAATCGACAGAATAGGGAGCTCCCATTCCTTGATCTGGTATGGCTAAAACTAAATAACAGGTAGACAAAGTATCAAATTCGCATCCTTTTCGAACTCCATAATAAGCAACTCCATTATCAAATATTTCATAATTAAATAAAAATTCTTGAAATGGAATATCTAAACATAAATCAGACATACCATCACAGTCTTGTTCAATAATCAATAATTGATCAGAATAAATATCTGGACAATTATCACAAACCACATTAGCTATCACTGTATTTGAATATCCTGTGACCAAATCTGAAATAATTAATTCATGAAAACCAGTATCCAACGTGATTAATCTTCCAGCTGGGATTTGATTTAAATCAACATCAAGGTTTGTAGATACACCTGTCGCAATTTGAATCAAATTCAAAGTCTCGTAATTAGCTCCAGGAACTCCTCCCGAAATTGTTGAACCATTGAGCACCCAGTTTCCAGTTGGATCCCAAACATTTATAGAAGCTAACAATTGAACCATAACTTGAAATGAATCAATTGTAAAAGTTTTTTTATTAATATTTAAAGAAGCTAAACTATAAAGTCCATTAGGAGCAATATTTAAAAATGCAGCTAAAGAATAAAAATAAGTTGTGTGAAAATTACATCCTTGCATACCTGCATTAAAAGATTGACCATTATCAGTCAAAGTAAAACTTTGAAATTGTGCTAACTCCATTTCTAAACAGAAACTTGCTTCAGTTAAGCAATCAATAGTTTCGAATAGAATGGAGTCTTCCAATATAATATTTCCAGTAGTATCACAACTTTGGATAACCGAAACAATTATGCAGGTCGTATCTGATAGACTGTTAGAATTAATATAGTTACAATTAGATTTTTTCTCATCAATAAAAATAACTTCCCCCTCGTGGGAATCTAAAATTACTTTTGAAGATTCATTTTCCAAATTCAAAAGACAACTAAATCTAATAGTATTTGATTTAGAAAAAGCCGTGGTCGAAAATATTGAAATAAATAGCAAAGGCAATAAATAACCCAATAGATTATTTAATGCTAAACTATGGCAAAAGGGTTTATATAGCATTCGTCTCATAAAATATAGAATCTAAGTATCGGTACTTACTTAATGAAAAATTCACTTAGTGTCGTCACAAAAAGCTGTAATATCAGGTGGATCTTAATTCTAAAAAATATCGGTTGGAAATATATTTGTCTAAGGGACAAAAACTGAGCCATTTCCAAAGCTTAAAACCCTTAATTTTCTTTTCAAATACACTCATTATCAACACTTTACAAATGATCGGAATAGAAAAAAGAGAGTAACTTAAAAAAGTTATTTCTCAGTTACCTCATGCTTGTAACCAATCCATTTCATGTCAAATGTGGAAAAAATGGTTCGTGAAGAAATCTACGAATATTCTAATTTAATTTTTTCTTTACATTCAGACTTTCTAAAAAAATAACCAACCCAAGATAGAGAATGTATTATTTAAAATTGCAACAATTGTTTTCACCTTTCTTGCAACCTAATTTAAAAATACACTGTGTTCTTTCGATATTCCGCACTTTCTAAATACCAATACCTTTTGATCCTGAATTTAAAAAATTATTTTTTTCACCAGCTGCAAAATTATCTTTTCTCCTTCTCAATGTACTTTTTCTTTTAAAAAAAAGTTAATGACCACTTTTTTTATCACAAATAGGAGTCAAAAAAAATATAAAATGTTGATAACCAACATGTTAATGTTATATACAATAAAAAAAATAGGTACAAACCTCCTTAACTGTATTTTAATTGAACCTTATAAAACTAGAAATTTATTATAGTTATAAAAGTACTCCAAGCTATTTCATTACATTTTTTACTAAAACAGCCTTATTATGAAAGCTACCTCTAAACTCGAATTTTTAAGTCAATTTCCTCTATTCAATGTATTGTCTGAGGAAGAACTAACGTATTTGGACAAATTTACCAAAGCTAAAACTTATGAAAAACATAAATACATATTTTCAGAAGATGAACCCTCAGATACTATTTTCTTTTTGACAAAAGGTATAATTAAACTTGGCTCACATAGTAATGAGGGTCGTGAAGTAATTAAAAATATCCTTCACCCACATGCAATGTTTGGTGAATTAGGTTTGGTAGGTGAAGAGAAAAGACAAGGATTTGCAGAGGTGATGAATGCCCCAGCTGAATGCCTATTGTTAAAAGTATCTGATTTTAAAAAATTGATGGATACAAACCATCAATTATGCTTTAATGTAATCAATCTGGTCGGTGAAAAATTAAGAAAGGCGGAAAGTCGCATCGAATCTTTGATTTTTAAAGATGCTAGGGCTCGAATTATTGATTTCCTAAAAGATAGCGTAGAAAAGAGAGGAAGAAGGGTTGGATTTGAAATGTTAGTAAAAAATACTTTAACTCAACAGGACATTGCAAATATTACTGGCACGTCTCGTCAAACTGTAACTTCTGTTCTAAATAATTTAAGAAAATCTGATTTAATTTATTTTAACCGAAAAAGTATCCTCATAAGGGATATGCAAAAATTAGTTTAAAATTAACAGCCATTTAGGATTATAGATTTCTTCAGGGCAAATCTATAATCTTAAACCGTTATTCAAATGAATACCGATCCTGATCTGATAAGAAATCTAACTTCTTCCTAAAACCCTTTTGCTCTTCATAATTTAGTTCCGCTGTAAAAACATCTTCTTGATCAAAAACTCGGTATCTTGGTTTCCCAGAATAATCATAAACAGAAGAAGCGCCAGAATATTGGCAATTATTTTCATCCTCACCCACTCTATTCACCCCGATCGTATAAACTTGATTTTCAATAGAGCGAGCTGCTAATAAAGTTTGCCATGCATCAATTCGAGGAGTGGGCCAACTTGCTATATAAATTAACAAATCATATCCTTTTGAATTTCGACTCCAAGCAGGAAACCTCAAATCATAGCAAATCAAAGGGCAAATTTTCCAACCTTTCCATTCCACTATTATTCTACTTTTTCCAGCGGTATAGTATTCATCCTCTTTTGCCAATGTAAAAAGGTGTTTTTTGTCGTAAAAAAAATAATTACCATCAGGTTGCATCCAAATCAATCGGTTAAAATATTTTCCATTTTCAATAGATATAAAACTACCCGTAACTATTGCTTCAGCATTCTTTGCTTGAACCTTTAGCCAATTAATGGTTTTTCCATCCATTGGTTCTGCCACTCTTTTAGGATTCATACTAAAGCCTGTAGAAAACATTTCTGGCAAAATTATTATATCAGTTTGACCAAGAACCTTCTTAATTTTTTGAGAAAAATGATCAAGATTCTCATCTATTTTCTCCCAAATAATATGGGCTTGAATTAATGTGACTCGAAGGTTTTGCATTGATTATTTTTTTGTCCGAATAGAAAACTCAAATCTATTTACGTTAATATTACTGAAAAAACATGTTATTTTATAAATCAAATTAATTGATAGAAGAAACAGCTACTCTCTAATCAAGATCGGAACTTAATATTAAAAAAAAATAGTTTTTGGGGATTTTTTCAAAAAGTGGTTTCTCTTTTGCTTTAAAGAAAACTTTCAAAGGAATTCTCTTTATGTATAATAAAAAAACTTCATTTAATCGTTTTTTTTTTAAAAGTCAAGTATTTTCCCTTTAAAAAGCAACTTATTTACATTAAAAACGTCTTAATTAATGAGAATGGAACTCTTTTTGATTAGGTTTAGGAAGAATCAATTAACAATAAAGAACAACATATTCGAAATCTTATAACATAACCTTTTTAAATCCAACCTAGAAAATGCGTCAATTAAAAATTACAAACAAAATTACTGCGAGAGAAAGTCTTTCACTAGATAAATATCTCAATGACATTGGCAAAATTGCTTTACTCACTGCGGATGAGGAAGCAGATTTAGCTCGAAGAATAAGAGCTGGCGACGATGCTGCGCTCGAAAGACTTACCAAAGCAAATCTTAGATTCGTCGTTTCAGTTGCAAAACAATACCAAAATCAAGGCTTATCATTAAGTGATCTGATCAATGAAGGGAACGTTGGCCTTATGAAAGCAGGGCGTCGATTTGATGAAACTAAAGGATTTAAGTTTATTTCTTACGCCGTTTGGTGGATTAGACAATCAATTTTACAATCAATTGTGGAATACTCAAGAATTGTTAGGTTGCCTTTGAATAAAGTAGGCTCCTATAATAAAATCAATGAGGCATATTTAAATTTCATTCAAAAATTTGAAAGAGAGCCTAGCCACGAAGAATTAGCAGAGATTTTGGAAATAAAACCAAAAGATGTTGCTAATATGATGAAAGGGAATGGTAGACATCTTTCTTTCGATGCACCTCTTGGTTCAGAAGAAGGAGACTCAACTATGCTAGATGTTGTTTCAGCAAATGATCCTAACTCTAGTCCAGATGTTAATTTAATGGATCAATCTCTTAAAGAAGAAGTTCAACAAGGTTTAAGTATCTTATCGCCGCGCGAAGTTGAAGTATTATCATCTTATTATGGCTTGAATGGATACAAATCTTTGACTTTAGAAGAAATCGGCGACCTTTATGGTTTAACTCGAGAAAGAGTTAGGCAGATCAAAGAGAGAGCAATTCGAAGGCTTCGAAAGTCTTATAATAGAAATAACTTAAAATCATACCTCGGATAATCTTCTAGGTTCATCCAGGTAGTTTTAATGTTTAGCAAAAATCCATCTCGATCGTCCGGGATGGATTTTTTTTGGTGTATATTAGCATTGGGTTCGATTTTTACAAAGTCAAAATCATTTTATGAAATTTATATTCTTTTTAATTTTTTCTTTTACTTTTTTTTCATGTAGTAATGATAAAATCACAGATCAAAATAATTCTAAATTCCCAGCAACTAAGTCAATTCCAACTGAAGAATCCAGTTCAATTCAATTAGAAGTTTATATTGATGATTTTAAAATGCGAAGCGGGCCTGGTGTAAAACATAAAGAAGTAGCTAGGTTAAAAGAAAAAACCATAATTACCTACGAAGGTCAGGAAAGCCTACACACCACTGAAATTAAATTACGAGGCGCAAAATTAAATGCAACTTGGCTACAGGTAAAAACCAAAGAAGGTGTAGATGGTTGGATTTATGGCGGAGGTGTCAAAGTTGTTTCAACCGAAAATAAAGTAGCAGTTGCCAAAATCAATCAAATCCAAATGAACAGTTTTTTTGATAAAGAAATAGTTGACCAAATAAATGAATATAATAAACAATGGCAACTTTCCAATTCAAGTACTGCTTTCGCTGATGTTTATTTATTAGCAGAAAAAACACAAAGAGAAATCAATAAAATATTGGGAAATAATATTGAGATCAACGATCCTTCTAATCTGATTGATATGTCTTGGTTAAAAAATTCCTTTCCAGGTTTTCAAAGTTCATTAGTTGCAGAAGGAACGATGTTAAATATCTTTAAAGATTATAGAATCATGTATGCAAAGGCAAAAGAGACAGAGGGAACCGAAGATGACGATTTTATCAATTTCCAATTACATGTGAATGAATTAGATAGCGTCGAATACTATTATAAATCCTGGTTTATGCAAACGTGGGATTATGGAGGACATAGTTTACTTGGACAAGGGAAACATTTTAGCCTTTTAAATGAAGCAAATGAACTCTTAGCCAAAAGTAAATTATTTGAAAAATCAATTTTAGAAATTAAAAAGGAAATTCTAAATGATATTTCTGCCGAATACATCACCTACTGGGAATCTAAAGAAAAAATACTCGAGGAAATGAAAAAAATAGTTTCTTCGAATTTTGACTTTTTAACAACTGAGGATAAAATTTTAATAAAAACAAGATTCGAACAATTCAAAAAACCAACAGCTAATAAAATCGAAATAAATAATCGAACTTATTAGGATACCCTGAATCTTTAACAACAAAACAATCTAAATGTCGCCACTTATATTTTTTTTAGCAATTCTAATTGGAGGAATATTTGCCACCGGAACACTTTACTTCATCTATTTTGTATTAATTCATTTTCAACCAGCCAAAGGAAAAATCAGATCCGATCTGAAAAAAATGAAAAATGAAATCACTCCTTTCATTAATGAATTAATACCTTGGAACAAGGAAGAATTAGAATTGTTATCTTCTAATCAGATCAAACAAAAAATTAGCAGAGGTGTAATCACAACAGCAGAGGGAGTTTTCAATTCTATTTATCATGAACCCTTAATTGCCTACTCTTATAAAAAATATATTTCCTCCAAAAAGGATGAAGTCATTTATGCTCGGACTTCCAACCATGAATTTGTTTATCGAACTAAAAAAGATTCCACCGAACTATTCATTGATAATCAAAAGGTTGGCACTATCAATAATCAAGGGCTACTTTATGGTGGTCGCAAAAAACGTTTATTAGCTAGCATCAATAAAAATGAAAACGAATTAGAACTACCTATATTTATTGGTGACAAAGAACGGGGCACCTTGATGAAACCAGAGTCAGGCTCAGTTAATCCAAGAGCTTTTCAATTTGTAGGAGAAATGAAAAAAAATGAAGAAGCTGTTTTTCTTTCCTTGGCTGTTTTAGAATTAGTCAAAGATTCAATTAATAAAAAAAAATAGGCAATCAACTTCGGCATCATTAATACTACTTTACTCATCGTAAATAAATAAATTTTCACTCTCAAAAAAGCGTTTATTGTAGGCAATCTTCTTATTTTTGGTTAGTTTATTTTACAACAAACATAAAATTTTGTTGTTTTAATCCTAATTTTTAATTTCTTGATTGAAAAATAATTAAAATGAATGTTCTTGACCAAGTAAGAGTTGTTGTATATCGGATAAACAAAAAGGGATTAGAAATCTTTTTAGTGAATGAAGAAGATAATTGGCAAATTCCAAAAGGAAGCTTCCAACAGGCACCTTCCTCCATTATTTCTGAAGACAATTTAATTGAATTGGAGCCGACTCAGAATAGTAATGGTAATATGCAAAGAGCACTGGCTGTCGAAGGAGATTGGCACGACATCCCATCGATTAGAGGAATTATTAAGGATGATGTTAGAATCGTTAAAAATCAATTAAAACAACGGATACCAGGGTTAGAACAAGGCACCTTCGTAGCTGTAAAAGAGGCGATAAAAAAAGTAATGCCTGAAGAATATGCATGCCTCAAAGAGTTGAAAGAAATAATTGTAGACAGAAACTCTGCAAAATATATTTAATCCAAACTGATCTATAAAAAAAGCGGTGCCAGACCTCGAGTGTCTGTCATCGCTTTTTTTATAATCTTAATACTTTCTTTATCCGCAAAAATTCTTTATTTAATGATGCCTTCAAAATCACAACTTTATCTTCATTAGGATGCTTAAAGCTCATCTCTTGAGCATGTAAAAGCATCGTCATCATATTCCATCTTTCTTTAAACAATTTATTTTGCTTATTACACCCATACGGTCGGTCGCCAATGATTGGATGCCTGAGATGATTAAGGTGTTTCCGAATTTGATGTTGCCGACCAGTCCTTGGGAAAGCTTCAATTAGAGAGTACCTCGATGTAGAGTATTTCCCATATGGAATTTTTATCTCCGTATGTTTATTGTTAATAAAATTAGTAACTGCATCTTGTTTTTTATTTCGATCATTAACTAAAGGGTGATCTACTTCAATTTTCTCTGGAAAAAAACCACGAACTATAGCAATGTACTTTTTATAAATTCGATTTTCAAGAAATTCCTTTTGAACAAGCTTGGTAGATTCTTTATCTAGAGCAAAAAGTAAAATACCAGAAGTTTTACGATCTAACCGATGAATAGGGAAAACATGTTGTCCAATTTGATCCCGTAAGATTTGTACTGCAAATTGACTAACATCTGCAGCGATTGCACTTCGGTGAACGAGTAACCCATTAGGTTTGTTAACTGCAACAAGATTTTTATCTTGATAGATAATTTCTAAGTTTAAATCCTTCAATTTTATATTTTAAAAATTTAAAAATTATTCTCCTGCCCCATCCTCCAAAACTAAAGGTACATTTCTAGAAAATGCTGTCTCAAATGAAATTGTTGTATTTGTACCCTCCACACCTTCAATGCCCAATATTTTTTCATAAATAATATCTCGAAGATGTCGGTTATTTTTTGCAAAAATTCGAACTAAAAGAGCATATCTACCTGAGATATTCACACACTCCACAATTTCAGGAATTTTTTCTAATTCTTTTTCTACCAACCGATGCTGTTTGGAATCAGCTAACATGATTTGAGTGTAACCAGAAGTCTGGTAACCTAACTTCCATGGATCTAATTGATAAGAAGCTGCCATCAAAATTCCTTCTTCTTTTAATTTTTTAATGCGTTGATGAATTAAAGTATTTGAAACTTTCAATCTTTTAGCCAACTGAATCAAAGGAATTCTAGCATCAACTGTCAGTTCTTGAATGATCCGAAGGTCGAATGGGTCAAGTTTATTTTTTTTCATGAAATAAAATTATCTAACTTACTGTTTTAACATTTATTTAGAGCAAAATTGTACATAATGACTTAGAATACCAATTTTTGAAGCAAATATTAATAAAATATAGTTAATTTGCAGTTATAATTAAACAACTATTGAAATCTATTTACAATGAACATTTCAGCAATTTTATCAGTCAGTTTGATTTTATTTTCAGTAATTGATATCATCGGATCACTTCCTATTCTTATTAATATGAAAAAGGAAGGAGTAAGAATCAATGCTTCTATTGCAACTGGTTTTGCTGCAATTATAATGATTGCATTTTTATTTTTTGGTGCTGCTATTTTAGGAATCTTTGGAATTGAAGTTTCTTCATTTGCTTTAGCTGGAGCCTTAATTATTTTCTTTATTGGATTAGAAATGATCTTGGGAATACGAATTTTTAGAGATCATCATGATGATGGTGGCTCAGGAAGTATTGTCCCTATTGCATTTCCCTTATTAGCTGGAGCAGGTACTTTGACTACAATAATATCTCTAAAATCAGAATACGACAATATAAGTATCATTGCTGGAATTGTAGTTAATTTAGTATTCATCTACTTTATTTTAAAATCGACAGACTGGTTATCCAGTAAGATTTCACCAACTGTAATCTCAACTTTACGAAAAGTTTTTGGAATTATTTTGATTGCGATTGCAATCCAAATGTTTAAAGAAAATTTATAAAATATCTAACCCAATAAGAAGAGAATTTCATCTTAGTTGTTTCAACACAAAAGGGAGCAACTTCCTCAAAACCACATTTTTTCTAGCTTTGGAGAATATTAAATTTACATAAATATAAACATGATAAACTCTCTAAACCTTTTATTTTTCTCCTTTACGATGACTTTATCTATTTTTGCTATTGGACAGAATAAAAACTCAATCGAAGTCTCTGTTAAATTCTATGATATTGCTTTTGAATCTTTCTTTTTTACAAAAAAAATAAGTGTCAAAAATACAATACCAACTCCATTCATTATGGTTTCTGGTTTTATGGAAAAAGAAAATTTTCAATCTCAATTATTTTTTCGAACTAAAGAAAAAAATAAAAAACTATGGTCCTCTTGGATACCATTTCCTAGAATAACAGAAGGTGAAACCCCAAATCGAACTATTTTTTTGGGTGGAGATGTGAGCTCAAAGATGAGTCATATCCAACTTAAATCTAATCAGCCTGTTTCTACTAATTTCAAATTACGACTTTTTTTTCCTGGACACTCCAAAAAAATCAATACTGCAACTATTAAAGAAAAAAAAGTAAACTGTGATTGTGCACAGCCAGATATATGTGGTCGATCATGTTGGTGTCCTTCAGGAAATTGTCCTATTGATATAACCCCAGAACAAACAATAGCTTCGCATTTTATTGTTCATCATTCAGCCGGACAAACAACAAGTTCTGATTTTGCAGCAGTAGTGAGATCTTACTATGATTTCCATACAGGAACTAATGGTTGGGATGATATTGGATACAATTGGTTAATTGATGGAAATGGAGTTATTTATGAAGGACGTGGTCAAGGGCTACAAGGAGCTCATTTTAGTTGTATGAATGAAAATACAATTGGGATTTGTGTAATTGGAAACTATGAAAACACCAATCCTACTTCGGAAGCAATTAACGCACTCCAAAGTTTTATAGCCTGGAGTTCTTGTGAAGAAAATATTGATATTTTAGGAATAGAATTACATCCTAGTTCAAATTTAAATTTGAATAATATTTCAGGACACAAAGATGGAAATGATTCATCTAATTCATGCAATACAAGTACTGTTTGCCCCGGTAATAATTTGTATAATTTACTTCCAACGATTCGTGATGAAATGGCAGCTTTACCTTGCATTAATAGCAACTCTTCACATGTAAATAAATTGTTAGAAAATGAAAAAATTGATATTTTCCCAAACCCAAATGGTGGCAACTTTCAAGTGAATTTTGAAAATATAAAAATTGTTAACATTATTATTTATAATTACATTGGCCAAAAAATTAACAACGATTTCACTGACACCCTTGCAAATACGTCTTTACAAAATAAAAAGATAAAAATTTCAACTAATGGTTTACACCATATACAATTTCATCTAAATGATGGGCGAGTTATTTCACAGAAAGTGGTTGTGACCAAATAAAGAATTGATCTATAAAAAAGGTACTACTATTTTAAAAACAGTAGTACCTTTTTTGGCCTTTTCCAAAAAACCTATTCTCCCTCTAAATAAATCTGAAATCCAAAATTAAAAATTAATCTTTTATCTACTATAATCTCTTCTAGTCTTACATATTTGTAGTTAACCAAAAAGTCTAAAGAAACATTATCATTTAAAAAGAATGCCACACCTGGCCCAGTATTTACCTGGAAACCACTAATAGTTGTAGCACCACCTGGATTACTATCTATTTGATAAATAACGCCCCCTTTCAATTCAATATAAAATTGTAAGACATCAGAATCGCCAACATAATATCTACCAAATGGCAATAAGCTAACAGAGGTTTTCGTATTATCCATTTGCTTTTGAAAGTTTAAATTAATACCTGCCCCAGCCGCAATATAATCATTTACAAATTTTCCATAATTAGGATTAAAATTGAGGAATAATAGATTATCATTATTTTGAACGTACTGAGTTCCAAATCTGACGGTACCTCCTACCAATTTATTTCCTTTATCTGTTTGACCAAAAGTAAATGTATTCGCAGTTAATAGAATAATTAAAATAATTTTATTTTTCATCGTTAATATTTTAATCGAAAAAATTATTAGTTAGGCATGGGATTTATCTTGGTTAATAAAAATAACTCCGGTCAATAAAATTCCCGCTGCTAACATTGACTGCTCTGAAATACCCTCTTTATTTAACCACCAACCCAAAAATATTGCAATTACAGGATGTACATAAGACGAGGCCACAACTCGTGTGGGAGAAACCTTTAATAGTAAATAATTAAAGGCCGAAAAAGCACAAATCGAACCAAAGACCATCAAGTAAATCCATGATCCAACTGCTTTTATCGTCAAGGTAGACCAATCAAAATTTTGAATTTCTTGCATACCAAAACTACTTGCCAACAGCATTAATCCACCTAAAATCATTTGTAAACTTGCACTTTGAAATACAGACTTTGGTAAATCAGCCGACGCAATCCAAATCGAAATATACCCCCATGCTAACATTGCCATGAATATAAAACTAAATCCAATTATCCACTCCCAACTAGATACAAACCTAGGTTGTCCAACCAAAAGAGCCATTCCAAATATTCCTAGCCCTATCCCAATCCATGTATTATTCTGAGGCTTTTGTTTTTTATAACCCCAAAGCATAAGTGCAACAACTAATGGTTCTAAAGAAATCACTAAGGCTGTAATTCCAGAGTCTACATATTGTAAAGCCCAAGTCACCAAACCATTCCCAACTCCAAATAATAGGAGCCCTGCAAAGGCTAAATTCTTAAACTGCTTCCAAGTAATTTCTATGGGTGAAAAGAAACTAGAAATTAACAGTAAGACACTTCCTGCCACCAAAAAACGAATTCCTGAAAACATAAAAGGAGGAATTACTTTTACTCCCCAAGCATTACCCAAATAAGTAGTTCCCCACACTATATAAACAATAAAAATGCAAAGTGGAACCAACCAAATATCCCTTTTATCTTGCAACATTTGATATTTTATTTAAAAGTTATTTTTCAAAAAACAAAGAAAATCAAAAGTTGGGATTCTTTTTATGCTTCAGCAAAAAAAAAGAAAATAACATGAAATATGTGGGAAATATGTCTACCGCCTCAATGATTAGAGCTATATTTTTATTACCAATACTTTTAGCAAACAATTACTTATCAATTTCACTGATTGGACTAATTCTAGTTACAATCTTTTGAGTTGGACTCCACACAACAGTATTAGGGATAATCCTGTGGGTGATGGTTTAATATTTTTATACCACAACTGAACCAATTTATTTTACAAAACCATCTTTTTTCCTAATGCGGTTCAAAACCAGTCTTCCTATATTTTCAAAAAAAATCATCATTCCCTTCATCTGCAAAAATTAATGCGAGTGATGCAAATGCCTTAAAATAATCCAAAAGATTCACATCATGATAAGCCCTTCTTCTACAAGTATAATCATCATCGTTATCTTCATTATATTTTATGGCTTGAGTATAAAATTCAATTGCCTTTTTAAGCTCACCTTTTACAACATAAATTAATCCTTTATTAAAAAATATCTCCGAAAATTGAGGGTGTATTTTTATAGTTTTAGTGAGGTCATTAAGTGTTTTATCATATTTTTTCAATTGCCTTATTATAGGCATTTATAGCCTATACCTATTTTTCTAATTTGTAAAAACATTGTCCTCGCTTATTATAATCCCTAGAATAAAAATCTTCACCCATTTTAATTACACGTTTAAAATATAAAATTGCCACCTTATACTTTTCAACAAAAAAGCTGAGGTTCCTCTATAATACATATCCTCTGAGGTAGGCTTATCAACGGTAATCGGACCTCTGGCAGCTTGCGCTAATGCATTGTTACACAAAACAAACATCCCAAAAAACATGGCAACCTGAATAATCAAGAGAGATTTCATTTTTATTATTATTGCTCAGATCAAAATCGAATACTAATTTAAACGATAGGTTTAAAATTTGGATTGTCCCTGAGGTATTGCAACTTGTGACTAAATAATTTGCCCATGTTCTCTGCCCTACGCTTGGCTTCGTCAGCTTGCTTACCTTTAAAGTTTTGGTCAATTGTCAAATGAAAAAGTGTCACCCAATGTTCAAAATGCGAATTATCAACAGGTAGACCAACATGTTTTTGAAATGGATTACCAGTATATTCTCTTTGGAAAAACAAAATGGTATTCCAAAAACTATACATTCTTTCTAGGTGCTTCGACCAATTTCCATTTGGAATTCGCATTCCAAATACCGGCCCCAATTTTTCATCTTTACGTATTTTTTCGTAAAATTTATCTACAAATATCTTGATGTCCTCTTTTCCTGCGATGTCTTTCATATTTATTTTTTATTATAATTATACAAAAGTAAGCAAACTATCAGGGACATTGCCATGATAAATTCAAGTTTTATTGGATTGTAACTTCGTTCATATATTTCCTCATTCACATGATGACTTTAGAAGTAAATTTTAATTCAATAAAACAAAACAGATTATTTAATATTACCCTGAAAAGATTGTTATCACTCCTTTATTCTCGCCTTTTTTAATTATTTTGTCAAAAAATAAAATACCAAATCTTATGGCAACTTACAATTTAAACATTAACGGAAAAATGCAAACCGTTGAAGCAGAATCCGATACACCAATGCTCTGGGTTTTACGAGATGTAATTGGATTAGTTGGAACCAAATATGGTTGTGGAATTGCTCAGTGTGGTGCATGTACCATTCACATAGACGGTCAAGCAATGCGATCTTGTCAACTTCCAGTCTCTGCAATGGAAAGTAAAAAAATAACAACTATTGAAGGACTTTCAGCTGATGCATCACATCCATTGCAAGATGCATGGCGACAACACGATGTTCCACAATGTGGTTATTGTCAAGCAGGTCAAATAATGAATGCAGCAGCTTTACTTAGTAACAATTCCAATCCAAATGATCAAGATATCGACGATGCTATGCGTGGAAACATTTGTCGATGTGGAACTTATAACCGAATCAAAGCTGCAATTAAAACAGCTGCAAAAAACAGTTAATAATTAACTGAGAATGGTTAACAATTAAGTATTATTTATTCAAAAAAAGATCTTAATCATAATTTACTTATGGAAAATATAAATAAAATTAATCGTCGTAATTTTCTAAAATTATCTGGACTATCAGGTGGTGGTTTAATTTTAGGATTTAATTGGAGTTCTTGTAATTCTCCTAAGGATATTACTCCTATCAAGACTATGCCCAAGGAATGGTTTGGTATCAATGCATTTTTAAAAATAGGTGACAATGGTTTAGTGACTATTTATTCACCAAATCCTGAGATCGGGCAAAACATCAAAACCTCTATGCCAATGATCGTCGCAGAAGAGCTCGATGTAAAATGGGAGGATGTGATCGTCGAACAAGCAGGCTTGAATACAGAATGGTACAGCCGCCAAGTTGCAGGAGGAAGTCAATCGATTCGTCATGGTTGGACAAGTTTAAGAATGGCAGGTGCAACAGCTAAACAAATGTTAGTTAATGGTGCAGCCAAGCAATGGCAAATCGATCCATCTGAATGTTCAGTAGCAGACGGAATAATTTCAAATAAAAAAGGAGAATCGTTTGGCTTTGGAGACGTAGCAAAAGTTGCTTCCACCATGGAAGTTCCAAAAGAAGAAGATGTCAAATTAAAAAAGACTGAGGATTATAAAATCATCGGAACTGATCGCGGCAATGTGGATATAGAAGAGATCATAACAGGAAAACCGTTATTTGGAATTGATACGAAACGAGAAGGAATGATGTATGCAGCAGTTTTGCGAGCACCTGCTTTTGGTCAAAAGTTAATTTCAGTAGATGATACTGAGGCTTTAAAAGTTAAAGGAGTTCAAAAAATAATCAAACTCCAAATTCTACAACGACAGAAATTCAAAGGAGAAAATGTAATGTTGGATAAAATAGCCGTTATTGCCAACTCAACTTGGGCTGCCATGAAAGGGAAAAAAGCGTTAGTCGCTATTTGGGAAAACACTTCTCCTGCTGAAAATACAATAAGCCATAAAATAGCTTTAAATAAACTTGCCGATAGTAAAAGTAAAAAACCAGTTAGAATAGATGGGGATCCTAATACAGCATTTGCACAAGCAGATGAAATTATTGAGAGAACTTACGAATCTCCATTTTTGCCTCATAACTGCATGGAACCAATGAATTTTTTCGCCAGCGTAACTAACGAAAAAGTAGAACTAGTAGGACCAATTCAAACACCTGAATGGACTCGAGGTCGGATAGCTAGTTTATTAAATTTGATTGAAGAGCATGATCCTGAAGATAAAGATGCTGCAAAAATAGCTAGAGAAAAGGCATTTGCAAAAATTGACTTGCAAATGACTCGGATGGGTGGTGGCTTTGGCCGAAGACTTTATGGAGATTTTGCATTGGAAGCTGTTCAAATCTCTAAGGAAATGGAGACACCAATTCAAGTGATTTGGACTAGAGAAGATGATATGACTGCGGGTACTTATCGTCCTGCAGTACATTATAAAATTAGAGCAGCGATCAAGAATAACAAAATTATAGGTTACCATTTAATTGAAGCTGCAGTAAACGGAAATATGTGGTCCTCTCTTGCAGATGGATTTCCTGCCTCAGGAATTAGTAATTATCAATGCGATAATCACTCACTTGAAAGTAATGTTTCAACAGGTGCATGGCGGGCACCTTACACTAATTTTCTAGCATCAGCTGAACAAAGTTTCCTAGATGAAGTTGCTCAAAAAACTGGGCAAGACGCTGTCCAAATGCGTTTAAACATTTTAAATCAAGCAAAAACTATATTCGATGCTCACACAAAACTAGAGGAAGAAATCAAAGACAAAGAAAAATTGAAAGCAGCGAAACAAGGTTTAATGGCAAAAGGAAACTACGAACCTGATCGCTTTATTGCTGTTATAAAGTTGGCTGCCGAGAAAGGTGGTTGGGGAAATACTCCTCTTGGAATTCACCTCGGATTTAGCGCATTTTTCTCTCACAATACTTATGTGGCTCAAATCGCTCAAGTAAAAATAGTTGATGATGTGCCAAAAGTGGATAAAGTAATTTGTGTGGTAGATTGCGGAATTGTGGTAAATCCTATGGCTGCGACTAACTTAATTCAAGGTGGAGTAATTGATGGAATTGGCCACTCTATGTTTGGAGATTTCACTTTCGAAAATGGTCAACCGACTATGGAAAACTTCAACAAATATCGTCTTATTAGAATGGATGAAGCACCTCAAATTGAAGTACATTATGTGAACAATGGAAAATCTCCTTCAGGACTTGGTGAACCAACCTTACCTCCAGCTGGAGCGGCGGTTGCTAATGCATTCCACTCTGCTACCGGTGTAAGGATGTATAATCAACCTTTTGTGAAAGATAATAAAGTATTAGGATAAAATTCTTTTCTGAAAAAGTAGATTGCATTTTCGTTTTTTAAAATATAAGGCTTATTATTTTAACCTTTTATCAAAACGAAAACCTTAAATATTTGCAGTACATTTTCTAAAAAACAATTCATGAAACTAATTTCATCTATCCTCTTTTAACTATTTTATTAAATGCTCAAGATAGCTTAATCAGAAATAAAAACTTTAGTGAATTGAACAATCAGGAAGGAAAACTTTGTGAAGGGAAATTACTTTATCTAAAGGCTTACTAGTACAAAAAGAGAAAGATATATTTACTTTATAAGTAAGCCCCCTGAAATCTCGAAAGATCAACAGAATATAAAAATAAACACAAAAGAGATTTGGAGGTTTATGATAAATAATAAATGATTCAGAATGATTGATGTCACAGGCATTCCTGTATGCTTACTTAGACTAGTACAACTCTATTATTATGAGAATGGAGTAGCTTATCTATATATGCTTTTTGCAAAAAGAAAAAAGAAGAGAGCAATTGTCTCTGAACAAAGAAATAAACATGATAGAAATATATCTTATCCATGAAGAGAAATTGCCTACTTTTCAAAAAATATAAATTCCAAATTATACCCTTTACCGATTGCAAATAAAATTAAAACAAAAGGACTACTCAAAGAATACATTGAGATTTATCCTTAACTAAAAGATTTATTTTCATGCGTCATAGACGTTTTTAAATTCAAAAATCGGGAGTGTATAAAAGCATTTCATGGAGTTTCATTACCTGGTAAAAAACTGATGTATTCAAGTTCGTGGGATATAAACGGAATTAAAAAAAGCCCAACAAAAATTATTTTCAGTTGGGCTTTTTTAAGAGAAAACCATCATAGCACTTTATCTAAGAACATGTTTAAATTACTATCAGGATAACTTTTACTCAAAAAAAACGTAATTTTGACCTTAACAGACGACTAAGAAGGCTGGTTCTGCCCACCATCATTTTGATGTGTTTTTTATCAAAATTTTCATCAAATAATTTAATATTTATATAACCTCCTATGATAGATTTATCTCAAGCAGAGAATCAAATTCAATATTTCACGAATTTTCAAGGCCTCGTTTCCACTCCTTTTCAAGGAAAAATTAATGCGATGTGTTGGACTCGAGAACTGATTGGTGATTTTTCTGAAATTGTTAATAAATTAGAATTAACCGAAAATATAGCAACACTTAAAACTGATGAGCTTCGTGAACTAAAGTTGAGTAAACAAGGCCAGCTTGCTCGTGAAATTCTTTTAAATGACTTGGGTGTTTTGAAGGCTCATGGTGCATCTCCAATCCTTAATTTGATAAAGTGTTATGATAGAGATGTTTCTTATCCGTTTTTCCCTACTGATGTTTATTCATTTCATATTGATCGTTCTCATTTACCTGTCGATACCTTTTTATGCACATATTATGGTGAGCCAAGTGAAATATTACCAAATTCTCAAGCCAATCAAAAAGTACTTATTCCCGAGATACGTAATAAACTCAAAAAACTATATGGTGGAACAGAGAAAGGTTTTAAATCTTTTTTAAGTGAATATTTCTTTGATCTACACTATCAAGCTAAACCATTGGCACAACCCATCAGCCTAGGTCTTGGTCACATGTGGAGGCTAGCGATTGATCATCCTGAAAGCAAAGTTCCCCCTTGTGTTCACCGAGCACCAGAGGAAAAAACTGAACAGAACCGCTTGCTCATGATCTGCTAGGGTAAAAACAATTAAATATTATCGCTTCTTCTTTTTATTTTTTTTACGCCTTCCTTTTTCATGCTCTTCGATTTCCTTTAGCATTGATTTAATATCCCCTGAAGTATCATTGGAGAAATCTATCGTCTCGAAATATTCTTTTTTCCCGATATCCAGAACTTCAATTTTTTCTCCTAAAAATTCTTGAATATCTAAAAGCATTTCTTCCTCTTCTTTACTACAAAAAGAATAGGCATTTCCTTTATTTTTTCCCCGACCAGTTCTACCAACTCGATGTACGTAATTTTCATCTTTATCTGGCAAATCATAATTAATGACAATGTCCACATCTGGAATATCAATTCCTCGTGCGCTGACATCGGTTGCAATAAGTAACTTTACCTCGCCAGACTTGAATTGGTTCATGACTAGGTTTCTATCCCGTTGATCTTTGTCTCCGTGGATGGTAATACTTTCGATAGCAACTCTCCCCATGGCCTTTTTTACTCGTTCTGCGCGAACTTTTGTTCGGACAAAAACTAAGATTTTACTTTCTGAATTTTCATTTACAATTCTTTCTAAAAAAAATCTTTTATCATCCATCGACACAAAAATCACTTTATGATTGACATTTTTAGCGACTGGATTTTTTGGAGAAATTTGAATCCGAATTGCATTGGTCACAAGAGAGTAAGCTAATTTTTTGATTTTTTGATTGATAGTAGCTGAGAAAAAAAGAGTCTGTCTTTTCTTTGGTAAATGTCTCATTAAATCTTGAATATCTCCAATAAAACCCAAATCCAACATATGATCCGCCTCGTCCAATATCAAAATTTCAACTCGATCTAAAATCAAATGTCCTTGGCTTCGCAAATCGAACATACGCCCCGGAGTAGCAATTAAAATATCAACTCCCTTATTTAGTTTTTCTATCTGAGGATCTTGATCGACACCTCCATAAATACCATAAGTAGTTACTCGTGTATGTCTGCTTAATTTTGTAAAAACTTCCATCAGTTGAATTGCTAACTCATGTGTAGGGACCATTACCAAGCATTTAATTCCATCAGGTCGTTTGATTCGTTTTTTTTCATCAATCATATTGATGACTGGAATCGCAAACGCAGCAGTTTTACCTGTTCCGGTCTGGGCAATAGCTAACACATCTTCTCCTTTCAAAATGGAAGGGATTGATTTGAACTGAATATCAGTTGGCCTTTTAAAACTAAGTTTCGAAAGGTTCTTTTTAATCTCTGGAGAAATATTGTACTCTTCGAATCTCATCTTCTTTGTTTTTGAATTAAAATCTTTTTCACTCTCGCTATTCTAGATTGATGATGCCTTTACAATAAAATTGGATGAAAATTAAAAATCACATTCACCAGCATGGTAAAAAAAATTACCCACCAAAATCCTCGTATCGCAAAGTAAATACAAACAACCGAAATTAAAAAAATGGAATCAAATGTCCAAATTCTGATTTATTTGTCTGTATTTCAAAATCTTTTATACCACGAATGGTTCCATCAAAAAACTTTTTCTGGACTGTTTTTTTTCTTCAAACAGTTACTAATAAAAATTTTCTAAACCATTCTCCCTTTAATTTTGCAAACCAAAATTTTAACTTGATTAAATCTTTGATCTTATAATATTTTGAAGGCAGCAATTTTTCTGTAGATAAAGCAAATCCCGCAAATGCAAAAATACATGAAGTAAATAAACTAAAAATTAACTGAATTCTCCATGAAGGATTTTCAACATATTCCAACCCCATAAGAATACCATAAGATTGCTAATCAAAAAGATGGACATTCCAATAAAAGCTATTCGTTGCATGAACGATGGATTTTCAACCATAATATTCCTTATTATTCCCAGAGAAATTTTTAAAATTACGACAGTAGAATCATCTATTTTCTTCACAGAAAACATACGTTTTCAAAAGGTAACTTATATTGAAAGTCTGCTAATTATTCATTCTACTTTTTATAATCAATATATTCTCATAAAAATCACAATCCATTTACGTTTAGCCATTCATATTTTAATACATTATATTTTATGACTATTCAGTTATTTAAACAAATGACTTGGTAATTAACAAAACCAAAATTAACATTTTATCCACTAAAAAAAAGCTGTTGAATTGGATCCAACAGCTTTTTTTATTTTCAAAAAAAGTATCAAAAAAATTTAAGTATCCAACTTTAAAACTTGTAAAAATGCTTTTTGTGGCACTTCTACATTTCCAATAGAACGCATTTTCTTTTTACCTTTTTTCTGTTTTTCGAGTAATTTACGCTTTCGAGAAATATCTCCTCCGTAACATTTAGCAGTTACATCCTTTCTGAGTGCAGAAATCGTTTCTCTTGCAATAACTTTAGCACCAATAGATGCTTGAATTGCAATTTTAAATTGTTGGCGTGGTAATAAGTCTTTTAACCTTGAACAAATTTTCCTACCAAATGCTTGCGCTTTATCCCTATGCACTAATGCAGAAAGGGCATCTACAGCCTCTCCATTTAGCAACATATCTAACTTTACTAATTTTGATTGTCGATAATCTAATGGAGCATAATCAAAAGAAGCATATCCTCTGGTAATTGATTTTAACTTATCATAAAAATCAAAAACGATTTCAGCCAAAGGCATATGGAAAGTTAATTCAACCCTAGTTTCTGAAAGATAGAGTTGTTTTTGCATCTCTCCCCTCTTATCCATACACAATGACATTATCGAGCCAATATACTCAGGCTTGGTAATAATCTGAGCAATGATATATGGTTCTTCAACAAAATCTAATAATGAAGGATCAGGTAAATCAGCAGGAGTATTTACTAAAAATTTCTCACTATTTCGTTTTGTTGTCTTTGCAAAATAGGTAACATTAGGAATTGTCGTAATAACCTCTTGATTAAACTCTCTTGACAACCGTTCTTGGATAATTTCCAAGTGCAACATTCCTAAAAATCCACAACGAAAACCAAATCCTAAAGCGATAGAAGTTTCAGGTTCAAATACTAATGAGGCATCATTCAGCTGCAACTTTTCCAAACTATCCCTTAGATCTTCAAAGTCCTCATTTTCTATTGGGAAAATCCCAGCAAAAACCATTGGTTTTACATCCTCAAACCCTTGAATTCCCATTTTGCATGGATTTTCGGTCAAGGTGATGGTATCTCCAACTTTAATTTCTTTAGAAGTTTTAATACCTGTGACGACGTAGCCAACATTTCCAGCACTTAATTCTTTTTGAGGTATTTGATTAAGTTGTAGTACTCCAATTTCATCAGCAGAATAATCATTATCAGTATTAACAAAATGAATTTTGTCACCTTTTTTCATTTTCCCGTTTAAGATTCTGAAATAAGCAATTACTCCTCGATAAGAGTTGAACTCAGAATCAAAAATTAGGGCTTGTAATGGAGCTTCAGGATCACCTTTTGGAGCCGGAATTCGATCAACGATAGCATCCATAATATCTTGAACACCAAGACCTGTTTTTCCACTTGCCAATACAATATCTTCTTTGTTACAACCAATCAAATCAATAATTTGGTCAGAGACTTCATCAATCATCGCACTTTCCATATCAACTTTATTTAAAATAGGAATGATTTCTAAATCATGTTCTATCGCTAAATACAAATTGGAAATAGTCTGAGCTTGTATTCCTTGAGAGGCATCAACAAGCAATAGTGCACCTTCACAAGCTGCAATTGACCTGGATACTTCGTAAGAAAAATCTACGTGTCCTGGGGTGTCGATAAGATTGAAAGTATACTTTTCGCCATCAGAATGATTATAATAAAGTTGTATGGCATGGCTTTTAATTGTAATTCCACGTTCTCTTTCAATATCCATATCATCCAAAGCTTGGTCTTTCATATTCCTTTCGGATATTGTCTGAGTAAACTCTAAGAGTCTATCTGAAAGGGTACTTTTCCCATGATCAATATGGGCTATTACGCAAAAATTTCTAAGGTTCTTCATATTGGGCGCAAAGATAAGCTTTTTTGGATTTTTATCTCTAAAAAAATGATTTTCAATATTCTTGTTAAAACGTATGAAAATAGTGATTGTTGAGTTTTAGACTAAGAAAATTTAGGATAAAAAGAAGGAAACAGAAAGCTGTGGCAAAAAAATATTCAACAAAGCAAAAACAACTTACAATAATTTCATTTTTTCAGGCAAAAAACCAAGCTCCCAATTAAAGAAACTTGGTTTTTCTTTTTAAAAACTTCAATTTCACATTTTCACAAATCTAGCTCTTCCAAAAAATTCACCATCTGATAACATCACTTCATAACTTCCTGCAGCTAACCTAGAAACATCTACTTGTTCTTTCAGATAAGAATTATTATTTATAAACTGAGCTTCTTGAACTAACTTGCCTACAACATCAAAAATCTGAAATGATATTCTTTGTTGAGTCGATTGATTTAATTCGATCGTTAACTGAGATTGTGTTGGATTTGGAAATAAATCAAAAGACAAGTCAAAATCAATTTTATTTAAACTTGTATATTCTATTAATATATCTCCAGATACAGATATACACCCATTCTCATCAATTACAGTGATACTGTATGTATCATTTGGTAAGTCGAGAAATTCTGGACTTGCTTGAAAATCAATTCCATTAATACTGTATTGTAATGTTCCTGTTCCTCCTAATCCTGTTGCTGTAAGGTTATTATCAGTTGCTATTCCGGTTACAAAAAGTGGAGGAGCACTTCCAACGTTATATGAACCAGCATTAAAAATATTCCCATTTGAATCCATCACATAAGCGGGATAATTCCCAGTAACCAGACCTGTAAACACGTTACTTTCTACAAAAATATTATTATCAATACTATATGAAAATGGAGGTTCTCCCTCAACAACGTCATTAACAGTCAATGTCCCACTGTTTCCATTTTCACACAAAACTGCTGTCGTGGTTATCGTTGCACTTTGAATTAAATTAATTGTTTCCATCGTAGTAACAGAACAACCATTTTCATCAATGATAGTAAATATATAAATATTGTTATCTAGATTAGAAAATACATTACTAGATTGAAATGCAAATCCATCAATGCTGTAAGTTAGTGCCCCAGTCCCTCCCATTGCATCAATGGTGACAGAATTGCCAACCAAATTTGAAGAAGCAGTTATCTCATCTGGGTTATTAATAATTACTGAATTAGTTACAATCACATTCCCCAAGGCATCTTTTACTTCAACAAAATATGTATTGGCAGAAAGACCTGAAAAAGTGTTGTTCGTTTGATAAGTGCCTCCATTTAAACTAAATTCGAGAGGTAGATTTGCCCCTGTGGCGTTAACGGTAATCATTCCATCTGTTCCATTAAAACATAAAACTTGTGAATTAACAACAGTAATTGCTGAGATGGTTTCCACGCCAATTTCTATCATAAATGGTTCATTTTGAATCCATCCTCCATTAGGAGTAATGATATCAAAATTAAACTGATCAGTAGCTGCTGCTCCATTAGTATTAGTATAAACCAAAATATTATTATCTATATCTTCCTGAGTAAACGTTGCCCCAATCCCTATCATCGCTCCATTTAGGGTCAAATTTCCTTCAGTAGGCAAACTTAGAAGAATGAAGGTAATTTCTGAAGAAGTATTTGTTGGAGATATTGCTATCAAGTTACTGTTTGGTACTGCTGCAAAACCATTTGGAGCTACTGTCAATACATTATTAATCAAACTTGGTGCACTACCTGCAACTGAGCTAAAGCAAAGCTCTATACTCCAATTTTCTAATGCACCTCCATCTTCGGCAAAAGCATCTGACATCTCCAATTCCCATAACCCAGTAGAAGATTGTCCATTAATTTCTGATAAAGCATCAATTGGTTGATAAGTTCCAGAAATAGAATATCCTGGACCTCCGGTATCACATCCATTCTCCAAACTTGCTGAATTATTTGCAGCTCCATCATCAAAAGTTAATTGCAGATTATCTCCATTACAACCAAAGTTAGAAGCAGGGTTTCCGGGACGGTCAAAAAGATCAAGATTAGATCCTCCTGGTGACTTTAAAATTGCATTCAAATCCCCGACCCAAGTGTGTGAAACTTCTAAAGAAGCAGTCAAACTTGTAATTGTAAAATCATCAGCAACTGAAAGAAAAGAGTTAATCGTAGTTTCATCATCTGGAGATATAGATATAGGTGTATCTGTGCTTGTATAATTTGTGCAACCTGTTCCTACAGTTTGGAAAGAAAACCAATTTGAAGAAATTCCTTCTCCACAGGTATTTATCCCTTTCACTCGCCAATAATAGACAGTCAACGGCTGAAGATTTATGGGGGTGTAAATATTCACATCTACTGATGAAGTTTCAATTATATCACTTCCAAATCCTGGTGTTGTAGAAATTTCAACAACATAACTGGAAGCACTAGCCATTATTTCCCATTGTAAAAGTGTATTCAACAACTGATCATTTGAACCGTTTACTGGTGAGTTCAATACGGCAACGGAAGGAGAAGTATTATTTACAATTAAGGTAACCATTTGCTCAACAGTTACTGAACTTGACACCCCCGTAATTGTAATATTATATTCACCATCAGCAACCCCATTCAAGTTTCCAATTGTCAATGTTGTTGAAGCAGTAGGTACAAAATTATTTTGAGAAAAAAACTCAGTTGCCCCTGCTGGAAAACCCGTGGTAGACAATATAACAGTTTCATTAAATCCAGTCAACGAAGTCAAATCAAAATCATAATCTACCGACCCCACAGTTCCGCACACGTCATATAGTCCTGGAGTTACATTCATCACAAACGTGGGTGTTGCTGACCCCTCAATAATAAAATTCTCATCCGAAATATCAAAGAAAATATTATCAGAACAAACCACCATTACTCTTGCAGTTGCCGTCGCCTCATTTGGAACAACTACATCAAAAGATCCATTATTTGGAACTCCTGCTGCCAAAGTAACTGGATAAGTAAATCCACCATCTGTCGATAAAAGAATATCAACATTACTACAACTAACTGGAGCTACATCAGTTGCTGCCACATCCCAAGTTACGGTCTCCGTTGTTCCTATCAACCAAGTCAAAGCTGAATTTGGATTTTGAACTAAAAATGGTCCAGCAGCCTCATTAAATATCAAATTAACATCATCCTCAGTTGTACATCCTCCTCCCATATGATTGTCTCTAACAGTAACTCTAAAATTCATTTCTCGAGAAACACTCGGTAACTCTTCCCAATCATCATCAATGCCATTCACAATATCATTTAATTTTGGAAAATATCGAATTGAATCTTCTGAGGGATCATAAGTTCTAAAAGCTGGCCCACCGGTATTTGTTGAAACAGGTGGCATAGTAGCAACCTCATTATCCATTTGTTCCCAACAATAAGTAATCGCATCACCATCTGCATCTGCACCAACTGCTGCTAATCTAAATGGAGTTGAAATGGGTAAAGTATAATTCGCCACATCATCCACAGTTGGAGGGGTATTACCAATATCAGTTGTAATTGGGCAATTATCTCCATTTCCATTATTAATATAATTTGAAATTTCTTGAATACTGATAGCATGAAAATAATCGTCGCTATTATTTTGAACATTTGGATTACAAATACCAGCATATCCCATAATCGTAGAGGCACTTCCTGGCTCCATAGCTGTGGAACCATTTCTGTTACAACTATTATTCTGGGTATGATTTGCCCCGAACTGATGCCCCATTTCATGAGATACATAGTCAATATCAAATGGATCTCCAACAGGATTATTCGTTCCTGTCACTCCATTTCCTTTACTTCCTCCACTACAAACAACTCCCAAACCTGCTAATCCACCTCCACCTGTACTAAAGATATGCCCAATATCAAAATTGGCCGAACCAATAATCGCAACACATTGATCATGGCATTCCCCAATCATTTGTCCGGGACTTCCGTCTTGGTAGGGATCAGTGGATGAATTTAAGAAAATTAAATCCTCATTATTATCTACGATAACCATATTTACATTCAACTCTCTTTCATAAACTCCATTTACCCGAGTCATTGAAGTATTAAATGCTGCAACAACACTTGCTGTATCTCCGCCATGAAATGCAGCATACTCACCTGTACAAGTCAAAGCCAATCGATATGTTCGCAACAAACAATCTCCTTGCAACAATGAATTTGCATTCGAATCCATCAATCCTGTTCCATCATCAATCATATCATCATTTGAAGCAACATGACATTTAAAGTTCGGGGTTTCTTTTTCAAAATCACTTTTATAATAAGTGATATAATGTTCTGTGTCTGATTTCGAAAATGGGTCAATAAAAACAGAGCTATGTCTAGCTGAAATCACCATTCCATGAAACCCAAATTGAGTTACATCAAATCGTAAACTAGCAGTAGGATCGTCCAATCCAACTCCAGCGTAGGAACGAATCATTGGAAATTTTGCAGAGATCCCAGACTCCATTATTGGTGCATCAAAAATCTGAAATCTCTCCATATAGCCATTAGGCATTGGTAAATAAAGCACAACTGGCTCTTGAACTTCAGTCTCTGCTGAAAATCGCATTGGTGCTGTACTTAACAACTCTTGGAGTTCAGTTAAATCCAAATGAAAGGTTTTATATTTCTTTGGAACGATTTGACGATCCATACTTTTTGTTGCAAATTTTCTTTCAGATTTAGGTACCCAAGGATTAGAGCTACTAGCGAAAGATAGTTGAAAAGTGAAAGCCACAAAAACCATCAATAGTCCAGTTGAGTAAACGGTAGGTATTGTTCGGTACAACATAATTATTTCAAATAAATTATAAAATTAATAAAATGCTTTTGTTATGATAACAAAATTAATCTGTGGAATATAAGATGCTTAATCAACAGATTAAATTTTGTAATCTTAATTTTAGATCGTAAAAATTAAAGGAAGATTTCTTTATTGAATCTATTTCCTAAAAAGGGTGCTAGCAAATATATACTAATCAGAAAAGGTATTCCAAAAAATCTAATTAAGATGGAAGGAAGTAGACAAATAGTATAGTAAAGAAAAACTTCTTCTTTGGAAAAAAGTTTAGTTAGGTTTGATTAATTTTAATAAAAAAATTTGTCTTAGTTAAAGAACTGAAAAAATGAAATCCTCCAAACTCATCGAACCATGCATCAATTTTTATAAATAATTCATTTATCGTCAAAGACGTACTGTCCCGATTTCCCCTTATCAAATTGTTTCTTTAAAGACAACTCATCGCATTAATTTAATGAATAGAACTACTCTACTAATCTTATTTTTAGAATGTAATCTCGAAGAAAAAATATTAATTAAAGGTGGGTATTTAATTTATTTAGAATAAGGAAAAAATTAATATTAAGTAAAATCGAATTTTAAAACGAATGAAGCTTGAGAAGAAAGTCAAATAAGAATTTGAATTCAAAAGGCTAGACTCCCAAGATGGAAGACTAATTTTAAAACCCAAATTCTTAAATCGTCTTTGATATTTAGATTTAAAATATTATTCCAAAATCTCTATCGTCTGGCTCCCCCACTCTTTTCCATTTTCGCCACGAATTACAGCCACATAAATCCCATTAGATAGCTTCTGCAAATCCACTGTTAAAGAAAATTTCTCGTTAACTACTTCCATCTCTTCACCTAAAACAATATTTCCTCGAATGTCATAAATAGATACTTTATAAGTTCCATCTTTTGAAAGCGCCCCATGCAATTTTATTTGGTCAGAGGTAGGATTGGGGAAAAGTGTCCAATTGATTTTTTCTTTTATAATATTATCACTCGATACCATTGGAATATCCGCATTTGCCAAAGTATATTCTCCGAGTTGCATATTTTCAATGAAGATAAAACCAGTTCCATTTGTCGAACTTCCTAAAACTTTAACTTCATAATCATCGTATTCCGACCAATCATCTTCTGGATTTGCTCTATACAAAACTACCAAACTATCCTCTGTTATATTTACCAAGTCATAATCCAACTTCTCTGGATCACTTCCATCATAAGATAGAGAACCTCGAATTTCTGTATCAGGATTTAATACTCCCGCTACCCTGAAATATCTTCCAGTTGCAATTCTTGCATCATAAATATTGGTTGGTGAAAAATCTGCCGCAACTCTATATTCTTCAATTCGAATAAATGAAGAATCCACATTCGATTGAATATTTGCACCAATTCCACCATAAACAATTCCTGTTGGACCATCATCATTCAACATTTTTTGATCACCGATAACAGCTAAATTCAACTGATGATCGCCGTTCAAAAATACAGTTGATGGCTCAAAAGGGACGGAAATAGTAACGGTAGAAAATTCTCCATCTGTCATAATTTGATCATGATGAACATTAAAATTTTCATCCATAAAAGTTACTGCCAAAGGTGTTTGTTGGTGAAAAATAGTTGCAGCATGTAGTTTCTGCTGAACTTCTAACTCAACATCAAAGTTATTTCCAGATGCAGTAGAGCTCATTTTGTCTATTTCATAAGAAGAATATCCTGGTGCAAAAATCCATGCATCAAAATATGGCTCCATATCTACACCTGTTGCAATAGTTAAATGATCTCGGAATTGAATCGCATCCATATGTCCGTAGGCAAACTCAGCTAAAACAGATTGCATTCCTACTCGAAATAATGAATCACCTAAATATCCTCTCAAATTATGAATCACCAAAGCTCCTTTTTGATAAGTATGAGTTCCATAGGTTTGTTCGTAAGGCATAGGTGATAAAGCCTGGTAACCATTGTCATTAATATGTGCTTCCTCCATCACCAACAATAAATTATTCTTAGTTACAGTCAAAAACTCATCCCGCCCAAAAACATATTCGTAAAAAAGATGAGAACTATATTCCGCAGGACCTTCTTTGATCCACATATTTTGAGGCCCATTTAAAGTCACTACATTTCCCCACCAATGATGTCCTAATTCATGTGCCATAACTTCATTATGGACAGGAACTGGTCCATCATCCGCCAAAGAAATTGGATAGGCAACATTTGTCGGATGCTCCATAGCTCCATTTCCTGTCATCACATATCCAACTCGTTCCCAAGGATATTCTCCCCACCAATATTCCAAATTATCAACTGACTCATCCAAATATTGAAACGAATTTACTACAGTTGAAAGATCGTTTGGTTTCGCTAGAAGCTCCAATTCCACATCTCCAAATGCACCTGTATGTGTAGCGTTCCAACTATCATAATCTCCAACTGCAATTCCAGCTAAGTAAGTAGGAAGTTGTTGATTCATTTCATAACTCCTCAACAAGTCACCATTTGGCAAAATATCTTCTCCCATAAAAGTCCCAACACAATAAGCCCTTTTCCCAGCATTTGAAATGATGTTAAATTCATATGTTGATCGTTCCACGAATGTATCAAAACAAGGAAACCAACCTCTCCCATAATTATAAGGTGTTGCACCCAGACCAATTCCTAAATTATATGCTATTCCACTTTGCCAAACTAATCCCCCAAATCCGGAGGCTGCAGGTGTCGGATGTCCATTATAAAAGACAGTGAAAGTTAATTCTTCATCAACATCTAAAGCGTCAGAAAATTCAATAGTTAATAAGTTTCCATCATAAGCATAGTTCAATAACGTATTTAATGCCGTTATGGAATCAATATTTAAATCCAATAAATCGAGTGTAATCGAATTTACATTACTCATTTTTGATTGAATGGAAATCTCATTGCTTCCAGAAATCTCTTGTTGATTAAACTGCGTAAAATCTAAACTGATATTATAATGTATAATATCAATTGTATCGCTTCGCTCATTACTAAATGCGACTTTTGCTAATTCCTCTGGTGTGAGTTCTGGTGCTTTACTCAAGTGATGATGGTGAGAATTTTTACATCCATAATATTGTTTTGCAGGTTGTGCATTTACATTTAAAAATACAAACAGCAAAACCAAAACAATGCTTACACGTACAATTGTCTGAATAGTGTAGATATTATTTTTTTTCATACAAAAATATTTTTAGTAAAAAGGATTTGAAATGTTTTCTACAAAAATAATAAAAAAGTAGGGAAGGTGAATAGCAAGTTAGAGATAGAGCTATTTTTTTAACTAGCATTAGATATTTATTTAACACCATTCGCTATAAGTTAGTTCTTAATCTTGATTCAAGTTTCCACAGCCCAACTGCTTGGTACAACAAACAAAGTATCTGTGAATAAACTACAACCTTTTGACTTGTTGCTTGCAACAATAATGCATTGGGTGAAGTCCATGATCTTGGTCCATAAATCATTACTATAATCTGAGGGACTAAAATCATCATGAACATCAAAAAAGCCCATCCATACTTATTCGGATAAATTTCATCGTAAAATATTGCAATTGAGTAAAAGAGACTCATTAGCAAGAATGAAATAAATCCAGCTTGAACAAAATACCGGTGTTCCCAAAAAGCAATATCATAAGGTAACCAGGACAAACCAATATAGCAAGCTCCTGCTATGATTCCAAAAAATGTAGCTAAAATCGCCATCACTTTTGTAAACCCATTTTCAAAAAAAGATTGCAAAGTGATAAAAAACAAAATAATACATATTCCTGAAATCGTCAATGCTGTTTTGAACAAAGTATGACAAGCCCAATTCGATGCACCATTAAAAGTCCGAGTTCGCCCAAGATCGCTAAAGTAGTTCGTGAAAAAAGAATAGACATCCAAACTATGATTATGAATCGTACCTCCCGGATATATGGTCATGGCATAGGTTGTAAAAACCAAGAATTGGATGGCACCGAAGATGCCAAGTAGGAGGAAGATTTTTTTCACTTTCACATAGCAAAAATAGGAATTTTGTTTGTACTGATGAATTCAATATTCTAAATATTTACACTTATTATTTTTTCATGTTCTAGTGCTTCTACATTACCATTAATTAATAAAATTAGTAAGTATCTAAAAAATTTAAGTGCTTTTTCATTTTGATGCTCAAAAAAAGAATTCAAAACTAATTTCGATTAACTTTGTATTTTTATTGTATCTCACTAAATCAATTTATGTCTTTCACTAAATTAGGATTACCAGCCTCTTTAGTTGCTGCATTAGCTGACCAACAATACCAAACGGCTTATCCTATTCAAGCTGCTGCTATTCCTGCAATTTTGGATAAAAAAAATATTTTAGGAATTGCTAAAACGGGTTCTGGAAAAACAGCCAGCTTTGTCCTTCCCATTTTATCTAACCTACAAGGAACTGGGTTTACTAAGAATAGACATCCTTTAGTTTTGGTGTTAGTTCCTACCCGTGAATTAGCGGTTCAAGTCAATGAAGTTTTTAAATTATTTAGAAATGCCCTCTCAGACCATATAAGAACATTAGCTGTTTATGGAGGAGTATCAATTAATCCTCAGATGATAGCAATGAATGGAGTTCAAATTTTGGTTGCTACTCCGGGTAGATTATTAGATTTGATTGACTCTAAAGCTGTTCATTTGTCAAATGTAAAAACTTTAGTCCTAGACGAGGCAGATAAAATGCTCAATATGGGATTTAAGGAGGAGATGAATCGAATTCTTGGTTTTTTACCTAAAGAGCGGCAAAATCTTTTATTCTCAGCTACTTTGAATCCTGATTTAGATAGCTTGTCTGTTATATTAATGAAAGATCCTGTTGTAATCAAAATTGAATCAGAACAAACAAGTATTGATCAAATTAAACAATCTGGTTATTTTGTCCTAGATGAAAAAAAAGGTCCTTTACTTAGATATTTGATTAAATCAAATAATTTGACTCAAGTCTTAGTTTTTACTTCCTCAAGTTATAGTGCAGATAACGTGGCTAATAAACTCCGCAAAAATGGTGTGAAAGCTGGAGCAATTCATGGTAAAAAAAGTCAATCAGCTAGGAATAATGTTTTGAATCAATTTAAAGCTGGAAATCTCACTGTTTTAGTAGCAACAGATTTATTGTCAAGAGGAATTGATATCGCCTTTTTACCTTGTGTAATAAATTATGAATTACCTCGATCCCCTAAAGACTATGTTCATCGAATTGGAAGAACAGGTCGTGCTGACAATTCAGGATTGGCTATTTCTTTTGTCAACCCTGAAAGTGTTCAACACTTCAAAGTCATTTTGAAAAAAGGAAAGCAGTGGATTGATATAATCGATAGTTCAACTATTGATTTGCAAGGATATTAATTTATTCATTTTAATAATCAACTATGCCTGACTTTTTATTAAAAATTTTGATTGGAAGCTAATTTACCTTACCAAAACAAAAAAATCAAGATTGATAGAAATTAAAATGTAAAAATTCAAAAACAATATTAATTATCATTAATCCAAAATTTCAATCCATTATTTATCCAAAAAAAAAGTAATACAGAAACTTTGATTTTAAAATCAATCTTAAAATAACGCTCTTGAGATAAACCCAGTAGCGTCTTTCACTTAAAATCATTTTTGAGATAGAATATTATTTTTGCACCACCACTCTTCCCAAAACCCTTCCCTTCGTACTCAACCAATAAAACCCATTTCTAAAATCTGCAATATCCAATTGGATTTTTTCACTCAATTGAAAACTCCGAATTTTTTGTCCAAGCGCATTAAAAATATCAACCTCTAAATCTTCGTCTTCCTTAATTTCTATAGTTAAATAATCTTGTGTTGGATTCGGATAAATTTTCACTCCCAGTTCTTTCGCCAAATTAACATTAGCACTTCCTAGTCCGTTACTTGAATTAAACGTAGGTACTTTTGCCACAAACTCACCTATTCCATTTGGAAAACGAGCATAACTTACGTCGGTGGTTTGAGCACCAAACACTACTTTGTCTACTACTTGCAAATTCGCATTAACCAAAAGCAACTCCTCTCCATTTGCTGACAATTTGAAATCAGCATGTAACCCTTGCTGCGAAGGATCACTATCTAACCACACTATAATGTAACCATCTCCATCAATTGTTACATTTGGAAATTGATATTTCATTAAGTCATTTGCATCATCAGTTAGGTAATACCCATTCAGATTCATACTTGTAGAAGTATTGTTATAAAGCTCTACCCAATCTTCATATTCCCCATCCTGGTCGGCAACAATAGTGGAATTAGAAGCCATCAACTCATTAATCACTACATCTCCATAGGTTGTTAAGTTATAATACTCTTCTTCCGCTCTCTTAGGTGAAAATATACCAACATCTGTATTCGAGTTTTCTGCATAAATATAATACTGAATCCCTTCCAAACCCACAAATATGTCTCCTCCATAAACACCGTCACCTGCTACCCCATCACTATGATTACCATCATCAAACATTTCTACTCGTTGAAATACTTCAGTCAAATTGTTTCGATATCCTAAGTAAATAAAATCTGCATCAGTAACTTCAGCAGTAATAGTATTATTAGAGTTGGGTATTACATCCAATGGAAAGTGTCCAATATTATTAATACCTGGAGGTGTTTTCGTAAATTCTGGGTGAGCCAATAAGTAAGTTAATCTCTGATTCATCAGTTCTGCAACTCCAGGTATATCAATCATTGTCCCATTATAATCTATGGTTGTTGTATTATTGAGGTTAGCAATAAACTGGGACTCTGAATAAATTTTATTAGGGTCATTTGTCACCTCAATCGAAATCATATTAACCAATTCTTGTGCTCTCGTGGCATACCAACCACTATTAATTATTTCTTCCAACATCGTTCGAAAATGAGCCAGATATTGGCGTTTGTATCTAGAATCTTGTAAAATTAACTTCATTAAGATATGCGTATTGTCATTCGATCTTAAAAGTGGATCCAAATATTGCAATTCAGTTAACGTCAATTCTTGTTGTCCTTGATCCAATAAAGCATCTCCACCAAATGTCTCGTTAAAATCGTTAGGTAAAGTATTAAATCGATCATTCTCATCTCGAAACAAATAATAATTTTCAGGAGCTGCACCAATATAGCTTTCCAAATTAACTATCAAATTTTGCATTGCTAACATCCAGATAGCTCGATCAATATTTATTGAGTTTTCTATATCACCAGCACTAGCTTCCATCGCATTTGATAAATTAACTAACTCATTCCAACCCCCAATAGGGTCAGATTTTTTATCATAATAGTCTTTATAACACTCTACTGAAGCACCTAGATACTCTAAGGATGAACCGATTCCTTCTGCACACCCAACAATTGGTGGATCAATGGTACCATCTGGACTACAATCAAAAAATGTATTTTCTCGATTCGAATTAAAACTCAATGACATAAAATTCTTATCAACATTTTCAACATTCACATATAAACCATGATAACTACCATTGACAAAAACTTTAGCATAATTTGCTCTAGGAGAAGGCATATATTGATTAGCAATATCATGTGATAAAACTTCTCGTACAAAGGATGGATCCTTAGCACCATTATTTAGAATCAACGTTTCAGTCCCTGCATAATCATGATTTTTGATATAGTCTAATTTGATATTAAAAGGATTTTTTCCCTGATCTGCATTGTAGGTGCCCCCCCCTCTATACCTGATTCCAACACTATCAAAACTTTCTCCATTTATTTCTATGGTTGCCAATAATCGTTCATTCAAATCAGCTGCGTAAAAAGCATCAAGCTGTTGATCCCAATTTGAATTTTCAAAAGTAATTTCAATCAAAGTAAGTCCATCTGGATTAAAAAGTGATTGGGAAAATAAAGTTTGAAAGTGAATTAGACTTATTGTAAAAAATACTAAAATGCACCAATATTTTTTCATGAGGAAAATAGTTGTTTTATTAAATTTTGTCTGAGATTATCGAAACATATTTTGAGAAAAAATAAAACCTACAAGAATAAAGATTTAATTTAACACAAGTCTAATCTTTTCTAATGAAACAGTAAAAACCTATTTAGATGAAATCTCTGTATTTTATCCTGGCTCAAATTATAGGACAAAAATAACTTTTCCCTTCATATTATTTCAAAAATGGTTAGTCAGTAATTTAGCAAAATTCAAGAAAGTCTTTCTTCTTAATTGTGCCTTACCTTGAATCAAAAATGGAATTTCTTTTTTTTGAATAAAAAATCGTTGAACAATAGATCAAAGGATTCGATATTTAGAAATAGTACTGAATTTAGCGGATAAATCTGTTCAAAGTTAAATAAGACGAAAAGAGCAAAAAAAAATCCTGAATCTAGTATTGACAACAATAAAAAAAATAAAAAAAATAAAAAAAATAAAAAAAATAAAAAAAGCAATAACAGTACAAGGAAAGGTAAAAGTCAAAGACAATTGTATCACTCGAACAAAATTATTAATAAGTAAACTCTCGAAAAAAAACAAACGATTTTTAATAAAAAAGCGCTTTTACTTCCTTTGCTCTGCTTGCCAAATAAGGATTAGCTAAAAAAATGGAGTATCCAAACAATCCATTAATCTGGTTCATGAGGAGGAATTAGCTCGAATAGTTTGTGTGTTATATTTTATGGAAAATAATAATACTTCAAGTACTTATTTACTGAACAAGTCCCTTTACTATTTGAAGTGGATCTTTTATGAAAAAATCAGATCATCATTTAATAAAATACTATTCAGCTTGCCTTACCCAAAGTGGATAATTCATTTAGGAATAGTTATGCTGCGCTTTAAATCAAAATTGATATAAGAAGTAAAAAAGTTATCTCTGGTAAATTATTAGAAAAAGATTTTAAGTTCAAATTGAAAAACTGGATAAAATATTACTAAATTTTCAATATTTTCCTACTCATTAATTGCCTGTTTTTTTAATATAAAAAATACAAGCTATAAGGTATTGGCTAGTTATCGGTGTTTTTGTAATTTCGAAAAATCAAATTTAAAAAAAATTGATATTAGCTTCAATTAAATTAGTTTGAAAACGCCATCATTATTCTTAAAAGATTTTAAAAATAGGTCGTTTTAACTATTTTTTCTCCAATAAACCATGTTTAACTTTATTCTAATAAATGCATTCTTCCCCATTAATGGATTTATTCAAAGCCAAATATTACATTTACACAACTCTATTTCATCAAATTTTAATCAAACTATTGTGAAAAAAATTTTACTGATAACAACACTAACATTTGGAATCTTATTGAATATTTATTGTCAATGTGATATAACATATACCAATGCCAATTTCCCCACTGGGTCTCTAATAATTAATAGTAACGAACATGTTTGCGTAGAAGAAAACGTTACTGTTTCTGCTTATACTTCTATATTAATATACTCTGGTGGTATTTTAAAAATTAGAAATAATTCAACCTTAAATTTGAATGGATCAATGACGCTGAATCCTGGCGCAGAAATATATATTGAAGATTGTAATTCTAAGTTAGAAATAAACGGTAACTACACCGGTGCTAATCTAAATGATTGTGAATTTAAAGTATTTTGTAATAATTGCGAAACAAGCCCCCAATCAAATTACTTTACAGCTACTGGTTCAGTTGCCTATCTAGACATTTGTTGCCAATTATCACCATTACCGGTAGAAATGACATATTTTGATGCACAGAAAAATGAAAATGAAAGGTGTATTGACTACAGGTGGGGAACGGCATCAGAAATAAATAATGACTATTTTGAAATCTTAGTTTCTAAGGATGGAAACTCATGGAATTCTATTTCAAGGATACCAGGAAATGGAAATAGCTTTGTAAACAAAGATTATTTTTTTAAGAGTTTTGATCTAAACTATACATATTCAAAATTAAAGCAAGTAGATTTCGACGGAACTGAGACTTATTCTGACATAATTTTTTTGGGACACACTCAACCTGACCTATCATTTTTAAACAATAGAGTTGTAGTAAGAACAGAAACAGAAAAACAATTAAGAGTTTATAGTATTACTGGTGCTTTGCTCCTAAGCAAAACAATTCCTGCTGGAACAACAATAGTTAGACTAGATGAAATAACCATCAAAGGCATTGTTTTAGTTAACATAGGTACAACAACTAAAAAAGTAATATTAAAATAAATTAATACTCAAAAGAGACTCTCGATAGCATTAATAAAGATTAAATAATAATTAGCAATTTGTATTTTTTAATCAAAAGCCATCGTCTTAATCATTTAAACCTCTAACTTTGTAAAAAAAAGAATGATTCCCTTCTTTAAATACCAAGGTACAGGTAATGATTTCGTTATGGTTGATCAACGAGAAAAAAAGTATATCCATAAAAAGGATACTTCACTAATTAATAAAATTTGTGACAGACGTTTTGGTATTGGAGCTGATGGTTTAATTCTTTTAGAAAATTATAAAGGATATGATTTTCGTATGGTTTATTTCAATGCTGATGGTCGAGAAAGTAGCATGTGTGGAAATGGAGGAAGGTGCATAGTAGCTTTTGCTAACCACCTTGGAATTGTAAAATCTAAATGCCATTTCCTTGCTATAGATGGTCCGCATGAGGCACTAATTAAAAAGGATAATTGGATCGAACTAAAAATGTCTGATGTTAAAGATATCGAAATTGGGGAAGACTATTTTCTAATGAATACTGGTTCCCCTCACTATGTAGTTTTTGTCGAAGATATCGATGACATAAATGTTTTTGAAAATGGACGGGCAATTAGATATTCGAGTCGATTTAAAAAAGAAGGAGTAAACGTTAATTTTGTGGAACGAACTAAAGATAATATTATCGTAACCACCTATGAACGTGGTGTTGAGGATGAAACTTTATCTTGTGGAACTGGGGTTACTGCTGCTGCAATAGCTAATTTTCTAAAAAATCCCAATCGAAGAAAAAAACAAAATACTCCTATCAAATCCAAGGGGGGAAACTTAGCAGTGAGGTTTGAATTAAACAGAGAAAAAGAAGCAAGTAATATTTGGCTATGTGGTAAAGCTGAACGAGTATTTAATGGAAAATGGTTGACAGATTAGGAAAAAACCCAGCTTTTTGCTTAGAGGTATTCACTATTCAAAATCAATCATTTCGTGTGCTCCTCTCAATTCGCCATATGCATGTTTATCTCCAAGTGCATCTGCTATTTTCATACCTTTTTCATAGACATCAGATGCCAATTCGAAATCCTCTGCTCGTTCAAATAATTTACCTAGGTGATAATAGGTTCCCACATAATTAGGATGCTTTTCTAGTAGGTTCAAATAGTATTGTTTGGCCTTTTCACTATTTCCCAATTTTTCATATTCCTTGGCTAAAGCAAAAAGTAAAAATTCATCCTCGGGCCGTTCTTTCAAAAATTGATACAATTGTTTTAACCGATTAGAACTCATGTTTTCAGACATTTTTTAAAACCCTATGTGAATTAAGATTAAACTAGTTTATTAAACTTTCAATTGATCTTACTTAACCATTATCAATTGATAATCAATTGATAATCAATTGATTAAATATAGTTTCTCAAAAAAATTCAAACTTCTTTTTCCTCTCGCTTTTTCAATGGATTTTATCTATATTTGCACCGTTTTTGAAAAACTTTTTTTTTTTTTGAGAACAATTCCAAAGGAAAACCATTTTAATCAAAAAACATATTTTTTATCACAAAAAAATCTTTTCTCAATAATGAAGTTATTAGTATGTGTTACTCAAACACCGGAAACTACGGCTAATATTTCTTTCAATGCAGACAATACCGAATTCAATACTACGGGAGTAAATTTCATCATGAACCCGTATGATGAATGGTATGCTTTAGTGCGTGCATTAGAATTAAAAGAAGCACAAGGTGGATCGGTTACTATTATAAACGTTGGACCAGCAACAAATGATACAGTTATCCGGAAAGGATTGGCAATTGGAGCTGATGATGCAGTTCGAATTAACGCTGAACCTAAAAGTTCAATGTTCGTTGCTAAACAAATTTCTGAATATGCCAAACAGGGAAACTTCGATATGGTTATTTCAGGAAAAGAATCCATAGATTATAATGGTGCTTCTGTTGCTGCTATGATTGCAGAATATCTAGATTTACCTTTTATTTCTTTTGGAACCAAAATGGAAGTAAATGAAAATATTGCTACCATAAATCGAGATATTGAAGGTGGTGAAGAAGTTGTAGAAGTTGCCACTCCATTTGTTTTAAGTGCTGCCAAAGGAATGGCAGAACAACGAATTCCAAATATGAGAGGAATTATGATGGCTAAACGTAAACCATTAAGCGTAATAGAGCCAGTTGCTTTTGATGATCCGGTAGCTGTAGTTGGCTATACCCTACCTTCTGCAAAATCTGCTGTAAAAATGGTAGATCCTGAAGATATGGACGAGTTGGTTAGATTGCTTCATGAAGAGGCTAAAATTATTTAAAAAATTAAAGAGAATGGAATAAAGACTAAGAATACAAAAATCCTTAGTCAAAAACCCACAATCAAAATAAAGATATTATGGTTTTAGTATATGCAGAAAGTCCAAAAGGGCAATTTAAAAAATCCGCATTCGAAGCAGTGACCTATGGAAAAATGGTAGCTGATGTAATGGGGAAATCCTGTGCCGCAATAGTTATAGGAAACGCTGAAAATGCAGGTCAATTAGGAAAATATGGTGCATCTAAGGTGATTCAAGCAAACGGCACGTTCGAAGATTTTGATAGCCAGGTTTTTTCAACAGTAATTGCTAATGTTGCCAAAGAAATTGGAGCCGAAGTGGTAATCGTTAATCATTCTTCCTCTGGAAAATCCCTTTTAGGAAGGTTAGCTGTAAAATTGGATGCAGGTTCTGTTTCAGGTGTTAATTCAGTTCCTACTATCGATGGAAGTTTCAAAGTAAAGAAAAATGTTTTTTCAGGAAAAGCAATTGCAGAATTTGAAGTTAAAACTTCAATTAAAGTACTTTCCTTAATTGGAAACTCTTTCCCTCCTGCAGAATCTGGTGTCGACGTTTCCGTTGATTCTACTGATGCCACTGCTCCTACTGCAAGAGTTACGGTTAAAACAATTCAAACTGTAGAAGGAACTGTACCTTTGCCTGAAGCAGAATTAGTAGTTTCAGCTGGAAGAGGAATGAAAGGTCCAGAAAACTGGGGAATAATTGAAGAGCTAGCTACAGTAGTTGGTGCTACGACTGCCTGTTCCAGACCAGTAGCAGATATTGGATGGAGACCTCACCACGAACATGTTGGTCAAACAGGAGTTGCCATTCGACCAAATCTTTATTTTGCTATTGGAATTTCAGGTGCAATTCAGCACCTCGCTGGTGTAAATAGTTCAAAAGTAATTGTAGTAATAAATAAAGATCCAGAGGCACCATTTTTTAAAGCGGCAGACTATGGTATCTGTGCTGATTTATTTGATGTAGTTCCTAAATTAACGGAAGCTTTCAAAAAATTTAATGCAGCACAATAATTTTTAGCGAAAAATGGTTTTTTGCCTGTTGCCTTTAAATCAAATAAAATAACCATTCACCATTACCCGCTAATCATTAAAATTTATTATTTTTATAAAATTGTCTTTTTTAGGAAAAGGAAAGTATGAAAAAAATTGAATTGGACATCGTTGCGTTATCTCATAGTGTTACCCAATCACACAATTACGCAGTTGTGCTTGGAGAACAAGATGGATCTAGAAGATTACCCATCGTGATTGGAGGATTTGAAGCACAAGCGATCGCCGTAGCAATGGAAAGGATGACTCCCAACCGCCCACTTACACATGATCTTTTTAAAAATACATTAGAAACCTTTGAGATAGAACTTAAAGAAGTCATCATTAATAATTTACTAGATGGTATTTTTTATGCTAGACTAATTTGTATAGAAGATGGAGAAGAATTCGAAATAGATAGTCGAACTTCTGACGCCTTAGCTATGGCTGTTAGATTTAATTGCCCTATTTTTACCTATGAGTTTATTTTAGATGCCGCCGGAGTAATACTAGAAGATTCTGAAGATGGAGGAATAGAAGAGCAAGCTCCTACAGAAAAACCAAAGGCTACCTCTAGTAAAAAAAGTAGACGCAAGAAAACAGTCTCTGGTAATACACTTTCTAGTTACACCGCAGATGAATTATCCAAAATGCTAGAAGAAGTTTTAGATGATGAAGATTATGAAAGAGCAGCTAAGATTAGAGATGAAATAACACGAAGAGAAGGACGCGCTTCGTAATTATTTCTTTCTACTTAAAATATAAACCTCCAAGATTTTAATCAATCTTGGAGGTTTATTTGTTTATAGAACCAACCATTTCTATTTTTTTACTGTCTAACCTCTTGAAAATTATGGTGACTCTTCTTCCCCTAATCCATTTAAATTAAATTATAAAAACTTCTTTTTTGAAATACAATCTTTTCTTTATCCCTTTACTAATGCTCCTTTCCTCTTGCAAAAGAGATAATCCAATAGTTGATTCAAATGAAACAATCATTACAAGCTGTACTACTGAACATCCATTTGAAGGCATTCTATGGCTAAAAGAAATTAGAGACGGATTTGCGATGCAGGCCAACCCTTTACCCAAAAGAATTACACAATATTCGTATAAGAATGAATGCGTTTTCTTAATAGATGGATGTGTCGGGTGTGATGATAACTTATCCTATGTTTACAATGAAAATCAAGACCTTATTTGTGAGTTTGGTGGAGTTGCAGGAATAAATACTTGCCCAAGTTTTGAAATCATTGCAACTGAAAAACTTATTCTTTACGGTAATTAACTTCAATCACGAAAAACTTTCTTACTCGACATTATTGCCTTTTTTATAGCTAACCAATTGATATGAATTATCTATAGAAATGATGTATTATTTAAAGTTGTTTTCTACCTAGTCAATGTAATCCGGACTGTTCGCCATTCCTTAAAAGTATTTTTCCTATTTTAATAAGAAAACCAACTCAGAATATTTTATTAAAAATTTGTCCAAAAATTTAATTTAAGTATTCACCAGTTCTTAAAAGGTAATTTAACTAAACTAGAATTAAAATACCGATTATCAAAAGTCACCTCCTCTCCTATCCATTCAGGAATTTCAACATCTTGACATTCATCCTCCAACTCAACTTCTGCTAACTTCAATCCTTCATTATCACCTACAAAAACATCAATTTCCCATTTTAATTTTCTATCCAAAACGACAAATCGTTCTTTCTCAATAAAAGGCTTTTCACAAAGTTGTAACAAATCTTTAGCTTCTTTAATTGGAATTTCGTATTCAAATTCTAGCCGGGATATACCAACTGTTTCTCCTTTAATAGTTAAAAATCCTTTCTCCCCAAAAATTCGAACTCGGACGGTTCGCTCTTTTTGGGTATTGAGGTAACCTTGTTTGATAATGGTTCGAGAAGTGAATTGGGATTTCCAATTATCATTTTTAAGAAGAAATTTTCGTTCTATTTCCCTGGGCATAACTTTATTAGATATTGTATTGAAAAAGAATTTCAACTATATTTTTTAGACTGTGTTCACTTTCCAAAGAAAAACACATTTACAAACATTCTAAAATCTGAATTACCTCATCAACCATCTCCTTTGTCACATCCAAATGAGTCACAAACCTAACTGTCTGAGGCCCAAAGGGTGCAGCCGCAATTCCCGCTTCACCAACTTTTTCTAGAAAAGAATTGGCCGTCCAAGGATTTTTAACATCAAAAATTAAAATATTAGTTTGTACTCGCCTTATATTTTCTACAAAATCTAACTTTTCTAAAACACCTTTAATTATTCGAGCATTCTCATGATCTTCTTTAAGACGATCAACATTATTATCCAATGCATATATTCCAGCAGCAGCTATAAATCCTGCTTGCCTCATACCTCCTCCCATCACTTTCCTCTGACGTCTAGCTTGCTTCATCATTTTCTCCTCCCCCAAAAGTAATGAGCCTACAGGTGCACCTAATCCTTTCGACAAGCAAATTGAAATACTATCAAATTCTGCTCCCCAGGCCTTGGGATCATCACCAAGTTCAACCAATGCATTAAAAAATCTAGCTCCGTCCATATGTAAACCCAAACCTTTTTCTCTACATAACTTTCGAATTGGTCTAACTTCCTCCAAAGTGTAATAACTCCCGCCACCTTTATTTGTTGTATTTTCCAGCACAACTAACTTACTTTTAGGCAACCAATCATAATCAGGGCGAATTGCTGCACCAATTTGGTCTGCATTTATTTTCCCAAAATCACCTTGCAATAGATTCATTGGAATCCCAGAGTTGGCAGCGTAGCCACCAGTTTCGTATTGATAAACATGTGAATATTCGTGACAAATAACTTCCTCTAATCTCCCTGTATGTACATTCATGGCAATCTGATTGGTCATGGTTCCAGATGGGCAAAACAACGCGGCTTCCATACCAAAAAGTTTTGCTGCCTTTTTTTCCAGAGCATTTACTGTAGGGTCAGTTCTAAAAACATCATCTCCAACTTTAGCATGCATCATAGCTTGAAGCATTTCTTTTGAAGGTTTTGTAACTGTATCACTTGTAAGATTTATCATAAAAATTGTATTGATATAACACTATGTATTAATGTATTTGAAAAAAATAAAAATAAGATTATTTGTAAAAACGAATAGACTAAAACTCCAATATATTTAAACACATATATTTCGTTAAATTTATGAAAAAACCTCAGAAAGCCCTATTTTCGAGTAAAATTTCAAACAGAACTGAATGACAAATTTTGATGATTACGCAAAATCAGCCTTTACAGTTGATAATATCATTTTTGGATTTGATGAAGGGGATTTAAAAGTCTTGGTCATCAAAAGAGGAGAACAACCTTACGAAAACCAATGGGCTTTACCCGGTAACTTTGTTTATCCAAACGAGGATTTGGATACATCTGCAAATAGAGTATTGCAAGAATTGACTGGCTTAAAAGATGTATATCTCGAACAAGTCCGCACATTCGGATCAGTAAATCGACATCCTATGGGACGAGTTATTACAGTTGCCTATTTTTCTTTGATAAAAATTAAGGAATATAAACTACATGGTACCGATACTCTTTCCCAAAAGGCAGAATGGGTATCAATTAAAGAGGCCACCAATTTAGCTTTCGATCATGATAAAATATTAGAAGCCTGTTTCCGGCGGCTCAAACGTCGAGTACGGATGAGACCTGTAGGTTTTCAGTTACTTCCTAGGAAATTTACTTTGACCGAGTTACAACATCTTTACGAGGCTATCTTGGAACCAACCAAGGTGATTGATAAAAGGAATTTCAGGAAAAAAATTCTTTCTATGAAAATCCTAGTGGACCTTAATGAAACTCAAGAGGGAGTTGCTCACCGTCCTGCCAAGCTTTACAAATTCGACAAGAAAAAATATAAAAAATTCGTAGCGGAAGGATATATTTTTGAAATTTAAAATGACTGAACTAGAATATTTCAATCTTACGTTACCGAAAATACTAGGCAACTGAACTTACCGAAAGTAAAATAGCTACAGTAGACAATATTCTATGATTCGTAGGTATTTTCAAATGAGTAAAAAAGTCCCTTGAAAAAATAAGGGTATAAGTTTTAGAAAAAAATAAGAGAGGATAAAAATGTAAAAAAAAATTACAAAAGTAGCTCCCCAAACCAAGGAAATAGATTACCCTTCATTAATTATAGGAATAACAATTATGCATACTTGTGGAAATACTGCTCATTTAACGATGTTAGTAATAATATGAATTATCAGATAATAGACACAGCTATGATTTATGCATTCCTCTAGCCTCCCAAGCAGTTAAAAAAGAAAATAGTTCATAAAAAATCACTCCAACTTTTCAGGCATCTCAATTTGCAAATGATAAGCCTTTCCATAATCTCCCTTTTCAGCTCCTCCGTTCACATGAATAAAAGTTAGTAAACAGATACTGATAAATAACTGAACAGCAATAAGAATTATAAGGATTTTTTTTTGAGAAAAAAGTAACTTAACCACATATAAAAAAAGAAATGGATATGCAACAATCAAATAATGAGACCTAACTTTCACTCCACTAAAACTCATCAAGACCCCAAGACTAAAAAGAGTTGCGAATAAATAAAACTCAGTTATATCACTTTTGTATAACAATCTACTGATTAGCTTATTTCCTTTTCGAAGCACCATTATTTTTTTGCAAACATAAAAAATCTGATGCAATAACTTCAGCGCTACACCTATCAAAATAAAATGTCCAGCTGCAACCAAATAGGTCGGCGTTCCAAACACAAAAGGCATTTTAATAAAATCCCAAAAGTGTTCTCGCAACGAATACATCGTATTTAAACCTAGTGGATCAATAAAACCATAAATATAAAAATCGAATTTATACAAGTTTTCCCAACTAGTCGAAGAAGCCTCTCTGTGATAAATCATTTCATGAATCCAAGGTATCAAGCCAATGCTACCAATTACACTACCCAAAAACCAAAACGACGATTGCCATTTCACTTTTCTTTTATAATCACGAAAAGTAGACAGAATGAATAAACCAAAAGCAAAGAAAAAACCACTCATATGGATTTGTCCTAACATTGCACCAACCATTCCCCAGATGAATGCCCCCCATTTTTTTTCTCGATAAAAATGACCGATGATAAATAGCAAGCAAAAGATTGGCAACACGTCTTGAGCCCATATTTTCCTAGAGAAAATAATATATAATGGATTTACAGCCAAGAGTGCAAGTGCCCAATACCATTGTTGTTGTTGTTCTCCTTTTAAACTTTTTCTCGTAAAAATGACAAACCCTATCAATGTCATTATACTTAAAACCTGTACACCACGTCCCATTCCAAGAGGAGTTTCAACAAAATAACCTATCATAGAAAACACCCAAACACTCAATCCAGGGTTAATAATTCCCGCGCCACTTTTCATTCCAACACTTTGCCATATTCCTTCAAGGGGAGCAAGCATAGCATGAGTGTACATCCACCATTCATCATATTTCCATTCCATATCCTCTATCCAAATAAGGCGTAAAACACTACCGATGATGATAATAAAGGTGAAAAAAAAAGTATAAACCTTAGAAATCATTGTTATTATTTTTCCTTCTAATTAATCACTTTTTTTCAAAAAATCTTCCGCCTTCTGTAGATCTTCTGGCGTATCAATTCCAAAAGAATCAAAAGGTAATTCAGTCGTGTATATTTCTATTCCATTTTCCAACCATCGAAGTTGCTCTAAAGATTCTAATTCCTCTAATCTACTTATCGCTAATTTTGTAATTTTCAAAAGTGTGCTTCTTCGAAAAGCATACATTCCAATATGCTTATAAAAATTCGAAATAGACCAGTTTTCTTTTTTCTCATTTCTTAAATATGGAATAGGACTTCGAGAAAATAACAATGCTTTTCCATTCTTCCCAAAAACACACTTCACCACATTTGTATTAAAAATATCAGCTTGGTTATCTATTATTTTTACACCAGTTACAATTTCTGCCTTTTTATTTTTTTCAAAAATATCAATAACTGTGTCAATCTGTTGAGGGTGGATAAATGGTTCATCTCCCTGAATATTTACGATGAGATCGAAGTCTTCCATTGATAATGCAACTTCTGCAATTCGATCTGTTCCAGTTGGATGGTGAGAAGCGGTCATTTTCACTTTTCCGCCAAAAGAATTCACGTGGTCAAAAATTCTAATATCATCAGTTGCCACAATTACATCCGCCAAAGAGGAAGCTTTTTGACATTGTTCGTAAACACGTTGGATCATAGTTTTACCACCAATTTTTACCAGAGGTTTCCCTGGAAAACGACTGGATTCAAATCTAGCAGGTATAATACCTAGAGATTTCATATTTTTGTATTGAATTTAATAATACTATGGAAACAGATTAACTATTTTTACCAAAAAATCTGTTCACACTAATCTCATACTTTACAATCAAACACAAATACAGAAACAATTTCACATTAGTACTTTGTGATCTTAAAATATTCATACAATGAAATTTTTAACAACACTCATTTTACTACTTCTTTCCTGCTTAATTTTTGCTCACCATGGAGATAGTTTGACGTATTTGACTCCACAAGATAGTGTATTCCTCTCCGTCAATGAAAGTAACCAAAAAATAATTCTACATCAGTTAGAGAAAAAGCAAACTTTATATTCCTTAGCCAAATTCTATGGATTAGAATTTAATGAAGTAATGTATTACAATGAAGAGCTGGAAACAATTTCTGATATCCCAGTAGGATCTTTTATTAATATTCCTATTCCAAATAAAGCCATTAAACGGTACCAAAGGAATGATTTTAATTCCACAAAACACGCCTCTATTTATTATAAAGTAAAAAAAGGAGACACTCTTTACGGAATAGCCAAACGGATGCTTAGAATGCCTGTGGAAGATTTACAAAAGCGCAATAATTTAGATGGAAATAATATCAGCCCCGGAAAGTATTTACATGTTGGCTGGATAAGTACTGAAGGTGTCCCTAGAGAATATCGAAAATTAAAACCTGTTCCGCCAGAGTGGCAAACAAGTCAACTGAATGAAAGACATTACCTTCAAGCAAAAGGAATAAAAATTGAAAAATCCGAAAGTGGTGTCGCTGCATGGAATAAAAATTCGAAAAATGAAGGTAAACTTACAGCACTTCATAATTTCGCACCAATTAACTCAATCATTGAAGTAACCAATCCAATGAACAAACGTTCTATATTTGTAAAAGTGATTGGACGACCTTCGAAAAACGTTTATTATGGCCCAAATGTCAAGGTAGTTTTGACTCCAAAAGTAGCTAAAATGCTGGGTGCTCGTGATCCAAGATTTTACGTAAATATTAATTTTTTAAGATAAAATTACTTGAAAATTACATTAATAGATTGCTTTTCTATTACAAAAAAGAAGACCTTTACATCTTCAATGAATTTATTTTTTTAATCTTTAACCAATTTAATGAACTACCTTAATAATATTTTAGAAACGATTGGAGATACTCCTCTTGTAAAAATCAATAAAGTGAATGAAGATTGTCCTGCTTTGGTACTTTGCAAAGTAGAAACTTTCAATCCTGGTCATTCTATCAAAGATCGAATGGCAATCAAAATGTTAGAAGATGCAGAGAAACGTGGTGATATCAAACCAGGTGGAACTATCATAGAATGTACTTCAGGGAATACCGGAATGGGCTTAGCATTAGCTGCCTGTGTAAAAGGTTATCGAACAATTTTCACCACCAGTGATAAGCAATCAAAAGAAAAATTTGATATTTTAAGAGCTCATGGAGCAGAAGTAATTGTTTGTCCGACAAATGTAACTCCAGATGATCCACGATCATATTATTCAGTTGCAGAAAGACTGAGTAAGGAGATTCCGAATTCTTATTGGTTTAATCAGTATGATAACTTATCTAATCGACAAGCTCATTATGAAAGTACAGGACCAGAAATTTGGAAACAAACGGAAGGAAAAGTTACTCATATCATAGTTGGAGTTGGAACTGGTGGAACAATTTCAGGAACGGGAAAATACCTAAAAGAACAAAACCCTAATATAAAAATGTGGGGAATAGATACTTACGGTTCTGTGTTTAAAAAATACCACGAAACAGGTGAGTTTGACGAAAAAGAAATTTACCCATATATAACAGAGGGAATTGGAGAAGATATTTTACCAAAAAATGTTGACTTCTCTGTTATTGATCATTTTGAAAAAGTATCTGATAAGGATGGCGCTGTGATGGCTCGACGGCTCGCGAGAGAAGAGGGTTTGTTTTTAGGATATTCTGCGGGATCTGCATTTGCCGGTCTATTGCAGTTGAAAGAAAAATTAACAAAAGATGATGTGGTGGTAGTTTTGATTCACGATCATGGAAGTAGATACGTTGGAAAACTATATAATGATGATTGGATGAGAGATCGAGGTTTTTTGAATGATGAATTGAAAGTAAAAGATGTAATTTCGAGAAAAACAGATAAGGAATTTTTGTCCATCACCAAAGATATTACGGTTAGGGAAGCTTTCAAAATGATGAAGGATAGAGATATTTCTCAAATGCCAGTGATGAAAGGAAATGAATTTATTGGTTCAATTACCGAAACAACTGTCTTAAATCATCTATTGGAAAACCCAATGAATAATTCCGAAAATAAGATTGAATCAATTTTGGAACCTGCTTTTCCTATGGTTGAAGTTGATTTACCATGTAAACAATTGAGTAAGTATTTTTCTAAAAAGACGCCAGCGGTTATTGCCAAGGATAAAGCGGGGATGCTGCATATTTTGACCCAGTATGATATTATTCAAGTGGTGTAATCTTTTTAAAAATTAATAAAATAAAATGAGTGATAAATACAATGTATCTATCACTCATTTTATTTTAAACTTGCAAAAGAATTCATCAAAAAAATCTTTAATTCGTTTTTAAAACAATTTAAATTTATTGAAAAATTTAAAAAATCTCGACCTGGTTCGTCATCTCATTTTCATCAGGAGATTCCTCTTTAATCCTTTTTGGAAGAGTTTGTAAAATTCTTTTTGTCACTCTTAATTTATGTGTATATTTTTCACTATCCACATTAAAAATCCCAAAGTGATCTATTTTATCAATTCGTACTTGTCCAGAAGCATGGATAATTTTCCCATCATCAAGCAATAAACCTACGTGAGTGATAACGCCTTTTTTATTTTCAAAGAATGCTAAATCACCAGCTTGCGCTTGCTCAACAAAGTCAACCATTTCTCCCACCTCAACTTGCTGAGCTGAATCTCGAGGTAATCTGATCCCAAGCATTTTAAAAATGATTTGAGTAAAACCAGAACAGTCAATACCAAAAGGACTTCGTCCTCCCCATTGATAGGGAGCATATAAATATCGCCGAGCAATTTTGATAAGTAGGTCAGAATTTGGCTTTAGTTCAGAAGGAACTACAGCTTGACCGCTAAAAGTGAAGCTCGTCCCGTTCAAACTAAAATTCATTCCATCATATTTGGGCAGGGATGCGCCAATCGTCACAGGAACAGAATGTTCTTTTGTCATGGCGCCTTGCATCAATTCGATACTGCAGGCAAAATTATTTTGATATTCTTCAAATTCAGTTGGGGTAATTGGTTTGATTTGTTTGGTATCAACCCAGCCAATATAATTATCCCATGCACATCGCACCTTCGACCAATTTTTCCCTTTTCGATCAATTACTTCCACCATTTCACCAAATAATAACTGGGAAACCATCTCACTGGAGTCAGAAGAAGCACTTCGTAAAGGGACCACGCTTAAAGGGCAAATGCCATAGTTCATAAACTAAAATTTTAGATGTCCTAAAAATAGTTGAATTGAAGGAAATTACATAATGTTTGAAAACTTTACTTAGCAGAATTATTCTTTCACTCGTTTGGCCATTTGCTTATAGCTATTTTGCTCAAAAATAATTGAATTCACTTCTCCATTCTCATCCCTAACAAACTCAAACTCCACATCCAAACCAAGCATAAAATATAATGTTTTTGACTCGGGATAAATTCGATAAGCTGGTTGTCCAAAAAGCTGAAAATATAATTTCCCATTTTTAGTTGTAACATTCATTGCCATGATTCCACCTACTATATATTTCCCAACATAATCTTTATAAATTTTTGAATTCACCTTTGCAATGGCTTTTGGTTTTAGTATTTCTTTACTGTCGTCAAGAAGGTGTAATCCTAAATCATCAACTGAATAAGTTGAATTGGCTAAAATAACCACTCCCCTATTTTTTTCTAGATCAATGCCACAAAAACTTCTATACCCTCCAGTTCCACCGTTATGCCATCGAATATTTTTTTTGTAAAAATGCCAACCTAAACCAATTTTAGTACCTATCTCTGCTTGCAGCTTATGGGTCAACTTTACAGAATAAGACGGCTTATTCCCTTCCAAATACAATTGCGTCTTCATAAATGAAAGCATCTCCACTATATTTGACTTGAAGGCTCCTCCTCCTTCAAGCGCATCTCGAAAATTCCAATTAGGGACTATATCTCCTCCTGCATGTCCAAATCCTAATTGCTCTTTTTGTTCTTTCGTCAAATTTATTTTTGTGTTTTCTGCTTTTATTTTTTTACCTATTTTTTCATAAAATAAATCTTCTAAAGTCATTTTATTTTCTTTTGCCAAAATATAACCAAGCAATCCGGCTCCAAGATTAGAGTACTGATATTTAGTTCCAGGTCCAAAAGGTAACTTATAACTTTCTAAAAAATCAACAAGCATATTATCATCATATTTAGCGTATGGATCTTCAGGATTTTCTCCAATATTAAGATTCTTTGGAAGTCTCGGCAAACCTGAATTATGAGTGGCCAAATGCTTTAAGGTGATTTTTGTTCCTTCATAATTAGGTATCTCTAAATCAGGTAAATATTTGTCAATTGGATCATCTAAACTCATTTTTCCCTCTTCAACCATTTTTGCTAAAAGGAATGAGGTGAAAACCTTTGAGATAGATCCAATTTCATATATCGTTTGTTCATCAACACTTTTCCCATTTTCATTTTTAGTTTTTCCGTAGTTATAAAAATGCATCCCATTTGAATCAATCACTCCAACCGCAATACTTGGGGTGTACTCAAGATCAACACGCTCTTGAATACTTATTTTAAATTGTTCAGAAAATTGTGCAGTTATTGAAAAGGAAAAAAAAAGGAAAAATGTAATAACAAGCATAGTTTATTTTTTCACAAAAAAACAACAAGTAATTTATAGGAAGGAAAAACACAGACCAATTTCAAAAACAAGAGGACTAATTTTAATAAAGAAAATAATAAGTTAATTAAAGATAACCCTTTTTGTAATCACCTCTCCTTTTGATTTTAATATTACGAAATACATTCCTTGAGCAGTTTTTGAATTTCTTTCAAGCATAAATACTGAATTTCCGTTTGGCAACTTCCCTTGAAAAACATCGGATACTTTTTTTCCAACCTGATCAAACAGTTCAATCTTTACAACTTCCAAATCTTTTTTTAAATCAATATTGATAATAGCTTTAGAAGAAGTTACATTAGGGATAATTTCCATCGAAGCATTTTCTAATAATATATTTACGTTTTCTACTGAAACAAAATCATTAGAAAGATTAGTATTAATAGCAACATAAGTATCTCCTTCTTTTTTCCAAACGATAGTAACTATTTCCAGATTATCTAAATTCCACAAATCATATTCCGTGTTAAATGAATTAGTAAATTCGCTCCCTACAGTAATGTCTCCGCTCATTAATAATGCTCCAAAAGGATCACCTGTCAGAGAACCTCTTAATATTTTTTCATGAACCGCATTATTTCCTTGTCCTTGCTGAAAATTAATTACATCATCTTCCACTGCATATACCCCGATATAATATTCTCCAGAAGCTGCTTGGAAAAATTTAGTTTTAGTATTAATAACTAATTGTCCTCCTGTCAAAAATAGATTCATTCCTGCATTTGCAACTGGTGACTTAGTAGCTTCCACATCCACCAAATCTTTCACTTCTGCCCTTTTTGTTATAACATTTGACGAGCTCACTCCCAAATCATCGTTATACAAATAAAAATAAGGTTGATAAGGTGAATTGAAGTTAGCAGAAAAAGCATCTCCAGCTATCGTAACTAGCTGTCCATCATGATGAGCAACGATCATTGTTGCTTTAGCTTCATTATCAATTACCAAATACTCAAAAAAATCCCAGCCCCAACCTCCACATGGTGGACACCATGTGGCAGCTATTTTAGTAACCAAGGGGCGTTGTATTTCAGGTATTACTTGAGCAAAAAATAAATTGGAAGAAAAGAAGATAAAAACTAAAGATAGAAATGTATTTCTCATATTTTAATATTTGATTTGAAGGTTTGTTTGTATTTTAAAGAATAAAAAATAGCATAAATCAAGCCTCCTTTTATTTTCCTCATCAAAAATTTATTTTTACCATCACCAGTATCCAACAAAATACCCTTTCAAAATTTGATTTTAAACGGTTCATTGTAAACTTATTTAGAGGAATCTATTACTTAAAATTAAAAATATTATTCATTCACCAAATGATTTACCATAGCTAATAATAGACTTAGAGAAATAAAACACAAGGAAAGTAAGATTAAAAAAGAAAAAGCACTCTGTTGTCAGAGCGCTTTTCAAATAACCTATTTAAAATCAAATCACATTTCTTACCAAGAAATATCGTCTTCTGATTCAATCTCCTTCTCTCCCACCTCTTCCTCTGACGATGTTTCAGTTGTTGTTTCAGTTGTTGTACCCTCCTCTATAGGTTCAACCCAAGTACCAGCTTCCATGGCAGCTCTTTTTTCTTCCCACTCAGCTTGTCTTCTGTCGAATTCTTCGTAATCATAATCAGGCATCAAATCAGTTTTGATATAATTGATTGCCTCATCTAATCCACCTTGAAATCTGTTAAAGTCTTCTTTGTAAAGAAAAATCTTGTGTCTCTCATATCCGTCACCATTAATTCTCCTGGTGCTTTCGGTGAGAGTTAAGTAATAATCATCACCTTTTGTTTGGCGAACATCAAAAAAATAAGTTCTACGCTTACCAGCTCTTACTTTCTTGGAAAATACACTTTCGAACTTTTTTTGGTTTTCGTTATCCACGATTCGTTAGTTTGGTTGAAAAAATAATTTTCGAATTTTATCTATACTATACAAATGTAAATATTTGAACTTAAAACAAAAAAAATATGACACTTTTATTTCCTACTCTTCTAATCGTTGTTTTTCAAACATATCGAAGTAGAATCCTTTATTCCCCAAAAGCTCTTCATGGGTTCCAGCTTCTGAGATACCTCCATTTTCCAAAACAATTATTTTATCGAAGTTCAAAAGTCCATATATTCTATGGGTAATAGTGATAATTGTTCTTTCAACTGTCGCCCCATTAATATACCCTAATATCTGTTGTTCCGTATTAGTATCGACTGCAGAAAGACAATCATCAAGAATGACAATATCCGGATCTTTGATAAATGCACGAGCAATAGATATCCTTTGTTTTTGTCCACCTGAAAGAGTAACACCTCGCTCACCGACCATCGTATTAAAACCTTCTGGCAAAGAAGCAATATCATCATATATAGCTGCATACCTAGTATACTCCTCAATTTTTTCTTGACTTGCATTTCTATTTCCAAATGCCACATTGCCTCCAATAGTATCAGAAAAAAGAAAAACATCTTGCGGTACATACCCTACTCGTTCTCTCAAGTTAGCCAAATCCATTTTTTTAATAGATATTCCATCTATTAATATTTCTCCAGAATCAATATCATACATTCTTACCAAGAGATCCGCAATGGTAGTTTTTCCGGATCCTGTTTTTCCAATAATTGCCATTTTTTCTCCTCTTTTCAAATGAAAAGACACATTTTTTAAACCAACAATCCCTGAATCAGGATAGGAAAATGACACATTCTTAAATTCAATATCTCCATGTAGTTTTGTTGATACTCCATTTACAACTGGATTAATAATATCAGGCTTGATTTCTAAAAACCCATTAATACGACTTTGAGAAGCAGCAGCTTGCTGAATTATTGAAGTCACCCACCCCACTGCAGTGACTGGCCAAGTCAACATATTTACATAAATCACAAACTCTGCAATATTACCAGGTGTAACGGTACCACGCGCCACTAAAACTCCTCCCATAAATACAGTCAAAATATTACTGATTCCTATTAATAATACCATTAAGGGAAAAAAGAAAGCGTTTGTCTTTGCCAGGTCGAGTGATTTATCCATATAGGATTGGCTTTCACCCAAAAAAAAATTCCCCATCTGAGCCTCCTGGACATACGATTTAACCACTCGGATTCCAGAGTAAACTTCTTGAGCGGCACTGTTTAAAGTAGCCAATTGAACCTGAATGCCCATACTTTTTTTATTAATCAAATTACTGACGTAATAAATCGAAAGCGACAATATGGGCATTGGTGCCAAAGCATAAAGTGTCAGTTCAGGACTTACACTCAACATCGAAGACACCACCATGATTACTAATGTAGTCAAATTAAACCCATATAAAATTGCTGGACCAACATACATCCTGACCTTCGTGACATCTTCCGTAATGCGTGACATCAAATCCCCCGTGTTATTTTTTTTATAAAAAGCGAGACTTAAATTTTCATAGTGCTCGAAAATTTCTTTTCGCATATCGTATTCAATCAATCTTGACATTACGATGATAGTCTGCCTCATGAAGTACATAAAGATCCCTTGAATCACAGCTAGAATTAAAACTAAACCACCAAAAAACAAAAGTGTCTTCCCAAATTCTTGAAAAAAAGTAGTTTGTAAATCAAACCCATCATACAAATGAAATATTTGCAAATTGTTCACCACCAAATCTAAGGCGTTCCGTACCATCTGAGGTTTCAGAACATTAAAAAAGTTAGCTGCGGTGACCATCAAAAAGCCGATCGCCAAATGCCATTTGTATTTAAAAAAATATTTATTAAGTACGAGTAATGGTTTCAATAGATCGAAATTATTATTTTAAGTTTAGTCTTTAAACATTCATTCTTGTAATGAGTTCAAAGGTAAACAATGAAGGGCAAAATAAGGAACTAGAATATGACATTCTAAAATTGATATAATCTTTGGTTGGTTTCCTTTTTCCTTTTTATATTTGTTGTACATATTTTATACAATTTTAGAAATTCCCTAATCATGAAATCAAAAATTCTAACCTTTATTTTAATCATTTCATTTCCGTTTATAGGATTCCCTCAATCTCAAAACGACTGCGGAACTTCCATCCTAGAACAATCAACAACTTATGAATTTGTTCAAAAACAGAGAGCACAAACTATAGTCAACATTCGAACAACCGCAGTTGATGTTCCTATCAAAGTTCATATTGTCGGAGCAAATAATGGAGCATTTGCGATAGATTCATCTGATGTATTTGATGAAATTGCCATTGTCAACGATTTGTATGCCGAGGCAAATATTCATTTTGTTCAATGTGGAATCATCAATTATATCTACGATAACGACTATGTAACTTTTGAAAAAAATACAGATGAAGGACTTTGTGATATTCATGATAATCCGACTGCGATTAATCTATACTTCGTACCAAACTTAATAAAAATAGTTAATAATGTTGAAGATAATCTATGCGGCTATGCTTACAATTTTGATATAAAAAATAGATTGGTAATGGACAAAGGTTGTTCTACTAACGGGAGTACTTTGGCTCATGAATTAGGACATTCATTTTCTCTTTTACATACACATTCCACCTCAAATGGTAATGAACATGCTAATGGAACAAACTGCTCGATTGCTGGTGATTTGCTATGCGACACACCTGCGGACCCTAAACTTTCTAATGACCTCGTTAATACATCATGTGAGTATATTGGAACAGAATTAGATAATCAGCAAAATCCTTACAATCCTGATCCTGAGAATATTATGTCATATTCTAGGAAGTCTTGCAGAGTTCATTTTTCTCCAAAACAATTATTGCAGATGGAAGATTTTTATTTTTTGGAAGGAAGCTTTTTAGCCTGTAACCCTGAAGCAACTCCAACGAATAATCTGAGTGTAGTTGCTCCAATCAAAATTTACCCAATTCCAAGTGATGCTTCTATTTTTATAAAAAATATTCCAGCTGGTGCAAATTTAGAATTAAATGACCTACGAGGGGGAATAATTTGGAAAACCCAAATTAAAGAAAAAACCGCAACCTTGGAAATTCCTTTCTTTAAAAATTTATCTAAAGGAATTTATTTTATAAAAGTAACAAATGGGAGTAACATTTCTACTAACAAAATAGTACGAATGTAATCTCGACTTCAACTACATTCGCATAAGTTTTAATTCATTTTTTCTATTTACCAAATCAATCTTTACCTAAAATGTATAAATTTCATACCATATTAACTTTTGTAATTATATTGTTTTTTACTGTACAAATAACTGCACAAACCTTTGTCGACAGTAATGCAACTGGCACCAATGATGGTAGCTCTTGGACTAATGCTTATCTTGATCTAAGTGATGCACTTAGTAACTCAGCACCCATGGATGAAATCTGGGTGGCAGCTGGAACATATAAACCTGGAGGAACAACTCCTGATACTTCCTCCTTTTTTACATTCCCACATGATTTATTATTATATGGTGGATTTGCAGGAACTGAGACCATTTTATCAGAGAGAGATTGGAATGCCAATGAAACTATTCTTTCGGGCGATCATCTTGACAATGATGTAGATAATGACTTTGATACTTTTCGAGATGATAATTCACAGCATGTTATGTGGTTGACTGATACCGTTTCAACTGCTTCGACAGTAGATGGATTCACCTTTAGAAACGGTGATACTTCACCTGGTTCAGCTTCAGGTAATGATAGAAGAGGAGGAGGAATGCTTACCTACGGAGCACCTGCTATTCGAAATTGTACTTTCACACAAAACTATGGATACTTCGGAGGTGGGTTATATCCACGAGGGGCAACTACAGCTACAGGAGTAATAATTGAAGATTGTGTTTTTGAAAATAATAGTGGACGACAAGGTGGAGGGCTTTATTTATTAGCAGGAAATGCTACAATAAGCGATTGTATTTTTATTGGAAATAAGGCAGCTAACAGAGGTGGAGCAATTTATAACAATTCTACTTCTAGTAACATTATGAATTGTGAATTTTCATTTAACTCTGTACCTACTTCTGCAGGTGGAGCATTGATGGTCAGAAATGGAAATAATAACGACTTTGATCCAGTAAATATTATCAACTGCACTTTTGAAGAAAACGATGCTGGTTTTGGTGGTGCTTTGGGAGTATATGATACTAAGTCAATAATCAATGTTACAGATTGTGATTTCATTCAAAATAATGCCATAACCTCAGGAGGTGCAACTACTAATGGATTTGGTGCAACTTCAAATTATACCAATTGTACTTTTTCTCAGAATGAGGCAACTAATGGAGGAGCTATGTATTCTCAAAATGATGATGCTACAATTAATATTACCAATTGTGAACTATTTTTAAATGCCGCAACTCGAGGAGGAGCAATTAACATCGGAAATAGCGATATAATTGATACTCTTCCTATCCCGATTTTGACTATTGAGAATTCTATTATTCAATTCAATTCAGCTATAGAACAAGGTGGTGGAGTTAATCTAGGAAGTACAAATGCTGTATTTAAAAATGTGCTTTTTGAATCTAATATAATCATTGACGCGGCCTCTGTTGGCGGTGCTATATCAATAAATACGAGCGATACTATCACTGCTACAATCGATTTAATTAATTGTACATTAGTTAAAAATGAAGCCACTATCGGCGCTGGAATATCACACTGGATTGCCGGAGATTTGAGCTCATCAACTTTAACTTTACAAAATACTGTATTTGATAATCCAAACGGTAATGATTATGAAGTAGAAGCAGGTGCTCCATTACTTATTTCTAATGGAGGAAACTTAAGCGCTGACCTTAGTATGTATGATGAATTGATTGGAACTAATGATTTAGCAGGAGAAAATCCACTCTTTGTAAATTTCGTTGATGAAAACTATCGCCTCGCCAATGAAAGTCCATGTATTGATGCTGGAATCGAATTAGGTGCACCTATTTTTGATCTTGAAGGTTTGCCAAGAGTAGATGAAGTAGATATGGGCGCATTTGAGAATCAAAAATTACTAGATGCTATTTTTAGTTTACCACAGCCCCTTGGTACTTTAGATATTTTTCCAAATCCAGTTCAAGATGATTTAAATTTCACTTTCAAAAGTTCAATTATTGGTAATTTAGACGTAAGAATTACAGATGTTAAAGGACGACAAATTATGGACTTTGTATTAGAGAAGAATATAGAAAAAGTATCCCGTGTACATGATGTTACCAGCTTACCAAAAGGTATATATCAACTAACCATTTCAAATGAAAATGAACTAACTACTAAAGCTTTTATAAAATAATACTTTTTCAAAAAAAATAAAAACTCCAAACCCTGCAATGAAAGGATTTGGAGTTTTTATTCTAAAAAAATAAAAACTAAAATTAAACAGTAGCTTCTGCCAGTTCATTCTCATTTAACTTAGTTTCTAAAGTCGAAAGAATTGTAAAATAAAAAGTAGTTCCTTTTCTCATTTCGCTTTTAAAAGAAATATCTCCCCCATGCCTCTCAACAATTTTCTTACAAATAGCTAATCCCATTCCAGTCCCTCCAAATTTATCTCTTGGTTGTAATTGTTTATATGGTTTGAAAACTCTTTCTTGATATTCAGTTGGAATCCCGATTCCATTATCTTGGATGGAAAACTTCCAAAATCCATTTTCTAAGATACCGTTAATATCGATCTCAGGAGACTTGTTTGTTGGCATGAACTTCAAACCGTTAGTAATTAAACTTTGAAAAACTTGACGCAATTTTGTTTCATCAACCATAATTTCTGTTGGTAGATGAGCTACGTTGATTACAGCATTTTTTTCTTTTATTGAGAAATCTAAATTTGTCAAAACTTCTTCCACCAATTTATTAACATCGCTATTTGTCAAATTAAGTCGAAATGAATTCACTTGCGAGTAAGCCATCAAATCATCTACCAAATTCCACATTAATTTTGCTGCACTGGTAATCATATCAAGGTACTCCAATTCATTCTCGTTCAGTTTTTCCTTAGCTCTTCGTTTCAACAAACTAGAAAAACTTCCAACGGTTCGTAAAGGAGATTTTAAATCATGTGAGGCAATATGTGCAAATTGTTCCAATTGAATATTCGATTCGATATATTTTTCTAATATAGAATTTTTCTTTTCCAACTCACTCTCTGCTGCCTTTTTGGCCTTAAAATTCTTAAACATGACAAAAGCAACAAATCCCAAAATTAAAAAGCAAAAAATAAAAACCCTCAAAATTAATTGCTGAAAGGCCAGCTCTCCCTCCCATGTCAATTTACTTTTCTCTTGCTTAATTATTTGTTCTTGTTTTTGCTTCTCCAACTGATATTCAAAGTCTTTTGACAAAGGAATTTTCATTCTACTTTCATTGAAAAGACTATCTCGATATAATTTATTAAGCTCTAAAAACCCAAGGCTCGTCTCAAACTGATTCATCGATTTGTAGTTGACATACAATAATTTAGTAACATCAAAAAGAACATCTAGGTTTTTGTTTTCAATAGCCTCATTGTAAGCAGACTCTGCTAATTGAACACTTTTTATGTATTCTTTTTTTTGAAAATTCATTTCAGCCGCCAATAAATTAGCATGCATTAACTCTACCTTGTTTTTATTGAGCAAGGCTGCTTCTCTACCTAGTCTATTGTTTTTTTTGGCAAGTTCAAAATTCCCTAAACTTATATGACATGCCGCTATGTTATTATAAATTACTGGAATTGGGTGAATGAAGCCAGATTTTTTTGCATCCTCCAAAGTTAAATTTAAAATTTGAACTGCTTTTTCAAAGTCTCCCTCATCCAAAAAAGTTGATCCAATATTTATATTAACATTAATTATTTGTAAACTGTCTTTATCAATTTGATAAGATTGACTTGCTTTATTATAATATTGATATGCTCTTTTATAGCTCTGATTTTCTTTATAAATATTACCAATATTATTATTGACCATCCCAATATATCGATGAAGCTTAAGTTCTTCATAAATTTTTAATGCATTGTAATAATATTGAATTCCTTCGGTGTATTGAAACTGTTCGATATAGACATTTCCTAAATTCAAATTACAATGTGCAAAGCCGGCATTGTAATTTGCTCTATGGTATGCTTTTATACCTTCCTGATATAAAAACTCAGCTTCTTTGTAGTTATTTTGATGTAATTGAATGGTTCCTAGGTCTTTAAAACAATCACCTAATTCTTTAAGTTTTATATTTCGAGAGAAATATTCTTTGGCTTGATTAAGGAAAGAAGTTGACTTTTCAAAATTAGCAATTAACAAATAAGCCCGCCCCATCAAATACAAACTCCTAGCTTTTTGTTTTGGAAATTCTTCAATTCTTGAATAATTCAGATTTTCTTTTAAATGTCCGATTGATTTATTGACATTATATTTAAAATAATATTCCGCTAAATTATTTCTAGTCTTAATTTTTTGCTCTATCGGAATTTCAGAGTATAATACCGATTCTAAACTATCAAAAGGAATTGAATAGAAAGCTGTTGAGTTGGTATTTACAGCAAAAATAAAAGATAGAAAAAATATAGTGTGATAACACATTTTCATAAAATTGAATTATTCACTAATGAGAGGGAAAAATTACTAATAATTTAGTTATTTTCATCTGTGGAAAATTTTGAGAAATCTCAAGAATATTATCACTAAATTTAGTGCCTAAATTCCCTAACTGAGTACTTTTAACTAAAATATGGTAGCTTTTTTTAGTTTTTAATGGATTGAAAGGTATCTATGTGAACTATTCAAAATACGTATCGAGATAAAAAAGTAGAAAAAGTTATTGAAAAAGTGAGACATGACTATTATAAAATATCAGAAGAATCTACCTTGGATAGCCTTATAAGCCCTTAAAATAAATCAATTTTGTAAAAAATAATCATCATAACTATGTCAACTATTAATAAAATATAGATTAAATAATTTACGCCAGCGACGAAAAACCCAAGGTATTTTTCTGTCAAAGCCCATTTAACTTCCTTGGCTATCTTTAAAATATAGATAATTACCTAGTTAGGAAAATAACAGTTTCTTTTAAAAGAGATCGAAATGAAGTTAAAAAAGATTTAATGAAGAAATGGAGATTTATAAAAATACTAAAACAGATAAAGAGGATTGTAAACTCTTGCAACACTGAGAAAGTAATAGTGGGTCATCTAAATAAAGTAAACTTATTGAAAACTTTACCCTCGGTATTGCAATTAGGTAATTAAGTGTTTTGATTTATATTTATTGGATAAAAGACTTAGTGAAAAATTAAGACCTACAAAACCTTCAATTATGAAGATCTTTTACCAAAAACTAAAAAGGAAAAGAAATAACTTTAAAAAAATCAGCAAAATCTATTTTGTTAAAACGGCTCTTACTAAGTCAGAAAATGAAAACATCCTTATTCTCTCTAACTTCAATTTTATTGAAAATTTCAAATAATATTTATTTTATAAACTTGTCAATTAAATAACTTTATGGAAGCCTATGCAACAGCACTAACTTACGCTATTCCAGGATTTGTTTTGATGGTAATTATCGAAGCTATCGCAGCTAAAATTATGGGCCAAACTGTCAATCGCGCCATGGATACTATTTCAAGCCTAAGTTCAGGGATGACAAACACACTAAAAAATTTATTAGGATTATCAGTTGTTTTGGTAACCTATGGATGGATGGAGTCTAGGTTTGGAATATTTGAAATTCAGTCCACTGGATGGTTATTTTTTATCGCATTTATAGGGACAGATTTTGCCAGTTATTGGTCACATAGATTTAATCATTCCATTAATATTTTTTGGAATCGACACATTGTTCATCATTCAAGCGAAGAATATAATTTGTCTTGTGCTTTGCGTCAAGAGATTTCGGCAATAGTTGGAATCTATTTTTTCCTGTACATTCCATTGGCAATTATTGGTATTCCACAAGAGATAATATTGGTGACAGCACCGATACATTTATTTGCTCAATTTTGGTATCACACCCGACTTATAGGGAAAATGGGATTTTTAGAAAAAATACTCATGACACCCTCCCATCATCGTGTTCATCATGCGATCAACGATATTTATATTGATAAAAATTTCTCAGCGATATTTATTTTATGGGATAAATGGTTTGGTACATTCCAAGAAGAATTGGAAGAGGAAACTCCAGTTTATGGAACTTTAAAACCTGCGAATACTTGGAATCCAGTCCTAATAAATTATCAGCATGCTTGGCAGATTTTGAAAGATGCTTGGAGAACAAATAATTGGTTAGATAAAATTAGAATTTGGTTTATGCCAACAGGTTGGCGACCAAAAGATGTGCAAGAAAAATATCCAATCATAATTGAAGGTGTTCATACTCGTTCAAAATACAATTCTAATGCTTCTGATTATTTAAAGGGATGGTCATGGTTCCAATTAATCTTCCACAACCTTTTAATGTATTTTTTACTTACTCAATTCGGAAAATTAGAAGTAATTGACATCATGTGGTATTCTATATTTTTATTTGTTTCGGTATTTTCATACACTACATTAATGGATCGTCATATCTTTGCCATCCCCGCAGAAATCATTAAATCAATCATAGGGGTTTGGATTATTTATCAAATTGGAACATGGTATAATCTAGAAGATTTTTTCTCGGGCGGTACTATTTTAATAACCATGTACTTAGGTATTTCACTTTCATTGACTTTTTATTTTATTGTTTTTGAAAAAATTAGAAATGAAAAGGATATAAGTATAACTATTTAATAATTACAAAGCAGTTCATAGAGAAAGGAAATTATTTGGGATATTATAAATATTTAGTATATTTGAACTTGTTATCTGTTTTTCCCAATCTAGTATAAAATTTCCCACGATCATAAATAGACATATGTTGACCTTTCAACATACTTAGCTCGTACCTTTTAAAACCGAACGAATTAAAGATGTATTCCCAATAACCGTTTAGAAGAGTCAAGGCTTTGCCCAATCTTAGTTCTTGGCTCTCTTTGGGTAAATAAAAAAACAAAAAGAGATTATCCTTAAATGGATAATCTCTTTTTGTTTGAAATAAAATTTAATTTAAAGCCTTACAAATCTTATCGTTTGAGTAATATCATTTTGGTTAGTTTGTAAAAAGTAAACACCACGGCTTAATTGACTAGTGTCGATGAAGAAATCATTCTTTCCTTTTTCAACTTCAGTTTCTTGAAATTCAATAACCTTACCTGTTAAGTCCGTAATTCGATATTGTAAATTTCCTTTTGTAATGGAGTTGTATGAAAGAGAAAATTCATCTTTACCAACAGGATTAGGGAAAATATTTACAGAAATCACTTCTCTAGGAACTACTGAAATTTGAATAATATCAGAAAGGGTAAATTTTCCATCAAAATCAGTTTGCATGAGTCGATAGTAGTTTATTCCATCATAAGGTGTGAAATCCAAATGAGAATATTCATTTCTTCTATCTGATATTCCTGCTCCATTAACAATTGCAATAGCTTCGAAATCAACACCATTTTTAGACTTTTCTAAAGTAAAGAAGTCATTGTTTATCTCAGACTCTGTTGTCCAAGAAAGCCTAACAGCGTTGTTGTTTGATTGACCTCTGAAAGAAGTAAGTTCAATTGGAAGTCCTCCTACACCTGTTACATTTAAAGTATAATCTTCTGATTCTCCAAAACCATAAGAACCACATGCAGTAGTTGGAGTATTATTATAGTCAATAACAATCCTTAGTACTGCATTACCCGTTTGAGCACCTGTAGGAACAGCAATTGTTGTAGAAAAACAAGGATTTAATGTATCAGCACCACTATATACATGTTCATTAGCATCATCGAAATCTCCATCAAAATTCCAATCTACGAAGATACCTACAAGTGCAGGGTAGTAACTTCCAATGCATGTTCCAGCGAGTGAACTTGCAGTTAGATTGTATGAATTTCCTGCATCAACTGCTGCAGAAAGATTAGAGAAATCACCATATCCATTAGTTGAACATCCTGAGGTATTATTAGCAATATCACTTGTTCCTTCACCATCAAATGAAAAATCACTTATTGAAACTTGAGCACAACCTATAGAATAACTAGGCGTACAATAAATAACTCCTGTAGTTAGATTAACTACATTACTATAGGTATCACAAGCAGAGGCAACGGGACGAACTCTGTACCAATAAGTTGTATTACTATTAATTTCATCTGTATCAGAAAATGTAGAAACATCTTCACCTACTCCACCATAAATAATAGGTAAAAAACCGGTCGTGCTAGATGTAGATGATCGTTCAATAATGTATCCTAATTCATTACTTGCATTATCTGTCCATGCTAAATCAATTTGATTACCATTTAACGTTGCAGTCAATCCTGTTGGAGCCGAAACAACAGAGGCTGAACAAGAATAATTATAAGCAGTATGCCCCATTCTTATTGTTAGCCCTGCTCCCATTCGGGTAAATTGACCTGATGTAAAAACACCTCCACACTGATCAGGAAAGTAAGACATAATATTATTAATAGCTGTAGTCGGCAAATAAGTAACTCCTAAATCATCAGTATCAGTTCCTGTATAAGTACAAGTACCTAAATCAAATTCCCCAGAGGCATATCTTGGGTCTGCATCTGTATCACAAAGTAAATCTCCATTAACATCACAATTAGCATTTGCCCCTGTTCTTACTACACGTTCAGCGTTAGGATCTCCACTTCCAAATTCAGTATCTTGGTGAGTATGATATAAACTAAAATAATGACCTAACTCATGAGAAAATGTACTATTAGGTGCATTGTTAGCTACACTATTTATCATAAAAATTCGATTACTTTGTACACTATTAAATGGGAAATATGCATAACCTGCAGCATTAAAACCCGAACTAGTAGTAATTGAATTCATAAAAAATACATTAATGGCATCTGTAACTTCTACTGGACTACAGAAAGTAGATTCATCATCATTGTCTGGTGCTTGCGCATTGAAATTATACCAATCTGAATTATTGATATAATTAATTCCACCACACGCAAAAAATTCAATATCTGCATCATAATATACCAAATTCAAATTAGCAAAAGCAATAGCTAAATCATCTAGAGATAATCCTCCAGATCCATCATCTTCTCGAATGATATGAATTTTCATTGGTAAACAATTGGTAACGTTATTTCTTTGAGCTGCTAACTGTTGTTCATTGGCAATAATATTATCCAAAATATACTGTCGAGTATGTTCACCTGGATCAGGTGTTCCGCATTTATGCTTATCATTTTCTATTGAAGTAGAGGATGGTTCAACTTTAATTTTTGAATTAATAATTTGAGGAAATCCTTGAAATTGAAAAGAAAGAACTAGTGTAAAAAGTAATAAATAGCGAATCATTTTCTCTTGGTTTAGTGAAAAATTACAATTAATTATAATATGGTTTTGGATTATTTAAAAATGTATCCATAATTATCAAAAAAAGGGATTTAAAATCTTGGATATTTCTAAATATGAAGAGAGAGAAAAATTTGTATTTCTTAAATATAGATATTTGATTTAAAATGACAAAATATTATTTATTGCATTAACAGCATGTTTCATATATTAGTTTAAACCCAAGGCTTTGATAACTTTACTAAGTAAAATGACCAAATAAGTATACATCTTGGTAAGATTATAGGAAGTAATAAAACATAAATCCATGAAAACAACTCATATTACTAAATAGTTTTGTTTAATAAAAAAACAGTTTCTATAAATTGGTTGTTATTTTTGCATTGTAAAAAATAACATTTGTTTCAACGTAAAATTATCCATATTGACATGGACGCCTTTTACGCATCAGTAGAACAGCGCGACCATCCTGACCTTCGTGGAAAACCCATTGCAGTTGGTGGTTCTGCTATGCGTGGAGTTGTAGCGGCGGCAAGTTATGAAGCTCGAAAATTTGGCGTTCATTCAGCAATGCCCTCCATCACAGCCAAACGTTTATGCCCTGATTTGATTTTCGTCAAGCATCGGTTTGAAGTTTATCGAGAAGTGTCCAATCAGATTCGAGAGATTTTTGCAGAGTACACAGGTCTCATAGAACCACTTTCTTTAGATGAGGCATTCTTAGATGTAACAGAATTGAAACAAGATAATTTTTCACACCTTATTGATAAAACTGGAAATCCATCTGCTACAATGATTGCAGAGGAAATAAGAAAAAAGATTTTTGAAAAAACTCAATTAACTGCTTCAGCAGGCGTTTCGTTTAATAAATTTTTGGCCAAAGTAGCTTCCGATATCAATAAGCCAAATGGAATAAAAGTAATCACCCCTCCAGAAGCTATTTTATTTTTGGAAAATTTACCTGTTGAAAAATTTTTTGGAGTTGGGAAAGTGACTGCCAAGCGAATGCATACTTTAAGAATTTTTACGGGAAAAGATTTAAAACAAAAATCAGAGCTCGAATTGGTGCAACGATTTGGAAAGGTTGGAAGACATTATTATCGAATAGTTCGTGCAGAAGATAATCGAAAAGTTAATCCCAATCGGATTCGAAAATCTATTGGAGCAGAGCGCACTTTTTTTGATGATTTAAAAACTGAAAAAGAAATGTTGGGAAAACTAATTCCAATTGCTGAAAAGGTCTTTGATTACATGAAAAAAGCAAATAATTTTGGCCGAACTATTACCTTGAAAGCAAAAACACCAGAGTTTCAATCAATTACACGAAGCAAAACTTTTAACTCTGAGCCAAAAGATCAAGAGCTGTTTTTATCTATTGTTTCTGATTTATTAAAAAAACATTTTCATGAATTTCAAGAAGTAAGATTACTCGGAGTCCAGGTTTCAAATTTAGAAAAAGATCAAAAAATGGTTGGAGGAGTCCAATTAGAGTTTGATTTTTGGGATTTGGAAAATGAACAGGAGGATTAAAAGACAGTTGAAACAGTTTCGCTTCTCTTTTGTTAAATTCTTCAGACAATCAAATATATAAATAGAAAAATAAGATAACATTTTGAAGAAAAAATTGATCATTTTTGATATTGACGGAACACTATTGTATTCGAATAAAATAGATAGCCAATGTTTTGCAGACACTTATGAAAAAGTATATCATTTAAAATTCCCATCAATTGATTGGTCAAAATATCCACATGTAACTGATGATACTATTTTTAAAACAGTCATCCAAAATCATTTTCAGAGAGATGCGACCAAAGAGGAAATGCATGATTTCCAGAATGAATATGTGGCTTTAATCCAAACGAAAAGAAGAGAACAACCACTTGAATTTAAAGAAGTTCCAAATGCCCGAAAAACGATTGAACATTTATTAAGAAGTGATGTTTATGAAGTAGGCATAGCGACCGGTGGTTGGCGTAGACCTGCGATGGTAAAATTAAATCACGTTGGAATTGCCACCTCTAACTTACACATGAGTTTTGCAGATGGAAATCCAACTCGAGAAGATATTATAAACGCTGTCTTTCATCAAACAAAAGCAAAGGGAATTTCTTTTGAAAAAGTTGTGTATGTAGGTGACGCTGTCTGGGATGTTGAAACCACCCGCAATATGAATATTCCTTTTATTGGTGTCAGGAGAGAAGGAGATTCAAACTTTTTAAAACAATTTGGTGCTGAAACTGTTATTAAAAATTATGAGGATTTAAGTTTGTTTTTATCCTTTGTAGAAACCTCAAAGGTTCCAAAAAAAGAAAATAAATATTTTTTAAAAAAAGATTTTTAATTTCTTGCATTAGTAAAAAACGTTAGTATCTTTGCAGCGCTTTAGAAGAAAAGCATACAGATTTATGATCGGCTAGCTCAGCTGGTAGAGCACTTGACTTTTAATCAAGGGGTCCCGGGTTCGAACCCCGGGCCGGTTACATTTTTATAGAAAGCTCAAAAACATTATGTTTTTGGGCTTTTTTTTTAGGTTGTTTTTATTTTTCAATTCCTCCAAACCTTGTCCAATAAGCCCCATTTCTATTTCAAATCCCCTACGGCAAACTCATATTAAATATCCTAAATATTTTCAATCGAATCAATATTACTAGTTATCTAGGCATAACTATTTAAAAATAAGTTGACACTTTATACGAATTGACTAGACTGATTAAAGCGATACGTAGGTTGTTTTAAATTGGTTGGAAGTTATATAAAGCACCATTCCTTTTAGCCAACTAGGTAACTCAGTGTTAAAAACTTCCTCTCAAAATATTGAATTATTCAAATAAAGGAGTAGCCTGAGCCTAATTTCATCTCTTATTATTTTGGGAGTAATTGTAAATATTAACTCATTAATCAAAATTTATTAAAATATTAGGATGAAATTTAAAAATTTAAATTTTTCAAATCTTAAATCTTAAATCTTAAAGATAATGACTATGCTCCATTGTTAATGTTATAAGGAATAATGAAATCTAAATTATTCCATTATTTTATCAACAGACATATTTAAGTCATTTAAACAATTCCAACTAGAAGATGGTTATATTTGTGTTTTAAAAATTGGAAAAAAGAGATATGATAAGACAAGCAGAGGCTATGCTTCCCACCGATTGGGGGAATTTCAACATGATTGCTTTCGCAGATGACAAAAGCGATAAAATGCCCCATTTAGCAATGGTTCATGAGAATTTCGACAACTCTAAATCTGTACTTTTGAGAATTCATTCTGAGTGTATGACTGGTGATCTTTTTCATTCTAATCGGTGTGAGTGTGGAGAACAACTTGATGCGGCTATGAAGCTTGCAGCTGAACAAGGGGGTATCATTATATATCTTCGCCAAGAAGGTCGAGGGATTGGATTAATCAATAAATTAAAAGCTTACAAAATTCAGGATAAAGGCGTCAACACTGCCGATGCCAATACACATCTGGGGTTAGAAATCGATGCCAGAGAATATGATATCGCTATTCAAATCATGAATGACCTAGGTATAAAAAAAGTAAAGCTTTTAACAAATAATCCTGACAAAATTGAAGCGATTGAAAACTCTGATATTGAGATTGAAAAAAGGATTCCGCTCGTAATTCCTCCAAAAAAAGAAAATCATGGTTACTTAAAAACCAAACAAGATTTAATGGGGCACCTTTTTAAGATCTGAAATGAATCTAAAAAGTTATTAAATCTGCTTGAGGAGATTTCAAATATTCTGCTAATTGCCATAAATTTTCAAACCTTCCATCTACTGGGATCTGCCTTGTTCTCTCTGTTTCCTCTTCTTTCCCTTCAATAAAAATAGTTTTGGTTCCCAATTGCCAGCCAAATTCCATATCCGAGAATGAGTCTCCTACCATAATAGCTTCTTGGAAATTTATTTTTGGAAAATCTCTTTTTGCTTGCCATCCCATTCCAGGATTGGGTTTGCGACAAGGTGCATTTTCTTTTTTTAGATTAGGACAATAATAAACCTTGTTTATAAATCCACCTGCTTTTTCAATCTTTTCTTTCATATTGGAATGGATCAAATTTAGTTCATTTGCGGTTAACTCACCTTTCCCAATACATTGTTGGTTAGTCACCACTACTATTGTATCAAAATAATTTCCAAAAATAGAAATCGCCTCTAAAGCTCGATGAGTGAATTCAAAGTCTTCCCAACGCTTTACATAAGTGCCAATTAGCCTTCTATTAATTACTCCGTCTCGATCTAGAAAAAGTGTCCAGCCTGAATTTTTCATAATTATTTTTTCTTTTTAAGTAATACTCCTGCACTACCAAATTCCTTTTCTAAAATATATTTATTTCTCACAATATCCATTTGATCTTTCCGTATATATATCAATTCAGCCGTCTCAATTTCATTAAAATCCTCCTCCCTCAAACGATTTACTTTCTTAATTTTTTTTATAGAAAGATACTGTTGATAAAACTCACTAGATGGTCCATAAATCCAGAAAACTCCTAATTCAATTTCTTGATTCTCCTTTAAATTACCATCTAAATAATGAATCATATCTTTTGTATAAGCATCATAACTCCATTCAGTCGTTTCTTTTAAATCAAATGTGCGGTAAATATGATTGAAAGAAAAAACAGAAATCAAAAGAGCTAATCCAACTGCCCAATTTTTATATTTACCTTTATTTCGATAAATTGATTCTAATAATAAATAGGTACTTAATCCAAAAAAAGGTAATAACATTATTGACTTTCGTCCCATCAAATATTTAATGTCAATTAAATAAAATTGTACCACCATCGCTAATATCATTAAAACCATCAAACTAACTCCAGCTAAATGAATCCTTGAAAACAATTTATCTCTTTGTTTTAAAAAATAAAAAATAGCAAATAATATAGAAGTACCTGATAAGACTAATGATATGAGAACAAAAATAGCTGTCGTATTTGGATTAAAATATCCTTGGCTCATTAAACTTACTCTAACAAGTTCTACAAAACTATCACTTAACTTCTCTGTTCCAAAAGCAAATTCTCCTTTTGATTGCAAAAACTGTATTGGTTTTTTTACTAAAAAAAATAACCCGAGTGAAGAAAAAATAGGCAATCCAAATGACTTAAATAAACTATTTATTCTATTTTCATTTTTCTCATAAATTTGTTTTTCTAAAATAAAGAAAATTAAAACTGCTGTTAGACACGCCCAATAATTAAGAAAAATAAAATTACTTAACACAGCAAAAAAAGCTCCAACATAACAATATATTCCCAAAGTAAACTCCTTACTTTCAATCCAACAAAATAAAAAATAAATACTCATCATCATCCAACCAACTCCTAATCCATATCCTCTTGCCAATGAAAAAAACTCTAATAAAAATGGATTCAAATTTAGCAAACAGAAACCTACAATTCCCAAAAATAAACTCTTTGAATTTTTACGAATTAATAAAATTGAAAAAATCAAATAAATTATATGGCCAATCAAATTTGGCAATCGTAAAGTCCATTCGGAGACGCCAAATACACTTGTCGAAATTTGCATTAAAAAAGTATTGAGCAAATGATTATTTGCATCAAACCAACAAAATTCTGAATAGAAACACGACCAGATAGAATTAGGAAGATGACTAAAATAAGTACTCGCTTCATCACAAGTCAAACTAAGTAAACAAGCACGAGAAGAAGAATAAAAAAATAATCCTAAAGCTAGAATAAAAAAAATAGTATCGTGGAAACGAGATATCTTTGACGTGGAATTATTAGTAACCATAATTTTGCAGGAATAAAATAACGATTAAGCCTCCATTCTTTTTTCAATTATTTCACAAAAAATATGTCCCATCAGAATGTGAGCTTCCTGGATACGTGGTGTATCAATCGAGGGGGCATTTAATAAATACTCTGCATATTTTTTCATCTCACCCCCAGTTCGACCAGACATGGCAACATTAATCATTTCTAATTTTTGTGCAGCCTTCATTGCAAAAATAATATTTTTAGAATTACCAGAAGTCGAAAGTGAAATCAAAACATCCCCTTTTCGTCCTTTTGATTTTACTATTCTTCGATAAACCTCTTCAAAGGAATAATCATTTGCAACAGCAGTCAGATAAGATGTATTGACGTGAAGAGCCTCTGCAAAATAAGATTCTCTATCCAAATAAAACCGCCCTGAAAGTTCTGCTGCTAAATGTTGTGCATCTGAGGCACTTCCCCCATTACCACAAAAAAGAATTTTATTTCCATGCTTCAAAGCATTAATACAAACGTCCGAAACTTTTTGGAGTTCCTTCAATAATTCTTGATTACCAAGAATCTCTTGTTTGACTTTAATACTCTCAGAAATACTATCCTTTATTCTTGAATCCATAACTCAAAAGTAGTTTAAAAAATAAATTTAAATTATAAACGAAACCGTTTTCACTACTCTAACGACATAAGTGCATGAATCATCGCCTCCCACGAAAACATTTTCTTATCAATTTTCACTTGTTCCACAAACTCTTCTGTTCTTTTATTTTTATAAAAATCAACGATTGCATTTGCAATAGATTTAGGATCAACGTCCACTACGTAACCAGCTTTATCATGTTGAACTATCTCCGGCAATCCACCAACTTTAGTAACCAACATAGGTTTCTCAAAAAAATATCCAAGACTTGAAACTCCACTTTGGGTAGCTGTTTTGTAGGGTTGTGTAATTAAATCCGCTGCGCAAAAATAATATTTCACTTCTTCTTTAGAAATGAATCTTGTCTCCATAACTAACCGATTATCAATTCCCAACGAAGCGATTTGGGTTTTATACTTTTCTTCATTTGAATAATACTCTCCTGCCACAATCAACTTTACATTTAATTCTCCAACTCGTTCGTCTGCCATAGCCTCTAACAATAAATCCAACCCTTTGTAGTCTCTAATGAATCCAAAAAACAATAAATAGCGAAAGTCTTTTGACAAATTCAGATACGCTAAAGCTGCTTCGTAACTAACTGGTTCCCCAAAATTATCAGATAATGGATGCTCTGCTAAGGCAATTAGCTTTTGTTTCGTAAACGTTCGCAATTGAGCTTTCACAGATTTTGACATTACTAAAAAAGCATCGCAGGCACCAACAAAATATTTTGCAAAAAGAGAATCGCCAAGGCGGCTTTCGTGGGGAATAATATTATCTACAAAACCAATAATTCTAGTCATTTTATTCCTTTTTATTATTCGAAGAATGGTCCCTAGACACGGCCCCATAAATGGCAGCCAAAATCTACCGATGACAATATCTGGTTTAATTCGTTGAATTTCCCGACCTACTTTTATCCAATTAAACGGATTAACTGAATTAACTCTTACACGAATATTAAGCTGGAAAGGTGGAGAATCTTCAGAATATTGAGTTTTTCCTGGAAATAAAAAATTGGGATATTGTAAACTAAAAGAATAGATTATAACGTCATATTCCTCTTTCTGCAATACTTCTGCTAAGCGTTCATTAAATACTGCAATTCCTCCTCTAAGTGGATGTGCTGGACCAATGATGACTATTTTTTTCTTTTCACTCATTTTTTTGTACTACAAAAATATTATCATGAAACAACTGTTTCATTTTCTTCCATCCCTAATTTGGTCTCGATCAGATATGCATTTCTTACAGGAGAATTTCTAGAAACTAATTCAGCCAAAAAACCAGTACAAAATAAGAGTGTCCCTAAAATCATCGCAGTCAATCCAATATAAAACCAAGAAATATCTGCAATATTTTTAGCTGGAATTTCATAAATCAAATTCCAAACCTTCCTTGCTCCCAGACAAAAAAACAATCCAAATCCAAGGGTAAACATAATTGCTCCCAGACTTCCAAAAAAGTGCATCGGCCGTTTTCCAAATTTCCCAACAAATACAATTGACAATAAATCTAATGGTCCTCGGATAAATCTTTCTAGGCCTCCAAATTTAGTTACACCAAATTTTCGAGCTTGATGAACTACAACTTTTTCTCCTATATTTTTAAAACCAGCCCACTTTGCAATTACGGGTATATAGCGATGCATTTCTCCATAAACTTCAATCGTTTTGACCACCTCTTTTCGGTAAGCTTTCAACCCACAATTCATATCATGCAATTTTATACCCGTCATGATTCCAGTAACTCCATTATATAGTTTTGTAGGAATTGTTTTAGAAAGAGGATCGTGGCGTTCCTTTTTCCAGCCTGAAACTAAATCGAATTTTTCATCTTTAATCATTCTAAAAAGCTCAGGAATTTCATCTGGACTATCTTGTAAATCTGCATCCATTGTAATCACCACATCACCTTGCACCTCTTGAAATCCCGTATGCAACGCAGCTGATTTTCCATAATTTCTTCGGAACTTTATACCTTTTACATTTGAATTTATTTCGGAAAGACCTTGAACGACTTTCCAAGAATTATCGGTACTTCCATCATCCACCATCATAATTTCATAACTGAAATTATTTTCATCCATGACTTTTCGAACCCATGCTTCAAGTTCAGTCAAAGATTCATCTTCATTATATAATGGTACGACAACCGATATGTCCATTCTATTTTATTTTTTACTTAAAATTCATATTAAATATAACGATAAAAAAGCGATTCTTGTTTCGATGTTAAAATCCATTAAATCACGTTCTCCGAACTATTAATGCCATCAAAAATGACAAAATAAATCCTCCAATCGCACCCAAAATATACTTTGTAAAACTAGCTCCAAGTGTTGGAGTATAATCCGTTGAAACATTTTTTCTAACCTCAGATATCTTGTCTGTTCCTTTGTAATAATCCAACATTTCTTGATGAGTCAGTTCTTGGTGAACTTGCAATAATTCAGCATCAAAAACATTCATTACCCAATAAAAAAATAAAGCATAATAGGCATTCGTAATTAGAAAAACAATAAATGGAGTTGCCACCAAACTTCGAAGCGAAGATTCTTTTTCTTCATTTTTTACATTTTCCAAAACACTTCCAATTGAATTATTAGAACTTCCTTCTAGTCGATGAACTTTAAGAGCTGCCCAAAACATTCCTACCAAATACAAAAACATTGTTGACCAGATTACTTCTGGACTTCGCATGATTGTTTTATCGTAAAAATAAAATGTCAGCATATAAAGGATTACTCCAAATCCTGTAAAAACACCATATTTAGTTGCTATTTTATTCAAGGTCTTTCTTTTTTAGTCAAAGGCAAGTTCTATATACAAGTTTATTCTACCTCTATTACATATTTTCAACAATATACTTACAGACGATCTCTTTTTACAAATACCCCTAGGATTACTCCAATTAAAACAATTGTGGTTAAACTACTCAATAGTATATAAAAAAAACTTGTCCCTAAAGTATCTTCTCCTGGCATGATCTTATTTGCAATAAAGCCTCTAAATATAAAGTTCCATATTGCTGCTAAGACTCCATAAAACAATCCCATCCAAAAGGATAAAATTATAACTTTTTTATGTGAGATAAACCCGTATTGTTCCTTATCTCTATGCGTTTTTAACATTATCATAACTACAGCTATCGATACAGCAAAAGTCAAAGTATAAATCAAATAAATTATTCCTTCATCTGAAGTTTCAGAATTACCCCAGCCCCTAAAATATTTAGTTAACTCTAAAATTATTGTGACAATTAGCAGAATTATAGCAAACCGAAATGCGGTTCGAAATGGAGAAGGTAATTTTGTTTCAACCTTTAATTCAGTCATAATTCAGTTATTCTAAATATTTTTTAAACAAACAATTTCGATTTTCCATTATTCACAACTCCCAATACTTTTCCCTTTAGTTTCATTCCAATTATTGGTGAATTTTTTGACTTTGACATAATATCCTTTTTTGAAAAAGTCCATTCATGATCAGGATGAAAAATAGTTAGGTTTGCCTCCGATCCTTCTTCAATTTTTGGTAAATCAATATTCAATAATTGTCGTGGCTGTATCGCTACTTTTTCTATGAAGTCCTCAACTCCAATCACTTTTGTCAAATGAGTGTTATATAAGGAATAAGTCGTTTGTAAACCTAGTGCTCCAAAATCTGCATTAAAAAATTCTAAATTTTTACCCTCTTCTTCAACTGGTCTATGGTTGGATGTAATAATATCAATTGTTCCATTTTTTAAACCTTTTTGTAAAGCTTTTATATCACTAGCTTCACGCAAAGGTGGGATAACTTTAAACTGGGTATTAAAGTCCATCAATTTTTCATCTGAAAAAATCAAGTTCAAAATAGAGGTAGAAGAAGTAACTTTTAAGTTTTTTTGCTTGGCAGCTGCAACCAATTTTTCTGAATTTTCACTCGAAATATTTGACAAATGCAATTTTGAATCGGTGTATTCTACCAAGTAAATATCTCGCTGTACCATCAAATCTTCCGCTAACCTAGGAATTCCTTTCATGCCAAGTGAAGTACTATTTTTTCCTTCATGCATTTGTCCATTTCCTGCAATATCAGAGTTATGAGGATGATTTATCACTGTCCCTTCAAATGCTTTTACATATTGCAAAGCTCGCATCATTAAACCACTATTTTGAATGGCTTTTTCCCCATCAGAAAAAGCGACAGCTCCTGCATGATGCATATCATACATTTCAGTGATGTCCACGCCTTGACAATTTCGTGAAACTGCTCCGATAGGGAATAAATCAACAAGATTAGTTTGTGCTGTATTTTTCAAATACAAAACCTCCGATTTTGAGTGAATAGATGGAGAAGTATTTGGCCAGCAAGCTATTCCAGTATATCCGCCAGCGGATGCCGCTGCAGAAACAGTTCGCAAATCTTCCCGATGTTCAAAACCAGGATCACCTGTCCGAACACCAACATCTAACCAACCAATAGAAACCATTGCGCCAGCGCCTTCAAGCACTTTTACTTTTGGTATATCAATTTTGGCCTTAATACTTTCAATCTTTCCGTTACGGATGTGGATATCTCGCTTTTTTCCATGATGCTTGGAGCGAGAATCTCGAATGGTTACATTTTTTATTAATAGCATTTTTTACTACTTTAAAATTCGTACAAAAATACTACCTGAGTTTTATTTATAAGAATGTAAAAGGGTTTTATTATTTATTTTTTTATTCAGGCCACGCTTTACTATGTACAGATTTATTTCTTTTTTTTGAAAAAAGAATTTTTGCACCTAACTTGGTGAAAAAAATATTGATATGAATTGTCCTCGCTGTAAGACTAAATTAGATAACAAAACTATTATTGAACGAAATGACAAAATTGATATTGGGAATTGCCCATCTTGCGAAGGACTCTGGTTTGACAAAGGTGAATTAAACCTTCTCGAAAATATTTCAGAGCCTGTGTTATTTGAATGGAGGATGCTTTGCTCAAAATATGATCAATTAACGCCTCTAAATTGTCCTTCTTGTGATGATAGTCCTATGATGAAAAAAGCAGAGCATCCTCGTGATGAAAATGTAGTAATTGATTATTGTGAACAATGCGAAGGAACTTGGTTGGATGGTGGTGAACTAGAGGCAATTCAAAAGGAAAGCTGGCCAATCACTATTTATAATTTATTAAAAAAAATGCGTTAGGTTTTTAAAACTTAAAGAGGTTTCTCACAATTTGTAAATCACGAATCCTGCATTCTCCCCTACCTTTTCTAGTGGTAAATCTACATCTTTGAAAGTCAATAAATATTGAATTCCTTGTTCACTAAACCGCTTTAATTCTTCTATTGTTAAATTCCGAAAATTGTTATTTCCAACCAACACATTATCTTCTCCCGATTGCCGAGTATCAATATTAACGCCATAAATTTCTTGGATTCTTTTATACCAAATTGGAATAATTGACTTTCGATGAATTACTGCTTTGTAATCAACATACGTACTGCGCTCGCTGTAATTTTTGAAATGTGTATGATTCATTGGAACAATAAAAAGAGCATCTTTTGGAGTTTTTTCTTTGGCAATTCCCGCAATTTCTATCTCCGGATTTTTCTTACTGAGAAAGAAGAAATCGTATGTCTTAGTTTTAAAAATAGACACAGGATTTAAAATTAGAACAATTGAAATTACCCCTATAAATTGTAATCCCCTTGTACAAATTTTTTGAAAAAACTCCTTTTTTAAAACTGGTATTTTATCTTCAAAAAAAGAAAATAAGGCAATTAGAGAAAGTGACTTTAACCAAATCGTGATCTTAAACCATTGGGAAGAGACTATGGTCGAGCTCTCCATATATCCTACTCCAATCGTATAAATAAACATTCCCAAAAGAGCCAAAACGAACATCCAAAAAACGGTACTATTCTTTTTATAATAAAATAATAAACTCCATCCAAACAATGGCAAAAGTAGGATAACTGCTTTTCTCGAAAAATAGGAAGGAATAAAATGATGAGGTAATCGAAACTCTAAAAAATCAAAAAACATCCGATTATCAATTCCTCCTTCGGCAAAATCTCGCTGCAACCAAAACACCCAAACACCACCTGTTAAAAAATAAAACAAAACTGAAAAAGAAATTTTCCATTCTACTCCCTTATTAAAAACAACATTCAACACATTGGCTCCGGTCAAGACTAAAAATAATTGTAACCCAACTAATGGCTGAATAAAAGTAGCAATTGCCAACAGGATATACACGTTCCAATTATCATTCTTTATATTTTCCTTTTTTAGTGAAAAATAAATTGCCCAGACACCAAAGACCTTGGCAACTGTACTAGACGTAATCAGTGGAATATACATTTCATTTCCTCCCAGGTTCCAATTCATCAAAGGAATAAATGGAATCAAAATCGCCAACCAAATCAACCCATGGGAGCGAATAAATATTTTAGCAAGTCGAAATAATCCTTCTAGTAAAAATAATACACACACGAAATGAAGTATCAAGGCGGCTTGCGGCATCCATTTCTCGAACAAAGAAAAGATGTAAGCAAGAATATATCTCTCATTGACACTCTGAGCAGAAATATGTTGAATGAAAAAATCCTTTGAATATAAAGTACTGTCAATTAACCACTTGGAATACGGTAGCAACTCAATCATATCACCATGACCATAAATATATCCATTCCACAAAAGTAAAAAAAAGTAAGCTGCTAAAAGGTGAAGGAGGTGCTCCCATCGTGGTAAAGAGAGCGCTCTACCACGATTATTTGAAAGGAAATTTTCCATTTTTTTTTAGTAAAAAACCTAATTGATTTTTTTTAACATGACATTTTATAATTCAAAATTCGTATTGCATCATAGAAAAATCAGAAGCCAAATAATCCTACACTTTCCAAAACCGTAAAAGTAATGCTTCAATAATTAAAAATACTAATGCTGCAATTATAAACCATCTCCACATGATTATACCACGACTTCGTTCTCCTATTAATTGAGTAATATCTACGGCATTTGTACCTTCGATAATTTGAATTTGATCGCCAACAACAGTCGCCAAATCTGTTGAGTTGTAGTAATCTAAATTTGATTCTTTTCGATCAAAATTAAAAGCAAATTTATTTAATTTTTCTGTAGGGTTTAGATACAAATTGTAAAATCCAGCTTGTAAGATTTGATTATTAATCCCTAAAACTACCTTATTCCCAATAGCTCTTTGCACAGGAATAAACTCCTCAGTTTTTCCCTTTAATTTATACCTCATTTCTCCTGATACCGTAAATGCAATGTTAGATTCAATCACTTCATCCTTACCAATAGTATATGCAATACGATTATCTTTGGCTGTTGAGATAGCCATCTTGTACAACATCGGGACAAAAATCTCAGCGTTTCTTACCAAGTTACTTTGATCTTCATCAAGTGGAGCAGCACACAAATAAAGGTTCCCTCGCTCCTTTCGATATTTACTCAAAAAGGCACTTCCATCTCGATAACTCAATAAACGTTCTTCACCTCTCCCTCCAAAGTTTGTCATCTTATAATTAACCTTTGTTATCGGTAATTTGAGATTCGCACTACTATTCTCAAAGACGTCTTTAAAAATAAATTCCTCCGTATTCACATCAGAAACATTACGTTCTAACCTTTCTAAAGCAACTAATTCGTCAGCTGGAAAATCATTTAAAAATGTTTTATATGAGCTAACATTTGAATTTACACCCGGAAAGACTAATAAGTTTCCACCTGAACCCACATACTGTTTTAGTTCTGATGCCAGACCTGATGAAACGTTGACCAAACCGTTTAAGACAATCAATTGATAAGTAGGAAATTTAGCATAATCTAAACTTCGACTTTGTTGATTTATCACTTTGAAATAACTAATCCCTTTGAAAGCTGCATCTAAATATTTATTACTTATAGTTTCATTTATCGAAAGAGTATTGATCTCTTCTGCAACGTTAAAACTAAAGTAATAAGTATCATCAAATTGAACTGGATAATCTGTTATTGTCAACTCTGCTTCATGCCAACCCGTTCTCAAAATAGTTATATTGACCGTATCTGTTTTTGAAGCTCTTGCCGGTATGGTAAGTGTTCCAACAGGTTTAGTTTGTCCTTCATGACGAAGAGACAATCGAACATTTTCCGCTACTTGGTTACTATGATTTCTCACTTTGATCACTAAAGTATTTGTTTGATTTAACATCTGAACGGGTGAATCAAAGTAAGCTGTATCTATACTAATATTTTTTTCCTGAACAGATTGAAGAGGAATCAAATTAACCTCTATTGTTGTATCTGAAAAATTTTGAAAATCAGAAATATTTTTTTGAAAATCGGAAATAAGGTAAGCCGTTTTATTTTCTATTTTACTCGTATTAAGAGCTTGTAATTGTCTAGTTAATGCTTTTGAAATTTCTTTTACGGAGGGGGTTGTTTTAACCTCATCGATTAATGCCAACGCATCTTCCTTACTTACCAATCTTTGATGTCTACCCTCAAATTCATTTGTTAAAATTTGAAAACGATCTTCCACTGAGTAGGCATTTACGACCTCACGGGCTCGTTGTTTAGCCTTTTCAATCAAGGGTACGTCTTCACTTAACGCATTCATACTAAAAGAGTTATCAATAAAAATACTAACCGACTTATCTCCCTTCTGAACTTCTGTGTTTTGTGGAATAAATGGTTGAGCAAAAGCAAAAACTAACATTGCAATTGCGAACATTCGACTCAACAACACCAACAAATTCCTCACTTTTCGCCGAGCACTTGTTTCCTCTTTAACTTCTTTTAAAAATTTTACATTAGTGAAATATACTCTCTTAAATCGTCGGAAATAAAATAAGTGAATAATAATCGGAATAGCTAGTGCTAACAAAGTCCACAAAAAAGATGGATATAAAAACTGCATAAATTGTATTTATATTTTTTAGTGTATCTGTTTTCGAATAATTCTTTTTCAAATCAGTCCTTTTACATTTATCACCCTCAAGAAACGGTAAAAATACAAATAAATTTTATTTGAAATATCGTTCCTTTACTTACACTAATTCATACGTAAAAGTAGGGCTTTTGTTATTGGAAATAACAGATGATTTGGGAAAGAGTTGTAATCAGTTTTAGCTCTAATTATATTTTATCCCTCCAACCTTATCCAAACTTGAAACATCATGGAAAACCCTTTATTTATTCTTTTTTCTAATACCTTTTCTTAAAAAAAACTCTCATTTTAGATTACGAATTTATGGCTGCTCATTCACTTGACCTAATAAATACTCGGATTCATGAAGAAATTATAGTCTATTATTCGAATAATAGGCATTTGTAGCAATAAAAAAATTTCAGGCAATCCTGATGAAACTTTGAAAGACTTATTGAATATGAAATAGAATTTAAAAAATAATATAAATGGGGTTACTATTTATTTTAGTTACCCACTTGTGTCTTACACCTCTGAACTTTGGTATATGGAAAATAAAATCAATCATCTTTTCAAAAACTTAAAAAATACCTCATACAATACACGGCTTATCTATTTTTACATTTTATGATTGGGATGAAAAAAGATCTAAATGGATAGGAAATTGGAAAAGGGAGGGCACATTTTTAATTTATATTTTCAGAATAATGAGGTGCAAAGAAAGAAGATATATGATTTTATCTAATCTCTTTATTTTAAGCTAACTTACCAATACGAAAAAGGAATCATTTCAATTTTTCAAATGATTCCTTTTTATTAATATCTAAAAAATCTAATTCAACTCTTGTGAGAAAAAACTATTCAAAATATCTTCATTAATACTACCAGTTTCTAATCCAGCTCTGAAGGATGCCATCCTTTGATCAGAAGTTCCATGGGTAAAAGAATCAGGAACAACATATCCCCTACTTCGTTTTTGGATTGTATCATCTCCGATTGCATGAGCAGCGCGCATTGCTTCTTCTACATCACCTTCTTCCAAAATATTATTTAATTTTTGATCATGATGCGCCCAAGCACCTGCTAAATAATCTGCCATCAATTCTAATCGAACAGACAACTGATTATATTGCTTTTCAGAAACTTGTCGCTTTTGTTGATGTACATATTTAGTAAAACCTAACAAATTTTGAACATGGTGACCTACCTCATGAGCAACAACATAGGCCATTGCAAAATCACCAGGAGCTTTAAATTCATTTTTCAATTGCTGATAGAAAGCTAAATCAATATATAATTTATTATCTCCCGGACAATAAAATGGTCCAGTTGCAGCACTCGCATTTCCACAAGCTGATCTAACTTGTCCTGTAAAAAGAACTAGATTGGGGTTTTCATAACTACGTCCTAATTGTTCTGGAAAAACCTTTCCCCAAATCTGCTCAGTATCTTTTAAAACTACAGAAACAAACTGGGCTAATTCATCTTCTACTGCTGAATTTTGCATCTGTTGTTGTTGAGTTTGAGGTTGTTGAACTGCTGCCTGTTGAATAACTGCAAAGCCATCTCCACCCAACAATTGAATGATAATGGCCATTATAATAACACCTATTCCTATCCCACCAACCGCTTTATTACTACCATTACCACCTCGCCTATCTTCAATATTTTCGCTACCTTGTCTTCCTTGCCAACGCATATTTTTTTATTTAAAAGTGAAAAATAAGTTTGCTTGTTATTATGTAGAAGTACATTTTTTTTAGGCTTGAATAAAATAAACCTTTCGTGCATTAATGACACGAAAGGTTTAATTAGTTAACCAAATTAATGGTTTATTTTTATTTTCGAGAAACAATTTTACAATCTAGCTAATATCGTTTTGTTTCCTTTTACCTTTTGACCAATTTCTACCTCAATTTTAGTGTCTAAGGGCAAATAAAGATCTACTCTTGATCCAAATTTGATAAACCCCATATCTTTTCCTTGCTCTACTTCTTGTCCGACTTCTACATAATTCACAATTCTTTTAGCTAAAAAACCAGCTATTTGTCGGAGTAATATTTCTTCACCATTATTATTAATTACAGTAGTAGTTCGTTCATTCTCAGTGGATGACTTTGGATGCCATGCCACAAGATATTTTCCAGGGTGATATTTGTAGTAATTGACTGTTCCACTAACTGGATTTCTATTCACATGTACATTTACAGGCGACATAAAAATGGAAACTTGTAATTTTTTAGTTTTAAAGTATTCATTTTCAACTACTTCTTCGATTGTAACAATTTTTCCATCTGCAGGAGCGTAAACTACATTATCATCAGTTAATATTATTTCACGACTTGGGTTCCTAAAAAACTGTAATACCAATAGAAATAGAACCATAGAAATGATTCCTACTAATTGTAATGAGTTAGGCAAATACCAGAATACTAATAAATTAACTACCGCAAAAAACAGACCTAATCCTGTCAGTATTTTGTACCCTTCCTTATGTATTTTCAGTCTCATAAATTGTATTTTTAACTAGGTTCTAGCCCGTTCTTTTACCTAAAGATCACAAAAATAATAAATTTTAACCGAGATATATGATTGGAACTTAAATTTTCGACAAAAATAAAACGCCTTGAGGTAAAAAAAGTTATCTAATCAAGAGTAAATAACTCGACGCAAATGGTAAAAGGAATATGAATGCATCAAATCTATCTAGAAACCCACCGTGGCCAGGCATGATATTTCCTGAATCTTTTACTCCTAAACTTCTTTTTAGCATAGATTCAATCAAATCACCAACTGATGCAAAAATCGATACTAAAATAGCCAAAATCAACCAATTTACCAAACTCAATTCCGTCATATACACACTCAATAACCAGGCAATTAAAAACGTAATAGTGACTCCTCCCATAGAACCTTCCCATGTTTTATTAGGTGATATCCTAGGAAACAGTGGTGTTTTTCCAATCTGAGAGCCTATCAAATATGCCCCGGTATCATTTGCCCAAGTTAGTAAGAGTAAACCTAAGATTATATTTGGATAATAATTTCCATCATTTATTGCTATAAATTGAGCCAATGTAAATGGAATACCAATATAAATTAGTCCCAAAAACAAATAACCTAAATTTGCAAAAGGATGTTTAGACTTCGTGAATAATTCAATGATAAATGGTAAAAAAAGAATAGGTAAAAACACTAAAATGCAGATTTTAAAAAATCCTGATCCATCCTCAAACTTACCTAAATGATAATAAGCTGCAACCAAAAATGGAGTTCCACCAATTATAACTCCATTGATTTTTCTTAATAAATCATAAGTATCATTTTTTAATATTATAGTGTAAAACTCCCAAAGGCTTGCAACAGTAATCAATCCAAATAAAGCTAAAAATGAATTTTCACTATAATATAAACCTGCGAGCATGATAACTACGAAAATGACTGCTGTAATTGCTCTTTGTAATAATCTGCTCATATCTGTATGTGAATGTGTTAATCTAAATTGCGTAAGTACAAATTAAATATTAAATAGTTAATTCTTCTTGATTTCGATCGTTCAGTTTTTTCATTGCAAAGCTCAAAACTCCAACAACCGCAAAGGCTACCAATGTCATCACCCAATTTACGTCCAAAATGGCTCGATCTATGTTGGTTTCAATCATTCCTTTTTGGAAAAAATATTGCCCAATTATTTGCACCGCATTATTAACTAAATGGGCAAAAATAGGCACCCATAGGTTACCCGTCCAATGATACATATAACCTAATATTCCACCAAGCAACATTCGAGATAAAAAACCTTGGAATTGCATATGGATTGCACTAAAGATCAAAGCTGCCAACCAAATTGCCAAATGTGGATTTTTTAGCTGTTCATCTAATTTCTTTTGTAAAATCCCTCTAAATATCAACTCCTCTCCAATGGCTGGAATCACAGCGATTGTTAATAAATTAAACCATAATTCATGTGGTTGTTCCGCCAAAAGTAAATTTCTGACCATTTCAGATGTACCTTCTTCCATTTCAACTAAAAAATTAGGCATTGGAATATTCATATTTATCCAAAAAGCCAATTGAGCTAAAGGAAATGCTGCTATGATCAATACTCCTCCCAATATTAAATTAGCTACAATTGGGATTTTATTAATATTTAAAAAACTAGTCCACTTGCTTTTATAAAAGAAATAGGAAAATACCAAGGCTGGAAAAACAAAAGTAGTTAGATGATTTATTAAAAGATTTGTTCTAATAAAATCACGTATCGAAGTACTGCTATCAGCAGTCAAATTGGCCAGAGCTTCCGTGACATTCATTCCTTTAAAGTATCCATAGCTTTCCACCATCCCTAGCCCCAACAAAAGGCAGAGAAATATTATCATCCCAAGAATCGCCAACGTAAATACAGGAGGAGTTATTCTTTCTCTATCTAGCGCCGAATCTATAATTTCATGATCATTCATCATCCTAAAAAATTAATTTCAAGCAAAGTAAAATACTTCTATTTTGTCCGTACATTTGCCGCAAGATAATAAAAAACAATGTTTTGAGAATGTATAATTCTCACAAAATCTAACCAGGTTATTTTTTTATTTCTATAAAACTGGTCACCAAAATTTAAAAGAATGACACGACTTAGTATCAACCTCAACAAAGTAGCTTTAATTCGAAATGCAAGAGGCGGTAATTTGCCTAACTTAGAGCAAGTAGCTATTGATTGTGAAAAATTTGGAGCACAAGGAATTACAGTTCATCCACGACCAGATGAAAGACATATCACTTTTGCTGATATTCCAAAATTAAAAGCATTAGTCACTACAGAATTTAACATTGAGGGAAACCCAACTCCTCATTTTATAAACCTAGTTTTAAAAAACAAACCTCACCAGTGTACCTTAGTCCCTGATGATCCGAACCAGTTGACATCAGACCATGGCTGGAATACTATCGAAAATGAATCTTTTTTGACTGAAATCATTGCAGAATTAAAAGAAGTAGGAATTAGAACCTCTTTATTTGTTGATCCAGAAGGCAAAATGGTGGAAGGAGCAAAAAAAGTAGGGGCAGATCGAATAGAATTGTATACAGGTAATTATGCTAGTAATTATATTAATAATAAATATTCAGCAGTTAAACCATTTACAGAGGCAGCAAAAGTTGCCAACGATATTGGAATTGGTATCAATGCAGGTCATGATTTAAATTTAGATAATTTAGAATTCTTTCATAAAAACGTGTCAAACCTACTAGAAGTATCAATTGGCCAAGCATTTGTATCAGATGCACTGTATTTTGGTTTATATAATACAGTGCAATTATATTTAAGAGAATTAAAATGATTTCATATATTTGCGCAGCCAATAACTATTAAAAATTGAAACAAAAGTTATCTACAGAACACTCCAAAAACTTCTCTCTAAAATATCCAATTTTTAAATTAGTCTGTAAATATTACTCACTTATCAGTAAAATACATAAATTCGTACATTATTTAATGTTAAAAAGGTGTTAAAATTTGGCAGCGAAAAAGTATTTCTTGTCGTTTTATTAACGTTGATACATTAAAATAAAAACACATCCTACCCATAGAACACATATTTAGTATCATTTTTTTAAAATTCAAAATGATTCTTACTAACCTATATTATTAAAATAATATTCACATTTAACTTGATTTTTTTAATAAAATATCAAATCCGATCTTTTGCGAAAAACAATGTATCTCTTCAGTGAATGAAGTGATGTTTAAACGGTTTTTACAGTGTAAGAATCATTGATTATAACAATTAACAAATAAAAATAAGACGAGAACTACCATGAAATAGTACTCATTTAACTACATGCAAGCGGAACGAAGTATTGAAAATCAAACCAATACGAAAAACTACAGAACAGAATTGGAACATTTTATAACTTAATTTTTTAATTTTTTTATTAACTAAAATCGGATTAGTATGAAAAAACTCTCACTAGTTTTAGTGCTATTCTTTTGTGCCCTTGGAACTATGCTGGCACAAAGAACAATTACCGGTACCATATCTGACGATAAAGGCGAAGCACTTATTGGTGCAAGTGTCGTAGTCAAAGGTGCTGAAGGTGTAGGTACAACTTCGGACATTGATGGAAGCTTCTCATTAGAAGTACCAGCAGGTTCAGACGTTTTAGTAATCTCTTACACAGGATACGGAACAAAAGAAGAGACTTTAGGTGCATCGAATGTACTTAATGTATCACTTTCTGAAGGTAGCGTATTAGGAGAAATCGTTGTAACAGGTTTGGGTATCAAAAAAGAGAAAAAAGCTCTTGGATATGCCGTTACCACAATTGACTCAAAAGACATCGAGCTTAAGCCTGAGGCTGACGTTACTCGTGTATTAAGAGGAAAAGTTGCAGGAGTAGAAATTAACTCTACTTCAGGACTTGCAGGATCAGGAACGAACGTAATCATTCGTGGTTACTCTTCTATTTCTGGTAGCAACCAACCTTTATTTGTAGTAGATGGAGTTCCTTTTAACTCTGATACTAACGCGGATAGAGGAGCATTAGCAGGATCATCTTCTGCATCTTCTCGTTTCTTGGATTTAGATCCTAATAACATCGCAGAGGTGAATGTTTTAAAAGGATTGAGTGCAACTGTACTCTATGGAGAAGCAGGAAGAAATGGTGTAATCTTAATCACTACCAAAAATGGTGCTGATATAGATATGGACAAGAAATTTGAGGTTACTGTTAACCAATCTTTCCACGCCAATCAAATTGCATCTTTACCAGATGATCAAGATTTATATGGAAATGGATTCCATAACAATCAATCAGTTGCCTTCTCTAACTGGGGAGCACCGTTCGATGTTGGAGTACACCGTGGAGCATTTCAAAGAATGTTTGACAGGGGTCAAAATAACTACGACATCTCAACTACTCCGGGTACAATTAATCACCCATATGATGATAACTTAGAAGAGTACGCAGGTGCTCGGTATGACTACAAAGCATATGACAACCTTCAAAACTTTTTCCAAACTGGTTTAATCAGTAACACTTCTATTAATGTTGCTAACAGAATGAGTGAAGGAACTACTTTGAACTTTAACTACGGTTACCGTTCTGAAGAAGGATTTGTGCCATTGAGTACATTTAACAAACACACATTCGGATTAGGTATCAATACTAATTTATCTAATGGAATTAAAATCAGAAGTACATTTAACTATGTAAATTCTGATAGAGTTGCTCCTCCTGTATCAACTTCTACAAGTTCTAACCCTAACGATGGAGCATCTTTGTTCTCAAATGTTTTCTACACTCCTCGTAGTGTTGATTTAAATGGTTTGGAATGGGAAGATCCAGCAGATAACTCTACTATTTTCTATAGAGGATCTGTAAGACAAATTCAACACCCAATTTGGACGTTGAATAATACTTCGGATACAGAAAAATTAGCTCGATTCTTTGGAACAATTTCTTTGAGCTATGATATTAATGATTGGATGAGCATCAATTACCGATATGGTTTAGATGGTTATAACCAACGTCAAAGATTTGCTGTAAACAAACTAGGTGGACAAATCGCTGATGGTGTTTTGGAAACTTCTCAACGAATCAACTTTATCAATGACCATAACATCAATATCCAATTCAACAGAAATTTAACTGATGACATCAATATTGATGGTGTAGTTGGGTTTAATGAGAGAGATGATACAAGAAACTCAACTTATGCAAATAGTTCTGAGCAATTTGTATTTGGTTTACAAACACATAACAACTTTGTAAATCACACTAACTCTACCTTTGACAGAAATGAAAGTTTATTAGGAGCTTATGCTTCTGTATCTTTTGGTTACAAAAGTTACTTATACCTAAACTTATCAGGAAGAAATGACTGGACTTCAACATTAGAGCAAGAAAATAGAAGTATTTTCTACCCTTCTGCAAGTTTATCTTTCGTACCTACTGATGCATTTCCAGAGATGACTAATTCAGGAATCATTGATTACTTGAAAATTAGAATCGGATATGGAACTTCTGCTGGTTACCCTGATCCGTATGATACAAGAAGTGTACTAGGAATTAATACAAGAGAATTTATTACCAATAGTGGAACCGTATTAAATACTAATACTGTAGCTCAACAATTTGGTAACGTTAACTTGAAACCTGAGCTTCACAAAGAGTTAGAATTTGGAGTAGATGCAAAATTCTGGGATAACAGAATTGGAGTAGACTTATCTGTTTACAATAAACGTTCTAGCGATTTGATTATTCCATTGTCTCTTGATCCAGCAACAGGATATACTCAAACTACAGTAAATGCTGCTGAAATTTTGAACAAAGGAGTTGAGCTTGGAATCAACTTTACTCCAATTAGACGAAAAGACTTGACAGTTACAATAAATGGGAACTTTACACGAAATCAGAATACAGTAGAAGCCTTATCTCCTGGATTGTCTGAATTCCCAATTTTAGAGCTTTTCACTACGCTTGGTAGCTGGGCAATTCCTGGTCAACCATACGGTGCAATCAAAGCTGAAGTAATTAAGAGAGATGCAGCTGGAAACCCTATCGTTTCTGGAGGTGGAACTTATATTGTTGATTCTGAAACTGGTGTTGTAGGTGATCCTAACCCTAACTTTGCAACAAATGGTGGACTAAGTGTTAACTACAAAGGATTTAACTTAAGTGCATTAATCACTTATGTAGATGGTGGTGACATATATGCAACTACCCCTTCTACATTATTAGCAAGAGGAATTTTACAAGAAACTGATTTCGATCGTTTTACTTCTGTAATTGCTCCTGGTGTTAAAGAGGATGGTACACCTAATGATATTCAAATTACAACTACTCAACATTACTGGGCAAACGGTGGTGTATTCATTGATGAAATGAGAGTATATGATGGATCTTTTATAAAACTTAGAGAAGTTTCTTTAGGCTACTCTATTCCTAAAAAATTCATTGAAAATACTCCTTTCGGATCTGCAAACATTTCTTTCTCAGCACAAAACATTTGGTTCAGAGCCCTAGGTTTCCCTGCTGGTGCTAACTTCGACCCTGAAGTATTAAGTACTGGTGTTGGTAATGCACGTGGATTTGAAATGATGAACGTTCCTGCCTCTAAGCAATGGGGTGGTAGCATTAAGTTTACCTTCTAATTTAAAAACAAAATCGAATTATGAAAAATATATTTAAAATATTTTTAGCATTTGGATTATTAGTTTTTGTTAGTGCCTGTGATTCTTTAGATCTAGATGAGCAAGCAATTAACCCAAACTCTGTTACTCCTGAAAATGCTGAAATCAACTTGGTAATGAATAATGCCATGATTGAGTTAGGCGATTTGATTGATGAAGCAAGTGACGAAACTATGCCATACGTAAGAATGGTAGCCTTAACAGGTGGTGCTCGTTATGACAATCAAGATGGCCCTTCTTCTTTTGACTTTATGTGGGATTTAGCCTACTCTCAAATCTTGCCTGATTGTAATCTTATCATTCAGCTAGCTGAAGAGAATGGTGGATTCACAAGACATTCAGGAGTCGCTAAAATCATTAAAGCATACACAATGCTTACCCTAGTGGATTTGTTTGGAGATGTTCCTTATTCTCAGGCATTCCAGGGTACAGATGAATTGAATCCTGCTGCTGATGCTGGAGCTAGCGTATACGATGCTGCTATTGGTTTATTAGATAATGCAATTTCTGATCTAGGAAACCCTACTGGAACTATCACTAATGATATTTTCTACGGTGGAAGCGATGCTAGTTGGATTAAAGCTGCTAATTCACTTAAATTAAAGGCACATTTGAATACAGGTAATACCGCTCAAATCAACACTTTAATTGGTGAGGACAATATGATCTCTGCTGAAGGAGACGATTTCCAATTCCAATATGGAACTAACCGTTCTACTCCTGATTCACGACACCCATACTATGCTGATGGTTACGAAGCAGGTGGTGCTGGATGGTATTTATCTAATAACTACATGTGGTTATTATTTGGTGAGAAATTTACTGAAGATCCACGATTGAGATACTACTTCTACCGTCAAGATTGTGATGAATCTGATGAAAACTTCTTTACATTAGATTGTACTGCTCTTCCTTACCCTACTCACTTCCCTCCAGGATTACCTTGGTGTACAGCTTCTGGTGACTTCGGTGACCCAGCTGGTGCATATGGTGGATATTGGGGTAGAGATCACGGTAACGACGATGGTATTCCACCTGATGGCTTGAAAAGAACTGTCTGGGGAGTTTACCCTGCTGGTGGAAAATATGACGATGCGAGTTGTTCCGGGATGTCCAATGGAGGTACTGACGGTGACGGTGGTGCTGGTATCCAGCCTATGGTTCTTTCTTCTTATGTTGATTTCATGAGAGCAGAAGCTGCTTTAACATTAAGTACTTCTGATGATGCTGCTGCAATGTTAGAAAGCGGAGTAAGAAAATCTATTGCCAAAGTAATGGGTTTCACTTCTCAAGCTGGTGCTAGTGCTCCAACTATGGATGATGTTGAAGATTATGTAACCGAGGTTAATAATAAATTCAATGCTGCTGACGCTGATGGTAAGTTAGACATCGTAATGAAGGAATACTTAATCGCACTGCAAGGAAATGGATTAGAAGGATATAATGGTTACAGAAGAACTTGTAAACCTAACAATCTTCAACCATTAAGATTAGATGACCCTAGCCCTTTTGCTAGATCATTCTGGTATCCGTCTAACTATGTAAACAGAAATTCCAACGCTAGCCAAAAAGCTGACGTAACTGTTCCTGTTTTCTGGGATTCTAATGCACCTGGATGTGCGAATTAAACATTATTATTTAATTGAAAAGTAAAAAAACATGAAAAAATTCAGTTTATATACTTTAGCTCTTCTTGTAGGTGCATTGACTATTTTCTCTTGCCAAGAGAAAGATAGAGCATTCCCTGAATTTGATGAGTTAGAGAAAGGAGCTTATCCTCGTTTAGTGGAAGGAGTAAATGGAGACCTGGACTATGAAAATTTTGATAATCCTGATTCTTCTTCTCTTTCTTTTACAGTTGAGTTCTATGACGAAAACAATGGAGCTGGTGTATCAGAATACAGCTGGTCTGCTAAATATGGTACTTTTGGTCCTGCTACATTCAAAACTTTTACAACATCAGATTTCACGACTAATGCTGATGGACTCCCTCAATTAACAGCAACGTTAACATTTGCGGAGATCTTTGCTGCATTAGGTATGACAATTGATGATTTTGAGTTAACAACTGACTTCCAATTGGATGCGACACTTACTATGTCTAATGGTAAATCGTTCACATATGATAACACAGGAACTAATATTATTGGACAACCAACCTTCCAAGGTTTATTCCGATATACTCCTGCTGTAACTAAGAAACCTTGTAACTCTATTTTAGCTGGTACTTTTGCCGCTGAAACAAAGGCTACTGATCAAGGTGCAGGGATTGGTTGGGATGCATGTGCTGGTACTACTTATACTACTACTGTCAGGCTAGAAGCTGAGCATGATGCTGCAACATTTGATCCTGGAAGTTATGTTCCTTACTCTATAAATGACAATGGCGTAGAATTAGAAGATGGTTCTATGGGTGTATACTACACTTGTTATACAGGAACATTAACAGATGATACAGGAGCTGCACTTCCTCTAGGCGATGTAAGAATCATCGAGTCTTGTGGTAAAATGGGATTCGTTGGTGCAAGCCAGTGGGGTGAAGTTTACACATTTGTAAAAGTAGAAGTTGATGGTCCTGTCTTATCTTTAGGATGGACAAATGACTATGGTGAAGGAGGAGAAGTTGAACTTACTAGAGATGATGGAAATGCATGGCAATCAGATTTATTCTGTGAAGGCTGCTAAGAATAAATGATTATTCTTACCTGAAAATAGTTTGCTATTTTCATTGAAAATACTGGGAAGACACATTTAACTGTGTCTTCCTTTTTTATTTTTATTAAAATAATAAACATGCTCATTTGTAGGTACATAAGCGTTATCCTTTTGTTCTCTTTAGTTTTCCAAAACTCATCTGCACAGGATAATACGGTTGGATTACTTTCTTTTGATGATAATTTAGGAGTAGGTGGTTATACTTTTATTTTCCCAGAATACCAATCTGATATTTTTTTACTAAATAAATGTGGAGAAATCGTTCATCAATGGGAAGACGATCCTGCTGCTCGGCCTGGTGCAGTAGCCTATCTTTTAGAAAATGGAAACATTCTTCGTAGTAAGTACTATGTTGATAATCCAGGCTCTGTATCCACTTCAGGAGGTGCTGGAGGCATCATTGAATTAGTCAGTTGGGATAATGAGACTTTATGGACTTATAAGGTTGACGACTCCACTCAAATCCAACATCATGATATTCATTTTACTCCTCACGGAACGATCATGATGATTATTTGGCAAAAAAAAGAACTAGACGAAATCGTGGCAAATGGTTTTGATACTTTAAGTTATTTTCAACGAAGTATTTTAACTGATTATATTATAGAAATTGATCCAATAACAGATAGCATCATTTGGGAATGGCATGCTTGGGATCACCTTATTCAAGATCATGATTCCACCAAAGCCAACTTTGGAATCGTAGCTGATCATCCAGAAAGAATTGATATTAATTACTTGGAATATACTTTTGAAAAAACAGATTGGTTGCATTGCAATTCCATCGACTACAATCCAATTTTAGATCAAGTAATCATAAATAGCAAACACTTCAATGAATTTTGGATCATCGATCGAAGTACCACTTCAGCAGAGGCTGCTGGAACTTCTGGAGGGAATAGTACTCAAGGTGGAGACTTACTTTATCGTTGGGGAAATCCCAAAGCTTACCAATCTGGCGAAACATCAGATCGGCAACTTTTTTCTCAACATGATGTCCAATGGATTGATGAAAATGACATCAATCCTGATTATGAATTTTTTGGAAAAATTGCTTTGTATAATAATCATATCGAAACTGGACTTTCCCTTGGACAAATTTTAGCTCCTGAATTTGATACAACTACTTTTTCCTATACTCAATCAAACGGAACGTTTTTACCTGAAACATTCAGCAAAGAGTTTTCGCATCCAGATACTACTAGAAATTATTCTACCGCTGCATCAAGCATTCAAATCATCGGCGATGGAAGTGTTATTATGTGCGCAGGTCGTCAAGGTCGGACATTCGAATTGAATCCAGATGGTGAAGTCGCTTGGGAATATGTTACTCCTTTAAAAAATGGAAATCCAGTTACTCAAGGTTTCAATTTAGCTTTGAGTGAAAACTTTACTTTCCAAGCGCAACGGTATTTAGCAACTTATCCAGCCTTCATTGGAAAGACTCTTGCCCCAATTGGTTTTATTGAGTCAGAACCTAATCCTGCATTTTGTTCACTTGTCTCGACCGATAAAACGTTCAACAAAAATAACGACATTTCCTTTTCTCCAAACCCCGTAAATACATTGTTATTCCTAAAAAACAACAATGAAAAAACTGAACAAGTTAACCTTATTAATTCAATCGGAAATTTAATTTTAACCCAAAATATTCCCTTTGGGGCAACTGAAATTAATGTTTCTCATTTGCCGTCTGGTATTTATTTTTTACAAAACAAAAGTTCTTCTTTTTTGAAAAAAATAATTATTCAACATTAAAAAAAGACCTTCCAAGTTTTTAAAACCTGGAAGGTCTAATTAATTTAAAGCTATTATTTTCCTCCATTTTTTTCTAATAAAATTTTCCTCGTCAACATAACACCTTCAGATAAATAAGTCAAAATATAAACCCCTGCCTCCATTTCCCCCAAATCTAAAATCACATTTCGATCTTGCTTAGCCACCGTTTTTCCTTTTTTCAATTGACCTAAAATATTGTATAAAAGTAACTCCCCCGCTCCTTGATTATTTTTTATTTCAACATTTAAAATGTCCTTCGTAGGATTTGGAGCAACCTCCATCGAAGGATTATTTTTAGTCAAATCAATCGTTGCGTCAATAACAATTGTATCCATCATCGTCGATTCATTCAGCAAAGCAAGCGTAGTATCTTCCAATATTTCAATAGCTTTATTCGCTTCAATATCATAAAGCAACTGTCGTCGATTTCCTCCTGTCCAAAGCACTTCAATACTATCCACCATTGATATTGTATCCAATCCAAAATGAATTCGACTCGAATGATGAGAAGCATGACTCGAACCTCCGCTGACTTCCTCGAACAATACATTCCCGTCGGCGTGAACAAATATTTTTGAGCCATAAGCATCTCGATTTACATCAACTCCCTCCAGCGAGACTTGCAACCAATTCTTTTCATTTCCTTTTTCATTTCGATAAAGAATTGTTTTCCAACCTGAACCATTTATTGGAACATTTAACACCACAGAAAGCACATCCAAATCACCATCATTATCATAATCAGAATAAGCCATCCCACGAGATGCATATTTATTTTGAATGCCAAAAATTGTGTCTGTATCGGTGAATTGAAGATTACCTTCATTGATAAAAAGCTTATCATTCATATGCAAAGTTGAGTTAAGAAAACTCGGACTTGGAACAAATCCATTTGCGACATACAAATCTAAATCGCTATCATTATCTATATCTAAGAAGGAAGTTCCCCAACCAATCGCCAACAAACTATCGGGAATAATCCACTCATCCCCTACTCCTGCTACGTCTGTAATATTTGTAAAAAAATCACCATCATTTCGCAACAAAGCATTCTTCCCAAAATTTGTCACATAATAATCTAAATCTAAATCTCGATCAACATCTCCAACTGCGATTCCCATTCCGTACATCCCCAAATCTGCATCAACAATATTCGCAATTTCATCATACATGATTACAGAATCAATCGTAACATTTTTATATAAATGATTAGTTTCGATAAATTCCCCAAAGTCATTTGCCAAATAAATATCCATATCTCCATCCATATCGAAATCAGTAGAGACTACTGCTAAGGAACAACCATTATCATTAATTTGTAATACTTCAGCGACTTCTTCAAATTGCCCATTTCCTAGGTTTTTATAAAAAGTATTCGCATAACAATCATGCGAAAAACCATTAATCGTTCCATTGGGATCAGTCGTAAAACTTGCATTTTCAACATAACTAATCACATAAATATCTAGCAATCCATCCAAGTCATAATCTGTAAAAACTGCGCTAATCGCTTGAGTTTTATCTTTTGGTTGAATTTGATTCCAAATGTCTTGAAACATTCCATTTCCATTATTTCGGAATAATAAATTCTTGCCTTGTTGCTCCAAATTAGATTGATTCGTCGTGACAAATAAATCTTTAAACCCATCATTATCAATATCTCCAGCGACGACTCCCGTTGTAAAATAATATTGCGTACCAAGCAGGCCAACTTGAAAACTTTTGTCTGTAAAAGTTCCATCGCCATTGTTCTCATAAAAATGATCCATTTCCAATCCTGCCGTGATATACAAATCATCATCACCATCATTATCGTAATCAAAAAATGCAGCTCCACCTCCAATAAAAATATCATGACTAAAATAATGATCAATCATCGCTTCATCTTGCGCTTCCACAAAATGAAAATCTGTCATTATTGTTGGAGTAGTCAAAACAACATCATCATCCACGTCAATATTCCCATTAGTCGTACTTCCTTCAATCACTTCAATAGTTTGATTCGCCGCGACTTGAAACAATACATCTACATGTCCAGCTGGCCATGTAATTTTAATTGAATCTACAACATTCGCATTGGCTAAACCAATAATTTCAGTATCCGAATTTTGTCCCATGTAAGCGATTCCACAATGAGTGTAACGCATCTGATATTCATCTTCAGCATAAACTTCAATCTTGGAACCAATGCCTTGTCGATTACTTTTGACTCCTTGCAGATTTACTTTTATCCAATTGGTGGTTCCTCCCCCATTTTGCCAAAGTTGAGAATTAAAAGGGGCAAAATTAGAAACCATAATATCCGGAAATCCATCTTGATTAAAATCTCCAATCGCATTGCAATAACTTTTCACCGTATCACCATCAAAACCATCAAATGTTTCAGAAAAAATACCATTCCCGTCATTTTTATAAAAAGTGCTAGAAGGTGTAGTCGAACCAACTGTAGCTCCACTCACGTACAAATCTAACTTTCGATCATTGTCTGCATCCAAAAAATTACAGCCCCAAGCCACATCAAAAAACTCAACGCCAGCATCGCTCGCTTGGTCCATAAAAAAATGAGTATTTGAAATTTCGTGATTTTGCAACAATACATTCCCAGTCGCAATATTTGAAATGTAAACATCCTGATTAGCATCATTATTATAATCTGCAATGGCTACACACATTGCGCTCATAACGACATTTGATTGAGTCGGAAAACTCACATCCATAAATGTTCCATTGCCATTATTTCGGAAAAGTGTATTCGGAGGTGCTTTATCATTAGCAATATAAATATCAGGCCAACGATCATTATCGTAGTCAAAAAAAGCAGCGCAAAAAGGTAATTTATTTTCATCTGCTACCTGAGCAAAATCAGTTTTCTCCGTAAAAGTTCCATCAGCATTATTTCTAAAAAGACGATTTTGATTATTCGTACCTGAATTCAGTGATTTTCGTTCGGTATAGTATAAATCCAACCAGCCATCTCGATCATAATCTGCCCATGCTGCTCCAAAATGTCTCAGTGAATCAATCGGAAACCCAGCAGCCTCGGTTATATCTATAAATTCTAAGTTACCATTATTTTCATATAACCTATTGGCACCTTCAAAAGTAGTAACGTACAAATCCAAATCATCATCGTTGTCAAAATCTACCCACAGAACATGTTTTGACTCTTCGGTATGATCAACAAAAGAAGATGTCTTTTGAAAAGCTCCATTGATATTTTTAAAGAAAAGAATAGAATCCCCAACTGCTGTAGCTAAAGTAATATCATCCCATCCATCTCCATCAAAATCAACAAAACTTACTCCTCCTCCAGGACCACCCTGTAAATATTGGTGATCAATTCCTATTTGCAAAGCAACATCTGAATATTGAATTTGAGCAAGGAGTGGAATTGAAAAAATAAAGCAAATATTAATTATTATTGATAATCTCATTCAATTGTTTTTGTCAGAAAATATAAAACTACGAAGAAATTTAAAAAATTATTTTTCAATTTTTACTAAAAAATACTTTTTCGTTTAATCCTGAACGAGCATAAAGCGTTAAGATTTTAAGGTGCCAAAAAGCAGAGGCTAACTTTTGATTATTTAATTTGAATAGTATAACCACCTCCTTGCTTCTTATCAGGGGTATTATCTTTCTTTTTAGTTGGTGAAATTGTATAAATAAGGTTTGTTTGGGAGTGTAAGTCTATTTCTATCGCAGATTTATCTTTTTCCTTTGACAAACTAAAATGAATTTGGATATTTTTAAAAAACTTGACTTTAACACCTCGATTTTTAGGTGCTTCAAATTTCATTAATTTAATCACTCGTTGTGCTTCTTCATCACAACCGTAGCCTAGACTTTTTAACACCTTTGTTCCGATCACTTTTCCTTTGTAATTAATTTTGTATTTAATGTAAACAGTACCTTCTATTTTCCCTTCTAATGCTTCCTTCGGGTATTGTTTATTCTTGGAAATAAATTCCCTCATCGCTTTCAATCCACCCTCATAAAATGGTTTTTTGATAAAATGTTTACCTTTTTTTTCTTTATTCATAAGATATATTTTGAGCACTCTAAAGTTAAGGATGATAATCCTTTTAATCCAATCATTTAAGTAATCTTATTTTAATGATGACTAAGATTAAATTCTTTCACCTTTTACAAAAAACAATTTCATTTCTTAATAAAATTGACTTATCTTTGCAGTCCAATTTTAAAAATCCAAACTAAATTATATTATTTATGTTAATTATTGATGTAAAAGATAGCGATTCAATCGACAGAGCACTTAAGGTGTATAAGCGTAAGTTCATAAAAACAGGTACTTTAAAAGAATTACGTAGAAGAAAGGAATTCGTAAAGCCTTCAGTAAGAAGAAGAGCAGAAATGTTAAAAGCTGCTTATAAGTTGAAAAACTACGGAGGATAATTGTCTTTTTGCTTTTGAGAAAGCAATTCTCTAGTTTGAGTAAAAAAATACTTTTTTTTATAACCGCTTATAATAATTAGTATGGACATCACAGTCTTTTTAAAATATTTGAAACTAGAAAAAAGATTTTCTTCGCATACTATAACTGCGTATCAAAGCGATTTGCTCCAATTATTCGCTTACCTCGAAGAAACATATGACCTTACTTCCATCTTGGAAGTAAGGCATTTCCATGTAAGGGCATGGGTAGTCGAACTCATGCAAAACAAGGTTACTCCCAGATCAATCAATAGAAAGTTATCTACCCTTAAGACTTTTTTTAAATTTTTAAAGCGAAGGAAAGAGATCCAAGAGAATCCAATGCTTAAGGTTATTGCACCAAAAGTGGGAAAAAAATTACCCGTAATAGTCAAAGAAATTGAATTAAAAAATTTATTTGAAAAAATAAATTTTGGAGAAGGTTATCCAGCAGTTCGAGATGAAATGGTGATGGAAATGCTGTATTCTACTGGTATGCGTCGTTCTGAGTTGATAAATTTGACACCAAATGATTTGGATTTTTTTAATGATCAAGTCAAAGTTTTGGGTAAAGGAAATAAAGAAAGATTAATTCCTTTTGCACGTCCGTTAGCTAATCGTTTAAAAAATTACTTAGAAATTAGACATGATGAATTTGCATTAGATGCCACTGACTCACTGTTTTTGACTGAAAAAGGGAAAATAATGTATCCCAAGTTAGTTTATAATTTAGTTAAAAAATATTTATCCCAAATCACAACTGTTGAACAAAGAAGCCCACACGTTTTGAGACACTCATTTGCAACTCACCTATCCAATAATGGTGCAGATCTTAATGCAATTAAAGAATTACTAGGACATTCTAGTCTTGCAGCAACTCAAGTTTACACACATAATTCAATTGAAAAATTAAAAAAAGTATATCAACAAGCCCACCCTAAAGCAAAAAAAAAATCCGAATAAAATTGTTACATTTTTAAAAAATATTTTTTTATTACTTGCCTAGTGCTACCCCTCTTAATCAGACGTAAACATTAGACTAATCCAATCGTACGAACTTTCTTATTTTTAATTTGCTTCAACAATATATTATAATTAGTTTGTCTTGACTAAGTAGAATTGTGTCACATATTCTTTTGACATTGTTTTCATTATTGAAACTAAAAACTTAGATTGGGTTTATTAACAGAACAATGAATAAAATTATTCATCGTTATTCTTTTCTCACAACTATTTAAAATCCCTACTGCCTATGTAGCACCAACCCAATAAAATATTTCTTACCTATTTTTTAACAGTTTAAAAATTACGATATTAATGAAAGTACATACCCAATCATTACATTTCTCGGCGGACAAGAACTTAATTTTGTTCATAGAAAGAAAACTAGGTAAATTAACTCAGCTTTTTGATCGAATTATTGATGCTGATGTCATTCTTAAATTAGAAAACTCTGGCCAAATCAAAGATAAAGTAGCCGAAGTGAAAATTATACTTCCAGGGAGTGTACTTTATGTCAAAGAATCCAACAAGTCATTTGAAGCTTCTATTGACAGTGCAACTTCCTCTCTAAAGCGGCAACTTATAAAATACAAAAAAAGAAATGCTAAAAAATAATTTTTAGTATTCTATCATTGTAAAAATAAAAAGAGTTTGTACTTAGCTAAGTACAAACTCTTTTTTGGTTTTAACTGCTTAAATGCTAAGCAATACTTAGATAAACCCTTGCTCTTTCATCCAATCATCATTGTATACAGAACTCAGGTATTTACTTCCGTGATCTGAAGAAACCATCACAACTAAATCGTCCTCTTTCCAATCTTTTTTCTGATGAATTGCTTGCATTACTGCTCCCGAAGAATATCCTAAAAATAGCCCTTCCCGATTCGCACAAGACCTAGTCATATGAGCTGAATCCAAATCATTTACCCGAATAAAATAATCGATTATATCAAAATTAACATTTCCTGGAATAATGCTTTTTCCTAATCCTTCAATTTTATAAGGATGGATTTCACTATTATCAAAAACTCCAGTTTCATGATATTTTTTCAATACAGAACCTTTCGCATCAACTCCGATAACTTCAATATTTGGATTTTGTTCAATCAAATATTGAGCAGTTCCACATAATGTTCCTCCTGTACCAACAGCAGCAACAATGTGGGTGATTTTACCTTCTGTTTGCTCCCAGATTTCAGGGCCAGTTCCATGATAATGAGCTAAGTTATTATCTGAATTAAAGTTTTGATTTGTATAATATGCACCATCAATTTCATTTGTCAATCTTATGGCTTGCGAATAGTAAGATCTTGGATCTTCTGGTTTCACTTTAGACGGACATAAAATCACTTCAGCACCTAATGCTTTAAGTGCATTCACCTTTTCTGTTGAAGCCTTATCTGCAACAGTCAAAACACATCGATAACCCTTAATCGCACAAATCATAGCCAAAGCATAACCTGTATTCCCTGAGGTTGCATCAATTACAGTTCCACCAGGCTCTAACAATCCATTCCTTTCCGCTTTTTCAATCATATAAAATGCTATTCGATCTTTAGCTGAAAGACCAGGATTGAAACATTCCAATTTTACATAAATATTAGTATGAAGATCTATAGATAAATGTCTTAATTTTACGAGTGGAGTATTGCCAATTGCCTTAGTAATATTTCGGTAGGCTCCCTTCTGAATTCTTTGCTCTATTTCTGAGGTCAATTTTGTCATTTGAAATTGTTTAATTTTGAAGGTTTCGTTTACTCTAAAGTACTTACAAATTTGACTTATTTTTTTTGTAAAAAAAAAAAATTGATCGCGAAATGGTGGAAATATGAATCATTGTGGTGAATGATACACTATCTAGGGTGAAAAAATTAAGCAAACTACCAAAATATTGAGTTTTTTGGGTGAATCAACTATTAATTCATTTTGATTTTCTAAAAATATTGAAGATTAGGAAAAATATTTTTCGTATTTTTAGATAATCAATAACTTAAAATCTATTTTTTTATTTCAACAATAGCACCTTTTTTAATCTCTGCAAGAAATTAAAATTGTTTTTTTTAATGGCAACGCAAACCATTCTTTTTGATGAGACCAACACTTAAACTCTTTCTTGGACTACTTTTAGTTTTTTTTATTCAAACTGAAATGAGGGCGGGAAACACTTGTAATACAGCTACTCCAATTGCTAACAACCTAGGTCAATTTGAGATCCATTCTAACCTAGGAACTACTAATTCGGGATTACCTGCCCCACCCTGTGGGAATTATGTTTCTAGTGATTATTGGTTTTCGACTACCGTTCCTACTACTGGATTTTTAAGTGTAGTGCTTTTGCCAGGAACTATGACAAATCCAGCCTTAGCAGTTTATTCGGGTACTTGTTCCAATTTAAATCTATTGGGATGTTCCTCAGAAGATTTGTGTGGAAATGCTTCGGCAGCACTTTATGAAGGTAATGGATTGACTCCTGGGACAACTATTTATATTCAAGTTTGGGCAGTTGGTGGAGTACCAAATGGTGATTTTGAAATCCGAGTTTCTGATTCCAATCCTCCTCCATTTATTCCTTTAGGATTAGATGTTTTAGTGGGAACAGCCTCTAATAGTGGAAATTGCCTCCAACTAACAACAGCGGTGAATAATCAATTAGGTTGTGCATGGGATTCAGAACAGCATGATATGACTCAGACTTTTGAAAAAGTGTTTGTGCTAAACTTTGGGAACAATAATGGTGGAGCTGATGGAATTACTATGGGTTTTCAAAATGACCCAGCAGGAACTTCTGCATGTGGAATTGGTGGTGGAGGAATAGGTGCCCAAGGTATTTTAAATTCATTTATTATAGAATTTGATACATGGAATAATGGTGCTGGAGTAAACGATATTGCTGATGATCACGCTGCAATTTCTGTTAATGGGACAGTCAACTCACCAACTCCTCCTATTGCTGGTCCGATCTCTCTGAATGGAGGTAATATTGAAGATGGGCAAGATCACTTAGTAAGAATTAGATGGAATGGGACAACTTTTGCTTACGAGGTTCACTTTGATGAAATACTAATATTAGATGGAACTTATGATATTGTTACTAACTGTTTAGGGGGAAACCCCTTAGCTTATTGGGGAACAACTGCCTCAACTGGTGGTGCAAGTAATAATCAATCCATTTGTCCATATACACCTGATCCATACTATGGAGGCATAGAACAATTTGTAAATGCAACAATATGTGAAGGAGAATCCTATTTTGTTGGAGGTGCCAATCAAACAACCTCTGGTGTTTATTCAGATAATACTCCATTAGCAAATGGCTGTTTAAGTGTTACAACAACAACCTTGACTGTAATTCCAAATGGTACATCAACTGTCAATGAGACCGTGTGTATTGGTGATTGTGTAACTATTGGAAATGACACATATTGTAATAACGGTACTTTTATGACAACTTTGGCTAATGCAAATTATTTGGGTTGCGATAGTATCGTGACGCTAAATTTGACGGTTTTAAACCCTCAATCTGTAATAGTTCAAAGTCCTATTCCAACCATTGATTGTGGTAATTTAACTGTCTTTTTAGATGGAAGTTTTTCTAGTAATTCAGGCAATGTTATTTATCAATGGACAGGTCCTTGTATTTTAAATGGAGAATTTTCACCTATTGTAGAAGTTGGCTGCGCTGGACTTTATACTTTAACCATAACTCAACTTGAAGGAAATGTAGTTTGTACTAATTCTAGCACTATCGATGTTTTCGACAATGCTATATTACCAATTGCAAATGCAGGATTAAATCAGGTGCTGGATTGTTTGACAGGTTGTACCGTTTTAGATGGATCTATGTCTTCAAATGGAGTAGATATTATTTTCTCCTGGACTGGTCCAAATGGTTTTTTTAGTAGTTTACAAAATCCAGAAGTATGTGAACCTGGAAACTATACTTTATCTGTTTATAATTCCAATAATAATTGTATTTCTGGAGATGTAGTAAACGTCACTGAAAGTTCTGCACCAATTGCCGATGCCGGATTGAACAGTACTATTGATTGTTCAAATCCAACAACGACTTTGGATGGAAGTGGCTCAGATACAGGAGCTGATATATCTTTAATATGGCTTAATGCAAGTGGTACACAGGTTGGATTGGGAACAATGCTAACTACAGGAATCCAAGGTACATACACTTTAGTTGTTACTGATACAACCAATGGTTGTTCTTCCTCTGATGAAGCTGTTATTTCGGGAAATACTATTGTTCCTAATGCAGATGCTGGTGCAGATGTTATGATTGATTGTAATAATTCTTCAGCAACTCTTGACGGTAGTAACTCTGATTTAGGTTCTGAATTTACCCTAGCTTGGCAAGATGTCAATGGATTTCAAGTTGGAACTGGTCCTGTTTTGATAACCATGAATACAGGAACTTACACTTTAGTTGTTACAAATACTGCCAATGGTTGTATATCCACAGATGATGCAATTGTTTCAGGAAACTCTAATTCACCAATAGCAAATGCAGGGACTGATTTCATCATTGATTGTAATAATATATTGGCTATTTTAGATGGTAGTGGATCTGATTCAGGAACTGGATTCTCACTTATTTGGCAAAATGAAAGCGGTGTTCCTGTAGGCTCTGGAACAAGTTTCAATACAACTACTACAGGCACTTATACTCTAGTAGTAACCAATATTGCCAATGGTTGTATTTCTACTGACGATGTTAATATTACCGAAAATACGACTCCACCTTTTGCAGATGCTGGAGCGGATTTCTCAATAGATTGTAATAATTTATCTGCTAGCCTAGATGCTAGTAACTCGGATACTGGAACTGAGTTTACTTTGGTTTGGTTGGATTCAAACGGTTTACAAGTTGGTACAGGTGAAACTTTAAATACTTCAGTTGTAGGAACTTACACACTAGTTGTAACTAACACAACAACAGGTTGTTCAGCAACAGACGACGCGATCGTTTCTGAAAACAACGCTTTACCTAATTCAAATGCAGGGTCAGATTTCATAATAAATTGTTCTAATTTAACCGCAACATTGGATGGGAGTAGTTCAGATAATGGAACAAACTTCACATTAGTTTGGCAAGATGCAACTGGAATGCAAGTGGAAACAGGAACAACATTTAATACTCTAATTACTGGCACTTATACTTTGGTTGTTACAAACCTAACAACAGGTTGCTCCTCATCAGATGATGTCATCGTTTCAGGAAATAGTAATTTACCTATTGCTGATGCTGGTGCAATGTCAAGCTTAACATGTAATGTTTTAGATATTACTTTAAATGGAAGTAATTCTAGTACAGGTGCCAATTTTTCCTATGAGTGGCAAAATTCAATGGGTGACAGTTTAGGCAATGATGTTTTATTAAATGTATCAATACCTGATACTTATAATTTAATTGTAACTGATGATACAAATGGTTGTTCACAAACTTCAACTGTAACCATTGATCAAAACATCACTCCTCCAAATGCGGATGCTGGAACTGGAGGCATCCTTTCATGTACTGCTTCCTCGATCACCTTAGATGGAAGTAACTCAAGCCAAGGAGGATTTATTTACGATTGGTTTAATTCAAATAACACGAATATCGGTTCTGGAAATATGATTAGTGTTTCATCTTCCGATACCTTCACATTAGTAGTGACGAGTACTGTAAATGACTGCTCAGCAAGTGATGAAGTTATCATAACTCAAGACACCAATGTACCAACCGTAACTGCAATTTCAGATGGAGATTTAACATGTGCTAATGTAGATGTTACCTTAAATGGAACTGGTTCAAGTATAGGTACAGATATTACCTATGAATGGTTAGATAATCAGAATGCATCTTTAGGGGGAAATATTTCTATAAATACATCTCAATCAGGTACTTATACCTTTGTGGTAACTGACAATACAACTGGCTGCTCCTCCTCAACAGATGTAGTTGTCGTAGAGGACTTAACTGAACCTACAGTAATTTTGCAAACTCCTTCTCAATTAACCTGTACAGAATTACAATCAACCTTAGATGGAAGTAGTTCATCCTCTGGAGTAAATATTAATTATGAATGGTTTGATTCTGATAATTTATCACCAGGAAGTGGATCAATTATTAATGTTTCAGAACCTGGGCTCTATACTTTAATTGTGACTAACAGTACAACAGGATGCTTCAATATAGATTCTATAGAAGTAATCCAAGATGGAAATTCCCCTTTGGCAGTTATAGATTTGAATACAGATGTTTTGAATTGTATTGATGAAAATATCTTATTACAAAATACCGGATCAAGTATTGGAAACGAAATTATTTATTCTTGGTCAGACACAAATGGAAATGGTATATTATCTACGACCTCAAACCTTGACGTTTCAGAGATTGGTGAATATACTTTAACCGTAACTAATAATACCAACGGTTGTTCAACCATAACATCAGTTACAATTAGCCAAGACACTCTTGCTCCTCAAATCATAACGAATTCTGAAATAATAACTTGCGATCAACCTGTATCAACTTTAGATGGAACTGGAAGTACTAGTGGTTTAGATATAATCTATGAATGGCAAAATAACATGGGTGGATTTTTATCCAACGACATTTCCTACCAAGTAAATCAAAGTGGAAATTATAATTTCATAATTACCAATAATGCTAATGGTTGTTCTTCCTCTGAAGTAGTGACTGTTGATGAAAATATTACCAATGTTATTTCTACCGCTGGAAATAATGCTACCCTTAATTGTGTTACATCATCCGTCCAGCTTGACGGAACCAACTCTACTAACAGCAATACCACGGATTATCAATGGATAAATTCTGCAGGAATTTTATTAGGCAATAATTCTATGCTAGATGCCTCAGTGGAAGATACTTATTATTTAATTGTAACTGATACACAAAATGGTTGTGCGGATACTTCTTCGACAATTGTTGCATTAGATAATAATTTGCCAACTCCAATTATTACAAATGATGGTATACTTACTTGCATCAACAGTGCTGTAAATTTAGACGCTTCTACATCAATAGGAAATGGATTTTTAGACTTTGAATGGACTGCTCCAAATGGTGTTTCAATTATTGATCAAACAAATATCGATGCAACTATCATCGGGGATTATGGACTTTTAGTTATCGACCAAAGTAATGGTTGTTCGGCTTCCACCTCATTTTTAGTAGAAGAAAATATTGAGCCTCCTTTTTCCGATGCAGGACAAAATGATACTATAGATTGCAATACATCAACGGTTACATTAGATGGAAGTAACTCCAATTTGGGTTTAGATTATGATTACGAATGGCTTTCCCCTAGTGGAATACCAATAGGAATTTCGCCTATGTTAAATACTTCTGAACCTGGAGTTTATACATTGACAGTTACCAATAATATTAATGGATGTACGGATCTTTCGGAAGTAGAAGTAATTCAATATACCGACTTACCTACACCTATAATTTCTCCTCCAAATTTAATTACATGTACACAAGAAAATATTGATTTAATTGGTTCTACATCTTTAGGGATAGGACAACTTTCTTATCAATGGTATAATGGTGTAGGGCAACAAATAGGAATCAATCCAACCATTAATATCTCACAATCAGGTAATTACATTTTAAATATAACTGACTTAGCAAATGGTTGTGTTTCTTCAACTTCTGTTTTGGTAGAAGATGATTTGACAGCTCCTACTGCTGGAACAAATGATAATGGTATCTTAACCTGTAATCAATTTTTTTACGAAATCAATGCAACTAATTCTAGTACCGGAAGTAATTTTCAATACGAATGGCTTGATCCCACTGGTATAATCGTAAGTAATGATTTTAATTATAACGCAACTGAAATTGGTCTTTACAACTTGATCGTTACCGACATTACCAATGGCTGTAATGCTTCAACGAGCATAGAGATAACAGAGGATTTTACTACTCCTAATGCATTACCTGCTGTTGATGGAATATTGACATGCGCAAATCTCGAAGTCGAATTAAACGCTGTCATTTCAGCAGCTACTTCTTACGAATGGTTTGATCCAACGGGAATTTCTATTAGTACATCTTCAACTGTCCAAGTGAATGATATTGGCTTATTTCAATTAATTGCAACTGATGATGATAACGGTTGTACAGCTACGCAACAAATTTTGGTGGAAGAAAATACAACAACTCCTACCCCATTAATAGATGCAATTACTAATTTGAATTTATCATGCGATCAAACTAGCCTAGTAGTTGATGGAAGTAATTCAACTCCAATTGGCAATGTAACATACGAATGGAAATTGAATAATATCTTAATTTCAACTGATCAAAATCCGCAAATTGATGAAGCAGGAACATTAGTTTTAACCGTGACGGACATTTTAAATGGTTGCTCTGAATCAGCTTCAGTCAATATTACACAAGATAATAGTTTTCCAAATATTGAATTTGAAAATCCAGATATATTGACCTGTATAGTTACTTCTATTGACTTGAATGCAACAAACTCATCGATTGGAAATGAATTCGAATATCTTTGGACTGGCCTTGGAACAATTCAAAATCCTACTACTTTAACTCCAACTATCAGCCAGCCAGGATCCTTTATTTTGACTATCTTAAATAATGTAAATGGCTGTGAAGTTTCTGAAGAAATTATTGTTTCAGAAGATATCACACCTCCTATTGCAATCATTTCTCCTGCTGATGAATTTGACTGTACCACTTTTTCAGTCTCATTAGATGCAGGTAATTCCTCTGTTGGAAATAACTTTAATTACCAGTGGACTACTTCAAATGGCATCATCACAGGTAACACAAATGAGCTCAACACAACAGTATCACAAACAGGAATTTATATCTTAGAAATTACAAATACAATCAATGGTTGCACCACGATAGAAAGTACTATAGTCAATGAAAATACTAACATTTTAACGAGTGCAGATTTCTTAATTAACCAACCTCCTTGCTTTGGAGATCAAGGAAGTGTTATCATCAATAACATCATGGGTGGAATTGCACCTTACCTTTATTCCATAAATAATCAACCATTTACAAATAACCCCAATTTTAACTCCTTAGAATCAGGGAATTATAATCTTTTAATTGAAGATGCTCAAGGTTGTCAATATTCTGAAGAAATCACTATTCTTGACATACCAGAATTAATTGTAGAATTACCAGCAAGCGTCACAATTGAATTAGGTGAAGATTATACGTTGTTACCGCAAATAAATTATCCATCTAATGCGATTGACACCCTCTATTGGACTAGTTCAGATTCTCTTGATTGTCATAATTGTTTAAACCCTATCGCCAACCCATATAACACCTCTTTATATACTTTTACAGTCATCAATTTAAATGGTTGTAAAACTACTACCGATATTATTGTCAACGTTGAAAAGCCAAGGGATATATTTATTCCAAATGCATTTACTCCAAATGATGATGGCTTCAACGATATATTCTATATCAACGCCAATGACTTGATGATAAAACAAGTAAACAAATTTCAGATATTTACTCGATGGGGAGAACTCGTATTTACGGATGAAGATTTTCAACCTAACACACCTGATCATGGCTGGGATGGATTTTTTAAAGGAGAAAAATTAAATCCAAATGTCTTCGTTTATTATGCTGAAATAGAGTTTATCGATGGGATAGTTGAAATTTATAAAGGAGATGTAATTCTTCGAAAATAAGATTAAGTAAAAAATGGTGAACGGTTAACAATTATTAACCGCACACCATTTTTTATGGGTGCGCCGCTACCCATACATCACCATCCTCAAAAAATTCTCGCTTCCAAATCGGTACTGTTTCTTTCAATGTATCAATACAATATTCACATGCCTTAAAGGCTGCTTTTCGGTGAGGAGTCGCCACAGCAATAATCACAGCAACTTCACCAATCGCCAATACACCTACTCGATGATGAATTGAAACCTTAGTACATGACCAACGCTCACTAGCTTGTTCCGCAATTTTCCTCATTTCAGAAATTGCCATCGGAACATATGATTCAAACTCAAGCTGTATAACTTTTTTTCCCTTAGTCTGATTTCTAACTGTTCCGATAAAAACAGTACTTCCTCCAGTACCTTCATCAGCAACGAAATCAATACAATCGTGTGGATAGATTGGTGAATCCTTAATTTTAATATCAATCATAGTATTTACCTTTTCGAAATTTTTACCAAAACCATCTATTATATTCTCAGTTTTAAAATTACTTTTTGATACTTTAGCAAATTTCTCAATCAATTCTTAAAAAAGATTCGCCACGTAAAAATCAAATTCTAAATTTAAAAATTAATTAAGTAGCTCAGAGAAACAAGAGAAAAGTTAACCTAAACCGTTTCATTACTCTAATTTTTATTCTGCGAAATCACACTTAACTCATATATAAAAAGGAATTACAATTATTATCCTCCACTTACTGGCGGAATAATCACGATCTCATCTTTTTCACTCAAAATAAAACCATCCTCTTGATACTCTTCATTCACCGCAATCACCAACGATCTTAGTTTTTCAAAATCAGGAAATTGAGCAATCAACTCTATTTTTAAATCGCCCACCGTAGTACCATTTTGAATTTCTAATCCAAGTGTCGAACCATTAATGATATCTTTTGCAATACCAAATGCTAAAATATTAATAGTCATTTTTCTTATTTTTTAATTCTTAAACAAATTTTGTTTTTTAAGTCAAGCTAGAATTAGGATCAACATTTCTTTTAGTCATTTTTGATTTCAATCTTAACTTAACACTACATTTATTTGGTGATATTTTTTTCTAAAAATATTATCATTTCATCCCAAGCTAAAGTCGCACATTTTAATCTTCCCGGAAACTCCTTTGCAGCTGAAAAAGCCTCTAATTCTTCTCCTAACTTTTCATCCAATCCTTTATCATTTTTAGCAACAGATAGGAAACTCCGGCAAAATAACAAAGCCTCCATAAAATCTTTTCCTCTTAAATTTTTTACTAGGACAGACGTTGAAGCCTTTGAGATCGCGCAACCAAAACCATGAAAAGTTAAATCACTAATTAAACCATTTTTAACATCAAAATATAACTCAAAACGATCACCACAAATTTGATTATATGCTTTTAAACCATAGGTAGCTTTTTCATTCTTTTCAAAAAAAAAAGGTTCTTTATTATGTTCCAGAATAATTGTTTTATACAATCCTTTCAATCGTTCATTCATCCAAAAAACTGTTTAATTTCTTTTATTTTTTTTACAAAAAAATCAACTTCTTCTTCTTGATTATAAATGGAAAAAGACACTCTAGTAGTTGCTGGGATCTGGAAAAAATCCATAACAGGTTGAGTACAATGATGTCCTGCTCGAACTGCAATATTTTCTGCACCTAAAAATGTTGCAATATCATGTGGATGAATACTTTCCATCGAAAAAGAGACAATTGCAGACTTTTTTTTCGCTTGCCCAATTATCCTTAAACCATCGACTTCCAACAACTTACTTGTCAAGTTATTTTCCATTCTTTTCAAAAAACCTAACACCTCGTCTCGATTTAATTCATTCACGTAATCAATCGCAGCACCCAATCCAATTACCCCTGAAATATTGGTAGTTCCTGCCTCAAATAACTGAGGTACCTCTGAAAAAATCGATTTTTCAAATGTAACATTTTTTATCATACCTCCCCCGAACTGAATGGGTTGCATTTTATCTAAATATTGTTTCTTTCCATATAAAACACCAATGCCAGTTGGTCCAAAAAGTTTATGTCCCGAGAATGTAAAAAAATCTACATCTAACCCTTGCAAATCAATTGGATAATGTGCAACGCTTTGTGCTCCATCTACCAAAATTGGAATACCTTTTTGATGTGCCATATCAATCATTTCCTCTATAGGATTAATAGATCCAAGTGAATTAGAAATATGAGTAACCGCGATCATTTTCACCTTAGTTGTCAACATCTCTCCAAACTCTTTTAAATCTAATTCCCCCAACCGATTCATGGGAATCACTCTAAGGTGAGCACCTACATCTTTACAAGCCATTTGCCATGGAATTAAATTCGCATGATGCTCCATAGCTGATATAATCACCTCATCATCCATTTTCAATTGAGGCCTTAAGAATGAATGAACTACCAAATTTACACTTGCAGTTGTTCCACTTGTATAAACTATTTCCTCAGGATCATTTGCATTTAAAAATTGAGCGATCTTTACCCTAACTGCCTCATATTTTTGGGAAGTAGACACAGCTAAAGGGTAAATCCCACGATGAATATTTGTATTTTCCTTTTTATAAAAATTAGAAATGGCCTCGATAACTGATTGTGGTTTTTGAGTAGTTGCAGCATTATCTAAATAAACCAAATCAGAATGGCATGAAAAAATAGGAAAATGAGATTTTATATTTTTTAATTCAATCATTATTGTAAAAATATGATTTCCGAAAAATCTTTTTCTATTTTTGAAAGATATTTTTTAAATGAATTTTAATTTTGATTCTCATAATAATCCCATTTTCCACATGATTACAGTAGAAGAAGCACAAGATATTATAGCCAAAACAATACATGATTTTGGTATTGAAGAAATTTCATTTAAATCAGCGGTTGGTCGAGTCCTACGAGAAGATCTTTTTGCTGATCGAGACTTACCACCCTATCATCGTGTGACAATGGACGGTATTGCTTTTCAATATCAAAGTTTTGAAAAAGGCAATCGTGTTTTCAAAATAGAAGGTGTGGCACCAGCTGGTTCACCACAGATGACCTTGCAAAATAGTGAACACTGTTTGGAAGTGATGACAGGTTCAATTTTGCCTAACAATACAGATACAGTTATTCGTTACGAAGACTTAGACATTAAGGATGGCATTGTAAATGTATTGTTAGATAGTATCCGAAACAAACAAAATGTTCACCACAAAGGAGAAGATCGATTACAAAATTCCAAAATAGTCTCCGCAGGTAAAATAATTTCTCCAGCAGAGATTGGTGTCGCTGCAACCGTGGGAAAATCGATATTAAAAGTTACACGTTTGCCAAAAATAATCATCATTTCTACTGGTGATGAACTAGTAGAAATTGACGAAAAACCATTAGCCTATCAAATTCGAAAGTCAAATGTTCATAGGTTAAAAGCCACTTTAAAATACCATGGTATAACTGCGGACACAGCTCATTTAAATGATAACATTGACGAAATTATAAAAGAACTCGACATTATTCTAGAACAATACGAAATCGTCATCATTAGTGGAGGCGTGTCTAAAGGGAAATTTGATTTCCTCCCAGAAGCATTAAATTCGTTGAACGTTCAAAAACTTTTTCACAAAGTAAAGCAACGTCCTGGGAAACCTTTTTGGTTTGGAAAGGCACCGACGGGTGCAACTGTCTTTGCATTACCAGGTAATCCAGTGTCATCCTTTATGTGTACTCAGATTTATTTTGTGCCTTGGCTCAAAAAGTGTTTGCAACTTCCTGAATCCGTTTCTCCTACAGCCATTTTGCAACGTGATACCAATTTCAAACCTGACTTAGTATACTATCTTCAAGTGAAAATCTCATACAATGATCAAGGGCAAATTTTAGCGATGCCTATTGATGGAAATGGATCTGGAGACTTAGCGAATTTAGTAGATGCTGATGCGTTTTTGAGATTGCCGCGAGGGAAAGTTCTTTTTAAAAAGGGAGAATACTTTCCGGTTATTTTTTATCGATAATGATTAACCAAAGATTAAAACAGAATTAGTCACAAGTAAGAGGATACATTCTATACCAGTACTATGAATAAAGCCTTGACATTAGAGTTAAATAGCTTAATATTTATTAACCATTTTGAATTGACTATATCTTTTCGAAAATCAGATTCTAATATCAATTCTGACAACAAAATTTCTTTCTCAAGAAGTTATAAAATCAATGCTAAAAAAAAGGGTGAAACATCTTTCGATGTTCCACCCTTTTTTTTAGCAAAAACCTAAATCTTCATTATCGGTATATAACTCCCGACTTTTAGATTTCTTAGTTGCCAATTGGTGTTGATTACGAGAAATTTTATTTTTCCCTTTTTCCGTAAAACGTACTTTGACGCCTTGACGGATTTTTTTCACAATGTTCATGGAGGATAAATTTGAATGATAAATAATTCTAATAAGTTTCAATACGAAAATAAAGAATTTTTTATTACTATTCAAGTATTATTAAATAAAATAATATATTTAATATAATTATTTTATTGTGCATTAATTTCGTCGCCGTCCTCCCACTTCAATTATATTGCCACTAGGAGATTGTTCTCCCAACTTGTTCAATGAAAAAGAGAAGGACAACATCAAATATCTTCCCAAGGACTTTATTTTTATATCCTCAATATAGTTCAACGAACTTCTCCGATCAATTCCTATCCCTTGGTTCAATAAATCTCTTGCAACCAATTCTACTGTTCCTCTATTTTTCATTATCGATTTAGAAACAGAAGCATTCCAAATAGGTATTTGACGTTGATTTTCAAAACCATCTCCTTGATAAAGAGTGTAATCAAACGAAGTTCCTATTGTCCAATTTTTTTTCAAAGACAGGCTCCAATCTGTATAATAATTAATAGAATTAAAAGCTTGATTAAAACTTTTATTGATAGAATATTGAGTTTGATTATAACTCCAATTTACTCCAAACAATACATCTACAACTTTTTTTCTTCTATTTTCAATATTAAAATCAACAGAAGTATTCCACCGATCAGATTGGTTTTCAACATTATTCAAAAATAAAATTCCTTTATTATAATTTCCATTGAGGGTCAAATTCATTTTGCTTCTCATAAATTTTAATGGTGTACCAAAAGAAATAAAACCCTGAGTATCCCATTCATTTTCTACATTAATTGGTTGCGTTGTTTGAACGAATAAGGAATCGATACTTCTTGAATTGGAAATTTTATTCTTTGTAAAAGTAGAATTGATTGAAGCAAATAAGCTTCTAAAATTAAACCGATCAAATAAATCGTAATTGAGTGATATTTTATGACGGTATGCAGGCTTCAAATCTGTATTTCCGATGTATAAATTCAAGGGGTCAATGTTGTTCACTATTGGCTGTAATTGTTCCAATAATGGCTCCTTGATGCTAGTTCTATATTTAATACCAAAAGAACTTCTACTAGATAAATCAAAGTCAAAATTAGTTCTCGGTAGTACTGCCCAAAAATCTTTAACGATTGGGGTCTCTACGTTTGAAATTTTCCCTTTTAACTTTGAATATTGAAGATCAGCCCCGGCAGAAAAAATATACTTTTTTCGATTCATTTTAAAAGTAAGCCCGGGTCGATCATAAGTATAACCTCTTTGGTAAGCATTGCTTAAAAAAACATTTCGATTTCTGGTTTCGTTCTGAATATCAAAAAAGTCTTTTACTAAATCGTTAGAATAATTTCTTCGATTATATCGAAATTGTAAATATCCTTTTTTTCCAATTGGCTCTGTGTAGGCGATTTGTAAAGAATAATCAAACTGATTTCCTGATTCATTTTGGATTTGATTTAAGCTATCTACAAAAGAAGTATTGGGTTCATCCAATAAAAATGAATTAATAGATGTCACCCCATTGGTTCTTTTTCTATCTTGATATCCTACCCCCAAACTTGTAGCTAATGACCTTCCTTTTTTATTAAATTTTAATAAATAAGATAAGCCAGCATTCGCATTCCAACTCTGATTTTCATTATTATTATTGTTCCAATTCGAGTTTTGTAAATCATTATCAACATTAAACACACGATTATTTAAAACTTGCTGAAAAACTCCATCACTGAAAGTAAAATTAGATCTCAAAGTCAATATTTGATTAGAATCTATTTTGCTTCTCAACTTCATATTCAAGCGATGAGCGTTATTTTTTCTAGTTTGATCTTGAGTACGATTAGAAAGAAAAACTTCATTCCCTAGGAAGTTTTGACGGATAGATTCTGTTTCTTCCCGTTTATTAGCATGGCTAAAAAAGTAACTCCCCGAAAACTCAGTTTTTTTAGAAAAATCATAATTAAAATTGGCTCCTCCCGAACCAGAAGTGGTAAATCCATAATTAGGTTGTCCTGTATCAAAAGGAATTGGTCCACTATTTTCATCAAATACCATTTCCCTATCATCTCCTTCCATTTCCATCATGACATTCTGGAGCCCACCAGCAAAAGTCAAATAATCTTTAAAAGAAAACCCTTGTTGGTTGATATTATTTCCTCTCCCCAAAATAGAAAGTTGAGATTTTTTATTAAATCGATTTAAGTTCATTTTACCTTCAAATCGATTATCAGATCCGTAGCCGCCAGTCACATTTCCAAAATATCCTTTCTTTTTACCATCTTTTAATTTAAGATTGATCGTCTTATTTGTCACTCCATCATCAACTCCAGTAAAGTCTGCCATTTCAGATTTTTTATCAAAGACTTGAACCTTATCAATTGCATCAGCAGGCAAATTTTGACTGGCAATTTTTGGATCATTTCCAAAAAACTCTTTCCCATCAATCATTATTGATTTCACTGCCTCTCCGTGTGCTTTGATACTACCATCCTTGCTCACTTCTACACCAGGTAGTTTTTTGAGTAAATCTTCTACCGCAGCATTGGGTTTCACTTGAAATGAACCAGCATTATACTCTACTGTATCCTTTTTGATCAAAATGGGGATTCGTTCTCCTTCAACCGTCACCTCTCCCAACATTTTCTGTTCTGCTTTGAGCATTAAATTTCCCATCTGCAAAACTTCAGAGGAGGAGGTCAAGTCAATGGGATTAAAAATACTTTCATATCCCAAGTAAGAAGCTTGAAAAATATATTTACCTGGTTTAACTCCTTGTATATTAAACTTTCCTGATACTGAAGTTATTGCAAAATACTCCATCGTTGAATCTTGAGGATTCAATAGAACAACGGTCGCACTAATTAATGGATCACTCAGTGTATCTGATAAAAATCCTTGAATATTTACTTTTTGGGCAAAGGAACCTAAGCTAAGCTGTAGGAGGAACCCTACGCATATTAATCTAAAATTCATTTAATTTTTATTTTGAAATAAAAAAAGAAACTTAGAGTTAAATAGTTATCTGGAAAAATTGAATAACTTCTTACTCACTCCAAGTATATATGATTATTAACTTTGTACTAATAGTCCTATTTCAGTTGTAATTATAGATTCACCTGAAATTAAACAGAATCAAGATTTTTTAAAACTGTTGAATGATTACATTTCCTTGTCCACCAAATTTTTCTTTCATCTCTTTCATCTTTTCTTCTTGAATTTTTTTGAACTCCTCCTTAGTAACTTTCTTTCCTTTTTTCGGTGCTTTGATTAACTTTTCCTCCACTTTCTTGAGTTCTACATTAGTAGCCACAACAACCATTTCACCGGCATTTATATCTAATTTTAAAATCATTCCAGGCAAACCAGAAACACTTCCAGGTCCAGTCGCTACTGGAATATAAGATGTAAACCAAGCTACCAGGTTTTCCTCCTCATCTTGGAAGGTAGCTTTTTGACAAACATATCCTGATATTTTCTCTTGCTCCCCAGTTAGTTTCCACTTATATTTTTTTACATCTCCCAAAATCAAGAATTTCTTTCCCATAATCTCTTGTTTCTCAACCATGGTTCCATCAGCAATATTAGTAAAAGTTTTATTTTCAGGCATTTCAAATTTCATTTGGACCATCCCTACTTCATCCTCACTTAACGGTGTTAAATCTCTTGAATCATCGTTATTTTTTGCAGATTGGTATAGTCCTGCATTCTCTGTAAAGATTAATTCCATTTTACTTTTTTTAGAATTTGGAATCTGAGAGGCAAATTCCTCCATTCCTTCAGGGAGTTCAATATTTAATGCTATTGTTTCTTCATATTGGATAATTCCCTCTAATTGAGCTGTCATCAAAAAAGGTAGAAAGATCATTAATGCAATTATTAGTTTTTTCATTTTCTTTAAAAGTTTGTAGTTCCTAAACCATCGCTTGGAAACAGTTTTTATTAAATATTTATTACAAAGGCAAATTTAGATCATCCAGATAACTGAATAAGTTAATCAACCTTTATTTAAAGTTAATTAAGGTTAATGAATCGAGGTTTCCTGAATTAATTCACTTAATTTTGAATTATGAATTCATGGAAAAATCATAAACTCTCTTTTCTCTTTGCCTCAGGTAGCATGTTTTTGCTGCTACTATTTCAGGTCTTTTGGTTGAAAAATATTTACCAAAATGAAAAAGACGATTTAAGAGAAAAAGCTGATCTAGTTTTTGAAGATGCGGTAAGAAGTATTGAAGATTCGCTTTTTTTGAAAATTATTTTGGATACCTCTATAATACCGAGTACTAAAGAATCACAAGCAAGAAGATATAAGGTATTGGATCAACCTGATAATCAAATTTTCAACTCTATTTTTTCGACTTCTAAAGAAATGAAAGTTCTAGATAAGAATATGTCGATTGACTTAAATCTAGACATACGTTCAAATTTTCGACAAGAATCTGAAGAAAAAAGTTTTGGTTCAATTGCAATGTGGATGGCAAGTGATACCTCTTTATCTCAAAAAGATAATTCAGTTTTAAAACCAAATAGCAAACAAAAATTATTAGAAAAGAAATTAGCTAAACTTATATCACTATCAGATTTTCCAAGTCCTTACGACTTAGTCATTTTAAAGAATGGAAAACATCCCAAAGACGGCTTTTTTTCAAGTTCTCATCTTGACATCTTGAGTCAAAATAGATATGCCATATCTTTCGAAAACTACAAAGGCTATATTCTTAATAAAATATTACCACAACTCTTCTTTTCCATTTTTCTTTTTAGTGTTATCCTTTTATCGTTTTTCATCATGTGGCAAAATTTGGAAAAACAACGCCGATTAACAGAATTAAAAAACGATTTCATCAGTAATATCACCCATGAATTGAAAACTCCAATCACAACCGTTGGAGTTGCGTTGGAAGCACTTAGTAATTTTAATGCGTTACAAAACCCAGATCGAACAGAAGAATATATTAATATTTCTAAGCATGAATTACAAAGACTCAGTATACTTGTTGATAAGGTTTTAAAAATGTCATTATTTGAGAAAAAAGAACCTGAATTAAAACTCGAAACTTTTGATATGAATGAATTAGTTGAAAATGTCTTGAGGTCAATGAAACTGCAATTTGAAAAATTTTCAGCTTCTATAAATTTCCAATCAGAAAGTACTATTCTTTTTATCAAAGGTGATAAAATCCACTTGACCAATGTAGTTTACAACCTAATCGACAATGCACTAAAATACAGTAAAAACAAGCCTGTAATTGAGTTATCATTAAAGAAAAAAAATAACCAATTAAAGCTTGTCGTTAAAGACCGAGGTATAGGAATTGCACCTCATTCAAAAACTAAAATTTTCAATAAATTCTATAGAGTTCCACAAGGAGATTTACATGATGTAAAAGGTTATGGATTAGGATTGAGTTATGTTGCAGGAGTCATTAGAAAGCACCATGGAGACATTCAGGTAGATAGCCAAATCAATGAAGGAACTTCTTTTACTATATCTCTTCCCATAAATTATGAATAAAATAAAAATCCTATACGTAGAAGATGAACCTTTTTTAGGTAAGATCGTCAGAGAAAGCCTAGAGAGTCGGGACTTCAATGTGAAAATGTTGTTGGATGGTCGTGGAATACGAGCTACAGTGGAATCTTTTGAGCCTCAAATTTGTATTTTAGATGTGATGCTTCCTTATAAAGATGGTTTTACAATTGGTTCAGAATTACGTCAAACTCATCCTCAACTTCCTATTATTTATCTAACCGCAAAAAACCAACAAAAAGATATTTTAAAAGGCTTTGAATCTGGTGGAAATGACTATATCAAAAAGCCATTTAGCATGGAAGAATTGATTGTTAGAATCAATAATATTCTAAATTTAACCAAACCGAATTTTCAATCAAAAAATCAAAATAATTCAATCGAATTAGGCAAATATATTTTTCACCCAAAGAAGTTTGAATTGCACTTTGGAGACCACATAAAAAAGTTGTCAAATCGAGAAGCACAACTTTTCCATATTTTTTGTAAAAATAAAAATACATCAGTGAAAAGAAAAGATATTTTAGTAGAAGTATGGGACGATGATTCGATTTATAATTCTCGCAATTTAGATGTTTATATTACCAAATTGCGAGAATTATTAAAAAAAGATTCTAGCTTAAAAATCATTACCCTTAAAGGATTTGGATACCACTTTGTGGTGGAATAATCATTAATTTCCAATATTACAGTAGTTTAAGTCCTTTGAGACAATTACAACTCAACTTATAATACTTACTATTTAACTTGGTTATCCCATGTGATCTTTAAAGCCTTCCACCAAAAACGAAATAAGAAATACCTAAAGAAATATTTGTTACCCGATATTTAGCATTCTCTACAAAACTCATCGCATCCTTATTAGACATAATTTCTTTTAACCCCATGTTATATCGAGCATTTAATGTGTATTTCCACCGCCTGGTTCGCAAAGAAATACCTCCTCCAAAATTGACACCAACATCTAAACGTTCGAAAGATTCTACATCAAAGTTAAATGCAGTTTTAGTCGTTTCTCCATTCATCGAATCATAAAATTCTTCCTCAGCTTTGATTAAATAACTTACATTTGGTCCAGCATTTGCAAATATTCTGAATCGTTTTCCTATTGCCAAACCAGCTTCAATCATCAATGGCATATCCAAATAACTTGTATTCAACATAGATGAACTGTCGGAATTATCCCAAGAAGTTACAAAACCTTTTTTAGAAAAAGTTACCTCAGGTTGTAATGCTATAATTGATCCTATTTGGAATTTAGCAAATACCCCTGCATTAATTCCATTAAGTTGAGCAGCTTTAATCAAATCGCCATTAGTAGCTCTTAAATCATCTGCTTCGGACATGTTAAGTCCTGCTCGAAAACCTAATTCTAATTGGGCATTTAATAATGTGGGGAGAGAAAAAAGGAAAAGAATAATTAATTTTCTCATTGTAAAAATTTTAGCTAAAGGGATAACTAGTTACCTAATGGAAAAAATGTGCCATTTTTTCTTGATGTCGTAATTTCTTAACCAACTTCATTTTTATAAAAAATTAAAATGAGTTAAGTTTGTAGAAATTATTACCTATGTCTAACATGAAAAAATTATTACGATCCATGCCACAGGTGGGAAAAATTGAATTTATCAGCATTAGACCTGAGCGAAAAATACTTCCTTCTTTTTTGAAAAATGTCAAGATTTCTGTTGAAAAAGGTTTGGAAGGAGATCATTATAAAGGTAGTAGTCGAAAACGGCAGGTAACTTTAATTCAAGCTGAACATTTACAAACAGTAGCTTCAATACTTAAAAAGGATAAAATTGATCCACTTTTGACTCGCCGAAATATTGTTGTTTCAGGAATCAATTTAATTGCTTTGAAAAATATGAAATTCCAAATCGGAAATGATGTAATTTTGGAAATGACTGGAGCTTGCCATCCATGCTCTCAGATGGAAACTAATTTTGGTGAGGGCGGTTATAATGCCATGCGAGGCCATGGGGGGATTACAGCTATGGTTATCCAAGGAGGAGAAGTTAAAATTGGAGATAGTATACAGTTAGCTTAAAATCGAATTTGTGAAAAAAATATTCATTTCAAAAAAGCTAGATTCAAGTAGCATCTTCAAAACAAAATTGGAAAATGCAGGATTTGAAGTTTGGGGTGAATCCTTACTCCAATTAGAACTAATTCCATTTGAGAAAATACCATCAGTAGATTGGATATTTTTTTATAGTCAAAATGGTGTTCAATTTTTTTTTAACCATATTAAGAAAAACAATATTCCTTTATCAAAAGAAATCCAATTTGCAAGCTTTGGAGAAAAAACAGCAGAGACCATTATGCAATTTACAACGTGCCATTTTGTGGGAACTGGAGATGCAGAAACAACAACTCCAGCTTTTTCAAAAATAGCAACAGGTAAAAAGGTCCTTTTTCCCAGAGCTGAAAACTCTCAGCGTAGTATTCAACGACTTATCGGTAATCAAATCTCTGCACTAGATTTGATAGTTTATAAAAATTCCCCAAAAGAATATTTTAGTATCCCATTGATGGATTATTTATTTTTTATGAGTCCAATGAATGCAAAAGTTTTCTTCCAAAACTATCAATTGAAGAAAGGTCAAAAAGTATTTGCTATCGGAAAAACAACGGCTCTAGCACTTGAAAATATAGGTATAAAAAATGTAATTTTCCCTCAAAAACCCGCTGAAGAAGAACTGGTAAAAATATTACTAAAAAATCTGTGATCAACTACTTTTTATTTTCTCTAACTTTCCAAATTATGATTTTTATATTTGTTATGCATAGAGCCATTTAGAAATAAATCCAAATTATGATTTTTCAAAATAGTCAAATCAATATAGCAGAACTTCCTTCGATTGATGAAATTAACTTTCAAAAACTTGACCCTGCACACGTTCAAGTAAAGTATATCAGCAGTTCTATTTTCTTTTTAATAATGTTGGCCACTATTTTATACTTACGGACTCAACCATTAATAATAGACCACCCTCGCTTGGGAAATGGTCTTTTAATATTTTGGGTATCGTGGGCTATTTTTTCCTTTACCCTAACAAAAATGGGTTATAATATCGAAGGTTATGCTTTGCGAGAAAAAGATATTGTTCACATAAAAGGTGTCATCAATCGACAACAAACTGCCATCCCTTTTAATCGAGTGCAACATTGCGAAATAAAAGCTGGACCAATTCAGCGATTTTTCAAATTAAAAACCCTAGAAATTTATACCGCAGGAGGTAATGGTAGTGACTTAAGTATTGATGGTTTGCGAGGTGATCATGCGCAAGTACTAAAAAATTATATAATCAAAACCACAGGACAATCTCGGTATGACGAAGAAGAATGATTTAGACTTTTTATTGGAGCCACGAAGACAATCGTCTATTGCGATTTTTTTAATTTTACTCAAATCTTTCCGAGTTATTTTGAGTCAGGCTTGGCCTATTTTTATTGCTTTAATTTTCAACCCAACTAAATCGAAGGATACCTATTTTGCGTTGGTCATTATTGGAATTACCGCAGCCTCAGCGATTAGATCGATTATTTTATACTTCAAATTTTACTATTATGTTAAAGACGATGAGTTAATCATTGAAAAAGGAATTTTCCAAAAAACAAAACTCAACGTACCATTTGATAGAATTCAAACCATCAATTTCAAAGAAAACATTTTACATCAATTTTTCAATGTGGTCAGTTTAGAAATTGATACTGCAGGATCAAAAGGAAATGAATTATCGATTACAGCTTTGAAAAAAGATAAAGCGATTGCAATCCGAGAATTTTTATTATCACAAAAAAAATCAATACCTCCCATCCTATTTTCTGCAGAAGAACTTGAAGAGGAGATTGAAACTCCAGAAGAGGAGTTATTACATTTATCCTCTATTGATTTGATCAAAATTGGTGTAAGTCAAAATCATTTAAAGACTGCTGCCATAGTATTCGCATTTATGTTTACATCGATGGATTATATTGAAAACATAACTGGATGGAAATTGGAAGATGGTATTGACAGCATATTAGGATCCAGCTCAAATACGCTTCTGATTGGTTTGATAACCATAGGTCCAGCTTTTGTTATTATTGCATTTTTAATCTCCTTAGTTAGAACAGTATTTAGATATCATGAGCTACGATTTATAAAAACATCCATAGGGTTTAAGGTGATCTCTGGACTTTTCACAAGAAATGAGCAGTCAGCAACGATACAAAAAATCCAATTGATACGTTGGACAACCAACCCTATCAAAAAATTTTTTTCTCTTTTTGATATAAGTCTTCGTCAGGCTGCAAGTACTGCTATTGCTAGAAAACAATCAATCTATATTCCTGGCTGTTTCGAGGAGCAGTTGTCATCTGTTCGTGCTACATACTTCCCTGAGGAATCACAACTATCGTTCGAACAGCATGTAATTCATCCATTAGTAATTTATCGAAGAGTTCTATATTTTGGATTAATACCTGCTGGATTTTTTCTATTAAGTAAATATTTGGAAAACTCCAGTGACGATTATTTTTGGGCAATAAGTTGGGTAGCAATTGTATTGTTTATTAGTTGGGTTTACCAACGAAATTTTAAATATTTTGTAAGCGATGAAGGGATACGAATTTCTACCTCGATTATTGGAAAGACGGAAACACTTTTAAAATGGTTTAAAATCCAAGGGATTGAAATTCAGCAAGGGATTTACCAACGAAGAAAAGAATTATGCAATTTAGTTTTTTACACCGCAGCAGGAACGGTAAAGATTCCTTATATTGAGTTAAAGAAAGCAAAAAGGATGAAGAATTTTATTTTATTCAAAATTGAGAATTCTGAAAAACCATGGATGTAAAATTCACTTCTCATTTAAAAGAATTATTTCCAATTACACCTCAATCATTTGATTAAAACGTAAAAAGTACTTTGCAGATTGGATCATTAATTTTGAAATATCATGGAAGAAGTTGTTTATAAAAATAGGTTTTATATCATAATTGTATCTATTTACATCTCATTTTTATTATTAAAAAATGGCCTAAAAATGCTCGTGGAGCAAGATTATTTTGCTGCAATAATTTTTGTTATCCAAGCCATTGTTTTATATCAAATTTATTTGAAGGACAAGTACGTGAAGTTAGGAATTAAAACATGGACATTTTTTCCTATTGTAAAAGAAGGGACTCTTTTGGTGATAGCATTCTTGTATTGGGTATCAGGAGGAAGTGATAATATTATAATAAAAGATTTTTTAAAATCTGTTTTCTTTTTTTCTGCAGCTATATTAATTTATGCTTTTTGTAATCGGTCAATTGGGACGAGAAAGAAGAACTATGTTTGATACAATTTATTTGTTTTTAAAAGTGTTTAACCCATAACCAACTCCGATACTAAAATGCGAACCTTTATAACCCTCTCTAAATAGAATCGAGGTAATCGAAATTTTCACTCGAATCAGTTCGTGATGGTATTCTCCGTTAGAAAAACTTCGGTAGTTTCTCTTAAAGTCAAACATTAATCCAGCATTCCCACTTATTCCAAACATTGATTTTACAGGCTGAAATTCGACTGGCTTCCATGGTAAATATCCCATTAAAGACAATCCAACAAATGGTGTAATATCCAATTTATTATTGCGTACTATCTTATAACATCCATTTACATCTAATTCTACTAAATTACCTTGACGACCTTTTTCCCAATAAAGATTTTCATAAACAAAACGTTCTTTCACCCTTGAGAATAGATAATTAATTTTAAAATCAACCATCTTTCTTTTCTTAAAAAACGAAACTCCTACTCCAAAGCCTATAGGTCTCTCTAAATAACTTTGGATTCCCCCAGAATACCAACTCGACTGAAGCGAAATATCGAGTCCCCATCCTGACTCAATCATTTTTTCAATATTTACTTTTCTAATATCTAATGCTTGTCCATCATCCAAGTTAAATGTAAACGGTATCTGGTAATACGTTTTCACCTTTTTGCCTTTTTGAGTCCCTGGAGCAAATCGTTTAAATCCTCTAACCAATCTTAATGCTTCAGCATTCATCGTCAGTGTACCTCCTTTAATAATTTTTGGATTTATCACTTGTCCTGAAGTATCTATCTCAAATTTGACAATAACTAACCCAGTCAAACGGTTCTCTCTATCAACTTGAGGATACCTAAAATTATCCTGAATATATTTAATTAAAGCTTTCTCGCCTCCAGGGTATTTCGGTAAAGTTTCTATTACTTTAACTCTTTCACTCTCTATATTTTGAGTTTGCCCATTCATGGAGAAATAGAATAGAATAGAAATCCATAAAATTAATTTTAGCTTAATTATTTCGGAAAAATACATCTCATTATTTTTCAAGTTCAAAAGTTGGTTTAAATATTATTAGTTTATATCCACAATCATTTCATTTTATCCACCACTTTCCATTTATGACAACTAACGATATGATCATTCACCATCCCACAGGCTTGCATAAAAGCATAACAAATCGTAGTTCCTACAAACTTAAAACCTCGATCTTTTAAACCTTTTGCCATAGCATCACTTTCAGTAGAAGTTACAGGGACATCCGACATTTTTTCAAATTTATTTTTAATGGGCTTACCGCAAACGAATTGCCAAATATATTTATCGAAACTACCGAATTCTTTTTGCACTTCTAGGAAGAGTTTTGCATTTGTTCTTACTGAGGCAATTTTTAATTTATTACGAATAATAGCTGGATTTTCTATTAATTCTTCTAACTCTTTATCCGTATATTTTGCCACTTTTTTCGCATCAAAATTATCGAACGCTTTTCGATAACCATCTCTTTTTTTCAAAATAGTAATCCAACTCAATCCAGCTTGTGCTCCTTCGAGCATCAACATTTCAAATAACTCCCGATCATCATGAATAGGAACCCCCCATTCTTTATCGTGATAATCGATATAAATATCTTCGCCTTGGCACCATGAGCATCTAATTTTTTCTTTCATAATTTTTTAAATACAGGAGTCTTAGAAATTATTGAACGCTCATACATTTTTCGAATCATTTTCATTCTTCTTCTGTTTTTTCCAAAATCTCCATATCCTTCTCTTGAGGCAGATCGAAAGTGAATTTGTTTATTTTTTTCGTCAAAAATAAATTCTACGTCATCAATGAATTTTCCAATTTTGGTTTTGAATTCATAGTGAAGATACTTTTCACCTTCATCAACCAAGGTAACATTCGGAAAATCATCTTCATTATCTAAAAGTTGTTTTATTTTCATTTTAGCTTTTCCTAATTTATATGTAAATAAAATTGGACGCATTATTTTCCTTCTGCGATTTTCTTGGGTACTCACACAATTTGGAGACTTAGGGCATGGATCCAATTTGGTCTTTTCAGAAAAAGGAAAATTAGAATCAGTTGTCCAACTCATTGAAATTAAAATAATTATAGAAAGAAAGTATTTCATTTTATATCTTTTTTTTTAGCAAATTACCTCAGCAATTCATAAACATTAAATAACAAGTTATTTAAAATGCCTTTTATTAGAGAACGTAAGTTTACAATACATTTTCAAACAAAAAAATTTAACGAAGAAAAATTTAAACTTCATATTAAGTGTTATAATACCCTTTCGACATTCTTATACCCTACAAAAAATACTTGACTGCCAATTAACACCTTTCTCTCAAACAAGTAAGTAGAGATATAAAAGAATGATACAGAAATAGTAAATCTTATCAAGATATTAGATCGAGTGAGGCTACAGAAAACTCTATTTAGTGAAAAATATTATTCATAATACAAACCTGACTCAAAAGTAGATGAAAAAAGAAAACCCAAGACGAAAGAAGTATAAAATTAAGACTTTATAGATACTTAATATGGATTAATAATGGAGGTATTCTATAATTTTATAAAGTTATGGATGAAATGAATTTTAATAAAAAACTTAGAAATGGTCTCTATTTCAAACTCCGAAAAAGGAAATAAACCAACTCTAAATGGCAAAAAAGGTTTAAAATTTTTTAAGTGCTTACATGTATTCTTTTTAGAGGGATGAAAAGGAATTAATCGAATTATTGAAACCCCAACAAGTTCATTTGAAGCAGTTGGATCACAAATTATCAATGAACTCTCTCGATTCATTAAATTAAGACATAAGCGTTAATTTACAAAAAATAGAAAATTAGTAATCTGGAAAAATGGAAAAAATATTAATAAATATGGACAACACGATTCTCGTCTAACAACTAATATTCAAGAGTTAAATACTTTTAGTTATATTTTATTAAACAGTGATAAAATCAAGTATGCTATGATAATTTTAGAATCAAAGCGTCGGCAAATAAAGAAAATTTTCAATAATTTTTATATGCTTATTTGGCTATTGAAAATAAAGAAATGGTAATTGAATCTAAACCAGAAAATTAAATTACAAAAAAGAAACTAAAAAATTAGGCACCTAAAATACTGCGGTAGATAGGAGTCCTCCAACAATTATTACCAGATAAAATCCAACGATAGTCGCCACAAAAACGCCATAAAACTTAAAAAGTGATTTCAGGTTTTTTAATCCTTCAGTTAAGTTTTTAGTAGAGGTTGAGTTAATCGCTCTTATTGTTTTTATAGAAAAATTATATAAATAATATAAAGGGAAAAAAATAAATACAAATATACATATTAGGTAAACCGTCCAAAATGTTCCTCCCAATACTCCAAGACCTTGTTGTCCTTGTATTTCATTCATTTGACTCACCAATGCTCCTCCCATAAAGAGAACCATCAATAAAAAAAATGTCATCATTAAGCTCCCCACTATTGCTAAAAATCTTCCCCATTTAGCTGTTTCCAATAAATACCCTCTAGCCTCAACAGTAATTTCTACATCATAAATCTCACTATCTAAAGGTACATTACTTTCCATTTTTGTTATTATTTTATTTATTAAAAACACTTTAATCGTTAATCGGATAACTAAACATTTACAATACCCTTAAGACAAATACTTTCCAACAATAGGCATCCTCCTACCCATCCCAAAAGCTTTACTCGAAACTCGCAAAACTGGCGCAGTTTGGTATCTTTTAAATTCATTAGTATTCACCAACCTCAAAATGCGTCGAACTAACTTTGGCTCAAACCCCATATCAATAATTTCATTAGGACCTTGTGTTTTTTCAATATATTGAAAAAGGATTTCATCCAAAACATCATAGTCAGGCAAACTATCAGAATCTTTTTGATTAGGTCGTAATTCAGCTGAAGGGGGTTTCGTAATTGTGTTGTTAGGAATTATTTCTTTCCGTCGATTTATCCACCGACAAAGTTCAAAAACCTCGGTCTTATACAAATCTCCAATCACTGAAAGGCCTCCACACATATCCCCATAAAGTGTTCCGTAACCAACAGCTGCTTCACTTTTGTTAGACGTATTTAAAACAATATTACCAAACTTATTGGACATCGCCATCAAGATCATTCCTCGACCTCGAGCTTGTATATTTTCCTCTGTTACATTAAAAGGTAAATCACCAAACAAGGGTTTTAATTCCTTCATATAAGTTTTGTAAATATTTTTTATTGGAACAATATCATATTGAATATCAAGATTTTCCGCAAGCTCTACCGCATCATTAATAGAGTGCCCCGAAGAATATTGAGAAGGCATTAACACTACTCTTACATTATTCCTCCCTAAAGCTTTAGCCGCTAAAACTACCGTCAATGCAGAATCAATTCCTCCTGACAAACCAAGAATTGCTTTTTTAAACCCTAATTTTTCAAAGTAATCCTTTATCCCTAAAACTAAAGCATCATGGATTCGTTTCATTTTTCCCTTAGGCTGCTCTTTTGAAATTTTTCCTTTTTTAACCTTTGTTAAATCAAATGTTTTTATGGATTCTTTGAAATATGACATCTCCTCAAAAACATTTCCATTTGGAGACATTACAAGACTACCTCCATCAAAAATAATTTCTGTTTGAGCACCTACATGATTAATATAAAAGATAGGTAATTTATATCGCTCTACATTTGCTTTTAATATATGAATACGCGATTCTGCATGCGAATACGAAAATGGAGACGCGGAGACATTAATCATAAAATCAGGCTTTTGCTTAATCAACAAATCCATTGGGCAGACATCATACATTGGATTCTCATTCCCGATATTCCAAATATCTTCACAGACAGTCAAAGCGATTTTTTTACCTTTATATTTCACAATATTAAATTCTGAAGCAGGTTCGAAATATCGATACTCATCAAAAATATCATAGGTAGGTAAAAGTGTCTTATGTTGTACATGCTTTACCTTCCCATTAGCTAAAAAATAAACTGAATTGTATAAATCCTTTCCTTCCAAAACTGGGTTTCGGCTTGGCGAACCAACAGCAATTGCAATACCTTTTGCAGCCTTTGCTAAAGTCTGAACCGACTCTTCTGCTTTACTAATAAAATCATCAAATTCTAGAAAATCTCTGGGTGGGTAGCCACAAGTTGCTAGCTCGCTAAAACATACAATATCCGCACCCTGCTTTTTAGCAGTTGCAACTGCTTTGAGCATTTTCTTTGTATTTCCCTCAAAATTTCCAATATGAAAGTTTAGTTGAGCAACTGCTATTTTCATGTAATTAAATTTTATTCATAACGGCAGGCTTTGGTTGACCGCTACTTGTTAACCTGAAATACAAAAGTAAGATTTTTAGTGAAAAAGTGCATCTAGTTTTTATTAACATCATCTAATTTTCAAATTCCTTTTTTGTACATTTGCAATAATTCGAAAATAATATTTATGAGCAAATTCGTAGTATCCGCTAGAAAGTATCGTCCCATAAGATTTGATGAAGTGGTTGGCCAACAACATGTTTCGCAAACTCTAAAAAATGCGTTACAAAACGATCATTTGGCTCATGCCTTTTTGTTCTGTGGACCTCGTGGTGTTGGTAAAACAACTTGTGCTCGAATTTTGGCAAAAGTACTTAACTGCACCAATCGAACTGAGGACTATGAGCCTTGCGACGAATGCAACTCTTGCAAAGCATTCAATGAAAACGCCTCTTTCAATATTACCGAATTAGATGCTGCATCTAATAATAGTGTTGAACATATACGAACGTTAGTAGAGCAAGTTCGATTTCAACCCCAACAAGGTGAATATAAAGTGTTTATCATTGATGAGGTTCATATGCTATCTCAAGCAGCATTTAATGCCTTTCTAAAAACATTAGAGGAGCCACCATCTTACGCTATTTTCATATTAGCGACTACTGAGAAACATAAAATTATTCCAACTATATTATCTCGTTGTCAGATTTTTGATTTTAAAAGAATCCAAGTGCAAGATACGGTGAAACACCTACAAGGCATTTGTGCGGAAGAAGAAATTGAAGCAGACAAAGATGCGTTGCACATTATTGGCCAAAAAGCAGATGGTGCATTAAGAGATGCTTTGTCCATTTTTGATAGAATTGTAAGTTTTTCTGGTAAAAAAATAACTTATGATGATGTCATCACCAATTTAAATGTATTGGATTATGACTACTTTTTCAAAGTAACAGATGCGATGTTGGTCGAAGATTTGTCTTCCTTGTTTTTAATTTTTGATAAAATTCAGAAAAATGGTTTTGAGGCAGACTTATTTATCAATGGTCTGGCAGAGCATTTTAGAAATGTTTTAGTTTGTAAAAATGAAGGAACCTTACAACTTTTGGAAGTAAGTGATAATTTAAAAGAACGATACAAGCAACAAGCTAAGATTGCTCCCATTTCTTTTTTACTCTCCGCACTTAATATTGCCAATGAGTGTGATGTAAACTATAAGATGGCAAGAAATAAACGCCTTCATGTAGAGATGGCAATGGTTAAGATGGCTTATATTAATCGAGCTACTACTCTTTCGCAATCTACTGTTGTTGAAAAAAAAACAACTGACGCACCTGTAGCAAGGGCTAAACAAAATGCTTCTGCTCCAATTATGGCCACTCAAAAAATAGTGGAACCTACTAGATCAGAAGAGCCTCCTACTTTAACCAACCAAGTCCCCGTAACACCGCCAACAGAAAATAAAGCATCAATTCCTGTATCATCGCCAACTGGAAAAATAGGCCTCTCACTTTCGAGTAAATATAATATTACCAGCATTCCCAAAAAAGAGGACTTAAAATCACAGGTCAATGAAGAATTAGCTCAATCAAATGAATCAGTATCGCGATTGAATCAAGAAAATTTGGAAGCAACCTGGGCTACCTACTACGAAAAAGTTACTTCCCCATCAGTGAAAAGTGTTTTTAAACATGCGGAAGTAACTGTTATTGATGAAGATTCTATTTTAATAAAAGTAGGTTCAACAATGGGAAAGGGTATGGTTCAACAAGAATATGAATTAATGAACTTTATTCGAACTAGTTTGAATCATCCAAAATTGATTTTAGAGGTAGAAATTGATGCCACTAAAGTTGTGGTAAATAATAAACCTAAACCTACCAAACTCTCCACCCCTGCCGAAAAATATAATAAGATCATTGAAATCAATCCATTGGTCGAAGAGCTTCGAAAACGATTTGATTTAAAAATGGATAAGGACAATTAGTTTCGTTTAGTGCTGTTTCATTGAAAACTGATAAATATTCAAGGAAAACTATTTAATAATAGAATTTAAATACCATTCTTCTCTGAAATTCCTGTCATGCTTTACTTGATCATAGAATTGTCTGAATGATAAAATCATTATTTTGATTAAACCTCAAATATATATTCAATAACTAAAATGTTTAGTAATGAACATTAATCCACTTCGCTTTGTTATAATTTTTTCTATCCAAACAAAATCAATTCAATGGATAAACAATCGCTTTGGTATTTGGAAAATATTGATATGAAAGGAATGTTGGATCCTGAAAAAATGGCTGAGAACCATTCCGATTCCTCAAATCATAGAACATTCAAAAAGAGTGAATATATTTATATGCCTGATGAGCATGCGGATAAGGTTTTCTTTATAAATGAGGGTCGAATCAAAATAGGTACTTACTCCGAAACTGGAAAGGAAATAACTAAATCAATTTTGACCCATGGGGAAGTTTTTGGAGAACTCTCATTGATTGGTGAAACCAAACGAAAAGATTTTGCGATTGCCATGGAAGAAACTTCTGTCTATATTATGTCTGTCGATGAAATGAAGAGTATGATGAAAAAACATAGTACTTTAAGTCTTTTCATGATGAACATAATTGGATCAAGGGTTTTGGAAATGGAACAAAGATTAGAATCCCTTGTTTTCAAAGATTCCCGTACTCGAATAGTTGAATTTTTAGAAAATCTAGCTAAGAAAAAAGGACAGCGGATCGGTTATGAAATGTTAGTCAGAAAATTTTTAACACACCAAGAAATTGCTAACCTAACTGCAACTTCTCGACAAACAGTTACAACTGTTCTGAATGAACTTCGAACTAAAAATATATTAACCTTTAATCGCCAACGATTATTAATCCGAGATATGGAATTGTTACGAACTGAAGCAAAACTAGATTAATAAAAATTTAAACAAATAAAAGTTGAGTAATATAAAGTAAGGTCTGAATTTTCTAATTAAAATTCAGACCTTATTTTTTTCAAAAAAACATTATACATCCCTTACATTTATTAATTTTGCAAAAGACTTGTTCCGTTCCTTATCGTTCATCACTAAACAAACAATCGTGTATAAAACTTTTATCAAGCCTTTACTATTTCTATTTTCTGCCGAAAAAGCACATCATCTAACTATCCAATTATTAAAAATCACACTTTCAATTCCAATTGTAAGTTTTTTATTTAAAAAATCAATGGAACTCAAAGATGACCGGTTAAGGCGGGAAGTTTTTGGGTTGACTTTCCAAAATCCAGTTGGCCTTGCTGCAGGTTTTGATAAAGACGGAAAAAGTTTTAACGCAATGTCTTCAATGGGATTTGGGTTTATTGAATTAGGAACAGTAACTCCTAAAGCTCAAGGGGGCAACCCACAACCAAGGCTTTTTCGAGTAAAAAAAGATGAAGGTATTATTAATCGAATGGGCTTTAATAATGAAGGAGTGCACGCTTTGGTAGAAAGACTAAAAAAAGGAAAGCCTGCAGGTGTAATTATCGGTGGTAATATTGGAAAAAACAAAGTCACTCCAAACGAACGAGCAGAAGAAGATTATGCTTATTGTTTTGATATTTTATTCCCATATGTAGATTATTTTGTCGTCAATGTAAGTTCACCAAACACACCAAATTTGCGAGCCCTTCAAGATCGTAAACCTTTGACCAAATTATTAACTATGCTCCAAGCAATGAATCATAAAAAAGATATATCAAAACCAATCCTTCTTAAAATTGCTCCGGATCTCAATAATTCACAATTAGATGACATCTTAGAGATCGTAAAAGATTCAAAAATTGCAGGAATTATTGCCACTAATACCACCATCAGTAGAGACGGTTTAAAAACAGAAAAACAACAAATCGAAGAAATTGGAAACGGTGGATTAAGCGGAAAACCAGTCAAACAGCGATCAACAGAAGTCATTCGCTATTTAAGTACCAAATCAAACGGAGAACTCAAGATTATTGGAGTGGGAGGAATTTCTACTCCAAAAGATGCGAAGGAGAAGTTAGAGGCTGGAGCCTCGTTGGTTCAAGTATATTCAGGAATGGTCTATGAAGGTCCTTACATGATAAAAAGAATTAATCAAGCACTTTTAAATTAAATTTAGTGCTTAATTTTCATAACAAGAAGAGGTGTTAGCGCTCAATCGTCAATGCCTCTTTTTAGTTTTCCAAGCTCTAGGTAAGAACAAATCATGGCATCTTTTTTGAACACAATCAATATGAGTATCACTAGATTTGAGACTCCCCTTTTCAATTTGATTCCCCCCGCAATATTATCCACTTAAATATTTTTTGTCGAAAAAATAAAGATTTATGTCTAACATTTCAAAAAATGTTACTGTAAAACTTTAACTAGTAAGTAAAATCCATTGAATAAGGAATGGATTTAAATATTGACAATCATCTTTTAAAATGAATCATATGTTACTCGTTTCATTCATAATTTTATTAATCGTTTTCAACCTTTTTAACGTGGTAACAGAAAATATTACTCCATACTACAAAGACATTCGATTTTGGTTAATCATAGTTTCATTGATTGTACTCCTAACAATAACGATGGAAGGTTATCCACTTCGATAATTTTTAATCCAAAAAATTATAAAAAAAACCCGAATTTGATACCATCAAAATTCGGGTTTTTTTGTCTGATCACTATCATCCATGATCTACATATCCTGACATTATCTAATCTTTTATAACCTTCAAACTCATATCCAAACTTATAAAAGAATGGGTCAATGCCCCCACTGAAATATGCTGAACGCCTGTTTGTGCAATCTTTCTTACACTATGAATATTTACACCACCTGAAGCTTCAGTTTCAAATTGGTCTCCAATAATTGCTACAGCTTCTTTTAATAATGGTAAATCAAAATTGTCTAACATTATTCGAGTTACCTTCCCCTCTCCAACTTCAAGAACTTTATAAAGTTCAACAAGATTGCGTACTTCAACAGTAACTCCTAATTTTAGGTTATTTTCTTTTTGGTAATCCGCAGTTCTAATTATTGCTTCTTGGATTCCACCACATGCATCTATGTGGTTATCTTTGATCATAATCCAATCGTACAAACCATATCTGTAATTTTCACAACCTCCTAATTTTACCGCCCATTTCTCCAAAAATCTTAATAGCGGAGTGGTTTTACGAGTATCTAATATTTTAACAGGTAAATCTTCCACTTCAAATTTGAATCGATTTGCCATTGTTGCTATTCCACTCATTCTTTGCATAGCATTGAGAACTAATCTCTCTGCTTTCAATAATGCTTGTGAATTACATTCTACCTCAAAAACAATATCTCCGTAGGAAACACTCGCTCCTTCTCCGATAAAAACTTCCACTTTTGCCGTTTCATCTACTCTCTTAAAAACCGCTTTAGCTAATTCAATTCCAGCAATTACCCCAGCATCCTTAACTAATAATTTTGCTTTAGTTCGTGCTTCAGCAGGAATAGTTGCCAATGACGTGTGATCCCCTTCGCGTACATCTTCATGCAATGCTTTATCAATAAATTCCTCTAGAACGTCAGCATCTATTGGTACAAATTTCGGCATAGTTGTGTTTGTTAAATGAATGTAAGAATGTTTTAATAAAATCTTCTCTTTAAAAATTCAGGTAGCGAAAATACGAGTAATTTTTCGGAAAAAGCAAAACTAAAACATCACACCCATTCGAATGATAAATGTCCCAATAGTTGCTTTTGAGTTTTCTGATTTCACAGCTCCTGTACTATCGATATAAAAGCCATCATCTTTAGTTACATCTGAAAAACCTTGTTGGTAGTATAGCCCACCAACTAATGCAGTTTTAGAACCTAATTCATACTCGAATCCTCCTCCTATCCCCCAAGACAGATTGAAGAAAGAAACATCAGGGCTAATATTTTCCTTTTCAGTATCAGGTCCAGGACTATTTCCTGTTATCGTTCCTTTTGCCTGAGTTTTAAATCCCAAATAAAGCATTGGTAATTCAACGAAAACTCTAAATGTTCCAAAGTACCCAGACCGTAATTTTAATGACACAGGTATTTCAACATACTGCAAATTATACTTCAAAGAAACACCACTAGCTAAGGTATCCAAACCTGTTATACTCAAATCAGAATTCACCCAATAAGAACCAGAATTTTGATATTTTAATCGCCCACTATGATTAAACCCAAATCCAATTCCACTCGCAATGGAATAATTCTCTTGAAAATAATATTCACCAACAGCTCCTAATTTGGCTCCTAAAATTAAGCCTCCATTATTACTAACTCTTTTAGAATCCGTTTTCATCCAACTCAAAGTAGGACTAAATTGAAATCCAAATCTAATCTCGTTTTGAGCAAAGCTTTTTGATAAAAATAATCCTAAAAAGCAAAGTACAATTACAATTTTTTTCATTTTATAAATGTTTTGAAAATGATGTTATTTTTGCAAATAATTTAATCGAAGATTTTAATATAAAAAGAATTCTAAATATGAATCAAAAAAATTTGTTTATCCTTAGTTTTTTCACCTTTTATCTATTAGTTCAATCCTGTTGGAGTGGCAAAGGTAAAAATATTCCAGATGTTTCAAATATCGCAGTAGTAGTAGAAATTGAAGATTTTAACCAACGCCTTTTCAATATAGACACAAACGATATTCAGAGCGGAATTATGAGTCTGAGACAAGATTATCCTATTTTTTTTAACTTATATTTTTCTCAAATCCAACCATTCTTAAAATCACCAGAACTCGATAATTTCTTTTTTAATAATACTCAAAATTTTTTAAGAGACCCTGATGTTAGAAATTTAGCAGATACTACTAAAATTGTTTTTTCAGAATTTGAAAAATATAAGAAAGAATATGAGCAAGGATTCAAATTCTATAAACATTATTTTCCCAATAACTCTATTCCTAAAATATATCCTTTGATCTCTGGTTTCAACTATGCCTCTTTTATCTTCCCTATTGATGGCCAAAAAGATGGAATCGGAATCGGATTGGACATGCTTCTTGGTAATAACTATCCTTATTGGCAGTTAGGTGTTCAAAACCCTGCCTTTTCTAATTACATTACTCGCTCATTTACTCCTGAACATTTAGTTAAAAAAACTTTTGATGCCTTAGCTGATGACTTAGTTGGATTACCTCAAGGAGATCGATTATTAGATTTAATGATTTATAATGGGAAAAAATTATATTTACTTGAATGTTTTTTACCTTATACCCACGATAGTATCAAATGGGAATATACCACTCAACAAACGGAATGGATTTTAGATAATGAACCTCAGATTTGGTCATACCTTTTGTCTGAAGAATTAATTTACGAAACTAGTACAAACAAAATCAAGAAGCTTGTTGATCAAAGTCCAAGTTCACCAGGTATGCCTAAAGAAGCTCCAGGAAGAACTGCCAATTTTATGGGATTACGAATTATCGAAGCTTTTATGAAGCAAAATCCAAACATAACCGTTGAACAATTACTTACTACTGATGCTCAAAAAATCATGGATAAATCAAAATATAAACCAAGTCTCCGGTAAGTTGAGATTATTCGTTTTGAGGTGATCCAAAAGGGTTTTTCCAAAAAATTCCTTATTTTACATTGGTATTATCAATATATAATTTTTGAGAAAGTATAAACTATCTAAATATGTCAAAAAGAAATATCCCTGTTGTTGATTTAGAACATTTTATTAATGGAGAATCTGCGGTTCGCTCTGAATTTGTTACCGAATTAGGTAGAGCTTTTACTGAAGTGGGATTTGTTGGAGTTATTAACCATGGGGTCTCTGCTCAATTAGTTGATGATTTTTATGCTGCTGCAAAACGTTTTTTTGGATTACCTGTAGACGTAAAAAGAAAATATGAGGTGGTCGGCTTAGCTGGCCAAAGAGGATATACATCTTTTGGAAAGGAACACGCAAAGCAATCAACAGTAGCTGATTTGAAGGAATTTTTCCAAATTGGTCAAACAGTTTCCTCGGACCATCCTTTGAAAAACCAATATCCCGACAATGTAAATGTAGCTGAAGAATCTGATTTTTTCCACTTAGGAAATGAACTGTATCAAGCTTTTGAAAAATCTGGAGGAGCACTTTTAGAAGCTATTGCAATTTATTTGGACTTAACGGAAGATTATTTTTCAAAAAATATTGAGAAAGGAAATAGTATCCTTCGAGCAATCCACTATCCACCAATTACCAAGGAACCAGAATCAGCGATTCGAGCGGAACAACATGAGGATATTAATTTAATTACACTATTAGTCGGAGCATCAGCAGGTGGTTTACAAGTTCAAGATATGGAAAATAATTGGTTACCTGTATTGCCTGACAAAGGTGAAATTGTTGTAAATGTTGGTGATATGTTGCAGCGATTAACTAACAACCTTTTGAAATCTACCACTCACCGAGTAGTAAATCCTCCAAGAGAACAATGGCATATGCCTCGATTATCAATTCCCTTCTTTCTGCACCCCAAAAGTAATATGGACTTAACTTGTTTGGATAAATGTGTAACAGAGAAGAGCCCTGTAGCTTACGAACCAATTACTGCTGGGGAATATTTGGATGAAAGATTGAAAGAGATAGGATTGAAGAAATAAATCTCCCTTCTTTTTAAAAAAGAAAATGGACTTTGAAAATAAATTTCAAAATCCATTTTTTTCTAAAATAAGTAGTTTTCAATCTAACAGAACAATAAATTCTTAAACTACTGAAGTGATTGAATTTTTACTTCATTACTGCTAGATTTGCTCCAGAATACAATATCTCTTCCCTCACAATCGGTTTCATTTCCTCTGCTGCCTGTAACAGTAATTCTTCATCCAGTGGGAATGGCAATGGTCTTGTATCACATCTTCCTATAGAAAAAACAGATAATGCTCTACGATCTCCTCTAAAATGAGATGCATAATTTTCAAAAACAGACTCTACACTTATTGGAGTTGACCGAATCAAATCATCATTCCTTGCATCAAAATATTCTAAATAACCTGAGACAATTGCTGCTTTACTTTGGAAAACTTCAAAGACTCTCGCTTGAATCAAAACTTTCCTAGTAACTTTAATATCATTCCCCAAAGTATCTTTCATCACATTTCCATTACTATCAAAAACATAGTCATAACCATCTTCAATTTCTTTAGAATCAACATATTCTTTTTCCTTGATGCGTTCTGGACTAACATCAATTTGAGTAATATTCATTATTACATTTAGATCAATCGTTTGATTTGCTGACTCTAACAAATGAAATTGATTCCAGCCACTATTTAATTCATCAACCCCCATTCGTAAAACTTCATTTTCAAATTTTTGTGGTAAAACCACTTTTGCATTATTTCTCATTTCAAATAAAATATGAGTCATTCCTAATTCATATGCTTTGGATTTTAATTCATTAACATCCATATAATTTCGAAAATAGCTTTGAATTTTATCCAAATTATGAAAAGCACCACGTGCAGCTAATTTATCACCATTTTCTGCGTCTATCATTTGATATTGAACTTTTTCATATAGTGCTTTAGCTGCATTTTTCATTGCAGAAGTCTCTAATTCATCAACTTTTACAAATTGAAATTCAGCCTGATAACCTTTTACGCTCAGTAATGGTAAAAGTGGAACAATTGACTCCTGCCGCTTCCTTATATTTCGATAAACATTAACAATCCTTACTTCACTTCCTGGTCGATCCTCCAATTTAGCGATTCGTTGCATATCTTGCTGTGTTGCCTTTGCGAAGGCTTCTTCCAAAGCTTTAACATGTTTAACTTTCTTTCTTTTTTTACCTGAAAGTTTTTTGGTGACTAATTCTATTGCCTCATCGTATCTACCTTGTTCTACTAATTTTTGAGTTCTTGCACATGAGCTAACAAAAACTGCAAAAGCCAAGAGTACGAGAAAAATTAGGTTTGAAGATTTTTTAAATACTACCATGGCTTAAAATTTAAATTATTAGAAAATATATTTTAGGTTATTATTCTTTAATAAAAATAAATTTTAACTAAGTCGAAAACTATTAACAGAAAGTTAATTAAAATAGGAATTTGGTTAAATAGTATTAATTAATTTCTCAAAACATTAAAAAGTGCTAAAAAGAATTCTATCTTTTACTTTAATTGAATTGTTAGGTTGGTGACTTTCTATTCTTTTTTACTAATAAATTATAACAAAACTAGAGTTTCAAGCTTTTACTTTGTTTAATATTGAACTTCAAGCAATCAACTCAAAAACTAAGAAATAAATGATAAAATATAATTACATGGTAGATTTCAAATTACCGAACATATTGTCTGGGGAATTTATGGATCTAGTTCCGTACCAAAGAGTAGCGGTAAATAAGCTTATTGAAGAAGGAAAAATTATTAGCTATGCATTATCCTTGGAGAATTCTAGGTTGTGGGGAATTTTCTCGGCTAATTCAGAATTAGGAGTAATGGATATTCTCTCAGATTTACCACTAACCCCATTTATGACAGTAGAAATTAGTTTATTGACGTTTTATAATGATTCAAAAACTCAAATTCCCAAGTTCTCCTTAAATTAGATTTTACTTTAATTAAACAACTTTAATTAAATCATCTTAACTAATAACCTTTCTAGTATTATTTACGTTTTGTTATTATATTACACTTCATTTTGTAAAAAACAAGAGTATTTTTTAATTTTATACAATTGTTTAATCAACCTTGAAAGTTCTTCTTAATTATATAAGAAAACTAAAGAAGTTTTCATTTGGTTTTTTGGGGTTATGAGGAGTGTACCTGCTAAGGATTCACTCCTCAACTTTTTTATATCCATTTACAATAAAAAATAGGAGATGGTTAGTGATAACCATCTCCTATTTTTTGTTAAAACACTTTTCTTTATATTAAGACCTTTTCTCCACTTTATATCTCTGAATTACTTTCTTATTAGCTTCTATAATCAATAAATAATCTCCTTTTTTTATGTTGCTAACATCAAGTGATTGTAGAAAATTACCTGATTTAGTATTAGCGAAATTATTTTTTAACACCTGTCCATTAACACTATTGAACAAACTCACACTTATATCAGCTGGCTTTTGTAAATTATATTTAAATTGAATCTGACCAGTTCGAGGGTTAGTGTGTAACCGATCATGAATGTTCCATTCTTTATTCTCTAATATTTCACGTTCAGCTTGATGTAATAAAACATCTCCATTAGTTTGAGTGTATTTTAATCTATATCTTGGGTATATTCCCGATGCAATTCCGGTTAAATTATCTACAATTTTGTAGACATTCACTTCTCCAGAATTCCCATTTCCTAGGATTCGGGTTAAAGTTAAGTATCTTTTACCATCTATGGATCTTTGAATCTCAAAGATTGATTGTTGATTTTCGTTTTTGGTCAACCATTGAACCACTACTTCATCAGATTGAACTTTAGCCTGGAATTGTGAAACTTCTATTTTTTTCACATCGTCCAATCGCTTTTTCTCTAGTTTTCTTCTTCTTACTAAAGAATTATTAGTGGAGCTTGAAGAAATTCCATTATTTGCCAAAATTGGTTTATTCTCTATCCTTAAAACATTTCCAGTGCGAGGAGTCCATATATCAAGACCATTTGGTACTGAAAATATATCATTTTTGTTTACAGATTCAACCTGCTCTGCATTATCTACCTTGATGGTTCTCACTTCTATTCCATTCAAATCAATAAAAATCCATTTAAACTGATTGAAACTTCCGCTTGCCCGAGTCCATGATTTATCATCATTATTACGACGAAGTGGAGCTCCCCAACATCCTTCCCCAATATAAACAGTTCCATAGTCATCATCTCGGATAAACCCTTCATCGCTTCCTCGCTCTTTTGAAGGCCTAATCGGATATGTAGTTTTTACAACATGTGCATCAGACTCACAAACTAAATCAACCCCATATTTATAAAACAAAGTACCCCAATTTTTCATTTGAGCGTTTCGCTCAGACTTTTTACCCATATGAGGACGAATTGCATGATGGTATTGAGCCATTTTCCATTTAGAATGAGTATTTTGAATAAGATCACTCTCTAACCAATTCCTTTGGTCTCCACCGGCAGCAATCATTGAATTTAGAGTATAAATTCGCAGTAGACTTCCTCCTAGATTCAATGCATATATATTCCTTTTACTTCTAACATCAAACATATCCACTAAACTCTGATTCGAGGATTCGTGATTTCCTCGTGCTGGAATTATTGGTGTCAAATGACCATCTAAAGTCATTGTTTTTTGCCAATCATCAAACCAAGCCTTCCATTGCCTTTCAATATCTCCTCCTGTCATATCACCTCCAAACATTACTGCATGTGGCCGTAATTTTGAAACCAGCAAATTAGCTTTCTGTCTGGCTTTGCGATAATTACGCGAATCACCACCTGCAATAATAGAAAGTCGTTCATAAGGGTTATCTGGAGCAGTTTTGAATGACATTTTTTGACTAATACCCTCGCTATCTTTTATGACAAAATGATAAATGGTATTAGGATGAAGATTAGTGAGGCGGGCAAAATAATTGTTCATTCCTCTTGACTTAACTTTGCGATCTACCTTTTGGTAAAAACCATAATTTGAAATGTCTTTGCCTCCATTGAATTTATCAAAATAAACAGTAGGATCATTTCCAGAAACTTGCTCCCAACCTATTGTCATCGTTGTTGCTGGATCATCAACCCACATAATCCGATAACGACCAGTCAGAGCTGAAAGATCCTCCTGTGGAAAAATAAGTAGTAAAAATATTATAAAACTGTATTTCCAATAATCGGACAACATAATTCTATTGTTTTGCAGAATTTGTAAAAATAATAAAAGATACTTAGTTGATTGATTTTTTTAATTTGATATTAATCAATTTATTGCAAACCAATCATTTGATTTCCATAAAACTTAACTGTTAATAGAGGTTTTGAAAACTTAGAGGATTCACCATTCCTCATATTAAAATTTTCAAACATTCTTTAATTAATTAATATATGCATAAACCTTACCAACTTTAAAAACCAGGCTTTTGCGTCGTAAAAAAGTTTTTTTTAATATTTTAAATAGAGAATTTAACTACTTACCTTTGCACTTTCTTATTTCAAAATCACTTTATATTTATAACAGTATGAAAAACAAGGTCATTCAAAGTCTCATCAATAAGGAATTGCATCGCCAAAGAAATGGTGTAGAATTAATTGCTTCTGAAAATTTTACAAGCCAAGATGTCATCGATGCGATGGGAAGTTGCTTGACTAATAAATATGCTGAAGGCTACCCTGGAAAAAGATATTATGGTGGCTGTGAAGTGGTCGATGAAATCGAACAATTAGCAATTGACTATTTAAAAGAATTATTTGGTGCTGAATATGCAAATGTACAACCTCACTCAGGTGCTCAAGCAAATGCTGCTGTTTTCTTAGCTGTTTTGCAACCAGGAGATACAATTCTAGGTTTTGATCTTTCCCATGGAGGACACCTTTCACATGGGTCGCCAGTCAATTTTTCTGGGAAGCACTTTAAGCCAAACTTTTATGGTGTTGAATCAGAAACTGGTACTATTGATATGGATAAAGTAGAAGCAAAAGCTTTGGAGATTAATCCTAAATTAATCGTTTGTGGCGCATCAGCTTACTCTAGAGATTGGGATTATGCTCGTTTTCGAGCAATCGCTGATAAAGTTGGTGCATTACTTTTAGCTGATATCGCACATCCTGCAGGATTGATTGCTGCAGGTTTACTAAATGATCCCATTCCACATTGCCATATCGTAACAACAACGACCCATAAAACTTTAAGAGGCCCAAGAGGCGGGGCAATTATGATGGGAAAAAATTTCAATAATCCTTGGGGACGAACAACTAAAAAAGGGAATCCTATCAAAATGTCTGCTATTTTGAATAGTGGTGTTTTTCCTGGTATGCAAGGTGGTCCATTAGAGCATGTGATTGCTGCTAAAGCAGTTGCATTCAATGAAGCTTTACAACCTGAATTTAAAATATACGGTCAACAAGTCATAAAAAATGCACAGGCCATGGCAAATGCCTTCATGGAAAAAGGGTATAAAATAATTTCAGGTGGAACTGACAATCATTTGATGCTGATAGATTTAAGAAGTAAGAATGTAACCGGAAAACAAGCTGAAAATGCTCTTGTTTTAGCTGATATAACTGTCAATAAAAACATGGTTCCTTTTGATACACAAAGCCCATTTGTTACATCTGGAATTAGAGTAGGAACTGCTGCCATTACTTCTCGTGGATTTAATGAAGAAGACTCTGTCCAAGTGGTGAGATGGATTGATAGACTTCTCTCAGACTTCGAAAATGATGATTTAATTCTCGAAATCAAAGGAGAGGTAAATACATTTATGGAAAATTTCCCATTGTATGCATCTGTAGGTGTTTTGTAGCTTTATTTAAAAATTAAAAAGGTGTTATCATTGTTATGATGACACCTTTTTTATTAAAAATAATAGATAATATAAACTTCAATAAGCTGAGGGAAAATTATTAAAAGTTAAACTCCTTTTATATTAAAACTGTATTCTTCCAAAATTCCTTCCCTTCGTCCTTTGTAATTGGTTAACACTAATTATTGGTATTTTATCTAAATCAAATTTCCATATAATTTATGAACTCAAAAATCCTTTTCTGATCTGGATTGTTATACTTTTGTAACTAGTAAAAAAAGAGTTCAAATAATATGAATATACATTATTTAAAGGCTGAAGAAATCGATAAAAATAAATGGAATAGTTGTGTACATTTTGCTAATAATGGGAATCCATTTGGCTATATGTGGTTTTTAAACAATGTTTCTAAAAATTGGGATTGCTTAGTTGAAGGTGATTACGAGTCAGTTTTGCCACTAATTTGGAGACCAAAAATGCTAAAAACCAAAGAATTGTATATTCCGTATTGGATTCGATCATCGGGTATTTACTCCGTAAATGTTTTATCAAAAAAACGAGTAGATACATTCTTAGATGCTATTCCTCCAGAATATCAAAATATAGAGATAGCACTCAATGAAGATGTTTACTTACAAGATGGTTTAGACTTTGAAAAAACAGAACTGCAAAATTATAACATAATTTTGAATAAAGATTATCCTAGTATTGCCAACGATTACTCCAAACCTACTATGGATACTATTGCAAAAGCAGAGGCATCTTCAATATCCTCAATTGCTAATTTAAAACCAGAAGTCCTAGCTAATTTTTATAAGAAATATACAAAGGATAAAAAATGGGTAAATGAAAAATTCCATGCATTACAGAGGATTATGTATAATGCAATGCACCGAGGGTTAGGTTTCTCAGCTGGAGTTGAAGACAAAAATGGTAACTTATTGGCAGCAGATTTTTTTATTTTTAGTCATGGAAGATTATTGAGCCTCATTGGTACTAAATCTGAAAATGGAGATAAAATGGGAGCTCATCATATGCTGATTGATCGAATTATCCAAACAAATGCTACTCGACCAATCATATTTGATTTTAATACCAATGAAAAATGGACAGAAGGATTCGGGGCAAAGCCGGCTCCTTATTTTCAGATTAAGAGAAAAAAAGGTTGGCGGAAATTTCTGTAAAAGAGAAAATAAAACCAACTTATATTATCAGATTTTTAACCTGATTAATCGTTCAACTATTCCCAAAGAGTTAGCAAAATAATACTGTAATCAATTATATATTTACAACTTTCAAAAAAATCTCCAATGAAAAAATTCTTTAAATGGTTATTTATCGGTCTCGCCAGCCTACTATTGATTCTAACAATTTATGGAATCATGAAACACCAGTCTAGACCAGCAAATTTTACTTCTCCACAAGCTGATGCACTTGCTCAAAAAATGATGACAGCCATTAATAAAACTGCATGGGACACTACCAATATCATTAGTTGGAATTTTGCAGATCGTCAACAGTACCTATGGGATAAAGGTAGAAACTATGTGAAAGTAATTTGGGATGATAATGAAGTCTTACTGCATACCAAATCAGTTACTGGTAAATCCTTTACCAATGGAGTGGAAATTACAGGCGACAAGGCCAAAAAATTAATAAGTAAAGCATGGGGGTATTTTTGCAATGATTCATTTTGGTTCAATGCTCCAGCAAAAGCATTTGACGAAGGCACTAGTCGAAGTTTAGTCAAAACTAAAGATGGTCGAGATGCCATAATGGTTTCATACGAATCAGGTGGAGTAACACCGGGCGACGCTTACGGTTGGATTTTGGATGAAAAAGGACTACCAAAAAGTTATAAAATGTGGGTGAAAATAATTCCTGTTGGAGGTTTAGAATTCACTTGGGAGGATTGGATTACTTTAGAAACTGGCGCAAAAATATCCACTTTGCATAGAGGACTCTTTGATATAAAAGTTTTGGATGTAAAAGGTGCGGTGAGTTTGGAAGCTTATGGTTTAACTAGCGATCCCTTTGCAGCAATTGTAAAATAACTATTTTTTCAGACGCTGATTATATTAATAATCAGCGTCTGAAAAAGGATATTTAATCTGAGCCAAGAACAATCCATTTGGGGGAACACTATAACTTTTTTTCAAACGTTTTTGAGCATCCAATGCCTCTTTCACTTCATCTAATGAAACTTTTCCCATTCCTACATTAAGACACATTCCTACCACCAATCGAACCATTCCTCTTAAAAACCGATTAGCTGCAATGTGAAAGACTAAATGTTTTCCTTCCTTCTTCCAAACCCATTCTGACCTTTTTATTATGCATATCATGGTTTTTGCATCAGATTTAGTTTTACAAAAAGTAAAAAATTCATTATAATTTAACAATAGTTTTGCAGCAGCTTGCATTTTATCAAAATCCAACTTTTTCCCTTGAGAAAATCGAAAAGCTGTTTCAGCTAGAAAAGGGTTTTTCTCAAAAATTATATGATACTCATAGGCTCTATAATAAGCATCAAAGCGAACATGTGCAGATTCCGCTACTTCAATCAATCTATGAATTGTAATATCAGTGGGTAAATATTTATTTACCCTATTCAGAAATAATCTTTGAAAATTCTTTTCAAAACCTCTTGGTATTTCTTCGACCTCAAAATGAATGAAAAATTGACTTGCATGAACACCCGAATCAGTCCGACCACATCCCATTACCTGTGTAGGAGTCCGAAGAATTAAAGAAAAAGCTGTTTCTATAGTTTGCTGAATGGTCGGGGCATTTGGTTGACGTTGCCAACCATTGTAGTTTGTTCCTTTGTATGAAAGTTCAGCAAAATATCTCATGCTTTTTTTGTGCAAAGTAAACAAGTAAATTTTGAAATAGTAATTTTTTTAATGAAAACAAAAAGCCCCATTCCGGATGATTCCGAAACGGGGTGTACAATAAACGCTCTCTCTATAATTATAAATAAAGTCAATAAATTGACTTTAATCTTAAATCTTGAATAAATACAACACCTGCTATTGATTTTAGTGGATTGATGATAAAAGGTATTTCTAAAGATCTTATATTTTTAAGCACTTTATGCTCAAAAAAATTCAACCAATTAACAAATACTAACAAACAAAGAAAATTAGAACTTTTTGTAAAACTATCCAATTAAGTTCTTTTAAATTAAGTGGCTTATTTCCTACCCTAAGCAGCTCTTAATTTAGAAATTTTCGATTTATTTAATTTTTCCACTGCATATGTTCTTGTTACTTCAAACTCAGTTACCTCTTTTTGGGACGGTAATTCAAACATAGCATCCGTCATAATTGCCTCGCATATTGAACGCAAGCCCCTTGCACCTAATTCATACTCCAATGCCTTTTCCGCAATATACTCAATTGCTCCTTCACTGAATTTCAATCGAATTCCTTCTAAAGCAAATAGTTTCATATACTGCTTTAATATAGAATTTTTTGGTTCTGAAATAATTTTTTTCAGTGCCTCCAAATCCAATGGTTCTAAATAAGTCAGTACAGGTAATCGCCCAACCAACTCAGGTATCAAACCGAATGCTTTTAAATCTTGATGTGAAATATATTGTAAAAGATTCTCTCGATCTATTTTTTCTTTTTTTCCACTTGCAAAACCAATCACCTGACGATTTACACGATTTGCAATTTTCTTTTCTATGCCATCAAATGCACCTCCACAAATAAATAGAATATTTTCTGTATTAACCTTTACTAGCTTTTGTTCAGGGTGTTTTCGACCACCTTGCGGCGGTACATTTACAATTGTACCCTCCAACATTTTTAACATTGCTTGTTGAACTCCCTCACCCGACACATCGCGAGTGATTGAGGGATTATCAGATTTACGAGCAATTTTATCTATCTCATCAATATATACAATCCCTTTTTGAGTAGCGGTAACATTATAATCACAAACTTGCAATAATCGACTCAATATACTTTCTACATCTTCTCCTACGTAACCTGCTTCAGTAAAAACTGTTGCGTCCACAATAGCGAATGGAACATTTAAGAACCGAGCAATTGTTTTAGCCAACAATGTTTTTCCTGTTCCTGTTCTACCTACAAAAAGTACATTTGACTTCTCAATTTCCACACCATCATCCATTACATCTTGACGTAACCTTTTGTAATGATTGTAAACCGCTACTGACAAGAATTTTTTAGCATCATTTTGTCCTATAATATATTGATCAAGGTGATTTTTAATCTCTTTAGGGGTTACTGTTTCAGGAAGAAAAAAATCTTCTTTCGTTTCTTTTCCTTTATCGGCGAATAATTCCTCTTGAATAATTTCATCCGCTTGTTCTACACATACTTCACAAATATGTCCATCAATTCCAGCAATCAAAATAAGTGCTTCAGACTTATCTCTTCCACAAAAAGAACAACGATGTGTATTTTTAGATTTACGCATTAATAAAGTGTATTGTGATTTTTTGTTAATTTGTTTTAAACCTCTTGAATATTGACGCTAAATGACTTAAGTTTTATCAAAAATTTTACCGGGCATTTTTTTCTAGTAAATAGAATTCTTAACGACAATTAATAACACTCAAAGTTACTAAAAGTTTGATGGTAGAGGTAATATTTCTTTCCACAAAAAAAAGCAGCAAATAATAAAACTTGCTGCTCTTTTTTAATTTGCTTATTCTAAAAGCTAGGCATCATCTTTTCCTGCATTTCTCTCCAATACTTCATCGATTAATCCATATTTTTTAGCATCTTTCGCTTTCATCCAATTATCTCGATCTGAATCTTTTTCAATTTGCTCAAAAGTTTTTCCAGTATGATTTGCAAGAATAGAATACAATTCTTCTCTTAATTGTTTTGAGAAATTATAACTGATTTCCATATCAGAAAATGTTCCTCTCATTCCACCTGACAATTGGTGAATCATTACCCTTGAATGAGGTAAAGCTGAACGTTTTTTCTTAGCACCTGCGCATAATAAAACAGCTCCCATTGAGGCAGCCATTCCTGTACAAATTGTTCCTACATCTGGACTTACATATTGCATCGTATCATAAATTCCCATTCCATCGATCACACTTCCCCCTGGAGAATTGATAAACATTTGGATATCTCTTTTCGGGTCTACTGACTCCAAAAATAATAATTGAGCTTGTAAAATATTAGCTACTTGGAAATTTACATCTGTTCCAAGAAACAAAATTCTATCCATCATTAATCGAGAAAAAACATCTAGCTGTGTAGCATTCATCTGACGTTCCTCGATTACATAAGGAGTCAAACTATTTTTGAACCCTTCCTGTTGTGCTTTGTCAAATCGCTCTAGATTCAGAGAGCTAATTCCTTGGTGCTTTGTAGCGTACTTTTTGAATTCATCTTTTGGAAACATATCGGTATTAATTTTTTTTGGTAAAATATAAAACAGGTAGTTTTAAATTTTCCAGTTTTTAAAAGATTTTCTATATAAATAAGTATGCGAATTGGGAGTTAAAAACCTCCAATTCGCAAACTTTACAATGTTAAACAATCCAAATAAATTTTGTTTAACTATTAATGCATATTTTCGATCAATTTATCTTTTTGACAAACAAATTGAATATCATTATTCTAGTGTACTACACTTCTTCAGGCTTTTCTACCTCAGCCTCAGTATTAACGATCTCTTTTTCTTGGGCTGCAGCCTGTGCAGCTTCTGATTTTGCACGCTCTTCTTGCAATAAAGCATCGAAATCTTCTCTGGTAATTGGAGTTTCATTAATAGAAATTTCTCCTTTAATGGTGGTGAATACTTTCTCGTTCATCATTTCACCATACACTTTATTCATTTGCTCTTTGTCTTCAGCCATTCGGTTAGCTGTATTTAAAACAATCAATTCATCTGCATCAGCCATCCCATATTGTTTAAACATGCCACGAACTTGTTCCTTGATCCCCTCAAAGACCTCATCGTCAGTTACTTCCAAACTGAATTTCTTGATCAACTCTCCTCGGATTAATGACCAGCGTAAGGATTTTGCAAACTCTTCATATCCTTCTTCTACATCTTTATTTTGTACATTTTGCTCAGATGTTTTTAACCATCTCTTCAAAAAAGCATCTGGTAATGGCAACTCATTTTTATCCAACAACATATCATTGAAATCTCTAAACATTAAAGCATCTGCTTGTTTGTCGTAATGAGTAATATAATCAGTTTTGATCATTTCTTTCATCTCTTCAACAGTTGACACTTTGCCAGGCCCCATATATTTATCAAAGAACTCTTGGTTTAATTCTGGAAGTTGTATACGATTTACTTCTTCGATAGTTGCCTCAAACATTTGCCCGATTTCAACATCTCCATCGTTTTCCTGAACTCCTAACATATTTTTTCTAACAAAATCAGCATCTCTATCTTTTTCTAATTGGAAAACATTAACGGTAATTTTATCGCCAGCTTTTTTCTTCAAAATCACTTTCTTCACTTTTTCATCAGCAATCTCATCTACTAAAATAGAAAAACTAGCTGCCCAACCTCCTTCTTTTACCTTTTTTCCGTCCAACTCATTAGCATTTAATTTAACTACATCATTTCCTTCAATATCGTCAGTCATCTGCACTCGCTCTCCTACTCTCTTCCGACCACCTTCTACTTGTTCATTCAAAAAGGCATCATCTATTTGCACCTTTTTAAAATCGAATGAAGTTGTTTTCTCTACTCCTTTTAGTTCGAATTGGGGAGCTAAACCTAAATCGAAACGAAATTCCATATCTTTTAATTCATTTACATTAAAATCAACTGCTGGCTGATCTTCCGCAGGAATTGGTTGTCCGATAGTTTGTAAATCCTCTTCCTTAATAAATGTAAAAATCTCATTTTGTACCATTTCATTGATTACATCAACCAGTAATTTCTGACCGTACATTTTTTTTATAAGTGCGGTAGGCGTTTTTCCTTTTCGGAACCCCTTCATTGACACTTTGTTTTTATACTTGTTCAATTCTGATTTGAATTTTGGTTCATAATCATCCTTGGTGATGGTCAAAACAATTTGAGTATTTAAATTGTCACTATCAGTTCTGACAACTTGTGGCATAGTTAAAATATTTCGGCTGTTTTTACCTAAGCAAAACAGCAATGATTAAAATAAAAATATTGTAAAAGACCTGGTAAAGTCTCCTGCACTAAATAAATAAAAATGAATAAAGTTGAAAATGAAAGAAAAAGAAGAAAAAAATGAATAATTAAGAATGAATAATCTTCAACTTAAAAATTCTTTCTCGTTTCTATAATTTTTCATTTTTAATTATCCATTAAAAAGTGCGGGTGGAGGGACTCGAACCCACACGCCGTGAAGCACTAGATCCTAAGTCTAGCATGTCTACCAATTTCATCACACCCGCAATAATATTTTAGTAGTTGTATTAATCTTAACAAGTTAATTTTCCTAAAAAGGAAAAAATAAGCATGATCAAAACAAAAAACTAAATTGTAGTCAAGGAACTGCTCTCTTAAAAAGCGGTGCAAAGATATATTTTTTTAGCAAAACGAAAGGTTTTTTTGAAATAAATAATAAGATTTTTTTGGAAAACTTTATCCATTTTAACTTTCAAGATTTGGCACTATTTTCAACATAAAAGAAAATCGACCTTAAATTATTTTTTATTCTTAGATTCTTAAATAACCTTTGATTTTATTATGTTTTTTTTAGTTTTGTAGTCTAAAAATTATTAAATAATTTCATCTTACTAAGAACTTACTTAAATGCAAAAAACGCCTAAGACTGGTTACAAGGGTTTAGTAGAAAATTGGAAAAGTGATTTAATCGCGGCTCTTAGTGTGGCATTAGTTGCACTACCTCTTGCACTTGGTATTGCAGAAGCTTCCAATGTGGAACCCATAACAGGAATAATTTCTTGTGTAATTGGAGGTATTGTAACCACCTTTTTTCGAGGTAGCCATTTAGCCATAAACGGTCCTGCTGCAGGATTGATTGCAGTGATACTTAGTTCTCTTGCCTTATGGGGAGACGATCCTCATGCATTTAATTATGTTCTAGCAGCTATTGCTATTTCAGGTTTACTTCAAATCATCCTAGGAATTTTGAAATTAGGAAAATTTGCAGAAATCTTTCATTCCTCAGTTATTCAGGGAATTATGGCAGCAATCGGAGTCATCATTTTTGCCAAACAAATTCATTCTGCTATGGGAATTTCAACGGAGAAAGAAGGTGTAATTAGTCTAATCAAAGATGCTTTTTTTCAAATTCCAAATATCAATCCTTTCGTTGGAGCTATTTCATTAGCAGGACTTTTGTTATTAATTTTCCATTCAAAAATCAGCTATAAATTATTTCACTTGATTCCTGCACCGATGTGGGTTCTGGTAATTGCAATTCCATTTGTTTATGCTTTTAATTTTTTTGACGAACATAACCTAAGCTTTTTTGGAAAAAATTATACTGTTGGCCCTGAATTATTGATTTCCATTCCAGATAATATTTTGGATGCAATCGAGTACCCTGTTTTTACACAAATTGGAACTTGGAAATTTTGGTCATCCGTTATTTTGATAACGATGATCGCAAGTATCCAATCTCTAGCCATGGGTAAGGCAGTTGATAAACTTGATCCTTTTAAACGAAAAACCAATCTAAACAAGGATTTGATTGGAATCGGGATGAGTACAATGGTAGCAGGTGCAATTGGTGGGTTACCAATTATCACTGTGATTGTTCGAAGTACTGTCAATATCAACAATAATGCGAAAACAAAGTGGTCTAATTTATACCATGGAATCTTATTATTAGCTTTTATTTTTGTTTTGACACCACTGATTACTAAAGTTCCACTGGCTGCATTGGCGATATTATTAGTTTTTACTGGTTATAAATTAGCTTCACCAGTCGTTTTTAGAAATGTGTTGGATCAAGGAATTGAGCAGTTAATATTTTTTATTGGGACGCTGATTATTACTTTACAATATGATTTATTGATAGGAATCTTTGGAGGACTTGCTTTAGCGGCTTTGACTCATTTTTTGTTGGCCAAGGTTACAATTCGACAATTTATCCAAATGATTTTTAATTCAGGTTCAAATCTTCATTTTCGAGAAAATATTGGCTACGAAATGAAAGTAAAAGGTATTGCTAATTTTTTGGGAGCAATAAAAATGAATAGTTTATTGGATAAAGTTCCCGCAGGATCAAATGTAAATATTGATTTATCGGGTGCTCGTTTGGTAGATTTTTCCATAATGGAAAAACTATATGACTTTCAAAAAAATCACGCCAATACAGGCGGAGAGGCAAAAATTGTCGGTTTGGAAAAACACATTTCCTCCACTAATCATAGACTAGGCCTAAAATTATTAACCTCTTCAACAAGGCAATTAACTAATCGTCAGCTAAAGTTGAAAAAACAAGCAGAGAAAAATAATTGGAATTTCTCGTTAGAATCTAATGAGGATGTCAACTACTTCAATTCATTCACTTTTTTCAAATCTCGTCCTGTTGAGGAAAAACTAAATTCGGTTTCTGGAAAAACTGATGACGCCAATTGGGAAATTATTGATATTGTCTTTGAAGAAGGAGCTTTTTTGGCGTTAGAAGAATATCAGACAACAATAGGTGTGATTCATCTGCCTTTAGCGATTCCAAAATTTACCATTGAAAAAAAGGATTTTATTAATAAATACCTCAATCTCTCCGAGTATCAAGAAAAGCAACACACTTTATATCATGATTTCTCCTCTGAATATACCGTAAAAGTAAATAACCAATCAGAAATGAAAAACTTCATGAATGATGAACTGAAACAATTAATTTTAGCAATGGATTTACATCATCTAGAAAGCAATGGTGAGGCAATTTTGATTTTTACCAATGACTTGAGATTTGCACCCATTAGAGAGATGTCGAAAATTGTGCAATTTAAAGAAGCACTAAAAAGTATTATTAAAAACGGATAACCCAATTTTAATGAAAAATTAAATCAATACCACTTTAAACAAATCCCTATTAAATTCATCTCTGCCTTTTTAAAAGAATAACCATTTGGCAATCCAATATTAAGAATTAAAATTGGTTCTGACCAACGCAAATTTTAAATTTCAGATAACAATTTGTGTATGTGTGTCGAACTCAACGATTTTTGGTTTAGAAATCATAACACAAAACGTATTTTATTTCAGCTGAACTGTTTGTAATCCTCTTTTTTTCTTAAAATTTTAATGATACAATAAATCGTAAACTCTATTAATTAAGACTTTTTTTTTTAAAGTTTTAATATTAGTTAAAGCATAGGAGCCAAATAATCATCTTTTCTCTAAAAATTTTTAAAGATTCAACTTCGTTAAATCTTTAATTCAGAAAACACATTACATGTGTACATATATATTAAATTGACATTAGTAATAGTGATCGTTTCATCTTTAATTATCCCAAAGAAAAATAAATTTGCAAAAACCACTAAACCAAACAATAAAAATGTAAAGCTTTTAACGACTTTTTTATTTTATTTACATTAATTATAATTAAGATCTTCATCCGTTTTTATTTGCTACATTTATTAATATTTATTCCTATTTTGGAAGTAGATTCGGTCTAAAAATAAAGATTCCTTAATTTATATTCAACACCTTATAAAAGCTTTTGCCAAAATTAAATAAGCAGACTAACTAAATAGTGTGTAATAATAAAGTTATCAAACAAGTATGCAAGGAACCAAAGTTACATACTCACCTGAGGAACTAGGAGCCATACGTCAAGCATATGGAGATATGATCCTTTGCATCAAATCAAAATTCTCTCCAGAGGATGAGGCTCAAATGTTTCGCTCTTTTGAAATTGCAGTAGATGCACACAAAGATCAGCGCAGAAAATCTGGCGAACCTTATATTTTTCATCCTATTGAAGTGGCTCGAATTTGTGCTGCCGAGATCGGATTAGGTCCTACAGCGATTATATGCGCATTGCTGCACGATGTAGTAGAAGATACTCCGATTACTTTAAAGGAATTGGACAAGGAATTTGGTACAAAAGTTATGATGATTGTAGATGGTTTGACAAAACTGGATGGATTACACAACGATGCTGCCAGCCAGCAAGCAGAGAATTTCAAAAAAGTATTAACCACTCTTGCTGATGATGTACGTGTTGTTTTGATAAAAATGGCAGATCGATTGCACAACATGCGAACGTTAGGAGCAATGCCTAGGCACAAGCAATTAAAGATTGCAGCAGAGACTCAATTTATTTACACACCATTAGCTCATCGTTTAGGCCTCTATAAGATTAAAACAGAATATCAAGACTTATGTTTAAAAATCACAAATCGGGAGGAATACAGCCAAATAGCTAAAAAACTACAAGAAACTAAACGAGCGAGAAATGCATTTATTGACGCATTTATATTGCCCTTAGATAAAGCACTAAAAGAGTCAGGATTTACAAACTACAAAATTCTTGGACGACCAAAATCCATTTATTCTATTCTTAATAAAATAAAAAAGAAACAAGTCACCTTTGAAGAAATTTATGACTTATTTGCTATTCGAATAATTTTGGATGTTCCGGAAGCTCAAGAAAAACAAAAGTGCTGGCAGGTTTACTCCATAGTCACCGATGTTCACATCCCAATACCTGAAAGATTGAGAGATTGGGTAACTACACCAAAATCAAATGGATATGAATCTCTACATACGACTGTTATTGGCCCAGAGGGTAAATACGTAGAGGTCCAAATCAGAAGTGTTCGAATGGATGAAATAGCTGAAAGGGGTTTTGCTGCACATTGGAAATACAAAGGTGGAAAAGATGGAGATTATAATGTCTTCGATACTTGGCTAAATAATGTGAGAGATATTTTGGATAACGATAATGGAGATGCCATCCAATTTATCGAAGATTTTAAAACTAACCTCTTCAATGAAGAAGTCTATGTTTACACCCCTAAAGGTGACTTGAAAATCTTACCAAAAGGAGCTACAGCGTTGGACTTTGCATTTAGTATTCATACAGATGTTGGCTATCATTGTCATGCTGTAAAGGTGAATTCTAAACTCGTTCCGATGGGCCATCTTTTAGATAGTGGAGACCAAATAACCGTCCTTACTAACAAAAACCAAAAACCTTCTGAAGCCTGGTTAAAAATGGTGGTAACAGGCAGAGCACGTTCAAAAATTCGATCTTCGATGAAGGAAGAACGTCGAAAGCAAGGTGAATTTGGAATGGAGGCTCTTAAAAGAAAATTTAAAAATTTAAAAATAGATGTCGAAGAAAATGTAGATACTTTGGTAAATTATTTCAATTACCAGTCAAGAGTAGATTTGTATTATGCTATTTCGATGGAGGAAATAAACTTGAATAGTGTTCTCAAAAATTTTAAAATAGAAAGCAACAAATTAGTTGAAATTGAAGAAGACGTAATAATTCCTTCAATCTCTCCAGAAAAAAGTAAGGCAAGAACTAAGAAGGATAAATTTGAGACTAAACCTCAATTGAGAGTTGCTGGAGAAAACGCCGACGAATATAATTATCAATTAGCTACCTGCTGTAATCCTGTGCAAGGCGATGATGTTTTTGCCTATTTGACAGCTACTGCAGGTATGAAAATTCATCGAACATCTTGTCCAAATGCGACTCATATGAATGCTCATTATGGTTATCGAATAATGAAAGCAGAATGGGTCAATACAACCAATACTAACTTCATTGCTGATCTTCTAATAGTTGGAATTGATTCTGGACCAGGTGTAATTCAACAACTTTCTAATAAAATATCGAATACACTAGGTTTAAATATTCGTTCATTCTATATAGATGGCCATGAAGGATACTTCGAAGGACGAGTTTCCCTTTTGGTTAAAAATAAGGATCAATTGGAAATAGCTATTCGAGCATTACGAAATGATGAGGGTATTTCTTCCGTAAACAGAATTGAGGATTCTCCTGATTCTTAAAAGAGTGTCAGTTTTATTCACTTGTTATAAAAGACGGAGAATTGTGATGTTATTCTCAATAATGATTCTTTTTTATAAAACAGCACCTTCAATATTTTCGATATAAATCAATTTATTTAATCACTAAAATAAAATCCCAGCACCACTAAATTGTAGTTGTATTTCTTCAGAATAGAAATCAATAAAAGTCGCAATTAAAAAACGATTAACTTTTTAGGACTGGAAGATAAATATGAATATACTAGTAACAGGTTCAAATGGACAAGTAGGTACAGAGTTGCGATACCTTGCAGAACAATATTCAAGTTTCATAATCACCTTTGTAGATTTAGCTGATTTGGACATCACGGATGCAAATGCAGTTTATGACTTTATTAATTCAGGAAACTATAATTACATCATTAACTGTGCGGCATACACTGCCGTAGACAAGGCAGAAGAAAATGAAAAATTAGCCTACGAAGTGAATGCAATTGGGGCTAGGAATATCGCACAAGCTGCCGTAATTCGAAACATTCAATTAATTCATATTTCGACAGATTATGTTTACCATAACGACTTAGATCGGCCTATAATAGAATCTGACCCAACCAATCCACAGAGCGTTTATGCTTCCACAAAATTACAAGGTGATCAATTTGTACAAATGATGTTACCATCAAGTATGGTAATACGAACTTCGTGGGTTTACTCCTCGTTTGGACATAACTTTGTAAAAACAATGTTACGACTGGGAAGGAAACAAAAATCCTTAGATATCGTTTCTGATCAAATTGGAACACCTACTTATGCTCATGATTTAGCCAAAGCTATTTTAGACATTATTTTTAAAATGGAAAATGGAGATTTAGTAAGTGGAAAAATGCAAGGCGTATTTCATTATAGTAATGAAGGAATAACGCATTGGGCTGACTTTGCCAAGAAAATTTTCGAACTAGAAAAGATTAATTGTGCAGTAAACGAAATAGAAACAACAGATTACCCCACTCCTGCCAGTCGTCCATCCTATTCTGCTCTAGATAAAACCAAAATTAAAAAAACTTTTGGTTTAGAAATTCCAAATTGGGAGGAAAGCCTAGCTAATTGCTTGAAACTTTTAAGAGGAAAAGATATGGGCTAAAGAAAACTACCCGTGTCAAAGCCATTAGCTACGACACGGGTAGTTTTAATAACTCCAAAGATCATGTTCAAAGTTGAACAGCTCCTTTTTAATTTTGTCAGCCTCCAACAATTGATCTAACCCATCAGAATAATCTTTAATTCGCCGATTATAAACATTTCCTTCTTTATAAATTGTACTTGCAAAATACCTCATTTCAAATAAATCATCCCATGACAATTGTTGTTGTTCGTTACCAGGAAGATAAACTTCATTTCGAGCCAATACATTTCTGAAATGAGGGTAGTATATCCAGAATATCGGTTTCTCATATCTAAAATTTCCATCCTCATCAAAAATATCTCGCAAAGGGGCAATACCTAAAATACGAACTTTTAATGTCGACGTTACCTCATTAAAGTACCAAAGTTCTTTAATCCTAAAACGTCTAATAGTTTCAAAATCCACTACGTTTTCAATAGCTTGATAGGTGGCATTATAATCCATATCAATTATTTCTACAGTATCTCTCTCAAAAAACACCCCTTCAAAATTCGTAATTTTCTCAGAAAAATTATCTTCTCCTGCTGAATATAAAGTTATCTCCCCATTCATTGCAGCCTTTTTTACAATTTCAAAAAATGGGGCTTCTGGGTACATAAAGGACTTGTTCATTTTTTCTCTTACATCAATCACTCGCCAAATTTTTTTTTGCCAAAAAATATCTGCCTGTCGAACTGGTCCATATGTCAATACATGCCGATTCTTCATTAAAGTCTTTTCTACAACTCCATCAATAATTGGTGGTTGGGAAAATATTGAATTGGAGATAAAAATTATTGCAAAGACTAAAAATATATTTTTCATATTATTAATTTTAAGATTAATTAAATTTTGTGAACACATACAAAATGACAATCCGCATTTATAAAACAAATTTTGATAGTCTTACAATACGTAGGGCATTCTATTATTGGATTTTGATACTTAACCCATTTATTTTTCTAGTCACCTGGTCACCTGGACATTTCACTAGAATCTGGTCAAAGAAGAAAGTATCTCCAAAAGATGCTTTTCCCAACATTTTTTTGGCATCAGATTTAAATCTTCCTCCTTGATTTTTGATCACTAAAGCATCCCCTTTTTTAGGTAGTCGAGTAATCTCAAATCCCACAATATTACATCTAGCTTCAAAATCAAAATTTTCAAGCAAGGCAACTAACCCTTTAAAAGCCTTTATTTCATTTGGCTCCATTAAGGTTTGCCCTTTCCTTCCGAGGCGAATAACTGGATCTGGAATCTTTTTTACTCGATATTCAAAAATAGTTGGTTGCAATCCGCCACCAGAAATTGTAATCTTAGCTATACCTGTTCGCATGGGTTTTACATTAAACTTCCCATGTCGGATTTTATCCATTCGAACATCATTACTTGAAACATTTACATCTTTGCTTGCAACTCCGGCAGCGGAAACTGAAAAAGGATTGTCAACACCTAAATAAAATACATTCATTTTGTCAGCTGAAGCCGTCACTGATCTCTCACCAACCTCGTAAATAAATCTTTTGGTATAATTTTTCACTTCGTTTGTAATTGGATTTGTCAGTGATACCTCAGCAATAAAACTATGAGTTCCAATTTTATTAGGACGAATATTAAAAAGTGCTTTCCCATTTAGTACATCTATTTCTTCCCCATCTACTTTTATCTTAACATTATCAGCAGTTGTACTAAATGCAGAAAGAAATATTTCTGACGAAAGGGGTTCTCCTTTAATGACATAGCTTTTATCTGAAGAAATCACGGCAGCATATTGGTCGAAAACTACTTTCTCACCTTGTACTTTAGTATAAAAATAATTAAGAATGGCACTTTCAGCAATTTTTGCATCATTTTGGAACTTGGAAAGAATGGGTAAAACTGCTGCAACTGGCATTTGTTGAAAAGTAAATTGTGCCCAATCATTTTTATCTGACTTTTCAGGAATTGGCTCTATCTCAAGAGGTAATATTTTCTCTAACAAAGCTTTTTCATTTCCACCTGCAACTAATTCTAACAATCGTTTTCGAACATTGATAATCTTCCCCTTCAATTCATTACCTCTCCCTTCATTCACAAAAAGACGAGTTGTTGGTTCTTTACGTTCTTTTCTAACGGGCTCATTATTTTCATCCAAACCGCCCGAAGCTTCGATTAAATCAAATCTTAGTTTTTCAATATAATCATGAAATTCTTTAACTAAGATTAGTACTTCTTTGGCCTTCTTTTCAATTGGCTCAAATTGAGAATAAGCCTCCGCCTGTTGTTCTATAGCTAAAAAAAGTTGAGTATTAGAATCACTAATAATTCGACTACTATTTCCAATACTTTTATCCATAGATAAAAATGCATTTAGGACTTCCGCTGATACATTAAGCGCCAACATGGCGGTCAAAACTAGGTACATCAAGTTGATCATTAACTGTCGAGGTTCTTTAGGTATTGACATAGAGCTTTTTATACACACAAACTAAAATTAGTCTGAGAGTTGATTAAGAAATAGACTTATTAATTTTGAAATAGTAATGCCGTCACAAATACAATAATACATTAACATCGTACTACAACCATGTACCACACATAATTATGCTTAATAAAAGGTATAGAAACTAAAACTCATTTTGAATTTTAAAATCCATTTTCCTAAACTAGTAAAATCTTCTGTTGTCTAAAAAATTTGATTTGAAACGATCCTCGGAATTACTTTATAACAATGATTCTACATTATCCTGGAGGAATTTAAAAGCATAACGGTAGGCAATAAAAAAGTAACAATCTTTTTTATTCAAAAAAATAAAAACATTTATAAAAAATAATTACAGACTACACACGTAAGAGAAATCCTTCTAGATCTACCTTTAACTTTTCCATCAATTGGAGCGCCTCTCTCTTATTTTTCAATCGTTTTTTGTTCTCTCTAATTTCTTGTTTTGCCCCTTTGATAGTAAAGCCACGCTTTTTCACAAGATTATAAATGATGTGCATCTGCTCAATATTTGCATTGGTGAATCGACGTTCACCTTTTGTATTCTTGGCGGGACGAAGCATTTCAAATTCGTTTTCCCAAAATCGAATTAACGATTTTGAAACATCGAACATATTAGCAACTTCGCCAATGGACCAATATAATTTGGTCACTTCTTTGTCTTTCATTGACATAATAATAAGTACTTTAAAAGTATATTAAACACTCATTCTTTTATTATCACATGTAATGTAAATACCATTAAGGAAAATGCCAAAGAAATTCATATTTTTCTTTTATCACTCATTAATTACCCCGGAATAATAATAATTAACGAATTTTTTAATCATTTTTCTAACTTTTTTCTCAAAAGTGTACTAGTCGATTTAGGTTCAGCCTTTCCCCTTGAACTTTTCATTACTTGCCCCATAAAGAAGCCAATTAGGTTTTTCTTTCCTTTCTTATAAGCTTCTACCTCTTTAGGATTATTTTCTAAAACTTCATTAACTATTTTTTCTAAAAACCCCTCATCATTTGATTGAAACAGACTCAACTCCTGAGCAATTATCTCTGGTGACTTTTCAGGCTCCTTGATTAAAGCAGGAAACAATCTTTGGTAAGCTATGGAACTGCTTACCTTTCCATCCTCAATAAGATCAGCAAATTCAGCAAGTGATTTTGGTGAAACTTTAAATTTTGAAATCCCAATTTTCACCTCATTACAATATGGCTTTATCTTATTAATGACCAGGTTAGAAACTGCTTTATAATTATTGGTTTTTTTACAAATCTCTAAAAAGAAAAAAGCAGTTTCCTTTTCCTCTGTCAATAGTCCAACATCATATTTTGGCAATTGGAATTCGATGGAAAATTTATCAACCAACTCATTTGGAAGAGGAGGCATTTCCAATTTTATCTTTTCAATATATTGCTCACTTAAAACGATAGGTGGTAAATCTGGCTCGGGAAAATATCGGTAATCATGAGCGTCTTCTTTTTGTCTTAGGGGAGATGTTGTACCAGTTGATGGATCAAAGTTCAAGGTATTCTGTGCTACTCGTTCACCTTTTTCCATCAAATCAATTTGGCGTTTACGTTCAAATTTGATCGCTTGACGAGCATAACGCATAGAGTTCATATTTTTTATTTCGCAACGTTCGTTAAGCTGAATATCTCCTTTTTTTCGAACGCTAACATTACAATCACAACGCAATGAACCCTCTTCCATATTACCATCTGATACTTCAAGATAACGAACCAATTGACGAATTGCATTCATAAAAACATCTACTTCCTCAGCTGATCGAAAATCAGGTTCTGTTACTATTTCTAGTAATGGTACGCCTGCTCTGTTTAAATCTACCAACGAATGTTCTGGGTCTACATCATGAATCAACTTCCCTGCATCTTCTTCCATGTGTATATGATGTAGACGGATTGTCTTTTTCTCCTCTCCTACTTTTATTTCTAATTGCCCACCTAAACAAATCGGCGAAGCATCTTGTGTAATTTGGTATCCTTTTGGCAAGTCTGCGTAAAAATAATTTTTACGGTCAAAAGTATTTCGAGGGTTGATTTCGCAGTTTAAAGCAAGTCCAAGTCGAACTGCAAACTCAACCTGTTTCTTATTCATCTTAGGCAAAGTCCCTGGATGACCAAGAGAGATAACACTAATATGAGTATTGGGATCAGCACCAAATGTAGTGTCGTCAGAACAAAACGCTTTGCTTTTAGTAGCTAATTGAACGTGGACTTCGAGCCCTATTATAGTTTCGTAAGTGTCGTAAATATTCATTATTTTTTGAATAGGTTCTTTTCTAAAAAAAAAAATATGATAAAAAAATGACTAAGTATAAAGACTGGGAAATTATTAAGCACCTTGACTTTACCTTAAAACAAAATAAAACTGACTAAAATAATTATTCCGAAGCATAGCATCAAAACAATGAAATAAAACATTAAAATTAATAATAATTTGAAGAAAGTTTTTATCCATCCTTGACTATACACTCTTTTCAAAGAAATCAATACATAAAAATAAAACGAAAAAATTAAACCCAGAAATTGAAAGCTTTCAGGTTGCATTAGTTCGAGTTGCATAAACATTAAAAAGACTGTACCTACAAACAGAAAAAATGCATGTGTGTGAAATAAAAACACTAAATGTTCTACATAATATTTTTTTCTTCTAACATATAACAACTTAAATATCAAAGCCATAGAAGGTATAAATATTAACATCATCCAAGTCAGATTTCCAATCATTTTATAGATCAACGACTCTGGATCTTTCATTAATTTATGCAACTGTTTAAAAAGAACCTTATCTGCAAAACCTTTAATTTGATACTTTTGAATCATACTATCCGCAGTTAGATTTGTCATTTCTGAAACAGGAATTTTATAATGTTCATTCCAAAAACTAACATCAACAATATTCGTATCTATAGTGCTTTCATTTATTTTAATTTCAGCAGAATCAAGAGCTGCTTTTATTGACTCGTCAATTATATCTCCTCCTAACTGAGCTCTTACCTTTCTTAAACCTGCCATTTGATCCTCTCTACTTTTACTTTTATCCATCATTCTTAATAAATCCCCAGTAATATTTTCATCCTTTACCTCCTGCTGAACGATTACACTTAACATAGCAAAGAATAAAAGGGCACTAGCCAGAAACAGTCTAGAAGGAGTGGCAAAACTTTTGTGTTTTCCTTGAAAAAATTCATTAGTTAATTTACCTGGAATAAAAAGACCTAGAGATGTCTTGAATAATTTAGAATCCAAACTAAAGAGGTTTTCCAATATATCTTTAATAAAACTCAAAATAGGAATCCGACCATCTGTATTCTTTTGACTACATTCTGGACAATACAAAGATTTCTCAGGCATTTTTGTTTGACAGTTTCTACAGGTAGTGTTGCTGATTGCCATAAAATAGTGCTTTAGGTAAATTGATTAATAACCAAAAATATAATCTATCTCAACATCAGAATCAATAGCTTTTCATCAAATAAAAAACCTGTTAAGCTTTATGAAGCTTAACAGGTTTTTTATTTTTTTCTAAAAAGAGTAAGACTAATCGAAAGACTGGTTCGTTTTAGAAGCCATATTAGCCAATTGTTGATACTCTTCTGGAGATAAACCATCCATACAATAATGTATTGGATTTACTTTATGGCCCTGTGATACTACTTCATAATGAAGATGTGGTGCAGTAGAAGTACCAGTAGATCCGACCTCTCCAATCTTTTGTCCACGAGTTACTTTTTGACCTTTTCTCACATCTATCTTATTCATGTGTCCATACAAGGTTTTGTATCCAAATCCATGGTTGATTATCACATGATGTCCGTAACCTGAAGACTTTCTAGTTACCTTTTCAATGATTCCATTCCCAGTTGCCTGAATCGGAGTTCCTGTTGGACAAGTAAAATCAATACCAGTATGCATTTTCATCCTTTTAAAAACGGGGTGCATTCGACGACCAAAACCAGAAAGGCTTTTAATGTTTCTTTTCAACTTATCTTCTCTAATGGGCTTGATGGCAGGAATTGAAGAAAGCTGCTCTTCTCTTTTACTTGCTAAATCTTCAATCTCCTCTAAAGACTTTGACTGAATGACCAGTTGACTTTCCAATCTCTTGATTTGCATTTCAGCATCCATCAAAGTTGGAGCAGTATTCTTATATTTAGTAAGATTAGCGAATTTATCTGATCCACCTGTACCACCTTCCCAGACCCCTTGATCGATAGGATCCATACCAAACATTAATCGATGTACACTTCCATCTCTCTCCTGGATATTATCCAAAACTTTAGACATCATTGTAACTTGATTATTCATTTCAGCATAATGGCTTTTCATTTGTTTGATCTCTCTTATTAACGCCTCTTCTTTTGGAGAGGGAAAAAATTGATAAATCACTCCCATGAACATTATAGCGGTAACAACTACAGCACTAAAAAAACCAAATGCTTTGAATATTTTTACATTTAAAGGTTCTACAACCTTTTCATAACGTAAAGTCTGTGTATTGTAGACAAATTTTTCTTTTCTCATTGAGTCCTTTATTCGTTAATCAAAAATCCTTACTTTTGCGTTCTTTAAAATCGATTGAGGTTGGGTGGGATTTTTAATAAAATATAAGCTCTCATATAGACCGAATGCAAATGTAGTTCTTGGGAACTGATTTTTCAAAAAAAATTAACTATTATTTTCACTAAGATTCTATTTTTACTAACATATTCATCAAATAAGTGGCAGTTTTAATTTTAACTTTAAGAAAATAGAATTTTTTTGATGATTATAACCATTTCATAATCAAATGAATGATTTTGCCCTTTTTTATTTTCATCCTCTTAATAAATAGTATGTTTGGTAAACTAATTGTGGTATGTAGATATTAAATACCATTCCAATTTTATTGCTTTTTTAAACATAGACAATTGAAGACTATTATGAAATCACGAGAAATCCGCCAAAAGTTTTTAGATTTTTTTGAAAATAAGCTTCACAAAGTTGTGCCTTCAGCACCTATTGTGAATAAAAATGACCCGACATTGATGTTTACAAATGCCGGAATGAACCAGTTTAAAGATTATTTTTTAGGCAATAAAATCCCAGATAATAAAAGAGCAACCGATACTCAAAAATGCCTAAGAGTAAGTGGTAAGCATAATGATTTGGAGGAAGTTGGAATTGATAGCTATCACCATACAATGTTTGAGATGCTCGGAAATTGGTCTTTTGGTGATTACTTCAAGGAGGAAGCGATTAATTGGGCGTGGGAGTTATTAACTAAAGAATATGGATTAGATCCAAGTAGACTATATGTATCAATTTTTGAAGGTGATCCATCTGATGGTTTAGAACCGGATAATGAAGCAAAAGAATTTTGGAAAAAACATGTTTCAGAAGACCGAATTTTACCTTTTGACAAATCGGATAACTTTTGGGAAATGGGCGAAACTGGCCCATGTGGCCCTTGTTCTGAAATTCATGTGGATTTACGAAGCGATGAAGATAGGGCAAAAGTGGACGGCGCAACGCTAGTAAATATGGATGATCCTGAAGTAATTGAAATCTGGAACTTAGTATTTATCCAATTTAATCGAAAAGCTGATCGCAGTTTGGAAAATTTGCCTGACAAACATATCGATACTGGAATGGGGTTCGAACGATTAACGATGGCATTGCAAGGCAAAAAGTCGAATTACGAGACAGACATCTTTATGCCTTCAATAAATTTCCTAGAAAAAAAATCAGGTAAAACTTACCATAATAGCTATAAATTAACCGCAAAATCTGATATTGCTATGCGAGTAGTAGTTGATCACATTCGCGCTGTAAGTTTTACAATTGCAGACGGGCAGTTACCAAGTAATACTGGCGCAGGATATGTCATTCGACGAATTCTAAGACGCGCTGTTAGATATTATTATTCGTTTTTGGATCTGAAAGCTCCAATTCTAAACGAATTAGTAATGATTTTAGCAGAAGACTTTAAAGATGTTTTCCCAGAATTGGAAGCACAAAAAGATTTTGTCTCAAAAGTAGTTTTAGAGGAAGAACGAGGATTTTTAAGAACCTTAGAATTAGGTCTTAAACGTTTTGAAAATCTCGAAGTCAGGAATAATCAAATTGATGGAAAAACAGCTTTCGAACTTTTAGATACTTTTGGGTTCCCAATTGACTTGACTCGATTAATTGCAGCTGAAAAAAACTGGACTGTTGATGACGAAGGATTTGAGAAGGCACTTCTGGAACAGAAAAACCGTTCCCGAGCTGATGCAAAAAAAGAAATGGGTGATTGGACAGAACTCTCTGATGACCCAAGCGTAGAATTTGTAGGCTACGATAAATTAATTGAAACAGATACTCAAGTAGTCAAATATCGAACTGTAAAAATTAAAGATAAACCTCAGTACCAAATAGTTTTGAGTAAAACTCCTTTCTATGCTGAAAGTGGTGGACAGTGTGGTGACGTAGGAATGTTAGTCTTTGGAGATGAAAAAATTGCAGTCATTGATACTTTAAAGGAAAATGACCTAATTATTCATGTCGTAAAAAATTTTCCAAGTAACTTTTCTAATTTCTCAAAAGCAGAAGTTCACGCCAATAAAAGAAATGCTACTGAAAAAAACCACACAGCAGTTCATTTAATGCATGCTGCTTTGCATGAAATTCTTGGAACACATGCTCTTCAAAAAGGACAAGATGTGGATAGTAAACGATTACGTTTTGATTTTTCTCATTTTCAAAAAGTAACTGACGAAGAAGTGGCTAAAATTGAAAAAATAGTCAATCAACGTATCCGTGAAAATATCGCTCTGGAAGAAGTGAGAAATATGCCAATTGCGGAGGCAAAAAACCTAGGAGCAACAATGTTGTTTGGTGAAAAATATGGCGATACTGTGAGAGTCATTACATTTGACAAAAATTTCTCACAAGAATTATGTGGAGGTACCCACGTTTCTGCGACTGGTAAAATTGGGTCATTTAAGATCCTAAAAGAGGATTCTGTTGCAGCTGGCGTTCGTCGTATTGAAGCTGTAACGGCTGAAGCTGCCGAAGACTTCATTACCAAAGAATTGAAAGAATTAAATAAAATTAGAAATCTTTTTAAAAACCCAACTAGAACTATTCAAAATATAGAAGCTTTACAAGAAGAAAATAAGACTTTATCTAAGGAAATCGAGATATTACAAAATGCTCAGGCTGGTGCGTTAAAAGATGATTTGAAAAGGAATGCCATTCAAAGAGGTGGCGTAAACTTCATTGCTGCTAAACTTCCATTAAACGATGGAAAAGCAATCAAAAATTTGGCAATGCAATTAGAACAAGAGCTGAGTAATGCATTAATAGTTTTTGCCGCGGAAGTAAAGGGTAAACCGCAAATTATGGTCTCTATCAGTAAAAGTATCGTAGAAGAAAAGGGCTTAAATGCTGGGGAAATTGTTAACGAACTAGCTACTGAAATTGGTGGTAGAGGAGGTGGTCAAGCATTCTTTGCAACAGCCGGTGGAAAAGATGTAAATGGATTAGAAAATGCAATTACAAAAGCAAAAGAGATGATGAATTAACTTTTTATAAAATCTTTCGACCGCAACATTCAAATTAAGTGTTGCGGTCTTTTTTTAAAATATAAATGAAACCTTAATATTTTAAACAAAAAACTGACATTAATATTACCGAAAGAGATCTTCAATATTACCAGGAAAACATTCTTACGATCAAACAAATAGTCTATAGTCTTTGAGATGTCATCTTTACTGACTCAAAAAATGATCTTACTAGAATTTTGAAAGGCTATAAATTAATTCTATAATCAATCCTTGTGTGTATTTTCACTTTATAATATTCTAACACTATTTCCTCCTCTAAACCCTAGTAAAAACATAGATATCATATTGAGTTTAGCAAGAGTTATTAAGAAAAAAATAATTTCTATTTATAAGGGTGTTATTATAATTAGTACAGCTTATTTTTGGAACAAAGTTGTGCGGCTTTTATCCAAAAATCACCCCTTCCACTCTTGCTAAATTATTGGACAAACAAATCCAGTCATCTCCTGCATTCTCTGAATAAAATAAATTACCTGTTGTCGTTCCAAATACCAACTCATTTTTACTAATTGCCAAACAATGACGAAAAACAATATCAAAACTATTTTCCTGTGGCAATCCATTTTTAAGTGATTCCCAATTTTGACCAGCATCTTCTGTACGACAAACTGTTAATGATAAATCATGCGCCACTCTTACCTCATCGCTCACTACTGGGATTACCCATGCTCGGTCTTCATTTTCATGATCAATCGCCAACGCAAAACCATAGTCTGCGATTCCATTTTTGTCAGAAATGTTTTGCCAATTATCCCCTGCATCAACTGATCGGAAGATACCACAATGATTTTGTTGCCAAAGCACATCTGGTTTTTTTTTACATGCTAAAAGTAAATGTGGATCATGCCCGACCTCTACATTTGGATTAGGTAAATAAGTAGCAATTAGACCCGAATTTTTTGGGTTCCAAGTTATACCGCCATCCCTAGTTTCAAAAATACCAGCACAACTTACAGCTACAAAAACATGCTTAGAATCTCGTTGATCAACAACTATCGAATGTATAAATGGAAAGTCTCTCCCCGCTCCAAACCACTGGTTTTGATTCCTCCGACTAGGGTGATTCCACAACCCATCAACTAATTGAAAATTTGTTCCACTGTCATCAGAATAAAATAATCCACCTGGTTCAGTTCCGATCCATAAGCCATGAGGATTATCTTTTCCAGCGTGGGAGATGCACCATATTTTTTTAAGGGTAGCTAATTTACTAGGATAAATTTTTGCTCCTTTTGGATATTTTGGAGTAGAAACCATTTCCCAATTTTGCCCTTCATTATCTGAAAAATATAATTTTTGCCCCCAATGGCGGTGAGATATTCCCGTCCACCAAGTACCAGTAAACTCATTTTTATAAATCGTGCTTACAGGTAAGCCCAAAAAATGAATTTTTTTAACTCCCCAGACATTCTCTTTTTTCTCAAATACCACAAGGCCTTTACTTGTTCCCACTATTATTTCTTTGTTTTTCATAAAATCGGTAAGTTGCACTTATTCTTTTTTCAAAAAAACTTTTTCACTAAACAATAATATGAAAGATTTATTAAAAAAAATACAGGAGTGGAAATCAATCAATAAAAAATTTGCTGTTGCAACCGTTACTAAAACTTGGGGTTCTTCTCCACGACCAGTAGGCTCTTCAATGATTATCTCTGAAGATGCAGAAATAGCAGGCTCAGTAAGTGGGGGATGTGTTGAGGCAGCCGTTTTAAAATCAGCCTTATCTCTCTTAAAAAGTGGAGAAGGAAAACTACTTTCATTTGGAATAACAAATGATGAAGCCTGGGAAGTTGGATTGAGTTGTGGAGGAAAAATAGAAGTATATGTTGAACCCTTTTTAGGATCTAATGCACATGAAGGATTGATATGGAAAAAACTAGAAAATTGTCTGGAAAACAATCAAGGTTGTGTTTTGATGACTCGATTGAAAAATGGAAATACTCACCACGCTTTAATTTCCCCTGATGAAATGATGATTGGAAAAAATGTAAGTATCCTTCTCAGGAAACAGGGTCTCCGAGCATTTCAAGAAAGAAAAAATCAAATTATAGAAATTGAAGAAATCAAATATTTTGCTCAGGTTTTTCCTCGAAGAAGCCAAATGTTAATCATAGGAGCAGCTCACATCACAGTTGACTTAGTTCAATTAGCTAAGATTTATAACTTCCAAACTATTGTCATCGACCCTCGTGGAATTTTCACCAATAAAACACAATTTAATATTCAACCTGATTTCATTTTTGAAAAATATCCTTCAGAGATTTTATACCAATTCAAATTAGATGCTTTTACTTACGCTGTCATCTTATCGCACGATCCAAAAATAGATGATAATGCTTTAGAAATTCTACTTCGCTCTAATATTGGTTATATCGGTGCTTTAGGAAGTCGAAAAACTCATGCAAAACGAGTGAGTAGGTTAGTAGGAAAAGGGTTCTCTGAGGAAGAAATTAAAAAAATTAATTCTCCAGTTGGAATAAATATAAAAGCAAAAACCCCTAAGGAAATTGCGTTAAGTATCATGAGTGAAGTAATTCAAGTAAAGAATGATTTTTTGTAAATAAATTTTACAAAAAATTTGACCTAGTGAGTCTATTTTTTTGCCTATTTTTTTTTTAATCAACACTCGTCTTCGAACTCACTACTGGATCGATCGAATAATCTTATTTTATAAAACAATTTTATACTCCAGTTTCTTAGGCAAAATTTACAATATACCTGATAATCACTATCCCATTCCGTAATTATTTATAAGCTTCCTCTATTTCATCTTCAGTATCCATTACATTTGATTGATTTCCATTTTCGATGGAAAAGACGAATTTGTCCTTTCATTCTTTTCATCAACTCAATAGGGTCAGCACCAGTTACAATCGTCCAAAAGACAGTCATCACAAACTATTCATATCTTAATTCCACTACTGCTTATACTATATCTAAACAGCATCCAAAAAGGGAGAGCTCAAAACTATGAATTGCTGATACTTTGATAAACAATCTTTGTCCTGTACTTATTCTCAAAGAGTAATACTAAAGTCGTTTACCTAAACAAAAATCTTTAGGAAAATAATAAATGATTATAGCTCCCAATATAATCTTCACAATTGCTCCTGGCCAAAATGGAAAAAACCCATACTGCAGGGCTTTTTCAAAACCATAGATAGAGCAAAGTTGAGCAATTCCGAAAACTAAAATTATTATAGTTCCTATTGCCATCGAAAATATGCAATGTAAAAACCTTTTCCCGTATCCTTCTTCTTGTAACACTCCAGAAAAATAACCTCCTACTAAAAATCCATACAAGAATCCTCCGCTCCCCCCCATAAAACTTTCTATTCCATAACCACCTTTCGCAAAAACTGGCAAACCTATTAAGCCTAAAATTAAATAAATTGCCATAACAAGAACTCCTCTTTTCCTACCCAATACAAATCCTACAACTAAGACTGCTAGACTTTGTCCAGTAATAGGAATATTACTTTCATACCAAGGAAAAGAGAATGCAATCTTAGCACCTAAATAGATGAGCAAAACCCCTAGACCAATCATCAAAAAATTTTTATCAATACTCATCTCAATTTTTTATGAAACTTAAACAAATATCTTTTAATAAACGGTTAATTTACACAAAAAATTTAAGAGAGAATTTCCAATAAAGAAAAACCAATTGTAAAGAATTTTATAGTTCGACATAAATCCAAAACCTGAATCCTTATTAAAAAGAATAAAACCAGAATAATCCCAAAAATTAAAAAAGGTTGTTAATACTTATTGTACTAACAACCTTAAAATTATATTTAAACCACATTTTATTTGAAAAATGCAATTAATTGATCTGCTAATTCTTTACCAATATTAGCTTGGGCTTGCATTGTTGATGCACCAATATGTGGAGTCAATGAAACCCTTGGATGTACTAGTAACTCTTTTCTAGGAGTTGGTTCATTTTCAAAAACATCTAATCCTGCTGCTGCAACTTTTCCACTCTCCAATGCTTTCAACAGAGCAGTTTCATCAACCGTTCCTCCACGAGCACAATTCACCAATACAACTCCATCTTTCATTTGAGCAAATTCAGCATCTGAGAAAAATGGCTTTCCAATAAATGGAACATGTAACGAAATAAAGTCAGCATTAGCCAGCATCTCCTCCATACTTACAGTATTCAATTTTACCGATAATTTCACCTCATCAGAATTAAAAACATTTACCCCAATTTCAGTTTCATTAATTACTGGATCAACTGGTAATACTTTCATTCCTAATGCAACCCCAATTCGTGCTGTCTCTTGTCCAATATTTCCAAAACCAAATATTCCAAGGGTTTTTCCTCGAAGTTGAATCCCTTTTGAATAGGCCTTTTTCAATATTTTAAATTCTGTATCACCTTTAGTTGGCATTTGTCGGTTAGCATCATGCAAAGATCGAGCAACTGTAAACATGTGGCCAAACGCCAATTCCGCAACTGCTTGAGAAGAGGCCAAAGGAGTATTCATCACTTGAATATCTTTTCCACGTGCATAATCAACATCTATATTATCCAATCCTACTCCACCACGAGCGATAACTTTAAGATTTGGACATTGATCAATTAATGCTTGTCTAACTTTAGTTGCACTTCGAACTACGATTGCATCGTAATTTGGTAATACATTAGGAAGGTTTTCTTGAGCTACTTTGTCAGTATCCACCTGGATTCCTGCAGCCTCCATCATTTGTTTTCCGTCAGGGTGAATTCCATCGTTTACGAGTATCTTAATCATCAGTAAAGATTTTTGAATTTTAAAATAGGTTATTATAATTGTTCACAAAAGTCGTCATTTTTTATACGAAAACCAATGGAGATAATTTTAAAATAGAGGAGTTTTACGATGGGTAAATAAGTCATCAACATAAAAAGTCGAAACCTTCCAGTTTGACAATTGGAAGGTTTTGACTTTAATGAAATGAGCTATTGTCCAATAGCTTGTTTTATATTTTCTAATTGCTGAGTAACCTCCTTTAAATCTGATTTTAAATCATCAGCTTGTTTTTTCAACAATTCATTTTCTTGGTATAAATCTTTCAATCGACTTTCCTTTTCATACAATTCATCTTGTAACCTTTTAACATCACTTTCAACAAAAATTTCAGAAGAAGGTTTTGAAGCAGAAGTTGCATTATCATTATTTGATGATTCAGTTGATTCAACCCCAACCATATCCTTTAATGTTTGTACTCCATCTTCCCCTTTTAAATAGGATACACCGAAAAATAAAGAAGGTAAAAAAATGATTAGAAATAAAAAGAATCGTGAGAACGCAGTCAATTGTAATTTTCTTTTTGCCATAATTTATATTTTAACATGTTTGATTATTTAGATAAATACTATAATAAAAACAAAATTTAAATCAACTTTTCTTAATGATCGATTTCAACGTGACCACATAATTTATCCACGATAAGTAAAAGTTTTTCAATTATTATTTATTACAAATATAAAAGTACTCTAACTATTACGAAGGATTAATCTACCGATTTTATAAAAAACAGGATGAATTGAAATATTGGAAATTCGTTTAGCACATTTTAATAATTATTTTTGCAAAAAATTAAACCTAATAAAAGTATCCACTCGTTAAAAGAGTATTTATTCAAGGTTTTTCTGATCTACCTAATTTAATTTTCATCATTTTGAAAATATAAATTTTATGGTTTTAAAAAAATATGTTGCTCAAGTTGGTAAGTAAAAAACTAAATTCCTTATTTAAATGATTCGCTATAAAAAAGACATTGATAATATCATCACCCTTACGTTAGATATGGAAGGACGAAATATCAACATTATCAATCATAAGATTGGTGCACAATTTACTCCCGTAATGCAACACCTTAAAGATGAGAAAGCCAGAGGTTCACTGCGAGGCATCATAATAACTTCCGCCAAAAATAATTTTTTAGCTGGCGGTGATTTAGATTATTTACATGAAGTAACCGACCCTGAGGCCATATTTGATTTCTCTCAAAATATGCAAAAATTTTTCAGAGATTTGGAGAGTCCGGGTGTACCTGTAGTAGCCGCTATCAATGGTTCAGCTTTAGGAACTGGATTCGAGTTAGCCTTGGCTTGCCATTATCGAATTGCGATTGACAACCCAAAAACAAGATTAGGACATCCTGAAGTGACTCTTGGTATTATGCCAGGAGGTGGAGGTGTGATCAGAATGTTGTGGACTCTTGGGGTAGAAAAAGCTTATCATGTTTTAGCGGATGGGAAAAGGTTTTTACCAAAAGAAGCACTAAAAGCAGGGATCGTCGATGTTTTGGCCAAAGATGAAAAAGAGATGCTATATATTGCAAAACAGTGGCTTTTGGAAAATCAAGAAGGACGAAGAACTTGGGATACTAACAATGGTAAAATTCCAGGAGGTCGAGCAAAAAACAATGAATTAGGTCAACGAATTTCATTATTGACTGCTCAACTTATGCGTGATACTGAAAATAATTACCCTGCTCCTGCAGCAATTTTAAATACTTTAACTGAAGGCTCTTTAGTAGATTTTGATACTGCTTGCCGAATTGAAAGTCGATATTTTACTGAATTAGTTAAAAGTAGAGAAGCCAAAAATATGATAAAAGCATTTTGGTATGACTTCAATGCCATCAAGGAAGGTAGTAGTCGCCCTAAAGGTTACGGGAAATTCCGAGTCAAGAAAGTGGGTATTATTGGAGCAGGTTTAATGGGCTCAAGTGTAGCATTTATTTGTTTAATGAATCGAATGGAAGTCGTTTTAAAAGATATTTCTAAAGCAGTTGCAGAAAAAGGAAAAGATCTTTGCCAACAAAAATTAAATAGAATGGTCGAAAAAGGAAAATTGACTTCACTTCAAGTCCCTAAAATTTTGAAAAAAATAAATACAACTGATAATGCAGCAAAATTTAAAGATTGCGACATTATAATCGAAGCTGTCTTTGAAAATCAAAATGTCAAAGCCAATGTAACTCGCGAAGCCGAAATGCATCTGGATGAATATTCAATTTTTGCGACCAATACCATTTCGATTCCAATTACCAAATTAGCAACAGCGTCTGCCCGTCCTGAAAATTTTGTAGGCCTCCACTTTTTTGCTCCAGCAGATGAAGTTCCTTTGGTAGAAGTTGTCAGAGGAAAAAGGACTTCTAATGAAGCAATAGCAAAGGCTTTTGATTTCATCAAAGCCATTCGAAAAATACCAATTGTTGTAAAAGACAATTGGGGCTTTTTTGCAGCCAGAGTCCAAAATACTTTTATTCTTGAAGGGATTACCTTACTTCAAGAAGGATATGCTCCTGCTTTGATTGAAAATTTGAGTTTGCAAGCAGGAATGCCAAAAGGTGCACTAGCACTCGCTGACAATTTATCCCTAAACATTGTTTTACAATATGAAAATCAAGCTGCTGAAATTTATGGTTCAAAATATATTCGGCACCCAGCTGTTGATGTCCTATTAAAGATGATAAAGGATTTGAACCGTCAGGGTAAAAAAATGCGAGCAGGGTTTTATGATTACCAAAAAGATTCTCAACAATTATGGCAAGAATTGGACAACCACTTCCCTTCTCACAGTAACTCTGTTGCTAAACATGAAATTACCGAACGTTTACTTTTTGTTCAAGTAATTGAGGCATTCTGGTGCCTGCAAGAGGGAATAATAAAAACAGAGGAAGAAGGTAATTTAGGTAGCATTTTTGGATGGGGATTTCCAGCATTTAAAGGAGGTGTTTACCAGTTCGTAACCGACTATGGAATAAATGACTTCATCAAAAAGTGTGAGCTACTGGAGAAAAAATTAGGACCAAGATTTCAGGTACCAAAACGATTAAGAAAAATGGCTTTGATGGAAGTTGGTCAAGTATAAATACCTTATTTTATTGACAGAAGAAGAGAGTTAGCATTATGATGCACTAACTCCCTTTTTCTATCTTTTGACTCTTTGCATGACAACATTTTTAGAAACCTAGGACATTATTCTTCGGAGTATCTGTTTTCTTTTTTTCCTTTTTCTTATTCTTTTTAAAGTCCCCTTTCTTCCACGCATCAAAAAATTGCTTCCAAGCCACAGGACTAAAAATATTCATCGGAGGAGTTTGTCCTACGTGATAATAATTTCGAGCTTGCTGGCGGAGATAAAAGTCAGAACTTTCATTTCCATCAACTGGTACTGTATTTCTCATACGTGCCAATGCATCTTCCGCCAAACTAGCAACAGCTCTTTGCTGCATCTGAGCAGTAACATCCATCGCCAAAAATTCTTGTTTAAAATGCTCTCGGCTTGGCCATGGGAAGACTATAGCCTCTGGAAGATTTATCGTATCCTGTGTCATTAATTGAACTATTGAATATCGTTGTTCATTTAGTGTATCAGGGACTGTAAATATAACAGTTTGATAACCTATCGCAGAAAACTCAACTTCCTCTCCTTTTTCAGCAACAATGGAAAAGAATCCACTAAAATCAGAATAGGTTCCGCGACCTGAATCTTTAATAAAGATATTAGTGTAAGGAATAGGCATTAATTGCTCATTAGAACCATCCAATATCATCCCAGAAAGTTGAATCAGACTACTATCTCTACCAAATTGAGCTGACAATTCATTTGTCAACAAAAAAGCTAAAAATGTAAAAACTAAATATTTAAATTTCATTTTGAATTTTTCTTTTCTCAAATGTAACAATGAGATCTACCTATTTTAAATAAGTCACACATTGACTAGTTGATTTTACAATTAAAAAATTGTGGCCTATTAATTATTTAATAAAGATAACGAAAACTCAGGAAGGAAACGTTGGGATCGCGATAAAATCATGTCTATTTTTTCTCTTAACAGACATTTAACAATCTAAATTGACGAATTAAGCAATCAGTCTATCAAGAGATTAATAGACTGATCACCTCATTCAGCTAAATTTATTTGAGTGCAATTTTCAAAACTTCATCCATTTTATCAACATAGTGAAACTTCAATCCTTTGATATAATTTTTTTCTATCTCGTCAACATTCTTCTTATTAACTTGACATAAAATCAATTCTTTGATTCCCGCTCGATTTGCTGCTAATATTTTTTCTTTGATTCCACCTACTGGTAAAACCTTACCGCGTAGAGTAATTTCACCTGTCATTGCCAAATGAGATTTCACAGGTTTATCATTAAAAGCAGATGCCAAAGCAGTCAACATCGTAATACCTGCTGAAGGGCCATCTTTAGGAATAGCTCCTTCTGGTACATGGATATGAACATCTTTTTTGGAAAAAATCTCTGGATCAATTTTAAACTTCTCTGCGTTTGACTTCAAGTAAGTTAAAGCAGTTGTCGCCGATTCTTTCATTACATCACCTAAGTTTCCGGTCAAAATTAACTTACCAGTCCCTTTGCTCAAGCTTGATTCAATAAATAAAATATCTCCTCCTACTTGCGTCCAAGCCAAACCTACTGTCACTCCCGCTACATGTGCTTCTTTATACATATCTTTCGAAAACTTGGTTGGCCCTAATAACTCGACAACCATCTCCGATTTTAAGCTAACATCGTATTTTTCTTCCATTGCCACTCGTTTGGCAATACCTCTCATTGCTCCAGCAATTTGTCGATCTAAACCCCGAACCCCAGATTCTCGGGTGTAGCCCTCAATAATTTCCTTTAAAATCTTCTGGGAGAACTTTACATTCTTTGCTCTTAGTCCATGAGCCTTTCGTTGCTTTGGTACTAGATGGTTTTTCGCAATTTGAATTTTTTCCTCTGTAGAATATCCACTCACCTGTATTATTTCCATTCGATCTAATAAAGCTGGTTGTATCGTACTTAAAGAATTTGCTGTTGCAATGAACAAAACTTTGGACAGGTCATATTCCAAATCCAAATAATTGTCTTGAAATGTTTCATTCTGCTCTGGATCTAAAACTTCTAGCAATGCTGATGATGGATCTCCACGATGATCTCTCCCCACTTTGTCAATTTCATCTAAGATAAAAACTGGGTTCGAAGTTTTTGCTTTTTTAATAGATTGAATAATCCTTCCTGGCATTGCACCTATGTACGTTTTTCGATGCCCTCTAATTTCTGATTCATCATGTAATCCACCCAAAGACATTCTAACGAATTTTCTACCCAAAGCATTTGCTATTGATCGCCCCAATGAAGTTTTTCCAACTCCGGGAGGGCCAACTAAACAAATAATTGGAGATTTCATGTCTCCTTTTAATTTCAAAACCGCCAAATGTTCTAAGATTCGATCTTTCACTTTCTCCAAACCAAAATGATCTTTGTCTAATTCTTTCTTGACATTTTTTAAATCGAATTTATCCTCCGTAAACTCATTCCATGGTAATTCCAACAACAAATCGATATAATTAAATAAAACAGAATACTCCGCAGCTTGGGGATTTACTCTCCCCAATCGAGTGATTTCTTTTTTGAAAGCTTCACCTATTGTAGTTGGCCATTTTTTCGTCTCCGCTTTGTCCATCATCACTTTTAACTCACCCTCTTGAGGATTTCCACCTAACTCTTCTTGAATCGTTTTGAGTTGTTGATTCAGGTAATAATCTCGTTGTTGTTTTTCAATATCACCTCGAACTTTGCCTTCGATTTTATCTTTAAGTTCTAATAATTGCAACTCATTATCCATATGATGCAAAATACTCTCTGCTCTAGTATCCAACTCATTAGTTTCTAAAATTTGCTGTTTCGCAGGTATTTTGATCCCCAAATTAGAGGCAATAAAATTGAGGAGAAAAGAATTTTTGTTAATATTTTTTAATATCACCATAGCCTCTGAAGGAATCTGTGGAGACAATTCGATGATTTGTTTTGCTATATCTTTAATTGAAGATATAATTGCATCAAATTCTAACTCATTTTTTGCAGACACATCTGCAACTACTGAAATTCGTCCTTCCAAGTGAGGCGTTGTTTTTGTCAATTCAGAAACTGCGAACCTTTTTCGACCTTGCAGGATAGCTGTAGCCGTACCATCCGGCATTTTTAATAACTTAATAATCCTTGCTACCGTCCCAGTATGGTATAAATCATCAAAATTTGGATCTTCTACCTTTGCATCTTTTTGCGACAACACCGCAACCATCCTATCACCTGCATAAGCTTTTTGAATTGCTTTTAACGACTTGTCTCGCCCAACTGTAATTGGGATCACAATCCCTGGAAATAGTACTGTATTTTTTAAAGCTAAAACTGGAATGATTTCAGAATACTCATCATCAGAAGTTGTATCATCTTCTCCTTCATCAACTTGAAACAAAGGCATAAAATCTGTTCCATCATCAATACCTTGTAGGTAAAAAAAATCTTCAAACATCATATTGTTGTATCTATTGTAAGATTGAATGTTGCCCATTTAACTCTAAAAGAAGTATGAACACAATCTGTATTTTTAGAAAAAAGCTGACTTAATTTAATTCAACGTACTTTATCATAAATATAGTTAGTGGTCAACATGTCAGCTTTGTGAAAAATTAGTTATTAACAGGTAATAGTCAATTGATGTGCCATTGCCAAAATCCTATTGAATAGGACTATTTGTGGCATTTCTGGTAAAAAAGTAAGACAAAAGGGCAGATAAACAATACTTCACCAATTTTAAACTAACGAAGCATTGTTTTTTTATGCTTCAACAGTAGATTTGTCGTTTATTTCCTCCTCAGCAATCTTTGCTTCAGGATCATTTTCATCATTCACAGAATCCAATTCTATTCTCAAATTATCAATAATAAAGTCTTGACGCTGTGGCGTATTTTTTCCCATATAATAAGATAAAATACCTTCAATACTTGTATCCTCTCCCATTAAAACAGGATCTAACCTTATATCTTCTCCAATAAAATCTCCAAATTCATCAGGAGAAATTTCTCCCAAACCTTTGAATCGGGTAATCTCTGCTTTACCTCTTAATTTTTTAATAGCTCCTTTTCGCTCCTTTTCAGTATAGCAATAATAGGTATTCTTTTTATCTCGAACTCGAAAAAGTGGAGTATCTAAAATATATAAATGTCCACTTCGGACTAAGTCTGGGAAAAACTGCAAAAAGAAAGTCAATAACAACAAACGAATGTGCATTCCATCAACATCTGCATCTGTTGCAATTACTACTCTATTATACCGAAGATCATCCATGCTATCCTCAATATTCAAAGCATGTTGCAACAAATTTAACTCTTCATTCTCGTAAACCACTTTTTTGGACAAACCAAAACAATTCAATGGCTTCCCTCGCAAACTAAAAACTGCTTGTCTTTGAACATCCCTCGCCTTTGTAATTGAACCACTCGCAGAGTCTCCCTCTGTAATAAATACAGTTGTTAATAATTTATCCTCTTCTGTTACTTTCTTTTTTGTATCGTTAAAATGTATTCGACAATCTCTTAATTTTTTATTGTGAAGGTTAGCTTTTTTAGCTCTTTGATTAGCTAGTTTTTTTATGCCCGCGATTTCTTTTCTTTCTCTTTCCGATTGTTGAATTCTTTTCAATAATGCTTCTGCAACGCTTTTATTTTTATGTAAAAAATTATCAAGTTTTTCTCCAACAAAATCATTGACGAATGATCGAACAGTAGCACCTCCTGGGGCAATATTTAAGGATCCTAATTTTGTTTTTGTTTGAGATTCAAAAACTGGTTCTTCCACTCGAACACTTATTGCTGCCACAATCGAAGCACGCACATCTTTTGCATCAAAATTTTTATTAAAATGTTTTCGAACAGCATTTACCAATGCCTCTCGGAAAGCGGCCAAGTGAGTTCCACCTTGGGTTGTATTTTGACCATTGACGAAAGAATAATATTGTTCCCCATATTGTTGGCCATGAGAAATCGCTAACTCAATATCCTCTCCTTTTAAGTGAACTATTGGATATCGCAACTCTTCTCCTCCAACTTTTTTGGTCAAAAGATCCAATAGCCCATTTTTAGAATAAAGAGTCTTTTTATTAAAATGAATCTTCAAGCCTGCATTCAAAAATGCATAATTCCATAGTTGAGCTTCAACAAACTCAGGCCTAAATTTATACTTTTTGAAAATAGATAAATCAGGTTCGAATTCAATGAGTGTTCCATTTTCCTCTTTTGTACTCTTCATTTTAGCATCATTAGTCAATACACCTCTTTCAAACTCTGCTAATTTAGTTTTTCCCTCTCGAAAGGCTTGAACTTTAAACTTATCAGACAAGGCATTGACAGCTTTTGTACCTACTCCGTTCAATCCGACTGATTTTTTAAAAGCTTTTGAATCATACTTACCACCTGTATTTATTTTGGAAACACAATCCACCACTTTTCCCAAAGGTATTCCTCGACCAAAATCTCGAACATAAACTCTTCCATCTTCGATTTTCACATCTACATGCTTTCCATGCCCCATCACATATTCATCAATCGAGTTATCAAATATTTCTTTAACTAGTATATAGATTCCATCATCAGGCGCAGATCCATCACCTAGTTTTCCAATGTACATCCCAGGACGTAAGCGGATATGTTCCTTCCAATCAAGGGATCTAATATTATCTTCGTTATAAGTTACTTCTGCCATCTTTCGGTATTGATTTTGATTTTTAGTGTTCCGAATACTATTCCTCACAAAAATAAAAGTTTTATTAAAAAAAAGAATTAATTACCAATTGAATTACACCACAATTATGATTAGTTTTCGAAATAAAAAACCTTCCGCTGTACAAAAGACAACGAAAGGCATGTAGTTTTACTCTAATAAGTTTGAGGAAATATATTTCAGTACATTTGTTAATCTAGAATATCTAGAATATCAAGTACCCTTTTTAATGTCTTTCTTTAAGTTTCGTCCGCATCATCGTTTTGTTGATCGGAATCATTTGAATCAAAATCTGTATTTCGATTGTCGTTTTGAAGAATAGAAAAGAAAAAATGCATAATTAAAATTTTTAAGAGTTAGAAGGTTCTGTCACGGGTTAACATTCGATGATTAAATTAGTTCAAATATGATATTTTGCTATAGGTAAATTTCGTACCAAATTTTATCTTGTTAGCAAATCATGCTGTGGCTCGATGCAACCACAATCCTAAAGTCCCTCCCTCATTTTGAAAACATTTTACCTCATTCACTAATTCCATATTTACATTATGAGTGAATTGAATGTCTGATTTTCGATCATCCCAAATCTCAACTTTCATTTCTCGAGCAAAAACTTTAGCTAAATCTCCCATATTTTTGGCAAATCCTTCACTTTTCCCCAAGGCTAAAAACAAATCAATTACTGCCATTCTAATAATTTCATATTTATCCAGATGCATTAAAAGTTGAAGTAAGTTTTTGCTTTTATAGTTTTGTCCTACCTCATGCATTTTGTCCTTTAATTCCTGAACAGAGTATCCTAAAAGGTTGGCTCGATACTTCCACCATTGGTATGGCTTACCTTGTGACTGGTTATATTTATTTTGATGTTGCTTTTCCACCGATTTTTGACAAGAAATCATCCCCATGACTTTCGTTAGTTCCAAAACTGCTAAAACTTGATCTTTTGTCAACATTTCCTCCTTTTTTTCTCTTTGCTCCAAAGAGAGAAAGTATTTTGCCACTTCTGCCTTAACTAAACTAGTTGAATTTAATGTGATCAACTTTGCTAATTCAAGAGAGATATAATAATCCTCCCTTTTTCCTTTAAGAGAACGCAAAGCATAATCGTGCATAACTTCAGGCTTTCGCACATCATCTTGAAATGCATAAATATCACAAAACCATTTTTTAATATTACCATTGTATTTATGAAGAGGTAAGTCTAAAACATCATGTAAGTTAGTAGCAGTGACAACTTGTGTTCCTTTTTTGCTTATTAAAATCTGAATATCCATTTTTAAAACTTTTTGTTATTAAAAAACGAAATTTCTAATCAAATAATTTCGAATACATAACAAATGTAGTATAAAACTTGCAATAAAACAACAATTTGTTTATTTGTTTTAAAATAAATTGTTTTAAAAGTGTTTTAATCTTAGAATACACATCATAACGTGCAGTAATAACTTAAGAATAGAGCTGTTAAAAATCAATTTGTCATCATTCCGATTACACACTACCGTACCTTTTTTAATCTAAAAAAAATCAAACTTAAAAGCAATCTTATTTGTTTTGAGAACCTAAAATTCCTATCGCATAAATATTGTTCACGTTTAATAAATTAAAGTTGGTTTTATTTTTGGGCCTGCTAAAGCAGACCGCCATGTTTTTTTCTTATATTCGCGATGTATTACTAAAATCAAATTTCACACACATGTTAAATCTAATCTTATTCGGACCTCCAGGGTCTGGCAAAGGAACACAAGCAAGTAAATTAGTTGACAAATACAGCCTATTACATATCTCAACAGGGGATCTTTTTCGATATAATATGAAAAATGATACTCCGTTAGGGATAGAAGCAAAAAGTTATATTGAAAAAGGAGATTTAGTTCCTGATTCAGTAACGATTAATATGCTTAAAGCAAAAGTAAATGAAAACTCTGATGTACCAGGTTACATTTTTGATGGATTTCCACGAACGATTGCTCAAGCAGAGGCGTTAGACAATTTTCTAGCAAAAAAAGATCTCGCTGTTTCTGGTTTGTTAGCATTAGATGTTCCTGATGAAGAATTGATAAAAAGATTACTAGAGAGAGGAAAAGATTCAGGTCGAGCTGACGATCAAGATGAAAATATCATTGCTAACCGTATTGAAACCTATAATAATGAAACCGCTCCTGTTTTTGGATTTTACGAAAAACAAAAACGCGCGAATAAGGTAGATGGGGTAGGTTCTATTGAAGAAATTTTTGAAAGACTTTGTGCGATGATCTTTTGGATGAAACGCTAAAAAAACACGGTTTTTTAATAAGTATTTCGAATGTCATTGTACTTTATGTGCGATGACATTTTTTATTGACCGAATTGAAAATCAATAAATTTATTGAATAGTTGAAAAAGAACTATTTTTGCAAAAAAGTTAGTAATGGCAGAACAAAATTTCATAGACTTTGTAAGAATTTGTTGTAGAACTGGAAAAGGTGGGCAAGGCTCTGCGCATTTCCGAAGAGATAAAATTACCGCGATGGGTGGACCTGATGGTGGTGATGGTGGTCGAGGCGGACATATTATTTTGAGAGGCAATCGAAATATATGGACTCTGCTTCCTGTTCGTTATCGAAAGCATGTAATTGCCAAGGATGGCGCTAATGGTGGTGAAAATCATCGAAGTGGAGCTGAAGGAGAAGATATATACATTGATGTTCCATTGGGAACTATTGCCAAAGACGTGGAATCAGGTGAAGTTCATTTTGAAATTACGGAACATGGCGAGGAAAAAATTTTAGCAAAAGGTGGACGTGGTGGTTTAGGAAACTCTCATTTTAAATCTTCTACTAATCAAGCTCCTCGATATGCTCAACCTGGCGAAGAAGGTGTGGAAGAATGGAAAATTTTAGAGCTAAAAGTATTGGCGGATATTGGTTTAGTTGGTTTCCCTAATGCTGGAAAATCTACCTTACTTTCCGTCGTAACTGCTGCAAAACCTAAAATTGCGAGCTACGCATTTACTACTTTAACTCCTAATTTGGGGATTGTAAAATATCGAGATCATCGATCTTTTATAATTGCGGATATTCCAGGGATTATTGAGAATGCACATGAAGGTAAAGGAATTGGTCATCGATTTTTGCGACATATTGAGCGAAATGCGATTTTACTTTTTATGGTTCCTTCTGATACAGACAGTATCAAAAAGGAATATGAAATTTTGTTGAATGAACTTAAAATGTTTAACCCTGAATTATTGGATAAACCTCGGATTTTAGCGATTACCAAAAGTGATTTGATTGATGAAGAGTTAAAGGAAATGTTGCAACCTGAATTACCAGTGGGAATTGAGACGGTTTTTATTTCCTCGGTAGCACAAATTGGTTTAGAGGAATTGAAGGATAAATTATGGGCGGCAATGAATGTGAAAGAGGAGAAATAATTTTCTATTGCATATAAAAAGTTAGGGCTATTAGCGATTTAAATGTTAATAGCCCTTTATTTTTCCAAAAAATAAAAGTTAATCCAAAACTACTTATCTTAAAAGATCGTTCATATTATAGAATTAAAACGAAAAAAAATGAATCGATTAATTTTTACACTTTTCATAGGAATTATTGCAATAACCTCTTGCAATAAAGAACCTGTGGATCGCTCACAAGTTTGCTTAAAAGTGCAGCATCATCAAGCGTTGATGCCGAATACCAAAGTTTATCTTAAATATAATGATTCTGTTTTTCCAGGTTACGACTTAAACAAACTAGATATTTTCGATGCTAATTTCCAAGTGGATGCGGATGGACAAGGGTGCATTGAAGGTTTGCCTTTGGGCACTCACTGGTTGGTGGCGCATGGTCGAGATGAGGAATGGGGAGATGAAGGGCAACGGATTAGAGGAAGTATTCGGATTAATTTGGTGGAGACTAGATTCCAGTTGGATACAATTATTTATGTGCAGGAATATTAAAGATGACTTTTCTTTTTTGTAAAATAGTATGAAAAATATAATCTCCATTCTTTTTCTTTCCTTCTCATTCTTTTCTGCTTTTCCCTAAATTAAGGATAAACCAACAGAAGTTAAATAAGTCGTTTTATTGATGAATGAAATGGATAACAAATGGAGGCAAACCGCAAGAAGACCTGCCAATATTTATTTACTTCACCTGTATCTTTTAAATCAGGAGGAATACCCACAATGGCTAGATTTACTGTTTCCGTTCATTTTTAAATGTAAAGCTCCAAACACAAAAATAAAAACTCCTATCTTAGACTCTTAAATATTCAAATTCTCAAATCCAATCAAATGACCAATCAAAAAATAGAATTCCTCCTCTCTGAACTATTCGAAGAATGGGCAGGCGTACCTCCAACATTAATTTTGCCTCTTGCTCCCTCAGCTTCACCTCGAATTTATTATCGATTGTCGAATGGTGACAAAATAGCTGTTGGCGCATTCAATGCAGATCGAAAAGAGAATGCTGCTTTCCTTTCTTTTTCCAAGCATTTTAAAAATAAAAAATTACCCGTTCCTGAAATTTATGTCGAGCGATTAGATGAAAATGTTTATTTGCAAGAAGATTTGGGAGCGACAACTTTGTACAGTTACTTGTTGCAAAAAGGAGATTTGTTTCCCAATTATTTAATTCAGATTTATAAAAAAGTTGTGGAAAGATTAGCTCATTTGCAAATTGAAGGAGGTACAGAAATAGACTACTCTTTTTGCTATCCACGCGAGCGTTTTGACAAACAAAGCATGCTTTGGGATTTCAATACCTTCAAATATTATTTTTTAAAATTAGCAAAAATTCCATTCGACGAGCAAGCCTTGGAAGAAGACATGCATCGTTTTGCAGATTATCTTTTGCAAACGGATTGTGAAAATTTCATGTTTCGAGATTTTCAAACTAGAAACATTATGATAAAAAATGGCAATCCATATTTTATTGATTATCAAGGTGGTAGAAAAGGTGCTTTACAATATGACTTGGCTTCTCTACTCTATCAATCTAAGGCAAATATTCCGCAAGACATTCGAGATGAACTTTTAAATCACTATCTCGATGCTGCAGAAAAACTCACGACTATCGACCGTGAGCAATTCAAACAATACTTTTACGGATACGTCTTGATGCGGAATATTCAGACATTTGGGACTTATGGCTTCCGAGGTTTGTACGAGCGAAAAGAGTATTTTATCAAAAGTATTCCATTCGCCATTCGCAATGTAAAATGGGTTTTGGAAAATGCAAAACCGCCTATCGAAATTCCTGAATTGGAAAAAGCATTGACCTCAGTTGTGAACACTAAAGCATTTGAACCATTTGATAAAATTAAAGGGTCATCGAGTTTACTCACAGTTGGCGTTCGAAGTTTTTCTTATAAAAAAGGTATTCCAGCGGATGACTCTGGACATGGGGAAGGTTTTGTTTTTGATTGCCGATTTATTCATAATCCAGGTCGTTACGAACCTTATAAAAAATTGACAGGCCGAGATGAATCTGTGATTAATTTTTTACAACATCATAGTAACATCGGAGACTTTTTAAATGAAACCTATCGCATCGTGGACAAAGCGGTGGAGAATTATATCGAAAGAAGCTTTACTAATTTAAATGTTAATTTTGGTTGTACAGGTGGGCAGCATCGATCCGTTTATTCAGCTGATTCGATGGCGAAACATTTGGAAGAGAAGTATGGGGTAAAAGTAGTTTTAGAGCACGTAGAGCAAGAAAGAAAGAATTGGAAAAATTAATTTTATGAAGGTAGAGACAAGGTAAATATAGTCTCTACCTTCATAATAAAAATATCAAAAAATCGCTTTCATCAAATCATTAAAATTCCCTGCCTCCTTAAACTGGTGATCTCGATACGTCGTCGCCGAGAATTTCAAATTTACAATTTGATCATTTTTTAAAAGCATTTCAATGGTAATATTTCCAAATTCCTGACCTGCTTTTTGACTAGCCACCTTTAGTTTCAATGAAGGTTTTAAATAATGCCGATGAATGGTTTCTACAGAATCATTCTTAGGATAAGTCCGAGTATCAGATACATAAATCCGGTAAGGTAATTCCTTCACCCTTTCTTTTAGATAATCAAACAGAAAAGTGATTTCTTCTAATCGATATTCCATATTGGAAAAATGAATCACGAAACCTTTTTTTGAAGCAGAATTCAAAAAATCAATCGAGCGATCAATATTTTTTGGAGAAGTGAGGAAAGTGAAATATTCATTTTTAAGCCAATCAATTAACCGACGAGCAGCAAGTGAATTTTTCCAATGTTCATAATCCACTACCTCTTTTTCCGAACGATCAATGACTTCATGAATCGTCGGATGAATCGATGAACTTGCCTCCGCAGCTGAGAATACATTTTTTATTTTTTTCCAAAAATCAGACATTCTGTTTTCTTTTTTAATAAAATAAAAAACGAGGGAAAAAGTTTAATCCTCATAACTACTAGCATTTTCTGGAATATCATAAACATTCGGATTGCTCTCCTCTTTTTCTATACTTTGTGTTTTCACTTTATCCATCATGTCCATCGTATTATTCCAGAGTTGTCGGAAAAGTGGAGTTATTTTCCCCAAAACAACCATTGTGTGATCAGGTAAAATTTCAAGTTGTTCATAGGTAATTGATTCTTTTTTTGTTTTAGGCTCTATCATTCTTGCTTCATTTCCAAAACGAACGAGAAAGCTAAAAAATACTACTAAAACACCACTTAATAATATCCCCCCAAACAATTGATTAATTGTATTGACATTTCCAGCTTTTAATATATTTTCTAAACCACGTGCTATCATCCTAATTAAAAACATCGCAAGTACAAATGATAAAAATAGCCCTGCAATATAGTATAAAGCAGAATCGTCATTAAAAGTAGTTTGAAGAAATTTGGTCATCCCATCGGAGAAAGTGATGGCGACGATTACTCCAAAAAAATAGGAAAAAACAGTGAAAACAGTGGAAATGATTCCCCTTGAATACCCTAGCCAGAAGCCTGTAGCAGCAAAAATAAAAAACATTAAATCGATTACCATAGTGTAGTTGCTGTTTTTAAAACATATCCATTTTGTGAATCTTTAGCTCAATTAATGATAGAGCTCAATAGTTAAATCGATTACTTAGGATTCAAATTTATATTATAACAAAACTTAAGTTTCTTAATTCAGTAGCAAAACTAAATTAAATATTTATGAATAAACAACGTTATTTTTTAGACGAATGAAACTTATATTTAGATACTATTTATTTGGAACCAACTTCCCTAACAATACAATAAGAAAACTTACAGCTAAAACTATAATCGGACTTTCGAATCCAAACAACCATTCACTTGAGATAATCTTGTAATAAAAACCAAGTAATAACAATACTCCAACAAGAATTGAGGCAATACCAAATTTTGGATTGACACCACCCCCTCGTAATATCATTAATGTTACTGGGAATAAAATAGCTAATCCACTAAAAGCTAATTTCCCCATATCAAAAATCGTTGTAAATGGTTGAGCAGCAATTGCCAATCCAATAAATGCTATAATTACAACCCAAATTCTTCCAATAAAAACTTGTTGTCTCAGGTCTATTTTTTTTCGATAGGGTAAAATAAAATCTCTAGTAACCATCGTGCTTAATGCTAACAATTGTGAATCTAATGTAGACATAAATGCTGCCAATGCCCCAGTCATCACTAAAGCTGCGAACCATTCTGGGCTATGTTCAAGTAACATTTTTGGTAAAATTTGATCGGTCTCTTTTTTCATCAATTCAGGTTCCAAACTCATCAAATCAGGAAAAGTCAAATGCCCTAAGACTCCAATTATTACTGGAAGAATCGAAATAAACAGTGGAATCAAACCATAGAGTAATGCTGACTTTTTCAGAGTCGGTAAATTTTTAGCAATATAAAACCTCATAAAAATCTGTGGAAACATTGGAATGCAAAACATCCAAAAGATTAACATACTAAACCATTTTTGAGGAGGGTAAGCATTTCCCATTCCTTCTCTAAAAAATAATTCTGGTTGTATTTCAAAAACTTTTTCATTCGCCAATGTTAATCCACCTAAACTATTACCAATAACCATAACTGCTGCCAACATTAAAGTAATTGCCAACATTCCTTGTTTTAAATCCGTCTTCGCCACACTTTTCATTCCTCCTATCCAAACATAACCGATGGTAAATAAGGTCAAAAGAGTAGCGCCCAAAAAATAAGGGACTTGCCCTTGTGTAATTGCTTCTAAAATATATCCAGAACCAATAATTTGCAAAGCTAAGTAAGGAAAAGTAAATAGTAACATTATGCCTGAATACAAATACGCTAAAATCAAACTTCCAGTCTGATCTCGAATTAATTCTGCAGGAGTGATATATCCTTTCTGTTTTCCGAGCCTCCAAATTTTAGTTCCCAATAGAAAAAATGACAAGCAAGCAAAGCCTGTCCCAAATGCCATCACCACATAATGTGAATACCCAATTCGGTAACCTGCACCTGCAAATCCTAAAAAATAAAAAGCACTAAAATTTGTTGCTAAAATAGTAAAAAACAATGCTAATGTTCCTAAATTCCGATTAGCTAGGAAGTACCCTTCAGGCGTTGTTACATCTTTTTTTGCCCCACGTAAGCTTCCTAAAAAAACAATGGCTATGTAGCCTATTAAAATTACGTAAACCATTTTTTAGATTTTAATTTATCTTTTATGCTTAGACCGTATAATCTTAAGTCATTAAAAACCAGTTAATTTATTTCCAATACTTCTTTGAGAAAAAATAAAACACAACGATAAATAAAAAATGAATTATTATAAACCAACTTAACCAAACGGGAAAACCCAGAAATGAGGTTCCATTCTTCCATGTAGTAAATAAATAATCTTGTGTTAAAAGTAAAAGAATAAGAAAGGCTAAGATCCAAAAGAATCCATTTTTATTTTTCATAGAAGGTTTGTGTTCTTTCATTCGATAAATATATCAAAATTGTTTTTAATTCTAGAAAACCTCTGCATTATGAGATAAAGTAAATAAATTATTATTAAACGTGGTATGTAAAAGGTAATAGGTATGGAATATGTAAAAATTGAAATCCTATAAGATTGCTGCATTGATTCAACAATATATGATTGGGTATAAAAATAAATTTCAAAAATAGCGAAACTAGAAATCCATTACTTTACGATAACGATAGCACACTACTCTCAAATATATTAGCTGCATCATAAAATTTATCTTACTTAAATAGTAATAACCTTTTCTAAAATAAAATCTTTGACATTATTAATCGTGTCTAACATGCGGATATACGAAAGTTTTCGAACTAGTGATTTCGAATTTTAAATACCATGTGCTTACCAATATGAATAATACTAACTTTCTCCACTTAACATTTAATTGAAAAAAACTACTTGAATTAGTTTTATAATTCTACCTCTTAAAATCATTAGATAAAGAAGGTTTCAATCCCAAAAGACTTTATATTTCTGCAACAAGTGCCTTCCATCTTTTGCATATTCACCTCTATATTCATTTTAATTATATTTATATGACTTCTCATACTTAGGTATCAGGTGAGCAAATTTTGGTAATTACTATTACCTTATATTTTAATGCTAAAAGTACTTTTCAGTTTTTTTTCAAAAATAGGTGTTCCAACAAAAAAGGATTACCCAATCATAATTTGGATAATCCTTTTTTAAACTTTTATTGTCAACACTTTTTAAGCCCCCACCCTTTTATTTTTTTCTTTACTTCTTGCTGCTTCTTTGAAATATTTCATCGGCACCCACAACATTCCAAAGCATTCTCCATGCTCTTTATCCAGATGTTTGTGATGAACTTTATGTCCTTTTCGCAAACCTTTAAAGTAAACACTATTTGTATTTCTGAAAATCTTAAATCGTTGGTGAATAAAAATATCATGTACAAAAAAATAAGCTGCTCCATAAGCCATGATTCCGAATCCTATCCAAATTCTTACATCAAACCCTGGTGTTTCAAAACCAAAATAAATCAAAGCAATACTTGGTATTGCAAACATGACGAAGAACAAATCGTTTTTTTCGAAAACGTGTGGATACTTCGGCTCATGGTGATCCGCATGCAGATACCAAAGAAATCCATGCATGACGTATTTATGGGTAAACCAAGTGATACCCTCCATTATTAAGAAGGTTAATACTAAAATTAAAATGCCAATCATTGTCATTTATTTGTTTATTAATTTTGAAACTGACTAGAGTCAATTATTATAGCAAATTCAAACGTAATTTTAAAAAACATCTACAAGTCAACCATAGTTTTCGAGGATTAGAAATTCTAATTCTCTCATTCATGATTCGTTGTGGAGTAAGCATAGTGATTTTTTGAAATAAAGCAGTGTAGTAACGATACGCAGCATAAACACCTAAGCGAGAACTTTTCGGCAATTGCTTTATTCCAATCAACGCAGTATCAAAATCAGCTCGAATATCCTTTTCGATTTCTATTTTTTGGTTATGATTAAAATTTTCAAAGTTTACTCCAGGAAAATAGGTACGTCCCATACCATCGAAATCAGCTTGAATATCTCTTAGGAAGTTCACTTTTTGAAACGCTGCACCCAATCTCATAGCGGATGGCTTGAGGTATTGATATTGTTCTTCATTTCCATTTGTAAAAACTCGTAGACACATCAAGCCTACCACTTCAGCAGAACCTAAGATGTATTTTTCATAGGAAGCCATGTCATGAAAATTTTGATGTAAATCCATTTCCATAGAATCCAAAAAGGTATCTATTAATTCTTTTTCAATTTTGTAGTGATTTACCACTTCTTGGAAGCTATTAAGAATTGGATTCAAGCTGATTTTTTCCTCAATTGCTTGATAGGTTTGTTCGCGAAACTCCTTCAACATTTTCGCTTTATCGAAATCATGAAAACTATCTACAATTTCGTCAGCTAATCTTACAAATCCATAAACCGAGTAAATGGGAGAATGAATTTCTTTACCCAACATAATAATGCCCATCGAGAAGCTCGTACTGTAAAGTCGAGTCGTTGATTTGCTGACTTTGCGAGAAAGCGTGTCATATAATTCTTTCATAATCAGTTAAATGCTAGTTTATCAATACTTACAAAAAAAATTACTCTAAACTTTTGTAAAAAAAACTTAGAGTTTGTGTAAGTTATTAAATAGAAATTTTATTTAAGTCATCTTTCGCATTTTTTACAAAATCTTTTTCCAAACCAAAAACTTGCTGTCCTACTAGGTCTGCTGCAACCATTCCTGATATAAGGGAGGGAGGAACCCCAGGACCTGGCGTAGTCAATTGTCCAGCATAATACAAATCATCTACCTTTTTACTTTTCATCTTTGGTTTAAAAATCGCAGTCTGGAATAAGGTATTAGCTAAACCATATGCATTTCCTTTAAAGGAGTGATAATCTTTCTTGAAATCATTAACAGAGTAACTTTTCTGGTAAACAATGTGTTTTCGAACATTTGTTCCAGTCGTTTTTTCTAGTCGAGTCATTACTTTGTCAAAGTATACTTGGCGTAATTCATCATTATCTTCTAAATTTACTGCAATAGGTATGAGTATAAAAATATTTTCGCTTCCAATTGGAGCTACCGAATCATCTGTTTTTGAAGGGCAACATACATAAAAGAGCGGATCATCTGGATAAGATGGATCTTTGTAAATCGCTTTGGCGTGAGCTTCAAAATCAGTATCGAAAAATAAATTATGATGATTGAGTTTTGGGATTTTTTTGTTGACACCTAGATAAAAGATCAGGGACGAAGGAGCTAAATGCCTTTTGTCCCAATATTTTGGTGTGTATTGTCGATTTTGTTTTTCTAATAAAAACTGATCTACATGGTGGTAATCTGCAGAAGCAATTGTTACATCTGAACGAAATTCCTCTCCTTTGACTTGAATTCCTTTTGCTTTTTTATTTTCGACAATAATTTTTTCCACCTCTGCACCTGTCTGAAACTTTACACCTTGTTCGAGAGCAACGGACTCCATTGCCTCAACAATCTTATACATACCTCCCATCGGGTACCAAGTTCCATCAGTCAATGCTGAGTAGTTCATTAAGCTGTATAAAGCTGGTGTATCTTGTGGCATTGCTCCCAAAAACAAAATCGGGAATTCCATTAATTTTCGTAAAAATGGATGCTTGAAATATTTAGCTACATACTTATCAAACGGTTTAAAAACATCTAATTTTAGGGAAGCCATTGCCAATCGAGGGTCAAGGATTTCAGTGAAGGAGATGTTAGGCCTGTACACTAAATCTTTAACACCTACTTCGTATTTGTATTTTCCTTCCTTAAGAAATTTTCGGAGCTTATCCGCGCTTCCTTTCTCTAAATTTTCAAACATTTCATAAATTCCTGAAAGTTCTGCTGGAACATCCATTCGTTGGTCATTTTCAAAAAAAATGGTAAAGCCAGGATCTAATTTTTTTAGGTCATAATAATCTGCTCCCTTTTTTCCAAAACGATTGAAAAAACCTTCAAAAACATCAGGCATCCAGTACCAACTTGGCCCCATATCGAAGGTAAATCCTTGTACTTGAAACTGTCTTGCTCGGCCACCAATCGTTTGGTTTTTTTCAAAAACGGTTACATCTATACCTTTTTGAGATAAACTAGCTGCTGTAGCTAGGCCCGCAAATCCAGACCCTATAATATGCGCTGTTTGTTTTTTCATATTATCCAAACAAAAGGAAATTAATTTTTGTTTAACAAAAAAAAGATTGATTAAAATAAAGTTGTTCTTGAATCTAATTTTTTACAAGATCACATTAATTTAATAATTTTTACTTAAAATCATCTCGATTTTTTTGCTCTAAAAAAAGTTTAGGCAAAAAAATTAAATAGATCAGCTTATCTCTATTCAAACTATAGATAACATTATAACACCTAAAATTTTTAAAGATTTTACAAAGTCAATATTGATCGCAATTCTCCATTTTTTATTTAGATTATACCTCACCTCAACTACTTCTTAACCATTCATAAAACCAGGTTAAATTTCTAAAAGGCCGTTAAAGCCTCCCAATTCTCTATCACTAGTCCAAAAACAATAAAAAAAATGTAGCAGTTTTTGTTCCACTTGCTTCTGCTTTAAAGCTTTGTTTTAACAAATTTAAATAAGCCAGAATATCTTTTTTTTGTAAGGCAAAAACCATCGTATGAACAAATCCTAAAGCAGAGTAATTCCCATACACTCAGTTTACAATATTTTATTTACTGCATCAACAATTCTAACAACAGGACTATTCAAAAAGGGTTGGTTGTACATTTTTAAAACAGCTAAACCCTTTCCTTTTTTATCATAAAGAGAAACAGGCACAAAAGCGTATCAATGGCCTCTACTACTGGGGAATATCAATACATTATCTTAAAAATCTAGACAAATGGAGCAACCTGAAACTTGTTGAAAAAGCAAAAATACTAGCTTATCTTCAATTTTGGATTTTAATAGTCCAACTTCAAAATCTCTTTCCCAAGTTACTTTTCCGAGTTCTTCGTGATTGCTACTTTCTATTTTTGGAACATCTTAATTTCTCTTTGCTATCATTAAATTAAAAAGCAAATAAAAGAAAAATAGTTCCTAGCATAATCGATAATCTTTTTTTCAATAAAACCACACTAACTATTCTGAGTATATTTCCTAAGTAATAATTTTCTTTATGGCTAGTTATTTCTTGTATCTTGGTTTCAAAATATCATTGAATGTTTTCATCACCTTTTCCACTTTCGGTCGACTCACATTGTATACATAACTTTGCTGAGGATTTATCTCATAAAAATTTTGGTGGTATTCTTCTGCTACCCAAAATTCATCAAAAGCTTTTACTTCAGTAACTATTTCATTATTAAAAGTCGATTCGTTCAAAATTTTAATTTTTGCATCAATAATTTCTTTCTGCTTTTTATTTTGATAATAAATAGCCGATCGATAAGACGCACCAATATCATTTCCCTGTCGATTTAATTGAGTCGGATCATGTGCAACAAAAAATATGTCCAACAATTTATTAAAACTAATTAATGCCGGATCAAAATAAATTTGAATCGCTTCCGCATGCCCTGTGGTTTCTGAGCAAACTTCTTTGTAAGTTGGATGTTCTGTATTTCCACCAGAATAGCCACTGATTACATCTATTACTCCATTGATTCTTTCGAATGATGCTTCAGTACACCAAAAACATCCACCGGCAAATGTCGCAACTGAATATTTTCCATACCCCTTTCCTTTAACATAATTTCCAATTCTTGGATTTTTAGTATTATCCATTTTAGGTGTTCCACCATTTTTTGGGCTACAACCCAACGTTGCAAAAATTAACAGGACTGAAATAAAAATTAACTGTTTCATATTTATAAGATTTTTATTAGAGACAAAGAGTAGGATGCCAGTGCAATAGAAATATTGCAAAAATATCTGGTTTTCGTGATTTGGATTTAAAAATTTGTCAAGATATTTTGCCTTCAAGTACGTTTATTTTTAAAATCCACTCCTCGGGTAATTCTACTTTTTTAAAATTATGATAATCGTAAGCAATAATAGAATTTTTATTAATTGCCACAAGCCTTTGGTGCTTGTGACTAAACATGTGACATTCTACAAAAAATCGATCGTATTTTATTTCGACTGTTTTTACACCAATCGAAATTGTATCAGGATAAGTAACTGGAAAAATGTACTTACAATCTTGCCATCCTAAAATAGGTCCTATTTGTTCGGTAAATGAATTATCTAAATTCATTCTATCAAAGTAAGCAATTCTGGCAGATTCTCCCCAACGAATATATACGGAATTGTTGACATGTTTGGCGGCATCCATTTCTCCCCATTGCACAGGAAGTTCAATAATTGAGGGAAATTCTTTGAGCAGTTCTCGCATACCTATAATATTTCTGAAAAGAATTTATTTTGAAGAATTTTATTTTTTTGAAAATACTTTTTGAGATTTATGTATGCTTGAGTTGAAACTTCGCAAGTTAAAATTTCACTATGCAAAGATTCAATAACTAGCAAAGCACTTTTAATATTTGTTTTTTCTAACTCCTCAAATATGTTCCCTTGATTTAATAATTTTTCGGAGATACTTAAATTTATTGAAGTGATTTCATCATAAGCAATCAACACACCTTTAAGATACTGTGTTTTATTGATGCGAGCTAAGAGTCCGTTTTTCAATAATTCAAAATTAAGATGTGGAATGTCACTTCCAGCTGTTTCTTCTACAAATTTATCTACTTTTGATAAGCCTGAAATATACTTAATTTTGGGAGAGCCAACGCCACCCATTTTTATTTTTTCAATAAGACCAAACTGTCCTCCGTATTTCCGAAGCAACTCCCACGGGGCGCTTCCTTGTGGCTCGAGTTCACAAACTTGCATGTTTTTTTTTATTTAAAACATCTCTAGTTTTAAAAAGTTGTAGAGAATAGTCCTATTGATATAATCGAAGCAATTCTTCTTGACTTGCTTTGCAAATTCCAAATTCCGTAATTAGTCCAGTTACCAATCTTGCTGGGGTAACATCGAAAGCAAAATTTGCAGCTGGACTTGCTTTGGGAGTAAGTAAAATTTTTTTTGTTTCACCATCACACATTCCTTGAATATATTTTACTTCCTCCTCTCCCCTTTCTTCAATTGGAATTTCAAAGCCATTTTTTAAAGAAAAATCAATACTACTTGTTGGCGCTCCAACATAAAATGGAATGTTATTATCTTTCGCTGCAAGTGCTTTTAAATAGGTTCCAATTTTATTGCATACATCTCCATTACGTGCAGTACGGTCTGTTCCAACCAATACCATATCGACTTCTCCATGTTGCATTAGATGTCCACCAGCATTATCTGTTATGACGGTATGAGGCACACCATGTTCCTGTAATTCAAAAGCAGTTATTCTTGCTCCTTGATTTCGAGGGCGAGTTTCATCAACCCAAACATGAACAGGAATTCCTTTATCATGCGCCGCATAGATTGGTGCAGTTGCAGTTCCGTAATCAATGCAAGCCATCCAACCAGCATTGCAATGAGTTAAAATATTAACAATCTGTTCTGTTCTTTGATAAATATCTTCTATTAATGGCAATCCAAATTCTCCGATTTTTTTGCAACGATCAATACTCTCTTTTTTGATACGCTCTGCATTTTCTAAAAGTATAGAGGGAAGGATTTTATAATTTTCAGAAACTAATTCCAATTGTTGGTCGACCGCCCATGCAAGATTAACCGCAGTCGGCCGAGCAGCTTTTAACTTTTCTGCTGACTCATTAATGTATTTTGTAAACTGCTGATTATCAATAGCTTCTAGTGCGGATAAATACATTCCAAAAGCTGCAGCAACTCCAATTAGTGGTGCCCCCCGCACATGCATCTCACGGATAGCTCGTTCAACATCGTCTACTGTTTCCAAATTTTCGATCACAAACTCGTGTGGTAAAAATCGTTGATCGATAATTTGTACAATTTGTTCATCATTTTCTTTTAGCCAAATAGTGTGGAATTTTTTTCCATTAATTTTCATTTTGTAAATTTAAAAAAGGAGAAGGAGAAAAGTAAGTCATTTTGGGGTAAACATAGGATTTGATTGTAAAATTAGTTTATGAAGATTCAAGTGTTAACCGTTCAAAGCATCACCAATTTTTGTTTTAATAAAAAATATTGGTAATAATAATTTTGAAAGACTCGATGCCTTCTTTGCAATGAATATTTTTTCTTCAGTCCTACTCAAACAATATCAGCATCGTTTTAATTTCCTCAAATCATGTTCAATTACCGAAAAAAAATTAATGAAGGAATTTCTGGTACAATATAGACAGGCTTATCTTTCTAAATTAATACCCCACCCTCTTCATTATATTCTGCAACTCTTTTGTAAAAGGTAACATTTTTTAGATAATAGATATTATAGAGACTTTAGCGTAACCGGTGAGTTCCTAATTTTTCCCTAAAAATAAAAAATTAAAGAAAAGAGGTTTACGTTTTTATCATTAAGGATTAGAATGATATGTCGGCGAATGAAAGTGAGCTTTTAGATCATAAAAAAACAACCTTAATGAAAAATCTAATATTATTATTCGTATTTGTTTTTTTTGCATCGTGCCAAACCCAATTGTCTAATTCTGTCCCTTTCTTCGATGAAGGAAAACCGGTGAAAGTTGTTCAGGCTGGAGTTAACTTTTCGTCCTTCTCTGTCTCGAAAAATTGGTATTCCGAGATAAGTGAATTAGAACAATTTGAAAATTATGAAGAAGAGAATGGCATTTTATTAGGAAAAGGACATTCCATTGGAACTTATTTTTACTCAAAGGACCCACAAGAAAAAATAATTATCTTAGAGGAAATTAGAAATCTACCAAATGGAGAGGCCACTTTTCGGAACCTAGATATGGTGAAAATAAAATTAGAGGATAATCAATTCTTAACAACAAGCTTTTGCTCAAAAGAAGAATTTGATGATATTCCATTTTTAGCAGTATTTGAAAGTAATTTGCCAACCACTCCTAGAAAAAATATCATCAAAGCCTGGGAAATACAATTAGATAATTTTCGATTAGAATCCATCTCAGTCAAAGATATCCAATGCCCAGATGAATTTTAGACGATGAGTATATTGAGACCCTGGGTTAAAAATTAAGATTGCTTTTTAACGATTTTAAACTTAATTTTCGCTCTAATTAATTTTTCAACACAAAATTCTATCCTTAAATGAGTGCAACGCAGGAGATGCCCTATTTTATAAAACCCTCCATTAACCTGACAACCAATAAAAAAAGAGCTGCATATGAACAAGCTTCATTAGGAATTGACGCTAATTTGATAAAAGAATCTAATTTGATTCTAAAAATGGTAACAATCAATTGCATTTTGAAAACCTATTTACCTTATTATTATTGGGTTGGTTTTTATATAGTTAATAATGGGCGACTGAGTGTTGGTCCATATCAAGGAACTTTAGGTTGTTTACATATTGATTTTTCAAAAGGAGTCTGTGGCCGTGCTGCAAGAGAAGAGAAAACACAGATAGTAAAAGATGTGCATTTACTTAATAAAGACAAAGCACATATTGCTTGCGACCCTAACTCCCAATCTGAAATTGTTGTGCCTGTATTTGATAAAGACAAAAATTTAATCGCCGTTTTTGATGTAGACAGTACTTTGAAAAATTCCTTTGATGCAATTGATCAATTTTTCTTAGAGACTATCATTAAAAAACATTTTACAGATTAGATTTCCTTTTCTTGGATCTTCCTCTATTTAGAGTAAACCTTACTTAAATTCAACTTTTTAAATTATAAAAAAAAAAATACATCTACCGTTCTCAATGAAAAAGGTACCGTTGCATAAACCTTTTGCAAAAAATATTTATTTTTTCAAGGTCCAATACTCCAAATAAGTATATTTGGAAAGGTCTACAAAGAACTATTATACAAAACAATACTATTACAAAAACTGGAAACACTATGTATTTGAATTGGTCAAAATTTAATATGCCGTACAGAGAACGATATATCAAAAACAAAATACCTGCAATCTCTGGAATATACATGTTGTATGTTCAAATGGAAAATGAGAAATGGGAATGCTTCTATATTGGCAATAGCGAAAATCTACATGACTCAATGGTCGCCCATTTAGAAGAAAAGAACAATCCACAAATTAAAGAAAATATTAATGATTATGTCTGTGGATTTGAATATGCAGCTATCGATGATGCCGACGAAAGAATTGCAGCATGTAAATATCTTTTTGACAAATTAAATCCTGAATGCATGGAAGACCCAGGAGGGGAAGGAGTTCGCGTAAATATTGCTAAGAGTTGGTAACTAATTTTTAGTTAAATGAAAAAAGGGATAAAAATTCCATAGAACCTTTACCCCTTTTTTTATTTATTAAATGTTAATTACTCTTCTTCACTTGGAGCATTTTCATTTTTAGCTTTCTCTACTCCATCTTCCTCATTTTTCAACTCATCATTTGCCGGAACTCCATCGGCTTTTTCCTTTTCAGCATCCGGAACCTTAAAGTTCTCAACAGCTTGATCAATTTTTTCACTGACCACATGAGCAACAGCTTTAACTGTATCTACAACATTTTCCAGAGTCTCTTCAATTTCAGTTGCAATCTTTTCAACTGAAGATTCCTCTGGAGCAGTGGCTTCATTGTCTTTTAATTTCTCTGCAGCTTCTTTCAATTTACCATTGTCACCTGCACGGGCAGCCTCATCTGCTTTGATCTTTGCTTTGATTTTTTGAGCAGCCTCTGCTTTGGCTTCTTTCACTTTTTCCTTTTCAGCCCGAACGATATCTTTTTCCTTTTGGACTTCTATACGTTTTTCCAACTCTGCTTTGGTTTGCAACATTTCGCTCAACTTTTCTTCTTTAGAACGAATTCGTTCTTTAACCATCATCATCTTCGCTTCACGCAATTGAGCTTCCAATTGTCCTCCACTTTGTCCTGCTTTTCTGTTTTGAAAATCTAACTCACGCTTATCACGGTTAATAGATTGTTCCATCTTACCCAAAGCAGCCATCAAACCATCATATCTTCGTCTCAATCTTTCAGAAGGTGTTGAATTTCCTGTATTAGAATTGGAATCACCACCATATCTTTTATTTTTTACTTCTTTAAATAGACCATCTAATTGATCCCAAATGGTAGATCGATGTTCTCGAGAAAATTTAGTGTCTTTAAATTCTCTTTGAATTTTTTTCAAATCCTCAAAAATACCATTTAGGTTCAATCCCTTTTCCAATCTCTCCTTAATTTCACCGAGGCCTGTTTTAAACATATTCATATGCTCCTCAGACTTTGACTGAAATTCTTTATCTAAAGATTTTCTTAGTTCTTTCATCTTACCAAACAATTCGTTCGTGCTATCTCTCAGATCATTGGCATGCTCTCTGAACAAATTACGTTCACGTACTTGTGTTTGAACTTTTGCCCAAAAACCCTTTAATTCCTCCCATACGTCTCCACTATAATTATTCAATTGTGCAACTTTTTCCTTAATCTCTTGAAGTTCTGTTTGGTATGTTTCATTTAATTTTGAAGACAAAACCATAAAATGCCATTCAGTTTGTGCACGTTGAATTAAATCTCCTCTTTCTACTTTTAAATCTTCGGGTAAGAGACTTTCAGTAATCGAAAGTTCTTTTTCAGAGTGTGTAAACCCCTCCGGGAAGTCTAAATCAATTCCATTCCGCCATTCATTAAGCATTTTTTGAGAAAAATCCTCGGTGGCGATTTTTTCGGAAAATGTCCATAAATCAACTTTATTCTCTTGTGGTCGAAGTTGTAAGGCTATCAAAATCCTTTCATCTTGGGCATTTTTGCCCCAAAGTACTAGTTTGGTCTTCATGTTACTGTAGATAAATGTTTACAAAAATTATACTGTAGTTTTTAAATTTTACTGCAATTACCATAGACAGAATCCATTTATTGTATTTGAGTAAAACCTATTTAAATCTAAAATTAAGCCTTTTGTTGGTTTTTAACACTTTCAAATTTTAAAAATGGTGGCTCTCGTTTATTATTCTATTTTTTTTACTCTAAAATTATGAAAATACAAATTAAAGGACAAATTATTTGTGATCGTTTATTTGACCCAATTATATTCCCAACGTTGAAGTTTAAAATATTATTCGTGGCTGTAAAACTATATCGTAAAATACAACCTTTATGAAAACACAACCTTCTAAACCTTTATTCCTACCAAATTGTTCTCAACCAAATATTGAGCAATCTGGATAGCATTAGTTGCCGCTCCCTTTCTAAGGTTATCAGCAACAATCCACATATTCAATGCATTGTCTGCAGATTCATCTTTTCGCAATCTTCCTACGAATACTTCATTTTTATTTTTGGAAAAAAGAGGCATCGGATATTTATTATTTGCCAAATCATCTTGAACAATTATTCCTGGCGCTTCATTTAACATTTTTCGAACTTCTTTAATTTCAAAGTCATTGTGAAACTCTACATTCACACATTCTGAGTGCCCACCTTGAACAGGCACGCGAACTGCTGTTGCGGTAATTCTCAAGCTATCATCACTAAAAATTTTGATAGTCTCATTGACCAATTTCATTTCCTCTTTAGTATAATCATTATCCAAAAAGACATCACAATGTGGAATACAATTATCTAAAATTGGATAATTATAAGCCATATCATCCGGAGTCTTGCCTTCTTTTTCAGCCTCATATTGATTTACTGCTTTCACTCCGGTTCCTGTAATGGATTGATAAGTCGATATCACCAAACGCTTCATTCCATATTTCATATGCAATGGCGCTAATGCGACGACCATTTGAATGGTAGAACAATTTGGATTTGCGATGATCTTATCATTTTCAGTTAATTCATTTGCATTAATTTCAGGCACAATTAATTTCTTACTTGGATCCATTCTCCAAGCAGAAGAATTATCAATTACCGTAGTTCCAACTTCTGCAAATAACGGTGCCCATTCCAATGAAACATTTCCTCCTGCAGAAAAAATAGCGATGTCAGGACGAGCTTCTACAGCTGCCTCCATGCTTATAACTGTATGATCTTTACCTTGAAAATTAATTATCTTGCCTACCGATCGAGTCGAGGCAACTGGTAAAAATTCTGTAATTGGAAAATTTTGCTCTTCCAAAACTTCGCACATAACAGTACCAACTAAACCTGTTACACCTACAACTGCAATTTTCATAATTTAATTATTTTTTTGATTTGATTTAGGAAAGACAGATTTGAATCTGATTCCAAAAGGTTAAAAAATGAAATTTGATTTTTTTTTAGTTAAGACATTTTTCTTACTTTTCCTTATTCTTAAGTATTTAGGAAATACCTTAAGTAAAACTGATTTTACTTAAAAGGGTTTCGTTCAATGAAGAGTTAAAAAAAAAAATTGGAAAGGAGTTCAAATATACGTGTAAAAACAATTAGTTACCTACTTTTGATTATGAAACAGACATTTTTCTTACTTTTTCTATCCTTTTTTTCCATTTCACTTTTTGGACAACTTTCAGAAAGCTTCTCAGATGGTAATTTAACAATTAATCCAACTTGGCAAGGTGACCTCAATAATTTTATAGTAAATGATAATAACGAACTCCAATTAAACACTTCTGGTTCCGATACCTCAATTATATATACTGGAGTAGACATTCCTGATAGCACCGTATGGGAATTGGATTTTAGATTGGATTTTGCCCCTTCAAATAATAATCGGTTACGTATTTATCTACAATCTTCAACAAATAATTTTCCTTCTGCAGATGGGTATTTTATAGAGATTGGAGAGACAGGATCATCCGATCGACTCACCTTATTTCGATCTGATGCTGGAATCAAGACTGAAATTGTATCAGCTTCTGAGGGTGCATTGGGAAGTGAACCTGCTATCGCAAAAGTAAAGATCACTAGAAGTAAAATAGGAGTTTGGACCATTTTTGCTAATTATGATAATGGCAATATTTTAAATTTAGAGGCAACTACTTTTGATAACACCTATATGGGAGGAAATTTGTTTTTTGCTTTTTGGTGTAAAAATACGAGCAGCAACAGCCAAGCTTTTCTTTTTGATAATATTTCAATTACCTCTTTGCAACCTGATATTACACCACCATCTGTTTTACAAGTAATTCCAATTTCATTGACCGAATTAGAAATTTCATTTGACGAAGCAGTGGATAGTTTGACGGCAGCTACCACATCAAATTACTCTGTTAATAATAATATTGGAAGTCCGCAAGTGTCAACTTGGACTTCAGCAAATCAATCAAAAATTTTATTAAAATTTGGTTCACCATTTTCCAATCAAACTAATTATAATTTAGATATCCAGAATGTAAAAGATCAAGCAGACATACCTCTTGTTGCCACAAACATTCCATTTACAATTGACTTTGAAAGCCCTAAATTAATTGATTTAGTAACCATAAGTGCAACAGAATTGGAATTAGAATTCAACCAGCCAATTGAAACTATAACTGGTTCAATTTTAAGCAATTATAGTATCGATAAGGGAATTGGTATCCCAATAAATGCAGAAATTGATCCGGTTGAACCATTCAGAATTTATCTTGAATTAAATATTCCATTGGTTAATGGTATTGATTACACTTTACATATAGAAAATTTAAAAAACTTACTTGAAATCGAAATAAATCCACAAGATTTTCAATTTGACTTTTTAATTGGAGCAATGATAGAACCAGGTGACTTTGTCATAAATGAAATATTGGCAGATCCCCTTTCTGGCGGAGGTGATTATGTTGAACTTTACAATAATTCTGAAAAATTTTTAGATATCTCTGATTTAATCATTTCCAATACTACTCGAACTTCTGGAAGAGATAAGATTGTGGAAAACTCCCTAATTATAAGACCAGGTGAATATGTTGTTTTGACTCCTGAACCATTTTTCACTTTATTAAATTATAGAGTAGAGAATCCTGATTTTTTAATTGAAAACGATTTACCAGCTCTCAATATATCTGATGGAAATCTCAGTATTTTCACCTCATATAATTTAGATACTGTATTAATTGATTCCTTTGATTATAGCAATGATTTTCATTTTCCTTTTATTGATAATACTAAGGGTATTTCATTAGAAAGAATAAGTTTTGACTTACCTACTCAAAATAGTTCCAACTGGCACTCTGCTTCAACTATTAGTGGTGGTGGTACTCCTACTTTTAAAAATTCTCAATTTCGGCCTACTAACCCTGCCAATGATTTTTTTAGTATTACTGAAAAAACCTTTTCACCAAACGAAGATGGCTTTAAAGATTTTTTATTGATCGATTATTCTTTTGAAACACAAGGATTTGTAGCTTCTGTAAAAATTTATGATGTGAAAGGTAGATTAGTCAAAACGCTATTCCAAAACGAATTACTTGGACGAGAAGGTTCACTCAAATGGAACGGGATTACAAACGAAGGTCGAAAAGCAAAAATTGGTATTTATATCATCTTAGCAGAGATTTTCTCCCCAACAAAAGAGGCCATGCAATTTAAATCCATCTGTGTGGTTGCAGGATCACTAGATTAATCAAATATTTTTCTGTTAAAATAAACCATTAATCTTTCAAATAAAATATCATATTTTTAGATATTGCAACATGACAAGAAACATTATAAACAATAAATACACTCAATATGGACTCATGGCTTCTTTGCCTCTAGGAGCATTGGTTTGTATTTTCCCTCCTCAAAATTTCTTTTTTAAATCAATATCAGAGTTTGCACTACAGATTATGTTTGGATATTTAATACTAGCATTAGTGCTATTGCTATTGAAACAACCTAAGTTAATGTTTACTAGTCTTATTGCTTGTTCAATTCTTGCTATCCACTTAAAATTAAATATCAATTCTGATCTTAAAAATCCAATCCCTACGATAAATCAAACTATAATTAATATTGGACTAATCAATATTTCAAATATAAATGAAGACCCAGATGGAGCTATTCATGCAATGTTAAACTCTGAAGCATGCATTCTAAGTATTCCAAACATCGACCCGATAGTTTATGAGTTCCTTAAAGATACATTAGCTGAAAAGTTTCCTTATTATACAGCAAGGGTTGGTTTTGACCCAGGAATTGCTGTATTTTCAAAAATTGAAATTAAAAATCAAGATACCTTTTTCGTTGAAAATTTGCCTAACATAATTGGTAGTATAAAACCGGATGGTCAGAATCAAGAATTATTTTTTATTAGTTCAACTACTTTACCTCCATTTTATACAAAAGACTATGATCGATTAACTACACAACTTAATAGAATTGCTGATAAAGTAAGTGTAATTGATGGCCCTATCTTGACTTTAGCAGATTACAATTTAGTTCAATGGTCAGATGAAATTCATGACTTTCGAAATAAAGCTGGATTAAAAGATAGTAGAAGAGGTTTTTCACCTTCTTCTGCTGGAAACAATGTTTTCGGTTCTTTTTTTGAGCCACCAAGGGATCATATTTTCTTTTCAGAACATTTTAAATGCATTGGTTTTCAAAACTTAAAAACTTCCTCTTCTCAATATTTAGGGATCAAAGGCTCTTTTCAATTTAATTCGATTCCTTCCATTAACACTTCTGCCGTTATCCAATGAATAAAAATCGACTACAAAGTTTCAAATTTGCTTTAAAAGGAATTCAATTACTTTTCCTTTCAGAGACCAATGCTAAGATTCATTTAGTTTTCACTATTTTAGTGATTGCAGCTGGCTTCTATTTTTCAGTTAGTATGACAGAATGGTGTTTATTGATTTCAGCCATAGCCATAGTATTGTGCGCGGAGGGAATGAATACTGCTATTGAATATTTAACTGATTTGACTTCCCCTCACTTTCATGAATTAGCGGGAAAAACCAAAGATGTAGCTGCTGGTGCTGTTTTAATATCAGCAATTGGAGCAATGATAATTGGCTTAATAATTTTTCTACCTAAGATATGGGCTCATCTTTGCACTTAAATAATAAAATGATCTCAATAATATTCTTGATCTCTCTTTCCTTTAATTTTTATATCCTCACAAAATTTGGCGCTTTCTAGATGCCACCCCTCATGCGTTTTTTAATTTTGGAGTGCTACATTTTCCTAGATTCCCCCATTAAAGCTCAAGAAAAACTTGAATTACGAACAGATAATTATTCTGGAATTCATGATGTTTTATTAAATCCTTGCCATAACGTATCTAGTCTTTTTCGATAGGATTTAAATTTAACTTCAGTGGGTGCATCTGCTCAAACTAACTATAGCTTTGTAAAAAACACTAACGTCTTCTGCACCAATTAAAATAGTAAAAATTTAACCCTTGAGCAAGATGTTAAAAACTCAAACTCAAATAAATCCGGCCATTTGGTCACAAATTTTAATGGTAATAAAAAATTAAAATACATTTCAATTTTAGACAACCCTATGACCTCATCTTTTATGGTGAAATTAAACAATAGTCATTCACTCGGATTTTTCACCATTCTTAATTCAGTAGTTGCAAGTCATATTATTACTTGTGTTTAAAACTATTCCACTTTTTTTGATACGCCATTTTATGAATATATTAATGTGGATACTTTTAAATTATCAAAACTGAGTTTTAAAACTTTAATATGACTCGCATTTTCAACTATGGGAAGGTATGTTATTGGTGGTTTTTTTGGAGAAAAAAAACTTGACTCAATAGATTTTTATATCGCTATAAAAATTAATCCAATCAATTTAGGGCTAAATTTAAAAGGTAAAAAAATAAAAATATTAAATGTTACTAATTTTAACAAAGGCTACTACTATTTAACACATCCTAATCAAAATTGGCATTATTTTTTGTTAACAAAACTTGTAATGATCTATTAACCAAGATACTTAATAAAAAAAGTACGACATATCCAAGATAACCTTAGTCTTAAAGACTCTAACAATTTAGAAGATTTAACCAGTCATTTATAACATTAAGGCATAAAAAACATATGTCACCAATGTGGCAAATAGTTAAAGATTTTATGGTGGAGAAATGCTATTTTCTTTCTTTAATTAAAAAATCAATTTTTGTGATATGAATTTTTTTAAAATTATAATTTTGCTTTCGTTTTCCTTAGCTAGTATAGGAAGTTTCGCACAACCAAAAGAGGTATCAAGAAAGTTGCAACGCAAATTTAAAAGAGATGCTGCTCGATTAGCATTGAGAATGGAGGCTAATAAGGAGGAATTACGTTATCAAAACATAATTATTTCTCCAGGAAATGTTGAAATCATTTATAAAACATTAGTGAATGTTTACAAGAATGATGAAACTGCACAATCTATCGCAAAGTGTAATGTGCACACTTTCCCCAATCCATCGATAGATCATTTTAATGTTATTTTTGATAAAACTGTTGATTGGGCAATCCCTTTACAACAAGGAGTAAATGATACCGACAGCGATGAAATCAATGACTTATTAGACGAATATAACTTGGTCATCAGTAGGCATGTCCAATGGAATAGCACTCAAGATGCAATTACAATTCGAAGCAAAGTGCCATTGAATATGGCTGCGCTTTCAAATGAATTTTACAATATCGAAGGGGTCGGAGAAATTGATTTGGGAGTACCAACAATTGCTGGCAATGATATCAAAATTGAAAGAATTGCCAATGGCTGGATACTAGAATATATTTTACAATTTGGATCGTACAGCGATAAGGCGAAAAAGCATGTCTGGAAATATTCGGTAACAGATGATGGTCAAGTAAATTTCATTTCCGAAACAGGAGACCCAATTCCTACTTGGATGAAATGTGATACTGACTCTGATAATTGGATGGTCAATAAAATTTAATCTGCTTAAAATGTGTAAAAAAAAATTAGTCATTACAAATGACTAATTTTTTTTTATTTTAGGGTCTCTGAAAATTTATTCTAACTTTTAATTAGATTTATTTTGCTATCAGCACTTTTATAAAATTCTATCTTTTTAAAAAATTACTTCATGAAGATCAAATGCCTTCCTTTTTATAAATTAAATTTAGATGAATTTTATGCAAGCATGGCCCTTCGACAAGAAGTTTTTGTAGTCGAACAAAATTGTCCATACCTCGATGCGGATGGTAAAGATCAAGAAGCTTGGCATGTAATGGGATGGGACGAAGATGGTGATATGGTGGCTTACACTAGACTTCTTCCGAAAGGTACTTCTTATGAAAATTACGCCTCTATTGGACGTGTTATAAGTTCATCAAAAGTCAGAAGTAAAGGGATTGGAAAGAAAATTATGATTATCTCTATTGAATGGTGCAAGAAACTTTTCCCTAATCAAAATATCAAAATATCAGCACAAGTATATGCACTAGATTTCTATCGAAATTTAGGATTTAAAACTATTGGTAAAGAATATCTAGAGGATGATATTCCTCATATGAGCATGATCTTGCAAGGTTTAAATTCAAGCCAAGTAAAATAGGCTTACCAGATAGCCCAATAAATTACATACTTTAAATATTACCTCACATATTTTCCAAATTCTTCAATATACCTGCCCAAATTTCCGTTTTACTAATCTGAAATAAAATTGCAATACTGAAAGCAGTAATTACTCGATTCTTATCTCATAATATTTTCAACTAGTCAGCTATTCGTCTTTAAAAATTGCATATTTTGCTCAAGGGTGTGGATGCAGAATAATCTCTAAAACATTTGTAGAAGTATTCTATATTCCTGAACACTTTATACTGTCTAAAAATAGGCGGGATCTAAAAAAGTAAATTAATTATTTCCCTAAGTAAATAGAAATTTTGTTGTTATCCTTTTCATATCTAAATATTATCCAAGACCATTTTTGCAAAAAATTAACTCAAATTTTCATATTTTCACTCTATAAATGTTCAAACAATACAATATAACAACCATACTATTTATTCTAACTACATCTTGTTTTTCACAAAATGTAGACAGTTTAATTCTTGCCTCCGAAGATCTAAAAGGAAAATCTAGATCTAAAGCATATGAAAAAATAGGGCTAAAATACTATCAACATAATTTCACTGTAAAAGCTAAAGAGTACCTAAGTAAAGCACTAGAGCTTTCAAAAGAAGTCGATGATACTTTAGGTCAAATGAATGCTTTGAAAGGCCTATTGCGTGTAGCTTATCACAAAGAAGATAGTGTTGAACTGTCACAAGAATATGCCGGACATCTGGAGGAACTGTCTGTTGATTCAGGAAATAAACTAATGCAAGCATATGTACTTCATCACAAAGGCAGAGCAAATAAAGAAGACTTCGAGCTTTCAATAAATAGAATGAAACGTGCCTTAGAAATATATAAGGAAGTCGGAGTAAAGAAATCAACCAACATCGTTTATCGAGAACTTGGAGAGGCTTTACTAGATAGTTCACCAATGGAGGCTCATAAATATTTTCAAAAAAACCTTGAGATAGCTGAAGAACTAAATTTACAAGATGATATTTTCCTTGCTAGAAGTAATATTAGTAGCGCTCTAATTGCTATGGGACAATATGAAACTGCACGAAAATTTTGTGAACGTAACATTCAAATAGCCAAGAAAACGAACAATCAAGATTTTCTAGCTTACAATTATTTATTGATTGGTATTTCCTTTCAGAAAGAAAAAAAATTGGATAAGGCTATTGAATATGCTCTTAAGGGAAAAGAAATTTGCGAGGCGAATAACCTTATGGACAAAAAGCAATACACGTATCAATTACTAAAAGAAATTTATAATGAACGTGGAAATATATCAGAAGCATTCGATTATTTTGCTAAAGAAAAACAAATTGAAGCTGTACTGGAAAAAGAAAAAACAGCAAATAAATTAGCAACTATTAAAGCCGAAAGCGAATTAGATAAACGAGAACAAGAATTAATTGCTTTTAAGGAAATTAAATATTACGAGAATTTGATTAAGAACGGCTTGCTAATTTTCTTAGGTATTATTGCTTTATTTTTATATCAATTAAGTGTTCGAAGAAGATTAAAAGTACAACTCCAAAAAGAGGAATTGGAAAAATTAAAAGTAGAGCAAATGCTTGAAACTGAGGAAAGAGACCGACTTAAAGAACGATTAGAATATAAGGAAAGGGAACTAGCTAGTAACACGATGTTCATGTTGCAAAAAAATAAAATGCTGACTGATCTGAAAGAAAAAATTGGAACAATTAAAGTTTCTAACGATGAGCAGCTAAGAAAAAAAGTCAATAATATTGATCGAAATATTGAGATGAATATGAACTTTGACGATGATTGGCAGAAATTTAAACTACATTTTGCCGAGGTACATCCAAACTTTTTTGAAAAATTATACCAAGAAAGTAATACGTTAAATAATAATGATACTCGTTTTTGTGCCTATATCAGAATGGGTTTGACAACAAAAGAGATAGCTCAATTAATGGGGATTTCTGCAGGCAGTGTTCAAAAAGCAAGGTATAGATTGAAAAAAAAATTAGAATTGGAAAAAGAGGTTAATTTGATTGAATATATTTCTAATTTATAAATACACAACACAGTCTTAAACAATCCTTTTAACTTCTATCATTCTTCTTTATTTAAGCAGTAACTAAAATTTAAATTTCTGCAGCTAACCTTGCACCTCTATCTATTGCCCTTTTCGCGTCCAGTTCCCTAGCCTCTTCAGCTCCGCCAATCAAATGAACTGCCACTCCTTTTCCTCTAAGTTCTTCTAGCAACTCAGTCTGTGGTGTCTGGCCAGCACAAACAATAATATTATCTACACGTAAAATTTCTTTTTCCTTTTTCCCTATAGTTATATGTAATCCCTCATCGTCAATCTTATCATAAGCTACACTTGACAACATTTTTACTTGCTTCATTTTCAAACTAGCTCGATGAATCCACCCAGTTGTTTTCCCGAGCCCTGCTCCCAATTTTCCACTCGATCTTTGCAATAAATGAATTTCTCTTACAGAGGGAGCTGGTTTAGGTTTTACCAAAGCTCCTCCCGATTGGTACTCCGTATCTACTCCCCACTCTTTCAAAAATTCTTTTACATTTAAACTTGAAGATTCTCCCTCGTGAGCAAGGTATTCAGCTATATCAAATCCAATTCCACCAGCGCCAATTATTGCTACAGATTTCCCAACAGTTTTTTTATGCAATAAAACATCTATATAATTTAAAACTTTTGGATGGTCAATACCTTCAATAGTTAATTTTCGAGGATTTACACCTGTTGCTAAAATAATATCATCAAAATTTTGAGCTAATAAAAAATCGGCACTCACCCTTTTATTTAAATATAAATTCACACCATTCAATTCAATTTGCCGATTAAAATATCGTAATGTTTCATAAAACTCCTCTTTCCCTGGAATTTGCTTTGCCATATTGAATTGCCCTCCGATCTCTGTTGCTGATTCATACAAATGAACTTCATGTCCACGTTCTGCTGCAATAGTCGCCACAGCCAAACCGGCAGGACCTGCTCCTACTACTCCAATTTTCTTTTTATTTTTTGTTGGTAAATAATTCAATTCTGTTTCATGACAAGCTCGTGGATTTACCAAACAAGAAGAAGTCTTCCGACTAAAAGTATGATCCAAACAAGCTTGATTACAACCGATGCAAGTATTAATTTCATCTGCTCGGTTTTCCATTGCCTTAATGACAAAATCAGAATCTGCTAAAAATGGTCGAGCCATTGATATCATATCTGCATGACCATCTTGCAAAATTTTCTCAGCCACCTCGGGTGTATTAATTCGATTCGTCGTAATCAATGGAATGTTTACTTTACCCATCATCCGCTTCGTCACCCAACTAAATCCTCCCCTCGGAACCATCGTTCCAATTGTAGGAACTCGTGCCTCATGCCAACCAATTCCTGTATTAATGATGGTTGCTCCAGCTGCCTCAATTCGCTGCGCCAGTAATTCCACCTCTTCCCATGTACTTCCTTTATGCACCAAATCCAGCATACTTAATCGATAAATGATAATGAAATTTGGACCTACTTTTTCTCGAATCCCCTTAACTATCTCAATTGGTAAACGCATCCGATTTTCATAAGTACCTCCATAATCATCCGTTCGTTGATTTGTCTTTTCTACCAAAAATTCATTAATCAAATAACCTTCTGAACCCATCACCTCCACTCCATCATAGCCTGCATCTTGCGCCAAAATAGCCGAATTGATAAAATCATTTATGGTCCCTCGTACTCCCCTTTGACTCAACAACCAAGGTTTAAAAGGGGTAATAGGTGATTTAATTTTGGATGGTGCAACTAGAAATGGATGATAACCATATCGTCCTGAATGAAGAATTTGCATGACAATCTTTCCATCTTCAGCATGAACTGCTTTTGTTATTATCTCATGTTTTTTCGATTCGCTAATAGTTGACATTTTTGCAGCAAAAGGACTTACCCAACCTGCCCGATTGGGAGCAATCCCACCTGTTACTATCAAACCAACTTGACCTCGTGCTCGTTCCGCAAAGTAGGTAGCCATTCGGTCAAAACCATTTTTGGTTTCTTCAAGTCCTGTATGCATACTTCCCATAAGTACGCGATTCTTTAAAGTAGTAAATCCTAAATCTAATGGAGATAAAAGGTGCTTATATGGATTAGACATTATGAATATTTTTATTTTTACAAAGATAAAATTTTGAAGCTAAATTTCTTCTTAAAATATACTGAAAGAAAAAATAGACTTAAACAATTGACTACCAATAACTTATAAGCGCCATATTTAAAAAACAACTATTTTATCTCCTATTTTAATTTTAGATTGTCTACCATATCTCAAATCACATGTCATCCTCATTCCAAACTTAATCTCTCTTTCCATTTTGCGATATTGAGAAAGAGCTTCTAAAGGTTGCGTAGTTGGTAAGCCGGTTAAATGATCTACATTTATTAATTTACATCTACCACAAATTTCAACTGTATTAAAATCTGTTTCCCCAATATTTATTCTTTTCCATCTATCTTCTTCATATGCATCTCTTCCCGTAAATATAATGTTAGATCTAAAACGATTCATAGATATTTTATTTTCTAATCGACCATTTAATTCCTTTAAAGAAGCTGTATTTGTAATCAAAACTGGGGACTTGTCTGCAAGGCTTACCAAATTTTGAATGATCTCGCCTTCCACTTTTTTAGTTCGTATATTTTTTTCAGGAAAAAAAACTAAAGTACATCTGAAACCAAATATTTCGGAAAACCATTCTCCTATTGAATCTACTTTTTGAACTTCACACGAGTTGTTCCAAACTTTTGATTGAATAGTTTCTCCATATTTTTTCAAAATCGGAATACTTGTGATTGAACCTGTCTCCTTATAAGAAAAAATTAATTGACCATTTTTAATCTTCGTAAGAATCAAAGCCATTTTTGGATATTTGCGCTGAGTCATAAAAACACCATTCTCATCCAACAACATCCAGTTACGATCGTACATTAGACCCTTGGAGGTTAGAGTAGCCTCCTGCAATGAAATTCCACCCAAAGATTTGACAGGATAGATGTGAAGCGCTGAGATTTTCATAAATATGGATTTATTTTCTCACAAAAGAAGTAAAACTTCCTCCAAATAAAAAATCATCTACCACTTTAAATTTAAAACCAAAACTATCTCTATCTTTCAAAAAAATAAAATTTTAATTATGATTATTGCAATTATTTGATTTAATAAGCATCATCGAATTGCTATTTCAAGTACTAGTGGGTGCCATGAATAAACGACAAAATATCTTTAGGATCCTCATAGAAGCTTTTGTTACATTAGTAGATGGAAGAACTTTGCGAAATTAGGCTTGTCAGACAAAACCCTATAAATTGGATGATAGACTTGACCTACCTATATTATTTTTGTCTCTTCCACAATTGGAATTATTTTTATAAAACAAATGAGAATCAAGGTCAATTTATAAGTAAATCATTCACAGACTAATCCAGACTTTATTGACTTATCTACAATCCTTATTATTTCGTCAACTAGTAAAGTCTATACTATAGATAATTTCTCTTCATTATTCTTATCTTTCCATTTCTATTTTCAACAAAACCAATTTCTAAAATCATGAGAAAATATTTCACTCTCAAAAAACTATCTTTTGTAATTACATTGTTATTTACGACTACTTCATTTTTTGCTCAGCAATTAATCGAAGATAGATTTGCCTTTGAGCCCAATCTAACTTATAACAAAAATATTCCTATACCTGCCACCGAATTAGGATATAAATTAGGTGAACGGTTTTCCATCCATGCTGACATTTTGGATTATTTTGAAAAACTAGCAGTAGCCTCACCAAGAATCTCCATCCATACTTACGGGGAAACTTACGAAGGAAAAAGACTCATATATCTAGTCATTACCTCCGAAGAAAATCAAAAAAATATTGAAACCATTCGAAAAAATAATCTCCAACTTGCTGATCCTCAAAATATTTCTGCCTCCGATGCTGCTGAATTGATAAAAGAACAACCAGTTATAGTTTCTTATAGCTATAACATTCATGGCAATGAAGCATCGAGTACAGAAGCAGCGATGCAAGCAGCTTATCGTTTAGCTGCTGTCGATAATAATGAGACAAAAAATATTTTAAAAAATTCAGTTTTCGTTATGATGCCATGTATAAATCCTGATGGTCGAGACAGATATACCAATTGGTACAACTCTGTTCAGCGAAGTGAACTGGCGATTGAACCACATGACCTAGAACACCATGCTCCCTTCCCAAATGGTCGGACTAACCATTATTGGTTTGACTTAAATCGGGATTGGATTTGGTTAATTCATCCTGAGTCACGAGGACATATTTCAGTATATCAGAAGTGGATGCCACAAGTTCATGTTGATTATCATGAGCAAGGATATCACAGTAATTATTTTACAGTTCCAGGTACGACACCTCGAAATTTATTACTTCCTGCTCAATATGAAGCATTAGCTGACACGATTGGTCGAGCAAATATTGAAGAATTTGATAAAAACCAAATCAATTATTTTACACGGGAGGCATTTGACTTTTACTACCCAGGTTACGGATCAAGTTATCCGAGTGTGATGGGTGCAGTCGGGATGTTGACAGAGCAAGGTGGAATCGCAGGTGGTCGAGCAATAAGAACGAATGATGGATATATTTTAACATTGCGGCAACGAATTTTTGACCATTACACAACCTCCTTAGCGACTTTAAAAAAATCAGCAGAGCGAAAAGATATTTTCCTAAAATATACGTACGAAACACTTAATCCAAAAAATAGTAAAAGCAAGGTTAAAGCTTATATTTTCCCTAATGAGCCAGATGGGCATTTATATGAGTTGATTAATATTTTATTAAAACATGGTGTCAAAATTCATCAAGCAGAAGATTCTTTTCAAGTAAAAAACGTTACTTCTTACCAACGAAAAAATATTACTAACAAGACTTTTACAAAAGGTACTTTTATCGTTTCAACCGATCAAGCTCGACATTTGTTTATCAATAGTATTCTATCCCCAAATATGGCAATCGAAGATTCTGTGATGTACGACATGTCCACTTGGGCTGCTCCATTGGCTTACAACTTAAATGCTTTCTACACTTCTAACTCATTGCCTATCAATGGATTAAAAAACGGATTTAAAACTACAGAAGTAAAAAGTATGCCGGTTACAGCTAAAGGTGTTACAATTCCTAATGCTAATTATGCTTATACGATTGAGTGGAAACAAACGAATGCTCCCAAAGCTTTAGCAATGTTATGGAAAAAAGGTTACCGAGTTCGTTCTGCTCAAAAACCATTTTCAAGCAATCAAAAAACTTGGTCTGCAGGAAGTTTAATTTTGCTAAAGGGAAGAAATCGAGATAAGTGGAATTCAATTGAAAAAGATTTGGCAGAAATTGCAAACGATTGCAACATTGTGATTGATGGACAACAAACAGGAAGGATGTTAAAAGGCATTGATTTGGCTTCAAATAGTAGTAAACCAATTCACCAACCAAGAGTAGCAATGTTAGTCGAGCCGCCGTTTTCAACCTACACTAGTGGGCAACTTTATTTTTTGTTTGATAAAATTACTGAGCTTCCTGTAGAAAGAATTAGAACCTCTGTTTTGGAACAAACTGATATGCCTCACTTCGGATCACGATATGGTTTTGCAGATTTAAATGATTACGATGTATTAATTATGCCAGGTGCAAATCCTAATAATTTGAAAAAATTATTTGCTAAAAATAGTTTAGCAAAGCTGAAAGATTGGGTCAATCGAGGAGGTATTTTAATTGCAACAGAAGGTTCAGCTACTTTTCTCACAAAAGAAAAATCAGATTTTACGGATGTGAAACTATTAGAAGTAAAACAAGATTCCAGTGAAAATGCAAAATACTTAGCCTTCGCAGATCAAGAAGATTATCATGGAAAAAAACGTATTCCAGGCTCTGCTTTGAATGCTCATATTGATGCTTCAAATCCGCTGGCTTTTGGAATGCCTAATAATTTATTCGCATTGAAATTTGGTTCGTTAGCCTTAGCTCCAAGTCCAAGTTTCCAAACGGTAGGCTATTACTCTAAAAATGAAAATAAATTATTAGCTTCAGGTTACGCTTCTCAAGAAAACCTGAAACATCTATCTGGAAATGCTTTTGCCGGAGTAAAAAACATGGGTAAAGGAAAAGTTGTTTTCTTTTTGGATAATACACAATACCGTATGTTTTGGCGTGGACCATCGAGGATGATGCAGAATGCAGTTATGTTGTTAAGAAATAATTAGAATTATCTCTGGTCACAGTCTAACACAGATCCGTTTAGACTGTGACCAAATCTAAAAAATGAAAAAGGCAGTTCCTTTCAGAATCTACCCCTTCCTGTCGTCGAAAAACTACCATGTTTTAAATTCTAAATTCAATCTTTATTTCCGTAACAATTTATTTACATTATTAAGCCTACTGTAATTTAAAGGTAACTGGCAAAGTGAAATTCACTTTCACATTTCGCCCACTATGTCTTCCAGCTTTCCATTTTGGCATATTTTTGAGTACTCGTAATGCTTCTTCTGAACAACCTCCGGATACACCACGCAATACTTTTGCATTTTGAACATCACCATTTGCATCAATTACAAACCTTAAAATTACTCTTCCCTCGATTCTATTTTCACGAGCAATAGTAGGATATTTAATATGTTTTGCAAAATATCTGATCAATGCAGCATCAGAACAAGCCTTATATTCATCTTTTGACATTTCACTATAGTTACAGATCCCAAAACTAGGCATGTATTCAGCAAAATCTCGAACAGGTTCCTCTACTAAAAAATCAATTGGTTCTTCCACTTCAGGTTCAATTTCGTCAATATCTCCTTCAAACGGATCAATAAAAAATGGCTCAGGACCTTTTTCAATATCTATCGAAATTGGTTGTGGTTCTACTGGTTCAGTCAACGCAACTTCATCTACAGATTCAATGTGATCTGAAATATTAACTTCCGGTAGTGGTGGTGTTTTTCTTTGGGAAGTTCTTTCAATCTTAACTTCTTCGTCATCAAATTTTAATGTGCAGCCCTCATGGATGGATTCAGTAAAAGGATGAGATGTGAAATTAAATGCCATGATAACAAAACTCAATGAAGTAATTAACCCTAATTTAAAATTTACCACCCGGTTCTTCCGTAATCTTGAAATATCATTATTCATCATAACTTATTGATTTTTAATGTTTTATAAAAAAGGCAATACAATATTGTTGGCTCAACTCTCATTAAGTTTGCCTGTTGCATTTGCCCATATATTTTAATTCTTTTTTGCTTCCAATTAAAAATTGGTTGCTACTTGAAAGGTTTACAACTGAGTGAAAAAATCATTTCGTACATTCAGTTATTTTTAGAGATGTAGGGAATATTACTTTTGGTGTATGAAAAATATTTTTATACTGAAAAAAGGGTAATTTTGTTTTTTTTATAAAAAAATAAGTGCCTAAATGCGGCAATTAATATGATTGAATTTTCAAGATTCACCTTAAAAAATGGACTGCGAGTTTTAGTACATGAGGATAATAGTACGCCGATGGCGGCAGTCAATATTTTGTACAATGTAGGAGCACGCGACGAGTCTCCTGACAAAACTGGCTTTGCACACTTGTTTGAACACTTAATGTTTGGTGGTTCGAAAAATGCACCTGAATTCGACGATCCAATTCAAATGGCAGGTGGTGAGTGCAATGCATTTACTAATTCTGACATCACGAATTATTACGACTTAGTCCCAATGGAAAATTTAGAAACGGTACTTTGGCTAGAGTCAGATCGTATGAGTAGTTTAAATTTCTCGAAAAAAAGTTTGGACGTTCAACGTAAAGTTGTAGTTGAAGAATTTAAGGAAACTTGTCTCAATCAACCATATGGGGATGTTTGGCATCACCTATCTGATTTGGCCTATAAAGTACACCCTTACAAAGTACCAACGATTGGAAAAGTGCCTAAACATGTTGAAGATGCCAATTTAGAAGATGTTAAGGAATTTTTCAAAAAATACTATTGTCCAAATAATGCCATTCTAGTTATTGCTGGAAATATTAAACCTGAATCAGCAAAAAAATTAGTAAAAAACTGGTTTGGTGATATTCCAAGTGGAAACGTTTACCAAAGAAATTTAAAACAAGAGCCTATTCAAAATGAATTTAGGAGAAAGGAAAACAAAGCAAACGTTCCAACCAATGCTTTGTATTTAGCTTTCCATATGCCTGGCAGAGTAGACGATAATTACTACTCCATCGATTTGTTATCTGATATTTTAGGAAATGGTAGATCTGCTAGATTGTATCAAAGATTGATGAAAGAGGAGCAAATCTTCACTCAAATTGATGCGTATGTTACTGGTTATATCGACCCAGGTTTATTGATCGTGGAAGGAAAACCTGCAAATGGAATTTCAATGGAACAGGCAGAGGCTGCTATCTGGAAAGAACTCGAAACTATCAAAAGTGAACTTGTCGATGAACGAGAATTAGCGAAAATAAAAAACAAAATGGAGAGCTCTTTAGAATTTTCAGAGGCAAGCATTTTAAACAAAGCAATCAATTTAGCTTTCTTCGAATTATTAGGTGATGCTGAATTGATTAATTCTGAAGCTGTTGCTTATCAAAATGTTACTTCAGCCGATATTCACAGAGTTGCTAATGAAATTTTGATAAAAGAAAATTGTTCAGAGTTATTTTATTTGGCAAAAAAAGAAAAGGTAAAAGCTTAGATTAATTTTTATTTATAATAAAAGTCCTTCCAGATTCTAAAATCTGGAAGGACTTTCCAAAAGGAAAACCTAATATTATTTACTTTCTATCTGTTCTAACAAAACGCTCACCGCTTTTCTTAATTGCTCATCTTCTCCTTTTGCTTTACCATTTGCAGAATTTTGAACTTCAATATCTGGAACTGCTGGCCCCCATTCCATATTTTTCTTTGTCGCTTTTACATACCACGCTCGGAAAGGCATTCGTACAAATGAACCATCTAACAATCCACTTCCTCCAGTAGAAATAACAGCTCCAAAAGTTGGTTTCCCAACTAAAGTTCCTATCCCTAATTGTTTATAGGCATGAGAAAAAATCTCTGCATTGGAATAACTATTTTCATTACATAGTGCAATAGATGGTCTTGTCCAACTTGACAACGGCAATCGTTCCCCAAAAGGATAAGTCTCTGTGAATTTCAAATGTTCCTTTTCTAAACTTTTAGCAGCACCTCGAGGAACAGTATATGAATGTTGGCGAACACTTAAAACTGTCATCAACATATCTGTTGTCCAACCACCACCATTAAACCTTACATCAATCACCAACCCTTCTTTCCCTAAACCGCTTGCTGTCAACTCTCTTTCAAATCGTTCAAAACTAGTCCAATTCATTCCTCGAATATGAATATATCCGAGTTTTCCATTTGAGTATTTTTCAGTCAATCGTTTCCGCTCTTTCACCCAATCATTGTAAAGTGCCGTTCGCAAAGAACTTGTTGGACGAATGATAACATCTCTTGAAGATCCAGCAGCAGTAACTACATTTAACAATATTCTTTCATTAGTTTTACCATTTAAAAAGCTATAAAAATTATTGTTAGTTGAAATATTTTCTCCATCCACTGAAAGAATCACATCACCAATATTTAATTTACTTTCCATTCTATCAGCTGGTGTACCTGGAACAACCGAAATTACTTTTACACCTTGAGATGTAGGTTCTACCTCAATTCCAAGTAAGCCTGTTCGTTCTCTTTGCAAATCTTCCGGTGACATTCCACCTCTCATACCCATATGACTTGCATTAAGTTGTCCCAACATTTCATTATAGAAAGTTTGAAAATCTTGTCGAGTAGAGGCGTTCATGCAACGATCGTAATATTTAGCTCTTAATTTATTCCAATCTTGTCCATGGAAATTTGGATCATAAAAACCATCTCGCAGTCTTCGCCACCCTTCCTCAAAAATTTGCTTTCGTTCCTCTCGATGATTAATATCTAATTTTGCTTGAAAACCAAGGCCTTCTTGTTTTCCTCCTTCAATTTTTATTTTGGTCAAACTTCCTCCTCTCCTAATTCCATATAGAAAATTTCCTCCCTTGTCCAGCGACAAATTTGAAATATCAATTTTTTTAACCACCGTTTTTATCTCTTCCCCATTCCATTTTACTGACATCAAACTTGATGGCCCTGAAGAACCTGCGCGCCCACCACCATTGGTTGTAAAATAAAATGATTCTCCATCTTTGGAAACCATCAAATTTCCTTCGTTCCCTGCCAACCGAGTAACTTGCTCAATTCGCTCATGAATATCTTCAAAATCAATTTGGATCGGTTCTACTTTTTTATCTTTCTTTTTATCTCCTTTTTTACCTTTTCCTTTATTAAGTATATCCTCATCCGAATCTTCCCAATCTTGTTTTGTTTTTTCCCAGTCTTCTTTTTTCAACCAAACAAACCAAACATCAGAATCTCCATTATTTCGAGAGGAAATAAAACCTAATTTACTCCCATCCCTACTCCACTTTGGCGAAGAATCAGAACGCGGGTGTAAACTAACATTAACTGGTTTTTGATTTCCATCGGCATGGTGAATATAAATTTCCCGATTAAACTCTAAATCGCTTGCAGCATACGCCAACCATTTACTATCGGGACTCCAGCTTACGCCACTTGGCGTTGCCCAACCATCCATTAATATTTTTTCATTAGTTAAATTTCCTTGTGGTGAGATATCTGCAACTACTAAGGTTCCTCTACCTCGACGGTAAGCTATTCTTTTTCGGTCAGTAGAAATAACTATCCCTTCTTCATCCTCCACTCCATTCGATATTTTTTTCACACTCGTTTTAAATGTTTTGAATAAATCAACTTCTTTCGAATCACTAGAATGTACTGCGTACAAATCAAATTTCCCATCACGATCAGAAACAAAAAGTAAGGTTGTATCATTCAACCAAACTGGCTCTTTATCTCGAAAAGGATGATCAGTCAATTGAACCGATCGCTTCTTCTCTTTGTTATTTAATTTTATAAAAAGTTCTCCACGAACGATGAAAGCAATTTGTTTTTCATTTGGAGATAGAGCAAAACTAGTTGCGCTTTTTGAATAAGTTTTATGTTCAATAGGATCAAAACGATAGTCTTGTGTAACCTGAATCTTTAATGCTTTAGAAACCTTTTTTGTTTTGGTATTCATAGTGTAAATATTCTCGCCTCTCTCAAAAACGATAGTAGATCCATCTTCATTTACATCAAAATACCGAATACCTTCGTCTTTAAACTTAGTCAATTGAACTAATCGATCTGGATTTTTCGAATCTGCATTTATATTGAGTTTAAAGATATTATAACGACCATCAACAGCTCTTAAAAAATATACTTCTTCCCCTCCCCAGTCTGGGTAAACCTCCTGTCCTTCAAATTCCGTCATTTCCATATATGTTTCACTATTCCTGTTGTACAACCATAAACTTCGATGAGCTGGCCCAGTGTAAGCCTCTCGCTCTACTCTGCAGTTCCCTTTGATAAACATTATATAATTTCCATCGGGAGAAGGTGAGGGCATCAAACCAACTGCATCCATGATTCGATGAGGTGTTCCTCCATTTTTGTTGACAGAATGAATTTCTTGTTCTCGTTCTACTTGTTGGAATGCGCGTCGAGTATTAAAAATAATCTCTCCATCAATTCCCCAGCGAGCATCGCCATCATTGGTAGAATGATGAGTCAATCGTTTTGGAACACTTCCATTTGCATCTGTCACAAATAAATCATTATTTCCAAAACGATTTCCTTGAAAAAGAATTTGTTTCCCATCAGAACTCCACTGTGGTTTTGATTCATAACTTTCATGAATAGTCAATCTTCGCGCAATTCCACCAGAGACTGGCATTGTCCAGATGTCTCCTTGATAGCTGAAACTAATTTGTGAACCATCAGGGCTTAAACTAGGGAATCTGACGATTGGACTTCCTTGTGCGAATATTTGAAATACAAAAAAGAAAAAAATGAAAAAGATAGGAAAAAACTTCTTGAGCATAGTTAGTTGGTTTTGTATGATAAAAAATGAAACTCAATATAATAAATATCTTTTACCTGATTAGGTACAAAACAAAAAAATAAAAACCTTCTCAAAATTGATAATACTTTTATTTCCTTAGTAAGAAATTTTATCCTAAAATCTTATCAACTCAGAACTCCACATGAAACCTAATAGATCATTATTTATACATTATTGATTCTATATTTTTCAATTTCAATCGCTTCTCTTTCCATACTAAATATCATAATATTCACAAATTGGGTTGAAGCTACCTTGTAAGTAATCTCCTCTCTAAATTTTAATTTTTCACAAATTTCCTCACCTCCTCTCCTACCTGAATTAAATATATCCCAGTATTTAATTCATCAATAGAAATTGTTTCATTCTCAAAATCCAATTCCCCTCTTTTCATTTCCTTTCCAAAAAAATCAAAAATGTAAAAGTCTTGTTTCTCAAAGTTTTTTATTTCTATAAATAAATTATCGTTTGCTGGATTTGGAAAAACATTAAATCCAGTCTCTTCTTTTTCTAGGTAAGTAATTGAACTAATTACATCAAAATGATTTGATAATTTTTCAAAGGAAGTCAACTCTGTTCCGTTCAACAAACCTATAGGTAATAAATTATCTGTCTCATATGGATCATTAATCAAATTATAAAATCGTTGTCCACCATTCGATAAGTTGATATATTTATAGATTTTATCGCGTGCTGCCCAACCATCTGAATTTCCTCCAGATTGAACCTCCGTGTACATACAATCTCTCTGCCCATCACCTTGTACTGAGAGCAAAGGTGCAAAACTATAACTATCATGAATTTGAGAAAGCGGCATACCTGTTAACTCCACAATGGTCGAAAATAAATCTGAAAAAGAAACCAATGCATCCTCTCGTTCATTCGCTCTATTTACACCTGCACCAGAAATAACCATTGGCACATGTACACCGCCTTGAAATAAACTCCCTTTTCCTCGATTATTAAGATATGGAAGTTCAATAATATTTCTACTCGTTCCGTTATCACCTACAAATATAATCACCGTATTCGCTAATTCGGTAGCTGGAATATTATCGAATAATCTTCCCATTTCAAAATCAATACTTTCAATCATAGCTATAAAATAGGGCAATGGATTATCAGCAATCGAAGCAGAGTCTGTTGGTAAATTTCCTTGCGTGTGCATATTAGTTGGAGGCAAATGCAAAGGAGTATGTGCAGCATTATAAGCCAACCAACAAAACCAAGGTTGATTTTGATCATTAATCCAATCAATGGTCAAGTCTGTAAACTTAGTTGTGATATAATCAGTAGTAGCTGTTTCTTGACCATTTATCACTAAATTATAATCATTGTAATCAGAGACACCACCTCCCATAACTCCAGCAAAATATTCAATCCCAGACTGATTTGGATAATCCAAATTAGCGTTCATTCCACCTCCACCTCCACCTCCAAGGTGCCATTTCCCAATCAAACTATTACTATAACTTCCATTGGAAGATTGCTCTATATACTCATGCAAAGTAGTTTCATCTAATGAAAGAGTCGCTAAACTTTGCGCATTTAATACATTGGTTCGAAAACCATGCTTTCCTGTCAAAATATTCGCACGACTTGGTGCACAAACCGGATTAGACCAAACATTATCAAAAGTAATCCCTTCATTCATCATTGATTCCAGATGAGGCATATTGGCCTTTGTCGTATTCGGCTCATAATTTGGAATTGGACCAACTCCAATATCATCGACGATGATAAACAATACATTTGGTTGTTGCGCAAAAAGTAGATTAGTAAATAATAGAAAAGGAAAAAGTAGTAATAAGATTTTAGTTAGGAAATTCATTTTGTATTGAATTGCTTAAGATCAAAGTAAGTTAATAATAGCGATAAAAATAAAGTTTAAAATACTTAAAAAGACAAAATTTACAATGCTACAGCTATGTATATTCTATTTTTAGATTTTCAAACTTAATCATTTTCTAAATATACTGATTAATTATATTTTCGAACATTTCTTGCTTTCCACTCCGCATCTCTGGCTCACCATTTTTGGTAGCGATTCTTGATAAATCTTCCAAGCTTAATTTTCCTTTGGTAAACTTTGCTCCGTTCCCTCTTGTAAAAGATGCGTAACGATCTTTCATTAAATCAACATATTTTGATTCCTTTAAAATATCATTTGCAACCAATAAGGCTCTTGCAAAAACATCCATCCCTCCAATATGTGAATGAAAAATATCATCTAGGTCAGTTGAATTTCGACGAGTCTTTGCATCAAAATTAATCCCTCCTCCTTTCAATCCACTTGCTTGTAAAAGAACCAACATACACTCTGTCAATTCATATAAATCATTTGGAAATTGATCGGTATCCCAGCCATTTTGATAATCTCCTCGATTAGCATCAATACTTCCAAGTAGTCCAGCATTAGCTGCAACTTGCATTTCATGAGCCATCGTATGACCAGCCAAAGTTGCATGGTTAAATTCTAAGTTTAATTTAAAATCATTCATCAAATCATATTCGCGAAGGAAAGCAATTACTGTCGCTGCATCATAATCATATTGATGTTTGGAAGGTTCGCATGGTTTAGGTTCAATAAAAAATGTCCCTTTGAATCCTTGGTTTCGAGCATAGTCTTTTGCAGCATGAAGGAATCTAGCAAAATTATCAATTTCCTTTTTCATATTTGTATTGAGTAAAGAAAGATACCCTTCTCGGCCACCCCAGAATACATAATTCTCTCCACCTAATTTGATCGTCGCATCCAAGGCGTTTTTCACTTGACCACCTGCATAAGCAACCACATTAAAATCAGGATTAGTTGCTGCACCATTCATATATCTTGGATTAGAAAAAAGATTGGCTGTCCCCCAAAGTAATTTTACTCCAGAAATTTTTTGTTTTTCTAAAGCATAATCTGTTATAATCTCTAATCGTTTTTGAGACTCCGCTAGACTTACTCCTTCATCTACCATGTCCACATCATGAAAACAATAATAAGGCGCTCCAATTTTGGTGATAAATTCAAAAGCCGCATCCATTTTATCTTTGGCATTTTTGATCGGATCAAGACTTTCATTCCAAGGAAATCTTTTCGTAGGTGCCCCAAACGGATCGCCACCAGTTCCACAGAAGGTATGCCAATAGGCTATCGCAAATCTAAAATGATCCTTCATTGACTTACCACCTACTTTTTGTTTTTCATTATACCATTTAAAAGAAAAGGGGTTATCAGATTTTCTTCCTTCAAATTTGATTTTACCGATTCCTTTAAAGTATTCTTTTTTCCCTTTGACGAGTTTGATTCTTTGTTTGTCGAGACTTTTCATACAATTTTTAAATTTGATTTTATATTGTTTCTTTTTTAGTTTTAATCCACACTAACATTAAGGTATTTAAAATAATTTGAGTAAAAAAATATTTCTCTTTTCATGGATTTATTCAAAAAAATTAATCAATAGTTAATTTTAAAAGCATTATTGAAAAAACCTATTTTTACACCTAAATAAGATTCCTTAGATAGATTCTTTTCTAAGAACATAAAATAAAAAACGATGGCAGAAGATTTCTTCAAAAAAACAGGACAATTTTTAAAAAAAGGAACTCAATATATTTCTGATAAATTCAATCTTGAAATTCACGACTTAATAAATGCGGTGAATAAAAACGATACTGAAATAGTTGCTCGTTGCGTCTATGCCGGTATCGATCCTAATTTGCAAGATGGCATTCAACGTCGAGCATTGCCTATCGCAATTGATAATAATAATACTGACATTATTGAAATTTTGTTGGAAGGAGAAGCTGATCCAAATCTTGTTGGCAAAGATGGAGAGTCTGCTATTTTCAAAGCTGTCTCTTGGCGAAATGCGGAGTATGTTCAATTGCTCATGGAGGCTGGTGCAAATATTTACAAAAAAGAACCAAGTGGAAATAGTCCAATTGAAGAAGCAAAACGAAAAGGTTATGTGGAATTACTCAATCAGATGGAAGGTTTTAAAGAAAGCAAGCGATTGGAAAAAGTAGAAGTGGATAAAGTTACTCATGAAGAGATAAAAGCAAAAGCAGAAGAAGCTCTAAAGTTACGAAAACAAAAAGAAGCCTTCAAAGCAAAACAAAAAGAACTTAAAGAAAAAGCTGCTTTGGATGCTGCTATTTCTCATTTGGAAAAAACTTATGATGTTGAAAATAAAGGGGCTGCAAACGCACTTATCGCAGCCATCCAAAATGGAGATCAAGAAGCGGTAGATTTATTTTTGGAAAAAATAGAAAACTTAGATGAGATCAATGAAGAGTTTAAAACTACTCCTCTACTATCTGCTATTTTTCATAAAAACACCAAAGCGGTAATTCAGTTGGTTGAAAAAGGTGCGAATGTCGGAAAGGTTGTTTTGGAACAACATCACTCACCTATTACGCTTGCTGTGAGCATGGGAGAACACAAATTAGTAAAATTTATTTTGGATAAAAACCAAGGTAAAGATGCGAATTTGTTGAATGATGAAAATCAATTATTGAGTCCTGCATTTTTAGCTTATAAAGATCCTAAAATGTTGCACTTGCTTTTGACTGCTGGTGCTGATCCTTACTTTGGTGGCAAGGATGGAACTTCACCAATTGTGAAAGCCATTAAAAAATCATCAGTTGGAACACTTCCTGTTTTGGCAATTCATAAGGTTGATTTAAATAGAATTACTGAAGGAAAAACGCCAATCGAATGGGCAATACACTTCAATAGAAAAGATTGGACAAATGGGTTACTAGAAGAAGGAGTTGAATCTGAAGCAGGTAGAGCTTTCGTGAAAAACGCTTCAAATTCTGACGAGGAAGAGTAATGTTTTCTCCCCACAGACTTAGGTAGTTGAGCCTGCGTAAGTCTGTGGGTAAATTAATTCATATTTTTTTTAATCATCTCTATCTGTAAGATCTACATTGAAAGTTAAATATTTTCAATAATACACCTCTCCACTTCCTTCAACTTTACATTCAACTCTACCAACTCAAAAACTATAACTTTCTTAATCATCAAATCTACTCCTCCTATTACTTCTATCCCTTCGACTTCGTTTCCAATCACCAAATCCACCCAATCTAAATGTCAATGTTCCGGCCATTCCACTAAAATCCTTGTTACTTTGCCCAGTAATAGAATTCACACCCGAGACCGCCCTGTAACCTACTGTACCTGCAATTTTAAACCACCGAAAAACATTTAGCTCTACTCCAATTTCAGGACTCACCACAAAAATATTATCATCTGTTCTAAAACCTGACTCATCAATTTCAATATCAATCCCACCCCATCCTAACTTTGCACTCGCAAAAATATGAATCAATTTATAAGATTTATAAGTATAACCTAACCAGAAACCACCATGCGCCATTTCCATCTCTAGTTCCTCATTATCCTCAACAAATTCGTTAATATCTACCGTACCCATTCCGTATCCCCCTATAAAAAAGTCATCGATAATTAATCCACCTCCGCCTCCAGAAGATACAATATAATCTCCTTTAAACTGACTAAATTCAGTAATTGGTGCACCAAAAGCACCTACCACTCTTGCTCTATTAAAAAGTGTTTCCGACTGTCCAAATCCTTGAAGCGCTATAAGGCTAAGCACTATTAACATTAAGTTCCTTTTCATATTTAATAAATTTTGTTAAAAAAAATTATGTTCAAAATTGTTACTTATTAGTTTTCAAACCAATGATTAAATAGCTCCAACTCTTGATCAACATAATTTTGTTTGCCAAAATATAAGTAGGTTGGAGCCATATTAAAAGTCAACTAATTAAAAGTTTTTTGTTCCCTTACTAACAGATTTTGATGTAAAACTCACTTTTAAATTCTCATCAACGATAAAGAAACACATATCGAAACTATACCATTTCGTTTAAAGAAAAATAATTCGTAAAAGTATTTTCATTCTAATTTAAAGAGTTGCTAGTTTTCTAATCAAAATCTAATTCCAGCATTTATGCCTATCCAACCTGCAATGTATGTTGGAGTCAAACCAGGATCTATTTCTTCAAAGAATGTGTAAGGCAAAATATCTAACCTGTATTCATGTGTACTTTGATCTACTAATTTTGAAACCATCACATTAACAGTTGGACCAACAAATAGGCTAGTCTGTCTACCTATTCGATAATCAATTGTCCATCGTAACTGGTTGAGCAGATTTAATTTTTCAGTACTTTGTCCTCCTTCATCTGGTGAACGTTTAATATTATTAATTTGAGTAACCAATAGCTCTAGATTATGAGAAAGTCTTTTCTTTTTGGTTCGAATATAAGTTCCAAAACCATATCCAATTGCAAAATAACCCTCAACATCTTTATGTGGTCGAAAACCTGTGTGGAAAATATTATAAAATCCTCTTGATCCTAATTTTAATTCTACATTGAAATAAAGTACCTCTGAAGCTGAAAATTCTATTCGACTATATCCCTTCCTAATAATATTAATCAAACCTATAGAGGAACCGCCTATGGTATCAGCTATATTAAATAAACCGATTTGACACCCTTTTACATTTTTTCCAACATTCAATATTGGTGCAACTTGAAAGTCCGTTTCCCCTCTATTGACATTGAAAATCCCAGATACTTGCATGCCTCCTTTCGATATTCTACCCGCAACATTCCCAATCCCAGCTACCTGAATTCCGGATAATCCTTCTCTTGCCACATTCAAAATTCCTGCTGCCTGAATGCCCTTTATTTTACTTCCGATATTTGTAATCCCTGCTACTTGCAGCCCTTTTGTCGTTCCTTGATTCACATTAAAAACTCCTCCAATCTGTGTCCCTTCCATTTCGCCTCCCACCACATTTCCAACACCTGCAATTTGAATTCCTTTCACATCACTGACAATTGAATTTATAATCCCTCCGACCTCTGTTCCATTCACTCCGCCATTATGTCCCCAAAGAATATTTGCAGAAACTTGATTTATTGTTTCGGAATTATTATTCATATTTGTACCCACATTCCCAAAGAACGTGATTTGTGCCAACTTCTCTCCGTTAGAAGATTCATCAAAAATATCATCCAGAAAAAACTCAACCTCCTCTTCCAGAGTAACATTATAAAAAAATGGATCCCAAACTGGATAAATGTCTATTTCATATTCTGGCTCCTCCAAATATTTGGTTGGACTGTGATAACTTACAATTTGTAAAGGCATTGTTATATTTTGTCTAACCCAATTTGGGTTTTTAGGTTTTGACTTTGAAATTGCCTTCTTTTGCGTACTTCTCTCAGCTAATAATTTTCTTTTCCCCAAATCAACTTTCAAAACTACTTGGTCGCCGATATTCGCATAAATAATATCCGTTTCTTCTAACAGCTCTTCCAATGCCACCGACAAAGGTGTATTTTCAATATCTGCACTTACAATTTGATCTACTGAAATCCGATCGATACTGTATGTAAATTTGACATCATAATCTTTGCTAATTCCCTCCAGCGTTTCTTCCAACTCCACATTAAAATATTGAATCGTCACCCTTTTTTCCATCATAGCAACCTGTGCGAACAAGGTATTTGTTGCAAAAAGTAAATATGTTATAAAAATCCAATGATGGCTTTTCATGGTTGTTGCTAAGGGTTTTAAAAAAATTCAACTTTGATTAAATCGCTTTTTGATTATTTTGATTAATTCTTTTAACAGCCTTTACCTGAAACGAAATAAGTGTTTCCTTTTTTCTCTATTTTAAGTCCAAGAGCCTCTTTCATTAATTTAAATAAAACATCAAACTCTGGATTCTCATATGATCCAAACAAATGACAATCTAAAATAGTAAGATCTGCCACTTCAATTTCAAATTCAAAATACCGTTCCATTGTCTCAAAAACTTTTCTCAATTTAACGTTATCACAATCAATAGTTAAAGTTCTCCATGCATCCACATTTGAATTTTCTCTTACTTCTATTTCTATTTCAGTTTTTTCTATTTTATCAAAAAATCCTTCTATTCCTGCCTCTAGTATTTTTTTATTCTCCTCATTTTCTTTTTCAAAAAACGCCACTTTTCCTCGCTCAACAGAAACTTCAGTAATATCTTCTTGCGGATAAGCTCGCACATTAAATGTTGTTCCAAGTACCACAGTTTTCGTTTCGCCACTTTCTATCTCAAAAGGAATTGAATCTAAATGCTTTACATCAAACCAAGCCTCTCCAGCTAGAGTCACAATTCTTTTTCCTTCAATATTTTGGTAGGTCAAATGACTATTTTTATTCATTACAATTCGACTTGAATCTGGCAATAGAAAATCCAACGTCTGCTCCTCAATTGTTTTAAAAGTAAATAATTCGGGTTCTTGATTTTGGAAAAATAAAAATAAGCTAACTGAACCGAATAAAATTACTGCAGCTATTTTTAAATATTGCTTAATACTGAATAGACGAATTGCTTTAAATGACGAACCTTTGGCCTCATTTGTTACCTCTATTCTTTGCTCTACTTTTTTCCAAGCTTCCTTTACGTTCGTATCAAAAGAGAAATCGTGTTCTTTAGAAATCTCCCACAATTGTCTCATTTCCTCTAACAACGCTTGATTTTTGGCATTGGAATTTATCCATTCCCTAAAGTCTCTTCGATCACTTTCTGAAATTTTTCCTGATAGATGCTGGGCGATTAATTCGATATATTTATTCTCTTTCATAATCTTTTCGTGCCTTACGATAATATGACGACATGAACTGGAAGATACCCCTACTTTAGTTTTTATTTTTTTGAATATTAAAATCCTTTAAAAGAATAAACTCAAATATCCTCTCAATTTAATTCTCAAAATCCGCAACGCTCTTCCCATTTGATTCTCAACCGTTTTTACTGAAATATCTAACTTTATAGCAATTTCTTTGTAGGTTAATTCTTCATACCGGCTAAGTTGAAAGATTGCACGACACTTGGGAGGCAAGGAATCGATAGCTTTATTAACATTATCTTGCAATTCGGACTGCAATAATTTTGATTCACCAGAGCCTATATTATTTGGAACGGAATACTCGATAACTTCTTCAGATTCAAAATGTTTGTGTCTTCTCAGATAAGAAATCGCTTCATTTATACCCATCCGATGTAAATATGCGGCAACTGACGATGTAATATTGAGCTTCTTTCTTTTTTCCCAAAACTTAATAAAAACATCTTGAGCAATATCTTCCGTTGTTGATTTGTCTTTAACAAATCGATAGATACTTTTACATACAGGAAGGTAGTATTCTTGAAATAAAGATTTCAAAATAGTTTGATCATCCGATTGAAGTTTCTCTAAAATTTCAGAAAGATTTTCTTTCGACATTATTATTGATTGCGTATATCTGTTTTTTACAAAATCATGGCAAAGTTATAACGGTAACAATTTTTAAATAAAAAATTCGACAAGGGGATTAATTATTATTACTAAAAACCTTATTTGCATAAAATTTATTGAGTCTAGTTTTACAGAGTTGACGATAGAAAGTTGATTTCTACAATCACCTTTCTTTTCACTATTCACAAAATCCAGATTAACTACCGTTGTTTCACATCGATTCCCCTTATTCAAAAACATATAAGTTTGACTTAAAGAAAATTTTAAAACCCGATTTTTTCTCAATAGTCTCTTAAACAATTGTTAAATTCTTAAATAGAATATTAATACAAGGTTAAATCAGTTTGAGAAAGACAACTAATTTATCCAATCCACATACCTTAGTTTCAAACAAAAAAGCACATTATAAGAACCAAAAACTCTGGGCTTAACTTAAAAAATATCAAAGCTAAACGAAAACTCATCTTAGAGGAATAATTTAAAATGCTTTTCAGATTATCTATTTAAAAAAATGAACGGCACTTCAATTGATAATTATTGAATTTCGATTCGTAAATTGTTGAATGAAGTGAACATTTATACTTTTTTCAAAAACAAACCCAACCTTATTTTAGGGTCAAAACGTTGATATAAGTGACAACCGAAAAAATGAAATTTACACCACAAAGCAGCGAGCAGGAACTTATTTTGGGCTGTCGGAAAGAACATCCGTTAGCTCAAAAATACGTTTACCAAAAGTATTTTAGTAAAATGTTGGGCATTTGCATGCGCTATACAAGCCACAGAGAAGAAGCTACGGAAGTACTTAATATGGCTTTTTTTAAAGTGTTTACTAATATTCACCAATTCAAAGAACCTGGAACCTTTGCAGGATGGATTGCTCGGATAGTTTTTAATACATCGATCGATCACGTAAGAAAACAAATTACCTACAAAAAAGTGATTGACCTTAATAGTGAGAAAGAAACAAGCATCAATAATGATGCAATTGATAACTTAGCCACGGAAGATCTTTACAAAGCTATACAAATGTTACCTCCCTCTAGTAGAACTGTTTTTTGTCTTTATGTAATTGATGGATACAAACATCAAGAAATTGGGGACAAACTTGGAATCAGTGATGGTACCTCTAAATGGCATCTATCAAACGCTAGAAAAGAGCTGAAACAAATTTTAGTTAACAAATTTAGAATCCAAGTCGCAATATGAAAAACATCAATAATTCAACTGATCAGAAATTAAAACTTCGACTGGAAGAACATGAGTTCAACTTTGACCCTGAAGCATGGAAATCATTAAATAAGAAATTGAACCAACATAATCCGAGAAGATCTCCATTATGGTTATCTAGCCTAGCGATTTTAACAATTACAGTTACAGTGTTATCCATTGCTTGGTACGTTCCTTTTGAACCGATTCAAGAATTTTTAGAAAAAACATTTGACTTTACAATTGAATCAAAAGAAATAAAATCAATTGATACTAAGGCAATTAATTTGGAAGAGGATAAAGAAAAAATTGATTTTCTTCAACAAATTCCTTTGGAGCAAAAAAATGTACCAACAGATTCTAAAATAAAATCTCCAATTGCTCCACTTCCTCAAATGAATCCAACCAAGCTATTGAAAGAAGAAGAAAAAATAGAAAAGGCAATAGAATTAACAAAACCAATTGCAACAATTAATACTTTTTTAGAAAGTGAAGAAATTATAACACGAGTAAACCTGCCATTCAAAAAAAGAGTGAAAGCAGGATTTTTTGGAGGTGGAACAGTAGCAGTTTCAGGCAGCCCATTAATCCCAGAAGGTGCAATTTCTCCGGGAGTTGGAGTTTTTGCAGGGTACAAAATAAATGATAAATGGAGTGTGCAGGCGGAGGTGAATTTTAGAAAAGGATTTGTTCAGCCATTTACAACAAAGGAAGAAAAAGTTAATACTTTAAGTCTTCCAACAACAATTACCTCAGTATCAACTTCCTTTGATCGAGTAACTGCAAATCAAGAAGTGATTGCTCGAAATTTGACAGTAATAGAATTTCCGATTTTAGCTAAATATAACGTAAATGACAAAAGTAGTGTGATGGCAGGTGTTAGACCGTCTTGGATTCATGTAAAAGATCCTAATTCTGACAATAGTTCGACGGATGCACGCCACCCCGCTATTTATGAAAAAGTTGATCTTGGTTTGAGTGTTGGATATGAATTACAACTCACTGAAAGAGTAGCTGTAGATTTTCGATTCAATAAAGGATTGACTGAACTTTTTATTGACGATGAAGAATCAACTGACTTTAACAATGATTTTCAAGCATCTGTTAGGTATACTTTGAACCCCTAGCTATTTATGCCTGAATTGATAAAAAAATACCTCATTTTGTGAAATATGGCTTTTTCTAAAATCTTGGAACCTCATTTCCGAATTACGAGATAAGAATTAAATTACACCCAATTCCTTCAAAAGAGGTTGTCCACAACAAAATGGACAGCCTCTTTTCTTTAAAACAACTTCTTTCGTGGAAATTAAAATCCTCATGCATCTCATTGTTACAAGTAGTATACTTCGATCCAAAAAGTATATTTCTTTTGTTTTCCAAAATTTATAGCTGAAACTTTTTGAGATTTCAAAGAGGACTTTAAATAATCGCTGTTATAATTCTAGCACCATTCAGAGTTTCTCATTGAATACTGTTACTAAAAATGTAACATTAATTAAATTATGCTAGTTCATTTTATCATAAAAGACCTAAAATACACATGATCAATGATTTGATTAGTGACAATTCCAACTGGATGCCATTGTCCAGTCAACTGGCGTTTAATCGTATACTGATTGAAGTAAGTATCGATAAGTAAATCTAGCTTTAAAGAAAGTATTTTTTTACCTAAACAAGTCGAATCCGATTTATTCTAACATTATTTACCTAAACAACGTATTGCCATAAAATACTTATTTTGTGAATACTATTTGGTTACTTTATCCTTATCTAAATATATTTTAATTACCAAAAGCAACATCGCAATAAATAGGATCAACACAAATCCTAATCCAACTCGCAATCCAAAGGCATCAGACAAAAAGCCAATCATGGGTGGTCCAACGAAAAAACCAGTATACCCAATTGTAGTTGCCATTGCAATCCCAATACTTGGATCAATTCCATTCATATTCCCAGCTGACGAATAAACAATTGGAACGATGGTCGCCAAACCTATTCCCACTAGAAATAATCCAACCAATGTTGCTCCGGTCGTCGCGAATGATAATAGAATTACAAGTCCTACAACAGAAAACATACTGTTGTAAATCATTAATTTATATTTCCCTATTCTTTCTGTAAAATAATCACCAAATACTCGACCGATAGTCATAGCTATGGCAAAAACACCATAACCGATCGCACTAAAATATTCACTTTGCCCAACCACTTTATTCAAATAAATAGCAGACCAATCTGCCATTGCTCCTTCTCCTGACATACAACAAAATGCAACTATGCCTAAAGGTATAATAGCTTTAGTTGGTAAAACAAATCTTCCACCTTTTTCTCTTTTTTCCTCCTCCTCTGGTGTATCATTAATTAAATAAAAGGCTGCTGCAAGGCAAGCAACTCCTCCTATGATTGCTACTAAGGTCAAATGAGAAAGTAAAGGAACTTCAAATTTCGCAAACAATGCACCACTCCCCGCCCCTAATGCCATTCCAACACTAAACACCGCATGAAATGACGACATGATAGCTTTTCCATAAGCTCGTTCAACAAAAACAGCCTGCCCATTCATCGCTACATCAGTTGCTCCAACACATAACCCTAAGGAAAAGAACGCAGCACTAACAATCGCTAAATTTGGAGTGAAAACTATGCATGGAATAATAATACAAGAAAGTATTCCTCCAACTTGTGTAATTACTTTACTTCCAAATCGAGTTGACAACCAACCTGCAAAAGGCATAGCAAATACTGCACCTACAGCCATTGTGAAAAGCAAGCCTCCCAAAATGGAATTAGAAATATCATAGAATCTTTGAATTGCAGGAAGACGTGCAGTCCAATTTCCATAAAGAAGTCCATTAACTAAAAAGAAAATGCAAACAGCAATACGGTTCGCTCGCATAGGCTAAATTTTAAACCAAAGATAAAAACGTTAATAAGACTTGACTGCAATAAATTAAAATCTTGAAAAAAAAACGAAACATAAAAAATAATCCAAGGTATATTAATACTCTTAAGCTATTAATCACACGCACAACAAAATATTAAGCATAATGAATACGGATAGAATTCTTCTATTTCTACTAATTTTCATTTCTCAAAACGTTTTAGCCCAACTACCTTTAACTTCACAACTTGGAATCCTAGATCTAACTGCCAACGGAGGAACTAACCCTTCTACAGGAGCTGCTTGGAAAGATGGAGATACTTATCGGTTAGTATTTATCTCTAGTACCACTCGAGACGCCACATCAAGTGACATTTCAGATTATAATACACATGTACAAAATGCAGCAAGTGCTGCTGGGATGGGAGAGGTATCTTGGTATGCAATAGCATCTACTTCAACAGTAGATGCTATTGATAATACTCTTACAACTAACAGCGATGAGAACGGGGCATTTTTCCTAATTGATGGCTCAACAATTATCTCAAATAATTTGAATGATTTTTGGGACGGGAATCATACTGGTTCGGAGTCCATTAACTTAGATGAAAATGGAAATTCTTATCTAGCCTTACCAATTAGTACACCATGGTATCCTTATGGTCCAGCTTGGACAGGAACAAATTCAAATGGAACAAAACAAACCGGAAATACACTAGGTGAATCGACTGTCCTTAATGGGTTAGGATGCAATTGTGCATCTGCTGCTCAATGGGTACAACGTGGAATTGTGAGTAATACTGTTAAATACTACTTATACGGAGTGTCAGATGTATTAACTGTTAGTGCACCAAATGGAGCTGGTATTATCCATGTTACTGGAGACCCTAATACCAATCTAAATCTAAATACAATAACTAAGCATGAAGGAAATATAACCTATGACGCTAATGCTCAGATTACTTATTTTTATAACGCTTCCGGAAATGATTATGACGGAATCACAGCAGGCACGCATTGGATAAAGGTTGATGTTTCATCATTAGTTGATCCTATTACAAGCGTCTTAACTCCTGAAACGGAACTTACTTCTATTACATCTAATGGTGTGGTTACAATTTCTTTTGAGTCAGATGCAACCATAAGTTATACAGCAGTTTCAAATACCTTAACTTTTACAGATGTTGATGGAGATATTTCCCTTGTTGACCTTTCTGATCTTGAGACAATTGTACAAGCTGGTAATTCGAGTATTACCACAACAGGAAATGGTTCGTCAGACACACCTTATGAGGTCTCGTTAACAGGTGCCAATATTGTGGAAAATGCTGGTTTAGTTCCTGTTACCGATGGAACTGGTGTATTAACTTGGACTAATGTTTTAGAGAATATTACTGTCGAAACTGATGGACAAGTGACGCTTACTGTTCCTAGTAGCATTACACCATTACCTCTTGATTTATCAAATATTCCAGGAGTTTCAAATGTCAATGCTTTAAATTCAGCCATCTCAGGACTATCAGCAGGAGAATCTGGTCTTATAAAAACTACAACTAATAATTCTTTTGGAATGCCTAGTTCTTCAGGAGTGGGCGTATTATTTTTGATTAAAAAATAAAATTATTATTCTTAAGTTTTGACGAGTGCTCTGAATCAAATGAAAACGAAAACCACTAATAATTCTCCGAAAAACTTAAATATGTACAGGGTCTCCAAACACAACTTTTTTACTTAATTTTCTGTATTTGGAGTTAATCCAATGTGGAGCTAATCTTTTGTTTTTTGAAGTCTAAATTTAAAAAAGAAATTATTATAAAAAAGATTTTTCGCAAATTTACACCCATCATTCAATTAGCTTTCAATTTCATCATTCTGTATCAAAAGAAAGATTCTAATATCTGAAATAGAAAGGAAACGTCATAAAAGTCTGTTTTCATCAAGGGAAAGAAAGGTAGGGACATTATTTTAAATCAACCTTTCTTTCGATTTTGTTGCTTTTCCTGCAATAAACACATCTAAAAACGCCATTCATCCAACTTTTTTTCCTACAAAACAAAATTCACATCTAGTTAACAAACTTTCTAATAAATCTTTTGTTTCTTTGTGGTACTGGTGGAACAAAAATATTACCATTTGATTTTTCGCCAATAAAAACTATCTAAAAAGAGGTTCAAAAGATGATTACAAAAGATCTCATTATTCAAAATGCCACTCAATTATTTGTGGAGAATGGCGTAAAAACAGTAACCGTTGACAAAATTGTCAAACAGTTACGTACCTCTAAGCGCACGGTGTACAATCATTTTGAAAATAAAACGGAATTACTCCGTGCTTGTCTTGCAGTCTATCATCAAAAAATAAAAACGGAAAACGAAACGATAATCAATGCAGCTCCAAATGCTATCGCAGCTCTTGGTAGCATGCAACATGAAATCGTCAAAAGAACTTATCAAGTAAATCCTAACTTTTTCAGCGACATCATTCATTACCATCCAGGTTTACTCGAGGAATCTTATCGAAATACCAACAATTTCGCTCATCAGCAAATACTTGATATTGCTCAGTGGGGAATCGAAGATGGGATTTTTCAAGAAGACATGGATATTGATGTAGTAGGAAAAACGGTTTTGGTGATGCTTAAGTTATTGAAAGACAACAACCTTTTCCCTATAACCAAATACAGTAAAGAACGTCTCACATTCGGAACATTAGTTCCCTACTTGAGAGGTTTATGTACTTCAAAAGGAGTTAGGCTTTTAGCTAAACAAGAAGAACTATTTAAAATATCCATATAACCGTATTGAAGCAAGTCCTTCCAGATTTTAAAAATCTGGAAGGACTTAACTGCTCAAATACAAATTAAATTAGATTAAATGAACATCAACAGTTCCCTAAGTAAAACTCCCATCGCAGTCATTGGAATGTCTGCCATGTTCGCCGATGCGAAAAATCTCGAAGAGTTTTGGACTAATATCCTCCAGTCCAAAGACAGTATAAAAGAAGTACCAGCTGATCGATGGTTAATTGAAGATTACTACGATCCTGACATGTTTGCAGAAGATAAAACCTACTGTAAGGTCGGTGGATTTATTCCAACAATTGATTTCAATCCAATGGAATTTGGTTTGCCGCCAAATATTTTGGAAGTAACTGATGCAAGTCAATTATTAGCTTTAGTTGCTGCACGAGATGCATTTGAAGATGCAGGTTACGGTCGGAAATCTGAAAAATTCACCGCTGAATTAAAAGCAAAAACAGGTGTAGTAATTGGAGTTGGTGGTGGTCAAAAATTGATTACACCTCTAACTGGACGATTACAATATCCAGTTTGGGAAAAAGCGTTGCGATCAAGTGGAATTGCTGAAAATGATATTCCGCCAATCATTGAAAAAATGAAAAAAGCATATATCGGCTGGAATGAAAATTCATTTCCTGGAATGTTAGGAAATGTGATCTCAGGAAGGATTACCAATCGTTTTGACCTTGGAGGAATTAATAGTGTAGTGGATGCGGCATGCGCTGCTTCATTAAGTGCAATGAAAATGGCGTTGAGTGAGTTAGTGGAAGGTCGATGTGATATGATGTTGACAGGTGGAGTTGATACCGATAACTCTCCATTTATGTATATGAGTTTTTCTAAAACTCCTGCTTTTTCTAAGTCTGGAAAAATTACTCCTTTTGCAGATGATGCCGACGGAATGTTGATTGGAGAAGGTTTAGGAATGTTGGTTCTAAAAAGATTAGAAGACGCAGAACGGGATGGTGATAATATCTATTCTGTCATTAAAGGTATCGGAACTTCAAGTGATGGACGTTTCAAATCTGTTTACGCTCCTCGCCCATCTGGTCAAGCAATGGCAATGGAAAGAACTTATGAAGATGCTGGATACGGAGCTGATACTGTTGGCTTAATCGAAGCGCATGGAACTGGGACAGGTGCAGGTGATGCTGCTGAACTTACCTCGATGAATATGGTTTTTGGGAAAAACAACTCGAAGAAACAACATATTGCATTAGGTTCTGTCAAATCACAAGTTGGTCATACCAAAGCTGCAGCTGGTTCTGCCGGAATGGTTAAAGCGGCATTAGCATTACATCATAAAATATTGCCACCTACAATTAATGTAGACAAACCTAGTACAAAAGTTAATATTGAAGATACCGCTATGTATGTTAATACTGAGGCTCGACCTTGGTTACGTAATGGTCATCCAAGACGAGCGAGTGTAAGTGCGTTCGGTTTTGGTGGTATCAATGTTCACATTACTATGGAAGAATATCAAGGGAAAAAGCGTTCTGATTTCAGATTGCATGAACCTTTTAAAACAATCAATTTGCAGGAAACAACTCCTAGAAAATTGATTGAATTATTGACAGCAACCTCTAATACCATTTCTAAAAATGGTGAAAGTGCTTTTGATAATCTAGCAAAAGAATCTAAGGCTGTTTCTTTCGAAAAAAATAACGCACGTATTTCTTTTGTTGTAAAAAACAATGAGGAGTGCGTTGACTTTTTACAAACTGCTATCCAAACTTTACAAGCTAACCAAAATGAATGGTCACATCCAAAAGGTATTTATTACCGACCAAGCGGAATGGATACAAATGGAAAAGTAGTTGCTCTTTTCTCAGGACAAGGTTCACAATATGTGGGCATGGGCAAAGAATTAGCCAACGCATTCCCTGAAGCAAGAGAAGCATTCGCAGCAGTTGATAGTATTTTTTATAAAGAAAATTTACCCGCACTTTCTAAAACGATTTTCCCTATTCCTGTTTTTTCGGACGAAGAAAGAAAAGTGCAACAAGTTACGTTGACACAAACTCAAAATGCTCAACCAGCTATCGGAGCAATGAGTATGGCTCAATATAAAGTTATTCAACGTGCAGGTTTTAAACCAAACTTTACAGCTGGTCATAGCTTCGGTGAATTAACAGCACTTTGGGCGGCAGGAGTTTACGATGACAATACATTTTTGGCTTTGGCAAAAACTCGTGGTGCTGCTATGGCGACTTCGAATCCAAATGCTGATGCAGGTTCAATGCTAGCAGTAAAAGCTTCAGCAGAAGATGTTCAACCAGCAATTGCAAACATTGAAGGTGTAAAAATTGCAAACATCAATTCTAATCAACAAGTGGTTTTAGGAGGAAGTACTCCTGCTATCCAAAATGCTTTGACTCAATTAAAAACACAAGGATTTAGAGTAGTTCAGTTACCTGTTTCTGCTGCTTTCCATACTGAATTTGTTAAGCATGCTCAGCAACCGTTTGCAAGTTTCGTACACACTCAAAAATTCAATAAGCCGCAAATTCCAGTTTACGCTAACTCTACTGGAACTGTATACCCTGACAACCTGAATGAATTAAAAACGATTTTAAAAGGACAGATTTTAAATCCTGTTTATTTCAAAAATCAAATTGAAAACATTCATGGAGCAGGCGGTCGAGTCTTTATTGAATTCGGGCCAAAAGGTGTTTTGACCAACTTGGTTAAAAATATTTTGAAAGGAAAAGATCACACAGCAATCGCAATGAATGCTAACGATAAAAAAGATGCTGATTTACAATTCAGACAAGCAGTTGCACAATTATCAGTTTTGGGTGTTCAATTAAATAATGTTGATCCTTACAAAAAAGACTTGGTTGCTCTTCCTGCCAAATCGAAAATGAATGTAGAAATCAGCGGTAATAATTATGTATCTCCACCAACGAAAAAAGCTTATACCGATGTTATGGATAATGGCTTCCAAGTATCAGGTGGACAAACTAAAATTGTAGAAAAAGTTATTGAAAAAATAGTTGAGGTAGAAAAAATAGTTGAGGTGCCAGCGGCAAATTCATTTATTAATCAAATTGAATCAGAAGAAGAAATTATGAATAAGCAAGCTTTAGAAATCATCAAATCTGCGTTGGAATCTTTTAACACCAACCAAACTAAGTCATTAGCAATTTTTGAAAAATTCATGAATGACCAAAATCAACAGTCACAACAATTGTTGAATTTATTGAACCAACAAATAGCTGCAACTTCTAATGCACCGGTTGCAAAAGTTGTTGCTCAACCTACTCCAGTTCAAGTTGCACCAATCGTTAGCGAAACTCCAGTTTACTCTAACGGGAATGCAAGTAGCAATGGAAACGGAACGCATACTGCTACACATATAGCTGCTCCAGTTGCCGTTGCACCAACTGTACTAGCACCAACTACAGAAAGTAGTGACACATCAAAATTAGAAGCAGCATTGTTAGAAGTGGTTTCTGAAAAAACGGGTTACCCTGCTGAAATGTTAGAATTAGAAATGGATATGGAAGCTGATCTAGGAATTGACTCTATCAAAAGAGTGGAAATCTTCGGGGCATTAACTGCTCAATATCCTGAAATGTCTGGTATCAATCCTAACGAATTAACTGAATTGAGAACACTTGGTGAAATCGTTGATTACGTTTCTGCTAAGGGTGGAAATGCAGTTGCAAACAATGCAGTAGCTACGACAACTCCTGAAGCAATCACAACTATTAACACACCTGCTCCTGCTCCAACAGTTGCAGCTCCAAATACAGGTGGCGACACTTCAAAATTAGAAGCTGCATTATTAGAAGTTGTTTCTGAAAAGACGGGTTACCCATCAGAAATGTTAGAATTAGGAATGGATATGGAAGCTGATTTGGGAATTGATTCTATCAAAAGAGTAGAAATCTTCGGAGCGTTAACTGCTCAATATCCTGAGATGTCTGGCATCAATCCTAACGAATTAACTGAGTTAAGAACACTTGGAGAAATCGTAGATTATGTTTCTGCTAAAGGTGGAAATGCAGTTGCAAATAATGCAGCAGCAACTCCAGCGGTTGTAGCAGCACCAGTTGCGGCTCCAGCAACAGGAGGAGTGGATAATGCTGAATTAGAAAAAGCATTGTTAGAAGTGGTTTCTGAAAAAACTGGTTACCCTGCTGAAATGTTAGAATTAGGAATGGACATGGAAGCTGATTTAGGAATTGATTCTATCAAAAGAGTGGAAATTTTCGGAGCATTAACTTCGCAATATCCAAGTATGGGAGATATCAATCCTAACGAATTAACAGAGTTAAGAACTTTGGGTGAAATCGTTGATTACGTTTCCTCAAAAAAGGCATAAGCGGAACAGTTGCGCCCAAGCCTGTTACGCAAAATAAAATTGTTGAGCCTGTTGCAACTAGCAACGGTTCAACAATCATAACTTCCGATTTCCATGGTGTGGAACGAAGCGAAGTTGGGCTAGAATATTTACCTCAACCTGATTATTTGGAATTCACTTTGCCAAATACGCACGTCGCATTGGTTACCAATGACGGGTCGGATTTGACTTCAAAAGTGATTGCTCAATTGGAAACAAAAGGCAACAAAGTAGTTGCTTTAAACTTACCAAATCAAGCGAGTAAAATTTCAACTAATGGAATTGATTTAGAAAGTCATTCTGATGAGGCGGTAAAAAATGCTATTGAAAAAATTCGAACTCAATATGGTGAAGTAGGAAGTTTTATTCACTTGCATCCTCACTTCGAATTTCAAAATGGAAACTTTGTCCAACACTTTCCAGCGGAAAGACAAGTGGTAAAAACATTGTTTTTCTTAGCTAAACATTTGCAAAAACCTTTGAATGATTTAGGTCAAACTCAACGTGCTAATTTCGTAACCGTCACTCGAATGGATGGAAAATTAGGACAAGGAAAAAGAGGTAATGTAAGTGTAGTCGGAGGTGGAATTACTGGTTTAGTAAAATGTCTAAACTTAGAATGGTCTCCAGTTTTTTGTAGAGCAGTTGACATCCAACCTGAGTTATCTTCAGACGTGATTGCAACGCAAGTTATCGCTGAATTACATGATCCAAATGTGAGAAATATGGAAGTTGCTTTTTCTGAAGAGGGAAGAGCCACGACTAGTGTAACAAAAGTACAATTGACTGAAAACCAATCAATTACAACTAACGTAACAAAAGATTCAGTTTTCTTAGTGAGTGGTGGAGCTAAAGGTGTAACTGCTACTTGTGTCATCGAAATGGCAAAAGCATTCCAATGTAAATTCATTCTTTTAGGTCGTTCAGATTTCAGTTTTGAAGTTCCTGAATATGCTAAAAATGAAGATGATGAAGGCGCATTAAAACGATTGATCATGAACGATTTTAAAGTTCGTGGAGAGAAACCAAGTTTGCCAGCGGTTAAGAAAATTTATAAAAACATTGCTGCGAAAAAAGAGATTGAGGATACTATTTCTCAAATCAAAAATCACGGAGCAGAAGTCGCTTATATTAAAGGTGATGTGACTAATCCTGCAAGTTTCAAATCTGAACTTAACAATGTAGTTACAAGTTTTGGAAAAATCACAGGAGTCGTTCACGGAGCAGGAAGATTGGCTGACAAATACATTCAAGATAAATCTGAATCAGATTTTGAAAATGTATTGTCTGTAAAATTAGATGGTTTATTGAGCCTTTTCCAATCGGTAGATATTCATAATTTAGATCACTTAGTTTTGTTTTCTTCGGTAGCTGGTTTTTATGGAAATGTCGGTCAAACTGACTACGCCATTGCCAACGAAATCTTAAGCAAAGCAGCTCACCTATTCAAAAAGAATCATCCAAACACTCATGTCTCTGCCATCAATTGGGGAGCATGGGATAGCGGAATGGTTAGCGGAGAATTGAAAGCGCAATTCGAAGCAGCAGGTGTTACTTTAGTGAATAGCGAAGGTGGTGCAGCCATGATGGTAAACGAAATGAATACTGCATATTCAAGTCAACCTCAAGTAATTATCGGAGGAACTTTACCTGCAGGGATTAGTCACCTCGGCGAAGTACGAACACATAAAATTCACAGAAAAATTGAATTGAAAAATAACCCATTTTTGATGCACCATGTGATTCAAGGCAATGCAGTTTTACCTGTGGTAAATGCTTGCGGATGGATGGCTCAAACTTGTGAAAAGATCTATCCTGATTTTAAAGTTTTTCAAGTAAAAAATACAAAGCTCTTTAAAGGTATCGTCTTCGACGGAAACCAAAAAGAGGATTACATTATCGAATGTAAAGAGATCGAAAAGAACGAATCTGAAATTATTTTTGAAACTACAGTTTTGAGTGAAGGTGGAAAATTACCAACTTACCACTACAAAGCAACTGTTATTTTAAAACATAAAAAACAGATTCCTGCTGCTCCAAAATTCAATCATCAAACTAGTGGAACTTACACTCCAACGGAAGGTGCAGTTCTCTACAAAGATGGTTCGCTTTTTCACGATACATATTTCCGAGGCATCGGACAGATTTTGGATTGTACAGATAATCAAATCGTTTTGTCTTGCAAAGCACCTAATGTACCTCTTTCTGAACAAGGTCAATTTCCAATTATTTCTGTGAATACTTTTTTTACTGACATCCAATATCAAGGTATGGTGGTGTGGGTTCAAAAATATAATGATGGAGCGAAGAGTCTTCCATTGCAAACTGATTCTGCAATTCTATACAAGGATATTCCTATGGGAAAAGAGTTGTTTGTAAATGTAAAAATTGAAGAGTCAAGTGACTTTAAAATGATAGCAACATGTACAGTTTACGATGACCAAGGAGAAGTTTACATGTTAACAGAAGGAGCAACAGTAACAGTATCAAAAGGATTAGAATGGTAACGTTGCTGCTGACTTTAGTCGGCAGCAAAAAATGAGCGAAGCGATTTTTTTAAAATCAAAAATGGTTGTCCATTCGATACTCCACTTTTTTTTCCTTGATAAAAAAAAGTTCGCAAAAAAATCAAGACTATATTTCATTTTAGAACAGTTCCACATTTTGAATTTTAGCAACACAGCCAAAACTCAAAAACCAAAACAAAAATTGTGACCAAAACTAAATAAGGTCTAAAGGAAACCGTCAACGTTTTCCTTCCAATTGGCAAAAGAGTCAGTTGAAAAAAATTCAAAACTCTTTAGAGAAAGCTTTCTAGAGTAATGGAGTGGGAGCAAAATCTGCACTGCTTGATTCGGTGAATCAAAGAATAATTGCAAAATAAAACGTGGATGCGAGAACGGCACGGTGCTAAGCATTTTTTTCCTGCGCTGCTTAAAACCTGAGTTTCAAAAAATGATTGCAAAAGTAAATCGCCGAAGGCAAACCATACAAATAGTACAAACCCAACAAGTTAGCAACACACAAATTTGAAAAAAATTCAAATTTCAAAAAAAGATAATGACCAAAATAGCAATAATAGGAACCTCAAATCTTTTCCCAGGCTCTTCCACAACAGAAGAATTCTGGCAAAACCTAATGCAAGAAAAAGACCTTACGTCACTTGCAACGAAGGAAGATTTTGGTGCCGACCCTCAACATTTTTTCCATCCCGAAAAAGGAGCAGTCGACAAATGTTATTCCCTTCGAGGCGGCTATATTCGGGATTTCAAATTCGATCCAAACGGTTACGAATTACCAGCTGATCTTTTGGCAACACAAGATAAATTATATCAATGGTCGCTCTACGTTGCCAAAGAAGCATTAAAAGATAGCGGCTACGATAATCAAAAAGACATCCTCCAAAAGTGCGGAGTCATCCTTGGAAATTTATCATTCCCAACAAGTACTTCTCACCAATTCATGTCATCAGTTTACACTCGTACCACAGAAGCTGCGGTACAAAACTTACTCAATGACAAGAACTTTAAAATAAAAAATAACAAAAAACACACGCAAAACGACATCCTTGATTATACCCCTTCTCAAATGGTTACCAAAGCATTAGGGTTAGGTGCAAGTCATTACACATTGGATGCAGCCTGTGCCACTTCATTGTACGCCATCAAATTAGCTTGCGATGAATTAGTAACTGGAAAATCCGACATGATGTTGGCAGGTGCGGTTTGTGCCTCTGACCAATTATTTATTCACATGGGATTTTCTATTTTCCATGCCTATGCACCACATGAACAGAAATTCGTACCGATGGATAAAGACTCCGCTGGTCTAGTTTCTTCAGAAGGTGCAGGAATGGTCGTGTTGAAAAGATTAGAAGATGCAGAGCGAGATGGCGATAATATTTTAGCAGTCATCGGAGGTATTGGTTTGTCAAATGATGGACGTGGAAAATTCCTTTTAAGTCCTCATCCAAAAGGTCAACGATTAGCTTTTGAACGAGCATACGAACTAGGACAAATTTCTGCAAAGGATACAGATTACCTTGAATGTCACGCAACTGGAACTCCGCTTGGCGATGTTACCGAGTTAAATTCTATCTCTGATTTCTTCGCTACACAAAATGTAAAACCATTGTTAGGCTCTGTAAAATCGAATATGGGACATTTACTTACTGCGGCAGGAATGACAGGTTTATTGAAAGTTTTGTTGTCGATGCAGCATGAAGTAATTCCTTCAAATATCAATTTGGAAGAATCAGTAAAAGCGGAAAATGGTTGGATGGGTGAAACTCAATTAATCAATGAAGCGACACCTTGGACAAATAAAAATAAACAAGCAGGAATTAACTCTTTCGGATTTGGGGGGACGAACGCTCACATGGTCGTTCAGAATTATGATAAAAATCAACCTCAAGCAAAATCTAATGCCCCAGTCAAATTGCAACCAATGTCAATCATCGGTATGGATGCACACTTTGGAGATTGTACCAACCTAGAAGATTTCTATTCTACCATTTACAATGGAAAACAACATTTTCAAGATTTACCAAAAGGTCGATGGAAAGGTTTTGATGAAAATAAAAACTTGCTTCAACGATTCGGTTTCGAAGATGGCAAAGCACCAAAAGGTGCTTACATCGAAGATTTCGAAATTGATTTATTGCGCTATAAAATCCAACCAAAAGAAGCAGAAACTTTAGAACCTCAACAAGCTTTAATTCTCAAGGTGGCAGACAATGCAATAAAAGATGCAGGCTTAGATGAAAGTTCAAACGTAGCAGTCTTAATTGCCATGGAATCTGAATTAGCGATTCATCATTACTTGGCTCGCTGGGACGTGACTTGGCAATTAAAAGAAGCGCTAAAAGAAAATAATATTGAGCTTACTGAGGAACAAGAAAAAGAATTGGAAGAATTGTGCAAAAATGGAAATTACTTCCGAGAAGGTTCACAGACGCCAAGTCAACATACAAGTTTTGTAGGAAACATTATGGCAAGTCGAATTGCGGCACTTTGGGATTTCTCAGGAGCAGCATTTACCGTTTCAGCAGGTGAGAATTCAGTTTTTAAAGCATTAGAAATTGCACAGAATTTATTGTCACTTGGGGAAGTGGATGCAGTTGTAGTTGGAGGAGTTGACTTTGCGGGAGGACTTGAAAATGTATTGTTACGAAATCAAAAAGATAAAATAAATCAAAATGGCCAACCAAGTATTTCTTTGAATAAAGAAGACGAAGGTTGGTTAGTTGGAGAAGGTGCAGGAGCAATTGTCTTGAAAAAAACAAGTGAGATTGGAGAAGATAAAGTTTATGCAACAATTGATTCTATTGGAAAAAATTTAAGCATACAAAACGTAGGTTACCAAGAATTAGCCAACACAGGAATTAATGCAGAAGACAAAACTGAATTAAATAATTTAGACATTTCTTCCAACTCAACTCCTATTGCACTTGGAAGTGTTAAAGCAAATATCGGACACACATACGCGGCATCTGGAATTGCAAGTTTGATAAAAACTGCCTTGTGTTTACACCATCGTTTTATTCCAGCTATTCCAAATTGGAAAGTAGCAAAAAATGCCTCTAAATTTCAAGGCAATCAATTTTACTTTCCTTCAAAATCTCGTCCGTGGATTTTGCAAAATAATATTTCTGAAAGAAAAGCATTGGTCAATGGTTTGGAAAATATTCAAGTTCAAATGACTGAGGCAGTTTCTAGTTCGAAACATGGAACTACGTTTTTACAAAAAAACGTTCCAAATCTTTTTGTACTAAAAGGAAACTTTGAAAAAGAAATCCATCAACAAATTTCAGCATTAGAAATTGCTATCGAAACAGCAACTCCAATAACTGAAATCGCACAACAGTTTTTTGCTAAATCAAAAGAAAAGCAAACTGAGCTTTGCGCAGTTTTAATCGCAAAAAACAAAAAGGATTTAAATCAAGAAATTAATTTTTTTCAAAAAAATATTACACGAGCATTTGAAAAAAATCAAATTTTAAAAACACCTCGTGGAAGTTATTTTGCTCCAAATCCTTTGGGCAAAAAAGGGAAGGTAGCATTTGTTTACCCGGGTTCCTCAACGGCTTACACAGGTTTAGGAAAAGACCTTTTCCAATTGTTTCCGCAGTTATATCCTCACTTCGAAAATATGTTGCCGGATCTAGATGAATACATCTGGTCAGATTATCTTTTTCCTAAAAAAATCAACGAAGCAGACGAAGACCCTAATATCTATAACAATGCAATTGCAATGATGTCAACGGGTGTTTTTTACTCGGCAGCATTCACACATATTTTACTAGAGGTATTTGGTATCAAACCTGAAATAGCTTTTGGTTACAGCATGGGCGAATGCAGTAGTATGTGGTATGCATTGGGAGTTTGGAGTAGTAATGAAGCGAGAGAATTTCAGGACTCTCCTATTTTCAAAAACCGTTTCGCAGGGGATTTAGAATTGCTTGCCGAGACATGGGGTATCTCTTCAGAGGAGGCAAAAGAGCGATGGATAAGCCTAGTACTACTTGCCCCAAGAGAAAAAGTAGAGCAGTTGATTCAAGGGGAAGATAAAGTCTATTTGACTTTTGTAAATACTGAAAACGAAGTAGTTATTTCAGGAGATAAAATTGCATGTTTGACGATTGCTGAAGAGTTAGGATGTCAGACAGTAACGATTCCTTTCCAAAATGTAATTCATCATGATTTTTGTAAAAACGAAGAAGAGGGCTTGATAAAAATGCACCGCTTCGATTTAAATAAAAACCTTGACATTGATTTCTACTCAAGTATTACTCAAGAGAAAATTCCTTTCGATAGCCAGTTAATTGCAGAGAACTCAACAGCAGTTTGTTGCGAAAAAGTAGACTTTCCAAAAACCGTAAATACTTTGTTAGAAAAAGACGCAAATATATTTATTGAGTTGGGAGCCAATGCAACTTGCACTGGTTGGATCAAAAACATTTTAAAAGAAAAAGAACACTTAGCAGTTAGCATTAATCAAAAAGGAAAAGCTGATGCTCAAGCTATTTTAGAAGTACTTGCACAATTAGTGAGCAATGGAGTTGAAGCCGATTTATCAGCTTTATACATCGAACCAAAAGTAGGAAAAGCGCCACGTAGCTTTATGAAAAAAATAGACGTAGGAGGGGAAAGAATTTTTGACACTTTTGAAAATACAACGCACAAAGAATTATTTAAAAACATAAAGAGAAAAGCAGTTTCAGTTGAAACGAAAAAACGAGAACTAGCATTTGTAAGCGGAGGAAATGATTATCCACCAAAATCTACAAATATCGAATTCATTAATAAAGCAATACATTTACAAAAAGATAAAAACAATTCCAACATGGAAGTTACCACTATAAAAAATAAACCATCTACTGAAAATAAAATTGGAGAAAACGGTTTACGTCTTCAAGATTTTGAGTCGGGTGAACAATTGAAAGGGAAAGAAATTATTTTTTCTCAAGAAGATTTAGAAGAATTCGCCAATGGAAAGATAGCGAATGTTTTCGGTCCGGAATACGCGGTCATTGATACTTATCGACGACGAACGATGTTGCCAATGGATCCGTATTTATTAGTAAGTCGAGTAACAGGATTGAATGCTGAAAGAGGTAATTTTAGACCATCGACGATGCAAACCGAATATGACATTCCTTATAACGCTTGGTTTACAACTGACCGACAAATTCCTTGGGCTGTTTCAGTAGAATCAGGTCAATGTGATTTATTATTGATTTCATATCTAGGAATTGACTTTACTAATAAAGGAAATTTAGTTTATCGATTATTGGATTGTACTTTGACGTTTGTAGATGATTTACCATTCGAAGGTCAGACTTTACGATATGATATTTCTATTAATTCTTTTGTGAATAATGGAGACAACTTATTATTCTTTTTCAGTTACAGATGCTATGTCGAGGATAGATTAGTATTAAAAATGGATGGTGGTTGTGCTGGATACTTTGAAGATAAACAATTGGAAGAAGGAAATGGAGTTGTTTATTCAGAGGCAGAATTAGAAGTAAAACGAACTGCAAAAAAACGATACTTTACTCCTTTATTAAACACCACTAAAACGAGTTTCTCCAAAGAAGATTTACAGCATTTAATAAACGGTGATATGGAAAAATGTTTTGATGATATTTCATATTACCCAAATGGTCGAAATCCTTCTTTGTGTTTGCCTCCGGAAAAAATCTTAATGATTGACAGAATTACTTCTGTTGATTTGACGGGTGGTGCATATGGCTTGGGATATATCGTTGCGGAAAAAGATTTACATCCTGACGATTGGTATTTCCCTTGTCACTTCCGAGATGATGAAGTTCTTGCAGGTTCATTGCAAGCAGAAGGTGGTGGAAATTTATTGCGATTTTTTATGTTGATGTTGGGACTTCAACGATTGACAAAAGATGCTCGCTACCAGCCTGTTTTTGATTTACCTCAAAAAGTTCGTTGCAGAAAGGAAGTGAAACCTTCGAAGGACACCAAATTGGTTTACAAATTAGAAATCAAAGAAATTGGATTGATTCCTAATCCATATGTGATTGGTGATTTGGAAATTATTTCAGATGGTGTCGTGACTGTTCACTTCGAAAACTTAGGTTTACAATTGAGAGAAAAAGATAATCCAAAGTATTTAGAAGTAGCCTCTAAGAAAGATGCCTCTTTTTACGGAACCAATATTTCACCTCGATCAAAAGGTGCATTGATGAATGAATTAGACATTACGACTTTCGCATTGGATGATTTGTCAAAATGTTTTGGAGATGATTTTGCTGTTTATGATGGACGAAAAGTTTCTCGTCAACCAAATACTGACTTGCAAGTTATTTCAAGAGTTATAAGTGTGAATGGCAAGCGTGGAGATTTTTCTAAACCTTCAAAAATTCATGCTGAATATGATGTACCAGTTGATGCTTGGTACTATGAACAGAATTCTGCGACTACAATGCCTTACTCTATATTGATGGAGATCGCATTGCAACCTTGTGGATTGTTAGGAGCGTATTTGGGAAGTACTTTGCAGTTTTCTGATAAGAATTTATACTTCCGAAATCTAGATGGAAATGGAGAAATGTTTGACTTACCAGCGGGAACAGATTTTAGAGGGAAGACGATTACGAATCATGCGGTATTGACTTCTTCAGTTGCCTTGGGTGGAACGATTTTACAAAACTATACCTTCGAATGTTCGATTGACGGACATGTTTTTTACAAAGGGAAATCTTCCTTTGGATTTTTCCCAGGTGAAGCATTAGCGACTCAAGTTGGATTGGATGGTGGTAAAAATGTAGATGCTTGGTACATCGCAAACAATTTGCAGAAATCTGACTACATGCAAATCAATTTGGATTCTTTGTTTGGAAGAATGAAATTATACAAAGCTCCTGCAAACAAACCACATTACCGATTAGCAGAAAACCAATTAAATTTAATTGATAATTTGATAGTCGTAAAAGACGGTGGAGAGTATGGCAAAGGTTATGTTCATGCGACAAAATTTGTGATGCCTTACGAATGGTTCTACACTTGTCACTTCTACCAAGATCCTGTAATGCCTGGATCGTTGGGTGTGGAAGCGATTTTGCAAGCGATGCAAGTTTTTGCTTTGCAACAAGATTTGGGTAAAGATTTTTCTAATCCGAAATTTGTTCAGCTACCTAATCATGAGACCGTTTGGAAATATCGAGGACAGATTTTGACACATGTTAGAGAGATGCAATTGGAGGTTCATTTTAAATCTATGGAGATAAAAAATGGGCAAATGAGAATTATTGCGGATGCTAGTTTATGGAATGATGAGGTTAGGATTTATCAGTTGACTGATTTGGCTTTGGGAATTAAAGAGGCTTAAAAATGATATTTGGCTTTTCATTTGATTTTCCACTTTTTTTCCTTAATGAAAAAAAGTTCGCAAAAAAAATCAAGACTTTATTTCATATTGCAACAGTTCTACATTTTGAATTTTAGCTACACAGCCCAAACAAGAACTGCAACCAAAATAAACAAGGCCAAGGGAAACCATCAACGATTTCCTCCCAATTGACAGAATAATCAGTTGAATAAATCAACAATATTAGTTGAAATTCCAACACAATATTTTCCGCTCAAACGAGAGCGGGTTGGAAATAGCGAAAAATGTGAATTCGGAAGTGGCATGGTGAAAAACGATTTTTTCACCAAAAATCTTGTTTACTTTTTTTCGAATGAAAAAGTAAGTCGCCGAAGGCAAACGCAACCAATACTACAACCTTAAAAATTAAAGAAAAAATAAAATTGAAAGCCAATTTCAATTATAGCTAAAATCATAAATCATGAGTTTAAAATACAACGGTACACCACAACAACTATTCTGGAAAGGCTCCCCTCGAGACATCGTTTTCGATTCAGAGGCTATCCAAGAAAAACTATCCGCAACAGATAAACCTTGTTATATCATGCAAGACTTCCGTGGAAGAATCGGCGCAAGCAACGACGGAGAATTAGTATCAGAAGGAAGAGGCCTAAAAGTCTTAGCCATGACTAACCCAATGACCGCTGCCCAACTCGGTGATCCATCTTTCCAAAAAGATTACAACCTAAAGTACTCCTATAAAACAGGAGCAATGGCCAACGGAATCGCATCCGAAGACTTAGTCATTGCAATCGGAAAAGCAGGGTTCTTGGGATCATTCGGAGCCGCAGGATTAGTACCAGCGAGAGTATTGCAAGCCATAGAGAAAATCCAAGGAGCATTACCAACTCAATCATATGCTTTCAACTTAATCCACAGTCCAAACGAACCAGCATTAGAAGAAGGAGCTGTAAAATTGTTTTTGGAAAAAGGAGTCACTGTTGTAGAGGCATCTGCGTTTTTAGCTTTGACCGAAAATATAGTTCACTACCGAGTTGCAGGACTAAGCGAAGATGCAGATGGAAATGTCGTCACTAAAAATAAAGTGATTGCAAAAATTTCTCGAAAAGAAGTAGCTGCGCCTTTTATGCGACCTGCACCAGAGCAATTCCTAACATCACTTTTAGAGAAAGGAAAAATAACTCTAGCACAAGCAAAACTAGCTACCCGAGTTTCAATGGCAGATGATATTACAGTAGAAGCGGACTCAGGTGGACATACTGATAATCGACCTCTTGTTGCATTGTTGTCAACTATAATTCAGTTGCGAGATGAAATGCAAGCCAAGTATAATTTTGAGAAAAAAATCAGAGTCGGTGCAGCAGGTGGAATTTCAACTCCAGCTTCAGCCTTGGGTGCATTTATGATGGGAGCAGCTTTTGTCGTAACTGGTTCAGTGAATCAAGCCTGTATAGAAGCAGGAACTTCTGATCACGTGCGTAAATTGTTACAAACAGTTGCTTCAACTGATGTGATGATGGCACCAGCTTCAGATATGTTCGAAATGGGTGTCGAATTACAAGTCCTCAAAAGGGGAACCCTCTTCGCTCCCCGCGCAAAAAAATTATACGAATATTACAAACAATATAATTCAATCGATGAAATCCCTACTGACGAACGAACAAAATTAGAAAAGCAAATCTTTAGAAAACCACTCGAAGAAATCTGGCAAGGATGTATTCAATTTTTCCAACAAAGAGATCCTGAACAAATCAAACGCGCGCAAGGAAATCCAAAACGGAAGATGGCATTAATTTTCCGTTGGTACTTAGGTTTGTCATCTAATTGGGCGAATGCAGGTACAGATGGACGTGCTCAAGATTACCAAATTTGGTGTGGCCCTTCAATGGGATCGTTCAATGATTGGGTCAAAGGTTCTTATTTGGAAGATTATAACAATAGACATGCAGCAGATGTAGCGGAACAAATTATGCAAGGAGCTTCTTATTTGTATAGAGTGCAAGCATTAAAAATGCAAGGTGTAGAATTTGATGCAAGTGTTGAAAATTTTACATTGAAAAATAGGGATGTAATTTTAGCGTAATACAATACGTTTATTATTATTATTTAAAAGAAAGCCTTCTGCAATTTGTGGAAGGCTTCCTTTTTGGTATATATTTTTTATCCAAAGAAAAACTGACCTTTCCTTTTGCTATTTCACTATTAGCTTTCTTAAATAAATACTCACTAAAACTTGAAACAACTAGACCTTAATATTGAATTTCGATTAGAAAACATGCTCTATGCCATTACTTTTATTTCGTTAGTTTATAAACTTATTAAAAAAAAAAGAGGTGCCAATATTTATAATTAAGAAAGGTTTTAATTTTTAAATTACCTTTCCGCTAAATATAAAATAATATTTTATAAAAATCTTCCATCAAACTTAGAAAGAACCGCTTTTTCTATACATCAATCGTTATCCTCTCGCCTCCAAGTATCTCTTTACTAACTATCAAAAAAATAAATAATCCAATAAGTTTACCTTATTAAAAATACCAAATACTCAGATGAGACCGAATAAAACCCAAATTACATTACTCCCTATCTCAATTTAATATTCATTCAAATAATTCATTACCTTTCCAATCTACTTTCGTGATATTTTACAAACAAACTTAAATTAGCTAAAATGAAAATTCATCTTTCCCTAATCTTAATATTTTCTCTTTTGCTCTTTTCCTGTCCTTCTCAAGAAAAAAAAACCAATTCTCCCGGTGGTAAACCTGTCTCAACTGTACCACCAAAGGAAATAACTCCAAAACCAATTCCACCTTTTGAGATGGAATTTCCTAAAGGTTTTGCGCTACTAAGTCAAGTTTCTGGAGACCTTGACAAAGATGGAATTGTTGAAAAAGTAGCCGTTCTCAACAATAATATAAAAAGTGATATTGGAGAAGAAAGAACTATCTTAATTTTCAAAGTAGATAATGGCGCATGGAAAATATGGGAGCGAGCAACAGGTGCAATTTTACCTAGCAAAAATGGTGGAATGATGGGTGATCCTTTTCAAAGTATTAAAGTAGAAAATGGTACTCTTGTCATCAACCACTTTGGAGGTAGTCGCTCAAAATGGGAATACACCCATCGCTTTAGGTTTCAAAATGAACGGTGGGAATTGATTGGAGCAACTAGCAACTTCTTTACGCCTTGTGTCAACCAAACTACTTTTGATTATAATTTATCATCTGGGAATGTTATTTATAGAGAGGTTGTGATGACTTGTAAAGATGGAGAAAACGAAAAAATAAAAACTGTCCATAAAAATATAAATTTTAAGGATATAAAAAATCAACTACCTTCTTTAAATGGTTTTGATCCTTCTAGCGTTTTTGCAGTCAACTCTACATCTGGAGATTGTTTTCCCGAGGGTGCTTGCTATGAGTACAATCAAAAAAATAAGCAATAAAAAAATCGATTCTATAATCCCCAAAAATCAGTTGTCCAATGTTTTATGGTTCATCTTTTTACAAAATATATCCATAATTTGTTAATGCTGTAATTTCCACAAATAGATAATCTGACTTCAATCGCTGCATAACTTTTTTAGCTTTTTGAAGGATATGATTTCTTTAACCATAGATCAGTCGAATCGAAATTTTCAATTTTAGAAAAATCATTTCTATTTTATCATATACCTCATTTTGAGATTCGATTGTAAGGGGTAAATTCCGTGTAATGCTCTTTAAATTATTAACCGCTCATCATTTGATAAAACAATAAAAAAAGAAACTGTTTTAGTTTTGTATTTTTATCTATGAAAAAATCTATTCTATTCCTTTTCATTTTAATCTTCCTTTTTCACTCTTGTGAAGAAGAAGAAATCTCATCGCCAAACATCATTCTTTTTTTTGTCGATGATTTAGGTTGGCAAGATACCTCTGTCCCTTTTTGGAATAAAAAAACAAAATGGAATAATCAATTTCAAACTCCAAACATGGAACGACTTGCAGCAAAAGGGATGAAGTTTACACAAGCATATGCAACTCCTGTTTGCTCTCCTTCTCGAATAAGTTTGATGACTGGAATGAATGCCGCTCGACATCGAGTGACTAATTGGACGCTACACAAAGATCGACTTCAACCGATGGAAGTCAATCATAATAGCCTAACATTTCCATATTGGAATATTAACGGTTTGACACCTGATTCGACACTCCAATATGCAATACATGCAACCACCTTCCCTAGTCTTTTGCAAAATGCAGGCTATCATACAGTTCATGTAGGCAAGGCACACCTTGGAGCAATCGGAACTCCAGCAGAGCATCCAATCAATATTGGTTTTGATATAAATATCGCTGGCCATGCAGCTGGTGCACCAAAAAGTTATTTGGGAAAAGAGAATTATGGTAACATCGAAAAATTTAAAAATAGTCCTTGGCCAGTTCCTGGTTTGGAAAAATATCATGGGAAAGATATTTTTTTAACAAAAGCTTTAACGCTTGAAGCTATTGATGCAATCAACCGTCCTATTGAAAAAAATCAACCTTTCTTTTTGTATATGTCATTGTACGGAGTACATACCCCAATTATGGCTGATGATCGATTTGTAGAAAAATACTATCAAATGGGGCTTGATTCGACAGAAGCAAAATATGCCTCCATGGTCGAAAGTATGGATAAAAGTTTGGGTGACTTGATGGACTATATAGAACAAAAGAATATTGACGACAACACTATTATTTTATTTATGTCAGACAATGGTGGCCTGAGTGCAGTTGCAAGAGGTGGTGAAAAACATACCCATAATTCACCTCTTTCAAGTGGCAAAGGTTCCATTCATGAAGGTGGAATTAGAGAACCGATGATTATCAAATGGCCAACGGTTACAACTCCTAATTCCATTAATTCAAACTACCTAATCATTGAAGACTTTTTCCCAACTATTTTGGATATGGCAAAAATTAAGGATTACAAAACTATTCAAGAAGTTGATGGACGGAGTTTTGTTGACGAACTAGAAACTCCTAGCCAACTCGAACAAGTCCGACCGCTCTTTTGGCATTATCCAAATTCGTGGGGCCCAACTGGCCCAGGAATCGGGGCATTTAGCGCTATCAGAAAAGGTGATTGGAAATTAATTTATTATCACAAAAATGAAAATTTTGAACTCTTTAATATTGCAAAAGATATTGGAGAAAGTGAAAATTTAGCTGCCACTCAAATGAAGAAAGTAGAGGAACTTGCAGAGAATTTAACTTCCTATCTGAAAAAAGTAGATGCTCAAATGCCCAGTCATCAAGCAACAAAAAAACAAGTCACATGGCCAAATGAAAAATAACTTTTATAAGAAAGTAGATCTTTTTAAACTTATTAACCTCTAATATATTTACACGCAACAAAACAATTTTATTATTTGATTTCAATTAGTAATAGACATTATTCGATAAATTTTTACATAACATTTTATTGGACAAAGTTTAAAATTAGAAGTTCATCTTCGAATGGATTGAGATTAGGGTATGAAATTTCGTATACCGCTAACAATTTTAAATTAAGAAAAGAAGCAAATTAATTTTAATAGTTTAAGCATTTAATTATAAATATCACTCATATTATGCGAAAGGCTATTACTCTTACAACAATACATTTACAACTGAAAATAAATTCTAGCAAAATGCTCCAAATTTCGAAAAACTAACCAAAACCCAAAAAAACCAACAGTCATTTAGTTTTTTGAAAAAAGTAATTGAGACATGTTGTACTATATAATACTAGACAGAAGTCAAGACGATACAGAAAACAAAACCTCGATATTTTCAACAAAAACATCTGGAGTATATTATCAGAATTAGTACTTTACTAAATCGATATTTCAAATTAACCAAATGTAAAAATGTCTGAACCAATCAGAGAACTCTCAGCTATACTCTTCGCCATATTGTCTGATATTTTATTATTCAAACTGATGAAGTATTAATAAATCAAAACTTAAAATCAATATTTATGAAAACCTTATTTCAGTTTATTTCGATTCTCTTTTTATCTTTTTTGATACTAAGCTGCCAACAAGAGAAACCAGAAGAACCTACTACTGTTTCTATTTCATCTAACTATGAAGATTTAGTAACCTTATTCAAAGAATGGCGAGTGTTTGAAACTCCACCACTCCGAAATGGCGCCCCAGATTATACAGCTGAAACTTTTAAAAAAAGATGGCCTAGATTTAAAAAACTACAAGCAAGATTAAATGCTATTGATGCTTCCAACTGGCCAATTAAACAACAAGTAGATTGGCATATTACATGGGCCGAAATGAATGGATATGACTTCAACCATCACATCCTAAAACCTTGGGTTCGCGATCCTGCATTCTATAAATCGCTTTGGACTTATCGTAGTGATGTGCCTGCCCACGAGGGCCCTACAAATCATGGGACAACTGAAATTTGGACATATGATTTTCCACTAAGCCCAACTGAAAAAGAAAGATTACTAAAAGATCTTCAAGTAATCCCTCCCTTAAACAAACAGGCAAAACTCAACCTTACCGGTAATGCAAAAGATCTTTGGATAGCAGGAATCCGTGATATTCAATCACAAAGTGCTAATCTAAAAAATATCAAAGCCCAGGCTGGTGTGAAAGAGGATGCAGAGTTGACATCTACCATCCAATCCGCTATTACTTCTACAGATGAATTTATTGTATGGTTGGAGGCAGAGGCTAAAACCAAAACTGGCTCCTCCGGCATTGGTAAAAAAAATTATACTTGGTATTTGAAAAATGTTCATTTAGTTCCTCTGACCTGGGAAGATGAAGTAATGATTCTCAAAAGGGAATTAGCTCGCGCATGGTCTGCCCTTAAATTAGAAGAACATAGGAATAGAAAGCTACCAAAATTATCTGCTGCCGACTCTCCGAGAGCGTATCATAAATTGGCTGAAAGATCTGCAAAAAGCCTGATTAACTTTTTAGAGAATGATGATATCGTTACGGTCAAGGATTATTTTGATCCAGCATTGCGAGCTCACCTTGGAAAATTTATTAAGGAAGAGACTCGAAATTTTTTCTGGATCACAGCGCACTATGACCCTCGCCCATTATATTCACATTTTTATCATTGGTTCGAATTAGCTCGTATGGACAATGAACCACACCAAAACGAAATTCGTCGTGCGCCACTACTTTATAATATTTTCGATTCTCGCAACGAAGGAGTAGCAACTGCCGTAGAAGAAATGTTTATGCAAGCAGGCTTATATGATGATGATCCTAGAGTAAAGGAAATAGTTTATATCATGATTGCTCAACGTGCTGCACGAGGACTAGGATCACTCTATGCACACGCCAATGAAATGACTATGGAAGAAGCAGGAGGAATTCATTCAGAATATACTCCAAGAGGTTGGATGAAAACCGAAAAAGAACTTCTCCTTTTTGAACAACATCTCTATCTTCGTCAACCGGGATACGGTACTAGTTACATAACTGGAAAATACCTCGTCGAAAATACCATGGCTGAATTTGCAAGGATGCAGGAAATAAAAAAAGAACCTTTCCAATTAAAATATTTTTTTGACCAACTAAATACTATCGGTAATATTCCGATTGCATTAGGGCATTGGGAAATGACAGGTATGGATAATGAAATCAGAGATATCGTAAAATCAAATGAATAGTGTAAATATATTTTCAAGAGCCATTAAAGCCAATAAAAAAATCACAAATATACTTGGAACCAATTTATGAGGCAGAAGAGTTATAAGAAAAATCGCTAGAAGATTGATTATAAAAAAATAACTGTGGGAAAAATTTGCATCACCTTTTGATAACATTCGTCCCACAGTTTTAAAAACTAGTCCAACCAATCTAGATCCCAAATAGGTGTTTTACCTAATAAGTACTCAACAAAATAGTTCCAACGCTTTTTAGTAAAATATCTCCAATGCTGTTGATCTTTATACCCATGTCTTTGACTTGGTAAAATCAATAAATCAAATTCTTTATCTGCATTCACTAGCGCCTCTGCTAATTTAAATGTAGCAGATGGATTGACATTATCATCTAATCCTCCATGCACAAGTAATAATTTTCCTTTTAAGTTACCTGCCATTGTAATGTTAGACACATGATGATAAGTTGAGTCTACCGGCCAGCCCATGTACATTTCAGGCCACCATGCTTTCTCCATTCGAAAGTCATGATCTGCTGAACTAGCAACAGCTACTTTATAAAAATCAGGAAATTGCAAAACAGCATGTCCCGCATCATAACCTCCAGCTGAGTGGCCAAATATTCCTACTCGATCTGTATCTAACCAGCTAAACCGTTTTCCTAATTGTTGGATGGCCAACACATGGCATTTCAAATTCATCCCCATATTTTTGTAGGAATGATTATGGAAATATTTTGATCTTCCTGAGCTACCCATTCCATCCACCTCTATTATTATAAAACCCAATTCTGCTAATGCTTGATTAAATATTCCTTCAACAAAAGATTTAGGATATACTTGAGTGTGTGGCCCGGTGTAACTATGATCAATGATGGGGTACTTTTTGGATGGATCAAAATTACTCGGTTTCCAAAGTGCACCATAAATTTTTGTTTCACCATCTCTACCTATGGCCTCAAAGGGCTGAGGAAGCATATAACCTTTTTTATATAAACGACTTACATCTGCATTTGCTATTTTCTTTAAAATATCCCCATTCTTTGTACTTCTTAAAACAGTCGTGGTTGGTGAAGTCACCGTAGAAAAATTATCAACAAAATATTTTCCATCACTAGAAACACTGACTTGATGATGTGCGTTTTCTGGAGTCAACAAAGTAAAATTTTGACCACCTATATCAATACGATATAATTGCTGATGATAAGGATTATTCTCAGCCTCTTTCCCCGATCCCATAAAATAAATTCGTCCCTTTTCTTCATCAATACGATTGATACTATTAATATAAAAATCGCCTTGAGTTATTCGATTTATTTTTTGATCTTTCAGGTGGTAACTATATAGTTGTCTCCAACCACTTCGCTCCGAAATAAATAAAAACAAGTTTTTCTTTTCTAAATATCGAACAGGAAAATAATCGATATTTGTTTCGCTAGTTTCTGTCAATAAAATTTTAGAAGTCTTATTTTTTAGATCTATTAATTCTATGCGTTCTTTCTGATAACCTCGATCTGAATACTGAGCATAAATTTTTCCAGACTCATCAGACCAAGTAAAATTGATGCTATTAATGTGAGTATTGCGAGGCAAAGTATTGGTGATCTCTCGCTTACTACTTATATCATAAAAAACAGGAATGTAATGAATCATCGTTGTATCACCTGGAGATCCTCGATAGTAAGATAATAACCGTGGACGAAACAAAGTATCCACACTCCAATCCAACAAATACATTTTATCAGCATAACGCAAATCACAAATATTAGCTTGTAGATATCTAGAATCGGGAGACCAATTGATATAAAATTTCTCTGGTCGATCTCCATTTTCTCCTTCCATGATATCCGCCCAACCTACATAACTAGCATATTCAAAGTGCTTTTTTCCATTGTTACTTAATTGATACTCTTGCTCAGTCTCGGTCGACTTTATATATAAATTATAATCCTTTGTGAAAGCTTTCCATTTGCCATCAGGCGAAGTGGATTCCATTGGATTACTTGTCTTGGGTACCTCTATTTCCTGCAATATGTAGTCGTTGCGACTTAGGTGATAATGTTTATTTTTATACACAAACTTCAAGGTATCATTATTGAGATACTCCAAATATTGCAACGATAAACTATTAGCCTTTAAACTATCCTTACCCAATTTATTAAGTAACTCTGTCACTTTTTGGTGGTCGAATAATGCTGTGATTTCTAAATCTTTGGTTAAAAACTGCTGATATTTTTTTCCTTCTGGACTATGCTGTTCAAACCAAAATCCTGTGCTATCAGAAAACCAATTAGTACGAATATTTAAATTGAAAATTTCTTTATTCATCAGATTATTAAATCCAAAACTGATAGCTCGGTCATAATCTTCCTTCATTAAATCTTCATCAACTGCATTTCCAGCTTCTGGCAACAAAAGATCTGCTACCAAAAATTTGTCATCTTTATTATAAAACCAAAAACGGTTTTTAGGAATTTTGATGCCCTGGACAATTTCTTCACCATATAAAGAAATGTATTCTCCATCCTTCTTTGATTCATCGTGAAAAAAGCGATAGCCAATCAAGGCGTAAGATTTTTTATCGAAATAGAAATACCAGATGTCTTCACCAACATTTTTTTCATAGGTTACTCGAATTGAATAAACGGAGCGGCCATTGAATATTTCATCTTTCACCAAAGGATCGATAATAGTTCCTTGATCTTTTAACTTCATGGGCAAACCATAGAGATACTCATAATAATCCCGATACATTTTTGCACGCTCGCAAGTAAAGCGATGCTTTTTATTTACTTCCTCTGGAATCTTAGTACTACCGTTGTATAAATTATTACAGTTTTCACCATCTGCTTCTCTTATAAGAATTTCATCATCTGTCGTCTGTATAAACTTAAAATAATTTCTAGAACGGTCAAAAATAGTTGTTCGAAAACGTTGCTCAGTTTTCATAGGATGTCGTTGCTCAAAATGTAATGTAGCCTTAAAATTTTTCCAACGATTATTAGGATCATGATACTGAATACTTTTATCTAGCAACTCAATCGAAGTTAAAGACTGAGCAAAACTTATGGAAATATAAAAACATACAAAAAGGAGAGAGAACAGATTTTTCATTCTAAATTTTTATATAATTTTTGAATAAAGTTCTGACAAATGTAATTAATTCCATGTAAATCAAATTAAGCTATAGATTATTTCCTTTAAAGCATATTTAAAATTTTATCAAATTGATGCATCTAATATCTTATGATTGCTATCTTAGTTTTCACAAAAAAACTATGAAAATTTTTTATCTCTTCCTAAGCTCTGTTCTTTTTTTTCTCAGTTGTGAGACGGCTAAAAAAATATCCATCCTTACTACTCAAGCAATGAAAGAACAAGTGCAAATCAAAACCTTCCCTATGAATTGTAGTATCCGAGCCATCGAAGTTATTGATACCAATACCATGTGGTTTGGAGGTTCAAAAGGACAATATGGTTATACCGAAGATGGTGGAACAACTTGGGTAATTGATTCTATTCAAAACTCAAAAAATCCAAATTTAGAATTTAGAGGAATTGTCAAAACAACAAATGCTGTTTTTCTTTTTGCCATTGGCTCCCCTGCTCTATTATTTAAAACTACAGACCATGGGAATTCTTGGTCTTTGGTTTATGAAGAAAATCATTCTGATGCCTTTTATGATGCCATTGCTTTCTGGGATGATCTCAATGGGATTGCAATGGGCGATCCAACTGATGGATGCTTGTCGATTATTTTAACGGAAGACGGAGGAAATAATTGGACTAAAATTCCTTGTACCCAACTCCCACCTTCTGCCGAAAAAGAAGCTGCTTTTGCTGCTTCTAATTCCAATATTGCCTTAGCTGAGAATAATGCTTGGATAGTAAGTGGTGGTGGTAAAGCAAGAGTTTTCCATAGTCCTGACCGAGGGGAAACTTGGGAAGTTTTTGATACCCCAATCATCCAAGGAGGAAAAATGACAGGTATCTTTACGACTCATTTTTATGATGAAAAAAGAGGCATTATCTTTGGTGGCGACTGGAAAAATCAAGACCAAAATACTCAAAATAAAGCCTCAACAAATGATGGTGGCAAAACGTGGAATTTAATCGCAGATGGACAACAACCAGGTTATCAATCTTCTGTACAATATGTTCCTCATAGCAAAGGTCAAGCTATTTTTACAGCAGGGATTCCAGGCGTTTCCTATTCCGCTGATGGAGGAGATCACTGGATTACTTTATGTGATAGCTCTTTTTACACCATAGGAATTTGTAATACTGGTCGTAATGCTTGGTTAGCTGGGAACAATAAAATTGGTAAAATGACTTGGTAAAATTATAACTAGAGAAGTATGAGTAGTTGCGTAAAATAATATGCAATTACCATATCTCAAGCTTTCAAAAAACATTGTTAAATATTATAATATCAATCAAGACAAACTCACAAATTCTGAATTACAAACAAGAGTATTGACCTTTTAAAATCATCAGAAAATTAAGAAAATAAAACTGAACATTTAAATTTTCACAAACTACGAGTAATAACAATCCTTCCAACCATCAAAAATATATCCCTTTTAGAATAATAGAAATCATAAAAAAGGACTACAATAATACCTTTAGAGCAGATACGTTAGAATAACTAATTTTCTAATTTCCATTCCCAAAAAAAAATGTTATTGAACAAAAGAGTTTTTATTATAATATTTTTTTCGAAAATTCACCCAAAAAGATCCGACGACAAATACCTATCTCCCCGATCACAAACAATCGAAACAATCACTCCCTTATCTAATGTATTCGCCAATCGTAAAGCAACAGCCGTCGCTCCTCCACTACTCATTCCTGCGAAAATACCTTCTTCCTTTGCCAAACGTTGAGCCGTATTTGCAGCCTCCTCTTGACTAACTTCCATCACACGATCTACTTTCTGAGGATTAAATATTTCAGGTAAATATTCCTGTGGCCATTTTCGAATACCTGGAATTCTAGAACCATCAGTAGGTTGTGCTCCGACAATATGTATATTCGGATTTTGTTCTTTAAGAAAAGTTGAAGTTCCCATTATTGTTCCAGTAGTTCCCATTGCAGAGACGAAATGAGTTATTTCACCTTTGGTATCTTCCCAAATTTCGGGACCAGTTGATTTATAATGAGCTTTCCAATTATCGTTATTAGCAAATTGATTGAGCATGACAAACCCCTCATTAGTCACTTTCGATTGGGCATAATCTCTTGCCCCCTCGATACCACGATCTCCTGAAGTCAGCGTAACTTTTGCTCCGTATGCTCTCATCGTTTGTACACGTTCTTTTGTCGCATTTTCAGACATCACAAGTTCGATATCCAAACCATAAATTCCGGCAATTAATGCCAATGCAATTCCAGTATTCCCACTCGTTGCTTCGATGAGTTTGGAATCTCTATTAATATCACCTCTTTCCAAACCGCTTTTGATCATATTTAGCGCAGCTCGATCTTTGACACTTCCTCCTGGATTATGGCCTTCGAGCTTAAAAAATAATTTGACATTGGGATTTTGATTCAACACCATAGATTCAACCAGCGGTGTATTCCCTATTAAATCTATTATACTATATGGCATTTGAGTTGGTTTTAATTTTTATACTTGGAGTATGATAGACTTTTGAATTGGCTGGAATAGAATCGGTAATCCAAGCATTTCCTCCAATGACTGTATTTTCACCAATGACCGTTTCTCCTCCTAAAATTGTAGCGTTCGCATAAATCGTAACATTATTTTCAATAGTCGGATGACGTTTAATAGCGTGTAAGTGTTTAGCAACAAAAAGTCCTCCGAGTGTTACACCTTGATAAATTTTTACATTATCCTTAATGATTGTAGTCTGACCTATGACAACTCCTGTTGCGTGATCGATAAAAAAAGATTTTCCAACTTGAGCTCCAGGATGAAGATCAACTCCAGTTTTATGATGTGCATATTCAGTCATCAATCGAGGAACTAAGGGAAGACCTTCTTGGAATAATTCATGAGCCAACCGATAAATTGCAATTGCATAGAAACCAGGATAAGCCATGTAAACTTCTTCAATCAATTGAGTAGCAGGATCGCAATTAATTACTGCTTCAGCATCCAGCTTAAGCAACTTTAAAATTTTAGGAAACTTTCCTATATATCTATTCCAAACTGCTGAAAAAGATTCACAATTTATCCAACACGCTAGATCAACCAAAACTAAAAACTCTTTTTCCAAAATTTCTAAACTCTCTTCCACCGGTGTTTCAATATCAAAAAGGGTATAAAAAAGACGTTTGGTAAACGCTTCCGTTTTTTCCTTCAATTGAAATTTAAGATTTGGTTGGTTTTTGTGTTGAGTAATTTTTTCTATGATTGTCGCTTTTTCCATCAGAGCTTATTTATATTTCAACCTTTTATATGACTAGTTATTAATAACGTAAAGAAAATCTGAATGTTTGGAAAGGCTTCATTGAAAATGAAAAATCTTGCCTTTATATTTTCAATAATATCAATCTATAAGCAATTAAGAAAAAAAATGTATACGTGTTTTCATTTTTTTAAATAAAAGCAAGTAATTTTTATTACTTCAAGGATTTCTACTCATCTTAAAAAGTTAACAACTAGCCTCAGATATGAACAAAATTAAAAGAGGAAATTTACAGCATTGCTCAGATAGCTTTTTCATTTCGAAAAAAGATTTAAAAACTATATCTCCCTCTATTAACTAAATACTTGGTAAACAATCAATTTTAATTGCCACTCTCCTTAGTTTTTTAAATAAAAAAAAAATATGTCGTCATCAACAGTAACCTTCCATAATAAGAATCGAGACGTTAGTCTGACATTATTAAATTCAAAGCTGCATAAAATTGTAAAAAATTGTAAATTCGATCTTTTTTTAATAAACATTGAAAAACGGTACTCGGATGAAAACCTTTAGATATATAGTATTTGTCTTTTTATTAACTTCTTTTAGCTTTAATTCCTTTGGACAGAATATTGGAATTAAGATCGGTGCAAATTCATTTAGATTAAAAATGAATAGCGAAAATAGGAATTCTTTTACTCACAAAACTAAACAGGTGAACCTTCATATTGGGCTTACGGCAGAATTCAAATTTGGAAGTAAATTTTCTATTCAACCAGGGCTTTTATTTTCAAAAAAGAACACACGTTTCGAAGACAGACAACCTCCCGGATATTCCTACCAATCAGATTATTCTCCTACTTTTATCGAAATCCCACTTTCCTTTAAATATTATTTCCTTCCAGAAAATTCTAAAGTTTATGTTTTTGCCGGACCTTATGTTGCGTTTGGAGTCGGAGGTATAGTCAAAATTCAGGAAGAGGAACGTCCCGAACCAATCAATATGCCCAATTACTATTCTATCTCAACTTTGGAAGAATATGACCTTTGGGGAGATGATGAAAGACTTAAAAAGCTAGATTATGGTGCTAGTTTTGGATTAGGAATTGATATCAACAACTTTGAAATTGAAGTTTTTAACAATATTGGAATTCCTCAAATTGAAAATGGTTTTGATGGAATTACTTCTGCTAAAACTCAAAGTTTTGGTATTTCGTTTTCTTTAAAATTTAATACTCAATACGAATAATTATTTTTTAGAAAAAGTATATAAAAAGCCTTTGGTGTATTCACAAAAGGCTTTTTGCTTTTAACATGAAGTTATCTAAATTTGTTTTCTTTATTAAAAAAAATATCGAAATGGCTGGCATCAATACCTCCGAATTTTGGATCAATCTTTTAAAAAAAGTCGCGAGACAACTTTTTAAAAATTTCCTGAAAGATCAAGGAATTCGAACTACTCCTCCTACTCATAACCAACATGTGGTTCCTCATCCTGAAGGTTGGGCCATCAAAGGAGCAGGCAATGAAAAATACACCGGTATTTTTGACAATCAAAAAGAGGCGATTGAAAGAGCAAAAGACATCGCTTACAATTACGATGCAGATGTTATAATACATCGAAAAGATGGTTCGATTCGAGACCGAGTTAAACCAAGATCATAATTACCTCTAAAAATTTATTCCGTTTAGGATTTTGATACCTTTTAATCAAATCAAATACAAAATTTCTGACAAACCAAAATAGGCCAATCAACAATCCAAAATGGCAACAATTTAATACGCCTAGGGCACCGCTTAATATTTTGTTACACCCATTAAAAACCAACAGATAATTTAAATGTATATGTATTGTTATCCCCCACAAACCTATCTCAATACTCCACTTCTTGAGTCACCTTCACTTCAATTTTACTCAAACTAATTTGGTCTATTAATAACCTCAGTTGCCCCTCTTTTGATTTTATTTCTTTTCAAAAAATGTAATCTTCTTTTTTGCATAAAGTATTTACCCCAAAAGATTTGCATTATTTTTCAACATTACTAAGTACCGTTTTTATACTTCTTTTTTGACCTTGAATCTACTTTTCAAATCAACAAATTACTTAGTAACATCTTGAGAAGTAATCTTTTTATAATAAATTTACTAAAAAATAAATTTCATAGTTTGCACAGGAGAAAAAAATATTAAAACCGTAAACCATAAGTTCCTTTTACTATGATTTTTTTTTGTAAAAATTTTGAATAAAAAAAATAGATGAGAATAGAAATGCTTTTGGCGAATAGTTCAACTATAATTTTTTTATTCCACTTACATTTTTATATTTTTATTAAAAAAATGAAACGAATAACCATTACTCTAATCCTGGCATTTTGCTTATTAGTTTTACCTTTTTTCCAACAAAATATCAAAGCTCAATCCAAAGGTAAAAATCTCAAAGCTCTTGTCGGTGGAAGATTGATAGATGGATTTGGAGCTACTCCTATCAATAATAGTATCATCCTTATCGAAGGCGAACGAATTAAGGCTATCGGTCAAGTTGGCAATTTTGAAATCCCTAAAGAGGCAGAAATTATCTCAATGGAAGGAATGAGTGTGCTACCTGGTCTTTGGGATATGCATGTTCACCTAATGATTAATGGCCACTCCAATTATTCACATTGGGATAAAAAATACCCACCACTTTTTCGAGATGTCATCATGCCTTCCTCCGCAAAACAATTATTATATGCAGGAGTGACGAGTGCTCGTGACCTTGGTGCACCACTTGAAGAAAGTATTTATGTACGAGATAAAATTAATGCTGGCGACCTTGAAGGGCCAACGATGTACATGTCTGGTCCATTTATTCAACATCAGCCATACCCAGGCACGGAACAGTTTCGTTGGGGTGTGAACGGTGTAACTGATGCTCGTGCTAAAGTCAAAAAATTAGCCGACGCAGGAGTAGATTGCATCAAATTGATCGATCAAGATCAGATGACGATAGAGGAAGTAAAAGCTGTTGTGGATGAAGCACACAAACATAATTTGACCGTAGTTGCTCACTCGCATCGACCTGAGGAAATCCGTCGTGGCTTACTCGCTGGAGTTGATTGCTTCGAACACACAGGGCATGCAACTGCTCCAGAATACCCTGAAGACGTGATGACGATGTTAAAAGAACGCACTGCAACAGGCAAAAAAATGTTTTGGACTCCAACAATCGAAGGACTCTGGAATTATGAATACAATCGTGATTATCAAGAACATTTAGATAGCAAAGAATGGCATATAGGGCTACCTGACTCTATTATTCAGGATATTAAAGAATCGATTCGATATCCTAATCGATTATCTTATTTTCAAATCACCCCCTATCGAAAACCAACACTCGCGCGTAAATTTCAACAATTGCAAGAAGCTGGTGTCGTTCTTTTGATTGGTACAGACAGCGGTATACCAATGAAATTTCATAGCGAATCGACTTGGCATGAACTAGACGTTTGGGTCAATGAACTAGATTATGACCCAATGCTCGCAATCAAAGCAGCTACTTATTGGCCTTCGGTTATGATGGGTGTGGATGATAAAGTTGGAACAATTTCAGAGGGAAAAATTGCAGATATCATTGCTGTCAAAGGTGATGTATTGAGGTATATTTCTCTTTTGCAAAATGTAAATTTTGTCATGAAAAAAGGGAAAACGATTAAGAATCATTAAATCACAACCTCCAATCACTTCGATTGATGAACCACACCATTGGAACCCATTCTTGGAACTCGTGGATCCTCAAGCAAAACAACCATCGATCATAAGAAATACTTATGAATTTTAAAAACCTAATACTTTTAATCCTAGTTTCAACCTATTTAATCAACTGTACTTTGGAACAAACCAACTCTAATAAAATGCAAGCTTTCGATTCTAGTTCTTTTTCAAAAACTCCTTTTGGAACAACACCTGATGGCGACGTTGATCTTTATTCCCTAAAAAATAAAAATGGGATGGAAGTCAAGATCACTAATTATGGTGGAATTATTACCTCGATAATTGTTCCTGATAAAAATGGAAAAATGGCAGATGTCGTTTTAGGTTTTGATTCCCTCGCTAAATATTTAGAACCTCATCCTTACTTTGGTGCAATCATTGGTCGCTATGGAAATCGAATTGCCAATGGGAAATTTCAAATAGACAACAAAGAATATTCTTTAGTCAAAAATAACGGAGAAAACCATTTACATGGTGGGACTAAAGGTTTTGATAAAGTAATTTGGAATGCAACACAAATCAGAACGCCAAAAAGAGTTGGAGTTGAAATGAGTTATAAAAGTATTGACATGGAAGAAGGTTATCCTGGTAATTTAGAAGTCATCGTCCAATATTCTTTGACCAATGACAATCAATTACTTATTGCTTACGAAGCTAAAACAGACAAAAAAACCCATTGTAATTTAACCAATCATTCTTACTTCAATTTATCAGGCGAAGGCAACGGAACAATTCTCAATCATGAATTAACGATCAATTCAAATAAAATAACTCTAACCGATGAGGGCCTAATTCCAACAGGTGAATTGCAAGCTGTTGAAAGTACACCTTTCGATTTTAGATTTGCAACTAACATAGGGGAGCGAATCGATAATGAAAATGAACAGATGAAAAACGGAGGTGGTTACGATCATAATTTCGTTTTAAACCAAAGAAAAAATAATGAAAGAGCAGCTACGCTATTTGATCCGAAAAGTGGCAGGTTTATGGAAGTTTTCACAAATGAACCTGGTATTCAAGTTTATACTGGAAATTTTTTAGATGGTTCTTTGATTGGTAAATCAGGAAAACCATATTTAAAGAGAGGAGCAGTTTGTTTAGAAGCACAGCATTTTCCAGATTCTCCTAATCAATCTAGTTTCCCAAGTACACAATTAGGGCCGGAAAAATTATATTCTTCTCTGACTATTTATAAATTCTCTGTTAGGAAAAATTGAATATCCGATATTCTCTAAAGAAAAAATAATGTTAACAGCCACTTGGGGTCTTTAAATTAAGAGATAGTTGTTTTTAGAATCTAGATAAAGTCCGTTAACTTCAAGTAAAACCAACTCATATGGTTGGTAGTTTACAATATGTTGAATATTCATTTTACCTGACATCTCACTTACTGGAAGAAAATAGAGAAGAGCTTCCGTCTTCTCCCCTTCTCTATTTTCAAAGTCTTTATGCCTTCGCTTTTTATCGACAAAACCTATTTATAAGAACTACTTTTAAGCGTTTTTTATATAAATACCTTACTAGTTATACACCAAATTTACCTTGACTAATTTGAAAAATGGTATTGACTCTTACTCGTCTATATACTTTTTGTAAGTAAGGATAATCCATACCTTTTCTTTTTAGTTTTCATTTTTTCTATCATGATTTACTATGTTTTATCAATAGATCTTTTCTCATCTTAGTACATTTAATAGATTTTAAATATCAATTAGCTAATTGCTAGGTAACGTAAAGACTAATCGAAGAACTTATTAAAGAAAATTACAATTTCGAAACCTATTCTTAAACTAAGGAAATATTTTTTTTGAGAAAAAAAAGTAATTTGCAGTCATCTTTTATTCAAAAAAATAATTTCTGATGATATCCAATTCTACGCAAACCGATAAAATCCAAACTGGCGAAGACTATATCAATTCCCTCCGAGGACGAAGCTTAAAAGTATATCTCTTTGGCGCAATGGTCGAAGAACCTGTGGATCATCCAATCATTCGACCTTCCATAAATGCTTTGGCAAAAACTTATGATTTGGCGATTGCGGCACCTGAATTGGCTTCGGTGATTTCTCCATTTACAGGTGAGCGAGTCAGTAGATTTTTGCATGTTTGCACGGATGCAAAAGATTTAGTTTTGCAAAATAAAATGCAGCGGAAGCTAGGGCAATTGACTGGAACTTGTTTTCAGCGATGCGTCGGAATGGATGCTTTTAATTCGCTTTATTCAGTAACTTTTGAAATGGATAAAAAATACAACACTTCATACCATGAGCGTTTTAAAGATTTTTTGACAAAAATGCATCGTTCTAATTTCGTGATTGGAGGTGCAATGACTGATGTAAAAGGTGATCGAAGTCTCGCTCCACATCAGCAAGTAGATCAAGATATGTTTCTCAGAATTACCAAACGAACCGACAAAGGTGTTTATGTCACAGGTGCGAAAGCACATCAAACGGGTTGTATTAATTCACACTGGATGGTTGTGATGCCAACTATGCGATTGGGAGAAAATGATAAAGATTTTGCAATCGTTGGAGCAATTCCTGTCGATGCTAGCGGCATCACCTATATCTATGGACGGCAATCATGCGACACTCGTGCAATGGAAGGCGGAACGATTGACGTTGGAAATGTAAAATATGGAGGACAAGAAGCGATGGTGATTTTTGAGGATGTTTTTATACCTACAGAATATATATTTATGGATGGCGAATTTGATTTTGCAGCAATGTTGGTAGAGCGATTTACTGCTTATCATCGTCGAAGTTATGTTTGTAAAAGTGGTGTAGGTGATGTCTTGATTGGAGCGGCAGCGGCTGTTGCAGAAATGAATGGAGTGCCAAAGGTTTCACACATCAAAGATAAATTGGTAGAAATGACACACTTAAACGAAACAATTTATGCGACTGGAATTGCATCCTCACACCAAGGCTATGAAACAAAATCAGGTGCCTTTATTTGTGATAGTATGCTCTCTAATACCTGCAAACATCACGTGACTAAGATGCCTTACGAGATCGGAAGACTGGCACAAGACCTGGCTGGCGGACTCGTCGCGACTTTGCCTTCTGAACAAGATTTAAATCATCCTGAGATTGGAAAATTACTAAGAAAATATTTAAAAGGTAAAGCGGACGTCCCTACGGAAGATCGAATGCGAATGCTTCGCTTGATTGAAAATATGACTTTGGGGAGAAATGCTGTTGGGTACTTGACGGAGAGCATGCATGGGGCTGGTTCCCCTCAGGCCCAACGGATTCAGATTGGACGAGCGATGCAATTAGAATATAAAAAACGGTTAGCTAAAATTATTTCTGGAGTGATTGAGGAAGAGGAAAAGGACTTGGTGGTAGAGGAATTGAGTGGGTATTTTGAAAGGGTATTTAAGATCTAAAATATGGAACACCTAGAAGCCTTTCTTTCAAAATACAATTTTCAAAAAAGACAAACTACCACTACTAAAGCTTTGGTCAACCTAATTGAAGAACTTATTCCTTTCAAATTGCCCGATGATTATTTATTTTCCTGAAAAACTACCATGGTGATGAAGCTTTCATAGGAAAAGAATTTGCGATACTTTTGAATACAGACAAATTACTTCAATCTAATATAAAATCTGAAATTTTAGAATCCCAATCTTCAACCATTATGATTGGAGGGAACGGAGGAAGAGAATTTATTGGAATTGAAAAAACTGAATTGGATACATTTAATATAGTACTGTCTCCTCTTATAAAATTGAATTTTAAAAATCATATAATCATTGGTTCTTCTTTCACTGATTTTTTAATTCGATTAGATGAAAAGAAAGAATGATTTGAATAATAGTTCTAATTTTTATCTTTCTGACATCAACTTTAACAAAACCCCATTCGTCCAACCAAACCCATCCTGCACTTCATACTCCCCTCCTCCACTCAAAAGCGAAGTATCTTCCACATTATATTTTTCCAAAAGCTTACCCGTTCGATAATAAACGTCTGTGTTAAGTTTACTCCAGTTATCCGAAATCTTTTTCGCTAAATTATCAAAGCCGTAATTTTTTAATCCTTGAATTCCAATCCATTGTAAAGGTGCCCAACCATTTGGTGCATCCCATTGTTGTCCTGAATGAACAAGGGTGGTAACCAGGCCTCCTACTTTAAAAAACTGTTTTTCAATAATTTCTGAACACAGCTTAGCTTGTTCATCGTTCGCAATTTTAAAAAATAATGGAAAAACTCCAGCCATCGTCAAAACATTTGTCTGCTCACTTTTGTTAAAGTCAAAATCATGGAAAAAACCTGTTTCTTTATTCCAAAAATATTTTAAAATGAGTTCTTTTCGAGTCGAAGCTAATTTTGAAAAAACTGTATATAACGCTTCATTATTTTTTAATCTATAGATTTTTGCTATCATTTTTTCTAAAAAATATAAGAGACAATTCAAATCTACTGGCAAAATTTCAGTCGTATAAATTGTCGTCAAATCATTTGCATCTCGTAACCATCGAGAACTAAAATCCCAACCTGATTCACATGCTGCGCGTATATTTGAAAATAACTCATTGATAGGTCGATCTGTCTTTTCTGCTAATTCTAAATCTGTCGCTAACATTTCTGTGCGAGGTTGATGATATTGATCAAAGTAACGATTGAGAAATTTTCCTTCTCCTAAATTCACCACATGGTTTTTTGCAAGGATAGAATCATCATTTTCTAACAATACTTTTCCGTTCATCCAAAAATCATATTCCTTCTCCAAAAATGGTAAATACTTCACCAAAACATCCTCGCCTTTTTCCTCTGCCAAAAGATTAATCATCAATGAATAAAATGGTGGTTGTGACCTTCCTAAAAAATAAGTCCGATTTCCATTTGGAATAAATCCTACCTCTTCAATCAACCAAGAAAAATTATCCACCATGTTTTCAATAAGATTAATTTCCCCACTCACTTGCAAACCCAACATCATAAAATAACTATCCCAATAATAAATTTCATTAAACCTTCCTCCAGGAACAATGTAAGGATTCGGTAATTGAATCAAGGAACCTCCTTCAACTGACTTATCTGCTTCTCTTTTTAAAACGTCCCAAAGGATTTCAATATGCTCATTTATAGGTCGGGAAGTATCACTTTTGAAGTCGACTGACTTGGACGGGTTAAGTTGAAAAAAACGAAAAAAGAATTTCTCTAAATCAAAATTAAATTCATTTTTTTCTTTTCGATATTGAGATAAAATTTTTTCGGGTCTAGCTTTAGGTAAAGCATCAGATATTACTTTGTCATCAGCAAAAAGACCACTTTGTTGAAGATTCGTGAAGAGTTCTTGGAAAATGAGATCAGGAGTTTGATACATTTGATTTGATTGTTTACAAAAATCGAATATCAAAAATAGGAATTTGTATTGGTTTAATTAAATTATCAAAAACAGTTTATATTTTCACAACAAAAATAAAACGATGATCGAAAAATTACCTTATTCAAAAACGAACGATTACACTTCAAAACAAGCAGACGCTCGTCGAACAGTTGTAAGCAAACATACCAAAGTTGATTTTCAACATACCAACCACTATTCTTTTGATCCAAAAATATTAGCTGGAAATATTGAAAATTTCTCTGGAGTTGTGCAAGTACCGATGGGCTTTGCTGGACCACTTGTTGTCAAAGGAGAGGCAGCAAAAGGAGAGTTTTATATTCCAATGGCAACTACGGAGGGTACTCTACTCGCTAGTTACAATCGAGGTATGAAAATGTGTCGATTGGCAGGAGGTATCACAACGACGGTGATTAATGATCGTATGAATCGGTCGCCTGTGTTTGTTTTTAAAAATGCACGATACGCTCGGGATTTTGGGAAATGGGTGACAACAAATTTTGAAAAAATAAAAGCAAAAGCAGAAGAAACTACCTCGCGTGGAAAACTTTTAGACATTGGTCAATACCCAATGAGTAAGATGCGATGGTTGCGATTCAATTTTTCAACAGGAGACGCAGCTGGACAAAATATGGTAACTAAAGCAACTAGAAATGCTTGCAATTGGATTTTGGAACAAAAGCCTGAAGGTTTAGAAAATTTTTCTTTGGCGGCCAATTTTGATACGGATAAAAAACATTCTCAACTTAATTCTTTGAAGACAAGAGGAAAAAGAGTTGTTGCTGAGATAGTATTACCCAAAGCATTGATGGAAGATGTCCTTCATGTTTCTCCTCAAAAATTATATTACTTACGACAAATGTCAAGCACCGGTGCCATGATGTCTGGATCGATCAATAATGGTGCTCATTCTGCTAATGGTATCACGGCAATGTTTATAGCGACGGGACAAGATGTGGCAAACGTAGCAGAGTCTTCCGCCGCTTTTTACTTTGGTGAAATTCTAGAAAATGGTGATTACTATTTTTCTATAACTATTCCTTCTCTTATTGTGGCAACCTACGGAGGAGGAACAGGATTACCAACACAGAGAGAATGTTTAGAAGTTATGGATTGTTATGGTTCGGGGAGAGTAAATAAATTTGCAGAAATAGTGGCAGCAGTAGTTTTGTGTGGAGAGTTGTCATTAGGCGCTGCGGTAGTGGCAGATGAATGGGTTTCGAGTCATGAAGAATATGGAAGGAATAGACCTTAATTTTAAAAAACAAAATAAAAGCCTTTAAATAATAAATTTAGAAACGATCATAGGAATAATTGATCAAAAAAAATATCATTTTAGAAGGAGTCGGGGTGTTAATTTCAATAATTATCCTAGCAAAGATGCCATTCTTAATAGCAAAGGACTTAAATCATAAATAACAAAAGACCACTTGCAAAATTTTACAAGTGGTCTTTTTATTTTCTATTTTAAGAACGATAATACTAAGCATTTCTTTTCTTTGCTTTTTTCTCCGCTCTTTTTTCTTTCAAAGTTTTGGTGGCTTCTTTTTTTACCGCTTTCTTCGAATCTTTTGATTTTGCCATAATATTTTTTTTAAGAAATTAAATTAATAATGCAAAGGTAAATAAATTTTTAATTTATATGTTTTTGAGTTCACTATTCCCTATGAATGTACTGTTATACTTTGCTCCTAGTATTCAGAACCATCATCTTCTGCTATATTTTATTACTCATATCAAAATAAAGATTTTGGACTTTTAAACCGGTAAGAGTAATTCTCTAAACGAGAAAAAAAAATTAAACTAGTGATAAGATAAGTAGTTACTCAAATCAAAAAAACAGGCTTGCTAATCCAATTGATATGTTTTTCACTATCAGAAGTGTAGTGGTAAAAATCGTCGTAAAATTTGCCTAGGCCAGAATTTGGAAATAGCTCTTTGATTATAATAGACAAGCGTTTTAAAGATTTTCCATTTTCTCAAATTGGAACGTATTATTAATTTCCATTTTATTTGAAATTAGGCTTATTTTAATTCGTGAGATTAAATTAAATCTCTCCTTAAAATAAAAGAATGCGTTACTTCAATATTGAAGTAACGCATTCTAATTAACAATATATTTACATTTTTTTATTTAAATACAATTGGCAATTTGGCCATAGTATTTTCCCAACCAACAACTAGGTCAACTTGATTAACCCCATTCTCCACCAATAACATAGAAAGAGCTTCCAATGTTTTTGGAGTCTTTGCTGTTTTTACTTTCATCGTAACTACATTTGTTTTTTCATCATGATTAGCATTCCCCCAAGAAGGTAAATTAGTATGGATGATAAACTCCCATTCATCAGCACTAATTAAATTTGCGAACAAACCATATTTACCTTTCTTAACTGCTACTCCGTTAATCGTTACATCTTCAAAAAAAGTAACCTCAGTTGTTTCATTAGCTCCAACTCTCCACATATCTCCAAACTTCAACATATCTCCAAAAATTTTTCGTCCTTTCATCTGTGGACGACTGTATATTACTCTTATTTTAGCTACAGCCTTATCTAAATCCTCTGGTTTTTGATAATTACGGAACCTTGAACTATTTGGGTACTGTACCAAATCCATTGGACTCTTATCAGGACCATTAGCCAAGCTAACAGCATTCAGGTTGATTGGCAACATTGCTCTAGTTCTATCCCATTCAAAAACCATATTAATTTTACCATCATTTACTTTTTGAAAACCAATAGTAAATTCCTCTCGTACATTTGGTATTTGAGCAGTTGGAATACTTACAGCCACTAAATCTTTTGTGATATCTCTATTTGATACACCAGCAATAAATCTTTCAGTAGATATTTTAAGTACCCAATGTGATTGATAGATTTGAGCAAACATGGTGTATGTTCCTTCATCGATATGAACTCCATCAATTTCTACTGCTTGGTAAAAGGTAACTTCTGTTGCTTCGTTTGCTCCCAGTCTCCAGTCTGTCCCCCATTTTTCTAAAACACCAAAAATATCTCTTCCTTTTTTATTTGGTCGACAATATAATACTTTCACTTTCAAATTACGATCTGGATCATCATCTTCTAAGTAATTTTTATAAGCTGCTCTTCGTGGATAATATGCCGCATCCATTGGACTTTTATCCATCTCTGTGAATTTTAATTCTTGGGCGTCTTGTGCATTTAAATTCGGCATCCCTAGAAATGCAAAACTAATAATTAGGATTATGTACTTAAATTTCATTTTAATTAATTTTTGTTAAAAACATCCGCTAAAGTATTATAATTTATTTTATGTAGGGTTCTCATTCCGGACATTTTTTATTTTTTTATGCTTTACCTCCAATATCTTTTTAATCAAAACTTTTTTTATTGCCCCTTATGAAAATTCTCTTGATCACTACTCTATTTCTTATAATGATTATGTCTAACACTTCCCATTTTGAATTCAGAAAAGAGGGATTAAAATTGATGTATGGTGAATTGTAAATGACGACCTGATGGACAAAAAAATAGTTGAAATGAGAAAGAAAACTACCTTTAATCTCAAGAAATATTTCTATGAAAATTATAATAATTTTGATTTTAAATAAATCATTCCTAAAAACTTAGGCTAGAGAAAGTTATCAATGTAATACTTAATCCGATCGTTGCATTAAAAAAAGTATCTTTTCTACGCTTACCAAAATAAAATCCCAAAGAAAAAGCAATCAACGCTGATAAAATTGTAAAAAGCGATATGGAATCATGGTCAATTATTTGAAGCCTCAAGCTGAATGTCAGGTAAGAAATAGATACTACAATAATAACTCGCTCTAATCATCTTGACACAGAAGTTATTTTTCTAAAAAATGCTAGAAACTTCAACAGAACATAGTACCCCAAATTAATTACAAAAAGTAAATCCAATATTTTAACTTAGTCAACACGAGCTAAGATCTGTTCAAAATATTGCCAAGTAGAAATATTAATTAAGATTAATAAAACAACCACATTGCTTCAATATTGGAAACAAAAACCCATAAAGCAACAAAAACAGTCCAACCTAAAAGGAAATCATATGCATTTGCACCTGTTTGATATATTCGTCCGAAAACGGCAAATAATGCTCCGACTAGCATTCTAGCTCCCAACAAAATAATTCCATTTACATTTTTATCACATTTAGAAAAACTGCAACACATACCATAGTAATTATTAATGCTTGTAGTAAACCAAGTTTTATAAACTTATGTAGGCTAGCCCAATTATAAGCAAAAAAGAAGATTACTCCTGAAACCAAAAATGCAATTCCTAAACTCAATAAAAAAGTTTTGATAAATTTTAACCAATCATGCTGACCAGCATAAATATTATTTTCATGAAAAGAAGATTTAATATCAGGAGATTACCAATTACTAAATCGGCTGATGGTGTGAATGAGAACTCTGTTTAATTTTGGTTTTTCCACATTTGTATGCTGTCAAATAAAAATTAAATCTTAAACAAAACCATTTCTATTTTTTCAAATTCAACTGCAGAACAAATGGCAAAAAAACATTCATGACCAAACTGTAAGTCTTTTAAAAACCAGCGTTGACCATTGTCAATAAAAAAATCCTTTCCACTTTCCAATTCAATTTGGTTAAGATAAGATAAGTTTACCCCAAGCGCTTTGATGATACTCTCCTTTCGTACCCAATACCAATAGAATTTTTTTAAGGGGAAAGTATGTAAAGTTATATTACTCCATTCCTTCTTGGTGAAATTCATCTCAAAATCCTTAAGTAAAACCTCATTTAGTATTTCTATATCAATTCCAACTTCTCCATCTTGAGTGATTGCACAAACTACATATCTTCCAGAATGAGAGATATTAAAAAATACATTTTCTAAATACGGTTTTTCATTTTTATTGAATAGAATCTTTTCCAAATTATTATCTAATCCTAATTCCTCCAATCCTTTTTTCAGCATTAATTTTCCCAAAACAAAATTAAATGCATCTTGAGGTCTTCGATATCTCAAAGCTCTAACATGAAGACTTTGTGGCAAAAAACTTAAGAGTTTATCTAAGTTAAATTGTTCTTGAAAGACAGTCGAATCTGCATAGTATATCCTTAACATATTTATTTTGATCCTAAAAGATTAATATCCCAATTTGTAATTTGGTAAAACCAAAGTTAATCAAAAAAAAATGGGTTTCCCTTTTTCAAAGGAAACCCATTTCGGATTATTTAGTCCGTTTTTTTTCGATTATTTAATCGTCGTTTTTTTTCATGTAAAGGTTTGGGGATAGTCTTTTTTATGCAAATCCTATCCTACCCAGGTATAACCCCCATCATTTTTTTGTGATTTGACTTTAATTTGTCTTGGTGTTGAGGTTGTCATACTTTTAACTCTTAAATTGGGTAATTTTACTTTCTGTTTTTTCATGTAATGGGAATATTTATAGTGTTTATAATAGGATTCAAGTCAGAGTGTGTAACTTCTGATCAAAGAAAAAACTGCAGTATTACTTAAATTGAGAATAAGGAAAGGTTATGTTTTTACCACAAATATGAAAGACATATATGTAATATATTTAGAATATACCAACAATGATGCCAATTACATATAATATGTTATTTATATTTTTCTATTAGAAATAAAAAATCATTCTAACCAATAATGACAAAAGAATTTACTCCTTTAAATCAACTATTTAACTCTCTCTTGGATGAAAAAGACGTACAGTTATGGATAAAAAGAGACGACTTAACACATCCTGAATTACAGGGAAATAAATGGCGAAAGTTAAAATATAACATCTCCGAAGCTAGTCAAACAAACAAGAAGTACCTTCTTACGTTTGGGGGAGCATTTTCCAATCATATTTTTGCTACTGCTGCAGCTGGCAAATTATTTAACTTAAAAACTATTGGAGTTATAAGAGGGGAACAGATTATTCCACTAAATTCTACTTTACATTTTGCAAAAAATTGTGGTATGGATTTGCGTTTTGTTGATAGGAAAACGTATTCCCTCAAAGAAAAATTGTTACCAAGCCTAAATATTTCATTAGAAGAGTGTTATGTTTTACCAGAAGGTGGCACGAATAAATTAGCACTTCAAGGTTGTGCTGAATTAGGTTTGGAAATAATAGATCAACTCGATTTTACACCAGATTATATATGTACGAGTTGTGGAACTGGAGGAACTATCGCAGGATTAATTCACTCAAAGAAACTGAATACACATATTATTGGCTTCCCTGCATTGAAAGGTGATTTCATGCAAAAAGAGGTAAAAGATTTATTATCTAACTATTTCCCAAATAAAGAATATGATAACTTTTCCTTCCAAAACGATTATCATTTTGGTGGCTATGCTAAACACTCCTCTACTCTATTAGATTTCATTAATTCATTCAAAGAGGAATATCAAATTCAACTTGATCCAATTTATACCGGCAAAATGATTTATGGAATCTTTGATTTAATTGATAAAGGATTCTTTTCTAAAGGAAGTAAAATTGTAGCTATCCATACTGGTGGCCTACAAGGGATTTTAGGATTTAGAGAACGCTTTGGCAACCTAATTTAATTTGAAAGTCCAACGATTACTTTACCTATTATTTAACAATTTCTAATCGTAAAAAAAGTAAAAATAAAATTGGTCGAAATAAAATTTAACATATTTTTGCGCCTTTATGTTAATAACCTATTTTTTTAAAATCAAAATTTAAAAGTTTTTTTAAAATGAGCGTGACTAAAAAATTTTCAAAGGACAAGACAAAATGTAATGTAACTTTTACCTTACCTAAGGAATTAATCCAAGGCGGTAATAATGTTTTACTACTAGGAGAATTCAACAATTGGAATCCTGCGGAAGGTATTGCTTTAGTTGTTAAAAAAGGAGAATACAAGACTGTACTAAAGTTAGAAACAGGCAAACGATATGAGTACCGTTATTTAGTAGATGGTCATCTGTGGACAAATGATGTTACTCCTGATGGGTTTGTTTCTAATCCATTTGGGACAGTAAATTCTGTATTAGAACTTCCTGCCCCAGAAACAAAACCAATGGCTAAAAAAATTGTTAAGAAATTATTACCTACAAAAAAGACAGCTGCTAAATCTACTCAAGATAAATTAACAAAAATCGAGGGAATTGGTCCAAAAATAGCTTCTATACTGAATGATGCAGAAATAATATCTTTTGCTGACTTGGGTGCAACAAAAGTTAGTGTACTTCGAAATATTTTGGCAGCAGCAGGAAATCGTTACAAAATGTACAACCCTTCAACTTGGTCTAAACAAGCGAAACTAGCGGCAAAAGGTAACTGGGATAAATTGAAAGAACTACAAAATAAGTTAAACGGAGGAGTCTAATTTTTGATAAAAGCACAAAAAAACCTGACTGAATAACTTCAGTCAGGTTTTTTTGTATAACTTTTTCAATGTACTTATTTTGCCCAAGGATCAATCCGCACACCATTTTCATATCGTACAATTAGAGCAGAATTATAATCTCGACTAGTTGATTTCATTTTATTCAAAATTTGTTTTGCCTCCTCCTCAGTAGAAAATTTAGATAATAAAACTCTAATCAATTTTTTATCCTTCAAATATTCTGTCTCAAGTCTTCCAAAATTTTTGGGCATTTGGAAACGAGTTTCATTTGCATTAAAACTACTAACAGCCATTAACTGAATTTTATAAACTACATTGAATTCTCCTACAATATCCGTCCGAGTTGGACTAGTAGAAACATTTTTATCAACATTTGAATTTGGTACTAGTTTACTACTAATCATTGATCCAGAGTTATTTTCATATCCTGCACTCTCATCAAATATAGTTGGTTGAGGATTATTATACTTTCCATCAATATTCCTAATTCGTGAACCAGAAACATTATCAACCAATCTTACCTCTCCTATAGTAATATTTTTTTCAAAAACCTTCTGCATTTTCTCTTTGGTACTAAATTCCCATCCATTAGGTTCGTAGTTATCTCGATGAGCTTCTACTCTATAATTTTTTCCTGGTAATAACCCGAACTCATATGTTCCATTTTCTGATGCTTTATTTTCTAATAATCGAACTGAGCCGCCTATACTTACCTCATAAAGTGCAACCCAAACATTTTTCATTTGTTTGCTCGTTTTCTTATCTATTACTCTTCCTGTCGCAATCATAGTTTCAACTGGAGTGGAAAAACTATAGATATCATCGTTATCATAAGTAGACTTTTCTAATTCAAATTTTCTATTTGAAACAAAATACCCACCATTTATTGAATGTTTTCTATAGTAATAATCATCTGCATTAGAATTAAAGGGCAATCCAATATTTTTGGGTTTTGTCCATTCATTGTCTCCCGTATTTTTTGATTTTAATATATCAAACCCACCAATATTCACTCTACCATTTGAAGAAAAATACATCGTATTTTCATCTAGATCAAAGTAAGGAGTCAATTCATCAGCTATTGAATTAATCTGTTTCCCACAATTACGTGGACGCCCAAAATCCAATTTCTCACTAGACAAATCACGTGTTGAAAACCAAATATCTGTTCCTCCTTGTCCTCCTATTCGATCAGAAACAAAATATAAAAATTCTTTATCATCTTTATGAACAACAAATGGTTGAGTTGCCGTAGTACCCGTTTTATTGATTCCATTGTTCAACTTTTTTGGCGCTGACCAACCACTTTCATCTCGATGTGTAACAAAAATTTCACAACCATAAACCATACGTCCAGTTGCATCAATTTGATCACATTGAGTGTAATAAAAACTCTTGTTATCTGGAGCAAAAGTACCATTCCCATAATGAGATGCAAAAATGTCTGGAAAATTTTTAGGTACTCTAGACCGAGACCAAACTTCACCATTACGTTGAGAAAAATACATTTTAGTTGCTCCAACCATATTTGAGGTATAGTATAGTATGTCATCCGAAAACGGAACGGGTGCAAAGTCTGCAGCTTTTGAATTCACATTAGAACTTAAATGATTGAAAGTAACTTGATTACTTTCTTTCTCCAACATGACCATAGCAAGTTCGCATCCTCTAATTTCATCTTGTACAATTTCAGTCACAATATCTTTATCAGCCCCTTCATAACTATTAATAAAATAAACAAAAGCTCGACTAGCTTCATCATATTGGCCATCCATCTTTAACATTCGACAATGCTTTAACCCAGGAAGCATAAAATCCTCATTTTCTTCCTTGATCGGTTTATAGCATTCTGCAGCCTTTCGATAGTTTTTTATTTTAGAGTAACACTCTGCAGCTTGGTATAAATATTCTGTTTTCTTTGGCTTTTTTTGCCAAGCTGCTTCAAAATTAATTGCAGCATCTTGAAAGTTATTTTTTTCAAATTGCTTTTCCGCTAATTTGGCGTGCTTCCGCCAGCTCATTTTTTGAGCATGAACAGTGGTCATTCCTAAACAAAAAATTAAGATCAATAAGCTTCTCATAAATTCGGTTTTATTTATTTTTTTACAAAAATTAGATTTCTAAGATTAAACTTTCAATTATTGGAGGATAATATCGGTGTTCTAATTGAAGTACCTTATTTGCTATATCATCAGGTGAGTCAGTTAATAAAAGGGAACATTTTGCTTGAAAAATAATTCCTCCTTCATCGTAATGCTCATTGACATAGTGTATGGTCATTCCACTTTCTGCTTCTTTTGCCGTATGAACAGCTCGGTGGACATTCATGCCATACATCCCCTTTCCTCCATATTTTGGTAAAAGTGCAGGATGAATATTAACCACCTTTTTCGCATATATTTTTACCATATATGTAGGCATTAACCACAAAAAGCCCGCCAATACGATGAAATCAATTTGAAAAGCGTCTAATTTCAGTATTATATTTTCTGTTTGATAAAATTCTTCTCTATTAATTATTAGGGTCGGTATATTTTTGACTGCTGCTTTTTCTAATACCCCAGCAGTTTTTTTATTTGAAATAATTAAACTGACCTTTATTGTTTCGTGATTTTCGAAGTGTTCAATTATTTTTTGAGCATTACTTCCACCTCCAGTAGCGAATATTGCGATATGTTTCATTTTACTTTGTTATTTTTTGATGAAGGCTGATTATTTTAATAGACAACAGAGCTGAATAATTATGATTTTGACAACAAAAGCATATCAAATCATCAATCATTTTTTTAAAAAACAAGCTATTTATTCTATAGATTTATATGCTCAAAAAATCATAATTCTAGATTACCAAATTTAAACCGCTTTCCTCTCTCCCCAAAAATTGCAACCTTTCTTTTTCCAATTTGCTTACATACTTTTGGTCGAGTAATAATCCCTTGTTCTCGATTACTACTAATTGGAAAAGTGTTGACACTGCCATCTATTCCTACTTCAGTTAAAGCCAAAATAGAATTAGATCCATTAAATCCATAACGACGATTATTCTTTCTTGCGCCAAAATTTTTTCCATTATCATTATATACAAAACAAATTTTATCGCGTACTATCGCCATTGCATAACTTGAGTAATACCCGCCATCATTTCGAGTTTCTTGTCTTTTGGGAATACGGCTTGCCCATTGTATTTCGCCATTGGGTTTAATATTGACGATGATAATATCATTATAATGATAATAATAATCCGTATTTTCTTGAAAACGGTTACTGCGATAGCTATAAGAATTATAAAAACCACCATTATTAAATTGGTTATCATCTCTCCGCTCCACATAATATTGTTCGGCTATTAAAACTGCTCCCCCATCACTTCTTAAAATTAGATCGTTTAAAGAATATTGATACAATTCTGCTGAGCGTTTAATATCTCCTTGCTCTTCCGCTTTTTTTGCTTTCCTTTTTCTTCGATTAGAATAATATTCTGTCACAAAATCGAATTCAAATTCTTTGGAATTCGCATTAGACACTTTAGAAGTTAAAGGGTCAATTTGAAAATAATAGGTTCCTTTAATACTATAACTATTTTTCTCAGAGTAAAAGCCAGAACAAACTAATTTTCCTTTTTTACCAACTCGAAAGGTAAGATCAGTAATAAATTTCCCTGCTAGATTCACATCATATACTTGAGACTCTTCCCCGTCTTTTGTGTACGCTAAAATAATATATCGATAATTGGTATTTCTTCTTAGAAATCCAGACGTATTCTCATAGAGTGCCCCGAGTAAATAAACATTTCCATTATTATCTACTCGATAATCAGTTATGGATAATCTATTATCTGGGTAAGGTAGTTGAATGTCTTTTTCCCATTCTTTGTCTAAGTTATCATCAAAGACTTGCAAGGAAAACCTTTCAGATCTTTTCTTTTGATAAGGCAATTGACTGTAAATTAAAACATGGGAACTGTCTTTAGAAACATGAAAATTAAATTTTCCTTCTCGATATTCATCTCGAGCTGGTGATTCAGCAATTTTCTTAATCCTATTACTCAAGGATAATGACTTTTTCCTAATCGATTGAACAAAAAGATAATTTGCCTTGTGTGCCATATTGTTAAAAGAGGTGAACAAGTAAAACTGACCATTCAAGTATAACATTTTTTCAAAATCCCGCTTTTTCTTTTTGTATCGTAGATCGATCTGCTTCGATTTCCTCAACTTCATATTTTGATTATACTTTTCAATGTAAATTTTTTGAGGGCTCCCTCCTGTCATCATACCACCTTTTATCTGACGGCGCAGTGCATAAAATCCAGTTCCATCATTTCCTAAAATTTCAGATAAATAAGAATTGGAAGGTTCCTTATACTCTTCTCCCCACTTCATTTTCCCTGAAAATTCAGCATCAGGCTGTGCGAAAATCGCTTGGAAAAAAATGAGATTAACTATTATTAAAAAAATTAAATTATACTTTTTCATATAGGTCTTTTATTAAAATTAAAATTGGGTCATAAATCTTATTTCTTTTGCAGAAGGCTTAAACTTAAAACAGATAGTTATTTCCTGAAAAAAGATTAGCGCAAAAGTAACTGATAATTCAACGAATTGGTTTATTTATTAAGTCTTTTAAACCAAAGGAAAATCTCTTATAGAAATCTTAAATTTTACTGATTGTCGGATACGGAATCCAAATTCTCATTATTTAAGCAAATAAACTATCTTTGCGGCAAAATTTATAAGTTGAATCCTTTTTCTCCTCGTTGATTTTTCTTCTAGAAGCGAATTCTTGAGATTTAATCAGTAAGGAATTCTGCCTATTTTAATCAATAAAATTTAGTCTTAAAATCTAGTCTTAAAATCTAGCAAAATGAATATCGAAAAAAATTTAGTAGTAGCGATTGATTACACACTTTCTGATAATGATGGGGTTGTGATTGATACTTCAACTGGTCGTGAGCCATTGAAATATTTACATGGTACTGGAGCTTTAATTCCCGGTTTGGAAAAAGAACTAGAGGGAAAAGTAGTGGGAGATAAATTAGATGTTGCCATCAAACCAGAAGATGGGTACGGTATGAGAAATGAAGAAATGTTGCAAACTGTTCCAAGAGAACATTTCGGCCATGTGCCAGAGATACAGGCAGGTATGCAATTTCAAGCGAATAGCGAGGAAGGCCCAGTAATGGTAACTATCGTAAAAGTGGATGAAAAGGAAGTGATGGTGGATGGAAATCACCCTTTGGCTGGAGTTATACTGAATTTCAAAGTAGAAGTAAAGGAAGTACGAGCAGCATCAGCTGTTGAGTTGGAACATGGACATGTTCATGGTGAAGGTGACACACATTAACTTTTAAGTTAAATTTATCCATAAAAATAAAAGGCACCCCAAGTACTCGGGATGCCTTTTATTGTTTAAACGATAATAAAATAATTAATGTTTGATTATTTTTTTCATCATCACCTCATTATCTACGAATAATTGTAAATAATAGATTCCAACTGGAAAGTTAGACACGTTCACTTCTAAGTTATCTGTCCCCTCCTGCAATATACTTGACAAGACTACTTGTCCTTGCATATTTAAGATTTGGAAATCTGCATCTCTTTCGAATGGTGTTTTAGTTTGAATCAAAATCACATTTGAAGTTGGATTTGGTGTTAAAATAACTTCATCATTGGAACGCTTTATCGTTGTAGTTATAATATTGGAGTATCCAAATTTTTCATCAAAATCTACTTGCTTTAAGCGATAGTAATGTAATCCACTCTCTATTTCTTCATGAAGGAATGAATAGCTTTGAATGGCATTAGTAGTTCCGTTTCCTGCTTGTGTTTCGATCTCTCGGAAGCTAATTCCGTCGATGCTGTGCTCGATGGAGAAGTAATCGTTGTTTTCTTCGGAAGCGGTTTGCCAAGTGAGATTGATAGAATTATCAAAGGTTGGTTTTGCGTCGAAGGAAATAAGACTAATTGGCAAAGGGATATTTGCCTCATGTTCCCCTAATCTTTCTGAAACACCTGACATAGCATTATCCACAACAGAATTAGATACTTGAATCCATTCAGAAGGAGTATATGTTGTGTTTGCTGAAAGAATCCCTGCATCTCTAAAAAATGATTTATTCGTTCCCCAATTATTTCCATTTCCAATAACATCAATTCTATTTGACCAAGCAGTATTATCGTCTGTAGTACTAATAATTACTAAATCGTCACCATTGAAATTACAAATTGTTGTGTTCGTCCCTGAGGCATAGGAAGGCAAAACAGAAGAAGAATTCTGGAATAGGATGGAAACTCCTGAAGCAAGGGAACCTGAAAGAGTAAATTTATTATTAGGAGACACTCCGTCCGGATTATCTGCATTTGCATTTGAAAACAAAGCTAAATATAAGCCATCTAAAGAAGCGGAACTAGCACCAACATTAGAAATCTCTATCCATTTATTACTTGATGAACCCTCATAGTACTGAGAAATAATAACATCAGCTTTGAGATAATGAGCCAATAATAACATCGAAAACGTAAGTAAAAAATTCTTCATAATTATGTGTTTTTGTTTACCGAATTGAATGATTTGATATAATAAAATAGTCAACAAGGGCAGCAATACCCATTTGATCATTTGGTTGGAGTTAAATAACTTCTTAGAAAGGTTTTACAGGGAAATTATGTAGATGGGATTAAGAATTAACGTGTTTATCTTTTAATGAAGATAGGAATCCATTTACTTAAATAAAAGGAATTGAGGGGAAAATAATTATTTAAAAAAAAAGTCATTCTAAATTAATAGAATGACTTCCTTTTTTAATCATAAAATCAATTGATTCTATTTATTTCTTTTTTACGTATGCTTTAAATTTAGCAATATAAACCATTGGGTAACCTTTTTCATCTTGGTTTACTAAGTAAACATCAACTGTATTTTCTTGCAATCCTTCTTTGTCCTTGCTATCATACTCTACTTCAATCTCACCAGACTCTCCTGATTTAAAAGTTTTTCGTGGCCAATCAGGAACTGTACATCCACAAGAACCAGTTGCGAAATCAATTTTAACATCTTCTGTACCTTCGTTAGTAAACTTGAAAGTTAACTTTCTTTTATCCCCTTGAACTAACTCACCCAAGTCATAAGAATCTTTTTCAAAAACTAATTTTGTAGTTCCTGTTGGGCTTTGTTTTTTGTAAGCACCAATTCCACCATTACCATTCGTTTTTTCTAATCGTTCTTGTTTTACCTTAATACTAGTTGGACCAGCAATTATTTTAAACTCTGTTCTACGATTATACCTATGCTCCTCATCTGGACATCTTACTCCATTCACACACTGATTTCTGATCTGAGTTTCTCCATATCCGACTGCTTTAATTCGATTATCTGCGATTCCTTTTTCAGTCAACCATTCTTTAGAACTTGATGCTCTTCGTTGAGATAATCGTTGATTATAACTATCATTACCTTGCGCATCAGTATGAGAACCTAATTCGACTATCATTTCCGGATACTCATTCATTAGTTCTAAAACCAAACCTAAATCGGATTCCATTTCTTCTAAAATTGTATCATCATCAAAATCAAATAAAATATTTTTCAACTCGATTGGTTTGTCAATAAATACCTCTACCACTTCTTTTGGTGGCTCAGGAATAGCTGTCAGTTTCAATTGTCTTTCAATCACAGTAGACTCAGTCAATCCAACTGTATTCAAATAAGCTGTATCAGGATAGTAACCATCCGCTTTTCCAATAACCATGTATGAAACTTCCTCATTCAAAGTAAATCCAAAGTTATTTCCTTTTGCATTTGTTTGAGCTTCAGTATCTTTTCCTTCCACTTCAATCAAAGAAACTGAAACACCTGGTAATGATTGATCTTTATCATCAAATGTTGTGGCCATTAATTCTAAAACCACCTCAGGAATTCTTATAATGAAGATATCATCACAGCAAGTTTTACTCTTTACAGATTTAGTTCCTATTCGATTAGATACTAAAGCTCCATTGTATCCACTTTTATCTAATTGAAAATGAAAATCATCAACTGGTGAATTATACCCTTTCCCTAAATTGATTGGTTTGGTCCAATATGAACCATTCCATTGGGAAGAAAAAATATCCAACCCACCAACCCCAGGGTGGCCTGTTGAACTGAAGTAAATATTACCATCTCTGTAATGTGGAGTAATGTCATCACCCGGAGTATTTAACACTTCTCCTAAATTGATTGGATCACCATAAACTCCATCACCTTTTTTAGTAGCATAATAGATGTCATATCCACCTTCACCACCAGGCATATCAGCAGAGAAGAATATTACCTCATTTCCAAAATGCTCACCTACTGAGGGATGTTTTACTAACCAATCACCATTAACTCCCACAACTTCTTTTGCGCCTTTCCAACTATTTCCATTCTTCTCACTATAGTATAATTTACTTTCACCAACGGTATTTCCTTTTCCATCTAACGACATTTGCATACGAGTAAAAAACATCGTATTTCCATCAGGAGAGATAGTGACATTACCAGTATGGTAACCTTCTCTATTAATCTTAGTGGTTACTGCTTTTCCTTTTTGAAAAGCACCTAATCTAGGTTTTTCCTCTTTCTTACTTTTTTTCTTTGTCCCTCTTCCTCTCTTCTTTTTAATTTCTTTTCTTGTAGAAGTAGCTATTTTTAGGTGGTAATCCCCTTCTTTTCCATCGATAATTGTGTACTCATCATTTAAAAAGGAAGAATAATATAAAACACCATCATTAGTTAAAAAAGGAGAAGTTTCTGTTGTTTTGGTATTTGCTTTTCCAGCATTTTCTATAAACACCCCAGTGACCGGAATCATACCTAATGCCATTTGAGCACCAGTTAATTCTATTTCCGCCAATGGTTTGACTGTTGCATTTTTAGATTCCTTAACATACATTTCTAACTGAATAATTGCCTCATCGTAATTTTCAGCCATTTTCAATGTACGTCCATAAATAAATCTTGCCTCTGGCAAATAAGGATTAGTTCCTTTTCGGTATTTTTTAGTGACTACCTTTTTGTACCATCGTACCGCTTTTTTATAATCACGCAACATGTAATGTAGGTTGGCAATTTTATAGGCCAAGTCATTATTTCGGAAAGCTTTATCTGCTTCATAAGCTTTTTCATACCACTCTAGAGCCATATAAAAATTGAGCACTTCAACTTGCTCATCACCTATTTCAATCATCATGGCAGGAGTTTGTTTGTTAAGTGGCTGAGCCATCATAACACTTGCCCAGAGAGTAAAAATTGCAAAAAAGAGAATTAATTTTTTCATATTCAATAAAAAATTTAAATTTTAAACTTTATTTTTTTGGCCGCAAATGATTTTTCATTTTAATAAAAATAAACACCCAGCTAACTAAGATGAGCTAATCATTCACGATTAAATTAGAATCGTGGACAGAAAATAACTGGTTTAACAGTTGGTTTCTTGAAAATCCTAGCAATATAAGCCACACCTATTTCAAAACCACCGGCACCAGTTGCTGCATCTGACAAATCAGAAACAGTCAAGTCATATGCTGCTCCTACCTTGAATTGTTTGTAATCCATCCCAACAATTAATTGAGTTGCATCTCTTAATCGGTATCCAATACCAATATTCAAGGTCATATCTTTTGCATCATTTAAATGATAACCACCAATTCCTTGTACTTGGATATTATTTGCACCAGAAAGTGTTCTATACATGAATGCAGGTTTGATCTGCCATTTATCATTTAGATCTACAAAAAACTGTCCGTGTAAAGTAAAATCTCCTGGTAAATCCCAAGCATCTCTTCCTTCTGCTGAAGCAGTATAAAGAGAATTTGGTGTAGTAGTTGTATCTGTTCCTCCACCCTCATTAACATGCAAATCAGGAGTAAGAATATGATTGAATGATGCTCCAATTTCAAGGCGCATTTTATCATTCATTTGTGCTTTCAATAAAACACCAACATTTAAATCGAACTCATTAGAATTGAAATCTGTATCTCCGCTAATATTCCCTAAATCGGCACTTGTTCCAATTCCGCCTGGATTATCAGCAAAAATCCCTTGGCTTGTATTTAATTTTCGGCTTGTATAACCTGCTTGCACTCCAAACGTAAAAACAGATTTTGATTTCTTATCCAAAGGCATATGTACTGCTAAACTTCCCATTGCCTGTGAAGTCGACAATTCCAAAGCTCCTGCTTTATCACTGTATAGCATACCTCCAACACCTAACCACGCTTTTTTGCCTAACATCAAAATAGGTGCATCAATATAAAAAGATGGTGTTCGGTAAGGACTAGAAATCACACTACCCCATTGGTCACGATAAATTCCACCTATTCGAAATGAACCTTCGAAGGCTCCTGTGTATGCAGGATTAGTTGTCAAGGGAGATAAATAAAACTGAGTAAAATGAATGTCTTGTGCATTCATAGTTCCAGCCAAAGAAATAAAAAAGAAAAAGATTAAACCTTTTAGAATTTTCATAAAAGCGAATAGTTTATGTTTTAAAATCTTAGATTAAAGTGGTGATCGGTTTTCTTAATTAAAAACAACCGATTAGAATGTCGAAAGATAGGATTTTTTGTTTAAATCACCATGAGTCGAACTGCAAGATATTTTGAAATTATTTTTTGACCAAAGATATTTGCATTTTTAGTACCTAATAAGCGACATATCAGCTAGGAGCATCCTTTCATTCGCTGAAAAACTGAACCCTGATCATTAAAAATCTACTAAACCGACTACTTTATCTTCATCAATCTCCAGCATACATCGGAAATGGCCTTTTGGACATTTTTCAAAACCTATTTTCGAGCAAGGCCGACAAGATAAATTTTCTACTTGAAGTATGGTATTTCGATCTATTCCGTCCTCATAAAAAGGTGCCATCCCAAATTCAGGTATTGTATTTCCCCAAATCGAAATAATCTCCTTCTTCAACGAGGCTGCAATGTGCATCATTCCTGTGTCATGTGTAATTATCTTCTTGGCACTATTGACCAGCTGAATGGATTCTTGCAAAGTTGTTTTGCCGCACATATCAACCACTCGATTATCGTTTATACTTAGTACGATTTCCTCACCAATAGTTGCATCTTCTTTTCCTCCTATTAATATTATTGGTGTTTTTATTTTAGAACAAATGGAAATAAGTTTTAAAAGTGGTAATCGTTTTGTTGCATGCGCTCCGCCAATGGCAAAGACAATCCAGTTATTTCCGAAAAGTAAGAAAAAGTTTTTAAGTTCCGGAAATTTAATTTCTAAATCAGCCAATTTGTTCTTTGGATTTAATAACCCATTAAAATCATCTTCATACTCCTCTTTAATCAAACCACTAATCTCTGCTTCCACTCTATTACTCCCTAATTCAAGAATCAGAGGTCTTAAAGCCTCTAAATACCTCTCAACAATAGGTATCTTTGGTAGGCGATTAATTTTGAAATTAACCATCAACCATTTTTCAAAATTCAACTTATCAAATGAATAATAGGGTATTCTTAACGCCCACCTAATCCGAAGAGTTCTTAGGTTTTTATGAAGGTCAATGATAGCATCGTATTTCTCTAATTTTAATTGAGGTAAAACTTCTGATACTTTTTTATTTATTGAATAAATTTTATCAAGTTGAGGATTGGAAATAATTAAAGATTCGAAAGATTTTTTGGTTAAAAAATGTATTTCACATTTCAATTGTTGCTTCACATATCGAACCACAGGGAGAGTCAACACAATATCTCCAATTGAACTGAATCTAATAATTAGTACCTTTTTATTTTTTACTTTCGTCAAGGGTGTTTCCAATATTTCGTTGAAAAATAGATAATTTTGATTCTTGAAGTTAAATGGGACATTTATTACCTCTAGCAAAGCGAATATAAGCGGATTTTACGATTAAAGTTGTTAAAGGTTTTTTCGATTATTTTGTAGTTGTAGAATCCCCTCCTACCCAATAAACCAGTGGTATCCTTATTTCATTCAAAAAGTCCTTCAAACCTATTTTTTTTTATTGAAAAAATAACTTACCCGATTTTTCTCTTGGTTGTCTTTTTCAGTTTTTCTTTTGAATAATTTAAAAATACACACCTATCGATAATCCAAAAAGTAAAATCATTTTCGTTAATAAAAATACAATAAAAGTCCAAGCAATTTTTACTTTTAACAATGGTGAAGTGTTCCCAAAAAAAACTAAATATCAACGTTTGATAAAAATAAAAAAAGACGAATCTACAGGTTTACCTATTTATCCTTTTGGAAAACTAGATGACGCCCTTCAGTGAAGTAATATTTCTATCGAAAACAGAATCATCAATTATTTGAAAGCGACCAGAGAACTCTCACAAATCGAAAACCCTACGGAAGAGTTTTTTCTACAAAAAATATATTTGATTTGCCTTTAAAAAAATTGAATGCGGGGACTTATTTTATTCAAATCAAACTGTAAAATGGAAATGTGATAATGAAAAGTGATATAACAATAAAAAGTCCAAAGACAGGTTAATTCCTTTTGTCAACAAGTTGTTAAAAAATTGGAATATTCGGCTCTTTGGCATATTTTTATCTGAGATTACATTATTGTAGTTAATTTATCCAATTAAAATATAACCTTGACATGAAGAAACTATTTTTACTTTTAGCGTTTACTGGATGTATCGCATTTTCTACCAATGCTCAAAAAGCTTGTTGTGCTAGTAAATCAGGTGCTAAAGTTTGTACCAAGACTGCTTCTGCTAATGCTGAAACTGCTGCAAAATTTGCATCTATGAATGATATGATTGAAACTAAAGTTTGTAGTACTTCTGGAACAATATCATACGTAAAAAATTATGTTTGCCCTGAAAGTGGAAAAGTAACGTCTACTCCAGTTGAATTTGATGCTTCAACTCAAAAATTTGTAAATATATCTCCTCAGAATGCAGAGCAAGGAGTTGGCGGTCAAAATACCAAAGCTGTTAAAGCTGTTAAAGCTGTTAAAACATCAAGGACTGTAAAAACAACTGCAAAAAAAGCTTGTTGCTCTTCTAAAGCTGGAAAAGCTAGTTGCTCAAAAGAAGCAAAAGTGGAAAACTAATTCCATTTCTATAAATAAAAAAAGGCTTTCAACTTAATAGTTAAAAGCCTTTTTTTATTTATTTGTCCCTTTTAAAATATTTTCCTCAGAAAAGAATTTACGAGTGAAATATTTATCTACTAAATGTTTCGTCACTTGGGACACATTTTTTGGTAAATCATTTTTATCAATCCAACTTACTTTTTTAAACTTGTCTAACTCTTTTGATTCAGGTTCTCCTTTCCATTTTTTTGTTGTAAATAGCAAAATCAATTCACTCCCTGAATGTCTCTGAAAAATATGAAGTAGTCTCAAATGTTTTCTTTTGATTTCGATATTTGCCTCCTCATGACTTTCTCGAACAATTGCATCATGAGCAGATTCGCCATCGTCTAACTTTCCACCTACAAGGGAAAAGCCTCCACCATTTTGAACTGTTTTTTTCAGAAAAAGAATTTTATTCTCTTTCTCCAAAATGAGTCTAACTACAACCGCGGTTTTACGTCCATTCATATCTGTGAGTAAAAATTGTTCTATAAATATATCATATAACTAAGAAAGCAAAGCCTAAAGAAAGGTAATTTGCCCATTTTCTCCATTTTTTTCACCACAAAAAAATGATAATTCACCATTTCTTGGACACAATTCACCATTTCATATATAAAAGGTAGCTTCAAAAAAACTTCTTTAATTACTTTTATACTCAAAGGATTTAAATAATAATCGAACAACATGTTCACCTAAACAGACATAATTTAGTATGGATTTATTTGCTAAGATTAAAAACAATGCATCTGCGCTAGGACAGTATGCAGAAAATGGAGGAGAAGGATATTTTATCGCTCCAAAATTAGAAGGACCGATTGCCAATAGAATGATGTTCCAAGGAAAGGAATGCGTTTGTTGGAGTGTGAATAATTACCTCGGATTAGCTAATCTTCCTGAGATTAGAAAAATTGATGGAGATGCTGCTTCTGATTGGGGACTTGCGTATCCAATGGGTTCTCGATTGATGACAGGAAATACCTCAGAACATGAGGCATTGGAAGTTGAGTTAGCCGAATTTGTGAAAAAGGAGACAACAGCATTAGTTAATTTTGGTTATCAAGGAATGGTATCTGCAATCGATTGTTTAGTTAATAGAAGAGATGTAATTGTTTATGATGCAGAAAGTCATGCCTGTATAATGGATGGTATTCGACTACATATTGGAAAACGATTTGCTTTTGAACACAATAATATTGAAAGTTTAGAAAAACGGCTACAACGAGCTACTAAAATAACCCAAGAAACTGGTGGAGGTATTTTAGTAATTTCTGAGGGTGTATTTGGAATGCGAGGAGATCAAGGAAAATTACGAGAAATTGTTGCTTTAAAAGACAAATATGAATTTAGATTATTTGTTGATGATGCTCACGGATTTGGCGTTTTAGGTAAAACAGGTGCGGGTGCAGGTGAAGAACAAGGAATAATGGATCAAATCGATGTTTACTTCGCTACCTTTGCCAAATCTATGGCAAGTGTAGGTGCATTCTTCGCAGGTGATACTGCCATCATGCGATACATGAAATATAATATGCGCTCACAAATTTATGCAAAATCATTAGCTATGCCAATCGTAATTGGTGCCCGAAAGCGGTTAGCAATGATTAAGAACAGTACTTCGCAAAAAGAAAAACTATGGGTCATTGTTAATGCATTGCAAGCTGGACTAAAAGAAAGAGGATTTGATTTAGGAGAAACGAATAGTTGTGTTACACCAGTATACATGAAAGGCTCAGTACCGGAAGCACAAGCATTAGTATATGACATGCGTGAAAATCACAATGTTTTTTGTTCAATCGTAGTCCCTCCAGTTATTCCACAAGGAATGATTTTATTGCGCTTAATTCCTACCGCTTCGCATACTTTAGAAGATGTACAAATCACTTTAGAAGCATTTTCTGCGGTAGCTGTTAGATTAAAAGCTGGAGATTATAAGGTAGAAGCTGCGAATTTTTAGCAGGTACTTTTTTCTTTACTCTAAAAAATCCCACATTTTGAGAAATCAAAACGTGGGATTTTTTTTTAAGCAGAGTTTATTAATTTTTGGTATTAAAACTTACTACAATATTGAATCAAAATAATAAAACATAACCACCTGACATTCAACTAAGTACAAAAAATAAATCCTGAAACATAATTTTCACTTTTTGATTTTTTATTATATTGCGACACAAATTAAGACAAAAACACAAACTAAATCTTAATTAATAATCAACTACGATCCCAAATATCAACAACTTTTAACTGTACCAAATATTATGAGCAACATCAAAGTCAAAATAGGAAAGCGAGAAATGACTCTTGCTAAAAGCAGAAAACTAGTTGGACTAAAAAGAAAACCTCAGTTCAATCAACCTGATAAAAATTTCAAAGATTCCTCTTTCGTTAAGGCATCTATTTATGATTCTCTCGGTGGGTTCAATATAGTTAGTCTTGAAAAAGAAGGAGAAAGTTTAGATAATAAATTGGATCAGGTCAGATCATATGATGAAGTGGATGTAGGTACCCATGTCTACTATGCAAATGGTAGTGATCGAATACTAATTCCAACTGGTGAAATCTATATTACCTTCCAAGAAGAAGTCGATGAAGAGGAACAAGAATTAGTTTTGGACGAATACCATTTAGACTTAGACAGAAGAAGAAATAAGGAATCTATTGTTGCCAAAGTAACTTCAAGATCTAAAAATCCATTAAAGGTAGCGGCTGAATTAGAACAATTTTCATTAATCAGAGTAGTTGAACCAGATATGGATGCAGTAGTCGACGAATTTGATTTTGCCGAACCAACGGATGATTTATTGGACCATATGTGGCATTTAAAAAATCATGGAATTGTTGCTGACACCAATTGGAGATTAAAAAAAGATGCAGATTCAAAAGTCATTGATGCTTGGAAAAGAATTGGAAATTTAGGTTCGAGAGAAGTAGTAATTGCAGTAATTGATAATGGGTTTGATCTTTCTCATCCAGACCTGAAATCTAAGGTTTATAAACCGTGGGATCTGTGGTCACAAAGTACACAAGTCCAGCACGGCGATCCTCGTTTCACTCATGGAACACCTTGTGCTAGTGTTGCCTTAGCAGCTTCAAATGGAATTGGAATGGTTGGTTCAGCACCCAACGCGAAATTTATGCCTGTGAGTGGAACTTCATTTTCTCTTAAAGCAACTGAAGAAATGTTTGAATATTGCATCAAAACTAATGCTGATATAATTAGTTGCAGTTGGGGATCAACAGATCCTGCTTTCACTTTGAGTGCTGTAAAGGAAGAAGTTTTAGCCAAAGCTGCCACCAAAGGAAGAAATGGAAAAGGTTGTGTTATTTTGTTTGCAGTCGGAAATGATTCTAAAGATTATGTTAATTATTATTCAGCACATCCAGATGTAATTGCAGTTGGTGCAACGACTAGTAAAGACAAACATGCAAGTTATTCGAACCGTGGAAGAGAAGTAACTGTTTGTGCACCTTCCAACGGTGATTGGCCGATAATTGCAGCACGGGCCTGGTGGGATGAAGGCGTCAATTGGGAAAATGGTGCTTTCAAGTTTTGGAGGGATGGAAAGGAAAGAGGAACAGCTGGAATGTATAAACACTTTGGAGGAACTTCAAGTGCCACTCCATTGGTTGCGGGTATCTGTGGGCTGATGCTTTCAGTAAACCCTGAACTGACAGCCCGCCAAGTAAAAGAAATTCTAATCAAAACTGCAGATAAAATAGGTTCACCGCTAGCGTATGATTCCTCTGGTCACTCACTCAAATATGGATATGGAAAGGTCAATGCAGACAAAGCTGTCAAAGAAGCTCTTCGATATAGGGATGAGAATTTGGGCTCTACACCACCAGCTATTGAAGAGCCAGTAAAAAAAGGGCGAGGGATTTTCCAATTCAATGTAAAACGACAAGCACCTGAAGGTTACGGTGTGCAGATTGGCGCATTTGCAGAATATGGAAATGTCTTGATTCAAGCGGAAAAATTGCAAAAAAAATATGACCACCCAATTGTGGTAAGTATCAATGAGTTGGAAGGTCGAACGGTTTACAAAATTGTCGTGGGTACTTTTTCCAAAAAATCTGATGCGTCTAGTTTGTTGAGAAAAATGAAAGAGAATGATCAGAATGGATTTGTGCGGGCGATTAAGGATTTAGCATAACTTTCTTCGCCGCTGAGTTTCCTTGTAGACTTAGCGGCGAATTATCAATAATAATCCTCCCCTTCGGTATCCTCTCGTTGTTTCTCCTCTTTCGTCTTTTCAAAAATATCCCTAGGCAAAAAGTATGGCCCTGTTTCATTTTGAGTTTCAACCTCTTGTCCCCAAGTTGGAGGTTCTTCCAGTTTTTTCAATCGCTCCACTTCATCCAACAAATCATTTTTATAATAATAAGCCGTAAATATTCCAATCAATCCGCCAAACAAATGACTCTCCCACGAGATGCCTGGTTGATCTGGTAATATCCCCGCAAACATACCTCCATACAATACCAACACTACCAAAGCCAAAACAATTGACTCTCTACTTTTTACAAACACTCCATTCCAAAAAACGAAAGCTACCAAGCCATAAACGACCCCACTTGCTCCGATATGTGAAAAGTTACCTACCTCATTATCAAAAAAATTCCCTAACAACCAAACTGCTCCTCCCGTCAAAATCCAAATCATTATCAATCCTCTCACCGCGACAATTCGATAAAAATACATACTTGCTCCTAGCAAACTCAATAATGGAACTGCATTAGAAAACAAATGCTTCCAACTTCCATGAATGAATGGAGCTGTTATTATTCCCTTTAGCCCATAAAATCTTCTTGGAAAAATACCCCAAAAGATAAATTCAAAATTAGTAAACTCCTTTGTAATATGAACCACCAACATAATAGTTATTAAAATTAAAGGTAATTTCAAGCTATTAACAAAACTACTGTTTTCATCTTTGGGTTTCAATGTTACCTTTTTTAAAAATGGTCAAAGAAGTTAGAGATTAAAGAATTTACAATCAACAAATCAAGGCTATAAAAACCCAAAAACTTAATTTCAAACATAGGTTTTGGTATCTAGCTCTGAACAAATCTTCTACGAATTAATTTTACAAAAATTTTCGCCTTTTTCTTTTTCTTCTTTGAAGTCCAGTCATATATTTCAGCAATATTAGCCAAATAATCTTTAGCGTCGTCAAAATTATTCAACCTATTAATAGCAGATAATGCATCTTTTAATGCATCACCATTTCCATCAAACAATTCATTAGTCGTCAAAATTCTTTCATTGATTCCCATCGCTTTATTCAAATCTTTTATTGGACTTTGACTTAACCTTTCTGACAAATCTGTTGCTTCCTTAAATTCAAAAAGTTCTTGATGCTCCTCACTTATCTTTGCTTTAAATGGTTTAGGAACAGGCGTAGGTGAAGCAACTCTAACTGTTGGAGTTTTCTTTTCCACTTTTGGAGTTTCAACAGCTACTGGACGAGGTGTTGGCTCAGATCTCGGAGTAATCTCTACTTTTGGTGGCGCAGGGGGTGTTTCTACCATCCGCTCAACTTTCACTTGAGGGGTTACTATTTGGATAGTTTCTTTAACAGGTGCGGTCACTTTGAGGGGTTCTACTTTTTGAATAGATGTAACTTTCGCTCCCCCATCAGACATAAATTCCTCGTATAGCGACTTTACATAATTCCGCATCAACTCCTTCTCAATCTCAGAAATATGTTCGTCCATTGTCATGCTTTGAAACAGACGGTTAATTTTTTCTAAAAGAATTTTTGCTTGCTTAACATTCATACGGTATATCTTTTTTAATTTCGCATTAAGCGAATTCAATATTTTTTGTAAAATTAAAGAATTTAGTGATATAAAAAAATAAATAGGAGGCAGCTGATAGAGTTCCTTGCCTAACTTCTCAAAAAGAAATATATGTTTTTAGAACCTCATTTTAAAGGACAAAGAAGTGGATGGATTGAAGTCATCTGCGGCTCCATGTTTTCAGGAAAAACAGAAGAATTGATTCGAAGACTCAAGCGAGCTAAAATTGCTAGTCAAAAAGTAGAAATTTTCAAGCCAGGTACTGATACTCGTTACGATACCAACAATGTAGTTTCACATGATGCTAATTCTATTTTGGCAACTCCTGTCGACCATTCTACCAAAATTTTAGAACTAGTAGATGGCATATCTGTTGTGGGGATTGACGAGGCACAATTTTTTGACCACGAATTGATTGAAGTTTGCGAAAAATTAGCATTAAGAGGTATTCGAGTAATTATTGCAGGGTTAGATATGGACTATAAAGGAAAACCTTTTGGTCCACTGCCTAATCTTTTGGCCGTTGCCGAGTACATTACTAAAGTGCATGCTATTTGTCAACATTGTGGAAACCTTGCTACTCATTCTTACCGGTTGAGTGAAGAAACTGGTACGGTTGTACTAGGAGAAAAAGATAGATATGAACCTCGATGTAGAACCTGTTATCAGATGGGTAATATTTTGAATCTCCAAGTGAAGTAACTACGTAAAAACATGGGATAGTATTGCATCTTACAAAAACTGCCTACTGTTAGCTTCCAACTGACATATTCCTATTTCTCGTTTTTTTTATCAAAAAGGAGGAGTATTTTTGTTTTGGAGTTAATGTCAAAAAAAAAACACTCTTAATTTTTCATTAAAAATAAAAAACAACCTCAATGAAAAGATTTGTATTACTTTTTTTCGCTTGTTTAATATTTTCAAATCTCTTCTCTCAAGATATAGAAGACCATTGGTTTGATGCCAACGAAGCTAATATTTTTATCCCAACCAATCAAGAACGTAAAATTATTCCAGACGAATACAGAACATTAGCCTTGGATCTTGATGCATTAAAATCAGATTTAACTAATGCTCCTAAAGAATTTACATTTGCCGCCAAGCATAATCCAATGCAAATAGTTTTGCCAATGCCTAATGGAGACGATGTGGCTTTTCAAGTAGTCGAATCTTCTGTAATGGCTCCTGGTTTAGAAGCAAAATATCCAAATATAAAATCTTATGCAGGGTATGGAGTGAACAATAAATTACTGCAAGTCCGTTTTGAAATTGCGGCCAAAGGGTTTCGTGCAATGATTGGTTCTCCTAAAGGAATAATTTTTATTGATCCTTTTTTGGAGGGAAATAATAATAATTACCTTTCTTACTATAAAAAAGATCGATTACCAAATGCTGAAGAAGAAGCAGTTTTGAATGCGGCACATGCGGATCATAATCCTCTAGAAATATTGAATGCTAATAAGCCTCTTGATGATGATGATGGTGGACCAAATAGTCCATTTCAAAACAAAGGACCAAATACGACACCAACTCCAGAACTGAATACAACTTCCGGCAACCCCGTAGAACTCAGAGTTTATCGGATGGCCTTAGCAACTTCTGGGGAATTCTCAGAGAATTTAGGAGGAACGGTAGATGCTGTGATGGCTGAATTAGTTTATGCCATTAGTCGATTGAATTTTATTTTTGAAAAAGAAACAGGCGTTCGTTTTCAGTTAGTTGACAATAATGATGAACTAGTATTTTTAGATCCAGATACTGATCCTTACGAAGGAAATGAAATCACAAATACAACTGATATTAATGGAACCATAATTGCCTTTGGTACTTTTTATCAAAGTGTAACTACGATAAATACGGTAGTTGGAATTGAAAATTATGATATTGGACATCTATTCAAAACCTTTCCCTGCCAATTAGATGGAATTAACATTGGAGGGGTTTCAGGAGGAAATGTATGTATTGATGATACTAAAGCTCGAGGAATATCTTGTAATAACAATCCAAGTGATAATTTTTACCTCGGTACATTATCACATGAAGTGGGGCATCAATTGAGTGCTGCACACCCTTGGAGTAATTGTACTCCTTTTTGGAATGGAACGGATCCTAATGGCAATGACCAACTTAGTGATGGTAATGCTTACGAGCCCGGAAGTGGATCAACAATCATGTCATACGTTGGTGCATGTGGAGCTAATAATGTTCAAAATTCTGGAGATGATTACCTACACGTTAATTCTATCGAGTCTATTCACAATTATAGTCGAGAAGGAGCAGGAACATGTGCGATGGTTTTACCCACTGATAATTTTGATCCTGACGTAGACATTCCTTTTGGCCACGGATTGAAAATTCCAATCAGCACTCCTTTTCAATTAACAGCTGTAGCAAGTGATTTAAATCCAGATGATACCTTAACCTATTGTTTTGAGCAATATGATTTAGGCCCTATTAGTCCTTTAGGAAGTCCAATAGGTAATGCACCAGCTTTTAGAAGTTATTTACCAACGGAAAATCCTACACGTATTTTCCCAAGAATCGGAACTATTGTAAACAATCAAAATTCTATCACAGAGGTTCTTCCTACATATGCTAGAGACTTGACATTTAGATGCACAGTGAGAGATAGCAAATGGGGAGGCGGTGGAACAGTCTGGGATGAGATAGCTTTTGAATCAGTAGAATCCGCTGGACCATTTTTAGTTACCCACCCTAATGTAAATCAAACTTTTGAAATAGGAGATTATGTAGAAGTAACTTGGGACGTGGCGAATACAGATTCAGCACCTGTCAATTGTAAATACGTAAATATATTGTTAGCTACTAATGGAGGATATGATTATCCAATATCCTTAGCACAAAACGTTGCTAATACAGGAAGCTATACCATTGTCATTCCAAATGTAGTTACGGGATTAGCAAGAGTAAAAGTTGAAGCAGCAGACAACATCTTTTTTGATATCTCAAATGCAAATTTTAAAATAGTTGAACCTTCAACCCCTGGATTCTCGGTATCATCTGGTCCATATTTCCAAAAAGTATGTTTACCTGAACTACCTGTAATCAATATCAATACGCTTTCATTATTAGATTATGACAGTTTAATTTATTTTGAAGCAATTGGTTTGCCCGTTGGAGCGACAGCCGAATTTAGTGCTAATCCAGTAATGCCATCCGAAGATGCGACCTTGACAATCAATTCTGATAATATCCCAACTGCTGATGGAGTTTTCACCTATCAATTGATGGCATATGTACCTGGAGAAGATACTGTTTATCAAGAATTGGTCTATGAGACAGTTGCCACAAATTTTTCTGATTTCTCAATAGTATCGCCTAGTGATGGAATAGAAGGAGTTAGTGAAATCCCTGCTTATACTTGGAACGAAGGCATTGCCGCAGATAATTACGTGATTGAGGTTGCTAACGATCCTTCCTTCTCTGCCGCTTCAATTGTTGAAACTAATGTTGTCACTGGTGGCAGTTACCAAGGAGGTGCCCAACTTGATCTTGGCGGCATTTATTTTTGGAGAATCAGACCTCAAAATGAGTGCCAAATAGGCGATTGGTCTGCAAAAAATTCATTTGCTGTAAAGTCATTATCATGTACAAATACTACTAGTACAGATGGTCCCATTACTATCCCAAGTAATGGTTTACCAACTATTGAATCAGTTATCAATGTTCCGGTTGATGGATTAATATCTGATCTAAATATCTCCAATATTAACGGAAATCATAGTGCTTTCAAAGATATTGATATGAGTTTAGTTAATCCTGATGGAACTTCTATAAAATTATTTTCCTCAATATTTTGCCAAGGCACCACATTTGATTTTGGGATGGATGATGAAGCTGTTTCTTTTATCGGTTCCGACTGTCCTGTTAATACTGGACTAAGTTACAAATTAGAAAATAACCTTTTGAGTACATTTAATAATACAAGTTCTCTTGGAGAGTGGAAACTTCAAATAGAAGTAACTAATACCGCAGGAAACGGTGGAAAATTAAATGAATGGACTTTACAGATTTGCTCAGAAGCTAATCTGAGTCCACCATCTTTAATTAAAAATGAAACGATGCCGCTTCCCCCTGGAGCTACTCGACCAATTGATTCAGAGTTCTTATTGACTGACGATCCAAATAATGGTCCAGAAGAAATCACTTATACGATTGTTACACTTCCTCAAAATGGGAAATTATACTTCCTAACTAGTGAGTTACAAGTAGGTGATAAATTTAAACAAAACTCATCTAGTGCTGGAAATATTATATATACCCATGATGGGGGTGCATCAACTGAAGATAGCTTCACCTTCGTAGTAGATGATAGTGAGGGTGGGTTAATTGCTACTCCTCAATTCAATATTGTTATTGATCCAGATGTAGTGATTGCAACAGAAGATATTTTAAACCAAAATGAAATTTCCATTTTCCCTAATCCTGCAAACAATCTCATTAATATTGGTTTTCGTAAACCTATCAATGAAGAAATAATAGTTCGCATACTTAGCGTTCAAGGAAAATTATTAGTGGAAAAGGTGGTGAAAAATCCTCAAGATCTAATTCAAATGCAGACAAGTCGTTTTGCGAATGGAATTTATTTTATTCAGGTAAAGACAAAAGAGCAGATGATGACGGATAGAGTGACTATACAACGATAAGTTTTTCTAAAATATCAAAAAAGCCCTTTTTAAACTTGAAGTTTAAAAAGGGCTTTTTTGATATTTTTTCTACCTTTGAACAAAACAATCACATAATGAAACTAAGAATTAGAGGTAACTCAATCCGATTGCGATTAAGTCAACAGGATGTAAGAACATTTGGAGAAAAAGGGCAGGTAAAAGATAATATTCAGTTTGGACCGACTGCGGATGATCAACTATCTTATGTCCTAGAATCAGCTGACGTAAAAAAACTAAAAAGTGAATTTTCAGGCAATACCATTACTGTTTTTGTTCCGGTAAAGTTAGGTGAAATGTGGGTTAATTCTCAACTCGTCGGTATAGAACATTTGGATACAACTACTGAAAATAATCAAGTTAGAATTTTAGTGGAAAAAGATTTTAAATGTATGCACGTGCGAATTAATGAGGATGAAAGTGATTCATTTCCTCATCCGAAAACTTGATTCTTTCATTACCACTATTTAGTTTTTTAAGGCTGATACGAAATGATATTTTAAGTAGCTCTTTATTGTTCAAAATTTTCCGTGGGCAATTAGAGTACCAATACCTACTAATAAATAGTCACTCTAACTCAGCCTAAAAAAAATAGTATTAAAAATATAAAAAATGAAAAAACCAATCTCCCCCACTCCACTCATCGAAAAAGAAAAAATATCTATTGGCTCACCAAAAACCACTGCAGCAGGAATCCCAGCTGTAGTTTCCTCAGTCAAACATTTACTTGGAGAATTGACCATTCGTAATTGTGTCAAAACAGTACTTTCTATCAACCAAATAGATGGATTCGATTGTCCAGGTTGCGCCTGGCCTGACCCTGACGACCACCGATCTAGTATAGGAGAGTATTGCGAAAACGGAGCAAAAGCCATTGCCGAAGAGGCCACAAGCAAACGAATTACTTCAGATTTCTTCAAAAAAAATAGCGTAAGAGAATTATCTCAATGGTCAGATTTTCAATTAGGAAAAAGTGGGCGATTGACTCATCCTATGATTTTACACGAAGGAAGTTCACACTATGAGGAAATTAGTTGGGAAGATGCTTTTGCACACATTGGTTCAGAACTAAATCAATTAGAATCACCAAACGAGGCCATCTTCTACACAAGTGGACGAACAAGTAATGAAGCCGCTTTCTTATATCAATTATTCGTTCGAGAATTTGGAACGAACAATATGCCTGACTGCTCCAACATGTGTCATGAATCAAGCGGAGTAGCACTTTCCGAAACTGTCGGAATTGGAAAAGGGAGTGTTCGATTGGAAGATTTTTATGTAACTGATTTAATCATCGTAATGGGACAAAATCCTGGAACCAATCATCCTCGAATGCTTTCTGCTTTGCAAAAAGCTAAACAAAACGGTGCAAAAATTATCACCATAAATCCATTACCAGAAACGGGTTTGATCAAATTTAAAAATCCACAGAATCTATCCGGTTGGATTGGAAGTGGAACTCAACTGACTGATTTATTTTTACAAGTAAATATCAATGGTGATGTAGCCTTACTAAAAGCGATCATGAAATTATTGCTTGACGAAGAAAAGAAAAAACCAGGGACAGTTTTCGATCATGATTTTATCAATCAAAGCACGCATGGCTTTGTAAGTTTCATTGAAGAATTAAAAAATGCAAACGTAGAAACACTATCAAATAATTGTGGAATTAGTGTCTCCCAAATTCATCAAGCAACTAAATTAATTTTAGAAAATAAAAAAATTATTGTCTGCTGGGCAATGGGATTGACTCAACATGAAAATGGCGTTAACAATATCCAAGAAATTGTAAACCTATTATTATTAAAAGGCAGCATAGGAAAACCAGGGGCAGGAACTTGTCCCGTCCGAGGACATAGTAATGTTCAAGGTGATCGAACAATGGGGATATGGGAAAAACCAAAACCTGCTTTTTTAGATAAACTAAAAGAAAATTTTCAATTCGAACCTCCACGAGAACATGGTTTTGATACCGTCGAATCTATCAAAGCAATGTCGGAGGGAAAAGCGAAAATATTTTTTGCAATGGGGGGAAATTTTCTTTCTGCTACTCCTGATACAGAATTTACCGCCAAGGCATTGCAAAATTGTAAAATGACAATTCAAGTCTCTACTAAGCTTAATCGAAGTCATTTAATAACAGGCAAAACTGCCATCATCTTACCTTGTCTTGGAAGAACAGAACTGGATTTACAAAATGGACAAAAGCAATTAGTAAGTGTCGAAAATTCTATGGGAATTGTTCATGCCTCTAGAGGTAGTTTGACGCCTGCATCCAAACATTTATTGAGCGAGCCATCCATTGTTGCAAATTTAGCCACAGCTACTTTAAAAAATTCTAATACCAATTGGAATCATTTTATCGAAGATTACGATCGTATACGAGAAGCAATTCAAAATACGATTCCAGGTTTCGATGATTACAATCGACGCATAAGAAACGATGGAGGGTTTTATTTACCAAATGGAGCACGAGATGGAGATTTTAAAACAAAAACTGGTAAAGCAAACTTCACCAATAATCCTGTCCCAAAACACGAATTAAAGGAGGGTGAATTTACCATGATGACCATTCGTACGCATGATCAATTCAATACTACAATCTATGGACTTGATGATCGCTATCGAGGCATTTACAATGGTCGTCGCATTGTAATGATGAATATTGAAGATATTAAGGATGCAAATTTGAAAGCAGGCGACTTTATTGACTTGTACAATCATCATGAAGGAGTCGAAAGAATCGCTCCCCATTTTATGATCGTAGAATATGATATCCCTCAAAAATGTATGGCAACTTATTTTCCTGAAGCAAATATTTTAGTGCCTATAAATCAATACGCACACAAAAGTAAAACACCTGCCTCAAAACAAGTTTTAGTCACTTTTAAAAGAAATCAAGTTTAGTTTTAATCTAGAAAAAATAAACATTAATAGCCACTCAATTTTACAATTGGCTGGCTATTAGTATTTTATAATTAAACTATTAATAAATACCATTTTCAAAAATTTATTTTTTTTCTAAAATAATAGTCACAAAAAATTTAATTTTCATAAAAAAAACCTGAACTGCATTTTTACCTTTCCAACTCACAACAATTTTGTAGTCCCTTCACACATTAAAAGAAATATTCTTTGTTACACTATTTTTAGAGTTCTTATAAATGAGAGCCATTCCAAAACCGTTTGTTAAAAAAGATAAGAGAGAGAGCTTGATTTTATAAAATCAAGTTTTCTACTTTTATTAAAAAAAGAGGGCCTATCACACGATTTTTCACCTTTCGATTAAAAAAATCGAGAGAATTTGAAGACAAAAATTACCTCCTGTATGATTGAAAATTTGAAAAAAGGTATTCTTTTGAAAATAGGCGATACATTAGAGACTTTACAACTTCGATTGACACTCAATAAAGAAACAATTATCAACGAAGAAAACATTTCTCCTACATTGAAAGAAGCGATTGATTTTTACAAAAGCATCACTCAACAAAATCAACAAGCAAGTCAAGTAATTCAAGAATGTGAAGACACTATCGAAAAATTATTATTACTCAAAAAGCATTCGTCTGATTTATCCATAAATTCAATGGTAAAACTTTATAATAATTATGAGGCATTTCCAAAAGCAGAATTTCAGAAAGAACTGTGGAATAACATGAGAATTCAACAAGGTTTGCAATAAATCTTTGATGTATAGTTAATAAGTTATACTTTCCATTTTACTAAAGTTTAAAAAAGAACCAATTCATTCAATGAGTTGGTTCTTTTTTTTAATCTAAATAATGGATATAATACCAAATCATCTACTCCTCTTATTCTATCGAAATTTTCCCAGTAGCATATTTTCCATCTCTACCTTCCACTCTGTAGAAATAAATTCCTCTAGGTAAATTATTATTTTGAAATGTAAATATACTATCTGATATACTTCCTATTCTTCTCACTTCTTGTCCAGTTGCATTAAAAAGAGAAAAACGAGCATCAGTCATTCCTTCTGGCAATACCACAGTTGCTTCATCATACATTGGATTAGGAAATACCTGAACTTCTTGTTGGATAGGTTCATCTAAATCCTCTAAGCTTGTGAATAAATTTAGCCCTGTAGTATCTGTAGTGTACATCATTACCATTACCATCATTTCATCATCAGAGGTTGGTCCGAACCAAACATTATTAGGACCGTTATTTACATAGCTCGCTGAATGAATAAATCCTGGATTCATTGGTAAGGGATATAAATTATCAAAATACCGAATCGGAATATGTTGATAATCATAGAACGGTGCAACACATCCTGGCGCACCATCCAAGGTACAAGATGCATCATATATTAATTCACCCTTGGATCCATTGGCATTCCGGAGATACATTTTATAATCCGTTCCCCATTGGTGAGTATGTCCCATCAACCCCCAAACATATCGAGTTCCTCCTCCAAATTCTGATTTATCAAAATCATATTGGTTACCATTATTTGGAATAAAAATATCACTTTTTAACAACAAATCCGTTTTCATTTCTTGAATTGCAGTTCCTGCTGGCTGGGTATACACATTAAAATAAACCTCTGCTTGGTAAGTATTTGAAGCATCATAGTTAATATAATGTGAATTCAAATCCAACACCATATCACTATCCCATATAAAAGCTGTTCCCTGAGGCAATTCCAAATCTGTTGCCTCCTGAACCGCTGTTGTCAAACTAATTGCACTATGATCAGGATCTAATCTAAATCCTGGATCAATACTATTCGAAGCAAAAGCAACTGGAAAATTATAAATAATGAAGTGATGTGAGAAAGAAGAAATTTGCATATCAATTCTATTTACATCAACATCAGCAGGAAGATCTAAGGCGTACTTTTGGAATAGCTCTATTTCTGAAAAATCTTGCCCTGCAGGATTTAAATAAAATGGTCCCATCTTAACTTGAAAACCTTCAGACGGATCTGGTGCTGCTGGAGCTCCATTTGGAAAGCTTGCTAATCCATTTCCATTGTAATATTCATTTACTAATGCTGGAATCTGATCAACATAATCAGTAGCAAGATTAGCATCATTATTTTGCCATGGTGCTCCAAGGAGAATCCATTGTCGAATTAACTCCTTTTCGATATCGGTTAATTCAGGTTGAGATAAAGGCATTTGATCTCCCTCTAAATTTGAATCAAGGATAATTGAAGGTTCGAATGTTCCATTTATTTTTCGAAAAATATAACTCAAATCTGGGCGACCTTTATAGATATATTGGTATCCCTCGGTAATGGCATGAGTATTTGTATTTGGTGTTTTTCCAACAATATTATTGTATACATCGAGTGCCTTTAATGCAACATTGGAACCTGATCCTTCCAAATCTAAACCACCTTGCTGGTTAGCATTACTATGACAAGACATGCATTTATTTTGGAAAATATCATACACCTCCATACTTAACTGAGCAGTAGATACTTGAATTGTGTAAAAGATTAGAGTGGGAATTAAGTAGATTTTTTTCATTTGAAACTAGTTTTAGTAATTTTAAAGTAAACTGTATTCCTAGATTTATTTGTGAATAATAGTTCTTCTAAATGAAGTAGAAACAATTTTTCGATAAGAATATATAATTAATCTTTGAAATTGGTTGAAAATTATTAGGCTTATATCTTTGGTATAAGAACGATAAGAATAGTTGCCTGAATCTTTATTTTTTTAAAAGTAATTTTTAAACTACAATTAAAAAAAGATTTACTCTTTTTTTATAAAAATTAACTTTTGCCATATTAACATACGCTTTAACCTACTCGAAGATTTTAATTCTTTCCGTTTTGTAAGTAGTTAGAATTAAAGTTAACTCCTAATACTGTATTTATTTCCCAAATAAATTAAAAAGCATAACTCACTACCGCCAATTTTAACTTAGGAATCAGGAATGTGAAGAAAACATATGACTCAAGATTTTTTAAATATTTTAAACGAAGGTTATTAGACTATCAATGAATGGTAAGAATGTAAATTTAGGTAATTGAATAGTAGACTAAAAATTGAAAATTAGCTTAGTTATAAGGAACCTTATCAGAAAAAAGTAAAAAATAATTAATTTCGCTAAAAAAACTGATGAATAACTTTCGAAATATTTGGGATATCAAAAATGCCTCAAAAGAAAAATTAACTCAGCACGCCTTTGACTATCTCGTTGGTGGTGCAGATGATTTGAGAACCTTTAATCGAAATATAAAAGCATACCAACATTTCCAAATTCGACCTCGAAGATTAATTGATGTAAGAGAGGTTAATACATCAATTGAATTATTTGGGAAAGAGTATGCTAGCCCACTTTATTTATCACCAGTGGGGTTTCAAGGATTATTTCATCCTGAAGGGGAAATTCCTTCGGTAAAAGCTGCTGCTGCTAAAAATATCTTATCTATTGCCTCCACCGTAACGAGCAAATCATTTTCTGAAATTTGCGCCGCAGTAAATACTCCACCTTGGTTTCAATTATACACTACTTCTGATCGAACCACCACCACTCGCCTACTCGATCAAGCTCAAAAAAATAATTGCAAAACTATTGTTTTAACTATTGATGTACCAGTACCCGGTAATCGAGAAAAACATATCGGAATCCTCACAGGCAACATGCGAACAGAAAATGCGCTTGGCAACTTTGAAAATGGAGGAGCTGATTTTGATGCAACATTGACATGGGATTTCATTCCTTGGTTTAAAAAAAATTATAACATGAATCTTTTGCTTAAAGGAATCATGACTGCTGAGGATGCAGCTATTGCCTTAGATCATGAAGTAGATGGAATAATTGTTTCGAATCATGGTGGACGACAATTGGAAAGCGATTTGAGTACGATTGAAGTTTTAGAGGAAATTTCAAAAGTGGTCAATGGAGCTATTCCAATTTTAATTGATGGAGGTATTCGCCGAGGTACTGATATTTTTAAAGCATTAGCTTTAGGGGCAACTGCCGTTGGAATTGGTCGACCTTATATTTATGGATTGTCAACTGATGGGCAAACTGGAGTAGAGAAAGTATTAAAAATCTTGCAAACTGAATTAGTGCGAAATATGCAAATTGCTGGTGTTACCTCTATTTCCAAAATAAATAGAAAATGTATACGAGAGAAAAAATTTTAGATCAGAAAGATCTCTCTAGCCCTAGCTCATTTCCACAAAAAAGAATCCGAAAATCCCTTCTAATTTATGCAACTGGTACATTAAAATGCTTAGCATAGTTTTCAATTATTTCAACCAAAGATTTCGAACTTTTATCTTTTCCAAATTCTCCATCCAAAACATCATGTTCCACTTCCGCAGTCAACTTTCGATAATCCACCTCATCAATCAAATCAAAATCCAATTCAAAATCTTTTTTCAAACCGATCAAACAAAGCTTTTCATTTTCTAAATCAATTCGATTCAAATCTGACCAATTCCATTTATCAATAAAATAATCATCGTAAGTAAAAGAATTATCATCTAAGTAAATTGTCGGATTAGAATTTAACACAATTTGTGCCCAATAATACAATCCTAACAAAATAACTACCAAAGTATCAACACTTCTCAAATTCCCATAAGCTTGCACAAACCCCAAACCCAAAATTACTGAAACAAAACCTTGAAATAATAAGTTATTTTGATAATCACTTTTTTTACCCAAGCTAACTATATTTATATTTCCTCTCAAACGATAAAAAAGTACTCGTTTCAAAACCAAGTAAGCACCTATTGTAAATAAGTAAATTTTCAACGAAGTAATATAATAATCAGCAAATGAAGTATTAGTTCTCAATGCATCACTCATTAACATGAAGGTTCCTAAACCTAGAAATAACCATGTAGCCTTGGTAATAGTTTTAAACATAAATTAGGACTTTTGAATAGCAAATTTGAAAATTAAATGGCTATTTCTACAAATGAAATTCAATCTTATCAGTTAACAAATTATTAACCTTATGCTATCGGGTTAATAAAATTTAGTTACTACTAAAATCAGAGAATCAGGATTTTTCAATTGCTCTTTCTTACCTTGTTCTTTTAACTTTTTCTCAATTTTAGAATTTCCTTTTCATTTTGAAAGTTTTTATTTTTTTCCTCCACTGATTATTCCAATTTTCTTCTGCAACTCTTTTTTATTTTTCTATTCATTGATGAATAGAAAAATAAAAAATAAGGGAATTGTAAAAATGAGTATTCTAATCATAAAATAAAGTATTGCTTACTGGAAAACTCTATTTCCCTTTTCTACATTTCAAAAATCTGCCCTTCATCAGCTACATGAAATCCTCTCCTCTCCACTTCATTTTTGGCTTCACTTTTATCTTGTAAAACAGGGTTTGTATGATTAAAATGTATAAAATATATTTTTGATTTTTCTTTTTCAGACAGTGAATCAAATATTAACATACTTTCCTCCATGAATGGATGTGGAATCAAACTCATATCTCGTCCGGGGATTTCTCCATTTTGATAAAAAGTACCATCCAAAAAAGCATAATCAACTGCTTTAATTTCCTCTACAATACTTCGTTTCCATTTGCTCCATTTATCTATATCCGGAATAAAAAGTGCCGTTTTATTTTTTCCAAAAATCTTAAACCCAACTGTCTCTGAAAACTCATCTCGGTGCGGAACTAGTAATGGAGTAACTTTTATATTTCCCATAATAGTTAAAGAATCATTTCGAAGTGGTTGTATTATTATATTTTCCAATTTAACTAATTGACTCCAAGGCGCATTTTTCTCTAACATGCTCTGCATGTTCGGCATAGCAAAAACGGGTACTTTATTAGCTCCCATTGCCTCTCTTCCCAGATGAATTAATCCAGTGTAATGTCCCATGTGGGCATGGGTTAAAAATACTCCAGCCAAATCGAATTGACTATTTTGTAAAATATTTAATTGATCCTTAATGTCCGGAGTTGCATCAAACAGGAAACATTGATTTGATCTTTGATCAACAACTCCGATAGAAGAAACCATTTTCCTCAAACTTGTATCCTCCCATAGATCTTTGCAACAAGCCTTTTGACAACTAATTTGTGGGAATCCTGCATCCTGAGCAACTCCTAAAACCTGAAGATAGGTTTCAGGTAGAATGGGAATTTCTTGGCTTTGGGATTTCTTCTCGTTACAACAGAATAATACCATGGTAGTAAATAAAATCGTCGATATTTTTTTCATTCGAATTTCTTTTGATGAGAAGAAAAATTAGGTGTATTTCGGATTTTTTTTTACAAATTACCAAAATTAGGTTCCTCATTCCTAATTTATCCTATTTAAATTTCTACTACAAAATAAAGAAAGGGTACAACGAAACCGTCGTACCCTTTTTTATTTATTTGTCTAATTAAGCTTAATCATTTCCTGCAAAAATTGCAACTAAGCGAATAATTTCTAAATACAACCATACCAATGTAAATACTAACCCCATTCCAAAATACCATTCCATATATTCAGGAGCTCTCATTTCCTCTCCTTTATAAAAATTGTCAAAATCTAACAAAAGATTTAATGAGGCAACGCCAATAATTACCAAGCTTATCCCAATTCCAATTGGAGATGCTTCATGAAGAAATGGAATATTAACACCGAACATGTGTAATACAAATTCAACTAAATAAACAACCATAATAGCTCCAACAGCCATGGTGATGGCACTTCTAAGTTTTTCAGTTACTTGAATTGTTCCAGTTTTATAGAGAGTCAGCATCACAAAAAATATAGACATTGTAATAATAATTGCTTGAGAAATTACTCCACCAGCAACTGCTCCATAAACAAATGATGCTGTACCCGCTGAAAATCCTGCAGCAACTGAAAATAATGGTGCCCAAATGTGAGACCTTTCTTTGTCGCGATTAGCAATAAAACTAAGAGCAATAATTCCAATAAACCCAGCCCACATAAAGATTGGATTTGCAAACATATACGCCACGGCAGCTGATGCTACCATTACACCTCCCAACATAAAAGTTTTATTAACTGCTCCATTCACAGTCATTGGTCTTTCATCTACATCATATCCTGAAATATGACCATCTAATGTTTGACTTCTGCTTGTATTTTGGAAAGTATTTTTTACAAACATAGGATTATTAGATTTTTCGAACATTCCTCTTCTAGCCATAATAATTTTGTTTTTTATTGAATAATATTTTAAGTATTGTGCCCAAAAATAAGGCTTTTTATTTGATTTAAAATAATTTTTTCCTAATTGCTGAATAATTTATTTAGCAGTTATTACAACTGTAAAACAATCATTTAGGAAAAATAGTTATCGAAAAACGTACCTTATGTTCAATTTTTCTACCAACCAGCTCTTTATCTCCAAATAATCCAGAATACTATCGCTTAAAAAAGTTTACATAATTTCGTTTACCCAATTTAAGACATTAAAATAATGATTCAGAATAAAATTATGCCTCGAAGAAATGCGATGTCTGTTCTAGAATTTGTTAGACGAAACTTCTTTTTCCAATTAATTTTGAACCGTAAATGATTTTTATTCCAAACTGTTTAATACAGAGCTTCCTCAAATTATCATGGATGACCAAATGGCTTTTTTACCAGCTAATCTTGTAATCAGAGTGGTTTGGACAAGTGAATTATAGACCAATTAGCAAAGGAACGATGCCTTCCTATCTAAATGAGGGTGAAGTAACTTACTGCAATATTTGGACGTATCTGATGCAAGTTAAAATATCATATTTTCAAACAACAAGAAAATCTGATAAAATCGGTTTTATCGTTATCTTTATAAAAACTAGAAGTAATAGAGCTCTCTTACATTCTCATTTTATGGATATTGGCTTTGTTTAATCTTAAAAATACAGCCAGCTGGATTTAACCACTTAATTGTGGCACATTTCACAAATAACTTAAAAATTTCGCTCTATGACTTGTGAAAAATAGCGAACACAATTGATCTCACTAGAACAAAAAACATCAAGATACTGATGCGAAGAATCAATTTATAAATGGATAATAGATGATTGAAATAATAATTTCACTTTAACTGGGAACAAATTAGTATTTAGTTCTAGTCATGTTAAAACAATCTAATTGAATATAATCGAGAAATACACGATTATAAAGTAGTTTAAAAAATAATTTTTCATGAAAAAAGAATATTTAATAAAGTATTTTTTTGAGTTCATAGTCATCGTAATGGGTATAACTGTATCATTTTGGCTTAATGAAGTATCTATTGACATTCAAAATGAAAAAAACAGAATCAAGGTCTTGAATAGTTTACAAACGGAAATTCATGAAATTAGCGAATACTGTAAAGAAAGAGAGGCAACATGGCTCAAAGACATAAATCTCTTAGATTTATTTCTGTATCCCCAAAATGGATTATTGGATATTGATTCTATCTCAAAATTAACAACTAGCAAATCTAGAATTGAGACCTTTTTTATAATATATAGAGTCTTTGATCCCCCCATGAACAGATATCATTCAATAATAAACTCTGGAGATCTTAAATATGTGGACTCCGAAAAAATTAAGGAAATATTAAGCAGACTACATAATACCTCATTTTCTTACGTGGAAACGACGGTCGAATATGAAAAACAATTGAAACAAAGTTTCCTTCCGTTTCTTGCAACTAATCACTCGCAATTCCTATTGGCAACAGATGATAAACAAATCGATATTAATCGATACTCAGAAATCTTATTCGAGGCTATCCAAAAAAATAAAAAGCTCAAGGCCAAACTAGTATTAATAAAAAGATACTTAGGATTTAAACTTAACTTTTTAGAGTTATATAATAAAAGTTTGAAAGAACTTGAAAATGAAATTTATGCTGTTCTTAATGAAGTTTAATGGGTTTGTTATTCCTTTTATTTTGGTGAAAGAATGAAAGAGGCTATCAGGAAGATTGGAATGGGTACTTCATTAAAAATTTGTGGCACATCACTGTTATCTCTTATAATTAGATTTTCTTGATTCGGTTCATCCAAAGCATGATGTATTAATTAAATCATGAGCTCTACAATATACCATTGGGGTTATTACCAACTTTATTTTCAGGCTATATAATGGATTTGTTGTTCCATAAAACACAGCTACCAAGTTATTTTTTAAAACTCATATGGGTTTTAAAAGTCCAAAACAGATAATGTTTTTTAGTAACTTATTTTAATTCATTCCGAATATTTAAGCCAAAGTATTTTACCATTAATAATGAATGATAACTTTGTAATTAGCTTAAATTCAACAATAGTAAATAATAAATACCTAATTATCAATTTGTAAAAAACCAACTTTATAAAATTGGTTTTTAAAGATCTCTAAAATTTATTCTTCCACATCATCGACTCCATCGGCTTATTCGTTCTTTTATTATATTTTGCGTTTACCTTTTTGTTATAATAATTTTCGATATCGCCTTCGACAGAAAAGTAAATCAACTGCCCAATCGGCATTCCGGCATAAACTCGCACAGGTTGTACACACGAAATTTCTAGAGTCCAATGATTACAAAAACCAACATCTCCTTTCCCTGCGGTAGCATGAATATCAATTCCTAATCGTCCAACACTTGACTTTCCTTCTAGAAACGGAACAGAATTATGTGTCTCTGTATACTCCTCAGTCACCCCTAAATAAAGCGTTCCAGGTTCTAGTACAAAACCACTTTTTGGAATAATTACTTCTTCAATCTGATTATGTTTTTTAGCATCCAAAACTCGGTCCTTATAAACCGCTAAATATCTCCCTAAATGCACATCGTAAGAATTTGTGCCTAAACATTTTCTTCGAAATGGTTTGACAACAATTTCGCCAGCTTTGATGGATTTAAGAATTTTTTTATCTGATAAAATCATAATATTTAACTGTTTTTATTGAAAGCCAAAGGTAATTTTTTAAATGTCAATATTTGAATTATTTATGTTTTTGAATACTCAAATTAAATTATTTCCCAAATAATAATGCTTCGATCATCACTGCCTGAAATCAACCAATTATTGTACTTCGACCAGAGCAAGGTGTTGACAGAATTAATATGTCCTCCTCCTCTAACAGCATCGATGACCTTGAGTAATTTAAAGCTATTAGCATCCCAGATTTTAATCGTTTTATCTCGGCTAGCTGTCGCTGTAAACTTTCCATCAGGCGAAAAAACAATTTCATTAATCGTAAACCAATGTCCTGGTTCCGAAAAAACACCTTCATAATTATTTTTCAAATCCCAGATTTTCAATAATGCATCTCGTCCCCCACTCCACAGATAATTTCCATCAGGTGAATAACTTAATCCAAAAACAGAATTACTATGTGCTGCTTCGATCGTGTTCTTTATAGACAAACTTTCGACATCTAAAATATAAATATTTCCATCACTTGCACCTATGGCTAGTTCTTTCCTTTTTTTTGAAAAAGCCATTTTACGGAGACTCTTTTGCGAAAGTTGAATACTCTCTATAGCTTGCTGCTCATCGATTGACCATTTGGTCAATATTCCTTTTCCACCAATTGTGAATAAATTTCCATCAAAAATCTGCAAATCAAACACTCCTTTCTTGTGAGGTAAAATATCTTTATTCCGAGTAGTTTCTTTTGGAAAAATCCAATGTAATCCGCCATTCATATTTCCAGCAATGATCATTTCATTCCTTTCCAATAAAGAAAAAACACTCGCTCTTCCCGATGTTTGAGTATCTTCAGCTTGAGCAATTAATCGCCCATTCTCAGGTTGGGTCAAGTCCCATTCGACAATCCAACCATCCCCTGCACCTGAAAGAAAAAGATGGTCTTCTTTTCCCATTGTCAAAGAAAAAACACCACCTTTGTGACCAGTGAGATGAGCTATTTTATTTATACTAATTTTATTCATTGTGCTTTTCTCTCTTTTACCTAAAATTTGAACACAAAAATAAAATATTTAAGAACATCCAAATAATAATTATTTTTGCGGAGCTAAAAAAAGAGTAATGCCAATTTTCAATCATCAACATATTCAACCCAAGGGTGAACTCGGTCTTTGGAATATCACAGAACCACCAAGTTACTTTTTACGAAGACTGAAACCAAAAGAAGATGAATTATACCAATTTGAAAAACTGGCTGGTAAAAGCCGCCGGCTGGAATGGTTAGCTGTTCGATGGTTATTGCATAAAATGAGTGGACGACGAAAGCGAAGTGTTTGCTTAAAGGATGAATTTGGAAAACCACATCTAGTGGATTCCACTTATGAAATTTCATTTAGCCACTCTAAACAACTCGTGGCAGTAATTGCCTCTCCATACTTATGTGGAATAGACATTCAAAACATTACTCCTGGTGTTGAACGAATCGCTCATAAGTTTATGCGAGAAGAAGAAATGAAAAGTTTAAAACCAAAAACTAGACTGAAGCATTTAAGCGTTTATTGGGGAGCAAAAGAAGCACTATACAAAGCATATGGTAGAAAAAAATTAGAATTTAAAGAACATATTTTAATCGAGCCATTTAATTATAATTTAAAAAAAGGAACTTGTAAGGGCGCTATTATTAAAGGTGACTTTTCGGCAACTTATTCATTACACTATCAAATTTTTGACAATCATATGTTGGTTTATTGCCTACAAATTAATTAAGAACCATAAATACAATGAAAATTATTATCGGAATTTTAATTGGAATCTCTATGATGTTTGCCTTTCAAAAAATAATGAGTGAAAAAGATCGATCAGTTGATCGAATAGAGAATATTGACACTAAAGCTAATTCTACTGAGCGAATCCCTGCAGATTTTTTGGTTTTTTACACTCAATTTCATTCGGATAGTATATTCCAAATAACGCATATTGACTTCCCATTGGAGGGTCTTCCTGAATATGCCGATAGTACAATTCTTGCTCAAGGAAATTTCACATGGCAAAAAGAAGATTGGGAGATGCATAAAAACTTGGATGCACGAAAGGAAGATTTTGTAAAAAATTTACTACAAGTAAGTGACGGTTTAATTTTCGAATTTATTCCAACTGGAGGTGAAAAAAAACTTTGGATTGAAAGGCGATTTATGAAAACAAATGGCGACTGGAGAATGATTTATTATTCTGGATTAAATTATCGGAAGTAACTTTTAATCAGTGAATGATTAACAAATTAACGTTAAAAATTGATTGCAATCTAATATATCTTCTTCTCTTGCAAGTAATTTTTCACATAATCCTGTACCCCTTCTTCAAGAGAATAAAACTTCTTCTCATAGCCTGCAGCGCGTAATTTTTTCATATTCGCTTCTGTAAAATATTGATAATTATCTCGAATATCCTTTGGTGTATCTATAAACCCAATATCAGGTTCAATATTCATAGCTTTAAAAGTCGCATTGACTAAGTCTAAAAAGGTCCTTGCCTTTCCTGTTCCTATATTATACAACCCACCTTTCTTTTGTTCCTTATAAAAGAAACATAAAATGTTTACCACATCTTTCACATAAATAAAGTCTCGTTTTTGATGACCGTTCTTGATGTTTTCTTTATGAGATCGGAAAAGCATCATTTTATTGGTTTCAATAATTTGATTGTAAGCATGAAAAATAACAGATGCCATTCTTTTTTTATGATATTCATTCGGTCCATACACATTAAAAAACTTAGTTCCCACCCAAAACGGTGGTGTGTTTTTTTGTTCTAGAACCCATTTGTCAAAATCATTCTTAGAATCACCGTAAGGGTTAAGAGGTTTTAATTTGGAAACAATTTCATGCGAATCTTCATAACCATATTCACCACCCCCATAAGTGGCAGCACTTGAAGCGTAAACTAGAGGAATCTGTTTTTCTGTGCAAATTTCCCAAATCCGTTTAGAATAATTTAGATTAAGTTCATCAAATATTTCTTTATTTTGTTCAGCAGTATCTGTTCTTGCCCCAATATGAAAAACAAAGCCTACTCGTTGATGACTTCTTTCAAACCAATCCAAAAAAAGGTCTCGATGAATCCAATCTCGGATCCATTTATCATCAAGATTTTTGTCCTTATAATCTTTATAAAAATCATCAACAACAACAATATTTTTGGTATGCCCTTCCTCATTTAATTTCTGGACAAGACAACTCCCAATGAATCCAGCTGCTCCTGTAACGACGATCATATTTAAATTATTTTTTTAATATTAAACTAAAATTTTCCGAAATTACCACAAAAAACAAAACCTGCCAAATGAAGATTCATATGGCAGGTTTTTATTTTAACTAACGTATTATCCATTATGTTAAGCTCGCTTCTTTTTTCTTATCTATACTTTCGGCTTTCCCTTCAGCATATGCTTCAATCGGAGGACAAGTACAAATTAAGTTTCTATCTCCATAGGCACTTTTTACACGAGCAACCGACGGCCAGAACTTGAACCCTTCATGTAAATAAGGCAATGGATAAGCTGCTTTTTGTCTAGAATAAGGTAAGTTCCAATCGTCCGCAGTAATTACTTTTGCGGTGTGTGGAGCATTGTGAAGCACATTGTTATCAATTTCATATTTTCCTGCAACAACCTCATTTACTTCATTCTTGATCGCTAACATCGCATCACAAAAACGATCTAATTCAGCTTTGCTTTCACTTTCCGTTGGCTCGATCATGATTGTCCCTGCAACTGGAAATGAAAGTGTTGGCGCATGAAATCCGTAGTCAATCAATCGCTTTGCCAAATCTTCTGCTGACGCAAATTCTTTGAACGGACGTAGGTCTAAAATCAACTCATGCGCTGCTCGACCTTTGTCTCCAACATATAATATGTCATACTCTTTTTCTAAAAGAGCTTTGATATAATTCGCATTTAGAATAGCATACTTGGTCGAATCAGTCAATCCGTCTTTACCCAACATCTTTATGTAAGCATATGAAATCAACAAGATACTTGCTGATCCCCAAGGTGCAGATGAAACTGCATGGATGCCTTTTTTACCGCCAGTTTTTATTAATTTATGTTTTGGTAAAAATGGCGCTAAACTTTCATTCACACAGATTGGCCCCATTCCCGGCCCACCACCTCCATGAGGAATCGCAAAAGTTTTGTGTAGATTTAAGTGACAAACATCTGCTCCAATAATTCCTGGAGAGGTCAATCCAACTTGCGCATTCATATTAGCTCCATCCATATAAACCTTTCCACCATACTTGTGAACTGTTCTGCAAATGTCTTTGATTTTTGCCTCAAAAACTCCGTGAGTACTTGGATAAGTTACCATCAAAGCAGCCAGGTTATCTTTGTGTTCTTTTGCCTTAGCCTTTAAATCATCTACATCAATATTTCCTCTTTCATCACATGCCACAACCACTACTTTCATTCCAGTCATAACCGCACTTGCAGGGTTAGTTCCATGCGCAGATGAAGGAATTAACGCAATATTTCTGTGAAAATTACCATTTGCTTCGTGATAAGCTTTGATTGTCAGAAGTCCTGCATACTCTCCTTGCGCACCTGAATTTGGTTGCAACGAACAAGCAGCAAAACCAGTAACTTCACTTAACCAAGCTTCTAATTCAGTGAAAATTTTCTGATACCCTTTTGTTTGGGCAGTTGGAGCGAAAGGATGAATATTAGCGAACTCTGCCCAACTTACAGGAATCAATTCAGTAGCTGCATTCAATTTCATCGTACAACTCCCCAGGGAAATCATCGAATGCATCAATGACAAATCTTTGTTTTCCAAACGCTTAATATACCGCATCATTTCTGACTCAGTATGATATTTATTAAAAATAGGATGAGTCATATATTCCGTTTCCCGAATTAATTTCATTGGAAAATTCATATCACGTGGTTGAACAACCATCGCTTTAAAACTCTTTCTTTTAGCTTTCGCAAAAATTCGAATGATTTGATCCAAGTCATCCATTCCAACAGTTTCGTCCAAAGAAACTTGAATTGTATTTGAAGTATAATGAAAATTTACTCCTTCTGCCAAAGCGATTTTTTTAATACTCGCTTGACGTTTTTTATCTACCTCAAAACTTAAAGTATCGAAATAATATTTATTCGTCAGTTTATACCCTAAATCTTGTAGGTTATCTTCCAACACTTCTGCTAATGTATGGATTCGTGCTGCAATCTGTCGAATTCCATTTGGCCCATGATAAACAGCGTACATGCTTGCCATGATAGCTAACAATGCTTGTGCTGTGCAAATATTTGAAGTAGCTTTCTCCCTTCTTATATGCTGCTCACGAGTTTGCAAGGCCATTCTCAAAGCAGGATTATCTTGCTCATCAATTGAAACTCCAATAATTCGACCAGGAATTTGCCTCTTAAATTTTTCCTTAGTTGCAAAGTAAGCCGCGTGGGGACCGCCATAACCCATTGGTACACCTAGGCGTTGGGTATTTCCAACAACAGCATCCGCCCCCCATTCTCCGGGTGGCATCAAAAGTGCTAAACTCAAAATATCAGCTGCTACAGTAACAAAAACATTCTTATCATTTGCCTCAGCTGTAAAGGCTCGATAATCCTCTACAGAGCCATCTTTTGCAGGATATTGTAAAAGTACACCAAATGTTTTTTCAGTAAATTTGTATGACTTCCAATCACCTCGCACCACTTTTATATTTAGTGGTTTGGCTCGAGTAATTAAAACATCATATGACTGATCTAGAACTTTATTGTCTACAAAAAAGACATTGGCTATATCATCGTCATTTTTGACACGTTTATTCTTTTGAGCATAGAACATCGCCATCGCTTCAGCTGCAGCAGTTCCCTCATCCAATAAAGAAGCATTCGCAATTGGTAATGAGGTTAAATCACTTACCATCGTTTGAAAATTCAATAAAGCCTCCAATCTACCCTGAGCAATTTCTGCTTGGTAGGGAGTATACTGAGTGTACCACCCTGGATTTTGAAATACATTCCTCAAAATTGCAGAAGGGGTAATCGTCCCATTATATCCTAGCCCGATATAATTTTTGAATACTTTGTTCATTGAAGCAGTTTGCTTTAATTCTTGTAAGTAATCAAACTCTGTCATTGCTACTGGGATATTTAAATCACCTTTCATTCGGATAGAATTAGGAACTGTTTCTTTTATCAATTGGTTAAGTGTTTTCACTCCAATTGTTTTCAACATAGATTTTTCGTCGGCATCATTTACACCAACGTGACGGTTGACAAATTTGTCGTAGTGGGCAAGGTTAAACATCTCTCTTCCTTTATTAAATTTGGTAAAAAAATATCGATTAGCTAAGCATTAGCAAAGTTAACGTTTTGGGTTGTTATTTTTCTATTATAGAAGGAATAGAAATGGGAAATGTTTTAAGGAAAGGAATGTTTGACTTTACGGTGACTGAAAACTGAAAACTTGCCATAAAAAAAGGATTAAGTAAGACTTAATCCTTTTTTTAAATTGAATTTTTAGGCATTTTTAAAAGAGCTAGACAAAAACTTACTAATTGTAAAATAAAAAGTAGTTCCTTTAAGCGGTTCGGATTCTACCCATATCTCCCCATTATGCTTTTCTACTACTCTTTTACAAATTGCTAACCCGATTCCTGTTCCTTCATAGGATTCAAGACCAACAGCTCTCTGAAAAATTTCGAATATATTTTTTTCGTCTTTCATGTCAAAACCAATTCCATTATCCTTTACACTAAACTGCCACTCTGTCTTTTTTTCTTCAAACTCAATATTAATAATTGGATCATCCAACTGCCGAAATTTAATAGCATTCGTAATCAGGTTTTGAAACAATTGTTTTATTAAGGTTAGATTTAAATAGATGGAAGGAAGATTACTATATTCAACCTTGGCGTTTTGTTTTTGAATATCAAATTGTAGATCAGTAGTAATTTTTTTAATTAGTGAATTAAGATTCACTATTTCAAAACTAGCTTGAATTTGATCCACTTTAGCAAATTCTAGTAGGTTACTAATCAGTTGTTGCATCCTTTTGGTTCCAACAATAATAAAGTCAAGATATTCTTTTCCTATATTGTCAAAATGTGATCCGTACTTTTTTTCCAATAATTGTGCAAAATTTACAACTGTTCTTAATGGAGATTGAAGATCATGGGACGCTATATAGGCAAATTGTTGTAATGATGAATTTGATCTGAGTAGTTTTTTCTTGTTACACTGAAGTTCTTTTACCAGACTTTTGATTTCTCGATAAGAGTTCTCTTGAGCTTGCATGCTAAATAAAAAATCAGGTGAACAATCATATGCTGCAAAATCAGAGAGAGAAATATTATATTTTAAAAATAATTCACTATTGCTAAAAATAGGTGTCCCCAAAAATAAAATTATTCCCTCCTCTTCATAAACCACAACTTCTCCTTTAAAACTTAATTTTTTTCCAATTATAGATAAAATAAATGCTTCTTTTTCTTTAATTGAAAAATTTTTAAATGAGGTTCCAATGGTAGGCCTTATTATTTCAAAATAATCTAAGAAAGAATCACCTATTTTAATACCCTGGTCAATCTTTCTGAAATTTTTTCCTAATTGAACAATTTCTAATTGTCTATCGAGAATTATATGAAATGGAAATACTTGATCAATTAGTTGAAATATTTTGGTTACCCCGTCTATACTTAATATATGGGCATCTAGATTTCTCATTTTCTTGTTTTTTTGTATTTAAATTTGGTTTTTCTGCCATCTCGTTCTTGATGGGGATATATTTCAAAAGGAATTCATCATATCCAAAATCTTCTTGTTTTTTAATTAGTTTCACTTCAACATCCACCTTAAACTTTTTTCCTAATCCTCTGATAATTCCTATTGCAAAGGAAGTTAAACCTTTCCTATGCGAATGATATTGAAGTAGCAAGGTTTGATCATCTATTTCTTCAAATACAAAAGAAGGAGGCTTTAACTTATTGTAGGTTGTACCAAGTCTTCTATGTAAATTATCCAATTGACCTAAAAATTGTGGAAAAGTACTTCCTGCTATTTGCAAAGCACTCCCGTACCCTTCCGCTGCTGTAAATACCATCCAGAATTCACCAAACAAAACTAATAAATCATGTGATGGAGTTTTTAATACCTTCGAAGCTGCACCGACAAGATTATAAGTAATAGAATCATCATAAACCTCCATACTCATAAAAAAATCATCTTTGCATCCTGCCTCTGTCACTATTTCATCCCAAACATCCTCTCCATGATCACGAATAACTAAATCCCTTATCCCCTTGTTAACTATTCCGTACATATAATTATTTGTTTATTCTCTTTAAAAAGAAAGTTGGAATTTATTATTCACGTATTCTAGCATGTCTGATCAAAAAAGACTAAAGAATCTTTTGAATTAAATAATTTAAATTAAAAGTGTTAGAGATTGAGGTCACATCCAGATAATCAGTATTACATTACTTTACAATTCAAAATAGTGCAAATAAAATGCCAATACTATTTATCTAAAAAATACCAATGAGGCATAAAATCAATTGGGTAAGCCAGAATAAATCATGGAGAATTAAGAAGAATTAAGGGTTTTAATTTAAGTCTCTAAACTATAAAATCAATATTTTTCAAGGTGCAATAGTCATGCTCCAGCTTCGTCATCTATCCACCATTCAGCATTTTCAATATGTGCAACTGAATAACTTGCATAATTTCCAATTCCAAAAAAAATCTCTTTGATAAGTAAGTTCTTCAAAGCACCAGTCACTAAAAAATGAACTTGCCTGGCTGCATTAATTACCCTTCCAGTCAAGGTTATTCTATGTTGTCCAGAATCGGGATGAATGGCAATGGCACATATTGCATCTGAATTTAGTAGGTCAATTTGATTTGGAAAAATTGAAGCGGTGTATCCATCACACCCCATTCCTAAAATAATCAAATCAAAAACTCGCAAACCATCCTTTAAAAACAAAGTCTGATTCACAACAATATTCTCATGTCAATGATTGTTCTTTTTTCACTGAAAAAAAACCAAAAAATTCTAGACGAAAAAATAGCTCAACACAAAGCAAGATACTGTACCTTCCTTTTTCGCTGTCCCCAATCCACCCCATGACTCATAGACCAAAACTCAGAAATAGCCTATCTGTATTTTAATTTAATATTATTTTGTATTACTACTTACACCTTAATATTTTAGCAATGCGTATTATTGTGAATATTTTGAAAAAATTAAATCACAGATTTATGAGTAAGAACCAATTATATGATTTTGGAATAGTTGGACTAGGCGTGATGGGAAGAAATTTTTTATTAAATGTAGCTGATCACGGTTATTCCATTATCGGATTGGATACCAATAAAGAACAAGCTCAAGCACTCGTCGAAGAGGCTAGTGGCAAACCTGCCAAAGCGACCACCGACATGAAAGATTTTGTTAAATCATTAAAAACTCCTCGAAAAATTATGCTACTCGTTCCTGCTGGAAAAACTGTAGATATTGTCATTGATAGCTTATTAAAATATGTTGAGCCTAAAGATGTCATTATCGATGGAGGTAATTCTTTCTTTGAAGACACAGAGCGTCGATTGGAATATTTAAAAGAGAAGAAAGTAACCTTCTTAGGAGTTGGAGTCTCAGGTGGTGCGAAAGGTGCTAGGCTTGGACCGAGCATTATGCCCGGTGGTTCAAAGAAAGCATATAATAAAGTAAAAAAAATTTTAGAAGCCGTTTCTGCCAAAGTAAATGGTGAACCATGTGTTGCCTACATGGGAAAAGGTTCCGCGGGGAACTATGTCAAAATGGTTCACAATGGAATTGAATATGCCATGATGCAATTGCTTGCTGAGAGTTACGATATTTTAAAAAATATTGGCGGATTGAATAATGAAGAATTACATCAAACTTATAAAAAATATAATCGAGGAAAATTAAAATCTTTTTTAATCGAAATTACTGCTGAGATCTTCACTCAAAAAGATGACCTAGGCAAAGGCATGTTAATTGATAAAATTCTTGACAAAGCTAAACAAAAAGGAACGGGAAAATGGACATCACAAAACGCAATGGAATTTGGAGTTCCTGTTCCAACGATTGATGCTGCCGTTACAATGCGTGGACTTTCTTCGTTAAAAAATGAAAGACTCGCTGCTGAAAAAACCTTGAATATAAGGATGTCAAAATCAACGGTGGATAAAAGTAAAATGGTGAAAAAAGTTGGTGATGCCTTATTTTTTGCCTTCATTACCGCCTACTCGCAAGGAATGGCTTTATTAACAGATGTTTCGAAAGAAAAGGGATTTGGAGTAGACTTAGAATCTACTGCTCGCATTTGGAGAGGTGGTTGTATCATTCGAGCATCTCTATTAGAGGATATTCGGAAAGCTTATTCGACTAATGCTGATTTGCCAAATTTGATGATGGACAAAACTTTTGCCAGACACCTAAAAGGGAATCATAATGCTCTGCGATATATTATTAAAAAATCGATTGATACTGGAATTCCAACTTTAGCATTTTCTGCTTCATTAGCCTATTTTGATGCGTATAGAGGTGGCCGATTACCTTTGAATTTGACCCAAGCTCAACGTGATCATTTTGGGTCACATACTTATGAACGAATAGATAAGGATGGAACCTTTCATACGGAATGGGAATAGTTATTTCTACAAAAAGAGACTCGAATTTTAGAGATAAATATCTGAGTGTTCTTATTTTAAAATTTATTTTTTTACCATAAATAAATATGCAGCAAGCCATCTCCTCAGGTCATAAAACTACACTTGCCGTAGCCAAAGAAATTTTACTCGCCAAGGGCAATGCATTTGATGCTGCCATTGCAGCACATCTTGCTATGTTTATTGCTGAGCCTTGCATGGCTTCCGCAGGTGGAAATGGTTTTGCATTGACTAGAACCTCAAGAGGAAATATTCAATTTTTAGATTTTTTTTGTCAGACTCCGATTAATAAAAAAAAATTAAACAGACTTGATTTCTATCCTGTGAAAATTGATTTTGGAAGCGACTCCGAAATATTTCATATTGGTTTAGGTGCAGCAGCGGTGCCAGGAAGTATTGCTGGCATTTTTGAGATACATCGAAGATTCGGATCAATCCCAATGAAAGAATTAGTTCAACCTGCCATTCAATTAGCCAAGGAAGGAGTCCCTCTTGATGCCTTCCAGGCATTTGACTTTCAATTACTTGAACCTATTTTTCGACAAGACTCAGCTGTAAAAGATATCTTTTTTAAATCCAATGGTCAGATCAAAGAGGAAGGTGACTTAATTCAGATGTTTGGGATGGCCGATTTCCTAACCTTCATTTCTAATGAAGGAGAACGTGGATTTTACCAAGGGGGAATTGCAAAAAGAATTGCTGATGATAGTCAACAACGAGGTGGATTTTTAACAAGAGCTGACTTCGAAAACTACCACGTCAATGTGCTCGACCCACTAAAATTTAATTACAAAAATCGATATGTTTATTTACCCAATGGACCGAGTAAAGGTGGCGCAATACTAGCCATGATGCTATCGCAAGCCAAGGAAGATGAATCTTCTCTGGCGCTTGCTATCGAAAAAACTCAACGGATGGTAGCAAATGAATCTAAAATTAAGATACAACTTGATCTACTAATTCCCAATAATAATTTCCGCTTACAGCCTTCTGTTTCCTCCAACCGAGGCACCTCACATTTTAATATTTTAGATCGTTGGGGTAATGCAATTAGCCTAACCAGTTCGATCGGTGAAGGTTGTGGATATTTTATCCCTGATACCAATATGCAACTCAATAATATGCTGGGAGAAATTTTTTTACTACCTGATGGCGCACATTCTTGGAAGCCTAATACTCGCTTACATTCGATGATGACTCCAACGATGGTTACCCAAAAAAATGGCGATTTAGAATTTATTGCAGGCTCAGGTGGCGCAGGTAGAATTCCATTTGCGATTGGTCAAGTAATTTTTCAACTCTATGAAAAACAGAAAAATCTACGGCAAAGTACCGAACAATCACGAGTTCATTTTCAAGAGGAAAAATTTCAAATCGAAAAAGGTTTCGATTTTTCTTTGAAAAAAGAAAATACTGTTTTTTGGAAAAACCAGGCGATGTACTTTGGAGGTGTTCACTCCATATTTAACGATGGAAAAAAATTAGATGCAATTGGTGACTCTAGACGGTTTGGTGTTGCGGAAGTGTTTTAAAATACTATTCATCCAAAAACATCACCTCAACAAATCTCTATTTTCAATTGCCCACTTCAATAACCCATTCTGTTCTCCTGATAAATTCAGTTTCTTACCAATATTTCCTCGATGATTTGAAACTGTCTTTGGACTAATAAAAAGCATATTTGCAATTTCCACAGTTGTTTTTTGACGCGCTATTAATTTTAAAATATTGACTTCATGATTTGTAAGATTAACAAGAATATTGTCATCTGGTTCTTCCGATATTAAATAATGTGTTAGACTTGGGTTCACATAAGGCTTCCCTTCATTGACTGAACGAATACAATCTAAAATTTCTTTCTCACTACTTTCTTTTAATAAATACCCCCTAACTCCTGTCCTCATTGCGTTACGAAAGAAAGACTCCTCTTTAAAAAGTGTCAGCAAAATAAATCTAGTTTTTATACCTTCCCCTATTAACATTTGCGCCACCTCAAGACCTGTATAATGAGGCATTTCAATATCCAAAATAGCCACATCAGGCTGAAGACTGCGAATCTTTTCTATAGCTTCTATTCCATCTGCTGCACATCCTACCCATTCAAGATCATCGGTTTCTTTTAACAAGTCTGTTACTCCTTTTCGAAGTATCGGATGATCATCTGCATTGAATATTCTTATTTTCATAAAAAAAAGATTAAATATTTTTTGGAATCATAAATGTTAGAATTGTTCCAGAAGGAGCATTTTGCTCAATTTTAAACCGCCCTCCGATGGATGAAATCCTTTCATTTATCGTTCGAAGTCCAAGACTCCTTGATTTAATTATTGCCAGTTCGTGATCGAATCCTTTCCCGTTATCCATTATCTTCATAATCAACTCATTTCCCTTTTCAACGATACTGACTTTAGCCGCAGTAGCCTCCGCATGTTTGACTATATTACTAAAAGCTTCTTGAATTGCTCTATAGATATGAATCTGATTTTCCCTAACAACAGATTCATCAATATTTATTATTTCTTTAGAAATAAAAAGGTCAGTTGATCTTTCTACTTTTTCAATGACATCATTAATTGAAGTTGTTATCCCAAATTTTTCTAATTGAAAAGGATGTAAATCTCTCGAAATCGTTCTCACTTCTTCGAGTGTATCAGAAATCATTTTTTGGTTTTCAACAGTAATTTCATGAGTCGATACCATTTGTTTTTTCATCAATAAAAGAGCTTGTCCTACCCCATCATGTAAATCTCTAGCGATCCTTTTTCGTTCTTCCTCTTGGGCAGTTATGAGTGCTTCTGCAAATTCTTTTTTATCATTCCTTTCTCTTCGAATTTTCATAAATCGAAACACTAGAAAACTAAACAAACTCATTAGCAATGCTCCTCCAAAAATACTATTCCGTTGCGCTTCAATTTTAGCATTTTCAATTTCTAATTCCATAATATCATTTTCCTTTTTGACTAATTGATATTGCGCGTCTATTTCAGCTATCGCCTTACTACGTTCAATATCTCCCGTTCGTAAATCATAGGACCGCAATTCTTCAAGTATTGGATTAGCTTTACTATACTTCCCCATTGTTTTATATAATTCATACAATGTCCTATTGGCTATATATTCTTTTCTTTCAAGGCCATTTTTCTTTGATAAAGCAAGACTTTTTTCTCCATATCTTGTAGCTAAATCTAGTTTACCTAACCTCCGGTAGGCACTTCCTATATTAACTTTGGATTGAATAAGTTGATCCACATCACCAACGGATTCTGCTAGTATTTCTGATTCTTTCGCCAGTTTTAATGCCTTTTCATTATTCTCCATATTCAAGGTCAAGGCAACCAAATTATTCAAAATACTTAGTTCATCCATTTCACTTCCTATTTTTCGAGCGAGAATTAGGGCTTCTTGATGTTGATCATCTGATTTTTTAAAATAAAAATTCAAGGTATCTTGGGTATTTTGAATATTTAACGTGTCCTGCTTATTTTGCAAATAGTAATGAATGCCATAAGTCATTGAGTTAAGAGCAGTACTAGACATCGCCTCCAATCGTAATTGATCGTCACCTAAATCCTCAGCAATACCTTTTTGGAGATTATCATAATATCGGGATTTATTTAACATATTCATATTAAAATAAACAGTACTAATATTATGATATACCTTTGCTAAACCAAATTTATTTCCGCTTTCTTCCCAAACTTTTGCAGCTCTTAGAGAATAGATTAAGGATTGCTTTAAGTCACCTTTACCTAGTGAAATAACACCCAATAATTTATTTGAATTGGCTATTAAATCCGTTGTACCCAAAGAATCACTTATTGATTTGGCTTGTATTAGAAGTTGTTCTCCTTTTTCAAGATCACCATTATCGTAAAAGGTTTTTCCCACATAAAACAAAACTTCTGGATAGAATTGTGGGTTAGAATTATTTTTAACAGACTCTATTACTTCTTGAACTATAGTTTGACAGCTATCTCCTTCAAATGGTTGACAAGAATTAATAATGGAGACGATTGAATCTGTCTCAATTGTTTGAGAAAAAACTGAAAAAGAGAAAATAATAAACAGACAAAATGGAAAAACTTTCATTAAATATACTTTTGAAGAGATTATCAGTTAGGACAAATATTATATGTAAGTTACATAACTTAGGTTTAAATAAAATAAAAGTACTTCCAGTTAAACTAAGGATAACTGGAAGCTTAATGCTAGAAAACAACTATTTATTTTAATATCTGAATACTAGAATTGGATTTATCCAAATGATTATTCAAGTTTTATCCTGAATTCACTTCAAAATAAAAAAAGGATTAATTTATGGGGGGCACATTAGAGTTTGTACTCTGTGTAATGTAAGTCCCCATTGTGTAAATGGATCCATCGGACCATTTGGCTACCAATTCTTTTTGCCAAATATAGATAGCTTCTCCTGGAAGTAACTTGTAATTAATTGCACCTTGGTTATCGCGGCGTTGCTCCTTGGCCTTTGTTGCCGAATAAAGGTTTTTTACCTCATGTGAAACAGATGCGTTTACACCAAACATACTGGTTTCCATACTTCCTGAAGTCGTAGTCTCCCGTTCATTAGTAGATGAATTTGACTCCATTTGACCAATTGTTACGGTATAAGATCCAGTGGTTTCTCTATTCATACTATTCATATCCTGATAAATTAAGTTCCAACGAGTAGTTGTTGTCAAAGGAAGTTCAAGTTTTATAGATTTTTTATTGCTATCTACTACTTTGAACTTAGTATTCATATTTGCTCCATCAAAGATTACGATTCCAGTATCATTTCCTGGCATTCCAGATCCTCCTCTAGGATGCCAATAACGTCCACTTTTATGCTGTATGGTATTATTATTCTGATCGATACGGAATTGGGAACCTGGTAATTTCCCAGGCCAATAAGATAATTCAGCACCATTCCCAGCTGAAGGGCTTGATCCATTGGGGTGTATTACTAAATTTGGGTATTTAGTAGAAACTAAATATCCCCAGGTTCCTTCATCAGCATATTCTATATAAAAAGAGGCCTCTTTTTTACATCCATCAAAAAGAACCAAGTCAATACCCTGTCCAATATTTCCTCCGTAAGGATGTATAAACTTTTTAGAAGAATCATGCATAATGTAAAAATTTTGGGATCTTTTTTTTACTTGAGCAGAGATACTAGAGACAAAGCACACTATCAAAATTAGGATAATGGGTGAACACGAATTTTTTTTAAATTGCATTATTTATTTAATATTTAATCAATGAGGGAATACATAATAATGGATAGTTATTGATAACTATCTATTTTGGTTTTTTATTTCGTAAAACGAATAGGTACAAATATTTTCGTTCCACCATGATAAAGGTCTTCTGAAAGCTCAATTATTTTTATTTGCTTGCTTGCCTCCAAAATAATTCTATCAAATGATGACCCTAAACTCTTGGTAATCTTTTTCTCTGTAATCTCACCATAAGCATCGATGCTAAATGTTACTATGCTTGTTCCTACAATTCCAGAACCGATTAGATATTCTGGATATTTTACTTCTGCTATAATAGTGTTTCGCAATTGCTGCATAGCAGTTTGAGTTTACTGAAAAGGAGTCACCTCTGAAATCATAAATTCATCCGTATTCACATTATCCATGTCTTGTGAGTATGAAAAATTTGCAGATAAAATACTGATTGTGAAAATGATAATTAATTTCATTGTATGTTTTTTAGGGATATGGATTAATACCACAAAGATAGAGTGAGGAGAAAAAGAAGAAAATGGGGTCTAGAGAGAAAATTAATAGGGGCTAAACCCTACTAGGCAGAGATTGGTTAATTATTTGGTCAAATAATCAGAATTGAAGTCTTTGAAAGTTATCTCGACTTTTTGTAAAACACCATGGTAAGACTCATCCCACTTACATTTGTTTTGTAAAGCAGGATGTTTTATGAAAAAGAATTATTTCCTTATTTTATAAAATTTTGATAAATATCTTTTACATATTCCTCGGCTCCAACTTCTTTTCGCTTCGCAAAATAGGATTCCGCATCATCTCCAACTAAATATCTCAATCGATCAGATTCATCATTTGCCGCTTCAAAAATCTTTTCTGCAACGGCAATTGGATCAGGCATTTCAGGTTGCCGTTGTCTTCTAGTTTCAATTGTTTTTTGAGTTACCTCATGATATTCAGACATAGATTCATCATGTGACCAACTCATTCCTTCCAACTGAAAATTAGTTTTAAAACCTCCAGGCTCAACTAACTTCACTCGAACATTCAAAGGTCGCAACTCATAATAAATCGCCTCTGTGAATCCTTCCACTGCCCACTTCGAACTCACATACATTGAGGCTAATGGATAACTTACCAATCCTGCAATTGAAGAAATATTTATAAATAACCCATTTCGATTTTTTCTAAAATGCTCTAAAAAAATCTTCGTCATCATCATCACCCCTTTTATGTTGACTGCAATTTGTCGATCTATTTCAGACTCCATAATTGGCTCAAATGCTCCGTAACAACCAAAGCCAGCGTTATTTAAGACCAGATCTACTTTATCAAAATCACTTAATATCGCATCCTTTGCTTTTCGAATACTTTCAGTATCGGTTACATCCAATTGATAAATTGAAATATTTGGATGCATCTTCATTTTTCCTGCTTTTTCTGTGTTTCGCATCGTCGCAATGACTTGCCAATTTCTTTCTGCAAAATATTCAGCGGTGATTTTTCCAATACCTGAATTGCTCCCTGTAATAAGAATAGTTTTATTCATGATATAATTTTTTCCAATAAAAAACATTTCCACTCAATTCCCTACATTTGCACGAATTATTTTTTTCAAAAAATACATCTATGAATTTTGACGAGATACAATCCTTACGCGATGCCATCAAAGCTAGTCCTGAAAGTATACCACTTCGAAAATTGTTGGCCAATGCTTTGATGAAAAATGAGAGATGGGAAGAAGCAGAAATTGAAATAAAGGATACACTTCAAATGGCTCCAAATGATTTGCAAGTTAAAGTAGCATTGGCTCAAACTTTTTATGAATTAGGGAAAATATCAACAGGTTTGGTCTTGGTAGAAGAATTAGTTGATTTGGAAAGACCTCCAGCTCGAGCTTATTTGATATTAGCCAAACTACTTTTGAAAACCAAGGATGCTGAAGGAGCAAAGGATGCTTATAAAAAAGCAACAATCATCGATGCAAGTTTAAAAGACACTTTCCTCGAATCTGAAATCAATATGAAAGTCCAAGAAGGGGTAACTCCAGAACCTGAAAAAATTAAACTTAGTGGAGAAGATGAAGAAAATTTTGATGATGATGATAGTTATCTAGATATTGAAAGACCAAAAACCTCATTCGAAGATGTCGGAGGGATGGATCAACTAAAAGAAGAAATTCGAATGAAAATTATCCACCCACTTGAACATCCAGAAATCTATAAAGCTTATGGCAAAAAGATAGGTGGTGGTATTTTGATGTACGGTCCTCCTGGTTGTGGAAAAACGCATTTGGCTAGAGCAACAGCAGGAGAGATAAATGCCAATTTTATTCCAGTAGGCATTAGCGATATTTTGGACATGTATATTGGACAAAGTGAAAGGAACCTACATGCCATTTTTGATAAAGCTCGAAAACTAAAACCATGTGTTCTATTTTTTGATGAGGTAGACGCACTTGGAGCGAATCGAACAGACATGAAAAATAGTGCTGGTAAACATGTTATCAATCAATTTTTAGCAGAGATGGATGGCGTGCAATATGATAACGATGGCATCTTAGTTTTAGCTGCAACAAATGCACCTTGGCACTTGGATCCTGCCTTCAGAAGACCTGGAAGATTCGACCGAATTATTTTTGTTCCACCACCAGACGATATTGCCAAAAAAGCTATTTTAGAAATTAAACTTAAAGAAAAACCAACAGAAAAAATTGACTATCAGAGAGTTATCAAAAAAGCAAAAGATTTCTCAGGCGCTGATTTAGAAGCCGTAATTGATATAGCAATTGAATCAAAATTGGAGGAAGCGATGAAAAGCGGAATCCCCACCCCTCTTTCTACTAAGGATTTAGAAGGAGGTGTAAAAAAACATCGTGCAACTACAAAAGAGTGGTTTAATACTGCAAAAAATTATGCGTTATTTGCCAATGATTCAGGACTTTATGATGATATCTTGAAGTTTATGAATCTTTGAGATAAAACGTATCTAGCCAAAAAAAAGAGCGATGTAATTAATTACATCGCTCTTTTTTTTGACTAGATTAATTTGCTTTAAACCAACGAATTATCATATGCCATTTTTATCAAAGCAGCAGTATTTGAAACTTGTAATTTCCGCATAATATTTTTTCGATGTACACTTACTGTTTGATTGCTAATAAATAATTTTTTAGCAATTTCCTTATTTGACAAAGCCAACGTTATTAATCTTAATATCTCTATCTCACGTTTAGTCAGATTATATTTTTTTACAAATTTATCATCAAATTTACTAGGCAATGCATCTCTTTGATCCTCTGGCATAATATGGATTTTCACTCCATCTCCAAAAAATCTTCCTCCATCAATAATCTCATCAATCGCCTCAAGTAACTCTAATTTACCAGTACTTTTTAAAATATATCCATCAACACCCTCACTAAATGCTGTTCGTACCAACTTCACCTCATCATACATAGTCAAAGCTAAGACACGCATTTGTTTGTATTTCTTTTTAACAATAGAGAGCATATTTAACCCATCTCCCTCAGGCATATTTAAATCTAACAAAAGTAAGTCAGGTTGAACTTCTTTTAATGTCTCTAACAATTCTTTGCCGGAATGAGCCTCCCCAATTATCTCGAATTGAAAATTTCTAGCCCTGTTTAAAATGGTTTTAATACCTTCAATAAACAATTGGTGATCATCGGCTATTACTATTCGAACTGTATCCATATCAATGTTTTTGATAAAATCATTCTTTGGAGAATTGATTTTATTATCTTTCTGTTTTTAGGATTTTTTTATAATGTAACCTATTCTGTTTAATACAAATGGAGATTTATTACAAAAAAATATAAATTATTTATTTTCTATATCTTTAATGCAAATCCAATGCCAATGCCTAATTAGTAATGGCAATTTTTAAAATTGTACGAATATGTATAGGTTGTTTTGTAATAAAAAACTGGTTATGATTTTTTGATTATCTAATTTCGGAAGAAAAAAGATGAGATTTGCTTTTAATTTTCTTTAGAAAAAACTGAGACCAACTAGTAATTACTTTAACATTTTTTATCTTTCTCGTTGTTAACCATTTAGATTGTAAATCATATAATTAAGTAAAATTTAATTTTTTTATGTTAATAAAGGATTGTCCTAATTAATTAAAATTAAACGCATTCGATGCGCGAAGGTAAATAAAACATCATTAAATCCAATATAGAACAATTTTAATGTGTTGTACATTACTTTTTCAAATATGAATCTGAATTAAACACCTCTCCTTTACCATTTTGATGTTGTGCAAAATTAAATCCCGGATGAATACAATAAGAGCCTACTTCTCCTTTTTTATTCATTGCTAAATACCCTATTTGAAAATCTTGATATTTTTGCTTTTTTACAATTCTCATAACAGCTTCTTTACAAGCTTCTTGAGGAGTTCGACCTTGTCTCATCAATTCAACCACCAAAAAAGAACCTAAAGATTTAAGAACTGCCTCACCCATTCCAGTAGCAGTTGCGGCACCAACTTCATTGTCAACGAAAAGTCCAGCACCAATAATTGGAGAATCCCCCACTCTCCCATGCATTTTATAGGCAAGCCCACTAGTAGTGCAAGCACCTGATAGGTTACCGCTTTTATCTAGTGCCAACATACCAATTGTATCATGATTTTCAATATTTATTATTGGATCATACTTTTTTTCCTTGAGCCATTTCTTCCAATCGTTAATTGAATTTTCTGTCAATAAATCTTCTTTTTCAAATCCTTCTGATAGAGCAAACTGCAAAGCCCCTTCCCCCGCTAAAATAACATGAGGTGTTTTGTCCATTACTTTTCTTGCAACGGAAATTGGATGTTTTATATTTTGTAAAAAACAAACCGATCCACAATTTCCGCTTTCATCCATTATACAGGAATCTAATGTAACCTTACCATCACGGTCAGGTCTGCCTCCATACCCAACGGACATATCTTCAGGATCTGCTTCTGGAACACGAACCCCTTTTTCTACAGCATCTATTGCTCTTCCACCTTGATCAATAATATTCCACGCTATCTCAGTAGCTTTTATATTTGGCTTCCAAGTGGCAATTACTGTGGGTGTGAATTTTTCATTATCAGTATTTGATGATTGATTTTCTTTGGCACTACAGGAAGCACTCATAGCGAGAGACATTGAACCTAAAGCCGAGCGCGATAAAAATTTTCTTCTTGAAAACATAGATTAGATTTTATTTTATGCCAATATAATTAAAGAAAATCACCATTTTAAAACAACTGCTTATTTTATTTTTTTAAAAGAACCTTAAGTCATAAGTAAGAATTAGATTACAAATAATATTTTTGTAAAAAAAACTATGCAATTAGTATCCTATATATTTTTTAGAATGATGGTCTATCTATTTTCGATTACACCATTTTGGTTAGTATATCGTTTATCGGATGGACTGCGATTTCTCTTTTTAAAGGTTATAAAATATCGGTACAAAGTGGTAAAAGAAAATTTAGAACATTCATTTCCCCAAAAAAGCGAAACTGAAATTAATTCGTTGATTGAAAAATCATATCGAAATCTTTGTGATATTTTGCTCGAAGGCATCAAAGGAATGTCGATGAGTGACAACGAAATTTTAAAACGATATAAATTTGTCAATCAAGAGGTTGCGAATAAATATTATGACAAAGGACAGAATGTGATCGGCATGGCAAGTCATTACGGCAATTGGGAGTGGGCGGTTCAAGCTATCAGTTTACAATTAAAATGTATAACAGTTGGTGTCGTTGCTCGAATCAAAAATAAATACCTCGATAGTTATGTTCAAAAATATAGAACGCATGAAAATGTAATGGTACTTTATCCTGACCAGGCAAATAAAGTCATTTCCAATTGGGACAAAAGACCGGCCCTATTTGTTTACATTGCTGATCAAAGTCCCTCCAAAAGTTCAGCAGAAAAAGCAGATTGGGTAAATTTTTTAAATCAGAAAACAGCCTGCCTTTGGGGTGGAGATCGCATGGCTAGACGCATGGATTTCCCTGTAGTCAACATGGCAATTAATCGGGTTAAACGAGGTTATTATGAAGTCCGATTAGAAACCATAACCGATACTCCACGAAATGTTGTTGAAGGTGATATTACAACAGCTTATATGAATAAATTAGAGCAACAAATATTAAAAAAACCACAAGATTGGCTTTGGTCACATAAACGATGGAAATTAACTCGATAATCTATATATTTAATGACAACCAATTGACAACCAGTATTTTATATTAAAAAACTAATCATGAGAGATAATATATGGGATTACTTCCTTCAAATATCAATACCTGTTACAATTATAGTAGTAACAATAATTATTGCCTTTATTTTTCAAAAATTATATAGGAATTTTATCAAAAATTCCTCTGGTATTATGAAAAACGATCCAACTAATTACAAATTTGTAGGACATGCAATGAGTGCTGTAATTTATCTTGTAGGATTTGGATGGGCCATCTATGAAGTTCCTCAAATGAGACAAGTAGCCAACTCATTGTTAGCAGGTGCAGGGATCCTAGCTGTTGCAGCAGGTTTTGCTTCTCAGCATGCTTTAAGTAATATTATAAGTGGACTATTTATCATTATTTTCAAACCATTTAGAGTCAATGACCGACTTTTAATCCGAGAAACAATGCAGGGATTCGTGGAAGATATTACCTTAAGACATACGGTTATCCGAGACTTTGCAAACAGACGGATTATTATTCCTAATACGGTAATTAGTGATGAAATTATTATCAATTTTGATTTTAGTGATGACAAAATTGTACGACCGATCGAGTTTAATGTCGCGATGAATTCGGATATCGATTTAATTCGAGAAATCATACAAGAAGAAATTTCAAAGCATCCCCTCTCTCTAGATAATAGAACTTCAGAAGATATTCAACAAGGAAAACCTAAAGTACCTGTCAAAGTTATTGGTTTCAATAATATTGGAATAGTTATTAAAACTTGGACTTGGGCCGTTAATGCTAGTAAAGCATATGAGTTATCTTGTGATGTTATGGAGAGTATCAAAAAGAAATTTGATGAAAAAGATGTAAAAATGGCTCTTATCAATAAAAACTTCACTTATTTGAAGCAAATAGAAAATGAATAAGCCATGCCTCTAAAATCTATTTAATTATCAGAGAAATTGCGGTTAAATAAATGAAACTTTCAATTAAACACACTAAAAATCTTTTCAAAGATCTTATTCCAAATAAAAATGCTCTTATATTTGTTAAATAAATTGATAAAAAAACCGTTATTAACCTTATTCATCCCATCCTATTTAGAATAACAAATTTTCAAATTTCAAAAATATTTAACATGAAAAAAATTATTGGACTATTTCTTTTCGTATTTTTAGTTGCAGGTCTTCAAAATATATACGCTCAAAAGGAACTTAAAGAAGGAAATATTACTATTGGAATTACCGATTTACAAGTTGATGATCCATCTGTTGCGCCACAACTTCAAATGATCAAAACTGCAACAATGAATATTTCATTTACCAAAGATCAATCCTTAATTACAGGAAATGTAATGGGAGGAATGATGAAAATGCAGATTTTATTAAATTCAGACCCTAAAGATATGTTGATGTTGATAGATGCAATGGGGCAAAAGATGATGACAGTATTAAATGCGAATGACTTTACTGAGATGGAGCAGAAAGCAAAACAAGCGCAAGAAAATGCCAAAGATGATGAATTTGATTATGATGTAACTTATGATAAAAAAGATAAGAAAAACATTTCAGGTTACGATTGCTACAAAGCTAATATTATGATTAATAACAAAGAAGCTAAAGAAAATAATATCAAAGTTGCTTTGTACGTAACTGACGCAATTAAATATCCTGAATCAATGATGGAAAGTATGAAGTCATCAGGTGTTCCTGAGTTAAAATTAAAAGAAATGCCTCTTGAAGTTACTATCTCAGGCGGAGAAAAAGGAAAAGGTGGTTCTATCACTTTTGCAGCAACCAAAATTGAGAATTCAGTAGATAAAGGTATTTTCAAATTAAATACTGAAGGCTACGAAAAAATGGAAATGGACGATCTTCAAAAAATGGGAGGAGGAATGTAATTTAGTTCTCATATCAATAAAAGAATCCTGCTTTCGGAGAAATCTGAAAGCAGGATTCTTTTTTCAAGGAGACTTACGATTGCTGTTTTGAAAACAATACCTAGAAACAGGTTTTATTATTAAAATAATCTATTCTGCACCAACTATTCCATTGTTTCTTTCCGTTTAATAGAGTAGAAAAACATTCATTTTTTGGATAAAATATTGTAATTTTGCGCACTTATGAAAATAAAGTTAATTTTTCCCATTTTATTGGCAGTCGGATTTATATTTTTCAGTTCATGTAAAAGTGATTTTGAAAAACTACGAGCAGGAGGAGATGTAGACCTAATCTACAAAAAAGCCTTTGAATATTATGAAGATGAAGAATTCCTGAAAGCTCAAAATCTTTTTGAGCTCATCATTAATAATTTGAGAGGAAAAGTGGAGGCAGAGAAAGTATATTTCTATTATTCCTATACTCACTTTTATTTGAACAGATTTGTATTAGCTTCATATTACTTTAAGAATTTTACAACTACTTTCCCAAATAGTACGTATAGAGAAGAAGCTGAATTTATGATTGGGTATTCTAACTACAACCTTTCACCGAGTTATCGTTTGGATCAAACTTATTCCGCTAAGGCAATTGAACAATTTCAATTGTTTGTCAATACCTATCCAACTAGCGAAAGAGTTGCTGAATGTAACAAGCTGATTGATATAATGCGAAGGAAAATGGAAAAAAAGGCATTTGCCGAAGGTGAATTGTATTATGACCTGAGACAATATCAAGCTGCCACATCTTCGTTTAAAAACTTATTAAAAGATTATCCAGAGTCTCCAGATGCAGAGCGAGTAAGGTTTTTGATATTAAAAGGGAATTATCTTTTAGCTCAAAATAGTGTTTTTATAAAACAAACTGAGCGGTATAACGATACATTAGAATACTACAAAAAATTTATTAAAAAATATTCATCTAGTAAATACAGAAAAGAGGCGGATTCGATTTTCAATAACACTACTAAAAAATTAAAACAATTAGAAAATGACAGATATCAAATCCAAAGTTCAAGGTCTTGAAGCTAATATTCAAGCACGTTCAATCAAAGATTTTATTGGGGAGGCTGACAATATTTATGAAGCGCTAAATGTAATTAGCAAACGAGCTTCTCGAGTAGCAGTTGATCTTAAATTAGAATTGACCAGCAAGTTAGACGAATTTGCAGTTAATTCTGATACAATCGAAGAGATTCATGAGAATAAAGAGCAAATCGAGATTTCTAAATTCTATGAGCGGTTACCCAACCCGGTTTTAATCGCTGCTGATGAATTTGCAAATGGAGAAGTTTCTTACCGTTATAAAGAAGGTGGTGAGAAAAAAGACTTTTAATTACCAAATTAAAAGTAAATCCTAAATGAAAAATGATGAATTTCCTACGTTAGGTCATTCATCATTTTTTGTTTGAGGTATATTAAATATTATGGTCGGAAAAAAAATCATTCTTGGTATTTCAGGAAGTATTGCAGCTTATAAAGCAGCATTTCTAACAAGATTGCTAGTTCAATCTGGAGCTGAAGTTCAAATTCTAATGACTGAATCAGCTACCCAATTTATAACTCCTCTTACCCTTTCAACTCTTTCCAAAAGACCAGTTCACACAAAAGTTAGTTCAGAAGAAAGTTGGAATAATCATGTCGAGCTTGGCCTTTGGGCAGATGCGATGATTATCGCACCTACGACTGCTACTACCTTAGCAAAATTGGCTAATGGAATAGCCGACAATGTAATTGTTGCCACTTATCTTTCTGCTCGATGCCCAGTCTTTTTTGCGCCAGCCATGGATTTGGATATGTGGTTACATCCTTCAACCAAAAGCAATGTTCAAAAATTACAATCATACGGGAATCAATTAATTGATGTAGCTCATGGGGAATTGGCGAGTGGATTGGTTGGAAATGGACGAATGGCTGAACCAGAATTTATCGTTGATACACTGAAGAAATATTTTTCCAAAAAAGAAAATTTAGTTGGAAAAATAGCTCTCATTACTGCTGGACCAACTTTTGAACCAATCGATCCAGTTAGATTTATTGGAAATAGATCTAGTGGGAAAATGGGTATTGCCTTAGCTAAGGAATTAGCAGAAAGAGGTGCTAAGGTTAAATTAATTCTTGGTCCGTCTGCTCTAAAAGTAAAACACCCCAATATAGACACCATAAGAGTAACGAATGCACAATCAATGTATGAAGCAGCTCAAAACCATTTTGAAAAAAGCCATATTTCTATCTTAGCAGCTGCGGTAGCTGATTACCGACCAATCAATGTTGCAGATCAAAAAATAAAGAAAAAAGAAAAAAGACTCACAATTGAGTTAGAAAAAACGATGGATATTGCCGCAACACTTGGCAAACAAAAACGAGACAACCAATTACTTATCGGCTTTGCTTTGGAAACCAACAACGAAATAGAAAATGCAAAAGGCAAATTAATGCGGAAAAACCTCGACTTTATTGTTTTAAACTCGTTAAAAGACCAGGGCGCTGGTTTTGCTGTTGATACTAACAAAATTACTATTCTTAGGAAGGACAATAAGATCAAGGAATTTGAGTTAAAATCTAAGACAAAAGTTGCTATTGATATTGTGAATGAGATTGTCTTAATGATCGAATAAAAGTACTACTCTTAGGCGATGTTAACTTTTACAAAGTAATGTCAACTCTACAATAACAAAATTATTAAAATGAAAAAATTTCTCCTTTTACCTTTTATCATTTTTTTGAGTCAATTTGTAAATGCTCAAGAATTACTTTTTGATGTAAAAGTAAATACCCCTAAAATACAAAATGTAGATCCTAAAGTTTTCAAAGATATGGAAACTAATATCCAAGAATTTTTGAATAATCGTAAATGGACAGAAGATGTTTACGAACAAGAGGAAAGAATCAAATGTCAAATACAATTGACCATTACTGAAGAAGTTTCTCAAACTTCCTTCAGAGCAGATCTAGCTATTCAATCAACCCGCCCTATTTATGGAAGTAGCGAAGAAACTCCACTTTTAAATCATGTTGATAAAGATATAGTTTTTAATTATGAACCTTTCCAGCCAATTATATTTAGCAAAAATTTATTCCAAGATAACTTAAGTGCATTACTAGGGTACTATGTCAATTTAATTTTGGGAATGGATTATGATTCATTTTCACCGCTTGGTGGTGATCCATATTTTAGAACTGCACAAGAGATCATTCAAAGTGTCCCTCAAAATGCAGCATCTGCTTTCCCAGGTTGGAGACAAATCGATGGGAACAGAAATAGATACTGGATTATTGAAAACCTGACAAGTCCTAGAATTAGAGACTACCGAATGTCAATGTATAAATATCACAGAGAAGGTCTAGATAATATGCACTTAGATTCCAACACTGCAAGAGCTAAGATAATGGAAGCTATAACCACTATGAAAGATGTTAATCGAAACTATCCATCTTCCATGATCATGCAAATGTTTGCCAATAGTAAAAGAGATGAACTAATTGAGATTTTCAAAAAAGGAACTAAACCAGAAAAAGATAACTTCCACAAAATAATGGTTCGAATAGATGCTTCCAATGCTAATGAATATAGACGAATCGGAAAATAACTTTTCTTTAATGGTGAATGATTAACTTTAATCAGTTAATCATTCACCTTTACCTTTCTTCTCAATGCTTCGCAAACTACTTCGCTACCTTCAACCATACCGCCGCAATGTCATCCTCAATATTATTTGTAACGTCTTCATGGCTTTATTTACTATCGTAAGTATTCCAGCAATCATTCCTTTTTTACAAATACTTTTTGATATTGAAGCACCTGTTATACAAAAGCCAGATTTATATTGGAGCGCTGTAAGTATTATTGAATATTCTAAATATTGGTTCAGTAATTTAATGCATACAGAAAGCAAAGAAATAGCACTAGCCTACATTTGCATTTTTATCGTTCTACTTTTTTTATTGAAAAATGTTTTTCGATATCTTTCATTATTTTTTATGGCTCCTGTCCGAAATGGAATTGTGCGGGATGTTCGCCAGCAACTATTTAATAAAATGATGGCCTTGCCTCTCTCCTATTTTTCAGAAGAAAAAAAAGGAGACTTGATGTCTAGAATTACGACTGATGTGATGGAAATCGAATGGAGTATTTTAAATGTTTTAGAAGCTTTTTTTCGAGAACCTTTGATCATGTTTGGATGCTTAGGATTAATGATTTACTTGAGTCCTGCATTGACTATGTTCGTTTTTGTTCTCATTATCTTTACTGCTATCATTATCGGAGGAATTGGAAAAACTCTAAAAAAGAAATCTTCTACCGTTCAAGAAAAATTGGGTAGCTTAGTTTCAATTGTGGAAGAAGGGCTTTCAGGATTACGTATTATTAAAGGATTTAATGCCGAAAAATATCAAGAAGAGAAGTTTCAAAAGGAAAATAATGATTACAAAAGAACTTTAACCCATCTACTTTGGAGAAGAGATTTGTCATCACCATTAACTGAGTTTTTAGGAATTGCAGTTGTCTCTATTTTATTATGGTACGGATCAAGACAAGTATTTAGTGGAGAATTAGGAGCAGAAAGTTTCTTCGCCTTTTTAATGGCATTTTACTACGTTATCGATCCTGCCAAATCCTTCTCAAAAGCATACTATAATTTCCAAAAAGGAGCTGCCGCAGTTGATCGAGTTGATCATATTTTAAATGCAGAAGAGACAATCAAAGAGAAAAAAAATGCCTTATCAATTAAGAAATTCAATCACTCTATTGAGTATCGAGATGTAAATTTCTTTTATCGGAAAGATGAAAAAAAGATATTAAATAATATTAATTTAATAATCCCTAAAGGAAAAATTATTGCGCTAGTTGGAGCTTCAGGTGCAGGGAAAAGTACTTTAGCTGATTTGCTTCCAAGATTTTACGACGTTAGTTCAGGGGAAGTTATTATTGATGGGAGAAATATAAAAGAATTAAAAATAAAAGATCTTAGACATCTTATGGGAATTGTATCTCAAGAAGCTATTCTATTCAATGATACGATATACAACAATATAGTTTTTGGATTAAAAAACATCTCCAAAGAACAAGTTATCGAAGCTACAAAAATTGCTAATGCTCACGATTTTATTTTAAATACTGAAAATGGATATGAAACAAATATTGGTGACCGAGGCAATAAACTAAGCGGTGGTCAACGCCAAAGAATCACCATTGCAAGAGCAGTTTTGAAGAATCCTCCTATTCTCATTTTAGATGAAGCCACTTCTGCTCTTGACTCTGAATCCGAAAAACTAGTACAACAATCTTTAACACAATTAATGAAAAATCGAACTTCGATTGTCATTGCTCACAGGCTTTCAACTATCCAACATGCCGACGAAATCATCGTAATGCAAGATGGAACCATTATTGAAAGAGGTCGCCATGAGATTCTTTTAGGGCAAAAAGGTGCTTATCAAAAACTAGTCGAATTACAAACATTTTAATGTAATCCTCACTTCATCACAAACTAACAAATTGATAATTTATTTAATATTTTGTATTAAATAGTCACATCTCCCTTTTTTATCCCATCTATCCTTTAAAGTTGGTATATGCTTTGCTTTGTATTAAAGCAAAACCAAGTATAATAACATCTTTTATTTATGAAAACCATCTACCTTCGAAAAAAGGCTATTAAAAAGCACTTGCTTTTAGTAGCAATGATTTGTTTTTTAAGTCTTGCAGAAAGTACTTCGACGCTTGTGTATGGTTATGATAACATTGGTGATCCTGTTTCTTCAATTATAGGTATTTCCAATCATCAAAAAAAACAATACAAAAAAGATGCTACTAGATTAGCCTTACGCCAATTGGTCGATGGGACTAATTTCGAAATGTTGGATGCCAAAGTTCCAAAAAATATAGTTGAGTCTATTTATTCAAGTCTGATCGCTATTCATATTAGTGAACTACCTGAAGCAAAGGTGGTAACCTCAAAACATAAATTACACACTTTCCCCACTCCTACAGTAGATAGGTTAGTTGTAATCTATAAAAAAAATGCGAAATGGGCTACACCACTTAGATTAGGAGATGATATAACAGATAATGATAAGATCAACGAATTAAGTAAAAAATTTAAATTGAAAATAGACCGCCACGTGGAATGGGATGAAGATCATTTTTCATTCAACATGCGTGCAGAAGAATCATTGAATATTGCTCCTTTAGCGAAAGATCTATCAACTGTTGAAAGTGTAACACTTGTTGATTTGATGGAACCAAATGGTGACGGAAATGATATTGAAATAAAAAAATTAGCTAGCGGTTGGGAAATTAATTATATCATTAAATTTGATAGATGTATCTCAGGTTGTAAAAAAAGGCACACCTGGAGTTTTGAGGTAATTAATGAAAAGGTAAGTTTCAAAGGAGAAAGTGGCGACGAATTACCAAAATGGATGAGGTGATTTTATAGGCATTTACTAATATGATTTTTAAAAGAAAAAATCTTTAAGGCCTGTAACCTATGTTTTGAAAATGCGTTTTAAAAATACATCTTCCTAATTAACTTTAGGATGAGTGTTTGTTCATAGTTTTTGTTTTTTGTTTTATCCCCTCGAAATATCGAGGGGATTTTTTTATTTAAAAAACTAACTTGAACATAGTGCTTTTGGCACTCAATTTGCAACTACCATAATAGAATTAGCAATCAACATTTACTTCCTTAAAGATTTAAAAACCAATATTTCACCCTCTAATATTTTGGCTATTTTCTTAAAAGTAAACTATAAATAACAATGCTTTTACAAAAATACTAAAATGAATTATTCCCCCTTTTAAATTGATAATGATTATTTTTCAAGAATATAAATATCGTTGAAAAATAATAAATTGGAAAATATTCCAACCTCAATCTTAATTGATTTATACAAAGATTGGACAGGATCAAATGTTGCCAATTATTAATTTTACTACTATATGCTATTTCCTCTTCGATCTCAAAAAAGAAAATAATTTCCTTCGGGAATTTTAAAGATAAGTGTTTGTTCATAGTGTTTGTTTTTTGTTTTGTCCCTGTCAATGCTAATTGACAGGGTCTTTTTTTTCTAATAATTTAACCTTTAATTATCCCTTCTTACAAAGTGAAAAGGTCAAAAAACTGCATCGCAATTTTTCAACCTTTCGAAATTTTCCAAAAAAAATAAAAGTTTTTTTATCTAGTAGCGGTCACGTCACCTTTGTAGACTTCGATACGACCGTCAAGAAATTCAATTTCTGCAAAATAAATAAATACATTTCCTGTATTCTTTTTGTTGTTAATTTCTCCATCCCAACCTAGTGCCTCATCATTTGCTTGAAAATTAGCATTAGAGAAAACTACTGCTCCCCAACGATCAAATATCTGAAGTCTCTTAATTTTCACAACGTCATTTCCACAATAAATAGTGAAGGTATCATTGTTACCATCACTATTTGGAGAAAATGCATTTGGAACAAAAACATCTCTTGGCTTTTCTACCTGAATTGTCACTTGTGCCTCCACAGAACATCCCTCAGTAGTTGTAACCGTCAAAAAATATGTAGTAGTTTGTGTTGGCAAAATGATTGGCTCCATACAATCTAAGCATGAAAGAGATTCATCATACCCCCAAGAAAATGTAGCGTTGGTGCTATTCGTCATTACTTGAAATCTATATTCATCTCCCAATTGAACAGCTATTGGTTCTAATATTTCAACAAGAATTGGAGACTCAGTTTCGATGTAAACTTCCTCAGAAGTTGAACATCCATATTCATCCGTTACCTCAACATAATATAAGCCTTCGGAAAGGTTTTTTACTTCTTCAGAACTTGCAATAGTTTCATTATCTGCGTTCTTCCAAATATAAAAATATAATAGACTTGGGTCGTGCATGGTAACTTTTGCAGATCCCCCTATATCCGTACAGTTGATATTAGATGATTCTAATATCTCAATCTGTGGAGCCTCAATGTGTGGAATATTGATTTCGAGTGCAGCTGAGCAACCATACACATCTGATACGATAACAGAATAGTTACCAGCGGAAAGATTATTAAGTGTGTTCGTGTTTGTAATGTTATTGTCCCAATTAAAAGTGTAAGGACCAAATCCTCCTATCGCTTGAATTTCGATCAAACCATTAGAGTTTTCGCAACTCTCTGGTTGAATTTCGATCAATTCAAGCAGTAAACCACCAATAGTAATTTCAATTTCATTAGAAGTAGCCGTAAGTGATCCTAGACAAAAGTTAGTCGCTATTACAGTGCAACTAATTGTTTTTCCAGTTGTAAAAATAGTGTTGAAAGTGTTTGTATTATTTCCTGTTATTGTCCCATTTACCAACCATTGATATTGCGGGTTGGAGCCTAAATTTTCGCCCATAGCAATAAAATTTACTGAGCTACCTGAGCAAATTGAAGTGGCATCAGAAGTAATTGTTATAATTGGACTTTCTGGAGTAGTAACTTCCATCTGAACTGGTGTACTAATAATTAAGTTTGAAGTTACGCACGTTTCAGAGGTCATAGCCTGGCACGTGACTGTTTGTCCATCAATTAAGTTGTTTGTTGTAAAGAGCGTATTTAATAGACCTGTCGATACTCCATCGATGAACCATTCGTATTGAGCGGAAGCACCGAGATTATTTCCAATTGCTGTGAAAGTAACTGTTTCACCCAAACAGATATTAGTTTGATCTGCTTGAACATTTAATTGTGGTGTAAGTGGCAAGGTTACATCAATTGAAATTGAATTAGATATGGCAAGTGAGGTACTCGCACAAATATCGCTACTTGTAACTAGGCATGTTACTGTTTGTGAATTAGTAAGATCTGAAGTAATAAAAGTTGGATTATTTGTACCTACATTTAATCCATCGATCATCCATTGATAAGTGGGACTAACTCCTACTTGATTTGTATTTGTTGTAAATGTTATGATTTCCCCAGCACATATATAAGTAAAGTCAGAAAAAATAGAGACTGTAGGCATAGTTGAACCATTAACAGTAAAAGTAAGTGAGTTTGATATAACTTGATCGTCATTATTACAAAAATCAGCGTAGCTCAAATGACAATTTAATATATCTCCATCATTCAAAGTATTGATGGAAAAAATGGTGTCAGTAGCACCAGGAATGTTCTGATTATTTAATGCCCATTGGTAAGAGACATTTGTTAATCCTTGAATATCGGTAACCAAGACTTTGGCAGTGATAGATTCAGTAGAGCAAATAGTTGTATTTGCAGTAGAAATAGTAAGTGCAGGTGAACTTGTTAAAGGGTTGATAATAATTACCTCCAATGGTGGAGTTGAAACCATTTGTGATGAACAGTTTTCAGAGAAAGTAACTTCACAATTTACCCAATCTCCACTATTAAAAATAGCAGTAAAGTTTGTATCAGTAGCATTAGGAATAGGGTTCCCATTGACTACCCATTGGTAATGAACAGAAGAAGTTGTTGCGCCAATGTTAGCTGTAAAGGTGATTAGATCATTTTCACATGGTTCGTCATTTGATATGCTGACAATAATAGATGGGATGATTGGCGAACCAGAAGTTGTAAGGAAATTCATGATATTATGAATCAACTCAGGCGAGTAATCGAGTCGAATCCAATCTTGATCAGAAGTAGTGACCAACTTTCCATGCGATGTATTAGGTGAGCAAAAAGTAAAACCATAGTGGTTACCGCCTTTTTCTAGAAAAGGAATAATATTATCTCCACCTTCTCCATAGGAACCGTACCAAAAATGATCAATCGAAGTCACAGGCGAAGCTCCCACTGCTAATTCTCCAAAGATATTCATTGGATTTAAATTTCCACTTAATTCTCCAACCCAACTAAATGTCCCTCCTAATTGACTAACTACATATTCGAATGCTTCGCTACCAGGTTGTGTAGTTTGGTACTCTGCTTGAATATAAGCGTTACCACCTTGAGCCACAAATTGGTGAAGTACTTCTTGGCGAGCTCCTGTCAATTGAATTAAACCGTTAGATAGAATTAAAACATCAAAACCAGATAAATTATTTACATCGTCCAAAGATGTCTGAGAAAGGATAGTAGCCGAGTGACCAGAAGCGATGGCAGTATTTTGCCATTTTAAATCCATTTGTTGAAATGGGTGATGGGAAGTACTTTCAATAATAGCAATGTTTGCAGAGAATGCAAAATGGGATAGGAATATAAATACGAAAGTAAGGTTAGCTACTGGGTTTGTAGAAATATTCATGGACATTGGGACTTTTATCTGGGGAAGATTTTTGGAAAAAGTTGTACTTAAACTAGCGGGAGAAAAATAAGGAATTAATAAAAAATGAAGGTTAAAAAAAATTAGTTTGGTGTTAAAAAATTGTAAGATCGATTCGTTGACTCAAATATAGGGGAAGAAGTAGATGGAAGTCAAGCAATTCAGTTGAAATGCAATGCGGTGAAAAGAAGTTTTGTAACTTATCAATTAAACATATTATAAGAATACCAATATTTGATATTCTAACACTTACTGGGCCTAAAAAGCCAATAAAGTTATGTATTAATGAAAATATTTCTCACCACTATATTTTTTTGTGACAAAAAATAATTGCGTTTCTATACTATTTAAGTACATTTTTTTTTGAAAAAAAACTAGAACTTCATTTTATATGCAAAAAAAAATTAATACGCTCTTTAAAACAAAAAATGTGACATCATTGTTTTCCACTGAAATAAAATACTTTAACATTAAAAATAGAGATCACTAGTTTTTATTCAAAAAATCAAAACCCAATAAAAGTATAATTGTTACCTTGGTGTGGTAACGCATTAAATTCTAATCACCCAATTTATAATAAAGCATATAATATGGCTAAAAAAAAGTTAGCAAACCTTCGTGAAGATTACTCCAAAAAAGAATTGGATATTTCTGATGTTTTAGATAATCCACTTAAGCAATTCGAAACTTGGATCAAGGAAGCGCTCCAAAGTAAAGTACCTGAACCAAATGCAATGACCCTTTCAACAGTCAGTCCTGATGGTATTCCCTCAGCTCGAATCGTTTTGTTAAAAAAATTGAGCGAAAAAGGTTTTACTTTTTTCACCAACTATAACAGCCAGAAAGGTAAAGAAATGGCAAAAAACAAAAACGTCTCTTTGACTTTTGTTTGGTTAGAATTAGAAAGACAAGTACGGATTGAAGGTGTAGTCAAAAAAGTCAGTAAAAAAGCTTCTAAAAAATATTTCCAAAGCCGCCCTAAGAAAAGTCAAATGGGAGCTTGGGTTTCTTCACAAAGTAAAGTGATCAAAAACCGAGAAGTTCTTGAAAAAAGTATGAAAGATTTAGAAGAAAGATTTAAAGATGAAGAGGTCCTCCCTTGCCCTCCTAATTGGGGAGGTTATTTGGTACAGCCTGTTTTAATTGAATTTTGGCAAGGACGAAGAAGTCGATTGCATGATCGGATTAGATATAAGCTAACAAAGAAAGGGAAATGGAAAAAAGAAAGATTAGCTCCTTAATTTAGTTATTTCCTCTTCAACAACTAGCTGATAGATCACTCATTAATAAAAATTGACCCCTCAGATTATTGCCAATATTAAAAATAAAAAAAGTCCAAGAGAAATTAATACTCTTGGACTTTCTTATTGTATGGTGAACAATTTATGACAACTATAATTGATTGACTAGCAATATTTATCGAAAGCCATTTTCAAATTAGCAGCAATCATTTCAGCAGGCCGTCCTTCGATATGATGACGCTCTAGCATATGAACTACTTTTCCATCTTGAAATAATGCAATTGCAGGAGAAGAAGGAGGATATGGTAATAAATATTCTCTTATTTTCTCCGTTGCCTCCCTATCTACTCCAGCAAAAACTGTAGCTGATTGAGTAGGTTTCTTGTCACTTTCCATAGCTAACTTCGCACCTGGGCGAGCCATAGCTGCAGCACATCCGCACACTGAATTGACTACGACTAATGCGGTACCTTCCATATTTTTCATAAATTCATCAACAGCTTCAACCGTCTGTAAACCTTGAAAACCGTGGTCAGTCAAATCTTTGTGCATTGGAGCTACTAAATCTGGTGGATACATATTATTCTATTTTATTGGTTAAAATTTTTTACTAAGATAATTCGTCCTTGATATTATTTTTTCGATTTGTAAATTGATAAACAAAAATAGTGCTTTTTTACGATTTATTGTGATAATCTAATTATGAAAATCGTTCAAGTAATTTCCAAAACAATTTCAAACTCCTTTTGGTTGTAAAAATAGTATTCTTTTAATCTTCACGCATCCTTTTTTCAAATTCCAATGTAAATAAATAAGGTGTTTGAAAATCAGTGAATATTTTGAGTCAAATATCTAATTAGATTTTTACTTTTACATTTCTTTTACTATTTGTTAAAAAATAAGATAACCCTATGAAAAAAGTCAATCTTCTTTCTACATTAATTTTAAGCAGTTTATTTTTAATTCAGATGAGCCAATCATCTTGTACTAATGATAAAGTTCAAGATCCAATCATATCTGATCCATTCTGTGATACACTTCAAGTTACTTATGATCTTCAAATCAAACCAATTATAGATGCATCGTGTGCATTTACAGGTTGCCATGTTCAAGGGTTTGCTTGGGGAAACTATACATCATTTGATGGACTAGTTCCTTATTTAAATGATTCAAAATTTAAAAAAGAGGTGATCAATAAAATGGAAATGCCGCCTCAAGGATTTTCACTTTCGGTAACTGAGTTCGAATTAGTTGAATGTTGGGTTACTAAAAATTACCCTGAAAATTAGTTTAATAAAATAAATGCGACATGGCAGCGTCTTACGTTAAACGTCCAACCTCTTTATAAAACTTCTACAATTACCAAAATAATATTCCATCAATGAAAAATCAATTACAGGTTATTTTATGCGTATTTCTTATTTCCTCTTTTTTCCAGATAAATGCACAAGATCTTGTTTTTCAAACTTTTAAAGATACTCGAATCATCAACTCTCACTCAGTAGAAACAGTACCTAACCGAAAATTAGATTTTCGCATCGGTCATCGTTTTGGAAACCTTAAAGGAGGATGGCAAACCTTGTATGGTTTGGAAAGTGCGGCTGATGTATTATTTGGATTTGAATATGGCGTTTCTAACGAGCTGACTGTCGGAGTAAGCCGAACTAAAGGAGCAGGTGAATTAAGCGCTTTAGTTAGCCCTTCTATCAAATATAGAATCCTCCATCAAAAAACGGACAATTCAATGCCTTTATCTTTGACTTTGATGGGAGTTTCGACCATCTCTACCATGACAAGTGCAGAGGGAGATGTGTTAACCAATTTTGACAAATTTGCTCATAGAGTTTCATATACGGCTCAAGTTTTGATTGCTCGAAAATTTTCTCAACGGTTCACTTTGCAAGTGATGCCAGGCTACACCCATCGGAACAAAGTAGATTTTGATGATGAGAATGGAATTTTTTCAGTAGGTGCTGCAACTCGAATTCAAATCAATAAAATTTTTGGAATTATTGCGGATGCTACCTTCTTATTAACAGATCGACCGGAAGGATTTTATGCTCCTATGGGTATTGGTCTAGAGATTGATACGGGTGGTCATGTTTTCCAAGTTAACTTCACTAATGCAACGGGGATTATTGAAAATGATTATATCCCTTACACGACAAGCAATTGGGGTAATAATGAATTTCGATTAGGGTTTACAATTTCTAGAATTTTTAATCTCTAGTCTCTAACTTTCATTCGAAATTTTATGAAAAAATGAAAAGAATATTTTATGAAAAAATTATTTTTAATATCCACTTTGATTGTAGCTACTACTATCTTAACTAGTTTTTTACCGTCAGAAAAATCACTCAATGAAATAAAAAAAGAAGATCCAGTATCTGATATTCTAAAAAAATTAGGCGATGCTCCAATACTGCATCAAGCCAAGATGTTCAAAGGAGCCTCTGCTGAGATTGGTAAAGACTTAGCTCTTTATGGGATTGCAAAAAAACCAAAGGGAGGCAGTACTAAAAAACAAAGCAAGCATTTCGTTTGTACTTCTTGTCATAATACGGTAAAAGAAGATCCAGACCTTCGGGTTTCTGATCCTCAAGCAAGATTGAATTATGCTAAAGAAAAAGGGATTCCATTTTTGCAGGGAACTTCACTTTATGGAATTGTTAATCGGACCTCATTCTATAATGGTGATTATGATAAAAAATATGGTAAACTAGTCGAACCTGCTAGGAATAATATTCGAGAAGCTATTCAACTTTGTGCGGTCGAATGTGCACAAGGTCGGAAACTAAAAAACTGGGAAGTAGAATCTGTTCTAGCCTGGCTATGGACAATGGAATTGAAAATGGAAGATCTCAATTTATCGGAAGCTGATTATAAAACAGTTAATGCTGCTCTTAACAAAAATGGGGATAAAAAGGCTGCCATCAAACTCATAAAATCATATTACCTGCAAGGTTCTCCAGCTACATTTATTACTCCACCAGATGATCGAAAAGCTGGGTACAATTTAAAAGGTAACCCTGCAAATGGAAAATTGATCTATGAATTAAGTTGTCAACATTGTCACAAAGATAAACGGTACTCCTATTTCGACCTAGATGATGAGAAGTTAACTTTTCAACATTTGAATAAGCATATTTCAAAGTATACCCGCTATTCAATTTATCAAGTTGCTCGATACGGGACTCCTCCAATGAATGGTAAGAAAGCATACATGCCACAGTATACTCAAGAAAAAATGAGTGATCAAATGATGGAAGATTTAAGAAGTTATATTGAACAACGAGCAAAATGATTCAACAAAAAGTAAAAAGAAAACCCCTAGGAGATAGAATCTTCTAGGGGTTTTCTTTGATTGAAAGAATACTATTTGATACTATTTTTTAAAAGCCTTTGTGACAATATCAGCTTGTTGTTTCTCGTGAACCTTCTTGAACCCTGTTGCTGGAGAAGCTGTTGCTCTTCTTGAAATATTATCCAACTCAATATTTTTATACTTAGCTAAAAATTTAGTTTGAATATATCGCCATGCTCCCATATTTTCAGATTCCTCCTGTACCCATTTAAATTCAGCATTTTTATATTGTTTAATAATCTTAGCCAATTGATCCGTTGGTAATGGATATAATTGTTCCAATCTAACAATGGCAACATCCTCTCGTTTGTCTGCCATTTTTTTCTCCATCAAATCGTAATAGATTTTTCCGGTACATATTAAAACACGTTTTACTTTTTTAGCATTTTTAGTATTAACCTCTGGATCATTAATGACTTCTTGAAAACCATTTCCAGTTTCAAATTCTGATAAATCAGAAACTGCTGCTGGATGACGCAATAAAGATTTTGGCGACATGATAATTAATGGCTTTCGGAATGGTCGAGCCAATTGTCTACGCATTGCATGGAAAATATTCGCTGGTGTGGAGATATTTGCAACAGTAATATTTGCTTCAGCACACATTTGTAAAAAACGTTCTAATCTTGCACTAGAGTGCTCTGGACCTTGACCTTCGTAACCGTGAGGTAATAGCATAACCAAACCACTCATTCGTTGCCATTTACTTTCTGCTGCCGAGATATATTGATCGACAATTGTTTGGGCGCCATTATAAAAGTCTCCGAACTGTGCCTCCCAAATTACTAAATCATCTGGTGTGGCTAATGAATATCCATATTCAAAGCCAAGTACTCCAAACTCAGAAAGGAAAGAATTATAAATTCTAAATTTCCCTTGCTTTTTTGCCATTCCATCCAATCGGTTATACTCCTTAAAAACTTTGGTATCATTAAAAATGGCATGTCGATGAGAGAATGTCCCCCGCTTCACATCTTGTCCACTCATTCTTACATTTCTATTTTCTAATAAAATAGATCCGTAAGCCATCAATTCAGCCATTGCCCAATCCAATTTATTTGCATCGAGTAATTTCTGTTTCCCTTTTATCAATCGATTAATTTTTGACAATTGATTGAAATCTTCAGGAATAGTCATCAAGTGTTTGATGATTTTATTCACTTTATTTTTCGCAATCCCAGTTGCTGGTGATTTTTGAAAATCCTTCAACTTGGTTGTCCTTGTTAATTTTTTCCAAGCCAACTCAGGTTGTTGATAATCATAAGGCAATGATTTTTGCTTTACACTATCTAGCCGTTTCTGGAGGTCTGCCCAAAAACTTTTTTCCATTTTTTCAGCTATCGCTTTTTCAATATCGCCTCTATCTGCTAAAATTTGAGAGTAAATACCCCTAGGATCTTTGTGGTTTTTGATGAAATTGATATACATCTCAGGCTGGGTAAACTGTGGATCATCACCTTCATTATGCCCGTGCTTACGATAACAAACCATATCAATAAAAACATCATTATTAAATTTCTGGCGATATTCAGTGGCTAATTCTGCTGCAAAAATTACTGCCTCAGGGTCATCTCCATTTACATGAAAAACAGGAGCCTGAACCAAACTTGCCACACCAGTACTGTAGGTAGAAGATCGAGCATCATCAAAATCAGTTGTAAACCCAATTTGATTATTAATTACAAAATGAATTGTTCCCCCAGTATAATAACCATCCAATTGGCTCATTTGAACCGTTTCATAAACGATTCCTTGACCTGCAATAGCAGCATCACCATGAATCAAAATCGGAAGAATTTTATCGTAATTACTTTTATATAAAATATCTGCTTTGGCCCTTGCAAATCCTTCAACCACAGTATTAACTGATTCCAGGTGTGATGGATTTGGAGCTAATTTCAAATGCACTTTCCTTCCTGATGGAGTTTTAACTTGAGAAGAATAGCCTAAATGATATTTTACATCTCCATCCCCAAAACTTAAATCAGGAACTGCTGTCCCCTCGAATTCATTAAAAATATGTTCGTAGGTTTTTCCCATAATATTTGCCAAAACATTCAATCGCCCACGATGAGCCATTCCGATCACTACTTCTTCAACATTATGAATAGGATTCTCTTTTGTTCCTTTACCAAATTGACCCTCAGCATTTGCAGCTGCATTAATAATTGCATCTAATGCCGCTATAGTCGATTCACCACCTTCTAACGAAAACCTTTTTTGACCTACATATTTAGTGTGTAGAAACTTTTCAAACCCAACCGCATCGCTCAATTTTTGAAGAATCCGTTTCTTTTTATCAACACTTAACCCAAAATTACTTGTTTCTCGATTTTCAATTTTATCACGCAACCACATTCTTTTCTCTCGATTCTCAATATAGGTGTATTCATAGCCAATATTACCACAATAAATTTCTTTTAATTTATCAATGATTTGTTGCAAAGTTGCATTTCTAAGTCCTATCTCCTCCCCCGCAACAAACGTTTTATTCAAATCACTTTCAGCTAGGTTATAATCAGCCAAATCTAAATTGGGGCTTCGATCTTTACGAGTTCGAATAGGATTAGTAGTAGACTTTAGATGACCTCGACTTCGAAAACCATGAATAATGGATTGTACTCCAAATTCTTTTTCGTTGATTGATGCAGAGCCACCAGTTGCTGTGGAACCATTGCTATTACCATTTGATTTTGCAGCAAACTCAAAACCTTCAAAGAAAGATCTCCAACCATCTTCGATAGATGAAGGGTCTTCTTGAAATTTTTTGTACATCGATTCAATAAAATTCGGATGTGCGTTAAACACGTAGGAATAATCGTTCATTTTAAATATGGTATTTTTCTATTTATTTACGGTAGGATCGTAAATGTGTTTTGATTTTTATAAATGATCTTATTGTGATCCTAAAAAATTTCAGCAAATATCGTTCAAAATATTTAAATAAGTACTGATTTTGGCGTCGTTTTAAAGCTTTTTTATAGAGATTTAATAATAAAAAAACTAAAAATAAAATGTGGATAAAAGTTTCCTTTTATGAATAAAAGCTATAAATTTGCACTCCATTTGAGAAAATGGGATAATAAGATCTTAATTTTTTAGAAAATATATACATAATGGCACATCACAAGTCAGCAAAGAAAAGAATTCGTCAAGACGCTAAAAAGCGTATTCAGAATCGTTACTACAAAAAATCAGCTAGAACGAATATTAAGAATTTAAGAGAAATGGAAGATAAAGTTGAGGCAGAAAAATTATTGCCTAAAGTTATCAGTATGATTGATAGATTAGCTAAGAAAAATACTTGGCACAAAAATAAAGCCTCTAACCTTAAAGGTAAATTAACAAAATTTGTTAATGGCTTATAGTCTTTGCCTTTAGGCAAATCTTTTTTGTAAAAAAAAGTGTATTCCTCCTAGAGGGATACACTTTTTTTATGGAAACGTGTGATGACTTCTTCAATTCTCTTCAGATATATCTCCAACCGAATTCGTGATCTAACCTAATTCAAAATATTTAATTGTTAAATGAATTTTCCTTGTCCAATAATTCTAATTTAGGTTTTCTTACCTTTGCTTTTTTTTGAAAAAACAATAAATGAGCCAACACAATTTAACCGATACTATTGTAGCATTAGCCACTCCCGCAGGCGTTGGTGCCATTGGCGTTATTCGTCTCTCAGGTACAGAAGCGATTGAAATTGTCGATAAAGTTTTTCACGGAAAAACATTAGCTGATCAAGCTACCCATACCATTCATTTGGGAACCATCAGAGAAGAAGGTCACATTGTTGATGAAGTGCTAGTTTCTATTTTTAAAACACCAAAATCCTATACAAAGGAAAATGTTGCTGAAATTAGTTGCCATGGTTCTAATTATATTATCCAAAAATTAATTCAAGTTTTTATAAAAAATGGGGCTAGGATGGCAAATCCTGGTGAGTTCACCTTACGTGCTTTTTTAAATGGACAAATGGATTTATCTCAAGCGGAAGCGGTAGCAGATTTGATTGCATCAAGTTCAGAAAGTTCTCATGCCATTGCGATGCAACAAATGCGAGGTGGTTTTTCAGAGGAGATAAAAAAACTACGACAAGAACTTTTGAACTTTGCGAGTTTGATCGAATTAGAGTTAGATTTTTCGGAAGAAGATGTGGAGTTTGCAAATCGAGATGAATTGAAAATTTTAGTCAAAAAAATACAAAGGTTAATTCATGCTTTGATCGAATCCTTCCGTTTAGGAAATGTGATTAAAAATGGAATCAACACTGTAATCGCAGGTCGCCCAAATGCCGGAAAATCAACTTTACTTAATGCTTTGTTAAATGAGGAAAGAGCCATCGTTTCTGAAATTGCAGGAACGACCAGAGATACTATCGAAGAAATTTTAAATATAAAAGGAGTAGAATTTCGCCTGATCGACACCGCAGGAATTCGGGAAGCACAAGATACTATCGAAGCAGTCGGCGTGGAAAAAACTTTTGAAAAAATTGACCAATCTGCTTTGTTGATTTATGTTTTTGATGTAATCAAAACACAACCAGAAGAAGTAAAAGCTGACTTGGAAAAATTAGTTAAAAATAATATTCACTTCCTCGCCATTGCCAATAAAATGGATTTGAATCCTTACACGAAAGCAGCACACTATACCAATGAGATTTTGACAGAAGACCAATTTGTTCCAGTTTCTGCTATCGCTAAAATGAATATAGAACACCTGAAAGATAAAATTCATAATACAGTAATCACCAATCAGTTAAACCTAGAAAGTACTATTGTAACAAATGCTCGGCATTTTGATGCCTTGCAAAAAGCACATACAAGTTTGACAGATGTATTGCAAAGTATGGAGGATAAAATTACCTCTGATTTTGTGGCAATGGATATTCGACAAGCAATTTATCACCTAGGTTCTATTACTGGTGAAATATCAACTGATGATTTATTAGGAAATATTTTTGCTAATTTTTGTATTGGGAAGTAACTAGGAAAAAGAGAGAAAATAAAGGAAAATTAAAAGCCTTGCAGATCTAACATTTGCAAGGCTTTTTCTATTTATACATTAGCACAAAGTGGGACAGATAATAATATTTTTGCACCCCCACATCTACCAAATTTAATTGTAAATGGTAATGGTACTGATGTAAGCGACCCTAAAAAATTACAGGGTAAAGCTAAACGTAAATTTATATCTCAATCCTTATGTAGATACCTTGTTGATGCTGCAAAAGAAAGTGGAAACTATGAACAAGCCAAACAATATTGGAACGCTTGGCATTGTCAAAATAACCTTATCCAAGCCAATGGAAGAACCTATGGAAACTATTGTAAAAATAGATTTTGTTTAGTGTGTCTAGCCAATAGAAAGGCTACTATGATACATAAATATCATCCTACTCTTAGTCAATGGGAAGACTCTTATTTTGTAACATTAACCATTAAAGCAGTACCTGCTTATAAACTAAACAAATGGATTAAGGAAGGAATGATTAGAGGCTTTAAAATGATTCTGAATAGATGTAAAAAAAGACACCAACGAGGAAAAGGAATTAAAATAATGGGAGTAAAATCTTTGGAGTGTAATTATAATCCTATCAAAAAAACATACAATCCACATTATCACATTATTGTTCCTAACAAAGCTATTGCAGAACTATTGAAAAAAGAATGGCAAATACAATGGACTAAAAAACACACTTACAAAGGAGCGCAATACATCAGACCCATTACAGATATGGAAAGGGACTTAAAAGAAACTATCAAATATGGTAGTAAGATTTTTACAGAACCTGACATGATAAAAAAAGGCAAAAATAAAATTTCACCTAAAATATATGCAGCCGCTTTGCATAATATTTTTGTAGCGATGAAAGGACATAGGATATTTGATAAATTCGGATTTGAATTAGACAAAACAGAAACAGCACCAAAAGCAAAACAACAAATTTTAGTTGATTATGAAGAATTTTGTTATGATTCTATGGCAAAGGATTGGTTGAATTATGATACTGGTGAATTATTAACAAAGTTTATTCCTAATGGAAGATTAGAATATTTATTAAGAAATCGAATTGATAAAGAAATGCAATAAAATAATCAGTTGATACTACTTAGGAATCGAAATTTTATTCCTTCGTAATTAATAATTTATGTTGTTCATTTCCATAACTATAATTAATCGTTAACTCTGACTGCTCACAAATCCGCTTCACAATCGAAAGTCCCAATCCCAAACTTTCTTCAACTTCTGAATCTCTTTTAAACCTTTTGAAAAGTGATTGAATGGTTACCTTTGGAGGATTGCCTGCATTAGTAATGGAGAATGCTTTATTCGTAATTTCTATTTTGATAAAACCATCTGCGACGTTATGGCGAATAGCATTTTGAACCAAATTAGCAATTAAAATTTCTGCTAAAGTTTCACTCATTTCTACCTCAAACTTCTCTCCGTAATTTTTTTCTATTTGAATTTCTTGAATCGCAATTAAGTCTTTAAAGTTTTTTAAAACTTCTTCCATCACTTTTCTAAAATCAATTTTCTCCGTATCAGAAAATCGTTGATGTTCAATTTTTGACAATAAAATCAAAGCACTATTCAACTTGGATAAACGATTGGTGTTTTGCAAAACGATAGCCAAAGATTCGAAATCCTTTTCTCCAATTCGAGGAGATTGCAACAATATTTCTATGTGACCTTTGATAATGGCTAGAGGTGTTTGGAGCTCGTGAGAAGCGTTTTGGGTGAACTGTTTGCTAGCTTGATAGTTTCCTCTGATTCTATCAATTAACTCCACGAGATATTCATTTAACTCATTAAATATGGGAACGGGGGATTCTTCAAATTTAACTTTCCTAGGTTCGTCAACATCAAATTCTTCAAGGGTTTGAAAAATTTGATACAATTGATTTCGAATAATTCTGATTCGTTGAAAAGTGACAATCCTAAAACCTATGGCTATGATAACAGATGGAATAGCAGCACATAGTATAGCAGTTAAATACCAATTTGGAGGAAATGTATTTCCAATAAAAATAGCAGTTGCAACAAAAGCAACCAAAATAGGAATAAAATATAATGGTTTAATTCGTTTCAATTGGTTTGGAATTTATAGCCGATGCCATACACAGTTTTTAGAAAATCACCGCAGCCATTTTCTGCTAATTTTTTTCTCAAATTTTTGACATGTGCATAAATAAAATCAAATGAAACAGCATCGTCCATATAGTCGCCCCAAAGGTGCTCGGCAATGCTATCTTTTGTCACGACTCTATTTTTATTTCTTGCCAAATACAGTAGAATGTTGTATTCTTTTTTGGTCAATTTAAGTTCTGTTTCAGAAGCAGTAACCTTTCTTTCATCTAAGTTAATTATTAAATCTCCATAGATTAATTCTTGGCTAAACTGATTCGTTTTTCTTCTCAAGACTGCTTTGATGCGAGCATTAAGTTCCGAAAGATTAAAGGGTTTGGTCAAGTAATCATCGGCTCCGATTTCTAATCCCGAAATTCTATCATCCACAGTATCTCTTGCTGAAATAATTACTATGCCTGCTTCCGTATTATCTTCTCGAAGAATATTCACTAACTTCAATCCATCACCTCCAGGAAGATTCAAATCAATCACCGCACAATCATATTCGTAATTATTGATTTTTTTATATCCTTCATTAAAGGTATTGGCAGATTCACAAACATAGCCTTCCCGCTTCAAATACCGAAGCATTAAATCCAGCAAATCTTGTTCATCTTCTATGATAAGTAATTTCATTTCAATCGTAATTTGTTCCTGATGTTTCAAAGCTAAGTTAAACAATGAGAATAAAAAAATAGCTTCCAGAAATATAATCTCTGGAAGCTAATAAACTTTTTTATTTTACTTTGGGGAGATACCGAAGGAATGAAAAATGCTATCTCTTTATAGCAAACAAAAAAATTATTTTATTTTAGTAACCTAATCATCAGTTTCAGTAGATTCATCAACTATTGAATCTAAATCGATAGTTTCTATTTCATCAAAACCATCATCCTTATCCTCGTTATCGTCATCGTCATCGAAAAAATTATCTTTTTCTACGGTAGGTTTTATAGTTGGAACACCTCCAGTCCTTTTTATAACTTTTGAAAAAGAAGTAGATGCCTTAGTTCCAGTTAACTTTCTTCTTCCTATCGCTTCCTGTTTTAATTGTTCAAGAATAGTAGTTTTTGCTGCCAAAGATTTGGTAGTAGTTGGTACTGCCATCAATCGCCTTTTATCAATTAATTCTCCCGTTACTACACAAATTCCAAATCGTTTATTGCTAATTCTTATCAAGGCATTTTCCAGATCACGAACATGTTTACGTTGCCGCCCAATCATAACATTCAGCATGTCAAGGTCTTGCATATTGGAAGAATCATCCATCCAATCACCGTCGTTGCCACTTGATTCTGAAATATTTTCGACTCTATCAGTCATGGATTTAAGCTGCATTCTTGAGGCTTCTAATTTTTGCTCCACGAGTTTTTTAAACTCCAAAAGTTCTCCATCTGAGTAGCGATTAATAACACTTGAATTATTTTCCATTATAGTTTATTCGTTATTTTTAAAAAATAATTTTGATTTAAAAACAAGCTCAAGTACACCTCCAATTCTGAATTAATTTTGAAGAAAAGAATGAATGTTACTTTTTTTCAAAAAAAATGTCGGATGGAATTTAGCATCATCCGACATCGGTGGGTTTTTCAAAACTGAAGAGAACCGAGATAAAAGTATTACTCAAATACGATTCTATTTTTCAAATTCTTGATTTACAAAAGCAATATTAGAATCTAATTCTGAAGTAAATCTGAATTTATGGTTGCGTAAGAAATGAATGTATAATCGCCCTCCATCTTTTCCAAAATGGAATGTGAGGTCTTACTTTTTCTTCAGGAAGAATTTCCTCCTCTTCCAAATAGTTAGGGATGGAAAAAGGAGAATACTCATCTATTTCTTCAAAATCTTCGAGGTACTTATTTGTCTCAAACTTTTTTGTTACTGGCATAGATTAAGAATTTTAGGACAAAAAAAAATAACATTTTGCACTAAGTTTATTCCATTTAGAATATCATTGACTTACTTTCAATGCCTCATCTATAAATGGAGTATGGTCAAATTCTGTGATTTCAAAGTCTTCATCAAGATGCGTGTTGTTTGGAGTAATCCATTTACTCTTGATATTTTGAATCCATTTTTTCATCAGTTTCATATCTTTCTTTTGGACTTGTTTAAAAATCTTTAATTCAAATATATCGTGCAATTCTGAAGAAAATTTGAAGACGAAGAATCAATAAAAAATTTATTTTTTTATTTTAAAATCAAAGTATCTAATTGTTCCATCTCTACTTTTTCTTCTTTTACTACATCCTTTTTCTTAAAAATATTTTTAGACTGTCCAATGAAAAGTAAAAATGAAAACCCTAATATTAGAGTGAACCAAACTGTCGATTTTTTTAGAATCCTCATTTTATTTTATTTTAAAACAAGGCTGACAGAGGAAATAATATATCCTCTGCCAACCAAAATAAAAGCGCCAACGCATAACTATGAGTGAATTATTCCTCTTTCAAAAAAATTCCTTTTGCATCAAAAATCAAAGTATAGCTTTCCGACTCTTCCTCCGTTTCGGAAGCCACATCCATGCTTACAGAATAAAAACTTCCTGATGGTTTTTCCAAAAATGTAACGCCATAAAATTCTACATCTTCTCCATATTTTGTCTCAATGTAAGATGACATGGTTTGTAGCATCTCACTTTCTTCCAATGAAGTAGCTGTTTCAGTCCAATTACCATTCAAGTCAAAAGTGGCTTCTTTCAGTACTTCACCATCATCGTAGAAAGTTACCAAAAATGAATCTCCCAGGTCATCCCAAATAGCTTCTGTATGCTTAGGATATTTAGTTTTGAAAGATTTCTCAACTTTTTCAGGTACTTCAATATTGCCGTTTTTGGCATCAAGGGTTTGCGCTGCTAGGAAAGTTAATAGCAGCATGCAAGAAAAAAATGCTTTCATGTTTCAACAATTTTTTAAATGTAAATAATTAAAATTTCAAATTTTGCTGAGACAAATCTGGAGCATAATCTTGAATTAATTCTGAATATTTAGCATGAGAATTTATTTATTTAAAAAAAATAAAACTTCAGAATTAATTCAGATTTACCTAGCAAATTTGAATATTATTTTAATTTTTTAAAACCAAAAAAATAACGTCATGGTACGTCAAACCAATCCAAGAAAAAATCAACAGAAAAGACAAAACGAACCGAATGAGGTTCCTTTGAAAACGAAAAGAAAAGACCACAAAGAAAAATACCGACATCAAAATAATTGGCTAGAAGACGAAGTTGATGATTTTGATTTGGAAGAAAATTTATATACTGAAGATGATGATGACTATATCTTTGATGATGAATTAGATACAGATTTCGATGAAAACATCCAAGAGGAAAAAGATGGAAATGAAGAGGAGACAGATAACGAAGATGATTACGACTATTAATTTTTCTTAAAAAAAATAAAAAGGGATGCTCACAAAACATCCCTTTTCTATTTTTACCAACCTAACAAATACCCAAAAATCAAAGGCGCAACAATCGTCGCATCTGACTCAATGACAAAAGTTGGCGTGTCTACATCTATCTTTTCCCAAGTAATCTTTTCATTGGGAACTGCACCTGAGTAAGAACCATAACTCGTCGTCGAATCTGAAATTTGACAAAAGTAAGACCAAAACGGAGTGTCTTCAAATCCCATATCTTGCCGCAACATCGGCACTACACAAATGGGGAAATCCCCTGCGATACCTCCACCGATTTGGAAAAAACCAACACCTTTGTCTCCTGCATTTTCTCGATACCAATCAGCCAAAAACATCATATATTCAATGCCAGATTTAACTGTCGAAGGTTTGTATTTTTTCATCATACAATGCGAAGCAAACATATTCCCAGTCGTCGAGTCTTCCCAACCTGGAACAATTATCGGAATGTTTTTTTCGCAAGCTGCGACCATCCAAGAGTCTTTCGGATTGATTTGCATATATTCATCGAGTGAGCCACTTCGAATGATTTGATATAAATATTCATGTGGAAAATATCGCTTGCGTTCCTTCTTCGCCTTCGACCAAACATCAATTAATTGATTTTCGATTCGACGCATCGCTTCCTCTTCGGGGATGCAAGTATCGGTCACTCGATTATAATGTTGTTCCAATAATGCTTTTTCATCCGCAGCATTAAGGTCACGATAATTAGGAATCCGTTTGTAATGTTTGTGTGCGACGAGGTTAAAAATATCCTCTTCCAAGTTCGCACCTGTGCAAGTAATGATGTGAACTTTATCTTTCCGAATCATCTCTGCCAACGAAATGCCCAACTCGGCAGTACTCATCGCACCCGCCATCGTTATCATCATTTTATGACCTTTTTTGAGTTGGTCTTCGTAACCTTTGGCAGCATCCACAAGGCTTGCTGCATTGAAGTGTCGGTAGTGTCTTTTTAGAAAAGAAGTAATTGGCTTTTTCATAATTATTATTTTAGGAGTCAGGTATCAGGTCGTGCGCTGTGCTTACTGTCAGGAGTCAGGGGCTTCGTGTTTTCCCCATTTCTTTGAGTCTCGTTTAAAAAAACTTGACGAGACTTCATATTTTAATATTCAAAAAATGGGAAACACAAAAAGCCCCTGACTCCTGACCGAGAGCGCAGCGACCAGCCTGCCACCTGACTCCTTATTTCAAAAATTTATAACTCAACATTTTATAATATAATTTTGCGGCTAAAAAATCAGGCGCTTTATTTTCTGGATTCGGAGCGAGTTCGACGATGTCAAAACCCACCACATTTTTTTCTTGAAAGACTTTTTTCAAAAACTCAATCATCGGATACCAAGTCATTCCGCCAGGTTCGGGTGTTCCCGTCGAAGGCATAATGCTTGGGTCGAAAACATCTAAGTCCAAAGTGATGTAAACATCTTCAGTCATTTGTGAAACTGCTTTTTCCATCCAGTTTTTTTTGCCGACAATACTTTGAGCGAAGTAACATTTTCTTTTTTTCAAATATTGTTTTTCTGATTTGTCCATGCTCCGAATACCGACTTGAATCAAGTTGGTATTTTGCGAAGCGTCAAAAACTGCGCAAGCATGATTATAAGGTGTACCGTCATATTCAGGTCGAAGGTCGGTGTGTGCATCTAGTTGAAGTACCGTCAGATTTTCGAAATGTTCGTAGTACGCTTTGATGAGTCCGATGCTGACGGAATGTTCTCCACCAAAAAAAGTATTGAATTTCCCGTTTTGCAACAATGCTTTTGCATGATTATAAGTTGCTTTAAACATGGCTTCGGGACTACTTTTTTCCAAAACAGGATTTTCTATAACAATACCTTTACGGAAAACTTCGCTGCCTGTTTCGATGTCAAATAATTCCATGTTTTCGGCAGCTTCGAGGAAGGCATCGAAGCCTTTGTCTGCTCCTTTTCCCCAACTGCTCGTTCCATCGTAAGGGATGGAAGTGAGCGTAATTTTAGCAGTTTCTGGGTCAGCGTATTCTTCTGGGATTCCTGCAAATGTTTTGTTAGACATTTTTATTTTTCAGTTTTAATTCATAAAAATCTTTCCGTCGGTCTTTTAGATTTCGAACACTCCCGAAGTTGTGTAATTCCAAAAGAGGATTAATATCCACATCTGCAATCAACGTCATTTCGGTATTTGGAGTTGCTTCCGCTTTCACTCCATTGGTTGGAAAAGCAAAATCACATGGCGTAAAAACAGCAGCTTGGGCAAACTGAATATCCATATTATTCACCTTCGGTAAATTACCCACACAACCAGCAATCGCAACATAACATTCATTTTCAATCGCCCTTGCTTGCGCACAACTTCGCACTCGCATATAGCCATTTTGAGTATCGGTCAAAAATGGAACGAACAAAATTTGCATCCCATCATCCGCCATCAAGCGAGATAATTCTGGAAATTCTACATCGTAACAAATCAAAACTCCGATTTTTCCACAGTCTGTATCGAACACTTTTAGCGCATTTCCACCGACCATTCCCCAACTACTTTTTTCAGATGGAGTGATGTGAATTTTTTCATATTTTTCAGAAGTTCCATCTCGTCGGCAAAGGTAACCTACATTATAAAGTTTTCCATTCTCTTGCACTTCGGGCATGGAACCGGTGATAATATTCACATTGTAAGCCATGGCAAGTTCTGAAAGTTTCTCTCGAAGTGGTTGGGTAAATTCTGCTAATTTCCGAATAGCTTTCGGAGTCGAAAGGTGATTATAAGGTGCCATCAATGGCGCATTAAATAATTCAGGAAACAAAACAAAATCACTTTGATAGTCGCTCACCGCATCCACGAAATATTCTGCTTGCTCCACAAAACTTTCAAAACTTGGAAAATGCCGCATCTGCCATTGCACTAAACCTAACCGAATCGAAGTCTTTTGAACATTGACCAAACTTTCTTTTTCTTGATAATAAATATTAATCCACTCCATCAAGGTAGCATACTCCATCGAAGATTCATCCCCTTTCAAGTAATTGGTCAAAATTTTTCGAACGTGAAAATCATTGGACAGTTGAAAATTTAAAACAGGGTCATGAATTTCTTTTTGCTTTACTTTTTGGATATATTCTTTGGGTTTGAGTTCGTCAGAATATTTGCTGTAATTAGGAATTCGTCCACCAAAAAGTATCGCTCGCAAAGATAAGTTTTCGCATAATTCTTTTCGAGCATCATAGAGTCTTCGCCCCAATCGTAAGCCTCGATAATCAGGATGAATAAAAACATCAATTCCGTAAAGAATATCTCCATCAGGGTCATGAGTACTAAAAGTATAGTTGCCTGTGATTTGAGCATAGGTGTGATTGTCACCCATTTTTTTGTAATCAATAATTAACGATAAAGCACATCCAACTACATTCCCATCATAAACTACGCATAGTTGACCATCAGGAAAAACATCCAATAAATCTTGAATGTGTTGTTCCAACCAATGTGAATTTTCCAAATCATCATATGCCTTTTGCATAGATTTTTTTAAATCTAAATAATCTTCGATGCGAAGATGTCGGAGTTCAATTGTTGCAGTTTCATTCATTTTGTTAAATGATTTTAGTAACCCAAAATTCTCAACATATCCTCTGGCTGTTGCTCCTCTCGATAAACTTGCGAAACAAAATTTCCCGTTTTATCTCTATCAATCACAATCAATTTTGGCGAAGGAATCAAGCAATGTTTAATGCCGCCGTAACCGCTAATCGCATCTTGATAAGCACCCGTATGAAAGAAGCCGAGATACAATGGTTCTTCGTCATCGTTCTCATGTTTAGGCAAATGTATCTGCTGATTAAGTTCGTCAGAGTTATAATAATCAGAATGGTCGCAACTAATTCCACCGATGTTGACGCGTTGATATTCTTTGTTCCATTTATTGACGGGAAGCAAAATAAATTTTTCCAAAATACTCCACGAATCAGGAATCGTATTCATCAAACTATTATTGATGATGTACCAATGTTCAGCATCACTTTGTTTTTTATGTTCCAAAACTTCGAAGATAACTGCACCACTTTCGCCCACCGTATATTTTCCAAATTCTGTAAAAATATCAGGTTCTTGAATGCCTTCTTCTTCGCAAGTCTCCTTGATGTTTCTGACGATTTCGTTAACGATATATTTATAGTCATACTCAAATCCTAATGTATTTTTTATGGGAAAACCACCACCCAAATTTAAGGCACGTAATTCAGGACACAACTTTTTCAACTCGACAAACATCTTCAATCCTTTTTGGAATTCGCCCCAATAATAGAAATTATCTTTGATGCCTGAGTCCACAAAAAAGTGCAACATCTTGAGTTCCAAATTATTACTTTTTGCAATGTGATTTTTAAAAAAATCTAAAATTTCTTTTGGTTGAATACCGAGGCGAGAAGTGTAATAATCAGACTTAGGTTGTAAATCTGTTGCCATACGAATTCCTATTTTTAGCTTTCTGTCCAACGCTTCAAAACGTTTTAGCTCTCGCATACTATCCAAAACAATGACACTATTCTTGAAGCCTAAATCATTGATTTTCAATATTTTATGAATATAATCTTCTGTTTTATATCCATTGTGTACCAAGACCGTTGAAGTATCAATTTTGCCTTGCTCATATAATTTTAAAATCAAATCAATATCAAAACTAGAAGAAGTTTCGAGGTGAACATCATGTTTTACTGCCTCCGAAATAACGTGTTGAAAATGACAACACTTCGTGCAATAGCAGTAATAATAATCGCCTTTGTAAGAATTGGAGCGCATCGCTTTTTTAAATAAATTCTTCGCTTTTTTGATTTGGTCGCCAATCTTGGGCAGGTAAGAAAGTTTGAAAGGTGTACCATATTCTTCTATTAAATGTTGCAATGATACGCCATGAAAATAGAGGTAACCATCTTTGATGTCGAAGCCTTCTTGAGGAAAATAATAGGTTTGGTCTATTAAATCGGAATAGGTGTTTTTCATTTTAAATAAATCCTTTTTTTTGATTTTAAAAAGTTATTCCTAAAAGAGTGCAATATTGAAAAATAAATCTGAAGAAAATCTGAATAGTTTAAGGATAAGTGAGAGACTTTTTTTGACAGAGATAATTTATTCAGATTTTCTTCAAAATTTAGACTTTAATTTGCAACTTGAAAATAAAAAAATCACATAAAATAAAATCAATTAATATTTAAAATGGCTATTCAAAAAAAACTACCTCATGTATCAAAAGTTACCGCTATTCCTAAAAAAGGGACAATTAAAACAGTCAACGAATTAAAGAAAAAATATAGGCACTTACCGCTTCATTTTCTATTTGGAATAGAAAAAGAAATTGAACATCAATGTCCTTCCCTTGATGAATATTTAGAAAAAATAGAGGAAGTAAAAACTGCGCTGGAAACTATTAGAAAATCTAAATCAATAGAGGCAACCCAAATTCAAGCCGCCATAGCTTTACATTCTATGGGAAACCTTTCAAGTGATATTGACCTTGAAACAAGATGCAATTTTGAGAAACTTCGCAAGTCGATGGAAGATTGGAAACAGTTAGCATTGGCTGCTATTAGTGAAACTAAAAATCCTGAGAAATTCTTAAAAATTTAATTTAAAAAATAGATATTCATTTAGTCTTCTATCATCGTTTAGTTATTATTGAGAGCCTGTGGTGTAATTTCCACAGGCTATTTTTTTATTCCTAAATGAATAATACGACCACCATCCATATTTATAGGATTAGAACTCTTTCCGATTACCACACCATCTTCAGGTGAATAATATTTTTTCAAAATATCACCAAAAGGATTTCTTACCACACCTATCAAGTCTCCTTTTTTGATTACTTGATTGAGCTCGACAGGAATTTCTAACAATCCTCCTACATCCACATAAATCCAAAATGACTTTTTACAAGCGATAGGTTTTTTGGAAAAAACTTCGATAGGAGTTTCTATCATTTTTAACCAACTCATTATATTTTGCATTCCTTGTTCACCTCGTTCAATCATATCTTTTTGATAGACTTGTGGATTTCCATATTCGACAGTTATGGTAGGAATTCCTTGAATCATTGCTTCAGCTCGAAAAGTGCGTAACATAGGCAAATCATCGCCTGTAGAAGGTACGCCTTTGCTATTAAGGATAATATCACAGTCTTGCAAATGAGCCATTTGGGCAATGGTATCATTTCGTAAATCTGCTCGAACATATAGAGAGTTTAGTCTGCCAAAACTTGCAGTATGCATGTCCACGAGATAATCAAAATGAGGTAATATCTTTTCTTTAATTTTGTAAACGTATTGTTGAGAACGATTCCCTTTTTCTTTCCCTGGAAAGTTTCTATTCAAATCTTCTTCATCTACAAACCTTCTACGGTCACGGTCAATACTTACCACATTTAATCCAGGTACACCAATCAAAATTCCTTTAAGTTTTGTAGGATCTATATTTTTAAAAATATTTTGGATGATTGGAATACCATTGAGTTCGTTTCCATGAATAGCTGCAACCATGCCTAACGTTGGTCCATCTTCCATTCCTTTAGCCACAATAATTGGTACATAAACAGGTTGCCCCAAACCATTATTGATTAGATGCAAATAGTATTTATTCACTTTTCCATTTGGAATATTTTCGAGGTCAAGTGTTTGAATAATCTGAATATCATTTTGTCCCATTACTCCATTTTCAAAAATGAAACATAATAAAATAGAAAGAATTAATATTTTTTTCATAATTTTTTTTTGCATTAGAAATTTAAAATTGGCGACAAAATAATCAATCATTCTGTAGTAAATTTGAATAAAAGTATTACATTTCCCAATGTTTACAATTGCATTTTTCATTGTCATTTTCACAGTATTATCGGTATTGTGGTTGGAACGTCAACAAAATTCATGGATTAAAAAAATCCTTGATTGGGTTCCTGCTATTTTATTTGCCTATGTTATACCTGCAACATTTACCCATATTTTTGGATGGGATTTATCGAAGGTGGAATTACACAATTGGAGCAAAACTGTGATTATTCCTTTTGCTATATTAATGGTAATGAGTGCTTTATCATTTAAACAATTAAAAATCATCGGAGTCCGTCCCATTTTACTTTTCGTATTAGGGTCGTTGGTGATTGCTATATTAGCTCCTATTTTAGTATGGGTATCTTCTTATATTTCTCCAGAGGTTTATCAGTTAGTTATAGTCGAGAAATATTGGAAAGGTTTAGTTCCCATTGTAGGAAGTTGGATTGGTGGGAGTACAAGTCAACTGGTACTCAAAGAGGTCGTGGAATGTCCCGAAGGATTATTTTTAGCCATCTTAGTTGTAGATAATATACTCGTTAATATTTGGACGATATTGATGTTCCAAATGATAAAGCGCAGCGACCAATTTAATCAATTTTTCAATATTCAAGATGAGATAAAAGATTTTGTCCCCAACAAAGTTTCTTTTAAAATCGCTCCTTGGAAATCATTTGTATTTACCGTTGGAATTAGCATTGTAGTCATTTTAGCTTGTACTTTTTTTATAAAAAGTTTTCTTTGGAAAATTATCGCTCTTTCCATTGTCGGTTTAATCTTAGGAAATTTCATCCCTGCATGGAATCACAGTTTAGTGCTAAAAATAGGTGGAGTTTTGATTATTTGCATTATGGCAATTTTGGGTTTAAAACTTGACTTCGGTAGTTTCTCTTTATCTATATTATTAATTGTACTGATTGTTATTTGGTTGATTTTACATTTTGTTTTTATGATGTTTTTTGCAAAATTATTGAAACTTCATATGGCTTGGGTTCCTATTGCAAGTATGGCAAATTTGGGCGGCATTTCTACCGCTCCAGCTGTCACCGCAGCTTACAATGAAGAATGGATGCCTCATGCGATTGTTTTGGCGATTTTAAGTATGGTTAGTGGAACAACTTGGGGATTGGTTACGATATGGTTTTTTGGATTTTTATAAAAAAAGAAACTATTCGGTGGTATTAAAAATGACCTTTCTCTATTTGCTCAATATTTGTATTCTCTACCGTACACTTTTTTTTGCCACGAATTTTCAAAAAGTATACGGTAAAGAATAATTGTAATAAAAATTTCCATTCCTTTCCCAATCTTCAAATTTTCTTCAGAATTCCCCTTCTACTTTACATCGGTTTTTGAATAAAAAAAATTAAGAACTAAATTATCCGAACTACATGACAACTTTAAAAACATTGCGAATGGCAACCGTCATTCAGCCCGGTGAATTCGAGGCACACCGACATTGGTATCCAAAAGCCTTAAATGCAACAATTCACCCAATGATTAATTTTTTCCTCAATTTGGAGCAAGAAAGAATCATTGCTCGTTACTGCCATTTGCACCCAACGGTGGATGGAGAAAAATTACGAGAAATTCTCAATTATAAATCCAAATATTTTATTTGGGGCGGAGCAGATTTACTCAACGTAACTTCCGCAGGTGGCAAACGACAAATGGTCGTCATCGAAAATAACTCTTGTCCTTCTGGTCAAAAATCTATGCCTTTGATGGATGATAATCAAGAGCAAGGAAGCTACCGCATGATGATTGAGCGCACCTTCAAACCTTACCTCAAAAATCTCCGCCTAAAAGTCAAGGGAGGCTTGGCAGTCCTTTATGATAAAAACCCGATGGAGGTTTCAGGCTATGCAGAAGTGATTGCAGATGTGATGCAAGAGCCTGTTTATTATGTTCCATTTTACCAAAATGATACTGACCCTCCCGTCGAATTTCGGGACGGGGTCATGTATGTTCGGATCGAAGACGGTAAGTTTGTTCCCATTCGTGCTGCGTTCAGATATGTAACGCAAAAGCCTTGGAATAGACTGCCGCTTCACTCCAAAACTCGAATTTTAAATCCTACCATTGCTTGCCTTGCAGGTGGTCGAAATAAAATGGTAGCAGCTAAAGCTTACGATATTTTTAATGCAGAACTACAAGCAGCTGGTTTGAAAATTAATACGCCTGAAACGATTTGGGATGTCAGTAAAAACGAAGTGCCACTTTGGGTAAAAAAGATGGGTGGTCATGCGGTGGTCAAAGTGCCGTATAGCAATGCAGGTCAAGGTGTTTATACGATTGTCAATGAGGAAGAGTTAGCAAAATTTATGGCGTTGGAATTTGACTATGATTTATTCATCGTCCAAAGTTTGATAGGGAATTATAATTGGACGAGCACGACGGCTACTGGGAAATTATACCATGTCGGTACTGTTCCCAATCAGAAAAACCACAGTTTTGTCGCCGACATTCGAATGATGGTCAGCTCTACCGAAAAAGGAATTCGACCACTCTGCACCTATGCAAGACGAGCAGAAAAACCATTGGTAGATAATATTGAAAGTGGAACAGATAGTTGGGCGATGCTAGGAACAAACCTCTCGATTAAAAATCCTGATGGCTCATGGGGAAGTGATACCAACCGTTTGGTTTTGATGGACAGACGGGATTTTAACAAACTTGGAATTGGTTTGGATGACCTCATTGAAGCCTATATTCAGACGGTACTTTCCATGGTTGCGATTGATAAAATGGCAAAAACATTGGTTAATAAAAATGGAAAATTTCGCATGAAATTATTTAAAAGCCTCAATAATGATGAGGGATTAATTGATGAAATAAAATTGGACTGATGCAAAAATTAAGAGTATTAGTTTTGACTGACCACACTAATCATAGTGCAGAAAATTCTGTGTATTCATTATTGCGAAGTATGCGCAAGCATCCTCGCTGTGAACAAATTGACATCGCAACTAGAGCGAATCCCTTGAATGATTTTTTCTTTAAAAACTTTAGTGATGAAAAATTATTTGTGCATGAAGTAGATGAAAATTTTGCTTTTTCTCCTGAAGGGAAATCTTTTAAACATAAGGTTCAGAGAGAAAGTGTAAATGATTATGATGCAGTTTGGTTACGAATGCCACCGCCCTTACCGAAGCCATTTTTAATTTTTTTAAAACATAAATTTCCGAATCAAATATTTATCAATGACCCTGACGGAATTTATGAAACAGGTAGTAAAGAATTTTTATTCAACTTCCCAGAAGTTTGCGCTCCGATGAAAATTTGTAAATCAAAGGAAGACATTCTTGAATTTTCTCAGCAGTTTCCAATCGTCTTAAAACCGTTTCGAAATTACGGTGGAACAGGAATTGTGAGAATTGATGGAGAGAAAGTTTGGGAAGGAAAAAATGAAATATCGTTGGATGATTTTTTCCGAAAATTAAAAAATACTAAGGTCGAATATTTAGGAGTTAAGTTTTTAAAAAATGTTTCGAAGGGTGATAAACGCATTGTTGTGGTCAATGGAAAAATGATTGGTGCATCACTTCGACTGCCTCCCAAGGACTCTTGGATTTGCAATGTAACCATGGGAGGAAGTGCTATTTTTGCTGAAGCTGATGCCGATGAATTAAAAATTATTGACCAAATAAATCCCACTTTAGAAAAATTAGGAATCGTCATGTACGGCGTAGATACCTTAATGGGTGATGATGAAAAAAGAATACTTTCAGAAATCAACACAACGAGTATCGGCGGAATTATCCAAATGGAAAAACAACAAGGCAAAGCCTTAACGAAAGCAACGACAGACCAGATTTGGAATTTTATCAGATTTAAAATAATAAAAAAGAATGCTATATCAAGTTGAAGAGAATGCAAAATTTATAGATGAATTAAACGTAGAAGAAATTGAACGTGGAACGATTTCGAGATATTGGTTAAAATTAGTGACGGATGGAATTGGTGTCCCTGTTCATATTCCTATCATGGTGGCTAGAGGGAAGAGAGAAGGAAAAGTTTTGGGATTAACTGCTGCTGTTCATGGAAATGAATTGAATGGAATTCCAGTTATCCAACGTCTTTTTAAAGAACTCAATTTAGACGAATTGAGAGGAACGATTGTAGGTGTTCCAGTAATTAATATGCCTTCGCTTCATCGAAAAATAAGAAGGTTTATTGACGGAACAGACCTCAACCACATCATGCCTGGAAAGCCTAACGGAACAGTTAGTCAAATCTATGCTTGGAGAGTTGTAAATCGACTCATCAAAGAATTTGACTACTTGATTGATTTGCATACAGCTAGTAACGGTCGGGTTAACTCTTACTATATACGAGCCGATATGGGAGATGAAACTGTTCGCAAAATGGCTCAGTTGCAAAACGCTCAAATCATTGTTCATAATCCGCCAAGTGATGGAACGCTTCGTGGTACTGCTGACGAAATGGGAATCAAAGCTATTACGCTTGAAGTCGGAAATCCAAATACTTTCCAAAAAGGTTTGATTCGAGATGGACTAACAGGGATTTATAATGTGTTGGGACATTTCGATATGCAAGATTGTGAATATGATGAACCTGAAGAGGAGACTATTATTTGTGAAAGTTCTTATTGGATTTATACTGATACGGGCGGAATCATGACGGTATATCCGAAGGTCGTTCAAATGGTGAAAAAAGGAGAACTCATTGCTACCATGAGAAATATTTTTGGTGACGTAGTGAAGGAATATTTTGCTCCTGAGGATGGTGTGGTGATTGGGAAAAGTGTGAGTCCGATTAATTCTACGGGTGGAAGAATTTTGCACTTGGGGATATTGAAATCTTAATTAATATTTCCTGTCCAACAAATCACTTTTTACCTCCCTAACAAATCACATTAAAGGTGAGTAAAGGAAAAAATGTACCCCATTTGTACCTTTATCCACATAACTACTTGATAATCAACACATAGCACTTTTTGTATTGGAAAGTAAGTATCGATGAATATACTTTTCCCAAGTCTAAAAATTTAATAAATCACCCAATCTACATACTATATCTGCCGCCTGGTTTACCGTTGTCTCCTGCTGACAAATGATCATCGCTGACGATACCGCTGCTACAGCAGTACCTTACATTAATTGTGGCTGTACTTAACTATTGTACTACTTACTTTATCATTCACTACTGAAAGGTATAGCCTTGTAAGAAACAAGACTATGCCTTGGTCTATTCTAATAAACTGCTAAATTTTGAACTTATAATTTTAATATCTTCTTGGAAATTGTTTCCCCACTTGGATTCGTTAAGGTTAAAATATAAACACCTTTTTCCATATGCCCCATGTGTAAAGTTTCCACTGCTCCAATAATTTTACCTGTCATAATTAGTCTTCCAAGTTGATCTGTTAGTTCATATTTCACCTCTAATTTGCTCTTAATATTTAGTATATCTACTACTGGATTCGGATAAGTTTCGACAACTAGAGATTGAGCAGGAGAGGAACTGGAAACAGGACTAGAAAAAGGAATATCAATAATATCATTAGAAAAATAACTATCCCCCTCTAGGCCAGAACCATTAGTCAAAAGACCACCCGCGTAAAAATTTATTGTACCTGAAGCTTGTTCCGGAGAAGTCCATTGGAAATTCCAAGTTTTAGAATTATTCACCAAACTCTGAGGTAATATATTTTCGATATAGATTCTTCCACTATTATTGCAGGAAGTGGTATTCAAAGGATTTCCAGTATCAAATATTTCATTCTCAGTGCCAGCTATCCACGTCCCGACATTAGAATTAGTATTTCCATCTTGTTCTAACGCAATTATTTGAAAACCTGTACTCATAGCATTCTCTGAAGTATTGTTTATCGTTACATACATATCATAGGTAGTACTAGGCTCGATAAAGATAGGGTCGCCCTCAATTCCAATTTGAATATCTCCTTCAAACAAATTTCCTTCAACATGACAGTTCATACAAGTTCCATCTCCTGGAGCATTGGTCGCATTGGCACAAAAATAGTTACCGGGTCCTTCAATTGTTGAACTTGATGTTAATAAAATAGAAGTCGCCAAGAGTAATAAGTAAAGATATTTTATCATCAGATATTTAAGTTTTAAAATAAATTAATAAGCTTAATAATTTGCAGTTTTGATGGGAGTAATTTGATTTACTCACTATTAAAAAATTATATTGATTAGGATTTAGAGGATAGATTTTTTTGTTGGAATGATTAGTTAGTACCTACTAAAAGTCCTTCTAGTTGAAAGCTCAATAATAGATAACTTAAATAAAATAAGATTCACGTCTAAACGTGAAAAGGGAGATTCACGAGTAATAATTAAGCAAAAGGAGTTCAAATGCTATTATTTGACAATCTGGTAGATTCCAAGAAGAGAGGGAGTTTTTTACTCGCTTCTTTTAATTTTACAGTAAAGGATCAATTCTAATAAAAGTATAAAATCAATAATTTTTACATAAAAATTTCCAAAAATTATTTAAAAATTAGCGTCATAAAATAAGGTATCGAATAATTATTTTGATTGACTTATCTCTAGGAAGAGATTAAAATCTGATCTGAAACTTATCGAGTCAAAATAGATTTTATTGTCTCGATAGTATTTTTCAATTGAGGAAGCGAGCTTGTGATATTCCTTCAAAGTACCTTTCTTTGATTTGTCTCGATAAATATTTAGATCAGTCATTTTCCTTGTTCGCCATGAAGTAGTAGGAATTCGCGGGTCATTCAATCCTAGAAATAATTGTTTTCTAATATTAGCTGGTTCATGTGCCTTCACATTTGGAATAAGTGGATCAGTAAATCTTGGCTTACTAACATAAATCGTTTTTCCCACATGCTTTCCACCGGGTATCTTTTCAGTAGTTATTGGATCTGAGGGAATCAATGTCCGAAAACCTGAAGGAGCATTAGGATCTATCAAGCGAGGTAAAATAGTTAAGTCTGATGGTACTAAAGCCTTCTTATCGTAAGGATTGATTCTTGAGGAAAAGAATTCAGAGGAAAGATATTCGACAGTCAACTTTTTAGCCCAGTCATCACTACCAACTCTTGGTGCACCAAAAGTAATTAACTTCATTTCCTTCCAAGGCCATTTTCGCAATGAAGCTGACATATATTCAGGCGCATATTGATCTCCCAAAAAAACAGCACTTGCAAAGATTTGTGCTAATCCGCCACCTAAACTATGACCAGTAACAAATATACGTTCAGGACTTGTCCCGCCTGAGATTTTTGCAATCATCCTCAATCCTTCAAATAACGTAGGACTAATCGATAGCATACAAGTAGCCATTCCCCTGCTCACTGATCCGGAAGTAGTGATTGCTCCTACCCCATCTTCTGAACCAATAAGATCGTATCCTAAATCAGTTATCCAATCAGGATTGCCTTTAGCTTTATTATCTCTAAAAGCCTGCCTAGCTGCCCTTCCTCCTGAACCACTCCTACTTCCTCGAAAAGCGATATGAACATCGTATTTAGAACTGTTAGGGTAGTATCTCATTAATACAAACCCCATCAAGCTTTGAGAAGCAGATTGTCCTTTTATTCCTTTGTCACCGGTTCCTCCTTCAAATGCTATCAGTATATCTCGGTCATTTATATCTTGTGGAATAGGTTTCGTTATAATTTTCTCAATAGCAACAGAATCTACAGGTTGACCAACTTTACGATAACATACGTAAACATCTTTTATAGGAGCTGTAATTTCTTTTGGGACAAGGTATTCGATCCATGAATTTAATGGGTTGGTAAGGTTGAAACTCCATGGATAAATCCGATCGTATCGATATAAAATTGGGTCATGCCTAGGATTATCCTCAAAGCCATTTAGTACCCCTGGCCCTCGGTAACCACTTATTACCGTTCCTGATTCTACTTGCTCTGCACCTTTAAGAATAGCCCAATCGTGAACTTTTCGCATCAACTTTGAACGATTTTTTCTTTTAGTATTTGCTTCTTCATAGTAAGGATCAAATGGCCAGACGAGCGATTGTCCATATAATTGATAAGCGAGAATGGAAAGATCAAGATGATAAACCAACGGATGATAAGGAAAGTCTCCTAGAGACTGTTCCCGAACTTTAGTACTCTCTAAATTAGTATACCATTGTTTACTGCAACCCGAAAAAACAAAGAGTAGCAATATTATTAAACTAGGACTTCGGAATATTATTTTCATATAATGAGGTAGTTTGTTGTACTGACTGTTCATTAAAGGGTTCAATAGTAACTCAAATTAAAGGTAATAAAAAATATAAAAGGGGAACCTAAATTAGACCATTCCTAGCATAAGGACCAATTGGCTTTTTTTTAATAGAAAATAGCACATTTCATTATTATCAAAAAGTAAAATGAAAAATTAACTTTCATTAATACTACGATTACTTTTATCCTATTGTAAGAATGAATTCTTCAAGTATTTAGCAATCCAATTATCATTTAAACAGATTTTTTTGATTTATAATTAATTATAAAAGTAAAGGACACAGGCAACCTTTTTGGAAATAGAGGCATACCTAATATAGCGGCTACTTAATCCTTTTTCAATACAACTGACAAAACGAATCAAGCTAAACAAGAACAGAAATATTATGAAATTTATCCACATATTTATTCTTCTATCCATTACTAATATAGCCATAGCGCAAGAGATTTGTGATAATGGAATAGATGACGATGGAGATGGTGCCATCGATATCCTTGACTCAGATTGCCTATGCACGCCCCCATCGGTAGGGGTAATTATGGAAGATTTCGAATCATTTTCTGATTGCCCAGAAGGTTTTGGAGGTTACTTAGATTTAATTACAGAATGGAAACCAGCAGGTACTCCACAAGGTGCAAATACTTGCGGTTTTTTAGGAGGTGCGATTTTCCCCGCCGTGCCTCTCCCAATACCCTCTGGAGAGGGATGTATTGGAATGGGAGGAGACGAAGGAATAATTAGATGTCTATCCGATTGTTCATTAGTGGCAGGTGAATCATATACATTTAGTTTTGATGCTGTTAGCTTTACAGTCTCAACAGATGCTGAATATGTTTTATTTGGTAGAAGTAGTTGTAGTGGGATTCCTAGTGGGCCCGCGGAATATGAGTATGATTGGTTGCTAAATTGTTCCCCCAACTTCCAATGGACAGCATTGGCTTCCTTTACTGGATCAAGTAACCTTGATCAATGGGAATCTTTAAGTAGTACATTTACAGCAAACGCTAATTATGGTGCTGTACTTTTAGCCTTCAGTTGTGATGGACAAGCCTATTCATATGTGGATAATGTTGAGCTTTCGGGAGATTTTGCTGGTGATGAATGTGATAACTCAGCCAATACAGATTTCTTAGTTGATCAGTCAGGAGATTGTGTGAGTGGTATTACACTTACGGTTGATCCCGACACTGCTATTCAGTATCAATGGTATTTGGAAGGGATAGCAATTCCTGGAGCAGTTGGTAGTTCATTGACCATAGATCCAATAGAGATAGGTGAATATCAAGTAAGAGCAATTTATGCCAATAGTCTCTGCGGTATATCTGAGGCAGTGACCATAGAAAACTCTGATATAGAAGTTCTTGAGCTAGAATTAATTACTACTGATCCAAACTGTGCGGGTGAAAGTTCAGGATCTATTCAGACCATCGTCGATAGCCAGAATTCTCCTTTTGAATTTGAATGGAATACTGGAAGTATTGATTCAGAAATCACTAATCTTAGTGTAGGTGACTATTCAGTTACTGTTACCGATGCCAATGGTTGTTTTGGCAGCTTTTCTTCCAGTCTTTTTGAACCGGATGAAATTTTAATAGAATTATTGAATACTTCACCGCTTTGTTTTAATGAGACCACTGGTTCCATCGAGGTAATTTTGAATAATCCTAATGATCCTCTTGACTTTATTTGGAATAATGGAAGTGAAGAGTCATCTCTATCAAATCTTGGCTCAGGAAGTTATTCAGTAACAGCTACCAATACCAATGGTTGCTCTGAAATTTTTTCAACAACAATCGCTCAACCAGATCCATTTTTTCTGAATGAGTTCGTTCTTCAACCAACCCTAAGCGAAGGAGGGATAATAGAAGTATTTCCAAATGGAGGAACATCCCCTTATGAATTTGATTGGGATAATGGATCTATCGAATCTTTACTTTCTGATTTGGAGTCAGGTATTTTTTCAGTCACAGCTACTGATGCTAATGACTGTTCTACCATTGCCGATTTTGAACTTTTTGAACCATTAGATGAGGGTGATATTCGGGAAAAGATTTATATTCCCAACGCCTTTAGTCCAAATGGTGATGGCGCGAATGATAAATTCGAATTCTTTTATTTTCCAGAAGATTTAATTTCTTCCGTCAAGCAAATTAGAATATTTGATAGATGGGGAGGATTAATTTATGAAGAATTAGACAAAGAACCTGGCAATACTCAATTTTGGAATGGAATGAAAAATGGTCAACTCGCAAACGCTGGAGTATATGTTTACTTGATCACCATTCAATCTTATAATGGCAAGCAGTTAGTCTTCTCTGGAGATGTAACCTTAACATTATAAATCTTTAACTATCTTTTCTAGAAAGAACCAAAACTATTGTGGCGTTGACAGCAAAAGCTGTCAACGCCACAATAGTTTTAGTTATAATGCGCAATTACTCCTTAATTAATTAAAAGCTTTCGCAGTACTTTTCTTGTTCCTCTATTAATTTCAATAAAATATATCCCTTTACCAAACTTAGCAACATTGATTACTTTATTATTGGCTGAAATAGTTTCTTGATGTATTAATTGACCCAAATTATTGAAAAAATTAACATCGAGTATCTCCTCACCTTTGTGCTGGATTGAAATTTGATCCGTCGCAGGATTAGGATAGATTAAAATATCATCTTCCCCTTTTAACGTTTCATCTGTATTCGTTGTACATTCAACAAATGAGACATCTAAATTAAGTCCTAATGATTGTAAATAATCCGGGCAGATCTCTGGTGCTCCTGTAACGGTGTATGCCCCAGCTGTAGTTACCGATAGAACAGGCGAAGTCTCCCCAGGGATTGGACTTCCATTCTTATACCAAGTAATATTTTTATTATAAGGTAAACCTAAAGTAAAGAACATTGTATCGCCAATACAAACCTCTGATCCTCCATTACTTCCGATAGTGAAATCACCCGTTGACATTACTATTACCGGTAAAAAAAGTAATCCATCAACTAAGACTTCTGGAGAGATTTCTGTACAACCATTCAAGGTAGTCTCTACTGCAAAATAATATAGTGCATCAGCAGGGTTGCTTATTGAGATTGTTTGTGAGGTATCTCCAGGAATGATCGAAAGATCTGGATCTTGGAATGCCCTCTTGTACCATTGATAGCTATCATAGGTTTGTGTAGATAAAGTCCCTGCACCATTAGGACATAAAATAAGGTCTCCACTTATGGTCGGGTCAAAAGGACATTGTCCATTCATAGTCTGACTAAGCAATAAGATTAAGGATAAAACTTTCAATATTTTCATTACGTTCAACTTTTAAAAACTATTTTAAATTCATTTGAAATCTTCACTTTTATAGACTGATACTATCAAGTATTTGGTTGGGTTATTATTTTATTAAATCCAACTTATTTACTGGAGCAACCTCTTTGAGGTAATCCACAACATGGAATCGCCCTTGAACTCACCAAGTAAAAGCCTAACTTTTTAAAATACTTCGCACAACTTCAAAGAAGATGAACCAACGTGTAAATGGTAATGCTAATATTCGAGCTTTAGATCTTCAGGTAGCTCAGGCCCTAAACAATTAAAAAATCAACTCCTTATCCTGATCATCCAAAGGTAAAAAAGTAATATCCAAATAACCTCCACTAGCATTATCATCAGCAACTATTTGAGGCCGCCCTTTAATCATTTCAATAGAGTTTTGATGGACATGTCCTGCAAAAATGCCTAATAGATTTGGAGCAGTAAAAACTTTCTTGTGAAAATTAAGGGTTGTCTGAGTATGTCCACTTTCTGGCCATCTAGGACGTCTTTCTAATTCATAATTGCGATCTGTAACTGATCCCCAACTAGGGTTTCCACAACCAAATAAAATATTCTTCCCAGGAGCATACATTGGAATATGAACCAATAAAACCAATGGCATTCCACTAGCTACTTGTTCTGTAAAAAAGACTAATTGCTCCTCATTAATCTGATACGTAGAATTATCAATAGCCAAAAATCTGATTCCCTTGATATCGTAAGCAGCCATCAAAGGGTGATTGCCTTGATACAAGGGCAGTAATCGCTTTTCAATCCAAGTATCCCGTAAAGATTCTAACGTACCTTCCATCCCCTCATAATGCCAATCATGATTCCCTGCTGTATATATGTATGGAATACCGGTTTCCTTCAATTTCAACTGAACCCACTCGATTGCAGCTTCAGACGGAAAACTAAAAATATCACCGACCAATGTAATCACATCAGCATTTACTTCTTTTGCAAATTCAAGCGCATGTCCAAAGGCCTCCTCTGGATTCGTTGCTAATCGTGATTGAAAATGGGTAGTTTGATTATAAGCACCTGCCATTCGTTGACTGTACGCTTGGTAAGGAATGCCTCTTTCATCATCTCTATACAAATGCGTATCGGTAATATGAACTACTTTTATCGACTCCCTAATTACCTCAGCATAAAAGAATACTTTTTCCTGATCTATGGTAGCACATACCTTAACAGGTGGCTTTACTTCCTGATCAGTTGTTGTTGCAAAAGAACTCGTTGCAAGGCCAAGCCCTAAAGCTGTTGTAGTTTTTTTAAAAAATGATCGACGTTTCATAGCGTGTGATTGTTTTTACGCAAATTAGGAAAATTATTAGATTTCTCCGTTTGTATAGGCAGGCCAACCTTCCTCGCGGCAGTCACTCTTCCCACCGTAAGGTCTGGTATTGATCTTGACTTTGTCAATTATTGTATTTATTTGGTTGACTGATGAAACCAGAGGATGGTTGAATGCCTAGTAATATCGTAGAGCCTAAGCACTAGCGGAATTTATATTGCGCAGCGGGTAAGAATTAAGCTAAAAGCGATGGACTGAGTAGGAACCATTCAAACTCTAAAACGATATAAAGTCTATTTTTTCAAATAAAAAGTCAACGGCTCATTCAATAATACAGGAAGAGCCACTACTCCACTCACAGTTGCTCCAGGAAGTATAATACTGTCTACCAAATAATTCTCATCCATTTCATTCCAAAATCTCAAATTTGCCTTTTTCAATTTGATCGTATTGACAATATTTGGAATAAAATTGAAGACGAACTCGCCCAAAAAACTCTGATCGTCTAGAGTTTCACCCTCTCTTGGATGTGGTTGAGCCAAAAGCATATTCGCATCCCGCAAGTCTAATGGATTTAATAATTCATTTTCAGAATAAATAAGAATATCTTCCGAGAAGTATAAAGTGTCAACGCCGGGGTTATCTATTAAAATGGCTATCAGACTGACCCCTTCCAATTTTTCCATTTTAGCATATTTTCGATTTTTACTTTTTTTAAGAATATTATACTGATATGTGATTTCAACATTAGAACTATCCAATTTTTTTGGTGCGTTCGAGTATTCCAAATTTAGAGGATCAATAGATTTGTATTTGTAGGCACAGCTAGTTCCACAAAATATAAATAAACCGATCGAGACAAAAAGGTACAAAGAGGATGCATTATTTTTTTGGGTCATTTTCAAATTTTTGATAATAAATTGATGTAACTATATCTACTTTCTAAAGTGGCATAAGTTCTTATTCGTAGCTATTTCAGCCTAAATTTCGCCTATTCTTACTGGTGCTAACGCTCTGTAGTGTTATCTAGTATTCACGTTGCCTCTGCCAATGGTTGATATTTTTTTTTGTTACCAATGGAAGTCAGAGATTTTTTGAATACTTAGCACTACTTCAAAGCAGTGTCATCAACGTTTGTGCCTTTTGTTATTTCTTGATGTAAAACTAAAAGCCAGCGGGACACTAGCAATTAATCTTTCGTTCCCCAAGGAGCAGTTGGAGTTGCAATGGTTTTAGTTAAATCAAAACGAACGGTGAATAAGCGATCAGTTCCTAGACGACGAAGATTGTACGTGAGCCTTGTTTCATCTATTGTAAACCACCAAATGTTAGTAGACGCTGGAGGCAATATTGCTGAAGTATGTGCATCTGCAGGAAACATCTGAAGATTTGCTAAACCATGATTAGAACTTATGCCACCATATTGGGTTAAATCTTCTTCTGTACCATCCTTATGACGATGATCGTGCTTAAGACTAATTATTTTCTCATCATTCATCTTTAAAACCCAAGTACGCGATTTGTCCTCACCAACAAAAAAAGGAATTCTAATCTCGTTAGTATCACAAGAACGTACATGCATCACTAATTTTTTTCCTGTAAAACTATCTCCCTCGACTGCACCTGCTGTAATTACACCTTGGTAGGCATTCCCACAATGTACTTCTAATTGTTCCCAGAATTTTTCTGAACTGATTGGTACCTTCTCTTGTGCTATAATGTGTAGTGGTAAGAATAGTAATATATAGAGTAGTGCTTTCATATTTTATGTTTTTAAAAATTATTTATTTTGCAATTTTTAAACATACAGGAAAAATAGCAAGTGGTATAATTATGCGGTAAGTTTTATCATTTTATTTTTAATTAATTTTCCTTTTCCAAAAAACATTTTAGTCCTCGCTGGTACTAATGCTCTGCGGTAGTAACTAGCATTCAGTTTGGCTACGCCAATTATTGATAATGTCTAGTTTCCGATTGGAGTCAGAAACTTTTTGAATGCTTACCTTATGCTCGGAACTGCCAAAGAGTGACAATTCCAGCGTCTGTGCTTTTTGGTTATCTCTGTTTTTTAAAGGTGGATCTAGCGGATCAAAGGAACGTTGGGCCTAAGGGTAGCAACAGCGGAGAAAAACAAATAATTTCACACTTTAAATTAAAATATATAAATTCGACATCTTTGACTACTATCCATTATATTTGTTTTTTCATTATATTATATAAACAAGATCATACCAGCCATGAATACTAGATTAACTTTGCCCTTTTTTTTTACACTTTTTATAAGTAGTAATTTTTTTGCTCAACAAGAAACTTCTGATACTACTGTATTGCTGCTCGAAGAAAATAAACCAAAAATTGAAGAACAAATAATTTCTGAGTATATCTCAAAACAAAGGGATAGCCTAAAATCAATTTTCAATAAGGAAGTAGAAATCCTAGAGAAGCAGATTACAAAATTAGACACAGAGTTAAAAGAACAACTTACCCCAAAAGAAGAAATTACAAAACTAAGGAATCGAATTTCAAAAGTTGAAGCTATTCAAAAGAAGAAAGATGAATTATCAAAAGGTATTTTAATTGAAAATTATAACTCTGCTATACTCAATATCTTACGATTGGAAAAAGATATAAAACCGCTTGAATTACTTAATGCTTCCAGAGAATTTCATACCTCACTAGAAAAAGCATCTAATCCTTTAGAATACCAAGAATTTAAAAATTGGCTAACAAACTTTAGAAACTTTTTAGAAAAAAATAAATCTAAAGATGTCATTATCGAAATGGTGAGCAATCTGATTAATCCCAAAGGTGAATTGAATAAAACGCAAGCTTCTATATTTTTTTCTAATAGTTTAATCGTGCTAGGCATTGAAAAATTTATTAAGAACCTTGGAAAAAAAAGAATTCATCTCAAGAATAAAAGTCAAAAGATGCTTCAACTACTCATCATTCTAAATAAATTCGATCATGATAAAAGTAGAATTTTTTATGCGTTTGAAGAATTGAATAGAGAGTTGGAAGCCCTGAAAAAATTACAAAAACAAACGCTTGATGAAATTATTCAAACTACCGATTTGAAAAGACATTTGATGGAGGAGAATTATTTAAATCAAACTAACGAGAAAAAGGTTTATGCTTATTGGGGACGAGTACAAGACCACATTTTTACAATAAAAGGAAAACTCCAAAAAGATGAAGTAACTCATCAGATGAATACAGTTCAATCTCTTAAAATAAGATTTGGCGAATTAATGTTCAAGTACCTTGAAAATTTAGATCAATATGATAGAATCTCAAAAAAATACAGAGACTTTAACTTGATTGATTTCTCTGAACTTGATGCTAATTATAAAAATTTAAGAAGTACATTTAGAGATAATTTCCCAGCACAAAAATATATAAATGACGCTATCAGAATGTATTCTGTTGATTAGCATCACAAAAAGCTTTGTTAGACAAAAAAGCCATAGGTTAATTTCTATGGCTTTTTTATTTCAATTCCCTCGCTGGTGCTACCGCTCTTCGGTAGTCCCTCAAATTTCTAATTCATTAACGCTTTTTTACATTTGAAAAAATATTTTTATCTATATCGATCAAACCAAGCCAAGATATGTTCAATTTTTGCAATCAATTGACTCGGGCGTCTGGAAATAAAATGGGGTGCTCCTGGCACCTCCACTAATGCGGTTTCAATCCTTCGAATTTTTAAAGCATGATAAAGTTGCTTCGCTTCTGAAAGTGGTGTCCGTAAATCTGAAGTACCTACCATTACAAGTGTAGGTGTTTGTATATTTCCCACTAAAGAAATTGGCGAAAACTTCATATAAGCATCCATATTTTCCCATGGTTGGCCTGGATAACGAGAATTAGCATAACCATAATAATTATCAGCCGTAAGAGTTTTACTAATCCAATTCATTACAGGTTTAATTACAGCTGCAGCTTGAAAGCGATTATTTTTTCCAATCATCCAAGCGGTCATAATTCCTCCCGCACTTCCTCCTGTTACAAATAGTGAATCTTCCGTAAGAAAACTTTTTTGTAACAAAACATCTACACCATCCATCACATCTTGATAATCTTCTCCCGGGTAATTATGATACAGCAAGTTTCCAAACGCCTCACCATAGCTTGTACTTCCTCTGGGGTTAGGGTAAAAAACAACATAACCTGCTGTGGCATACAATTGAATTTCAGGTGAAAATCGATCACCATAATTTGAAATAGGTCCACCATGATTTTCAACCAACAACGGGTATTTTTTCTTAGCATCAAAATGAGGAGGGTAAACTACCCAGCCTTGAATATCTCTTTTGTCAAAGGTGGATTTATACCAAACCTCCTCTACCTTTCCAAGGTTTCGGTATTTTAACAGGTCATTATTTAAAGACATTATCAACCTTTCTTTCGAGTCTCCTTTTTCAATTAATGCCAATTCAGATGGATGATAAGGCGTGGTATGTGTATAAACTATTCTACCTTTTTTTGATACAGAGAAAGAACCTCCGCCATATGGTCGTCCTATTCCAGTTCCTCCTAAGTTAGGAGCAACCATTTTATTTTTACCCGAAAGGTCAGTATATCCAATTTTAGTATTTCCTTTATCATCGTACATAAAATAAATTCCTCTACCTGAAGCTTCCCAAATGGGGGAAGAAATACTGCGATCCAAATTGGTTTTGACTTCTTTCTTATTCGAACCATCTATGTCCATTACATAAAGTCTGGATACTTGATAGGTTTGCATTTTATCATCAAATCCAACGTAAGCGATTTGCTGGCCGTCAGGAGAAATGGCAAAATCTCTATCTGGACCATTTCGGTTGGTCAATGTTTTTACTTCTCCGCTTTCTACTGAGATTTTATAAATTTCAGTATTTCGAAAATCATACTCCCAATCTTTTTTCAAATTGGAACTGATCAACAAATGACCTCCATCAGATGACCATTGCGGTGTTCCTCGGTGGTTAAGATCACCTTTAGTTATTTGGCGCGGTGTTCCCCCTTCAGCTGGAATTACAAATAAATGATTAAATCCTGGAGAAATATATCCAGAACCATCTGACTCATGTTTAAATCGAGTGGTAATTTTTGGCGGATCTGCCCAATTGGCCCCTTTGGGTTTTTTTGGCGGAGATACTAGACTCAATTCCTTTGATGGAACCTTCATGGAAAAAGCTAACCATTTTCCATCCGGCGACCAACTTACTCGACTAGGTGAATTTTCCAATTGAGATAAGCGTGCAACTTTTCCGGTTTTTATCCAATAGACAAAAATCTCAGAACCCTGTTCAGTCGAAGAAGAAAAAGCCATCTTTTGACCATCAGGTGACCACACAGGATTAGATTCATTGACGTCATTGCTTGTCAATTTTTGATGGTTGGTGCCATCAGTCTTAATCATCCAAAGCCGTGATTGCCTTTGATCATTCATGATGTCCATTCCTCCTCTCTGATAAACCACCCAATTTCCATCTGGCGAAATTTGAGGATTTGTAACCCACTCCAATTGAAATACATCCATGCTAGTGAATGGAGGATTTAATTGAGCTTGGATCATTATTTGAAAAGACAATAAGAATAGAAAGGAAAAGATTAGATTTTTCATAATCGATGTTTGATTTACTTCAAAAGATGAGATGAAAGTAAGGATCGGAAACGAAATCTACAAATTTTGACCGCTTCGTATGGTTATTTAAATGCCATTCATTGACAAAAAAGTAGCCCCAAATTCACCTCCCCGCTTATGATACCGCTCCTGCGGTAGTGGCTGGTATTCAACTTGGCTCTGCCAACCATTGCTCAAATCACTTCATTTTTTATTAGTGCTCTTTCTCCAAAAAACATATTAATCATCTATTTATTAGCTATTGAAGGCAGAGCCTTCTAGCTTACTAGGAACTACCGCAGAGCGAGTAATTCCAGCATGCGTGTTTATTGTTATAGGGGTGGTACCAGCTGATTCTATCAAATGAACTTGGATTTTGCTCAAATTGCTCCCAATTATGTCCATATGAAACAGTTATTAGTCTTATCTCTTTTAGAAGATTTCTAAATACATACTCAAAACTATCTTCAATATTCATCTACTATTTTTTAAAAAAATTACCCAACTCTCCCCCCATACAACCCCGCCTGAAACCCAATAAACATCTCCCGAATCCCCTTCACCGAACCCAACTCCATCTTCGCATCCGCCAACGCATGATACTTCAACACTAACAACTCCGCCAACTTCGCATCATCCAATTCCTTCACACCTTCTCTAACATATTGCTCCAATACAAAATTTAAAAACGCTTGTTGTTTCGCATCATAATCCAACATTTGAATCTTTGCTTTTTCTGCACGTTCCAGCCTTGGTACAAGATGTTTGTTGTAGGCAATAAAACTTAACACATCATACAGGTCGCTATCTTTGCCTTGCACCACCTCACGTAAATCTTCAAATTGAGAATCCGTATAACCTTTATCTTTTAGCTCTTCCAATAACTTTTTTCTAGTACTTGGCAAACTCCAGATTTTTCGCAACGCTTCTTCATCTTTTAAAATACCTTTTAATTCGCCATAGAGTTGATTGATAAATTCTTCGTGTCCGATAGGTGTGCCATCAGGACTCCAAAAAGTCGTTTTTACCGTAGCATCTATTTCCCTCGTTTTTCCATCAGACAATCTGATTTTTATCATGGAGTTCGGTGCCGTTTCGCAGATACAAGGGATGTTATCACATTCGGGGCAAAGTTCTGGTTCGGGCTTGTTGCAAGAGCAACGCTTTTTACCGCAAACTTTGCAGGCCTTTTTTTCGCCTCCATCTTTTGGTGGTTCTGGTGGTTCGGGTTCACCGTCCCAGTCAGGGTCTTTAAAATGTTCGTGCGCTTTGACAAAATCATACACCGTAAAATAATCTTTCCCATCAAAAAGCCGTGTTCCTCTTCCGATGATTTGCTTAAACTCTATCATCGAATTGACAGGGCGCAACAATACAATATTTCTAATTTCGGGAGCATCTACTCCTGTACTTAGTTTTTGCGAAGTGGTGAGTATCGTCGGAATACTTTTTTCGTTGTCTTGAAAATACTTTAATGCCTGCTCGCCCATTTTGCCATCATCGGCAGTTACTCGCTGACAATATTCGGTGTTCTTACTTTCACTCTCTTGATTGATTAAATCCCGAATGGCTGCTGCATGGTCTTGCGTAGCACAAAACACCAAAGTCTTATGATTTTGATTAATTTCATTTAAAAATTTCTTTACCCTAAAGCGTTCCACTTGGTCGATGATTATTTTTCGACCATAATCTTTGTAAGTAAAAGTATCGCCTACTTCCGCTTCGCCTCTGATGACCGTATCATCTGCGGTAAAAGTATATTCATCGTAATTGGTTTGGATTTGCTTGACTCGGAAGGGCGAAAGAAATCCATCATTAATTCAGTCTTTTAAAG